>OOCM01000040.1_pt1 | contig 126039 bp, 99 predicted proteins | sample 1671111 | NCBI WGS metagenome assembly OOCM01 (sample SAMN06348123, study PRJEB24527) | human gut metagenome | biome: human gut; feature: ankylosing spondylitis patient; material: feces | host: Homo sapiens | place: China | collected 2015-10 | reverse complement strand
ACTGTATTTCAATAAATTCAGAGACCGACCAGCCAACTTTTATTGGACAGTAGTGCGAAAATGTGAAAAATACATGCCAAAACAGTGTGTATTATGTGAAATAAGACTACAACACCTTGAATAAAGGCTTTTATTTGTATTTAGGCATTGGTTGCTTATGTACATGATTTCACATATATTGTCTGGCATGTTTGAGACTGCGTCAATATTCCACTTTATCGCTTTTCTTCATCCACAGTTCGAATGCCTTGATGGCTTCTTCCGGCATCATGTTTTCTGACGGCAGTTTGCGAAGGTCTTTAGGCAGTTCAAATTCATCATAGATGAAAGAATCGTCGAAACCTATGTTTTTGGCATCTGTTCTGTTGTTCGCATAGTATATCTTGTCAAGATGTGCCCAATAGATGGCGCCGAGGCACATCGGGCACGGTTCGCACGAAGTGTAGATTTCGCAACCGCTAAGATTGTAGGTGTTGAGTTCACGGCAGGCTGAGCGTATTGCGTTTACCTCTGCATGCGATGTCGGGTCGTGTTCGGCTGTAACGCGGTTGACTCCTGTGGCGATGATTTTTCCGTCGCGGGCGATGACGGCACCGAACGGGCCTCCTCCGTTTTCTATATTTTCCATGGAAAGTTCTATTGCTTTCCTCATAAGTTCTTTTGGTGTCATGGCTTGTATTTTTCGTAGTTTGATGTGAAGATAGGAAAATTCAAGTAGATGAAAAAATAATTCTAAATATTCTCTTTTTTCTGCCTGTGGTGCGCTGCGGTTAAGCAACGTGATATTTGCGGGCGCTCGCAGTTGCAGTTCCGAGCGCTCAGAAATTTTGTCGTGAGGGCTCGCGTCCGTACGATTATATGTGTTTGCTGTTAGTCGTGACCGTGTTTGTGTACCTTTTTGACCTTATTGTCCATTTTATGCTGTTTTGAAAAGTAGAGTGAGCATTTTTTTGCATATATTTACGCTCGAAAACTGTTTATGCCGTTTTCTGCGGGTTTTCTGCATGATGGGCGGCATTTTGGAGGCTTAAGCCTTGTTGTAATGTCGATAGACATTTCTGAGGATTATGAAAAACAAATCAAAATCTTAATTATATGGTTAGAAATATTTTTTCCAAGCTAGTTGCAATGTTTGTGCTGATGGTCATGGTATGCCCGTTGCGTGCCGCCGAGGCAGAAACAGACAAATCGGTATTTAAGGTTGTGAACCCGGACTATAAGCTTAGTCCAAAGACAGGTATGACACGTCAGCACTGGATGGATGCTGCACGCTACCTGCTGGGCGGTGCGTTCACTTACATCAATAACCTCGACGACCCTATGCGTTTTCCTAAGCAGCCGGGAAAGAGTTACCCGCAGGATGGAAAATTCAACAAGACCGAGAATCTGGAAGGTCTTTGCCGTACTATGTTCATCGCCATTCCGCTTCTGAAGGATAATCCGGATTTGGAACTCAACGGTATTAAGGTGGGCGATTACTATCGTCAGCAATTGAGAAATATGTCGGACAAGACAAAAGACGGATATATCCCTCATCAGAAGCCTAACGGAGGACCTAGCCAGACTCTTGTGGAGTTCGGTGCGCTGGCCCTGTCGCTTACGGCAATGCCCGAAATTATATGGGAACCGCTGACGCAGCAGGAAAAGGACGATCTTGCCGCTCTTATGCTGAGTTACGGCAACGGTAAGACAATCGGTTCGAACTGGCGTTTCTTCAACATTTTCATCATGTCGTTCTTCAAGGACCACGGATATGAGGTGAAGAAGGGATATATGGAAGAGCTGCTGGACAACTGTCTGGATATGTACAGGGGGTATGGATGGTACAACGACAGCCCTGCATATGATTACTACAGCATGTGGGCGTTCCAGATGTACGGTATGATATGGTCGCACTATTACGGCGACAAGTTCGATGAAGTTTCATCGCAGCGTTTTGTGAGGAATTTCCGCGACCTTGTCCACACGTATCCTTATATGTTCAGCCGTGACGGCCAGATGAACATGTACGGTCGAAGCATCCCATACAGATTTGCCGCAATTGTACCTTTCCCGTTGATGGGATGGCTCGAGGATCCAGCAATCAACTATGGTTGGATGAGACGCATTGCTTCGGCTTCGATTCTGCAGTTCCTCCAGAATCCGGATCTGCTCGAAGACAGGATTCCTACGTTGGGCTACTACGGTGCATTTGAACCGGCTGTGCAGATATACAGCTGCAGGGGAAGTGTGTTCTGGATGGGCAAGGCTTTTCTGGGACTTCTTGTGCCCGAGGACAATCCGTTCTGGACTGCTAAGGAAAATGACGGTGCCTGGGAGACCGATTTCAAGAAAGACAACGTGTACAACTTGTTTATGGAAGGCTCGAACACAATGTTTACCAACTATCCTAACATCGGTGCTTCGGAGGTGAGAGCTTGGTGTCACGAGAAGGTTGCCACGGACTGGCAGAAGTTCCGTTCGAGCGAAAACTACAACAAGTTGTCGTATAGCACAGCTTTCCCTTGGATGGCCGACAGTCCTGACGGCAAGGTGTCTATGAACTATGCTGTGCAGAACGGCAAGAACGAGTGGGAGGTATTGCGCCTGTATACGTTCAAGGGTTTCCGCAACGGCATATATTATCGTGATGCTGTGTTGGAGACAGATGCAAACGTAAAATTCAAGTTGGCTGATATTCCGCTCGCTGACGGTATATTGAGAGTGGACAAGATAAGTGTTCCGAAGAATACAAATGTTCGTTTCGGTACTTATTCGCTCCCTGAAATCAACGGTGCGATTACATCTGAAGAGAAGACTCTGAAGGACGGCAGAAAAGTGCTTGTTGCAGACAACGGAGAGTATCAGATTGCTCTGGTTGATTTGTCGGGATGGGACAAGATGGAGTATGTCGAGACAGAAGATCTGCATCCGGTTGCCGACAAGTGCGGTGTAATCAATACTGCTTCGGAATTCCGTGCCGGCGAGACGCTTATCGTGACTCTTCAGCTTTGGAAGAAGAGCGGAAAGAACTTTACAAAGAAGGAGCTTTCGCCTGTGAAGCGCATAGAGCAGCAGGGCAGCAGCGTGCTTGTTTATATGAACGACGGAACGGTGAAAACCGTTACGCTCTGATGGCACAAAGATAGGCTGATTTATTACAATAGTGATAAATTGTTACATTTTTGCTCTTAATTGCTTGCATATTCAAAGTAAGTGAGTATATTTGCAACCAAATAAAAAGAAAACGTATATGAAGAATATCAACATACATCATCATCTGCATCTCAGCGACTGACTCGGTGAGCAGATGTTTGTATGGATTTCCTTCAATGCATATATATCAAGGGGCTTACCGAATTGCGGTGAGCCCCTTTGTTTTTTCAATGCGAGAAATAAATAATGTATAACGAAATAATACCAGTTTAGATTATGTTGAGAATTGCAGTGCAGTCTAAGGGACGCCTCTACGAGGACACAATGGCCCTGTTGCAGGAAGCTGACATAAAAATCAGCTCATCGAAGAGAACTTTGCTTGTTCAGTCTACAAACTTTCCGGTAGAGATTCTTTATCTCCGCGACGACGATATTCCGCAGACGGTGGCCGACGGTGTTGCCGATTTGGGTATTGTGGGCGAAAATGAGTTTGTGGAGCGCGGTGAGGATGCTGAAATCGTGAAGCGCTTGGGCTTCAGCAAGTGCCGTCTTTCGCTGGCCATTCCAAAAGAGATTGAGTACAACGGCGTGGAATGGTTCAAAGGAAGAAAGATTGCAACATCGTATCCGAACATTTTGAAGGACTTTATGGCCAAGGCCGGGGTGGAAACGGACATACACGTAATCACCGGTTCGGTTGAGATTGCTCCAGGCATAGGCATTGCAGATGGAATTTTCGATATTGTCAGCTCTGGTTCTACACTGGTAAGCAACAATCTGAAAGAGGTTGAGGTGGTGATGAAGAGCGAGGCTCTCCTCATCGGCAACAAGAATCTTGACGAGGACAAGAAGGAAATATTGAAAGAGCTTATTTTCAGAATAGATGCTGTCAAGGCCGCCGAGGACAAGAAATATGTTCTGATGAATGCTCCGACGGACAAGGTCAAGGATATCATTGCTGTGCTTCCGGGCATCAAGAGCCCGACAATCATGCCTTTGGCAACAGAGGGATGGAGCAGCATACACACTGTTCTCGACCAGAAGCGTTTCTGGGAAATTATAGGTCAGCTGAAGTCGTTGGGCGCCGAAGGCATTCTGGTGTTGCCGATTGAGAAGATGATAATCTGATGTAAGGAAACGGAAATGTAAATTGATTCGTATGCAGATAATTCGTAATCCTAAAAAAAGCGAGTGGGCCGGCATGTTGGAGCGTCCGCACATTGATGTGAGCGCACTACGTGAAACGGTTCTTGGAGTGCTCAACGATGTACGTGAAGGCGGTGATGAAGCTGTAAAGAAATATGAGAAGAAGTTTGACAAGGTAGAGCTGGAATCTTTGGCTGTCAGCGAGGAAGAAATGGCTGAGGCCGAGGCTCTTGTGTCTGGCGAACTGAAGAATGCCTTGAATGCGGCATGCGAGAACATCAAGCGTTTTCACGCTTCGCAGAAGGCTGTTTGTCCGCGTGTGGAAACAAGCAGCGGAGTTACATGTTGGCAGAAGGCTGTTCCTATCGACAAGGTCGGACTTTACATTCCGGGCGGTACGGCTCCGCTGTTCTCAACGGTGTTGATGCTGGCTGTGCCTGCGCGCATTGCCGGTTGTGCTGAAATCGTTTTATGTTCGCCTCCAGGAAAGGACGGCAAGCTGAACCCTGCCATTTTGGTAGCGGCAAAGGTGGCCGGCGTGAACAAGATATATAAGATTGGCGGTGTGCAGGCCATAGGTGCCATGGCATACGGTACGGAGTCCGTTCCTAAGGTGTATAAGATTTTCGGACCGGGCAATCAGTATGTGATGGCTGCCAAGCAGGAAGTGTCGCTCCATGATGTTGCAATAGATATGCCTGCCGGACCGTCTGAAGTGGAAGTTGTTGCGGATGACACTGCCGATCCGGCTTTCGTTGCCGCAGATCTGCTGTCGCAGGCTGAACACGGTGTGGACAGTCAGGTGGTCATGGTGACATGTTCGGAAGGTCTTTTGGCCAAAGTTGCAGAAGAAGTGGAAAAGCAATTGGCTGAACTGCCTCGTAAGGAAATCGCTTCGAAGGCTCTTGAGAACAGTAAGATGATTCTGGTGGAGAACATGGATGAGGCTGTGGAACTGACAAACGAGTATGCACCGGAACACCTTATACTGGCCGTTGAGAATTATATGGACGTGGCAGAACGGATTCGCAATGCCGGTTCCGTGTTCCTGGGAAATTATTCATGCGAGAGTGCCGGTGACTATGCATCGGGTACAAACCACACGTTGCCTACGAGCGGATATGCCAAGGCTTACAGCGGTGTGAATCTCGACAGTTTCATGAGAAAGATTACTTTCCAGGAATTGACAGCCGACGGCGTGAGGAATCTGGGACCTACGGTAGAGATAATGGCTCACTGCGAGAGTCTGGATGCTCACTGCAATGCCATGCGGATAAGACGTCTGGCTGTTGAGAATGGGAAATGAGTTTGTGGCACGGCAGAAAAATATAGGTGTACAAATGAAAGATTTGAAAGAACTAGTTAGAAAGAATATTCTTGACCTCAAGCCGTACAGTTCGGCAAGAGATGAATATAAAGGTGTCAAGGCTTCGGTGTTTCTTGATGCCAATGAGAGTCCGTACAATAATCCGGTGAACCGTTATCCGGATCCGTTGCAGGAGGATCTTAAGGCTATGCTTGCGAATGTGAAAGGCGTGGAGAAAAATAAGATTTTCTTGGGCAACGGCAGTGATGAGGCGATAGACCTTGTTTACAGAATTTTCTGTAGGCCGGAAAAGGACAATGTGGTTGCGCTTGAACCTACATACGGTATGTATGAGGTGTGTGCAGACATCAATGATGTGGAGTATCGCAAGGTCAGACTTGACGACGATTTTCAGTTTAAAGCTGAATGGTTGCTTGATGCCGTTGATGAGAACACCAAACTGATTTTTATTTGTTCTCCGAACAATCCTACAGGTAATAATCTGTCGAGAGAGGAGATAGTGAAAGTGTTGGAGCTGTTCGACGGTATTGTTGTGATTGACGAGGCATACAGCGATTTTTCATGCGCACGTCCTTTCCGTCTGGATTTGGATAAATATAAGAATATGATTGTGCTTAACACTTTCTCAAAGGCTATGGGATGTGCTGCCATCAGATTGGGAATTGCTTATGCACAGCCGGAGATAATTGAGTTCTTCAACAAGGTTAAGTATCCATATAATGTAAATCAGCTTACACAGGAAAAGGCGAAGGAGGTATTGACAAATCTGCCGTCTATTCAGATGCAGGTTAATATGATACTTGAAGAGAGACGTTTCCTTGTCGAGGCCTTTTCTGTATTGCCTCTTTGCCGTAAGGTTTATCCGACAGATTCAAATTTCTTCCTGGCAAAGGTGGATGATGCCGACAAGATTTATCGTTATCTGGTAGATAATGGTATTATTGTAAGAAACAGAAGCAAGGTGGCACTGTGCGGCGATTGTTTGCGTGTGACAGTAGGAAACAAGTCTGAAAACACTCAGCTGCTTGCTGCACTGAGAAAATATAAAGGATGAGTTTCTGATGTTTTCTGACCTTAAAACAAATATGATGTATGAAACAGGCGCTGTTTATAGATAGAGACGGAACAATCCTTAAAGAACCTGAGGATGAGCAGATTGATTCGTATGATAAGTTCGAGTTTCTGCCAGGCGTAATCAGAAATCTCAATTTCATAAGGACAAAGTTGGATTTTGAGTTTGTGATGGTCAGCAATCAGGACGGATTGGGTACGGATTCGTATCCTGAAGATACGTTTTGGCCAACACATAATCTTATGCTTGATGTCTTGAAAGGGGAGGGCGTGGAGTTCGATGATATTCTCATTGACAGGTCTTTCCCATCGGATAATCTGCCTACGCGTAAGCCGGGAACAGGCATGCTGGGCAAATATCTTTCCGGTGATTATGATATGAGCAAGTGTTACGTTGTCGGCGACAGAGCTACGGATGCGCAATTGGCAAAGAATATGGGATGCAGAGCTATTATAATTAATCCGCAATTGCGTGGGGACTTTGCTGGCGATAGTGATGTATATGTTGCCGACACGTGGGACAAGGTTTGCGAAATAATCTTTGCTGGTGAGCGTACTGCTTCAGTCAGACGTACTACACACGAAACTAATGTTGATGTGTGGATGAATCTTGACGGTACTGGTGAATGCAGTGTGAGTACCGGCTTGGGGTTCTTCGATCACATGCTGGAGCAAATTGCCAAGCATGGAGGCATTGATTTGAAGATTAACGTGAAAGGTGACTTGAACGTTGATGAGCATCACACTATCGAGGATACCGGACTAGCACTGGGTGAATGTATCGCAAAGGCGCTCGGAGACAAGAGGGGCATCGAACGGTACGGATATTGCCTGCCGATGGATGATTCTCTGTGTCACGTTGTGCTCGATTTCGGCGGCAGACCATGGCTTGTATGGAATGCTGAGTTCAAGCGTGAGAAGGTAGGCGATGTACCAACAGAGATGTTCATGCATTTCTTCAAGAGTTTCAGCGATGCTGCCAAGATGAACTTGAATATATGGGCTGAAGGTGAGAACGAGCATCATAAGATTGAAGGAATCTTCAAGGCGCTTGCACGTTCGCTCAAGATGGCTACAAAGCGTGACATCTACAAGTTTCAGCTTCCTTCAAGCAAGGGTGTACTGTAGACATTCCGGACTTAGGCAATAATTAAGGTTATAACTATATGATAAATTTGCTATCTTTGGCGGAAAAATCAGAATCTTATGAAACTTGTCTATTTTCACGGTTTCGGTTCTTCCGGGGCCAGCGGTACTGTGGACATTCTCCGCAAGTGTTTTCCTGAAGCTGAAGTTGTAGCACCAGATATTCCAGTCGATCCTGTTGAGGCTTTGCCTTACTTGAAGGAACTTTGTGAAAAAGAACAGCCGGACATCATCATAGGCACCAGTATGGGAGGCATGTATGCACAGCAGATGCGTGGTTTTGTACGTATATGCGTGAATCCGGCATTCAACATGTCAACGATGAGTAAGGTGCTCAAGACCGGTGTTCACAAGTTTTACAACGGACGAAAGGACAATCAGAAGGAATTCAAGATTACAAAGGAGATAATTCAGCACCATAATCAGATGGAGCGTGCACAGTTTAAGGGAATAACGGATTTTGACCTGAAGAACTGTTACGGACTCTTTGGTATAGATGACCCTGTTGTTAATACTTATGACATGTTCCGCAAGCACTATCCGAATGCTATACGTTTTGAAGGCGGACACAGACTGAATGATAAAGTCATACACAAGGTGCTCATTCCGCTTATCAAAAAGATTATGGATGAGAAGAATGCTGAAAATGCTTCTGATAACGCTTGACCTTATACTTATAATCTTAAAACACTGATTTATTCAGCGTAAACAAAAATCCCTGGAAGCTTGTAGTCATTGCTTCCAGGGATTTTTGTTTTGTTCTATCGTCGTTTGTGTTCTTTCCGCAAGTCCGGTTATGCTTGTTTCTAGCTGATAACTAAATTTTTTCAGCGGTTGAACTTGCTGTATATCACATCCATTTCAACTTTGTCTTTTCCTCCTACGAGTCTTGCACTTGACATGCTGAAATCGTGTGTCATTCTTATGAGCTTATTTGACGAATCATACGTTGCGCTGACTGGTATAAGCAGAACCTTGTTCCAGTTTTCAGTGGCAGTACCGTTTTTCTTCTCATTCATACATTTGATCAGCAGACGTGATATGTTGCTGAATGTGTATGTATTGTAACTGCTGTTGAATGAAGTAACGTATGATGATTCGTTGTCGCTAACCTGATACTTCTCAAAGAATCCGTTCTCGTAGTCGTCAAGTCTTACCATCAGTAGTGTTTGAGGAATTCCGAGTTTGAATTCGCTGTTTACCGTACTGTTGTATCTGGTGAGCGTTATGCTTGCAGAATTGATTGTATCGTTTGTGTGGATAGAGTCAATCGGAAGTGTCAGCATTGTGAATATTCCTGCAGGCGTCTTCAGATATGTAGCCTCTTTGTTTTCCATCAGTTCTTCAAGTCCGGAGTTCTCGAATCGGGTAGCCTGTATTACTTCTTCTGTAGATGCAAACTGACATGTTCCCAATGTGTCTTTCTTGTAGTTCTCATCATAGTAGTTGAAGTTGATGTTGAACTGCGACACGTCTATGTAGGCTATAGCTCCGTCACCGCTTTCAAGCTTGAAATAGAATCCTTTACTTCCTGGGAGACCGCTGTTTACCCATGCAGTGGTGTTCTCGAAATGAGATGGATTCTTAAGATAATCATCATAGATAGTCTGGCCAATGGATTTCGGCAGGCTTATATTGATGCTGCGGTAATAATCTCCAGACCATCTGTCTTCATCTTCTATTGTACGGTCGGATAGTGTGAACCATTTCACTGCAAGCGGTTCTGCATTAAGATCACAATATTTGCTCGGATCTATGTTGGTGTAATAGTCCTGGTCGGCATCCATTACAACATTGAGCGGATAAACGCTTAACTTGAATGTGGCCAACGAGTCACCTATGTAGTCTTCAACAAAAAGTTTCAGATCGGCGGATGTTATTTCACCATTCACAACGCTGTCAGGAAATGAGAATGTTTCTGCACAGTAGAATTGTGCGAGAAAGTCTGACTTCACGACTGTTCCGGTTTCAGGATCTGTGAATTTTCCGAGATAAGATATACTTGAACGTGCAAGTACAGAATCTCCGGCAAGATACGATTCGGAACTGAGCTTGTAGGTTTTGTATTCGTTTGTCACAAAATCGTGTGGAGGCATGATGTCTACACCCAATGTTGACGTGTTGTCGTCGCAGCTCAGCATTGCCAAGCCGGTAGAGATGACGTACAATATGTTTCTTATTTTCATGACGGAATATATTATGGTATTCCTTAGCGGTTTTAATCCATTACAGTCTCGTAGAATGAATTGTATGCATCGCGGTAAGTCTCTTCCGACTGATTTTCGAGGATAGGCAGATTGAGGCTCTTTGCGTATTCTGCAATTGCCGGATCTACACCTTCATCGCCAAGAATCAAACCGTCAGAATACTTGACTGCAATTTTAGACAATTCTGTATGTCCAAATTTGCCGTTGCACACATCTTCAAAGTCTTCCTTGCAGATATCCTTGAATGGGAGACAATCTGCAAAGTGTTCTCCAAGGTCATTCTGGAATTCCTTTGATGTAGCAGTGAACACAACTTTTGCATTTTGGAAAGACGGTTCATCTTTGTAGGCTTTCTTTATGAAAATAGGAGCCAATGCAGTGATCCATCCATCACAATGAATAACGTCGGGTACCCATCTGAGTTTCTTTACTGTTTCAAGCACACCTCTGGCGTAAAAGATTGCACGTTCACCGTTATCTTCATATTCATTTCCGTCAGGATCGCATGTCATGGTCCTTTTCTGGAAATAGTCATCGTTGTCGATGAAATAGATCTGCATTCTTGCAGCCTGTATAGAAGAAACTTTGATGATGAGCGGGTGGTCTGTCTCATCGATGATGAGGTTCATTCCAGACAGACGTATAACTTCGTGCAGTTGGTTTCTGCGCTCGTTTATGATGCCCCATTTAGGAGTGAATGTTCTGATTTCGTGTCCTCTTTCCTGTATTGCCTGGGGGAGATTTCTTCCTATCAGTGCTCTTTCAGATTCAGGTACAAATGGTGTAATCTCTTGTGTAATAAACAGTATCTTTTTTGCCTTCATTATTTTGTATATTGTGAATACATTATGCAAATGTACGCATAAATGGCGATTAATGCAACGTTTTTCATTTTATTAATAAATATGTGAGAGTCTGTCGACTAACCAGCAGGTGCATATTTGCTGTCGTTTTGAGTTGAAAAAGCGTATGTATGATATCGTAGATGCGTGTATCTTTCGGCTTGCGTTTTTATCGTTTTATAGCTATCGTGTTATGTCTCCTACAATCTGGATTTTTGTTTTTAAATATCTTGATTTGTCGATGAATATGCCGGCTTGCGGATAATTAGTGCAGTAAAAAGTGTCAAAAGGCAGTTTTTATATGATAGTGTTTCTGTTTTTGCAAAAATATAGCTTACTTTGCAGGCTGTTACGGAAACAAATGGTTTCATAAACAAATTAAAATGAAAGTTGTAAATACAGTTCAGGAACTTAAAGCCGAACTTGCGGCATTTAGGTCTGAAGGGAAAAAAATTGGTCTGGTGCCTACAATGGGGGCTCTTCATGCAGGTCATGCTTCACTTGTAGGACGCAGTGTTAAGGAAAACGATGTCACGGTAGTCAGCGTATTTGTCAATCCTACCCAGTTCAACGATAAAAAGGATTTGGAAACATATCCTAGAACGTTGGAGGCAGATTGTCGTCTGCTTGAATCTATGGGAGCCGATATAGTTTTTGCTCCATCGGCAGAAGAGGTCTATCCGGAACCTGATACGCGTACATTCTCTTATCCTCCTACGGACACCGTTATGGAAGGAGCGTTCAGACCAGGACATTTCAATGGAGTTTGCCAGATTGTAAGCAAACTGTTCAGCTACGTAGAGCCAGATAAGGCTTATTTCGGAGAAAAGGATTTCCAGCAGATTGCTGTAGTCAAGGCCATGGTCAAGGATCTCAATATTCCTGTAGAAATATGCCCATGCAAGATTGTCCGTGAGGACGACGGTTTGGCATTGAGCAGCCGCAACGCACTCTTGACCGCTGAAGAGAGAACTTTGGCTCTGAATATTTCAAAAACTCTTTTTGCCAGTGTTGATTATGCCAAGGAGCATACACTCGAGGAAACAAAGAAATTTGTAATTGACACAATCAATGCTCACGAAGGACTTGAAGTACAGTATTACGAGATCGTTGACGGTGATTCTCTCCGCAGTCTTGCTTCTTGGGACGACAGCGATTATATCGTCGGCTGTATAACAGTCTTCTGCGGTGCACGTCCTGTGCGTCTTATAGATAATGTCAAGTACAAGGAAAAATAAACCATATTCAGATCTGTAAGCATTATGATGATAGAAGTATTGAAATCGAAGCTCCATTGCGTCCGTGTGACTGAGGCTAACCTTAACTATATGGGCAGCATCACGATTGATGAGGATCTGATGGATGCAGCGAATCTTATAGCCGGTGAAAAAGTGCAGATTGTCGACAACAACAACGGCGAAAGATTTGAGACTTATATTATAAAAGGACGCAGGGGAAGCGGTGAGATTTGTCTCAACGGAGCAGCTGCAAGAAAAGTTCAGGTAGGTGATATAGTAATTATCATTGCCTACGCTCTGATGGACTTTGAAGAGGCCAAGACTTTCAAGCCTACAGTTGTTTTCCCTGATTCAGAAACTAATTCCATCGTAAAATAGAGCTTCTTGTTCTGAGCACATAGTGTGTGCAGAAGGCTCTATTGTACATCTCTTTGTATAGGTCGATAGTTTTATAGATGATATAATAGAAAAGGACCGCAATGCTCTATATGGCTTTGCGGTCCTTATTTTTTGTATGTTGTCTGTACTTCCTTTTGGGCTTATGCCTGTTTGTAGAGTTCCACATGTCCGTGGTCCATAGAAGCATGTACGTCAATGATGCGCTGGTTGCTGCTTCCGCGAAACATGAGGTCTGGGTCGTGCATTGATTCTATGTACGGCCCGTCCACCAGTACGTCAATCCATTTGAGCAGTTCTCGCTGTTCCGGATTCTGCATTATTCGTTCAAATGTATATCCCGTGTAGCACCAGATGTTCTTGTCCGTCTTCTGTTTCACCATTTGTGCCAATCGTGCAAAGCCTTTGGGCTGGAACATCGGATCGCCACCGCTGAACGTGACGTCTGCAAATTCATCTGCCTGTATGACGTCGAAAATTTCTTCTACAGGAGTGGGGCGTCCGGCCTCAATCTTCCACGATTGCGGATTGTGGCATCCCGGGCAGGCGTTCGGGCATCCGGCACCATAGACGGCGGTGCGGAATCCAGGGCCGTCAACCGTCGTATCTTCCACTATTTTTATAAGCGAAATCATAGTTCCACAGTTCAATTGTCAGAATGTATTACGCGGTCGTTGAGTTCGGCCAGCTTTGCTTTGTTCCAGCGTTCTGTTGTTCCCACAAGGTAGCCGGTTATGCGCTGCAGCTTGTCTATATGTGTGCTTCCGCATTTAGGGCATACCTGCATATTTGCGTCTGCATTCTCGTATCCGCATTCCATGCAACGGTTGCGGTTGTGGTTTACGGAACCGTAGCCCATGTTGAAGCGGTCCATCATGTCCACAACCCGCATGATGGCTTCCGGATTGTGTGTGGCGTCACCGTCCATTTCAACGTAGAATATGTGTCCGCCTCGTGTCAGATCGTGGTAAGGTGCTTCAATCTCGGCCTTGTGGCGTGCGCTGCACTTGTAGTAAACCGGCACATGGTTTGAGTTTGTGTAGTAGTCGCGATCTGTTATTCCAGGTATAGAACCGTAAGTCTTGCGGTCTATTTTTGTGAATTTGCCCGAAAGTCCTTCTGCCGGTGTAGCCAGAATGCTGTAGTTGTGCTGGAATCTTTCTGAGAAGTCGTTCGCACGGTCGCGCATGTATGTCACTATTTTCAGACCGAGCTCCTGAGCTTCGTCCGATTCCCCGTGATGCTTGCCGGTGAGAGCCACCAGACATTCTGCCAGTCCTATGAAACCGATTCCCAATGTACCCTGGTTGATGACAGATGCTATTGTGTCGTTCGGCTTCAGAGTGTCGCTTCCCAGCCACAGAGCACTCATCACCAGAGGGAACTGCTTTGCAAACGCCGTTTTCTGGAACTCTAGTCTTTCGTGAAGCTGATTTGCCGTAGTTTCGAGCATGGCGTCGAGTTTTGCGAAAAATGCGGCTATACGTTCTTCCTTATTTTCGATAGTTCGGCACTCCAGTGCAAGACGTACAATGTTGATTGTAGAGAACGATATGTTGCCGCGTCCGATTGATGTTTTCGGTCCGAAGCGGTTTTCGAACACTCTTGTACGGCATCCCATCGTTGCAGTCTCGTATTGGTAACGCTGAGGGTCGTCAGCTCTCCATTTCTCGTGTCTGTTGAATGTGGCATCAAGATTTATGAAGTTTGGGAAGAACCTTCTAGCCGTGACCTTGCATGCATATTTGTAAAGGTCGTAGTTCGGATCCTCCGGCAGGTAGTTCACGCCTCTTTTCTTTTTCCATATCTGTATAGGGAATATGGCTGTCTCGCCATTGCCTACTCCTTCATACGTGCTGCGCAGAACCTCGCGTATGATGCATCGGCCTTCGGCTGATGTGTCCGTACCGTAGTTTATGGAACTGAACACCACCTGATTGCCTCCGCGCGAGTGTATGGTGTTCATGTTGTGTATGAATGCTTCCATTGACTGATGCACTCTTGCAACAGTCTTGTTTATGGCGTGCTGAAGCATGCGTGCTTCGCCCTGAAGTCCGTCGAGAGGCAGAGTGATGTAATCTGCAATCTGACTGTCGTACAGATGTGACAGGTCTTGTCCGTTCAGCTCCTCAAGCGTCTTTATTTCTTCAATGAAACTGCTGCGCACGTATGGTGCAAGATAGAAATCGAAAGCCGGTATGGCCTGACCTCCGTGCATTTCATTCTGAGCAGTTTCCAAAGATATGCATCCGAGTATACTCGCTGTTTCTATACGCTTGGCAGGGCGCGATTCACCATGTCCAGCAGAAAATCCTTCCTTCAATATCTTGTCGAGCGGATGCTGTACGCAGGTAAGACTCTTGGTAGGGTAGTAGTCCTTGTCGTGTATGTGCAGATAGTTGCCTCTCACCGCCTCTTTGGCATCATCGCTGAGAAGGTAGTCGTCGACAAACGGCTTTGTAGTTTCGCTCGCGAATTTCATCATCATTCCTGCCGGTGTGTCGGCATTCATGTTTGCATTTTCGCGAGTGATGTCGTTTGACTTTATGTTGATGATTTCGAGAAACATGTCGCGTGTCTTGGCTTTGCGGGCAATGCTTCTCTGATTGCGGTAGGCAATGTATTTCTGTGCAACGTCCTTGCGGCGGCTTGCCATCAGTTCCATTTCCACGGCGTCCTGTATCTCTTCGACCGTCATCTGCGGCTTGCCTTTCACTGTTACGTGGTCGGTTATGAGATGCACCAGATCCATGTCTTCGCCCTTGTCGGTGTGGAGCATGGCTTTGCGTATCGCAGTGATTATTTTCTGCTCGTTGAAGCCGACAATGCGTCCGTCTCTCTTTACAACTGTCTGAATCATTTCTTTTGAACGTTTTTTTTGAGATTCATAAAACATGCGAAATTCCGGCTCGGCACTTCTCTCAAGCATCACCAAGGGCTCTGCTGTTTTGAAGCGTATGCGCCCATGCCCGTTTTTCGGATGACAGCAAAAGTTTACTCCGCAGTTTTTCGGCTGTGGTGCTGATTCAATTGCGCAACGCATCCACGCACAGTGGTGCGTACTGAGAAAATGCCTATTTCGCTTTATATTATAATAATGTGTATTGCCTCCTAAACCCCGAGTCGGCAAGAACTGAACGTACAGGCAGGTCTTCTGACTTTCTTAAGCCTGACTCCTTCCCAAAGGGTCTGTCCTTCAGTGGAGTTGCTGTTTGTCAGGCTTTGCAAACAAGATTACAGCAGCGGGTACTGTTCGGGATTTTCACCCGATTCCCTTTTCATCCATACGGCCGGACGGCACGGCATGAACACCTGTTATGTCTGCAAAGGTAATGTTTTCGCCGACTATATCAAATTAAAAAATGTATTTATCTTGTTCCTTATCCGTGTACATGTGGTGAACGTCTTTTTGTTCTGAAATATATGTTTGCTGTCTTGAATTATTAGTGTGTAATGTACATTTTATTTTATTAAGCGTTAAAATGATAAAAATGTGATTTGTGTATAGGGCGTTTGCTTACATATTTGCGATTCGATGCGAAAAATTGCTTACTATTTGAAATAATAATTGAGTTTTTCTTCTGTATTTACTTTTGAAAATTATATATTTGTGGATGAAATCTACAAAATAGTAAAATATATGAGCAAATTGATTAAGCCTGAGGGTTATAAGCAGTTGCTTGACCCGACACAGACTGAACAAGGTATCAAAACGATAAAAGACTTCTTTCAGATTAATCTATCAACAGCGCTTCGCCTAAGACGTGTCACTGCGCCGCTTTTTGTACTTAGGGGACTTGGTATAAACGATGATTTGAATGGTGTGGAAAGACCTGTGACGTTCCCAATAAAGGATATGGGTGAGAGAGTGGCCGAGGTGGTACATTCACTTGCCAAGTGGAAACGTCTTATGTTGGCCGAATATGGCATAGAGCCAGGTTACGGTTTGTATACAGATATGAATGCCATACGTGGCGATGAAGAGCTTGACAATCTTCATTCGCTCTATGTTGACCAGTGGGACTGGGAACGTACCATCAAAGCAGAGGACCGCAATCTTGCTTTTCTGAAGAAAATGGTGAAGTGCATTTATGCTTCAATCAGACGTACGGAGTATCTTGTTTGCGAGACATATCCGCAGATCAAACCATTCCTGCCGGAAGAAATACATTTCATACATTCAGAAGAACTTTTGCAGAAATATCCGGGAATGTCGTCTAAGGAGCGCGAAAACGCTATATGTAAGGAGTACGGTGCTGTATTTATAATAGGTATAGGAGGAAAATTGAGCAACGGCGAACCGCATGACCTGCGTGCACCGGATTATGACGATTGGACAACCAAGAACGAAGACGGATATGACGGACTCAACGGAGATATCATGGTTTGGTATCCTACGCTGAACAGAAGCATTGAACTTTCTTCAATGGGTATCCGTGTAGATCAGGAAGCACTCCTGCGCCAGCTTAAGATTACTGGCAGGGAAGACAGGAAGGAACTGTATTTCCACAAGCGTCTTCTTGACGGCGAACTTCCTTTGAGCATCGGTGGCGGTATCGGACAGAGCCGTCTGTGTATGGTGCTTCTCCATAAGGCACATCTTGGTGAGATTCAGGCTAGTATATGGCCGGAGGACATGCGACGCGAATGCGCTGAATTGGGCATGCCTCTTATCTGATTTGCAGTTGATGCTGAGGTGCAGCTATTTTTTACACACATATTCTTCAGAACTGTATGTCGGTCATGTTTAAGATCGGCATACAGTTTTTTTATTTGCATATATCACTGAAAAACATTCTCCTTTTTTCTGTCTATCCGTTTAATTTTTCTGCTTTATTCCTCGCGCTCATCGTTTCAGTACTTCCTAAGGAGTATTGGAATATTGCTTAAGAAGTATTCAAGAACTTCTTAGGAGGTATTGCAGTACTTCTTAAGCAGTATTGCTGTTGTTTGGATCTTTGATTGAGCTTATACGCCTGACGAGGCAAAGAAAACATTAATGTCTGCAATTAAGAGCAAAGTGAATCTTTTTCGAAATATTTAATTTTACACAATATTTGAAGTCGGCGTTTTATTTTTGCCGCGATGGGCGTTGATTAATTTAACAAGACGCAAGCTATAAATCTTATACTACAGAAAAATCTAAGCTAAAACTGTAAGATGTATGAAACTTAAGAAGTTATTTGTAAGCATTGTCTGCATGTGTTCATGCTGTACAGTGTTTGGACAGAATGTGAAACTGTCTACTTTGTTTTCTGACGGATGTGTTCTTCAGCAGAAGAGCAAGGTGCCTGTGTGGGGTACGGCCGATCCGGGCGAAGCTGTGGTTGTAAGCGGTAGCTGGAACGACGAACAAGTGAAGGTGACGGCCGATGAGACTGGAAAATGGATTGCCTATCTGAGTACTCCTGCGGGCGGTGCATCGTCATACACTTTGAATGTCAATGACGAGAAGGTCGAAAATGTTCTTGTCGGAGAAGTATGGATTTGTTCAGGACAGTCAAATATGAAGTTCCGTTTGGGTGAGTCGTGGGACGACAATTGGCAGATCAAAGGTGACAACTTTACGGACCTGCGTTTTTTTGAAGTCGGAGTAAAGCGCTCTGACAAACCTTTGGATGACGTTGAAGGTTTTTGGCGTTACGGCAAATATGACAACAACATGCAGCACATAAGCGCTGTCGGATACTATTTCGGGCGTTATCTGCGTCAGAAACTCAATGTGCCTGTGGGTGTAATCGGAATCTACGAAGGTGGAACTTCAGCTGAGGAATGGACAGAGAAGTCTTTGTTTGACAGTTGTGAGGAGTTGAAGGGTACTTATCACGAAGCACAGCCTGTTGGATGCCTCTACAACGGTATGGTTGCTCCTGTTTTGCCTTATAAGAATTCCGGAATTATCTGGTATCAGGGTGAGAATAATGTCAGTCGTCAGAATTCATATAAGACTTTGCTTGAACTGATGGTGGAAGGTTGGCGCAATGATTTCGACGATCCGACATTACCTTTTTATATAGCACAGCTCACTTCTTATGGAAATGATGATTGGCGCACATTCCGTGAGATTCAGGCCGACATTGCCGGTGACCTGCGCAATTCGGGGCTGGCTGTGACAATAGATGGAGGTGAGGAAAGCAATATTCATCCGCACAAGAAGAAGATTGTTGGCGATCGTTTGGCTATGATTGCTTTGGGACGTGTTTACGGAATGGACGAGCCGGTGAGCAGTCCTGTTTTCAGAAAAAAGAAGATTGAAGGTAATCGTTTGCGCCTTTATTTCAAGTATGCTGATTCTGGATTCAAGGTTAGCGGTGACGATGCTGACATTAAGCATTTTGAGCTGTGTGGCGATGATGGCGTTTATCATACTGCACATGCTGTCGTTGAAGGCAACACGATTCTTCTTGACTGTCCGGAAGTGAAAGAACCTAAAGAAGCACGCTATTTCTGGAAGAAATATGACAAACCGAATATTTTCACAGCTCAGGGACTGCCTATAGTTCCTTTCAGAACTGAAAATTAACTCAGTGGAGCTTTTTAACTATGTTGAACCTTAATTTATTGAAGCACAATATGAAAATCAGAACTATGGCAGTGTGCCTGCTGACAGCGTCTTATGGTATGGGGTATTCGCAGGTCGGTTCCTTGCTCTATGATAAAGTGTATGACGGCTCTGGCGGACGTCCTATGGATTTTGCTCCGGCATGGAAAGAACATTCTGTCAATGGAGACAATATAAAAGTTTCTCAAGGCAATAAGCTTTCTGTTTCGATCGGAGACAATTCGTCTTGGAATGCACTCATGTTTCTGCCGGACACATTTTCTGTTCCGTTCACAGCTGAATATTCTTTAGATGATATTGAAGGTGAAGGAACAGATTTCGACATACGTACAGCAGAGGGCAAGCGTTTTTCGTTTACACTTCAGCAGACGCGGCTTATAGATCGTATGAGCGGTGATACTCTGCGAACAGAGCTTCCGGCACTGGATAGGCCGGTGTACAGATTTGCTGTTTCAGATGACGACAAGCTTGTAATATACAGAAGCGGTAAAGAAGTTTCGCAGGTCGCAATTTGCGAGGGCGATACACTGATGGATCCAGGATTCGAGAATCTGGAAAAGCCCGAACCGATATGGTGGTGGGCGAGTTGGTCGCAGCTGACAGTGGATACTTCAAGACCTCACTCGGGCAAGAAAAGCCTTCATTGGGAGAATGGATGGACTGGAGATATGGGAGCTCATATTCCTGTTCAACCGAATGCAAAATACAAATTGTCTTATTATGCAAAGGCTGAACGTGTAAATGCGTGGCAGTCGGAGATGAAGGGTACCTTTACTGTCGGTGGCGTGAAGATAGCTTCTGTCAATATACCAGTGGGAGAGTATCAGCTTTTTACGGTCGAGTTTACAACAGGACCAGTTGATGAAACGGCCGAACTGAGGTTTCATAACGGATGGGATTCTTCGGAATCAGGTGCTTTCGCCGTATTTATCGATGACGTGCAGCTCGAAAGAGTAGAAGCACAGCCTTATGTACAGTTTGGAAGGAAGTCGCTTTCTGGCGAAAGCCGTTTTGGTGTACACCATGTTGCTCTGCGTTATGATGCGGCTTTGCAACCGGCTGTCTTTACAGACCTGACAGAGTTGTGTGCGAAGGCGCAGGCTGCGATTGATGAAGCTGTTGTTGGTGAGGAAATAGGAAACTATCCTGATTATGCAGTTGCGGAGCTGAAATCTTCTTTGGAACATGCAGCTTGTGTTGAAGATGGTGCCGGATATGTGGCGATAGATTCTTCTTATGCGGCATTGTCGCGTGATATGGAAATTTTCGGTAAGTGTAAGATTACTGACACCGAACTTTCTTTCTCGGAGTTTTCAGTGCCTCAACTTGACAGGACACTTCGTGCAGGAGAAAGTTTGACAATTGTTCCGACTGGAAAAATGAGTAACGGAGAAGAGATTGACAATGACATTCTTCGTGTTGAATATAAGTCTGAAAACGGTCTTTTCGAAATTTCAGAAGATGGATATCTGACAGCTTTGTCGTCAGGCTCAGATTTTCTTGTGGTCAATGCCAGATATATAAATGCCTCCGAACAGTTCAGAATACCTGTAAATATAGAAACTTATCAGATTGAGTCTGTTTCTGCCGAAACCTATGAAACGAAACTGTTGTTGGGCGATGCTACAGGTATTAAGGTTGATGTGGTCATGACCGGTGGAAAAGCTCCTGAAGATGGTGAGGTGCAGTTGTCGTACGAGTCGTTGACGCCTGATGTTGCCGAGGTAAACAGCAATGGTTCCGTTATTGCAAAAGGTGCCGGCAAGGCTGTCGTTCGCGTTACAGCAACGTTTATGGGAGAAAACGTGAGCGCTGATGTCGAGTGCGATGTTGTCAAGATTGAAAGTATCTCGTTGGAAGCACCATTGAGTATGGAAGTCAATGAACATTCAGAATATGCATTTAGCGGATTCTATTCGGACGGAACTGAATTTGCAATGGAAGATGAAGATGTTGTTGTATGGTCGTCTGACAGAAGTATACTTAAAATGGACGATTCAGGCAATATTGTCGGTGCAGAACCGGGCGAAACGATGCTGAATGTTCGTGTAAATCAGGGAGGTGTACAGTTGAAGAAAAGCGTGGCTGTAAAGGTTGAAGTCCCTTTGTCCATCTCTGATGTCGAAGAAGCTGACAAGAACGGATGCAGATTTTCGTACAATCCGGACAGCAAGATTGTAACTGTCGTAAAGCCGTCAGATTGCATTGCATCGAAGGTTTCTATCTATTCGTCTTCAGGTTTGCGTGTGCGCTGTGTGGCATTTGATGGCGACAGAGCTGAATTGTCTGTAGCTGGTCTGCTTGCTGGAGTATATGCTGTTGCCGTAGACGGAATCGCTTCAAACTCTGTAAAACTGACTGTTTCGCAAGGATATTGATTTTATTTTGAACATAGAGCGTTTTTTTAGTTTCGGCATCCGTAGATTTAAGTCTGCGGATGCCTTGTTTTTTGCTTTACATAAAAGGTTGGTAGAAAACATATGTCAATTTATAACTAAGAAAACCGATTGTGCATGTTGAATAGTAGTGTATATGTTTAAAATACTTATCTTTGCATGCATTAAAAAGTTATTAGTTTTGGATGTAAGAATAGAGGATAGCTGGAAAAAAAAGTTGCAGACGGAATTCGAAAAACCGTATTTTTCCAAGCTGATAGATTTTGTTAAGAATGAGTATCGACAGGGAACGGTTTATCCTCCTGGAAAGTTGATTTTCAATGCTTTTGATCTTTGTCCTTTCGATAAGGTGAAGGTTGTGCTTCTTGGGCAAGACCCTTACCATGAACCGGGACAGGCACATGGTCTTTGTTTCTCCGTGAATGACGGAGTGCGTTTCCCGCCTTCTCTGGTCAATATATTTAAAGAAATCAATTCGGATATTGGTGCTCCGATTCCAACTAGCGGTAATCTGACACGCTGGGCGCGCCAAGGTGTGCTTCTTCTCAATGCAACACTTACCGTGAGGGAACATCTTGCAGGTTCGCATCAGCGCAGAGGCTGGGAAGAGTTTACGGATGCAACGATCAAGCTTTTGAGCGATGAAAGAGATAATCTGGTTTTTATCTTATGGGGCAGTTATGCGCAGAGCAAACGTGTTTTGATTGATAGTTCAAAACACCTGGTTTTGACTTCTGCACATCCATCTCCGTTGTCGGCGCATAGAGGATTTTTCGGGAACCATCATTTCAGCTTGACAAATGCTTATTTGAGCGAACATGGCATTGAGCCCATACAGTGGTAGATATTTTCAGGATTTTTATTTGACGTAATAGTATTTTATTTTGAGAAAGAAAGAATTTTGGTACGGCATAGCCTTTATTGCAGGCATGACCGTAGTGGCAACTCTTATTGCCATGATTCCGGTAGTTAAGGATGATCTCAAGTTCAGCTCGCTGATTGTCGGCATTCTCCTTGGTATGGTTTATGCAAATCTGTTCCGTGTGAAAGCGGTTGGACAGTGGGTTTCTGGTACAAAATTCTGTTCCAAGCAGATTCTTCGTGCCGGTATTGTATTGTATGGATTCAGATTGACGTTTGCTGATGTAGCAGTTGCCGGATGGCCGGCTTTTGCCGTGGATCTCATAATTGTTGCAGGTACGCTTATTCTCGGCATCTTGTTCGGACGTTTGCTCCGTATGGATACTGATACAGCGCTGATGACTGCAACTGGAAGTTCTATTTGTGGAGCAGCTGCTGTGCTCGGTGCAGAATCTGTCGTGAGATGCGAACCTCATAAGACTGCTGTTGCTGTTTCTACAGTAGTGATTTTCGGTACAATCTCAATGTTCCTTTATCCGATAATCTACCGTACCGGTTGTCTCCCTATGGATGATTTTTCATGGGCCGTGTATACTGGTTCTACGCTTCACGAAGTTGCCCATGTTGCCGGTGCAGGCGATGCTATGAATGCCGCTGGTGGAGACGTTGCAAGCACTGCAACCATAACCAAGATGATACGTGTGATTATGCTTGCTCCTGTACTTGTAGTGATGAGCTTCATGTTGTCACGTTTGCGTAAGAGTGAAAATGGAGGTTGCAAACGCCGTATAACAATTCCTTGGTTTGCTTTCGGCTTCCTTCTGGTTATCTGCATCAATACTTTCCTTGCAGAGTATATGCCGGCAAACATATATGCTCCTTTGTTCGGCAAAGGTGGTATTGTGGAACAGGCTGACACCTTTATGCTTGCTATGGCCATGACGGCTCTCGGTGCTGATACGACTGTAGATAAGTTTCGCCAGGCCGGCGCAAAACCTTTTTATCTTGCAGGTTTGCTGTACATCTGGCTTCTTGTTGGAGGATATTTCCTTACAAGCATCCTTGTGCCGATGCTCAAATAATTGAGGTAAGGTATCTTATTAAAAATAATATATAGTAAATATGATACGCAATCTGATTTTTGATCTTGGAGGCGTTGTAATTAAACTCGATCAGGATGAGGCTATCCGTCGTTTTCATTCACTTGGTATTGAAGATGCGCGTGAGCAGATGGGAGTCTATGGACAGACTGGAATCTTCCTGGAGTTGGAAAGAGGTGATATTGACGTTGAAACTTTTTGCCGTAAACTAGCTGAGCAGGCTCATAGAGAAAATATCTCATACGATGAGGCTCAGTGGGGATGGCTTGGATATGTAAAGGAGGTTCCGGCAGAGAGATTGCAGAATCTTCTGAAGCTTAGGGAAAAATACAATGTATTTCTGTTGAGCAATACTAATCCTCTGATGATGGCATGGGTTGATAGTCCTGCTTTCAGCGGTGACGGTCATCCGATAAGCTATTATTTCGACCGCTTGTATTGCAGCTACGGACTCCATGACTATAAGCCTTCATTGTCGATATTCAAGAAAGTTCTTGAGGCTGAAGGACTCAAGGCTGAAGAATGTATCTTCGTTGATGACGGACTAAAAAATGTGGAGGCGGCAGAAGAGGTCGGAATGCTCGGCCTGCACGTTGCAAAGGATGCAGATTGGATGGACGATCTTACTGCTATGCTGGAAAAGCTGGCTTGAGCTTTCCTACTTTGATATATGACATGGATTTCTTAAAAAAGACCTGAGGGCTTTACGCAAGAGGTGTCTTTGTGACAGTGCTAAAAGTTTAACAATTTAATACTTGCTCTTATGAAGCATCTTGTACGAATTTTACCGATTTTCTTTATCGGTACTTTCCTGTTGTCCGCCTGTGTAGAAGAAGGACATGTTGGATATAAGTTCATAGTGCATAACCACACTGAAGCCGATATGAAAATCCATCTCACCTCGTGGGGGCGCTACACGATGTACATCAACGGGTATTATTCCTCTAAGCATAAGTTTCAAGAGGTGGAAACCATTGAGGCTGGAAAAACTTTGGCATTATACACAGAAGTTGGTGACGACCCCGATCCGGCTGTATTACCAGCTTCACTCACTATGCCTTGGACTTACATCACAGCCATAGAGTGTGACGGCGTGCTTGTACCTTTCTCCTATTTTAGCCAGTCTGACAACTGGGAAAACTCAGTTCTCCATCAGATAAATGGAACATACAGCTATTGGTCATTGAGCATTACGCCAGAACTGCTTGAGCAGTTTCGTGTTCAAGCAGAAACAGGATTGCAGGAGAAATATGAGTAAGTGTATGCTTTCCAAGTCTATTCATAAATTGGACAGCCGAATTTTAGGATTATCCTAAAAATGGCTGTCCATATTCTTTATGTATTTACATGTTTCTTTTGGGAAATTTACAGAATATCCCTAATAATAATCAATTGCTTTGGTTGCAGAAACTGCATCGTTTGCATAGATAGGCATTTTGCATATGTGCTGACTGATTATATTTTTATCTTCACACCTTTAGACTCGTTTTGGAGTCTGTCGAGTGCAGTGATTACAAATGTGCATCCTTGATCATCGTCGTTGAGAATGTATTTGCAATCTCTTGTAATAGCAACGATATTTTCAGGCTTGTCAATATCGATTTTTTCTTTTGGCGAGAATCTATATACAACGTATTGTTTAGCCTTGTCCATTTCTTTCTTGGCCTTTGGCTCCTGCCATGTGATGCATACATTGCCACCGATAGGCGATAACTTTACATCTTCCGGTTTTCGTGGCGCTTTCTTGTCGATGAACTTCATTATTGGCTGAAGTGCCGGATAACGATGAAACTTCTTTTCGAGCAATGTTCTGTAGTTGCCTGGATTGTTTACCACTGCTGCAGCATACCACTGGCAGCTTCCCTGAACATTCTTAAGTGAGCGCTGGATGGAGTATTTGATCAGTGTCTGGTTAGAACGTGTGTCGAAAGGGTCAACGCCTTTGGCTGTACGCTCTACATCTTGTCCGATAAAGAGTGGACGCTTGTTGGAGTATTTGTTCCACCAGTTGCACAGAATGTCATAGTCGGCGGCTCTTGTTCCAAGATTCCAATATATCTGAGGAATGAGGTAGTCTACCCATCCTTCCTTCTGCCATAAAATGACATCGGCATACAGGTCGTCGTAATTCTGCAGTCCGCTCGTAGCACTTCCTTTTTTCGTGTTCTTTGCTTCTTTGCTGTTACGGTAAATACCGAATGGCGAGATTCCGAATTTCACCCAAGGTTTCTTTTCTCTTATGAGATTGTGAAGGTCTTCGATTAGCATGTTGACATTGTCCCTTCTCCAGTCTGCAATGTCTTTGAATCCGCGAGGGTCAAGTCTGAAGTATTTTTCGTCTGGGATCTTTTCGCCTCCGGCCGGATACGGATAGAAGTAGTCGTCCATGTGCAGACCGTCTATGTCGTATCTTTCGAGTATGTCTTCGACAACCATGCATGTGTACATACGGTTTATCGGCAATGCAGGGTTGAGTATAATCAAGTCTCCGTATCTGAAGCATCTTTCCGGATGTACGTTGCAGACATGGTTGGCTGCAAGCAGGGTAGTGCCTTTGGTTTTTACTCTATATGGGTTGATCCATGCATGCAGTTCCATACCTCTCTTATGGCATTCCTCTATCATCCAAGCCAGTGGATCCCATCCATCGGCAGGGGCCAAGCCCTGTTTTCCTGTAAGGTATCGACTCCATGGTTCGTAGCTGGAACGGTATAAGGCATCGCCTTCTGCTCTAACCTGAAACAGTATGGCATTGATTCCTGCTCCCTGAAGAACATCAAGCTGATTGAGGAGCATTGTTCTTATTTGCTCAGGAGTTTTGTTAAGGTATTGTCCGTTTACGCATTGAATCCATGCTCCGCGGAATTCTCGTTTAGGATTGTCTTCGGCTTTTGCTGTACTGATTGTGCAGAACACCAATGCCAGTAGAATGATTAGGTTTTTCACGATTTTTGTAGCTGTAAAGAACATATTAATGAAATATTGTTTCTACAAAAATAGAGATTTTTCCGGTAATGTATGCCGGTAAGTTCATTTTAAAGCACAATGTTTTACAAAAGACGGTGAAAGATATTGTTTAACCATAGTTAGGACCATCTTCAGCTGCCGCTTCATGGATTTCTTCTTGAGGCAAACTGTATGTATCCTGTTTTCGGATGGCATGTCTGTCATTCAAGAATATCTTGTTAAGAGTATATTCTATGCTGTTGAGAGTTTCTTCTTTCTTGTTGGGCTTGAGTTGACACTCCCATACTTGAATCACGTGCCATCCCAAGTCACGCAATTGTATCCGTTCTTCTTTATCTCTTTTTATGTTGCGCTCTATTTTTGCTTTCCACCAATCTGTTCTGGTTTTGGGCAGAATGAAGTATTTGCATCCTTCATGTCCGTGCCAGAAGCATCCGTTTATGAATATGCAGGTTGAATATTTCGGAAGAACAATGTCGGGAGTTCCAGGAAGGCTTTTCACATGGATTCTATATCTGAATCCTCTTGAAAACAGGTATTTCCTTACGATAAGTTCCGGTTTTGTGTTTTTTGACCGTATATGAGACATGCAGCGGCTTCGCTGTTCTTTGCTGAACATATCTGTCATAAGGCGTAAGGTTTTTATGTCGTTTTCGTAGGATAAAAAATCAAGCCGATAAAGTTTTACAGCACTGGAGTCAGAAGGTTTCCGAACCATCCGACAAAACGTTTCCATACGGAGCGCTTTTTCCAAAAGTCTTTGGGCATAATATAAGAGTGTTTTTTGTCTTCATTGAACATGTCAAGCAATTGCTTTGTCACGTTTTTGTTGAAGATTACGGCATTTACTTCGTAGTCGCACCTGAGACTTCTGCTGTCGAGATTGGCTGATCCGACTGTGCAGAAAAGGCTGTCGACCATCATGATTTTCGTATGATGGAATCCGCCTTCGTATAGGTACACCTTGGCACCACGTTTTGAAAGATTGTTGCCTACATAGTAAGATGCATCTGGCGTAAGAGGGATGTCGCTCTTGGCTGAAAGCATTATTTCTACGTCTACACCTCTGTCGACTGCATCTTTCAATGCTTGTCTGACTTTATGTGTAGGTACAAAGTATGGATTTATTATTCTTATCTGCTTTTTAGCATTGTTGAGCATGCTTACGTACAGTTCGCGTATTGACTTGTTTGTGTGGCGCGGACGTCTGTCAACAATTCCGACACGCATGTTTCCTGCACTGTCTGGTGTTGGAAAATATTTTTCGCCTTCAATCTTTTCTCCCGTTTCTTTTTCCCATGTTGTTGCAAAAATCTTGTGCAGTTCGTTTACTGCAGCACCTTCAATATGCATGTGCATATCGCGCCATTTGCCCACAACCTCGGTACCAGTAATATAGTAGTCGGCTACGTTCATGCCTCCAGTATAAGCAACTTTACCGTCAATAACGACAATTTTTCTGTGGTCGCGCGGAATTATGTGGTTGACCCATGGGAAATGCAACGGGTCGAATTCTATCAGATTTATCCCTCTTGCTCTTATGGAGTCGCGGTGCTCTTTTTTTATGGGTTTATTGTTGGACGCATTTCCAAATGCATCGTACATGGCTCTTACTTCAACACCTTCTTTGACTTTTTCTGCCAATAGATCAAAAAGCAGATTGGCTATTGAATCGTTGCGGAAATTAAAATATTCGAGGTGGATGAATTTTTTTGCTTTTCTTACCTCCTTGAATAGGTCTTCGAATTTATCATGGCCATTCATCAACAGAACAACCTTGTTGTTGTCTGTTAATTTGACTCCTGTTGCATGCAGGTGCGCCGCAACAAGTGAATCGCTGCGTTCGGCCGTTGTCTGTGCTTCTGTTTTAGTTGTAAACAGAGACGATAATGTGATGAAAAGTATGAAGATGAATTTCCTAGTCATTTTTACCTTAAATACGACTCGCAAAGTTATGTTATTTGGTCTAATTCTGCAATATAATTAAATCTGAATCGACCTTTTATAAGCTTGTTGCTACATTTTGAATAATTTATACTCCAAATTGTATAATGTGTATGTCAATATATTCGGGTGTATGTGTATGTAATGGCATGAATAGATTTTTTCTGGAGGAGAAAAATATTCGTTCTTTTGCATGTGGGTATATAAAAAATTGAGTCTGTCCGATTATTCGGGCAGACTCATATTTTCAAGTTTTGTATTTGCCTTAGTTGTGAACTATTGCAAGAATGCTATCAGAACACCGGCTGCAACTGCAGATCCAATTACACCTGAGATGTTTGATGACATGCAGTAGTTGAGTACATGGTTCTTTGGATCGTATTTTGTAGCAATTTCGTTGCAGACACGACTTGCCATAGGTACGGCGCTAAGACCAGTAGCTCCAATGAGCGGATTGATCTTTTTCTTTGTGAACAAGTTCATAAGCTTGACCATAAGTATACCGCCGCTAATTGAAAGTGCGAATGCGATGAAACCTCCGATTACGATACCGATGGTTGTCATATTCAAGAATGCTGACGCTGTCATTGTTGCACCTACACAAAGGCCAAGGAATACTGTTGCTGTGTTCATTACGCTGTTGCTGACTGTATCGAAAAGTCTGCTTGTGTCAGAACCGATTTCTTTCAGCAGGTTACCGAACATGAGCATACCTATAAGGCTTACAGCTGTAGGAACGAATATTGCTACGATTGTAGTAACGGCAATCGGGAATATGATCTTGATGACACGCATGTTCTTGATTTCATTCTTATTAGGATAGAGCTTATCCTGCTCCTTCATGTTTATCATGAGCTCCTTCTTTGTGCAGAGAAGCTTGACTACAAGAGGTATGATGATTGGAACGAGTGCCATGTAAGAATATGCTGCGATAGCAATAGGACCAAGAAGGTGAGGTGCCAATTTAATTGTTGTAAATATGGCTGTTGGTCCGTCTGCACCACCGATGATTCCTAATGAAGCAGCTTCTTTAAGAGTGAATCCTGCAAGGAATGCACATATCAAGACTGTGAAGATACCAAGCTGTGCAGCCGCTCCGAATATGGCGAGGCGCAGGTTGCGCAACATCGGACCGAAGTCTGTCAGCGCTCCGACACCCATGAATATTATAGGTGGAAGGAAACCTGTCTTTATGAGCATGTAATAGAGGAAGTTCATGAGACCAAGATCGTGTGCAATTGCTGGCAACGACATGTCCCAGATGTTGTAGCAAACAACATTTTTCATGAAATCCTTGTTGAGCAGGATTGGATTGTCGGCTATAGGGTAGTAGAGCTCATGGAATTTTATGTAGTCATCCGGCGAGGCTCCTGTACCTAGAGTTTTTAGTCCTCCAGTGAGATTAAGAGTCTGCATTACTCCCGTTTCACTTTTGTAACGGAATATTTCGCCTATTTCATTGGCTTGGATTACTCCCATGTCTCCACCTGGGAAGTTTGCAATCAGTACACCGAATGCAATAGGTACAAGCAAAAGCGGTTCATAGTGCTTTACTATACCAAGATAAAGCAGTACGAATGCTATCACGTACATTATTATATATGACGGCGATATTGCGATGTCGCTGAACGCTGTCATACGGTATAGACTGTTTAGAATTTCTTCCATAATTGTTTATTGTATTTTCATTATAACATCATCTTCTTCGACGGAATCGCCGGAGTTTACGAGTATTGCTGTAATCACTCCATCTCTGTCTGCACGAATTGCATTATAGGTCTTCATGGCCTCGATGTAGCCTATGATGTCACCTTTCTTTACTGCATCGCCGACATTTGTAGGTGTTTCTTGTGCACTCTTCACACGATAAAATTTACCTTCGAGTGGTGCCAATACGTCGTCACCTTCGCCTGTCTGTACTTGAGTTGCTTGTGCTGTTTCTCCTGCAGCAGGTGCTGGAACATTGTTGCCGTATGCAATATCAACCTTGTAGTTTACTCCGTTTACGGTTACTGTTATGCTGTTAGGCATTTCGGCAGTGCCCTTTGGAGCGTTCTTCTCTGCTTTACGTTTTGCAAGATCAGCTTCGAAATCGGCTTTTGCTTTTCCGCTCTTGTATGCTTCATACTGAGTTGGGTGCATAGAGTATTCGAAGAGCTCTTCATCGTCCTGTCCGAGATCCCATCCTTTCTCAGCCATTTTCTTGCGATATTCATCGAGGTCGTCAGGATAGTTCTCCTGAGGGTCAGAATCCATGAACTCTCTTCCTTCCTGTTTTGCCTTTTCTACGAGTTCCGGTGCTACAGGGCCTGCCAGTTTACCAGCCTTGCCGAGGATCATATCCCAGATGTTGTCGGCAATCATTGACCAGCGTTCTTTGCCTTTCTCCATCTGCATGACATTCATGAGAGCGAGATTCTTAACATACTGGCTGAACGGTGTAACGAGGCAAGGATAGCCGACTTTAGGCCATACGTATGCAACTTCGTCAAACAGTTTAATAAGAAGTTCATCTTCTGTCATTTCAGGCTGATTGTGCTTTGCTTTCCACTTGTTGAGCGAAGCAAGATTTTCTTCCAAATCGGTCATGAGTGAACCCATCATACCGCCTGGAAGACCTGGCTTTATGAGAAGTGAATTGTTTATTCTGTTCAGTTCTGGACAATAATATCCCAGGAAGTCGTCCATCATGTTCTGGATCTGTGTACGTACTTCCATGTATGCTTCCATATTGATGCCCTTAACCTTGAATCCTGCGTCTTTGAGCATCTCTTCTACAGCGATGATGTCTGCATGTCCTGTTCCCCATGCTAGAGGTGCAACTGCTGTGTCGATATAGTCGCATCCGTTCTTGCAGACTTCCAATATTGATGCCATATTGAAGCCTGGTCCTGCATGAGAGTGGTACTGTATGATGATGTCTTTCTTGTATGCTTTAATTCCTGCTGTAATTTTACCGAGTGACTCTGGGCGTCCGATTCCGGCCATGTCCTTGAGGCATATTTCGTCGGCACCGGCATCGATGAGAGTTTTTGCCAGATTTACGTAATATTCAACAGTGTGGATAGGAGAGTGAGTGATGCAAAGTGATGCCTGTGCAATCATTCCGGCTTCTTTTGCATATTTTATAGAAGGTATGATGTTTCTTGGATCGTTCAGACCGCAGAATATACGTGTTATGTCTGTGCCTTGAGCTTTCTTTACCTTGTAGAAAAGTTTTCTCAGGTCCTTAGGGCATGGGCTCATGCGCAGTCCGTTGAGTGCGCGGTCCAGCATGTGTGTCTGAATTCCTGCTTCGTGGAAGGGACGAGTCCATTCTCTGACAGCTTTGTTCGGGTTTTCTCCGTAAAGAAGATTTACCTGCTCAAAACCTCCTCCGTTAGTTTCAACTCTGTCAAAGCATCCCATTCTGATGATAGCGGGAGCAACTTTAAGCAATTGGTCTACTCGTGGTTGATATTTTCCAGCGCTCTGCCACATGTCGCGAAAGACCAGACTGAATTTTACCTCGTGATTCATATTTAGTTATATTTTAAGATATCATTTTTTCTATGTTGTAGTTTTGTCGACAATGCTTGCCGTCGCATCGGCATGTTGTGTCGTGTGTCTTGTTTGAAGATATGGTTTAGGTACCTTCTGTTGTATTATAATTTTTGTATGTTGGTAACTTTTCCAGTACCGTTGGTAATCTGATTGACTGCACTTTCAATGATTGCTTTCGTGTTTGCATCAATCTGTGGAACTGCTACTGCTGCGACTTTTTTCTTTGCTGGTTCTTCTGCAGGTGCAAATTTGTTGACTGCATATATCAGAAGTTTTCCAAAGTATATGATAATCAGCAATATTACGAATACAGTGAGCATACCTACGACCAGTAGTTCAAGTGCTCCAAAAATAGATTCTTCTACCATAAGATTACGATTTTGTGTATGTTTGTTTTAAATAGTTAGCTATAGGTTCTCGTAAGCACAAATATACTGATTTATTTGTTACGTGGAGATTTTTTATGTTCGTTTTGTTTGTCTTTTTGTAATAAAAAACGTTCCCTTTGTAAGGAACGTTAAATATGAAATGAATATGTAAAATACTTGTAACTTAAGTGCTCCGTAGGCAATGTTTTTTGATATTTTAATAGCGCAATTCTTCTTCACGTCATCTGCTGATTGTCATGTTGACGCCGGCATAGTTGCATTCTGCACCCATCGGTGGATTGTGTTTCATTAAGGTTATTTCTACAGACTCTACAGACTTGAAGTCGTGCAGTATTCTTTCTGCTACTCTTTTTGCCGCATGTTCTATCAGGTGCGACGGTGTGCCCATTTCATCTTTTATGGATTCATATACTTCTGCATAATTTATGGTGTCGTTCACGTCGTCGCTTTCCATGGCTTTGCTCAGGTCTGCCACCATCTTGACATTTACAGTGTACATCTGTCCTACTTTGTTTTCCTCAGGTGCAACTCCGTGGTAGGCATAGAGTTTCACTCCTTCCAATATTATAGTCTGCATAGTATTATGTCTATTTGATTCTTAGTGTCTGAAAATGTAATAGGGGAGGTTCGTTTTCTTTTTGAACCTCCCCTTGTTGTTTGTATGATTACACCGCGTATATATTTTTCACGGTTTATCTTTCTGTTATCCGCATCTTGAAGCACCGCAGCTCTTGCATATCAGACAACCTTCCTGATATACCAGTGTTTCGCGTCCGCAAATAGGGCACTTCTGTCCTTTTGCTTCTGTTCCGTCAGATACGTACTTCTTTAAAGCTCTTTCAACACCATTTTTCCATGTGTTGATGCTTTCGTTGCCCAGCTGAAGAGAACTTACGAGCTTGAGAACATTGGCAAGAGGCATTCTGTATCTGAGCACTCCTGAAATCAGTTTGGCATAGTTCCAGTATTCCTTGTTGAACTTTTCAGACAGACCTTCTATGGTTGTCTTGTAGCCTCTGCGGTTTTCAAACTGGAAGTCATATCTCTTGTTGCCGTCTTCATCAAGGTTTTTGATGATGTGGCCTTTAGTGACAGTCTTAGGCAGAGCGATTCCGTCTTCATCGTCAAGCACACCTGTGAATATTTCATAAGGATATCCATCAAGCAGGCCAACGAATGCCACCCATTTTTCCTTGTTGTTCTGGAACCTTACAACGTCACACTCAAGGCTCTTTGGACGTGTTTCCACTACAGGAAGCGGTTTACAGTTGCAGTCGTCCTTCTTCTTTTTATCATCTGTAGCGATGAGCACTCCTGCTCTTGAGCCGTCTCTGTAGACAGTACATCCCTTGCATCCGCATTTCCAAGCTTCAATGTAAAGGTCGTTTACAAGGTCTTCGCTTACATCGTTAGGCAGGTTTATTGTGACGCTGATAGAATGGTCTACCCATTTCTGGATTGATCCCTGCATCTTAACCTTTTCCAGCCAGTCGATGTCGTTTGCTGTAGCCTTGTAGTAAGGCGACTTCATTACGAGTTCGTCTATTTCGCTTTGTGTATATCTCTTTTCTGTATCGTATCCGTTGATTTTCATCCATTCGAGGAATTTAGGATGGTATACGATATATTCTTCAAATGAATCGCCTGTTTCGTCAGTGAAATCTACGTGCACATTTGTGTCGTTAGGATTAACCTTTCTTCTTCTCTTGTATACAGGCATGAATACAGGTTCTATACCGGAAGTTGTCTGCGTCATGAGGCTTGTTGTGCCGGTTGGAGCTATTGTCAGACATGCAATATTTCTGCGTCCGAATTTTGTCATTTCCTCGTAAAGTGCAGGGTCAACATCCTTTATTCTGTTGATGAAAGGATTCTTCTTTTCCCTTTCTGCATTATATACGTCAAATGCTCCTCTTTCCTTTGCCATCTGCACTGAAGAACGGTATGCCTCTACAGCAATAGTCTTGTGCACTTCTGTTGAGAAATATGTTGCCTCAGGCGTTCCGTAGCACAATCCCATTGCGGCGAGCATGTCGCCTTCTGCTGTTATTCCTACGCCTGTACGTCTTCCGGCCTTTGTCTTCTTGTAAATCTTTTTCCAAAGGTTTGTTTCTGCTTCCTTAACCTCTTCACTTTCCGGGTCGGAATCAATTTTTGCCAGAATCATCTCAATCTTTTCCAATTCGAGATCGATGATGTCGTCCATGATTCTTTGTGCAAGTCCAACATGCTTTCTGAACTTTTCATAGTTGAATTTTGCTTCCTTTGTGAATGGATTGTCAACGTATGAGTACAGATTTATAGCTAGCAGACGGCATGAATCGTATGGACATAGAGGTATTTCACCACATGGATTTGTTGAGATTGTTCTGTATCCAAGGTCTGCATAGCAGTCTGGAATTGATTCTCTAATGATGGTATCCCAGAACAATACACCTGGTTCGGCAGATTTCCATGCATTGTGCACGATTTTTCTCCAAAGTGCGTTTGCATTGATTTCTTTGACAACCTTTGGAACCATGCTGTCTACAGGAAATTTCTGTATGTATGTTTCGTTGTTTATTGCCGCTTTCAAGAATTCGTCGTCAAGTCTAACAGAAACATTTGCTCCTGTAACCTTGCCTTCTGTCATTTTTGCGTCAATGAATGCTTCCGAGTCAGGATGCTTGATAGACACAGAGAGCATGAGCGCACCGCGTCTTCCGTCCTGTGCAACCTCTCTGGTGGAATTTGAATATCTTTCCATGAAAGGTACAAGACCTGTAGATGTGAGGGCGGAGTTCTTTACTGGCGAACCTTTTGGACGAATGTGTGAAAGGTCGTGGCCTACGCCTCCGCGTCTTTTCATGAGCTGAACCTGCTCTTCGTCTATACGTATGATTGCACCGTAAGAATCTGCATCACCATCAAGTCCGATGACAAAGCAGTTCGACAATGAAGCTACCTGATGATTGTTGCCTATGCCGGTCATAGGGCTACCTGCCGGAACGATGTACCTGAAGTGATCCATAAGATCAAACAGCTCTTGTGCAGAAATCGGATTTTCATATTTCTGTTCGATTCTGGCTATCTCGTTGGCCAGTCTCCAATGCATGTCTTTCGGCGATTTTTCATATATCTTGCCGAAAGAATCCTTCATGGCGTACTTGTTCACCCAAACTCTGGCTGCTAGTTCATCGCCATTAAAATACTCTAATGATGCCTGCAGGGCTTCATCATAGCTGTATGTCTGCTGTTCTGCCATAACTTGATGATGAGTTAATAGAATTGTTTTTTTTAGTTTGTTTTCTTCTCAATCTATATTGCTGAAATCTGTGTGTGGGAATTAAAAATCAAAGCAAATATATAATCGAAACGGAAACGCTTGCAAAACTAATCCTCTTTTATGAATCTGCAAAATTTTTAACTATAAACTTATCAACAGCCTGCAAAGTTTTCTGTTTTATTTTGTAATATCTTGATTATTAATATGATATAAAATTGACTGTGCTCAAAAGTTTTCCAAAATGGAAATTTGCTAACCTTTTGTATATTAAAATTTGATATGTCTTGGATGTTTGCTATCTTTGTCTTTAACTATTAAAACCCAGTTTTATGACAGATATCAAGAACAGACGTACAATTAGAAAATATACGTCGCAGGACATCCCGTCTGAGATGCTAAATGAACTTATATTGACAGCTTCGCGTGCTGCAACCATGGGCAATATGCAATTGTACAGCGTTATAGTTACACGCGATGACGAAATGAAAAAGAAGCTGGCCCCATTGCACTTCAATCAGCCTATGGTTACATCTGCTCCTGTTGTGCTTACTTTCTGTGCTGACTTCAACAGATTCTGTAAATGGTGTAACCAGCGTAAGGCTGTTCCCGGATATGGCAACTTGCTTTCGTTCATGAATGCAGTGTATGATGCGATTCTTTTTACACAAAACTTCTGTACCCTTGCCGAAGAGAAGGGATTAGGAACTTGTTTTCTTGGAACTACGGCATATACGCCCGATAAAATCATTGAAGTACTCAATATGCCTAAGCTGACATTCCCTGTTGCAACAATAACTGTCGGTTGGCCTGATGAATGTCCGGCACAGCCTGATCGCCTTCCGTTGAGCGGAATCATACATGATGAGGTTTATCATGACTATGAGCCGTCTGATATAGACAATATATATGGATATAAGGAAGCATTGGACGAAAACAAGCATTTTGTCGAGATAAACGGCAAGGAAACATTGGCGCAGGTGTTTACCGATTTGCGCTATACCAAGAAGGACAACGAGGCTATGTCTGAAAACTTTATGGAAACATTGCGTAGGCAGGGATTTATAGACTGACGTATTGCCTGCTATCGATATACTCCGTAATCGAATTGCATAAGAAAAGCGGAGGTTTCAGCGTGTGTTGCAAAACATTAACTGAAGCTTCCGCTTTCTTATACTATATAATATAATGATTGGATATCGAAAGATGCATTATTTCCTGAAGAACGTACTTTCTATTTCTTCAATGTCTCTTCTTGTTCTTTCGTCTGTGTCGATGAGGTTCTTTATCTGCTTGATTGAATGTATCACAGTTGCATGATTTCTTCCGCCCACACAGTGTCCAATCTGGCTTGTTGATTTGTCTGTATGCTTGTTTGCGAGATACATTGCAAGCTGTCTGATATATACGATTGGCTGTTTTCTGCTTTTTGAGCAGATGTCTTCACGCGAAACGTCAAAGTGAGCACAGACCTTTTCCAATATGGATTCTGTTGTAAGAGGTTCATCGTTTATTTCGATGAACTTAGGCATAATCTTGTTTACGAGATCAAGGTCTATATCGCAGTTGTAGACAACGGAGTAGGCCATGAGTGAATTGATTATACCTTCCAGGTCTCTTACGCTTTCATCGACATGTTCAGATATGAAGCTTATGACGTTTTGAGGTATGCACAAACCGTCTTTTCTTACTTTGTCGCAGAGAATCGAGTTTCTGAGCGATTTGTCAGGTCGTTCAAGTTCGGCCTGCAATCCCCATTTGAAACGCGTGAGCAATCTTTCTTCCAATCCTTCAATGGCAACAGGAGGTCTGTCGGCCGTAAGTATGAGCTGCTTTCCGTTCAGGTGCAGGTGATTGAAAATGTGGAAGAATGTGTTCTGCGTTTTTGTGAGACCCGAAAACTCCTGTATGTCGTCTATTATCAGGACGTCAATTGTCTGATAGAAGTTTATGAAGTCGTTGGTCTTGTTGTTTCTTACGGAGTCGGTGTACTGCACCTGAAACAGATGTGCCGATACATAAAGCACTCTCAGTTCCGGATGAAGTTCCTTGGTTTTGAGACCAATGGCATTTGCAAGATGTGTCTTGCCCACACCTGAATGTCCGAATAGAAAGAATGGATTGAATGTCTTTGCAGGGTTCTGTGCAATAGCTTCGCCAACAGAGCGGGCAAGCTTGTTGCTGTCGCCTTCAAGGAAATTCTCGAAATTATAGTTGGGTCTGAGCTGTGAGTCCAGATCCTGAACCGCAGGAGCCATCAGTACGTCTGGAGACAGATTGGCTTTTCTTACGGCTGTACCGTTCTGCACGATAGACTTGTTCGACGATTCCACCTCGACAGTGAGACCGTTCTGCTTGTCCTCGAGTATGCTGTAGCTCAGGCATACGCCTGTTCCGAACACCTTTGTAATTGTCTTTTTGAGAAGATCCAGGAAATGTTCCTCAACGAATTCGTACACGAATTGGCTTGGTACGCTGAGCACGAGCCTTTTGTCTGCAAACGATTTCAGATTGATGTATGCAAACCATGTGTCAAATTGCTGTTGGGTGATGTTGTCATGTATTATTTCAAGACATCTTCTCCAAAGCTCATTTGGATTGTTTCCCATTTCTAGAATATACTTTACTTGTCATTTTATTTCCCACAATGCAAATTTCATCATATTATTTGATTTTATCAAATGATTTTTTTGCTTCAATAATTTGATAATTTCTATAAGCTTTTGTTTCAATGATTTACGAAAGCATTTTGCCGGCATGCAAAAAATGAACTTGCATTTTATCAACTTTCTGTATTATAGGAAGATACACTCTTGCTTTTACGTTTAACCGAATGTGAATACGCAAAAAAAGAACTCCACTATCCTTTTGTTTATTAGCACCTTATTCACGGTGCATGAAGGAAAGTGGAGTTTGTGTCTTATTTATATTAATTCTAAATAACGAGGTTTTCTTTAATTGTCTTTTCTACCGAAAATTGAGAAGTGAACATAGCGTTTCGGATGCTTCTGCAAATCCTGCATGAGTGACGACGCGTCTAAGAAAGTGTTGTTGAGATTGTTGTATAAACTGCTGTCATTCATCAGGAGTCCGAGCGAGCTGTTAGGGTTGTTGAGCTTGTCTGTGAAGAGCTGAACTCCCTCCATTGTCGTGTTGAGGTTTGACTCTATTTTTGCAAAATCAACATCCTTGAGCTTGCCTGTAGTTGTTTCTAGGTTAGAGCATATACTGTCGGCTCTGGTTGTCAGTTCCGGAATGTCGTTGCCTAGAATCTTGTTTATTCTGTGCGTCGTTGTCTTCAGGTTGCTTGTTACATCCTCCATGTTGTTGATTGAAGCCTGAAGTGCCGGATTTGAAGCCAGTTTGTTTATTGATGTGAGGATAGAGTCGAGTTTTGGCAAAAGCTCCTGAACCTGAGGCATCATCTGCGAAACCATTGTCAGCGCATCTCTTTCCCAAGCACCTTTGAGTGTGTCTCCCGGTTCAACTCTTTCGCGTGGGTTGTTTGCCATGAGGATGTTCATCTTTGTCGAACCAAGCATTTCCTTCGACAGTTCCACGATGCTTCCTTTTGGTATGCGTATTCCCTTCTTTATGCTTATTGTAGCCAGGATGTTCTTGCTTGAATTTTCGTCATATTTCAGGTCTTTGACCACTCCGATTGCATATCCGTCAGCAAGCACTTCGCTCGAGACGGCAAGTCCGCTGACATTGTCGAGTTCCACGTAGTATGTATCATCGGAACTGAAAAGGTTCATGCCTTTTAGAAAGTTTATGCCGATATATATTATCAGCAGTGCCATGATTGCTATGATTGCAATCTTTACTTCTTTAGTTAAGAATTTCATTATCTTTCTATTTGTTTTGTTTGCTGTTGTTTTTGAATTCCCTTATTGCTGTTGCTGTTTCTATGCGGACATCGTTCTTGAAAGCAACGATGAATGCTCCTGGAAATTTTTTCTTTACATCTTTCAGCGTGCGAAGTACTTCGTTGTAGTCGCATGTTGTACCGCATGTGTACTTATACATTCCGCCGTCCTTATAGAAATCAGCATCCAGACCTTTCAGCTGTCTGTCATTCTTTTTCAGCTGTCTGTCTGCAGCAAGAATCTGTATCTTGAATACTGGCTCACTGGTTGTATTTTCCACAGTGTTGTCTGTGTTTTCTTCTGCAGCAGTGTTTGCATTGCCGTCCTTGTTGTCTGTTTCAGCCTTTTCCTCTTCTTCTATTTCTTCTTCAAGATCTTTTATGTCAATCTTTTCCAGATTGGCCATGCGTCCCGTGTGCTGCTGCTTGTATTTTACGATGGCGTTGTAGATACATTTTGCCAATGTGGTCTGTCCGCGTTTCGACATCAGGAATCGTTCCTCTTGGGGTGTTGATATGTAACCCACTTCAAGCAGAACGCTTGGCATGTATGAGAGGCGCAGTACTGCAAGGTTGGCCTGAAGTACTCCCATGTCACGTCGTCCGCCTCCGTTTACCATTTCGCGTTGAACCATCGTTGCGAAATTTACGCTTTCTTTCATATCCCTGTCCTGCATCAATTCGAAGATAATGTCGCTCTCTGATGAGTTGGGATTGTTGAAGCTGTATCTCTGTGCACCGTCTTCCTCAAACTGTATAACAGAGTTTTCCCTCTTTTCAACTTCAAGGTTGGTTGCCGAGCTCTTGAGGCTCAATGTGTACGATTGCACGCCCATTGCCTTTCTGGCGCCTCTTGGCAGAGCATTCGTATGTATTGAGATGAACAGATTTGCTTTTGATTTGTTTGCAATGTTGGCTCTGTCGCCGAGTGGGATGAAAACGTCTCTGTCTCTTGTGAAAATGACTTTTACGTCCGGACTCTTTGATCTGAGAAGTCGGCCTACTTCAAGAGCTATATTGAGATTGATTTTCTTCTCCATATTGCTTCTTGACGAGCCGATTGCTCCGGGGTCTTTACCGCCGTGTCCCGGATCTAGAACGACAATAAACGGTTTGTTGTCTTTTTCCGCCGCGTTCAATCCGGAGTGGAACAGCATTAGCAATGCTGTTGTAATGAGTATGATTATGCGCATATTTTCTGAACGACTTTGTGCAAATATACGAACTTTGGGTGAATTTGTTTTATATGAGTGTAAGTTTTGGACTAAAGGGACAAAAAAATCGACTTGATAGATAGCGCCTTGGCGAGGGCGGGGGAGAGAAACGAAAACCGCGGGCGCTCAGAATTGTTTTTCCTGGCGCTCGCGGCTGCATTTGCGGGCGCTCGCATTTATTGCTGCGGGGGCCTGCATGGATTTTTTATGTTTGATGCAGGGCTTATGCCTGCTTGCTTGTGTTCGGGTGCCTTTCTACATCATTAGATGTTGAGCTTAAGCTTTGCACCGGCCATGAACCAGAATCCCGGCTGTTTCACATTGCCGATGTCGTAGTATCTGTGGTCGGTCAGGTTGTTGCCCTTGAAATATATTTCATATTTCTTTTCTTCCCATGCCAGCTGAAGGTCAAGAATGCCATATGGAGAATATTTGGTTGGCTTCGATGTGACCGACGGCGTGCCGTCTGCTCCTGTCATCGTTGTATACTTGATGTACGAACCCATTCTTTCCTGCCATCTGAACGATAGGGAAGCTGTGAGCTTCTTCCATATACGTCCGTCGAGTCTTGCTGTGAACTTGTGCCTCAGGTAATCCATGGCATAACAGCTGGCGTAGATGTGCTCTTTGTCGTGTCTGTCCTGATGGATATAGGCATAGTTGAGCGAGAGAAGGCGCAGTGGGTTTCGTTCGCCGAATATCTTTTGAAGGTTCAGTCCTGCGCTCAGTTCCACACCCATGTTGTCAATCTTGAAGTTCGTTGCATGGTATGTAGAATAGTTGTTCACAGAATCGCTGTCGTACATGACCCAGTCGATCATGTTGTGCTGTTTCCGATAGAAAGCACGGAGTTCGAGCGTTGCTATTTCGTCCGTGAACCGTCCTCCAACGGTCAGCTCCTGTGTCTCTTCCGGTTTCAGGCCTGTGTTGCCTTCCTGAGTAGGACTTTTATAATATAGGTCGGTGAAAGTCGGCATTCTTTGTGCCATGTTCCACGATGCATATATTTTCCATCGGCTGTCGGGACGATACGACACGTCGATGCCCGGATACAGGCGCATTCTGTAGTCGAGCATCGTGTTCATGTTTGCCATGACTCCGAAACTTATGCTCCATCTGTTCAGAATGACGTTGTGTTCGAGATAGTAGCATACGTTGGTGCGGTTGTCGCGCATGGTGTAGTAGCCGTCATGTCCCGGTATGCCTACGTATTCGCTTTCATCGAGAGGCTTGCCAAGACTGGTGCTCAGTATGCCCTCGTTTCTGTATTCCGCACCGATGGCCGACTGTCCAAGCAACCAGTCTATCTGTGCATTTGCGCTGAGTCCGTACACGTCGGTCATGTGGTAGTTCTCGCCCGTCTTGCTTCCGCGAATCAGCTGGAAATGGTCGAGCGAGCGGTTCCAGTACATTGTCGGAGTGAACTTGATGCGCCCTTTGGTCGTTGCGCTGACAGACGCCATGTAGCGCCTGTTCTCCTCGTATTGGTCGGGATACATGCCCGAATAGAACGTGTTGGCGCCGTAGTTTTGTGAGCTCATGCCCAGACTCCAGTCGAATGTTGCCAGTTTTGTGTCGGCATCGCCCTGGTAGTAGGCTCTGAATTTGTTGAAATCGCTGTTGTCCGTTCCACCGTCGCTTCTCTGGTAACCTCCGCTGATTCTGTTGTGCAGGTTCTTGCCGACGAGGCTTATCGATGCGTCGGCTCCTGCAGAACCGTAGCTTCCGCCTTCGGCAGAGACAGTGATGTTGTCGGATTTTGATTTTTTTGTGACGATATTGATGGCACCATTGAAAGCACTTGTTCCGTATACACGGCTTGCTGCGCCTTCGAGAATCTCGATGCGTTCGATGTCGTCAACTGATATTGGAAAATCGGCGGAAAGGTGTCCGGTGTGGGGGGAAGAAATATTTACACCGTTCAGAAGAATCACAATCTGGTCGTGCGTTCCGCCATTGATGCTTATGTCCGTTTGGATGCCGAATGCGCCGCGTTGCCGGACATCTACTCCTGCGGCATATTTAAGAAGGTCGTTTACACTTTGCGCCGGAGTGGCCTGAATGTCTTCTCTTGTCATAACGCTGACAATGCGTGCCGACTGTCCCATTGGCAGCGCCACTCGGCTTGCGGTCACCTCGATGTCCTCCAACTGCATCAGTTTCTCACCGCTTTCAGACGGTTCTGACGGCAGAGACTGGGCCGAGATGCTGTCCGTGCTGGCGTATGTAAGCATTGACACAGCGAGTACTCCGATGCGTATCTCCTTGCCGAGGCTTCGGAATATTGCATCGTGCTTGCGGTCAAACTGCCTCCATGTTACAGACTTGGCTTTGATCTGCAAATTTTTTTTGTTCATTGTTTTTTGTGTTGGTTAATATAAATGTATAAAATGTGTATATGCGGTGACGAAAGACGGCACCCGATGAATCTTTCGCCTGCATATTTTTTCAGGGCGCAAATGTAGCGATAATTTTCTTGTCTGCTTTGTCTGATATGGAATAAACTGCATTTTTAGTGTATGCAGGCATGGCGATGTACATAAAAAATGCATGCAGGTTTCGCGAATCACTTCGGGAAATCTGCATGTCTTGCTTTTATGGTTTACGTAATTCTGAAAGATTATTGTGTGCCAATAAACAAAAACAAAGTATAGTTAAGCTATGCGCTAGTTTTATCTTTTTCTACTTTTATTTTCTTTTGACACTGCAAAGTTACGTATTGTTGAGTGAGCGGTCAATACTCTGTTTTACTGATTCTTGCCGTCTGTTTTTCTGCATTTGCGTGATATTTATGGCAAAATACGTTAGCCGATACTCACTTTTCACGCCATGATGCTCAGTATTGAGTATGTCGGAATGGAAGTTATACGCACTCATTGGTTTGCGTAGCTGTGCATTCCTCCGAGAATATAGTTCACACCGAAATATGTCATCAGAACCGTTGCAAATGCTCCTGCAATGTATATCAGGAAACATTTCCTTTTTCTGAAGAATGGAAGCGACTGCCTGTGAAGGGGCATGCTGTATATGAGCATCGTAATCAGCGCCCATACCTCTTTGGGATCCCAGCTCCAGTATGTACCCCACGACACGTTTGCCCACACAGCTCCAACGAATATGCCAATGGTCAGCAGCGTCAGGGCGGGATAGAGTATGAGATATATTAGGCGCATGGATTCCTCTGTTGCCGAAGGTCTTGCCAAGGCACCCACGGCTATGAAGAATGTCAGCGACAGCATGGCGTATGAAGCCATTATGGATGAAACGTGAATCGACAGCAGTGGCGAGGATAGTACCGGCATAAGGTGAGTGATCTGCGGATTCATCTCGCTGAGCGATGACACAAGCAGTGCAAAGCCGGCGGTCAGCATGCCCAGTGATGCGAAGAGCACGTGCTTACGGCCTATAACCAGTGTGCCTAGCATAATCATCAGTGCAAGCGTCTGCATAGTTTCGTATCCGTTTGACATCGGGAAGTGTCCGCCAACGTACCATCTGAGACTTAGAACTGCGGTGAGCAGGCTGGCGCATACAACAATGATGGTCAAAAAACATTTGTGTAATATCTTGAGCGCCTTCGGATGTTTCTCCTTCAGTTTCATCGCCGGAATGAGAAGTATACCCATTGTTAGGAAAAGTTTGAACATCCATCCAGTTGTGTGCAGATGGTTGAGAAGTATTTCTGCATTAACTTTTCTCTCTGGCAGAAATGTTTTGCCTCCGTTCTTTCTTTGGAAGTCAGATAATTCTTTGACTATCTTGTCATAATCTTTCCCGTCGTTGCTATGCAGGTCTGTATCGATTTTGCGCAAGATTTCTGTTCCGTATGCTGTATTTCTGTCTGCGATACTGTCTTCTGTAGCGATGCATGGCGAAGTCCATAGTATTCTTCCTCCGTCTCTTATGGGAAACATCTGGAGGAGATGTCCTTCCTGAGCCATAACAATCAGACTTATCTTTTCGTCCATTTCCATTACGGCCTTTGATGGGGCTGAAGTGTTGGCAAATATGTATCTGCCTTCAGGAAAGAAATCGAGCATGGATGCTCTTTCTGGCAAATGATATTTGTTGCGCAGTTTGCTGTCGTCAACTTCTATAAGCTTTTCGCGTATCCATACTTCTGGATAGAATATGAACGATAGGAACACCTGTTCGGCAGTGAAGCTTCTGTATGAATTGTCTCCTGTTAGTTTGCGCGTGAAATCCAGCGCAAGAGTTTGTACAGGACATATCCTGCCGTTGTACATCACCTGAAGCTTGCCGAACGCTTCAGCCTGTTCTTCGGTGACAGCACCCCTCATGCGTTTCTCTGATGCTTCTGTAGTCTGTATATTTATAAGGAACAACAATAGTGCAACGGCAATGCCTGCCACCTTCTCGCCTCTGATGAGGCGTCTGAACGTACCGTTCTTTTCCATAAGCATAAATATCATAGAAACGAACAGCAGAACATATCCGGCATACGTTATAGGTACTCCCCACCGGTCTATATTTACAGAAAGGTACGAACCTCTGCCGTCATCGTCGTACGAACTCTGGTAGAGTCTTACACCATTGCGGTTGAAGATTTTGTTCATAGAAATTCTGTATTCTTCGAAACTCTTCCCCCCGTCGTACGAAACAGCAATTTCGCTCACATAATCGGCCGGTGTGTCCGTGCCAGGATGGAATTCTGTTTCGTATTTGTCGAGCCTTATGCTGAATGGCAATTGTTCGAGTATCCTCTCTTCCGACAGGTATCTGTCTACCGTTTCACCCTCCCTCAGATGGAGCATGCCTTTCTCCGCTGTTAGAGATGTTGTGAGTGCACCGACTAGAATCAGTATGAAAGATACGTGAATCATCATCACCGCCTTTCGTTTCCAAATCTCGGTCTTTGCCAGCAGGCCTATTGCCGAAAGACTTATCACTGTCCATAGCACAGTGAACCATGCACTGCCGTAGATGTATCTCCCGGCGAAAGCTGTTCCGCATTCGTCTTCAACGAATGTTGCAACGCCAAGAACCACAGTCATCAGCATCAGCATTGCGAAAGGTGCACGTTTCATATATTTTATTGTGGATTTGTTCTTTGTAGATGTTTTGTTCATCTGCATAGAGTTTGATTGATTAATGGTTTGTATAATATATAATAGGTGTATGATTTGAAATGCAGAAAAGATTTCAAGATGCGTTATAAAGAAATCTCCTGTCTCTGCATTCCGGATATGCATGGACAGGAGATTTCTTGTTTGTCATATATAAATATGTTCGGGAATTCTTTTCTTTTTCAGAAGTCGCGGAACGCGCTGTCGCCCTTTTTCGAAATAGCCATGCACTCCATTTCGATAAGCCATGTAGGACGGCATACAGGAGCAAGCGTTATGACGCGCGGTATGTCTGGGAAACGTTCGTCAAACATCTTCTTCACCGTTTGGTAATCGGCACCGTCGCGCAGATACACGATAATCTGCATCACGTCGTCGAAACCGGCATCCGCTTCCTCCAGAAGTTTACCTACGTTTTCCCACATGCGCTCTGTCTGTTTTACAATGTCGCCAAGATGTACAACTTCTCCCTTGTTGTTTATGCTGGCTGTACCGCTGATGAGCACATGCGTTCTGTCGCCATACACCATCTTAGTACCACGTTCGAACGTTACTCCGTATTCGTAAGTAGGGTTCAGGTGCGTTGGTGCGTAAAGGTATGTCTCCTGTTTCTGGTCGAAGCCGGTTATTGCATATGTGTCCATCTGTACGATGGCTCCAGTGTCGGCCGGCAGTCCTCCTATGCCTGTACTGGCAATGTAGTGCGAGTTTTCGGTAAGTCCTTGTGCGCAGAAGTTCTCTTTGCGTGCTCTTACCATGCCGGCATATTGCGTGTCGACGTCGCGGACGAAGAACCATGTGCGCACACAATTGTCGGCCAGAGTTGCACTGAATTTTCCCAACCTCTCCTCGTAGTCATTGAGCAGAACTTCCGTCTGATGTGCTGAGTCGCCCTTGCGTTCCAGCATTCCCATTTTCCACAGATGTCTGTATCCGTTGTGTACGCTTACCGTCATGCCGTGTTCCTCTGTAATCTCTGTGCCTTTCTGCAGGTACATCCACACTGCAACTTTGCTTCCGTCGAGCGGTGGCTGCTGTATGGTTGATACGGCGCATCCGCATTCTTCCTTCATCAGTGGGCGCTGGTTTACTGCATCGCTTAGAAAATATCTTTTCATCACGACCGATGCACCTTTTATCGCGTCTGCATGCAGAACTTTAGCCTCTGCCTCGTAGAGTCTCTTCAGTTGAGCCTCGAACATGTCGCCTAGCGACTCCACATGTATCATAGCGTGAATTTCGCCGACTTTGCCTTCAGGCTCGAAATGAGATATCTCGGCCGACGCTTTCAAATCATTGAAGTAAATTTTTTCAGTTTTCATATCTGCTGTTTTTCTTATCGTGTTTGAAGGGTGCGCCAAATGTGTCTTGTTCTTTCATTTGCATGCACCTGAGTTTATCCATTCTTTTATCAAAAGTGTCATGTCGTTTCTTAAGTTGACATTCATGGGATGGTTGTATCCCGACTCGTTTGCTTCGAGTGTATCTTCTGTCATTATTCTGTAAAGATAGCTTTCTGTTGCATTTCCTGCAACAACTCTAACGCACGACGGATCTGTTGTTGCTGGTTTGCCGATAAGCATTTCGTAGCTTTTATCTTTTGTAAGGTCGAGACCGGCTGCTGTTCCTCCATCGCCATGGCATGAAATGCACCTGGAGTCGAATATGCCGTCCTGCACGAAACTGTACAAACTTTTCATTTCTATTGTGCCGGCATCGATTTCGGCAGAAAGTCCTTTACCGGTTTCAGTGGTATATATGTGATATATCAGTTTATGTGAAAGACTGGTAATGCATATAGATGCTGTTGTCACGTCTTCCGGTACGTTGGAAAGTGTAAATTCCATGTCTTTGCCCTCAACCGGTGTACCTATGTTTTTCGATATCGAAGGATAAGTTCCGTCCTCCTTAAAACCGGCAAACAGAACACAGTAGTTTTCTGTCGACGGCCAATGGTCTACATTTGTGAATCTGACCTTGATTTCGAGTACGCGTCCGGAACCTTCTGCTTCGCTTATTTGCGGATATATTTTCCCATCATCGCATGACGAAGCAATAAATGCCATAGCCGATGCCGTCAAGAGGATTTTCATTGTTTTCCATGTTTTCATGTTTCTTATCCTCCATGTTTTCAGAAACTGTATTGCATCATCACTACAGCTTTGTGTGTTGAAACTCCAAGGTCGTCTTCGTCTCTGTCCAGCTGTGAAGAATGTCCTGTGCGTCCGACATATTCATACATGGCTGACAGTTTAAGATTGCACTTAGGAACGAAGTAGTTGATTCCAACTGCAGGCATGTTCAGAAAACCGGCTCTGTCCAGACCGTTTCTGTCAAGAAAATCGTATCTCAATGCAGGCTGCAGATTTTTTGTTACGAAATATCCAGCTTGTATATATCCGCCGACATAGTTGTAGCTTTCCGATATCTTTTGTCTTTTTGTGAACCCAATGTTCATGTAATAAGCTTCTGCCGCAAGGTAGAGCCTGTTTTTCAGCCACGCAAATTCTATTCCTGCTCTGAAATCGTTTGTGCTTTCGTTTTCACTCTCTACGTTATAGTTCACCGATGCACCGATGAGCATCTTTTCCGTATTCAGCATCTTTGGATTTCCTTGCGTTGCAGGCATCTCTCCGTATGGCAGGTATGTTATTCTTCCTGCATACAGCAGTGATGGAATATGCAGGTCATCACTTAGAGTTTTTGAAGCACTATTGTTGTTTATGCCTGTGCCGTTGAACAATCCTATTTCGTAGCCCCAGCGGTTTTTGATGATGCCGTGCATTTCCACTCCCAAGTCAAATCCTGTAGCAAAGCTTGGTGTGACTGCGTTCAGTGAATATGGCAGTATCATGCACTGTGTCAGTGAGTTCGGCAATGACGGGAAAAGTGTTTCTCCAAGTGTCGTCAGATAGGCGTGAGAGAATGGTGTCTTGAATTTTCCTACTCTGAATCTCACTGCTTCGCTGGCGGCATAGTCTATCCATGCTTGCTGAAGTATTGCTGCTCCAGTAGCTGCAGAATTGATTGAAAGGTTATAGTCGATCAGACCGAATGCCCTTCCTGTAAAGCCTAAGATGGCATTGGGTACTGCAAAGCCTGAGTTTGCCACATTGTCCTGATTGTATGCAGGATCTAGTCCTTCGCTGTCATAGTAGTTGAAGTTCAAGCTTGTCTGTAGGAACAGATAAGGTTTGAATATGAATTTCCCGTCTTTCGATTGAAGAGTGAATCCTCTATTATCGGCGATAGGAACAACACCGTTGCTCATGTCGAGCTTTATGTTTCTTTCAGCTGTTTCCTTTATGGTTGTGTCAGCCGGTTCTTCAGCGTAGGCACACAGTGACATGGCTGTTGCTGCTGCAAAGATAGCAGAACGGTTGATTATCTCGTTCATTTTGTATTTTGTTTTTTTCATTGTCCGTTTTTTGTTTGTTGATGAATGATTTCTCAGAGCGATTCAAGGAATTTTATAAGTTGTTCCCTTTCTGATTTCTTGAAATTCTTGAATATGTTTTTCGAAGCTTCGCCTTCGCCTCCGTGCCACATTATGGCTTCTTCGAAGTTTCTGGCTCTTCCGTCGTGCAGGAAGAATGTGTGTCCGTTCACTTTCTTCTGCAGTCCTATGCCCCACAGAGGAGTTGTTCTCCATTCATTGCCTCTTGCAAGTCCGCTGACATAGTTGTCGTTAAGTCCGACACCCATGATTTCGCTTCCCATGTCGTGAAGAAGAAAGTCAGAGTACGGATGGATGGTTTGTCCCCCAAGCCATGGCAGAGTTGTGTTGTTGAGAAGAGTTGCCCCTCTCGGTCGTGTATGCAAGGTTGTCACGTGGCACAAGTGGCATTTGCTTCTGTAGAAAAGCTGTTCACCTGCCTGCACGTCAGGATCATCCATGTTCCTTCTTGCCGGAACGCCCAAACCGTGCATGTAAAGGTCAACATCTTCCATTTCTTCTGTAGTTACCTGCAGACCGTAATTTGCAAACCCCATGGCACCTATCATTTCGTACATCTGGTCTTGACCTTCACATATCTCTTCTGGATACCGGCTGTTGGTTACTCCCATATCGCTCGAAAATCCGAGTTCTACGGTGAGGTCGGCATGCTGTGCCTTGTTGCCCGACAAACCGAGACGTGTCACTCCTTTTTCTGTAATGTAGTTGCAGCGTCCGCTTATACCGTATTCCGGATAATTGCTTTTTCTCGCCAGGGCTTCGATTTCGCTTTCGTCAAGTGCCATCATAAGTCCCATGCCGACATGGCGCAACGGAATTCTAACCGTTATGAACATGTTTGTGCTGTCGTATGGTTCGGCATACCATTCTGTGACGGTATATTTAGGATAGCGAAGTGAATATTTTTCGCCGTCAGGATAACTGAATTCCTCTTCTCTCCAGTCAACAGACAGTTTGCCTTCAGGCGTTACACCGTAGATGGCCTGGTCGTGAAGCACTCGTCCGTAGCTCTTGATGAACGTTCCGTTTTTCTTTGTTATGTATATCAGCTGTGACGAAAATCCTGTACCTGTACCGAATGTTGGAGTTGTGCGGCCGGCATGGAAGTGACAGCTTCCGCAGGAATGTCCGGCATATACCGGACCTTTGCCACCAACAGATGTGCTGTCAGAGGTACGTCCGTTGTTGTAGAGGGCATCGCCACGTGTGAATCTGACGAGGTAATCTCCTGTCAACCAGTTTGCTGATTGGTCGTATGCCAGGCTGGAGCTGGACCAGATGGTTGATATACCTCCAAGCAGTTCTGCATCGGTGGCTACAGTTCCGTCGTCTCTGAGAATCTCATTATTGTTGTAAGGGTCATCCTGACAAGCAGTCAGTCCGCTTGCAACGCATAAGAGGTACAAGCAGAACCTCATGGTCCTGCTTGTTGAACTGCATAAAATATTTTTGGATTGCTTTTTCATTGAACTTTAATATTGGTGTTGCCTATTTACCTCTTTTTAACGTTCAGATTAGTTGAGTCCCAACGATGCCTGCATGTCTTTAAGTCCTTGTGTGAGTTTTGAGCATGCATCCATGGCAGTGTAAGATTCGTCAGTGTAAATGTTATTTCTGAAAGGTTGAGGGATATTGTTTATGGCATTCATGGCATCGTTTATGAGTTTTCTCATATTGTTGTCGTAGTCGCTTCCGAGTTTTCTGCGTACTAGATTTGATATAGAATTTTCACTGGCTTCAGCACCGATTTCTGTGCGGTTGCCCAAATACGAATATTTTATGGAACGTATGTTGTTCATATAATCGTCACGTGAATGCCAGCTGTACCACGATTCAACTGCATATAGTGCCGCTTCATGCTGACCATCTTTCCAATAATTGAACGGGTCTCCGATTTTTGCATCTCCAACTTCGCCGGATATATCCCAGCATCCTTCTATAATTTGTCCTACAGGATTCTGATAAGTATTTGCGAAATATTCGCTGAAAGTCTTGTTTCCATACTGTTCATAAGGTGTTGTGAACCACCAGTCGTATGCCGCCTGTCCGTCTTCTTTGAGCAGTTGTGCTACTTTCTGCATATATGTGCGCCATCCAGCAGGATTTGCATTGTACTCTTCGTCTGAAGTAACATTTCTGCTTTCACCGTCGGAGAACAGCAAGTATTCCAGCGAGTGGTAACCTTTCACATCCTCGCTCTGAGGTGTTTCTCCGCTTGCAAGAATCTGTTTGATGTCCTGCACGCTCAGAGGCCATGAGTCCATTGACGGGTCAAGACTGAAGTCTGCCACAGGACCGAAAAGGAACGCTTCGCTGCATTCCCATGGCTTGCGTGCTGCAATCCACTCGTCGCACGCCTTGTCCATGTTGTCTTGAGTAGGGTTGTTTACGAAATTCATTACTGTGTTGTATAGTTCTGCATTACCTTCAGCCAATTCTTTGTACGTCGGTTCAATAATGACATCTATATAGTTTCTTATTATTTCTGCTTCCTCAACATCATCAGCAACAGAGTTGTATGCAAACGGAATGGTGTCGGCAAGATTGCTTGCAATAGGAATTATTTTCAGACCTTCGCCTTCACCGCTTCCGCCACTGCCGTTATCATCGCTGCATGCACACAAACTGCACAGTGTCAAACCTGCAAACAAAAATGAACTGATTCTTGTAATTTTCTTTTCCATATTAATTTCCTTTCTTCTTTTGTTGGTGTTCGTAAAATCTTTAAGTTCTTTATTTCTTTGCAAACCATGTTATATATGCAATTCCAATTGAAAATTCATTTTCATTGTTGTATTTGCCGCCACCGATTCGTCTCATTGCGTAATCTGCTTTTATAGCCAGATTCGGCAATGCGTACCAGTTGGCTCCGAATGTCCATTTGCTGACTTTAAACTGATCGTATTTCGTTTGTCCTTCTTCTACGTCCTCAACAGGGTTGAAATACTCATATCTTACAAAAGGGTAGAGTCCTGCTACAGCTTTTCCTTTTAACGATGGTATTGCGTAACATAAATCATATCCTATTTCTCCTCCCCAGCTCGCAGCTCTTTTAGCACTTGTATATTTCACACTGTATCCTGAAGCATTGGGCAGGTTTTTGCGTGCCTGGGCCAGTTTGTCTGTATTTCCAATATTTCCGAACAAACAGCTTGCACGTGCTGTAAGACCGTATCCCTTATATTGTGCATCAGCAGACCAGATGAAAACCGGAACTTTGAAATCGGAATATCTCTGCGTTTTGTCTGCATTTGCGGCGGTGTTGGCGCAGTAGTATACTGAACCGCCGAAACGTAATCCTTTGACAAGATTGAAATCCAGTCTGCCTACGTATGCAGGACTGCTGAATGCATCAGTTTCAAAAGCACCTTGCTTACCTCCAGATACCCAATCTGCTCTTGCAAAACCATCGCAGTTGAGACCCGCCACAACCATGGCTTCATAATTCACACGATTACGGAAGAGGGATCCGAAAAGTGCAAGTCCGGTTTCGTGCCATGTCGATGGTATGAATGCCGTTTCAGCTTCAGGTCTTGAAGTGCCGAAAAAGTTTATTGGTTCGTGGTGGGAGTTTACAAGTCCTACAGGTAGAACCATGTGTCCTATTCTTACATTTATGTGTTTATTTATCAATCGTGTGATATGAAACTGTTCTAAAGCCACTTCGCCACCTTTTTCTGTCTCAGTTTCATACTCTCCGTTTTCATCCATCCAGTCTATTTCTTTAGCAGCACCGACTCCGCCGGCTTCGAATTCTATTTCGGCACCTAAAATCCATTTGTCGGAAAATTTGTAGTCACCTGCAATGACAAACCTAGGAATTGAAATTGTGCTTCTGTTGTCGTCAATGCTTCCTTCAGATGTAGCCATGCGGTTTGGGCCATAGTTCATAAAGCTTCCGAGCATTTCGCCATAACCGCCTATGCGGTATTTGTTCCAACCTGTGTATTCAGATGGAATGTTGTTTTCGTTGCCGTTTTGTGCTGTCATGACACCACACATGAGGAGTGCAGTACCGGCTGTTAAAAATCTGTTGGAGAATTTTGTCTTTTTCATGTTCGTTTTGTTTTTCCTTTTTCGTGATGCAAAATTACTTCCCTCTGAAAGCGTATCAAATACTGTGTTTTTGTGAATTTTAACAGCCTTTTCGGTTTGTTTGGGTATATCATTACTTATGGTAGATTATAGGTATACCTACTTTCTGTTGTACATACTCATTACGTAGTAGTTGTGTCCCAAATGTATTTTGATATAATGCAGGGTGTGTTTATTGTCAATATATAGCAACGGCAAAGGCCGGACAGTGGTATTTTTACCTTACTGTCCGGCCTTTGCCGTTGTCACAATCAGCGCAGTTGCTGTTCTGCGTTGATATATATTATTTTGTTCAGAAGAATAGGCTTCCCACTTGGTAGATTGCGGTAGAGCAGATCCAGGCGAGTGCCGTTGTGTAAGCTATAGTAAAGAAAGCCCATCGTGTTTTACCTGCTTCGTTGCGTATCGCTATACATGTAGGTATGCATGGCATGTACAGGAGCACGAATACCAGGAACGAGAATGCGGCAAGAGGCGTGAGCCCGCTGTGCGCGAGAATTGAAGATATGTGTGCATCAGCTGATTCTCCGTCCTGCGTTGCTTCTGCATTGTCTGCAGAGCTGTAGAGCACTCCCATTGTTGATGCCACGATTTCCTTTGCTCCTACACCGGCAATGATGCTGACTCCTTCTTTCCATTCAAATCCGCATGGGCGGAGCAGGGGCTCTATTGTGCGTCCTATGCGTCCAATGAAACTGTTCTCCATCTGTACCTCAGGCGTAGCATCAGGAGTGTCTGTACGCGGATAGTAGCTGAGAGCCCATACAGCTATTGAGGCAAGCAGTATGGTAGTACCCATCTTGCGCAGATACTGGCGTCCTTTCTCCCATGTGTGGCGCCACACAGATTTGAGTGACGGCATGCGGTATGGAGGAAGCTCCATTACGAAAGGACTGCTTTCGCCCTTGACCACGAAGCGGCTGAAGAGCTTTGCCATAAGGATTGCCATGAGTATGCCGAGCAGGTATAGAGTGAACAGTACAAGTGCTGCATGGCGCGGGAAGAAAGCACCGATGACGATGATGTAAACTGGCAGGCGTGCGGAGCACGACATGAGAGGTACGACGAGCATGGTGATGAGGCGTGACTTGCGGTCTTCTATTGTACGTGTGGCCATGACTGCTGGAATGTTGCATCCGAAGCCCATGATCATCGGTATGAATGACTTTCCGTGAAGCCCCATCTTATGCATAATCTTGTCCATGATGAAGGCGGCACGTGCCATATAGCCGGAATCTTCCATCCAACTGATGAAGGCATAGAGAATCATGATGTTCGGCAAGAAGACGATGACACCTCCCACACCGCCTATTATTCCGTCAGCAATGAGGTCCTTCAGTGCGCCGTCGGGCATGCCGGCACGTACGATGTCCGAGAGCCATGCCACACCTGCGTCGATCCAATCCATAGGGTACTGGCCTATGTTGAACGTGCAGAAGAACATTATGTACATCAGGAGCAGGAATATAGGGTATCCCCATGTCTGGTGGGTGACGAAGGCATCGATGCGACGGGTAAGAGCTCTGTTGTACCTGCGGTTCTGACGGTAGCATTCCTTGAGCGCACCCTGTACGAATCCGTATTTGGCATCTGTAATGGCCGATTCGCTGTCTTCACCTATCTCGTCTGTTATTGCTTTCTGGCATTCAGCCCTGCAGGCGAAGATGTCTTTGGCATTTGGCAACGGTGAGACAATCTGCTCAACCTGTCGGTCGTTCTCAAGGAGCTTGATGGCCAGAAAACGTCCTGAATAGTTGTTGTGCGGTTCCGGATTGAGACGTATGAGACGTTCGAGACGTTCGATGTTGTCCTCAATGAGTTTTCCGTGGTTGACGTGAATGTGGCGCCAACTCTGATGCTTTCCCTCATATATGTCGATGATGCTGGAGAAGAGCTTGTCAATGCCCTCACCGGTTTTGCCCACTGTAGGTATGACCTGTACGCCCAGCAACTGACCCAGCTGTGAAATGTCAAGGCTGTTGCCGCTTTCGCGCATTTCGTCGTACATGTTGAGAGCCATGATCATTGGAACGTCCATGTCGATGAGCTGCGAGGTGAGGTAGAGATTGCGCTCAAGGTTCGTTGCATCTACAACATTGAGTATAATGTCTGGTGTTTTCTCGATGATGTATTTTCTGACATACAATTCTTCTGGGGTGTAGGCGGAGAGCGAGTATGTTCCAGGCAAGTCGACTATGCAGAAGTGATAGCCGTTGAAGTCGAAGCGGCCTTCCTTGGCATCAACGGTCACACCGCTGTAGTTGCCGACACGCTCGTGCGCTCCCGAGGCAATGTTGAAGAGGCTTGTCTTTCCGCAGTTTGGATTGCCGACGAGGGCCACGTTGATGGTTTTGCCCTTTTCGTGAGCCACCCTCACAATCATTTCATCTCCTCCGGCTTCTATGCCCTTGAGGTCGGGATGTTGTTGCTGGAAATGCTTGGCTTCTTCTTCGCTTACCACCTCGACAAGGTCTGCTTCTGCTCGTCTGAGGCTCACTTCGTAGTCCATTATGCGGTATTTCACCGGGTCTTTCAGAGGCGCGTTGAGCATGACCTCGACCATCTTGCCTTTTATGAATCCCATTTCGACGATTCGTTTCCTGAATCCGCCGTGTCCGTAGACTTTTACTATGACGCCTTTCTGGCCTGTATTAAGTTCCGAAAGTTTCATGTGACAGTTTTGCTTTACTTTTTGTTCATGAATGCGGGGCTTTATCCCGAATATGTGCAAAGTTACAACCTCTGCAGTTTTCTACCAATGCTCAAAATTAGTGAAAATTGTAGCCTGATGTTATGCTGTATACCTAATAGTGTGTATACATAAGCCATTTTTTTAAGATTCATCATCATGCATGTCTCTAAAATACCTATTTCAGGTGATTTGCACCGACATCAATATGTGCTATCTTTGCAGTATCTGAAATGCAAGGTGTAAATATATATCTTGGGCTTGCACTCAATACAGGCTTCGGCTTTCGGATATGAGTTGTATTTTAAAGGAATGAAAGAAAATGGCTGTGCAATTTAAGGCTACAGATAGATTGATGGACGTCATTGCCAAGGACTATAGGATGCTTCAGGTAATGAGTCGTTTCAGCATATCGTTGGGATTCGGTGAAAAAACAATAGGTGAGGTGTGCAAGCAGTGCGGAGTTGACTGTCCGACGTTTCTTGCCGTTATAAATTACATCAAGGATGGAGCAGAGGACTGTCCGCAGGACATTGAAAACATATCGGTTCCGTCACTTGTGTCGTATCTCAAGCAGACGCATGTGTATTTTCTCGATTTTCTCCTCCCGAGCATAAGGCGCGAACTGCTCAATTCAATAGATTGTTCTATGCAGAACGAGATAGCCTTCCTTGTGCTGAAGTTCTACGATGAGTATTATGAGGAAGTGCGCAAGCACATGGATTACGAGGATTCTACTGTTTTTGCCTATGTCGACAAACTTTTGGAAGGCGAACTGCCGAAAGCCGATGATATTCATCTCGTATCGCGCCACCACGATTCGATGGAGGACAAGCTCGGCGACCTTAAGAACCTTTTCCTTCAGTACTATCCGCAGAAAGAAAACAACAATGAACTGAATGCCGTGCTTCTCGACATTTACCGTTGCGAGGAAGACCTTGCCATCCATTGTCGTGTGGAGGACAACATTTTCGAACCGGCGGTGCGCAAACTGGAGCATGACAACCGTTTGAAGAATCCAGAACATGAGCAAGGTGGCGATGAAACAGGTGCTGTTGCAGAACCGGAGAATCAGCTCAGTCAGAGAGAAAAAGAAATTGTGATATGTGTAGCCAAAGGCATGCAGAATAAGGAAATTGCCGACAAATTGTGCCTTTCAGTAAACACTGTCACCACTCACAGACGCAACATTGCACGCAAACTTCAAATTCACTCGAGCGCAGGCATAACAATTTATGCCATTGTCAATAAATTGGTGACGTTGCAGGAGGTACATGTGTGATATTGTCAGACGCTGTTTTTCAGAGTATAATGCAATTTTAGAATATTTTTCAACTATGCATATTCTGAAATAACTTATGCCGTGCTGCATCAGTCTTGCACAGCACGGCATAAGTATTTTTGATTCAAATGCGATACGTCTTTCCGTAGTGCTTGCATATTGAGGACAGGCAGGTTGCTCCGCACTGCATCGCATCTTTCTGTCTGACAAATGGAAATCGTGGCATATCAGTTATTTAATTTCTTCCGCTTTGTTGAACTTGTTAAAGTTAGTGTTGTCAGTGTCCGTTCAGGTGGAAGACGCAATCCATAATTTTCTCTATGTTTAGAGACAATGCGTTCATTATTAGATACACAAAGATAGAAAAGACAGCAATGACAATTACCGTTCCGTATCTTATCAAGAAATGAGGGCGCGTTCCGATGATTACTTTTACTTTTGGAGAACGCTCCTGAGGAGTTTCATTTCGTCTGTTTTTTTTCATATCAATTACCAAGTTCAAGCTGATTCTTGATGAGGTTGTAGTAAGCCCCCTTGTTGGCTATAAGTGTTTTGTGGTCGCCTGTTTCGCATATGCGGCCTCCATCCAGCACTATAATCTGGTCAGAATCTTTCACTGTTGAAAGTCTGTGTGCTACAACTACTACAGTCCTGCCTTTGTAGAATTTGTTCAGGTTCTCGACTATCACTCTTTCATTTTCTGCGTCCAGGGAATTTGTCGCTTCATCGAGGAATATGTATTCCGGATTCTTGTAGACAGCCCGGGCTATCAATATTCTCTGCTTCTGCCCTTGGCTCAGCCCCGTACCTTCTTGGCCTATCTTTGTGCCATATTTAAGTGGCAGGCTTTGGATGTAGCTCCAGATGTTAGCAATTCTGGATGCTGTCTCCAGTCTGTCGTAATCAATCTCCTCATCGTCCACAGCAATATTTCTTGCTATCGATTCCGAAAAAATATACCCGTCCTGCATTACCACTCCGCACCTGCTTCTCCACCATTTCATATTATACTCTTCCAGATTCTTCCCGGCAACAGATATTTTGCCGTTCAATACCTTATAATACCCCAGCATCAGTTTTATGAGAGTAGTCTTTCCGCTTCCCGATGCACCTACTATTGCCGTTATTTTTCCTTCGGGAATATCAATTGAAACATTGTCCAGAATCATTCTGTTTGCGCAGACCTCATACTTGAAATCCACATTTTTCAGCACTATGCCCTTATTTTTGCCGAGCAGTCTGCATCCGCCAGATTCATCAGTATCTTCATTCCTTTCATTGTGGATTTCATTTATACGTTCCAATGAGATTTTCATATCCTGAAAAGAATAGATGAAAGTCATGAACTGCTCTATTGGAGCGTTGAGCTGTCCCACGATATACTGGATTGCCAGCATGCCTCCCAGCGTAATGTCCCCGCTTATGACAGCAGTGGCAGACAAAGCCGTAATGACTATATTTTTTATTTCATTGATGAACAATGAGCCGGCTTCCTGCATCTGCTGCAGTTTCAGGGATTTTGTCTGCACTGCAAACAGATTTGCCTGAGTGTCCTCCCATTCCCAGCGACGCCTCTTTTCGCAGTTCTGAAGCTTTATCTCTTGTATTGAAGTCAGAAACTGATATGTCCTGCTCTGGTTTACGGCTTCCTGTTCAAAAAGTTCATAATCCAGGATTTTCCTTTTGTGCAGAAACAAGGCTATCCATCCACCGTAGATGATGCTTCCCAGAAGGAATATGCAGAATATCGTGCGGCTGTACACAAGCAGGACTGCTCCAAAAATTACAAAACTGAAGAACGTGAAGACCACATTAAGTGTCTGGCCTGTCAGAAAGGACTGTACTCTTCCGTGATCGCCGACTCTTTGCATCAGATCTCCCATGAGCTTCGAGTCGAAGAACGACATGGGCAATTTCAGCAGTTTTATGAAGAAATCGCTGACAAGTGATATATTGACCCTCATCGATATATGTAGAAGCAGCCACCTTCTGATGAAGTCCGTTGCGGTCTTGCCGAATACAATCATAAATTCGCCCAGAAGTATCAGCCAGATGAAGCCGATGTCGCGCCTGCCTATTCCGATGTCGACTATCGACTGCGTCAGAAACGGCAATATCAGTTGCAGCAGACAGCCGAACAGCAGTCCAAGGAATATCTGAATCAGATATCCCCTGTATTCTTTCATATATCTGAATATAAATTTCAGTGAATGGCTGTCTGCCGATTCCTCTCCGGCGAGCTTCCCGAATCTGCCGTTAGGTTCCAGCAGAAGGGCAATGCCTATGCCCGATGCACTGAGCCACGCAGCATCGAACTCCTTCTCGTTCAAGCATATCAAACCTTTTCCCGGATCGCAGATGTAATACTTATACCGTGCTGCATCTGTCTTATACAACACGACAAAATGATTCTGGTTCCAATGCAGGATACACGGCAGATTGCAGTCAGCGACGGCGCTCTTCTGAATTTTCACACACATCGTGTCAAATCCAAGGTGTTCCGCGGCCATGGAGAGTGCACGGAGCGACACGCCGGTAGCCGTTTCCTGGCAGAACCTGGAAATGAACCTTGTGGAGTAAGGCTTTCCGTAGTGCCTGCATATCGAGGACAGGCAGGCCGCTCCGCACTGCATCGCATCTTTCTGTCTGACAAATGGAAATCGTGGCATATCAGTTATTTAATTTCCGCTTTGTTGAACTTGTTCAAACCTGTATTGGCGGTGTCCGATTCTATGATGGTTTTTCTTGCATGTCTTCTCGACCGTCCTACAGAGAATGAATATGTGGCATTTACAGCTACTTTATAGGACAACGGTTTCCTGTTTTCGTTTTTGTAGTACCTGAATGCCGGAAGGTCGGCAAGAGTATAGTCGTTGTGGCCGCTGTAGTTATACTGGGCGCCTACCGACCAGTTCCCGAATTTATACCGGACTATGCCTGCATACTGGTCGCTTCCGCGCGTAAGCAGGTCGCCGTCGTATTCCTTTGTCGGGGAGTTGACGACAAGTATACATTCCAGCTTGTTTGACAACAACGACATCGTCACGCTACCGCCCACACGCCAGTAATTGAAGTTCACCTTCTGCAACGGAGTTTTGTATTTGGAGTAGTAATGTTCCAGATACGGCGAGAGCTTAAGCCATTTGAACGGCTTCCAGTCTCCCCATAGAAAGGTACTGCATTCAAAGTAGTCGCTGATGTTGCACGGCTTCAGATTGACCATGCCTTCTTCAGCTGTTATTGTGCTTGCTATTTTGTTGTGCGAATATGACGGATTTATGCCGAGGGTTACCATGATTTTTCCTTCAGGGTCGTAGTAGCCTATGTTCAGTTTCGCCTTGGTTGTCCAATAATGCTTAAGTTCAGGATTGCCTGTCGACATCATCCACGGATCGAGGTATGTCCTGCTTTCAGTAATCTGATCCAATGCGGCTGCTTTCTTGCTTGCGGTCAGCGTAAGCTGTACTGTGGCTCCTTTCAGCTTTCCTTCTCCCCACCAGTCGGAGTAGAGCCTGAAGTATGGAGCCGCTGTGGTATAGGTGATGTTCTGGGAGGTCTGGCTCATGATGTCCAGGCCGCCAATTGGAACTAAACTTATTTGCCCAAATCTCCAAACGCCTCCGACGGACAGAAATTCACTATGTGAATGCGGCTTGTATGTTGTGCCGAAAGACTTCTGATTGAGCTGTCTGTAAGAATATCTTGAAGCCAGATTGACCTTTCCGCCCCAAAGATTTGACAAGAAAGCGGCATGTGCAATCAGTGAGTATGAATTGTTGTCGATGTCCGAATGCTGCTCGTAATCATAACTGCTGTTTGCTGGGTTGTCTGAAATCATCGACTGCACTGATTTTGAGTAGCTGGAGCCGAATGTGTTCACCACGTTTATTGAAAACATGCGTCCGTTGTTCCAGAGGTATCTGTAGAACAGGTCTGCGGCGTATGTGTTTTCTCGGCTTCTGAGGTTGTTGACTCCGTTGCCTTGATAATAGAGATTTTCGCTCTGTATGATTCCGGAACGATTTTCGTTGTCTTGACCTGGATTGATTATTGCATATAGCTTTGCGTTGAACAGGTGGCCTCCCTGATAGCGCTGGTAAGTCGCGCCTATGTTGTGGTACTGTCCCTTGTAATGATTTTTGCCGGAGTATCTTGAACTTTTCCCGTTGCCGTAATCAAATTCTGTCTGCCTTTCAATGTCATTGATGTCGCGGTAGTCAATGAGATACTCCAGGTTGACCATGTTCAGTGAGTCCGAATATGTCAAGTCTGCCTGGTTTGTTCCGAAACCGGTGGTGACGCTGTTGGAAGTGTTGAAATATCCGTTGTAGGCTCTGTCGAGGCGTTTCTTTACGATGATATTTGCCACAGGCCCCATCGTATATCCCATATACTGAGGAGGTGCAACGTTGTAGTACTCCACTTTCTTGATGTCATCTCCCTTGTATGCCCTCAGGTTTGCTCCTGTCGACGGAACACCGTTTATAAGGATGAATACATCTTGAAAATCCGATGATGTAAGCGAAGTGCTGTTGAGGTTGGTTCTGAAGAACGGCAGTGTGGATACAGCCTCCAGGGCATTTGTTCCGAAATTCCTGTTTTCGTCGGAAAGATACAAATCCTGATGGTCACCCCTGTTGACTATTTTGTCTGCCGTTATCACTACATCGTCTATTTTATGGGTTCTGGTGCTGTCAGCCGTCTCTTGTGAGTATGCCGTTTGGACTCCAAGAATAATTGTTGCGAAAAAATATGTTATGGCCTTTTTCATGAATATTGATGTATTAAGTAATCCAACAAGCTTTCTTCAAAAATTTCATCTACAACGTCTTTCTTGCAATGCGTCATGCCTGCAATATGGTCTCTGGGACAAAGTCCCATGCATATTGGCAGTTTCTTGCAACTGAGGCATTTTTCGTTTTCGAATGTCGGGGCCTGACATTTCACGTCAAATGAATCATCCCATACGATATGCCCATTGCTCAAAAGATGGCCTTTTGAATTCTCTTTATAAATGTCGTTGCAAGCTGTGCATTTTACAACATTTCCGTTGTAGTTTATTGCATTATAGTATTTCTTATTTACATAGCATGATGTATATGTCGGCATCATTTCTCCACGGGATGCGTAATAGCCGGATTTCTCGAAATCGTCTAATATTTGTTTCAGTACAACATTAAAATTCTTGTCTTTTTTTTCCTGCCAGACTTTTCTCAGAAATACAGTTACCTTTGAACGATTATCTTCTGAAATATATTCATTGACTTCTGGTACTATATTGCCTGATAAAGTTTCATGCGTATAATTGATTCTCAGAAAAACTCGAACGTCATGGTTTTGAGCCAGCATATTATTGATGTTCTTGAGAACATGTTCAAAGGCAGAGGTGCATCCTTTCATGAATTTGACTTTATCATGAAAGTCCTTTTCGCCATCCAATGTAATTTGAAATTGTTTGAATTTCAAATCCGTCAGCAAGGATGATACATCCGAATTGATGAAATATCCGTTTGTGGTAGCAGAGTTCATAAACGGGATATTGTGCTGTTCGCATTTTTGTATTGCGTACCTGCTTAAAGGTTCAATTATTTTCTTGAAGTACATAAATGGTTCACCGCCAAACCAATCAATGTGCAAAGATGAGATTTTCTCCTCTTCTATCATATAATCGATATGTCGTTTCAAGGCTTCGAATGTCTCAGGATTCATTACGGATGGTATATGCTCCTGGATGCAGTACCAGCACTTGAAATTGCAATTCAGTGTCGGCAGAATTATAAGAAAGTAATCTTTTGAAAGTACTGCCTCTTGGTGGCATTTTCTGATTACATTTATTTCATCTACATCATCATCAATTATAAATTTACTGTCGCAAAGTTTTTCGTACATTGGCTTTGCTTCTTCTTGTAATATTTCAATATTGTCAAGCAATGGTTCTACTTTCTTGCTTAGTGCTTGTGTAAGACGGAAAAATTTACCGCTCAAAGCATTATACCAATATCCGTAGCCATCGTGATATAAAATGAAATTGTATGTGCTTTTTTTCATTGTCAATTAGTTTATTTGAGTTATTTTTTACATAAAGTCTTAATTTAAATTATGAAGCAAAGCTTATGGTTTAGTAGGTCACTTAAACAATTTAGAATTGACATTTTTTTCTTAATTTGTCAAGAACAGCCTTTATTGAGAAGATTATTGTTATCTTTCGATAAAGACTGTTCTTTCCTACTTTGTGTTAATGACCGTCGCAATTTTGAACGAAAATAGTACAACCGCATGCTGCGGCATAGTTGGCGCATTTATTCTGGTCTAAACCGAATCCACATCCACTCTCCATATTGGTGCATTCACACTGTGTTCCCATGCTTTCTGAAGCACCGCCTCTGACTTCCAAAGATTCCATCTCCAGAAGTTCATTCTGAGAAAATTTTGATTTGTCCATAAAATAAGTTTTTAAATTACTAAATATCTGCACACCTGTGCCGATGTTATAGTCTATAAATTAATCCTCTATTTCATTTTTAAATACTTCAATACATTGCTAATATAATTAAACGCTATTGTCAAACCGATGCTGCAACGATAAAAAGTAAAGTCTTGATAGCCAGCAATAAAATATTTTGTCGTACGCAAATTGCAGCACTCAGGATGTTCAAAGATACATTATGCCATTTCTCTTTTGCATGATAGATTTTATATTATACCGTTTGTTGGATATTCTGGAATTCTGATATGATTATGTTGAAAAAAGGCAAATATGCAATTGGTCAGTATTTAAAGTTGGCAGTTTGTACACTTCCGTCAGGCATTGATACATTTATCTCATATTCCCCTTTCCCATAATTGTTCAAATCGAATGTCAAAGTTCGATTCCCTTCTGTAGGTATAAAATCTGTACAATCTACCTCTATATCTTCATATTTGATAGAAACTGTGACAGCTTCGTTATAAATGAACGTGAGTTCCACTTCACCATTTGTGTAAAGCTTACCAGATACAGATACTGTATTATGCGAAAATGGCTTTATAATATTACCATTATTATATTCATCATCATCATTTAAATGAAAATAAAGCTTATCTAGAATAGAAAGAGAATCACTAGTTGTGTATGCTTTCATGTTTGTAGGTAGAAATACTTCCAGCATCATTAATGATGTAAAAATCAAATTTTTCATATTTTTCATTTTTTGTTGATATTACCAAAATTAGATGTTTCAAATATAACGTGCAACCTGATGCTGCAACTCAATTTGTATACTACTGATAATCAGTTATGAAAAAATAAACCAGACGCAAATTGCTGCATTTTGTATGGACATAATTTCATGAAATAAAAGCAAAAAGTCAATTCTGGGCGCTCGCAATGGCATTTTCGAGTGCGCATATACATTTCTGTGAGCGCTCATAGATATTTATTCAGCCTGAAAAAGTAATTGCCGTTATTTAAATAATTATTGTAAAATTGAATGAAAATGCTCAATTTTGTAAAAATGCAAATCTATATGAAAAGAATTTTATTCATATTTTATCTTTTTGTAATATTGGTGGTTGTTGTTTCATGTTCGGAAGATGCCACGCAAAGCAGGCTCGACGATATTGCAACTATTGTGTGTACATTTCCTGACAGCGCTAAAAAGGAGCTTGAAAGTATGGACGAATCTGAACTTACGACAGAATGGCATAGGGCATATCATGCACTCCTTGAATGCGAAAGTGAATATTTTTCCAAATGTACGTTTGATGATTCGACGTATGCAATTGCAGCAGAATATTTTCAGCAAGAGAAGAATTCAACTACATCACAACGAATGGAATTTGAGCTGCTTGATATCTACAAGAAAATATACACCAATCCGGCAGAATCGATGTATCGGCTTCTTGAAATGGAAAAACATATAGATGCATTTTCATCGCCTTATTTCAAAGGGATGCTGGAGAGTTTCATATTAATCATATACTACAACAATCATGAATATGAGAAAATGCTGAAACATGCATATAAGGAACTCAAATATGCAGAAGAAGTGAAAGTTATTTCCAAAATTGTTAATAGTAAAATTCATATCGGCATCGCTTATAATAGCATGAACAAACTTGATTCTGCATATATCTATTATTCAACTTATAAAGAGCACGAAGATGAACTTGATTCTGCAACATTGTCAAATGTATATCACAATATGGCAGTAGTAATTAGCATGATGGGAGTTCAAGAGAAGAAAAGCATAGAGGACTTTCTGTTGAAATCCTTGTCTTTAAGCAGCAATGAAGATAGTGCAAAGACTTACATGCAAATTGCTAATTATTATTACAGTATAAACGAAAGGAAAAAGGCCGACAGTTGTTTAAATATTTTTTATAAAAGCATTCGAAAAGATGATTATGATTCATATTACAACATGTCTAGAAGCCTCAACAATTATTATGAAAACATAGGCAATATGGATTCGGCCAACAAATACAAAGGAGAGATGCTCAAATATCGAATAAGACGTGACTCTGTAATACGAGCTGGACGTATTGTGGAAATAACACATCAAAGCGAGATGGAAGATATTGAAGAGGATTCACTAACAAAGCTTGGGGCTATTGGGGTTGTTTCTGTTGTCCTTATAGGAGGGCTTTTGTGCTACATTGTTTTATACAGGAGGAAGAGAAACAAGTTAAAGAAGGAATATGAAACCTGTATAGAAAATCTGGACAAAGCTCTGGTTGAACTCGACGTGATTAGAAATAAGGAGAAGGAGTCAAGAAAAATCATTTCTTCTGAACTTCACAAACATCGGTCTGAGGTAAAAAAACTGACCGAAATAGCAGATATGTACAGTGTGAAATTGTTGGTTATGCTGACCAAGAAAAAATATACCGACTTCGGATCTACCGCTTTTATATCCAAGTATTTATATGATAGCATAAACAATGTGTACGGAAAATCAGACAAAGGCCGGGATTTTGTAGAAAAGATTACGGAGGCATGTCCAGGCATAAAGGCGCGCGAGCTTCTGCTGTGCATTCTCTACAGAGAAAGCGTAAGCGACGACAGAGCAATTTTAGACATTCTTAATGTCACTGCCGATACATTTAGAAGCCTGAAAAGTAGACTAAGAAAGAAACTTAAAGATGCACCCGAAAATCAATATATTGCAGAAGTGTTGGATGTTATGGGAAGATAGCATCTTTGATTTTGGCCGATTATTTTTGCTTTTGACTTTCAAGAGTCCATAAACGCGGAAACCATAAAGTTAGTCTTTAGAGTCTCCGCGTTTTACTTTATTTGCATTTTCAGTTTTTCCGTCTTGGCAATGCGTAGAATCATCAAACCGTTTTTATTAAAAATGCTACAGTTCCTGATTCTGCAGAATGTTGCATTCGTCTTTTTCAAGTATTTCTAAGCACTTGTCGAGTTCGCTCGGACGTATTACAATCTTTGCTGTGTCGCCCTGAGCAAATGCGTACATGTATTCGATGAATACGCCCTGTTCTGCGAGGTGACCGAGAATCTTCGACAGCGAGCCTGCTGTGTTCGGACAGCTTATGCATACGACATCGGTGAGCACCACTGCGAAATTCTCCTTACGCAGCACTTCCACTGCTTTGTCAACGTCCGATACTATGAGGCGGAGAATGCCGAAATCGGTTGTTTCTGACATACTGAAGGCGTGCATGTTTATACCGTTGTCGCCCAGCGCCTTTGTAACCACATTTATGCGACCGCTCTTGTTTTCCAGGAATACGGATATCTGTTTTATAGTCATATCTTATCTCTTTTTATTTTATGCCAAAACACGTTTGTCTATCACACGCTTGCTCTTGCCCTCGCTTCGTTGTATGCTGTTAGGTTCCATGAGCTTTACTTCTGCTGAGATTGAGAGTACGCTCTTCAGTCTTGCAGCGAGTCGGTTGCGCAGTTCAATCATTCTGCCGAGTTCGTCGGACAGACAGTCAGGCTTGAGCTCTACCTGCACCTCAAGCGTATCGAGATTATTCTTTCTGTCTACTATAAGCATGTATTGAGGTGCAAATTCAGGCATTTCGAGAATGACACTTTCCACCTGCGAAGGAAATACGTTGATACCTCTGATGATGAGCATGTCGTCCGTACGTCCGAGTATTCGTGTCATGCGCACGTGTGTACGTCCGCATTCGCATGTTCCCGGCATCAGTGATGTAAGGTCTTTTGTGCGGTAGCGAAGCAGAGGCATACCGGTTTTGGTGAGTGTAGTGAACACCAGTTCTCCTTTTTCTCCTTCAGGTAAGCGCTCGCATGTTTCTGGATTTATTATTTCCGGATAGAAGTGGTCTTCTGCAATGTGTGTGCCGTTTTTGCATTGGCATTCGTATGCCACACCAGGGCCCATTATTTCGCTTAATCCGTAGATGTTGTAGGCGTTTAGTCCGAGGCTTTCTTCTATTTCGTGTCTCATGTTTTCTGTCCACGGTTCGGCTCCGAAAGCTCCGATTTTAAGATTGAGGTCATTTTTAGACATGCCCATTTTGTGCAGTGATTCCGCAAGATAGAGTGCATACGAAGGTGTGCACGCAAGACTTGTCACCTGCAGGTCGTGCAGCAGACGTATATGTTTTTCTGTGTTGCCTGTCGATGTAGGTATGACCGTTGCACCAAAGTGTTCCACTCCGTAGTGTGCACCGAGTCCTCCGGTGAAAAGTCCGTATCCATAACCTACGGACATGATGTCGCCTTTAGTCATCCCGTAAGCACTCAGTGCTCTGGCAAACACTTCCTTCCATATTTCGATGTCGCGTCTTGTATAACCGACAATGGTCGGATTGCCTGTCGTTCCTGATGATGCATGTACGCGCACAATCTCAGACATAGGTGTTGCAAGGAATCCAAGAGGATAGTTGTCGCGCAGGTCCTGTTTAGTAGTGAACGGCAATTTCTCGATGTCCTCAATTGTTTGTATGTCGTCTGGCAGGAGGTCCATCTCCTGCATCTTTTTTCTATAGAATGGTGTGTTGTGGTAAACCAGTTCCACAAGCTTGTGCAGACGTTTTCCCTGAAGGTCGCTCAGTTCGTCTCTGCTCATGCATTCTTTGTTGCTGTTCCAGATCATACGAATGTTTCTTATGGTATTTTGATTTGATAAATTTGTTTAACTATCTTGTGTTTAGTTTGTTATTGCTTATATAACTGATGTAAGCTTCAGCTGGTCAGTCCTGTGGATGGTCTTCATGAAACTGCTTCATTCTTTCTTCCATGACCTCATACAGTTCTTCCCTCATGCGCGAAGTACAGGCTCTGACTCCGTTCTGTTCGCTTCCTGTGGTGCCGAGAGAAATGCCGCTCACACCGTAGTGCATCAGTTCCTTGACAAGCTCGCCGCTGGCCATTCCGTCATAACCTATTGTAAAGAAGAATCCGTCTGCAATCTTGTCTTTTACGTCTTTGTCGTACACGATGTGGAAACCGTTGTCGGTGAAAATCTTCTTCATCCTTTCTGCACGTCTGGCATATTCCTTCATGTCGGATGCAAAGTCTAGCTCGCCGTCGGTCGATGCACGCATCATTTCTGCATAGGCATACTGCGTCGAAGCTGTACATCCCGAAGTAATCATGTACAGGATTGACGCAATGAACGTCGGGCCGAACACTCCGGCATCGTGGTAGCGCTCTGCCAGTGCCGGAAATTCCCTGTCGAAGAGCTTGTCCGATACGCATGCCACAGCCATTCTCTGTCCTGCATAACTGAAGATTTTCGATGCCGACAGCATCAGTATGTAGTTGTCCGTGTATTTTGCCACCGTAGGCGGGTAGGGCGGAGTGAACGGATTTCCTAAGTCGCGTCTGAAATCCATGCAGAAGTATGCCATGTCTTCCAGCACTATCGCATCGTATTTCGTTGCCAGTTCACCGATGATTGCCAGTTCGCTGTCCTCAAGACAAATCCATGCCGGATTGTTAGGGTTGGAATATATGATGGCTGCAATGTCGCCTTTGCTCATGTAGCTCTCCAACTTCTCGCGCAATGCTTCGCCACGGTAGTTGTATATGTCGAACTGTTCCCATTGAGCACCTATTATGCGGAGCTGTGATTTCTGTATAGGGAACCCGGGGTCGATGAAAAGCACCTTGTCCTTGCCCGGCTGGCACTGTGTGCATGCTATGAACGAACCGAACGAAGCCGCCACCGAACCTGTTGTAGGTATGCAGGCGCGCTGTGACACGTCGATGTCTACGAATGCCTTAACGAAGCGCGAAGCTTCGCGCTTGAGTTCAGGCACACCGTCGGCGGCCGGATACTGCGAGCCTACGCCTCTTTCAAGAGCAGCTTTCTCAGCCTCGATGCCTATGCGGTTGGCAGGAAGTCCGGGCGAACCCTGATCCATTCTTATGAAAGGTATGCCGGTCATCTCTTCTAGACGTCCCGCCACGAGGCACACTTCGCCTATGGTCGCATTCTTCAGGTCCTTCACATGAAGTTCCTTGGCAACGCTGTCAACAAGTTCCTCGTTGAATACATAGTGTTTCATAATGACGCCTTTGCTAGATATTTTTCTTTTCTGCTTCCTCGTGTCCTATGTCGAAAGCTTTTTTGTTCATTTCGACTATGTTTTCTCCCTTTGAGGCAAACACGCGTGCCACACTTTCTCTCAACTGCTCAACCGACAGTATTCCCAGATGTCTTGATGCGGCGCCCAGCAGCATCACGTTGGCGCATTTCGGCATCTGATGCTCCTTGGCCAGTGTCTCAATGTCTATCATCACTACGTGAGGCAGCGAATTAAGCTCGTCGGCCAGTGCCTTGTCGTCTGGATAGTTGGGTATGTTCTTGAATGGTGACGATGACGTGATAATCCATCCGTCCTTGTTGAGGTAAGGCAGATAGCGCAGAGCCTCCATCGGCTCGAGCGAAAGTATCATGTCGGCATTTCCCGTAGAGATAAGGTCGGAAGCAATGGTTGAGTCGGAAAGGCGAAGGTTTGATTGTACGTCGCCGCCCCGCTGGCTCATTCCGTGCACTTCAGCCTGTTTGAGGTTTATTCCTGCCTGTGTTGCAGCATCACCTATGATGGTGGCTATGGAGAGGATGCCCTGTCCTCCCACGCCCGAAAGTATAATGTCCTGTTTCATTGTCTCCGATCAGTTTTTCTTCTGTTTCAGTTTGCGGTTGAGTGTCTGTATGCATTCTCTTCTAGGTATGATGACCGACACTCCGTTGTATTCGATTTCTTCGCGTATTGTGCGCTTTATCTCTTCCATATTTTTTGGAAGCGGAACAACCACCTTGACATGCTCTGGTTCAACGCCGAGTCCGAGGCAGATTGCTTCAAACTTGTTTGTACCAGCCGAGTCCTGTCCTCCAGTCATAGCTGTTGTCAGGTTGTCCGAGATGATGACCGTTATCGAAGCCTTGTCGTTGACAGCATCGAGAAGTCCGGTCATGCCCGAATGGGTGAATGTGGAGTCGCCGATGACGGCAATGGCCGGAAATACACCGCTGTCGGCCGCGCCCTTGGCCATGGTGATAGATGCTCCCATGTCGAGACATGTATCTATGGCGCGGAAAGGAGGCAGTGCACCGAGCGTATAGCAGCCTATGTCGGCAAATACACGTGCATCAGGATATTCCTTTACTACTTCATTGAGTGCATTGTAGACATCGCGGTGGCCGCATCCCTGACAAAGTGCAGGCGGACGCATCACGACATTGGCCGATGCGTTGAAGAATCTTTCCGGTGCGCATCCGAGAGCCGTTGCCACACAGTCGGGTGTAAGTTCGCCTGTACGCGGAAGATCGCCGGTGAGTCGTCCCTTCACAGTGTAGTCGGCCGAAACCATACCCTTTATTTCTTCTTCCACACAAGGCTGTCCGTCTTCAACAACGAGAATCTCGCTGCTGTCCTCTGCAAGCTTCTTTATGAGCTTTTCCGGCAACGGATATTGAGTTATCTTCAGAATGTTGTATTTCTCTGCTGCTCCTGGAGTTTCCATCACGTAGTTGTAGCCTATACCGCAAGTCAGGATTCCGAGAGGTTTTTCTGCGTTTGCCTTGCTGTATGCCACGTAAGGAGATGTTTCAGCCAGGCGCTCAAGTTCTGGCTGTTTCTCTATAAGCGATGCGTAGCGTCGGCGCGAGTTGGCAGGGAGGAGCACCCAGCTCGACGGATCCTTTGCACACGGGAGCGACTGCACCGGCATAGCCTCGTCGGCCACTTCGACATTGGCTCTCGAGTGTGCCAGACGCATTGTTATGCGCATGAGTACAGGCAGTTTTTCGCGTTCGGACAGTTCGAAACCGTATTTCATCATGTCGTATGCTTCCTGCTGATTCGACGGTTCGAGCACTGGCATGAGCGAGAACTTTCCGTAGAAACGCGAGTCCTGTTCATTTTGCGACGAGTGCATCGACGGGTCGTCGGCAACAATTACAATAAGTCCCCCGTTGACTCCTGTGATGGCTGAATTGACGAAAGCATCGGCTGCTACGTTAAGTCCCACATGCTTCATGCAGGCAATGGCTCTTGCACCTGCATACGACGCACCGAGAGCCGCTTCGACTGCTGTCTTCTCATTGGTGCACCATGTGCTGTGCAGTTTGCGTTCCTGCGCGATAGGGTTTCGCTGTATGTATTCTGTTATTTCTGTGCTGGGTGTACCAGGGTAGGCATATACACCTTTGATGCCGGCATGTATGGCACCAAGGGCGATGGCCTCGTCACCCAATAAAAGTTTCTTTTCCATTTATATATTCAGTTTTATTTGTTTTTCATGTCCTATTATAGTGTGAAGTTGTCAGCATCATCTAGCACAGGGAACTTCTTTCTGAAAGCATTCAGTTCGTCTATGCTTATTTCTGTCGTCACCATGTCCTGCTCGCCCTCACGGCATTCAGCTACAATGCGTCCGTAAGGGTCAATCAGCATTGTGCCTCCGCAGTAATTGCATGCAGGGTCGCTGCCAACTCTGTTTACACCGGCCACATAACACTGGTTTTCTATGGCCCTTGCCTTGAGCAGTGCCTTCCATGCTTCTACGCGCGGTGTAGGCCAGCTTGCCACATATATGGCCATGTCATAATCCTTTCTGTTGCGCGCCCACACGGGGAAGCGCAGGTCATAGCATATCTGTGGCAGGAATCTCACACCGCCGTATTCTGTTGTCACACGTTGTCTGCCTGCTGAGAAACGCAGATGTTCGCCACCGTATGTGAAGAGATGCTTCTTGTCGTATTCCGTGAAGCTTCCGTCCGGTTTCACAAAGTAGAAGCGGTTGAAGTATTTCCCTCCGTCGTTCACGGCTATGCTGCCAGCAATGGCGCAATGACGTTTTCCTGCACATTCCTTCATCCATTCCAGCGATGAAGCTTCCACCGGTTCGGCAATGCCTTCAGGCGATGTGCAGAATCCAGTAGAGAACATTTCCGGCAGAATGTAGAGATCCGATCCAGGAGCTGAATCTATGAGGCGTTCAGCCTCATCTGTGTTTGCCTTGGGATCGGCCCATATTATATTTTGTTGTATGAGCGTGATTTTCATGTTTGTTCGATGTTGGTTTTCGTACATATAGTGGCAGGTGCGAGCAGAGACATATAGAGAGAACTTGGTTTTCATATATTCTATGCCGAACCGCATCTATATTTTACAAATATAAGAAAAATATTTTACACAAATTGCATATTGCATTATTTTAGGCTGTAAAAGCTGCAATTGTTGTGTTTTTTCATGATATTTGTTTAATATTGCAATGTAGAAGGCTGTTTTTATTTATCAAAATCATTACCATGAATAGATTTTCTAGACTTTATACCCTTGCTTTAATGTTTGCAGGAGGTGTCTGGGCTTCTGCACAGTCGCCATCAGGTCATGCAGATTCGCCTATGGTGCACGATCCTGTAATTGCGTGCGATTCCGGCAAATATTACTTGTTTTCCACCGGTCAGCGTTTGTTTTCGCTCGTATCCGACGATTTGCACGAATGGAAGTCCCCATCGAGCGTTTTCAAGGAAGTGCCTCAATGGGCCATGGACAGTGTGCCTGGATATAAGGGACACACATGGGCTCCAGACATAATTTTCCATAATGGGCGTTACCATCTCTTTTATTCATGTTCCACTTTCGGCAAGAACACGTCTGCCATAGGGCATGCATCACGAAGTACACTTTCTACTTCTTCCGATGAACCATGGGTTGACACAGGAGCTGTGATTACGTCACATCCCGGAGACGATTACAATGCCATCGACCCAAATGTAGTGATTGATTATGACGGCAAACCGTGGATGACGTTCGGCTCGTTTTGGGGAGGAATAAAGATGGTGCGGTTGAAGGATGACCTTTCATCTGTACTTGACGGTGAAAATCCAGTAACCCTATGTACCCGCCTCTACACTCCGGCCGATGAAAGGCCTATGCCTAAGGAAAACTCGGTGGAGGCACCGTTCATTATGAAGCACGACGGTTATTATTATCTTTTTGTGTCCTACGACTACTGTTGCCGTGGATTGAAGAGTACATATAAGGTGGTTGTCGGCCGTTCACGTGAAATCCTCGGCCCCTATGTAGACCGCGACGGACGCTCCATGCTTAAAGGAGGTGGAAGCCTGCTTATATCCGACACGCCCGAGCATGTTGCCGTAGGTCATTGCGCAGTCTATGATTTCGACGGACGCACAATCTTCTTTGCCCATGGCTACAGCAAAGCGCACAACGGCGAAAGCCGTCTTGTCGTAAGATATATAAAATGGAGCGAAGACGGTTGGCCGGAAATAGATTCTTAAGATTTCAGATATTTACGAGCGCTCGCGCTGTTTGTCGCGAGCCCTCGAAAATTTTGTTGCGAGCGCCCGCAACATGAAATTCAGTCTTCTGTTTATATATATACTAATATCATGAATTGATTGTTTGGGATACTTCAATAGTTGAAAATGCCGTATAGAGTTATAATTTCATAAATAAATTACTATCTGTTTGCGTTTCACATCAAATCTTGCAAATTTTGCAAGCGTAAAATTGATTTCAGTTACATGAGTGGTAATCATTTTTTGTTTTCCACTTACACCTCAGAATGAGTAAAGCGTTATATATATGATATACCTTAATCTTCAATATATTCTTTTATGAGCAGATTATTTCTTTCAGCGGTTGTTGCCATGTCCTTGTGCAATGCTTCATTGTGCATGGCCGACAATGATGCTGTATACAAGATTGATACTTCCAAAGAGTGTCAGACAATGGATTATTTCAGTGCTTCGGATGCTTGGAGCATGTTGAGGCTTGGACTTTGGCCGGAGGAAAAGCAGAGGCAGGTGGCCGATTGGCTGTTCAGCACTGAGAATGATGCCGACGGACAGCCAAAGGGCATCGGCTTGAGCTTGTGGCGTTTCAACGTAGGTGCAGGAAGCGTGGAGCAGGGCGATGCCAGCCAAATAAGTCCGGGCACGCGTACAGAATGTTTCCGTAATGCCGACGGTACGTACAATTGGGACAAGCAGGAGGGACAGCGCCGTTTTCTGAAGCTGGCCAAAGAGCGCGGAGTGGAAAACTTCTTGGCTTTCCTCAATTCTCCTCCAGTTTATTTCACTCAGAATGGGCTTGCTACCAACACTGGCCGTGGTGGCACGTTCAACCTCAAACCTGAATGCTATGACGATTTTGCTGTTTTCCTTGCCGACATGATTGAAGGTGTGGAAAAACACGACGGCATAAAATTCAATTATCTCTGTCCTGTCAATGAGCCTGACGGACACTGGAACTGGACGGGTCCCAAGCAGGAAGGTACGCCTGCAACTGACAGGGAGATTGCAAAGGCTGTGCACCTGATAAGCAAGGAATTCGTAAAAAGAGGTATTGACACGAAGATACTGGTCAATGAGTCGTCCGACTATCGATGCATGTTCGATGTGCACATGACCGACTGGCAGCGTGGTCACCACATTCAGGCGTTCTTCAATCCCGACAGCACTGCTACTTATCTCGGCGACACCCCGAATGTCCCGAAGATGATGGTAGGACACAGCTACTGGACAAACACTCCTCTCGACAACCTGAAGAACATCAGATGCCAACTCCGTGATTCGCTCGACAAGTACGGACTTGACTTCTGGCAGACGGAAACGTGCATAATGAGCAATGATGAAGAAATTGGCGGTGGAGGCGGTTACGACTTCACCATGAAGACGGCCCTCTATGTCGCACGCATAATTCACCACGACATCGTCTATGCCGGTGCAAAGAGCTGGCAGTGGTGGAGAGCTGTGGGCGGCGACTACAAGGATGGACTCATACGCGAATATCCAGACAAGGACGGATTGGACGGAACTGTGAAGGATTCCAAACTCATGTGGGCTCTCGGCAACTACAGCCGATTCATCAGACCTGGGGCAAAGAGATATGCCGTTCAGGCACTGGATGAGGACGGCAATGTCGTTCCCGACGGTGAAACAGACTCTAAGGGACTTATGATGTCTGCCTATAAGAATAAAGATGGAAAATGGGTGGCTGTCATAATCAATTACGGTCGTAAGGATAGGGACGTTACTGTTTCATTGGGCAAGAAGCTTTCTGATTGGAAAGTATACAGAACTTCAGACGTCGAGGGTGAAAATCTCAAGCCTTCTGGCACATTCAAAAAAGGACAGGGCGTTGTGCCTAAGAGAAGTATCGTCACTCTCGTAAGGATGTAAAAGTCTTAATTCCAGTTGATAACATAGGAGGCCGCAATTTGTGGCCTCTTTTTCGTTTTCCAAGATTGTCTATTGTTTTAATCTGTTGTTGCAAAGTTAGTGTACTGTACTAATAAAGCATGTTGCCAGAGCTAACAATAAAGCGAGAGATATTAAAATGGAAAAGATTTATTATTGGTACAAGTGAAAATGATTGTTAAGATGGGTGGAAAAAAGACCGTGCCCGACAGAGCATATCCAACATACTTTTCAGATATGCTTTGTCGGGCACGACATGGCTGATTTATATTGCTGGTAAGCTTGTCAATATGATAAAAGTATATCGGCAGATGCTGTCAGCTTTGTTTATTTCAATAAAGATTCAATCTTTTGTTTCAGGTCTTCTTTCTTGACAGCTCCGTGTTCAAACATTTTCACGATGCCTTCCTTATCTACGACAATGGTGAGCGGATAACCGCTCTCAGAACCTTTCTGATTTTATCTTTTGTGTCTTTATTCACTAATGTGGCGTATGTTGTTTTGAGTTCATTCAGTATGCTGTCATTTGTGAAGATTGCAGCAATCAGAAATCCAAAGCTCCAGTAGCACGCAGATATTCTGTTTCGTATATTTTATACTGTGTTTGCGCCTCTATCAGATTGCTTTCGGCCTGTTGCCATTGCGACTGTGCATCAAGCAGGTCGGTCAGCGGAGCCATAGACGCTACATAGCGATTGCGCATCACACGCAGGTTTTCATCAGCTTGCTGTAATCCTTTTTCAGCGGTATTGATGAGTTCGTAGCCGTCTTGCACATTGCGGATTGCTTGCTGTACTTCGATATTGAGAAGTTTGGTGTTCTTTTGCAGGTCGAGTTCCGCATTTTTCAGTTCGTATTTTGCTTTACGCACTTTCTTATGTATTTCGCCCCAGTGGAAAATAGGAATTTTCACGGAAAGAACAGCCATACCGATGCCGTCGCGGAATTCCTGAGAAAAAGGAACTTTTGTACCACCGACATCAATCATGCTGTTGAGCTTGATATTGCCGTAGTACATGTAGCTTAGGCCCAATCCTACTGTGGGCAACATGTCGGCTCGGGCCATGCGAATCTGTTCCTTTCCTGCGGCGACCTGTTTTTCCAGCAGATGCAGTTCCGGACGTGAGGCTATGTCTGGGGTAAGCTGGCCGGGTCTTGAAATTATGAAAGTCGTGTCCACCGCCTCAATCTGTGTATTGAAGTCGGCACCGACGATACGGCAAAGCGACATACGGCACAGGTCAGCTCCATTTTTTACCTTTTGTAGCTGATAGCTTATTTCGCTACGTTTTGCTTCGATACGCAGCAAGTCGTTTTCAGTTGCCAAACCGGCCGAAAGTGCTGTTTCCGTCTGTCTATGCAGTGTGTCCATCTGTGCTTTATAACTCTCAAGCATGCGGACTTTGCGTCCTACGGCTATGTATGTCCAATAGGCATTGTCGGCATCAGCAATGACATCCATGCGCTTCATGCGGTATTGTTCGGATGCAACCTCTTCGCCAATACGGGCCAGACGGTTGCCTGTGGAAATTTTGCCTCCGGCATAAATCGGTTGAGTCAGCGACAATCCAGCCATATATGTACCACGCATGCTCAGTTCCATGCCCATCATATCTATATCTGGCAGCATGTATGCTCCTGTAGCTGCACCGTCAATCTTAGGAAGATAGGCTGTAGCGGCTATTTTGCGGTCGAGCTTGGCCTGCTGAATCGTATTGTCTGCTTGCTGCAGCTCTTCGCTGTGCGTCAATGCCATTTCCCGGCATTCTGACAGTGAAATCCGAAGTGGCTTCTGTGCCGGAACTTCGGAAACAGTGCATAGTGCGACGCAACATGAAATGATTATCTTTATCTTATTCATTTGGTTTTCGTTTTATACGTTAGAAGGTTTGCGAATGCGGAACAATGTCGAATAGAACAAAGGAAGCAAGATGAGTGTGATGATTGTACCAACGGCGAGACCACCCATAATTGTAATAGCCATCGAACTGTACATCGGGTCGCCGACAAGCGGAATCATGCCGACGATAGTTGTCAGCGAGGCCATCAGCACTGGACGTACACGCGACACGGTGGCCTCTACAACTGCAGTGAAAGGTGAGGCATTCTCTTCTTTCTGAAGTCTGTTGATTTCATCCACAAGTACAATTGCATTCTTGACCATCATTCCGATAAGTCCCATCATACCGATAATGGCCATAAATGTCATCGGCTGTCCGCTCAAAAGCAGCGAAGGCGTGATGCCGCAGAACACGAACGGGAAGCAGAGCAGAATGAGTATGACTTTGCGCCAACTGTTGAACAGCAGCAACAGGATGACGAGAATTAGGAAAATGGTTATAGGCACATATTTCATAAGGTTGCCTATGGCCTCTCCCTGCACTTCGCCTTCGCCTACCCAGCGCATCGAATAGCCGTCGGGCAAATGAATGGCTTCTATTTCATCCTTGATTGAGTTGACTGCTTTTGCAGGTGTGGCATACGGATTGTCAGGATTTGGGTCGCATTCTGCTTCGATGACACGTTGGCCATTGAGGCGCATTACGAGGTCTTCATCCCAATCGAGGCGGACATCATCAACGACGTTGCTGAGCGGTACGGCGCGGAATATCTTGTCCTGCAGTTCGCTCATAGTCTGACCGCCTGAGAGTGCACTTTTAAGCTCCTCATTTGACAGGTGTACGTTCATCATGCTCCAGACAGGTATTTCATCGAAGTTATTGATTCTGCTGCCGTCGTCATTGCGTACCTGCAAATTTAGCGGAACCATACGTTCCTGGTCGTTGAGTACACCTACAGGCATTCCGTCTGTCGCTGCCAATAAGGCGTTGGCCACATCGCTGCGTTCGATGCCTGAGCGCAGAGCGTCCTGCTTCACGTAGTCAAAGACAAAGGCTTTGCCGGCAGGTTTCCAGTTGTTCTGTACAGAGTAGGCATCTATGTATGGAGAGCGACGCATAATCTCTTCGGCCTGCGCACTTAAACGACGCAGCACTGCCGGGTCAGGACCTGCAAATTCCACTTCGACTGTGTGCGAAGTGGAAATGGAGAAGTTGTATTTTCGTATTCGTATGTAAGCTTCCGGATATTGTTCGCGGAGCTGTTTCCGTATCTCTGGAATTTGTTCCAACACGGTATTGTAATCTTTGCAGTCTACAATGAGTTCGCCGTAGCAGTCGCCTCCTGATGTCATCGGACGTACCAGGCAATAGTGAGCCGGTGCACTGCCTTGACTTACGGTTACGCGCTCTATTTCAGGATTTTTTGAGAGCTGTTTGCTCATGTCCAGCAACTTGTCACGCACTACATCGGCATCGGTAGCCGAAGGGAAGAAACATTCTACGACGAACTGCTTGTAGTCGAAATCCGGGAAGAAAAGATTCTTGACCTTTGTCATGCCGAAGATGGATAGAGCCAACAGTGTGAAGGATGCAATAATCGTGGTGCGCTTGTAACCAATAAGGAATGTTATCGTGCGACGAACAAAACGGTGTACAGGTGAGTTCATGACTGTCCCCGTTTCGCCGTCAGTTGATTTCTCCTGTTTCTGAAGCCATGATTTTGCACATACCGGAACTTGTACCAACGCCAATACCCAACTTGCCAGCAGACTGACGCACAGCACCAAAAAGAGGTCGCCGGCGTATTCGCCCGAAGTGTCTGGCGAAAGATAGACGCAGAGGAATGTTGATGCCGCAATCACGGTAGCGCCAAGCAACGGCATGGCCGTATTTCGCCCTATGCGGTAGAGATATGTTTCTGGTCCCAATCCCCTTTTCTTATCAATCAAAATTCCGTCCATAATCACGACGGCGTTGTCGACAAGCATTCCCATGGCAACAATGAACGCTCCGAGCGAGATGCGCTGCAACGTTGTTCCGAAGGCGAGCAGAATAGGAAAGGATACGGCTACGGTCAACACCAATCCGAATCCTATTATGAACCCGCTGCGGAAACCCATAGTGAAGATAAGTACCAGTATGACTATGGCTACAGATTCAACGAGATTCCACATGAAGGATGAGACAGCTTCATTGACTTTGTCCGGTTGAAATAAAATCTTTTCAGTCTCAAACCCGACTGGAACATTTTTCATTGTTTCAGCGAGCTTGGCATCAACAGCTTTGCCTACATCGGGGACAATGGCCGACTTCTCCATGGCTATGCAGATGGCCAGAGCCGGGCGACCATCAACGAAGAAGCCGTTGCGCTGCGGTTCGCTGTAGGTCTGTTCCACACGGGCTATGTCGCCTAAGCGTATTCGTTTTCCGTCAAGTGTCTGAATCAGCATATTGCGAATATCCTCCTCACTCTCAACAGACGAGCCGACATAGAGTGCAATACGTTCGTCGCCACTGCGGTATTTCCCTGCATTTACCTTTTTCCCGGCTGTTTGCAGTGCAGACATTATTTGCGTTGGTACGATGCCGTTGCGGGTAATCTGTTCCTTGGAAAGGATAATGTTTATCACCTCGTCGCGGTTGCCTATGATGTTGATTCGTTTTACGCCTTTCACGCTGAGCAATTCACGGCGGATGTATTTTGCGTATTTATACATTTCCGGATAATCGTATCCGTCGGCTGTCAGGGCATAGAATATGCCGTAGACATCCATCATGTCATCCACCACTACAGGACTGTAGCATCCTTGGGGAAGACGTGATGCTGCATCATTCACCTTTCGGCGGAGCAGGTCGAAATACTGCTCCAACTCCTTTTCGGGTACTGTCATTCGAAACTCTACGGTGAACATTGCCGAACCGTTGCGGCATTCTGTCTTTACCTTATTGACATCGGGTAGTGCCCGCAATTCGTCTTCCATCTGTTGGGCTACTTCCAGCTCAATCTCGTGTGCACTGGCTCCCGGCCAAGGAACCACTACCATAGCTTGTTTGGCCGATACGGCAGGGTCTTCCAGCTTTGGCATCTGCACGAACGACAGCACACCAGCGACCAATATGGCGGCCATGAGTGACCAAAACAATACCGGCCGCTGCATAAAAAATTTAGTTATTCTCATTACAGCAACCCTCCTACGTTGGTTTTACTCGTTTTCCCGGTAACTCGTACCTTCTGTCCTTCATGCAAAGCATTCACTCCTGCACGTACTATGTGTTCATTGCCGGTCAGTCCTTTGACTACAATGCCACGCCCTTCACCATCTGTTCCGTCCAGTACAACAGCGCGTTTGGATACGGTGGAGTCTGCGTTAAATACCCATACGCACGGTTCATTTTTGTCATTGTCGCGGAATACCGCACACAATGGTACCGCAAATCCATTAGGATGTTCTTCATCTGCAATGACTATTCCGATTTCGGCATTCACGCCAGCCGTAATCCGTTTGTCCGGTTTTTCTGTGAAAATCAGTCGTAGCTGATATAATTGATTACCATCGGCTTTAGGGGTACAGCTCGACAATTTCATCGGAAATTCGCCTTCTATGCCTGCTGCCTTGCAATAAAAACGTGTAAAAAGTTCGCGCTGTCTGTATTCGTCGGCTGGGATATCTGCAACAGCTTCCATGTGCGATACGTCCAGAAGTGTAAATAAGGCTGTTCCTGCATCGACCATCTCTGCAGGCGAGAAATTAACTTGCTGTATATAGCCGTCTGTAGGAGCGTAGAGTTTAGTGTATTCAAGTTTGTTTTTATTCACCTGAAGTTGCACGCCCAATTGTCTCAGGCCGGCCACAGCCTTTTCGTAATCATTGGCCGAAATGCTTTTTTGTTTATAAAGCTGTTTCGTGCGCTCTACTTCGTCTTTGAGCTGGTCATATTGTATTTGCAATGCTTCGACTCCCAATCGGTAGTCGGCATCGTCCAGTTTGGCAAGCAAAGTTCCTTTTCGTACGTAGTCGCCCTCGTGCACATAGATGTTTTTAATCTGTCCGGCTGTCTTGAATCCGAGGCTGATTGTGTGTGCCTCGCGGATAGTTCCAGAATGCTTTATCACATGGTTCGATTCAATTCGTATGGGAGAGGTCAGAACGACACTCTTGACGACGGATTTTTCGTGTGGCGATTGGCCGCAGGCACAGAGCACTCCGACAACTAAAGCCATGATTGTCAATTTTTTCATTGCTTCGAATATTTTTTATTATTGATTATCTTCTTTAGTTGCAAAGTTCAAGATTTATTCCGCTAACATTATCACCTAATAGAATTGAATTCTGTTCTAAAGGATAACAATTTTATGCTGAAATCAGTTGAAATAGCTATTTTTGCTTGTCTAAAAGTTTAAAGTGAATAATATGAAACAAGCTTATTGGGATTTGGACTTGATTCGGTTGTCAGCGGAGAATAAGGCCGTTCATTTGGACAATGAGTTTATTTTGATTGATAATTTAGATGAAACTTCTGAGAAAAGAAATACTGATGTAGAATTTGTGAACCATCCGGTCAAGCTCTCATTTACGATTGTGATATTTTGTTTGTCCGGTTATATGTCGGTTCAAATCAACTTACAGAATTTTGAACTTCATTCCAATGATGTACTGATTGTTCAGGAAGGTGCAATAGGGGAATATCTGGGTATAAGCGATGATGCAAAAATTGCAGTGATGGCTTTTTCGTCCGAATACTTTCAGCCGACTCTTCATGTGGAAGCCGCAATGTCATTGCAACGTCGTCTTTATGTCTCACCACTGTATCATCTGGCACCCGAAGCTATGGAAGAGTCAATGACGATTTACCGGTTGATGAAGTCCAAAGTAGCTGAAGTCGACAATCCTTTCCGCAAGGGTGCATTGCTTGGATATACTCAGGTTCTCATTTTCAATTCCTATAAATATCTGCTCGCAACCGAATCGAATTGCGAGAAGCCTTCCGGCAAGAGCAACAGACAGCAAGAAATTTATACTCAATTTATCAACGAGGTTAAGAAATGTTATAGGCATGAGCGTAGTGTCATGTATTATGCTGATGTTTTGTGTGTAACGCCCAAATATTTGTCGCAGGTAGTTCATAAAGCAAGCGGGCGTTTTGCCGGTGACTGGATTGCTGATTTTGTAATTCTCGAAGCCAAAGCGCTGCTCAAGAGCCGCAAGTATACTATACAGCAGGTGGCCGATATGCTGAATTTTGCCAATCAGTCTTTTTTCGGTAGGTATTTCAAAAAGAAAGTCGGTTGCTCTCCATCTGTGTATATCTATCAGAAGGCTTGAGTCGCGGAAATATTCGCTTTTGCTTTTATTCTGCCTTTATTTTTATCGAGTCAGCGTTGTTTCTATGTTCCTTCTGACAACCGGCGGAGATGAAAGTTGAACAGACTTTTCACTTTTCATATTTCAGACGTGGTGAAAAGCATTTCGTCAGCTCAGAGGAATTTGATTGAACTCTGAGCGCTCGCAATTTTTATTCCGGGCGCTCGAAAATTTTATTGTGAGCGCTCATAATTGGTGGGTATTCATCCTTTCGGCCGTGTTTTCGTGGTGGCAATGATTTTTTCAAACGCCCTGCGCGGTTCGCCACGCATGAGCACTTCTCCACAGTATTGCATATCAAGTTTCTGGAAGACTTTGAGCATTCGGAGATTGTCGTATTTAGTGTCGGCTCTCATGCTGTAGATACCGTTGCTCACGGCCATTCGTTCGGCTTCCTGAAACAGACACGTGGCAATGCCTTTGTTCTTCATTGTGTCTGAAACGGCTATGCGGTGGATGACAATATAGGGAACGTCAGTAAGCCATTTGCCGGAAATATTTTTGTATGCCGGGTCTTCGTCGAACGATATGGCGCTGTAGGCTATGACGTGTCCTTCGTGCTCGAGTACGTAGCCGATGCCTTTTTCCATGTCTCCATATATGGTTTCTGGGAGAGGGTAGTTCTCGTTCCACTGGTTGCGGTTTTCTGTCTGCATCAGATGTTTTGCCTGCAAGATGATTTTCCATATTGCGGGAAAGTCGTTTTCTGTAGCTTTTCTGAATTCCATAATAGTGTTGGATTGTTTGTGTTGATGCCGATTATTTGATGTATATATATATTCGGCCTTCGTCTTGTAGAATCTTTTGTGTATATAATAAAAATGGCGATGTCGGTGATGTTGACTTCCCGGCTATCGCCATTGTCCTGTTGCATGCACAGGTTTTAGTTTTTCTGATGCAATGGTGAAGATATTGTTCTTCGCCCGTTTTGTATCAATGGTTCACTGGTATGGCTTCGATGCGCTTCTGGTGACGTCCTCCTTCGAATTCGGTAGCGAAGAATTCGTCCATGATGCGGCGTGCCATATCATTGTCAATGAATCGTCCCGGCATTACGAGTACGTTGGCATTGTTGTGCTGGCGTATGAGATGTGCAATCTCTGGTATCCAGCAGAGGCCGGCACGTATGGACTGGTGCTTGTTGAGCGTCATGCTGATTCCTTCACCGCTGCCGCACATAGCTATGCCTGGATAAACTTCGCCATTTTCGATTCCTTCTGCAAGTTTATGGCCGAACTCGGCATAGTTGCAGCTCTCTTCGGTGTATGTGCCGTAGTCCTTGTAAGGTATGCCCTTTTCGTCGAGATACTGCTTGACAAACTGCTTGAGCTGAAACGCTGCGTGGTCACTGGCCAATCCTACTGTCTTGATTTCCATAACTACTGTTGTGTGGGTTGATTGGATTGATGTCCTATTTATACTGAAAAATGAGGAACAGCTTATGCGGGCAGAGATTCAGCTCTGCGCCGCATCATGGCTGTTCCTCATGGATTCTATTGGTTATTAAAACATTGCCTTAACCTGATTGTAGACGTTCTCGGCAGTGAATCCGAGTTTTTCGTCGAGAACCTTGTAAGGAGCAGAGAATCCGAAGCTTTCGAGTCCGAATACCTTTCCGTTGCTTCCTACGAGGCCTTCGAGGTTGACGGGAAGTCCGGCAGTGAGACCGAAAATCTTTGCTCCTGCAGGGAGGATGCTTTCCTGATAATCCTTAGGCTGTGAACGGAAGAGTCCTTCAGATGGACAGCTTACGATTCTTACCTTCATGCCGTCCTTGCGGAGAAGCTCGGCTCCGGCAACGAGTGTTGCAACTTCAGAACCGCTGGCAACGAGGATTACATCTGGGTCAGCGTCTGAGCCTGCAACGATGTATGCACCCTTAGCAGCCTGGCTGTAGTCTGTTCCGGCAGGGAGCTTTGTGATGTTCTGACGTGAAAGTATCAGAGCTGTAGGAGTTGAAGTGTTCTCCATTGCAAGCTTCCAGCATGCTGTTGTTTCGTCTGCATCGGCAGGACGGAGCACGAGCATTGAGTTCTGGCCTGAGTGGTTCTTGAGTTTCTCCATGAGGCGGATCTGTGCTTCCTGCTCAACAGGTTCGTGAGTAGGTCCGTCTTCGCCTACACGGAATGCATCGTGTGTCCAGATGAACTTGACAGGGCACTGCATGAGAGCTGCCATGCGGACAGCCGGTTTCATGTAGTCGGAGAATACGAAGAATGTTCCGCAAGCTGGGATGACACCACCGTGGAGAGACATACCGATGCAGCAGCATGCCATTGTGAGCTCGGCAACACCTGCCTGGAAGAATGCTCCGCTGAAGTCGCCCTTGATGAAGGCGTGGGTCTTCTTGAGGAAGCCGTCTGTCTTGTCGGAGTTGCTGAGGTCGGCTGATGAGCAAACCATGTTCTCAACCTCTTCTGCAAGCTTGCTGAGAACTGCAGCAGATGCGTTACGTGTAGCATCGTTTTCCTTCTGCTGGATGCTGTCCCAGTTTACTACCGGTGCATTGCCTTCGAACCATGCTTTCTGCTTTGTTGCCATCTCTGGATTTGCCTTTGCCCATTCTGCTTCTTCTGCATACTTTGCTGCCATGATTGTCTTGAGTTCTGCTGCGCGGTCGGCATAGAGCTTCTTGACATCGTCGAAGATTACGAATGGATTCTCAGGGTCGCCTCCGAGGTTCTTTACAGTATTTACGTATGCATCGCCTCCGAGAGGTGCACCGTGAGTCTTGCAGTTGCGCTCGTATGAAGTCATGTCGGCCTTGAGGGCACCCTTACCCATGATGCATTTTCCGATGATGAGGGTAGGGCGTTCAGATTCAGCCTTGGCAGCTGCGAGTGCTTCGCGGATCTGCTGTACGTCGTTTCCGTTGATAGTGATGACGTTCCAGTTCCAAGCTCTGTACTTTGCGGCAGTGTCTTCGCTCATTACGTCTGCACACTCAGTTGACAGCTGTATGTCGTTTGAGTCGTAGAACATGATGAGGTTGTTGAGTCCGAGGTGACCTGCTATACGGCCTGCGCCCTGAGAGATTTCCTCTTCGATACCTCCGTCTGAGATGTATGCATAGATTGTCTCTTTATCGAATACAGGGTTGCCTGTCTTTGCTGCAAGGAACTTTGCTGCGATAGCTGCACCGACTGCAAATACGTGGCCCTGTCCGAGAGGACCTGAAGTGTTCTCAATGCCTCTCTTGACGTCTACTTCTGGGTGTCCAGGGCAAACAGAACCCCACTGACGGAGCTGCTGAAGATCTTCGAGAGTGAACTTGCCGATGAGGCAAAGCTGTGAGTACAGCATTGGTGACATGTGACCTGGGTCGAGGAAGAAGCGGTCACGTCCTTCCCATGTCGGATTCTCAGGATCGTATTCGAGGAATTCTGAATAGAGCACGTTGATGAAATCGGCTCCTCCCATGGCACCTCCCGGATGTCCGGATTTTGCCTTCTCAACCATTGATGCAGCCAGGATACGGATGTTGTCGGCTGCATGGTCCATTACTTGTTTGCTGTTCATATTAATAGTTGATGTATTTTGATTGTAGTTTCTTATTTTTTGAGTCTTACAGCTGCTTCTTCAACAGGCAGGCAAGCCTTGTAGGTTTCGATGTATTTGTTGAAACCTGCAACGTCTTCGGCTGTAGGTGAAACCTCGAAGCCTTCGTAGCCGGCAAATACCTTCTCATCGAGGAAGTCTGCAAGAGACTGCTTCTTATCGTTGTTGACAAGGTATGAGCCGAGGAGTGCAATACCCCATGCACCGCCTTCGCCTGCTGTCTCCATTACAGATATAGGAGAATTGATGGCTGCGGCAAGGATGCGCTGGCCTACACCTTTGGTCTTGAAGAGACCTCCGTGGCCGGTGATTCTGTCAACCTTGATCTTTTCTTCGTTGAAGAGGATGTCGTTGCCTATCTTGAGCACGCCTACAGAAGCGTAGAGGTTGGCACGCATGAAGTTGGCGAGGTTGAAGCGGTCGTTGGCCGAACGTATGAACATAGGGCGACCTTCGGCAAGTCCGGTTACAGGTTCTCCTGAGAAGTAGTTGTAGGAAATGAGGCCTCCGCAGTCTGCATCGCCGTTGAGAGCGTTGTTGTAGAGCTTGCTGAATATTTCGTTCATGTCTACAGGTATGCCCATGAGTTCCTGATACTCCTTGAAGATGTTGACCCATGCATTGAGGTCGGAAGTACAGTTGTTGCAGTGTACCATGGCAACGAGACTTCCGTCAGGAGTAGTCACCATGTCAATCATTTCGTATGGGCGTGAGAGTTCTTTCTCAAGCACAATCATGGAGAATGATGATGTTCCTGCAGAAACGTTTCCTGTGCGCTGTTTTACTGCATTGGTTGCAACCATGCCCGTACCTGCGTCACCTTCTGGAGGACAAACTGGTATGCCTGCCTTGAGGTGGCCTGAAACGTCAAGCTTCTTAGCACCTTCAGGTGTGAGGAAACCTGCATTTTCGCCTGCATTGAGAACCTTTGGCAGGATGTCGAGAAGCTTCCAGCTGAATCCCTTTGGAGCGATGAGCTTGTCGAACTTGTCTACCATCTCGGCTGAATAGTTCTTTGTTGCCGGATCGATAGGGAGCATTCCTGATGCATCGCCGATTCCGAGAACTCTCTTGCCTGTAATCTGCCAGTGCACATATCCGGCAAGGGTAGTGAGGAAGTCGATGTCCTTTACATGTTCCTCGTTGTCGAGGATTGCCTCATAGAGATGAGAGATGCTCCATCTGAGAGGTATGTTGTATACAAAGAGTTCTGACAATTCTGCTGCGGCCTTTCCTGTATTGGTGTTGCGCCATGTGCGGAATGGAACGAGAATCTCTTCCTTGTCGTTGAATGCCATATAGCCGTGCATCATGGCACTGACACCGATAGCGGCGAGAGCCTCGATTTCAACATCGTACTGCTGTTTTACGTTGGCACGGAGATCGGCATAACAGTCCTGCAATCCGTACCAGATAGCTTCGATGCTGTATGTCCAAAGTCCGTCCACCAACTGGTTTTCCCATGTGTGGCTTCCCTGGGCGATAGGCTTGTTTTCCTGGTCAATCAGAACAGCCTTAATTCGGGTTGAGCCGAACTCGATACCGAGAATGGCTTTTCCTGATTCTATGGTTGACTTTGCGCTTAGATTCATTTTTTTTACCAAATGTTAGTAGTTGTGATATGATAGTTATATAAACGATGAAATTAAAAGTGCCTCCAGCTGGAGGCTGGCATGGCACTTTTAATTTATTATCTATGCATGTAGGCTATCAGCAGAGAGCCTTGTTGAGCATGTAGTAGATTTCGTTCATACGAAGCTCCTTCTTGAAAGAGCTGATAGTTGTGTTCTCATCGATGTGTACCATTTCGATACCTGCGATTTCTGCATAGTCTTCCCAGTATTCTGCAGTGAGATCGTATGAGAAGCATGAGTGGTGTGTTCCACCTGCAAGAATCCAAGCACCTGCACCGATTTCGAAGTTCGGCATCGGTTTCCAGAGAGCTGATGCAACAGGAAGCTTTGGAAGCGGTTTCGGTTCGATGCACTCAACATCGTTTACGATGAGGCGGAAACGGTTGCCCATGTCTACAACTGTAGCTGTGCATCCTCTACCTACCTTTGATGTGAATACGAGACGAGCTGTCTGGCTCTTGCGGATACCGATTCCGAGGAAGTGTACTTCGAGACGTGGCTTCTTTGCTGCGATGAGAGGGCAAACCTCGAGCATGTGTGCCTGAAGGATAGAGCTGTTTTCTCCGTCGAAGTTGAGTGTGTAGTCTTCGAGGAATGAGCATCCGTTAGGGAGACCCTGGTTCATAACCCAAACTGTGCGGTAGAGGGCTGCAGACTTCCAGTCGCCTTCTGCTCCAAATCCGTAACCTTCAGCCATGAGGCGCTGTGAAGCGAGTCCTGGTATCTGGTCGAATCCGTTGCCTGTCTCTTCTACGTTGACATCGCCGAGGTCGTCGAAGTTGGTTGTGAATCCCTTTGCTCCCTTATCCTTGAGGATAGCGCGGAGAGCAAGTTCAGCCTTAGCTGAGTTCCAAACCTTGCGATAAGCTTCTGTGCTCTTGTCTTCGAGTTCTGCATCGTGGTCGTAGAGGCTGAAGTATTCAGCAACGAGTGCATCAACATCTGCATCCTTAACCTTTCTGTGGTAGTCCATGAGTTCGCTTACAGGGCAGTAGTCTACGTGGTAGCCCATGCGCTGTTCAGCTTCTACCTTGTCACCGTCTGTAACGGCTACGTTGTTCATCTGGTCGCCGAAGCGGAGAATGAGCATGTCCTGAGAGTCTGCCCATCCTGCGCATACACGCATCCAAACTGCAATCTTGCGGAGTGTTTCATCGTCCTTCCAGTAACCTACAACTACTTTGCGACGGATACGCATGCGGCTGCAGATATGACCGAATTCGCGGTCACCGTGGGCTGACTGGTTGAGGTTCATGAAGTCCATGTCCATTGTGTCCCAAGGAATTTCCTTGTTGTACTGTGTGTGGAAGTGGAGCAGAGGCTTCTTGAGCTGCTGAAGTCCGTGAATCCACATCTTTGCAGGAGAGAATGTGTGCATCCATGTGATGACACCGATACACTTAGAATCATTGTTGGCAGCCTTGAAGATTTCTTCAACTTCTCTTGAAGAGTTGGCTGTTCCCTTATATACTACTTTTACAGGCAGTTTTCCTGATGCGTTGAGACCGTTTACCATTTCTGTTGAATGGCCGTCTACTGCTACTACTGCATCGCCACCGTAGAGCAACTGTGCTCCTGTGACCCACCATACTTCATAATTGCTGAATGCTTCCATAATATATATACTTTAATAGGTTGTTATTGATTGCCGCGTGCGCCATTTTAGGCAGGACGCATGCTTTGGTTGTTTTCTCTATATTTTTGTTGGAATCTCTCTTGCGAGACTTTTGGCAATACGAGGCTTGCACCTCTTTGTTTTTATTTCTTTTTCTGACCGTAATAAGCGTTAGGGCCATGCTTGCGGCTGTAGTGCTTCTCGATGAGGAGCGGATTCATGGTAGTTTTAGGATTAATCATGAATGATACGAAAGCCATCTTTGCACACTGTTCCATAACTTTTGCATTGTATACTGCATTGTCTGGACTTGTTCCCCATGCGAACGGACCGTGGTTCTTTACGAGTACGCCTGGAGTGTGGTCTGGATTGATGTCCTTGAAACGCTTGATGATGACATTTCCTGTTTCGAGTTCATAGTCGCCCTTGACCTCTTCTTCTGTCATATCGTCTGTGCAAGGTATGTCGTTGTGGAAATAGTCGGCGTGTGTAGTACCGATGTTTGGTATGTCCATTCCTGCCTGTGCCCAAGCTGTTGCGTAGGTAGAGTGGGTGTGAACGATGCCCTGTATGTTAGGGAAGGCACGATAGAGTGCGAGATGTGTAGGTGTGTCAGATGAAGGGTTAAGCTCGCCTTCAACGACTTTGCCCGTATTGAGATCTACGACAACCATGTCACTAACTTTCATTTCGTCATAGCTTACACCGCTAGGCTTTATAACTACGAGGCCTTTTTCGCGGTCTATACCTGACACGTTGCCCCATGTGAATATGACAAGACCTTGCTTGACAAGATCAAGGTTTGCCTTGAATACTTTTTCTTTAAGTGTCTTCAACATATCTGATATGTTTTTTTATGGTGTTCAACTTAGTTTTCCTGTTCGCTTTGATTGTTTTGACCGTGTTTGTCGTTGTATTTGTAGAGAACTGCACCGCGTCTGGAATTCTTCTTGTCGATAAGGTCTGTCTTTATCAGATAGTCCTTGTCGAGAATGCTTCTTCGGAAGTTTCTCTTGTCGATGCTTTCTCCCATAATTGATTCGTAGAGCGACTGAAGTTGGGTCAGTGTGAAATGTTCTGGAAGTAGGTTGTAGCCTATAGGTTCTACCTTTATCCTGTCTTTCATTGCCTTGCGGGCATTGCGGACCATTTCGTTGTGGTCGAAGCACAGCTCCGGAAGCTCGTCGACGTCAACCCACTTGGCAAAGTGTTCTTTTGAAAGTTCGCTGTCGTACTCGTTTACGTTTATCAGTGCGTAGTATGCGACAGAAACAACACGTTCACCTGGGTCACGTTCTACATCGCCGTAGGCGCCCAACTGCTCCATGTAGATTTTATGAAGACCCGTAAGCTCAAACAGCACTCTTGATGCTGCCTGGCTTACGCTTTCTTCTTTTTTGACAAACCCACCCATGAGAGACCATAGTCCCTTTCCCGGTTCAAGTTGACGCTGCTGAATCAGAAGCTTTAGCTTGCCTTCGGAAAAACCGAAGATTATACAGTCTACTGATACGAGAAATCGTGGGTAACTTTCATAATAGTTCGACATCTTTCTGCAATTACCAGAAATATGCGTAGAACAGTGCGCAGAGTGCAATTACACCAAGTGATGCAAGTACATCCCATTTGTTCCAGCTTTCGCGGATTGTCTTCTTGTAGTCGCCGCTGAATGTGATAGCCGCAATCTGTTCTGCTGTTGGTTTCGGTGTGAACATTGATATAACAAACATCATGACGATGATGAATACGAGCAACCAAACTTCGAATATAAGCCAGTTTGTCTGCCAGAACCATGTTGTGCTCTCCCAGAATGCACCTTCCATGACAGCCTTTCCTGAGTCTGTCAGAACGTTTGTGAGAAGACGGAGCATACCGATGAGGAAACCGCCGATAAGACCCCATTCTCCAGCCTTAGGAGTGATGCGCTTAGAGAATATACCGAGTGTGAATACGGCAACCATTGCTGGTGCGATGAGTGACTGGATATCCTGGAGATATGAATAGAGGTTACCCATGTTCATCATGATAGGCATCCATGCCAATCCTAAAAGTACTACTACTACTGTTGCAATACGGCCAACGAGTACATAGTGGCTTTCGCTCATGCCTTTCTTCATCGGCTTGTAGAAGTCTTCAGTGAAGAGTGTAGCGCAGCTGTTGAAGAATGCTGCCAATGATGCTACGAGTGCGCAGATGAATCCGATTGTAACGATACCTTTAACTCCGGCAGGGAGAATGTTCTTTACCATCATGGCAAATGCACCGTCTGTATCGTGTGTGTTTGTGATATCCATTTCAATTCCACTTCCTGCTTTCATAGAAAGTGCGTATGCAACCATTCCTGGGATAAGGAACATGAATACAGGAAGAAGTTTGAAGTAACCGGCTGCAATTGTACCACGGCGTGCACGCTGCATGACTTTACCATTGTCTTCGCCCTTTGTCTGTCCCAATACACGCTGTACGATGTGCTGGTCTGTACACCAGTACCAGAATCCGATGATTGATGCTCCAAGGAACACAACATATCCTGGGAACTGAGGATACATAGGGTCGTTAGGGTCTGTGTGGAACATGTGTGTAGTACCGAATCCGTCGTGAGCTGCGTTACATACTGACATCATCTGTGACCATCCTTCGCTTATGCTTCCATCACCCAGCATGTTGAGTCCGAGGAAAAGTACAAGGAAAGAACCGATGATGAGGATTGGAGTCTGTATTGCAGACAGTGTCATCACACCTTTCATACCTCCAAATACTGTAAATACGGCTGTGATGGCAATAAGACCGATAGCTCCGTACCAGAATGGAAGTCCGAGAAGATATTCGAAGAAGATACCTCCTGTGAATGCTGTAACTGATACTTTTGTCAATACGTATGCAATCAATGTGATGATTGACAACCATGAACCTGTGCGCTGTGTGTAACGGAATTTCAGGAAGTCTGGCATTGTGATGATCTTGCCCATCTTGTTGTTGAGCAACTGATAGAATGGTACGAACAACCATCCGAGAATAAGAATCATCCAACCTTGCATTTCCCAGTGTGCCATTCCGACACCGTCTTTAGCTCCTGTTCCGGCAAGTCCTACAAGGTGCTCAGATCCGATATTTGCAGCGAAGATGGCTGCACCGATTATATACCATGGCTCTCCTTTACCAAAAAGGTAGTCCTGGCTGTCGGCTCCTTTCATCTTCATCTTGTCCTTTTTTATGGCACGATATATAGCCCATATAATGGCAACTATGCCGACGGCCAGTACTGTCCAGTCCAGCCACATAAATTCATTTGTATTCCAATTCATGACTTTTAATGTTTTTATGTATATTAATTTATTAAAGGTTATTTTTCTACACCGAATTTAAAGATGCATTCACTGTGGTATGTCTGTCCCGGTTCGAGAACAGCAGATGGCCATTCCGGCTTGTTTGGTGTGTCAGGATAGTGCTGTGTTTCAAGACAAACTGATGCACGCTTGTTGTAAACAACGCCATTTTTACCTGTAGCAGTGCCGTCAAGGAAGTTTCCTGTATATACTTGTATTCCAGGTTCATTCGTGTATACTTCCAAAGTTATACCTGATACTGGAGAAGTAAGTTTTGCTGCAAGCTTGTTGATGTCTCCATTGGTGTTCAATACCCAGTTGTGGTCGTATCCGTTTCCGTTCTTAAGCTGTACGAAATCGTATTTGTCTATATCCAGGCTTATAGCTTTTGGAGTTGTAAAGTCCATTGGAGTATTCTTTACAGTTGCTATTTCGCCTGTTGTCATGAATGTGCTGTCAACTGGAGTGTAGTTGTCTGCATTGATGTAAAGAATATGGTCTGTAGCAGGCTTTGAAGGATCGCCTGATAGGTTGAAATATGAGTGGTTTGTCATGTTTATGACAGTCTTCTTGTCAGTTGTTGCATCATACTTGATGTCGATTGCATTGTCGCTTCTGAGAGTATATGTCACAGTAGCCGTAACTGCTCCAGGGAAATTCTGGTCTCCATCAGGTGACTGCATTGTAAGTGTGAGTGTGCTGTCGTTCTGAAGATTTCCATCATAAACCTGATATTGCCATCCGCGTGGACCGCCATGGAGGCAATGTCCGAAATTATTGGTAGGGAGTTGGATTGTATCGCCGTCAAGAACGATTTTACCTTTATTTATACGGTTGGCATAGCGTCCGATTGAGGCACCGAAATCTGAAAGATTGTTAGTTGGGAAATAGTCAGTAGCTTTGCTGAAACCAAGGACAACGTCTTTCATATTTCCGTCCTTGTCTGGAACCATTATAGATACGATTCGGCCTCCAAAGTTTGTTATGCACACTTCCATGCCGTTTGCATTTGTGAGTGTGTAAAGGTTGACTTTTTTCTCACCTTTGAGTGAATCAACGTAGACCGTGTCAAAATCGCTTGGATTGAGACCGGATTTTGTGAGTGTTGGAGCACTTTGCTGTTGAGTGCATGCACTTAAAAGTGCAATACCTGCACCGGCGCCCAACATAATAGTTTTGAGATTTTTCATAATCTTAGAGTTGTATTTTGTATTTATATTTGAATCTATCGGTAAATATAGTTCTATTATCTGGTTTATTTATTTTTCAACTTTATGTTTTAAAACATAAAGTGTGTTTTTTACACTTTTATTTTATAAAAAGGAGGATGATTGATATATAAGGATGTGAATCAGAAACGATTCAGCTTAATGATATGAAGAAAAACTGAATAAATTAGACAGTTTTGTGTGCGGACTTTGGATATGAAAAAAGGTTGTCCCTGCATGAGAGACAACCTTGATATTGTTTACTGTGATTTTTCTGTTGATTACAGCAGTTTACGAGCTCCGTCGCTGATGACAACATCGATAACGATAGGCTCTTTTCCGTACTTTTCTTTGTACTTAGTCTTCGCAGTCTTAATGAAGTTGTCATAGAGTTCGTCTTCAACGAGGTTGATTGTACATCCTCCGAAGCCACCACCCATGATACGTGAACCAGTTACGTGGCACTCGCGTGCGATGTCGTTGAGGAAGTCGAGCTCTTCGCAGCTTACTTCATATTCCTTGCTGAGACCGTTGTGTGTTTCGTACATCTTCTGACCTACTGTTTCGTAGTCTCCCTTTTCGAGAGCGTCGCACACAGCCATTACTCTGTCCTTTTCACCGAGAACGTATGTAGCGCGCAATGCATCTTCTTCACTTACTTCGCCTCTTACTTCATCGAGCATTTCCCACGTGCAGTCACGCAGTGTTTCAACTCCTGGATGCTTCTTTGCAATAGCCTGTGCAACATTCTCGCAGCTTCTACGTCTGTCGTTGTAAGCTGAAGAAGCAAGGTTGTGTTTTACACATGAGTTGAGAAGTACGAGCTTGTATCCTTTTGGATTCCAAGGGAAGTATTCGAATTCTCCGCTGCGACAGTCAAGACGCATGAGGCTTCCAGCCTTACCGTGAACAGATGCAAACTGGTCCATGATACCGCAGTTGCAACCTACATAGTTGTGCTCTGTTGCCTGACCAACCTTTGCAAGTGTCATCTTGTCAATCTTGTTGCCTCCGAACAAGTCGTTGATAGCGTATGCGAAGCAACTTTCGAGGGCTGCAGAAGAAGACATACCTGCACCGAGAGGTACATCGCCTGCAAATGCGCAGTTGAAACCTTCTACTGGAACACCAAGTTTCATCATTTCGCGTGCTACACCGAATACGTAACGGAAGTGGCTTGCGCGTGGTCCGTCTTCATCGTCAATGCTGAATTCATCGTAGTCCTTCAGGTCTATAGAATATGCGCGTATTTTGCGTGTTCCGTTAGGCTTGATTTCTGCAATGATACCATACTGTACTGCGCCTGGGAAAACGAAACCTCCATTATAGTCTGTGTGCTCACCAATAAGGTTGATACGGCCTGGAGCAGCGTATACTGATCCCGTAGTTCCATCGAAATGTTCAATGAAACGACTTCTGACATCATCTATTGTTAATTTCATAATCTGATAAATTTTATAAGGTTAATAACTTATATGTTTTTATTTTATTCCAACTTTTGATCCCTTCCAGCAGAACCACATAACGTAGATGTAGTATATGAACATCATACCGATTGCTGCGCCGACTCCGTATGCTGGATTGTCAACAACGAGACCCATTATAGGAGTAAGAGTTGCTGCACCGATAACACCCATGTTGATGATACCACTTGCTGCCTTTGTGTGAGGACCGAGCTTCTGAAGACCAAGATTGAAAATCAATGGCCACATTACTGAGTGGAACAGACCGGCAGCGAGCATAGCGTATACTCCAGCCATTCCTGTGAGTACGAATGAAAGACCTACGCAGATTGCACCGCAGATAAGGCATACTGAAAGAAGTGTGCGTGGCTTGAATTTGCTGAGAACGCCTGCACCGATGAAACGTCCGACCATCATGCCTCCCCAATAGTATGGAAGGAACTGTGTTGCATTTCCTGGAAGGTCTGGGTTTGCCTTGAAATATGCTGGAAGCATAGAAGGTATACCGATTTCAAGTCCCATGTACATGAAGATTGCCAATGCTCCGAACCAAACGTGAGGGTATTTGAACACGCTGCTCTTGTACTGTACCTTTTCACCGCTGCTTGCTTCAGCCTGCTCACCTTCGTTGATGTTAGGGAGCTTAAGGAAGCAAAGGATGATGCAGAGGAGGAATGTGAAGAGACCAAGACCGAGGAAAGGACCTGTTACATCACTTCCGCTGAGCATATCTTCTGATTTGCCTCCGATGATGAAGTATGTGATGAAGATTGGTGCAACTGTTGTAGCAACAGAGTTGAGCGCCTGGCTCAATGTCATACGGAATGCGCCTTTTTCAGGTGCTCCAAGTACCATGACATAAGGATTTGCTACAAGCTGAAGCATTACGATACCAAGTGCAACAAAGCACATGCTTGCAAGGAAGATGTTGTAGATTGTTGCCTGAGATGCATCGAGGTTTGATGAAATTCCAAAGTAGTTGATGACAAATCCAAGTCCAACAACAGCAAGTCCAAGTACGAGTGTCATCTTGTACCCGATCTTGTTCATCATCAGACCGAACGGAATTGAAAGTACATAAGCTCCGTAGAAAGCCGTGTTTACCAACTGTCCCTGTGCATCTGTCAAGTCGAATGTCTTCTTGCAGAATTCAATCATAGAGTTGTTCATTGTTGTTACGAATCCGATAAGGAAGCATACAATGATGACAACTGTTAGTGCGAACGTGTAGTTCGGTGTTTGTTTTTGACTCATTTTTAATTTATTTTTTAGGTTTTGTTATTTTTCCACACCAAATTTATAGATTGTCCTTTGTGTGTATGTTTCTCCTGGATTAAGAACTACAGATGGGAAGTGCTGGCGATTTGGAGAGTCTGGGAAGTGCTGAGCTTCGAAACATATAGCACTTCTTCTAGGGAATGTTGCTCCAAACTGACCAGGGTAGCCTGTTGCCCAGTTGTCTGTATATACCTGAACTCCTGGTTCTGTTGTATATACTTCCATGTTTCTTCCTGATTTAGGTTCTATGATTTTTGCGGCAAAACTTAATTCACCCACTTCTTTCTTGTTCAATACGAAACAATGGTCGTAGCCTGCGCCATTTTTAATCTGTACATCATCGGCGTCAATGTCTTTTCCTACTGGTTTTGCCTGTGTGAAATCGAATGGTGTTCCTTTTACAGAATCGATTGTGCCCAATGGAATAGATGTATCATCGATTGGAATGTAGAAGTCTGCATTTATCTGACAGATCAAATCGTCAATTGTAGGAGTTGGGTCTGCAATTCCTGCCAAAGAGAAGAATCCATGATTTGTCAGGTTGACAATTGTCTTCTTGTCTGTTTTTCCTATATAGTCTATTATAAGCTCATTTTCATCTGAGAAGGTGTAAGTGACAGTAATGTCAAGATTTCCTGGGAAACCTTCTTCCATGTCGGCAGAAAGATAGTGGAGCTTAAGAGTTTGTTCATTTACCATTTCTGCATCCCATACTCTTGCGTGGAAACCTGTAGGTCCACCGTGCAATGCGTTTGGTCCGTTGTTGATTGCAAGGTTATATTCTTTGCCGTCGAGGGTGAATTTACCTTTGCAGATTCTGTTTCCGTATCTTCCTATGAGAGTACTGAGAAATGGTTCTGGACTATTGATTACATCATCGATATTGTCGTGGCCTTGTATTACGTTGGCGTAGTTGCCGTCCCTGTCAGGAACCATGATGGCAACTATAGCACCTCCATAGTTGGTAATATCGACTTCACATCCTTTTTTGTTCTTCAAAACATAAAGATTTGTCTTCTTTCCGTTTATGTCTTTCTGGAAGTTTTCAGATTTAAGGCCAGAAAGATTTTTATTGAGGTTTGTCTCCATAGTTTTATTATGTATGATTTGTTGATTTAACAATTTAGTAATGCAAATAAAGTCAAAATTTTTTCTTTACCGAATAAAAAGGCGAGAAAATTGTGCTATAATTTATTAATTTGTTTCATATCGTCAAGATATGTTAGTAAATCGGCAACAATGAAGTTGCTTCCTCCTATGAAAATGAAATCTTCTGCTTCGGAATCGCGCGTTGCATCGGTGTAGGCTTCTTTTACGTTAGCGTAAGTTTTTCCATTTAAACCGAATGCTTTTGCTTTTTCTGTCAATGCTTGTTCGTCGAGTGCTCTTTTTACGCTTGCTTTGCAGAAGTAATAAATTGCATCTTTTGGTAATATCGACAAGACTCCATTTATATCTTTATCGTTTACCATACCGAATATGATACGAGTGCACTTATGGGTGCGCATTTTTGATTCTATCTGCTTAGCAAGATACTCGAATCCACCAATATTGTGGCCAGTGTCACAAATTGTAAGAGGTTTGTTATTAATGATTTGCCATCGTCCTCTTAAACCTGTACTTTCGCATACATGGCAGAAGCCATTCTTTATATTTTCAGTTGTAATATTTAGCCCTTTGTGTACAAGTATGCTTATGGCATTAAGTATCGTATTTGTATTTTTTTCTTGATATATGCCTCCAAGTTCACCGTGAATATTGCCGTAACTTTTGGTTTTATAGTCAATTCCAGATGCGTCGTTGAGTTCTGAGAAGATAACTTCTTTGTTGTCTTCTGCAAATGTTATAGGAGCATTTTTGATTGATGCAGTTTCTTCAAATACTTTTCGTGTTTCTGTTGTCGTTTCACCTATAACAATGGGCACATTGTTTTTTATAATACCAGCTTTTTCAGTTGCAATTTTTTCTAATGTATTTCCTAGAAATTGTGTGTGGTCAAAGCTGATATTTGTGATTATACTTATTTCTGGATTTATGATATTAGTGCAGTCCAGTCTGCCCCCTAAACCAACTTCAATAACGGCTATGTCAACTTTTTCTTCCATGAAGTACTTGAAGGCTAGAGCTGTAGTAATTTCAAAGAATGATGGATGGATTTCTTCAAACAAGCTTTTGTTTTCCTCTACAAAATTTATTACAGCCTGCTCTGTGATCATTTTTCCGTTGACCCTTATTCTTTCCCTGAAATCTACCAGATGTGGAGATGTGTAGAGGCCAACTTTATATCCTGCGTCCTGCAGTATTGACGCCAAGGTGTGCGAACAGGAACCTTTACCGTTTGTTCCTGCGACATGTATAGTTTTGTAGTGCTTATGAGGACTTTGAAAATGAGCGTCGAGAGTTAATGTGTTCTGAAGGCCTTCCTTGTATGCATCTTTTCCTACATTTTGAAATAGAGGAGTGGAGTTGAACAAGTAATCTGTTGTTTCTTTGTATGTCATGGATTATGTTTTAAGTTGGTATTAAAAAAATTACATGGAAATCCTGTTTTATACGGGATTTCCATGTACATTATCTTTAGTGTGTGGTTATTCGAAATACGCTCTGAATTTCTTGAAGATTTTAGAAGCAATGTTGTCTGATGGAGCAAAATTGTCGCTGTTTCCCATTTTCTTCATTGCTTCTTTTTCTTCTTTGCTGAGCGTTTCTGGTATGTATACGCTGATGTTGATGACTTCGTCACCTTTCTGTCCTCTGCTGTAGCCTTGAACTTCTGGTATACCTTTGCCCTTTAATCTCAATACTGTACCCGGTTGTGTTCCAGGTTCAATGTTGATTTTGGCTTTACCGTCTACAGTTGGAACTTCAACAGAGCCACCCAATGTTGCCATTGGAACGGACAACAGAAGGTTGTATATTAAGTCATTTCCGTCTCTGATAAGTTTGTCGTCTGGCTTTTCTTTGATTACAATCTGAAGGTCGCCATTGATGCCGTTGTGTCTGCCTGCACCGCCTTTGCCTTCAAGTGTAAGAATCATGCCTTCAGCAACACCTGCAGGGATATTGACTTCGACAATACTTTCACCAGGAACGATGCCTTCACCTCCGCATTCGTGGCATTTATTCTTTATCACTTTACCTTCACCGTGGCATTCAGGACATGTTGTCTGACTCTGCATCATGCCGAAGATGCTTTGCTGAGTCTTAATTATATATCCGGAACCGTGGCATGTAGGACATGTTGCTGTTGTTCCATCTTCTGAACCGCTTCCATGACAGTGTGTACATGTCACGTCTTTCTTGATTTTGAACTTCTTTGTTGTTCCGTTTACAATTTCATTCAGATCAAGTTCTACTTTGAGTCTTTGGTCGCGTCCTCTGTATTTTGGTGTACCGCGTCTTTCGCTCCTTCCGCCAAAACCGCCGAATCCACCACTGAATCCGCCTCCGAAGATGTCGCCGAACATAGAGAATATATCTTCCATATTCATGCTCTGGCCTCCTCCAAAGCCACCTGCACCATTTACTCCTTCAGGACCGAACTGATCATATCTTTGGCGTTTCTGCGGATCTCTGAGTACGTCATAGGCTTCAGCCGCTTCTTTGAACTTTTCCTCAGCATTTTTATCACCTGGATTTCTATCCGGGTGATACTTAATGGCCATTTTTTTATAGGCCTTTTTTATTTCGTCTTCACTTGCCGACTTATCGACACCAAGCACTTCGTAGTAATCTCGTTTTGCCATTTTTCAGTTTATAGAAGATATTATTGAGCTACAGCTACTTTTGCATGTCGTATTACTTTATCGTTGAGCATGTAACCAGGTGTTACACAGTCTATTATTTTGCCTTTCATTTCTTCAGGCTGACCAGGTACCATAGCAATTGCTTCGTGGAAATCTGTGTCAAAATCTTTGCCTTCAGTTTCTATGCGCGATAAACCTTCTTGTTTGAGAAGTTTCATGAATTTGTCGATAATGAGCTGTACACCTTCTTTTACGGAAGCCACATCTTCTGTTTTTTCCATATTTTGAATAGCACGTTCCATGTCGTCCAATATTGGGAGTAGAGTTGTGATAACTTTTTCTCCCGAATACTTTATCATGTCGGCCTTTTCTTTCATTACACGTTTGCGGTAATTGTCGAATTCGGCAATCTGTCTGAGATATTTATCATTGAGCTCTTCAATCTTCTTCTGAGCTTTTTCCAATTCAGATTCTTCAGATTCTTCGTTTTCGTTGTTCTCCGGATTTGCGTCGTTGGCGTTCTCCTGAGCCTCGATATTTTCTGCCGATTTCTTTTCGGTCATTTCATCTTTTTCGATGTTTTTCTCTTCCTTGTTCATATTGATGGTTTTTTGTTTCTATTTTATGTATACAGTTTACACAGCAAATTATGTGCCACATGAGTATATTATAGTGATTTCATGCCATAATGTCAAAATCTGTGTGTATAATGGCATGATTTCAAAGCATAAAAAAACTGTTGCCGACAGTATTTATCGGCAACAGCCTTGCATATTATGATTTTTATTACAATATTTCGTCGGAAGTGAAACCTTTAGGTAATGCTCGACAGTTGTATGAAGATGCCATAATTTCTCCGTATGCGCCAGCGCTTCTTATTGCTATCAGATCGCCTCTTTTTGTCTTCTTCAGTACGATATCTTTTGCAAATACATCACTCGATTCGCATATTGGACCTACAACATCATATTTTTCAGTTTCTTCTTCATTGCAGCTGATATTTTCGATCTCGTGGTGAGCATCGTATAGTGCAGGTCTGATAAGATCTGTCATACCAGCATCGACAATGGCAAATTTCTTTACAGAACCTTGTTTAACGAAGATAACCTTTGTGATAAGACTTCCGCACTGTCCTACAACAGCTCTTCCGAGTTCAAAATGAAGCTCTTGACCCTTTCTCAGCTTAAGATTCTTGTTGTATGTTGAAAAGTACTTCTGAAAATCAGGTATCGGATTCTCATCAGGTGCGTAATAGTCAATACCTAGGCCACCACCGACATTTATGATCTCAGGTACTATGTTCTTTTGTTCCAATTCGTCCTGAATTTCATTGACCTTTGCACAAAGGTTCTCGAAGTCTGACATGTCAAGTATTTGACTTCCAATGTGGAAATGCAGTCCGTAGAAGTGCACATTCCTCAAGTTTTTTACCATTTCGATTACATGCTCCATATCTTCAAGAGCTATGCCGAATTTATTCTCTGCAAGACCTGTTGTAATGTTTGCATGTGTATGCGCACCTACGTTTGGATTGATTCTAAGGCAGACATTTGCAACTTTATTCTTTCTTTCTGCAATTTCATTTATTACTTCAAGTTCCGGAATACTTTCTACATTGAAGCATAGAATATCGTTGTCGATTCCTAATTCAATTTCCCAATCGTCTTTTCCTACTCCGGCAAAAACTATATCCTTTCCGCTGAATCCTGCTTCAAGAACAGCGTTAATTTCACCTCCACTGACACAATCGATTCCTATGCCGGCATTCTTTATTATTTTGAGAACTTTCTGGTTGGCATTCGCTTTTACTGCATAGTGCACTTTGAAATTCTCATATTTTTCTGTTTCATTATTTATCACCTTAAGCGTTTCACGCAAAAGATCAGCATCGTAATAATAGAAAGGTGTTCTTATACCTTTAAATTTTTCTATAGGAAAAGTCTTGTACATATAATTTCTGTATTATGTGTTGTGTCTGTTATTTATCAATCGTAAGCATATCAATTTTAGGGCAGATGATTTCATGCTGTTTTTTGAATCATCTGCCCTAATTATAGTTTTATCAGTTAAAGATCTTATCGCTTAAGGCCTGAAGAGCTCTTTGCTTGTCTTTTGCTGAGATAAGGAATGAAATATTATGATTGCTTCCTCCGTATGAAATCATTCTGATAGGTATTTCTTTCAGTGCTTCTGTTGCAATAGACTCAAATCCAACATTCTGCCATTTGAGATCACCAACAACGCATATAATACACATATCTTCATTAACAGTCACTGTACCAAATCTTTTAAGTTCGTTGACTATCGATTTCAGATGTGTTGTATTGTCTATCGATACCGAAACCCCAACCTCTGATGTGCAGACCATGTCGATGCTGGTCTTGTATGTCTCAAAAATCTCGAATACCTTTCTGAGGAATCCATAGGCAAGTAGCATTCTGCTTGAAATGATGTTTATTGATGTAATATTGTCCTTTGCAGCAACAGCTTTTATTTTATTGCTTTCTGTAGCATTGCTTATCACTGTGCCAGGAGCTTCAGGTTCCATCGTATTGAGCAACTTTACAGGTATACCTGCATATTTTGCAGGCTGAATGCATGTCGGATGAAGAATCTTTGCACCGAAATATGCCAGTTCTGCAGCTTCTTCAAAATGCAGTTGGCTTACTGGTGAGGTGTTTTCTACATATCTAGGATCATTGTTGTGCATTCCGTCAATGTCAGTCCAAATCTGGATTTCGCTCGCGTGTACAGCCGCACCGATAAGAGATGCTGTGTAGTCTGAACCGCCTCTCTGCAGATTGTCGATTTCTCCGTATGCATTTCTGCAAATGAATCCCTGAGTTATATAAATTTCTTTGTCTGGATTTTCGTCAAGCTGAATCTTTAGTTTCTCGCTGATGTATTCAAGATCCGGCTCACCGTTTTTGTCAGTTCTCATAAATTCCAACGCCGGGATAAGTGTTGCGCTGTAATTCTGTTCCTGCAAATAATTTGTAACCATGTTTGTGCTGAGAATCTCACCTTGAGCAACAATGATTTTCTCTTCAAACATTGTGAATATGCCCTTTGTGAATGTTCTCAGATGGTCAAACACAGCTTTGACAGTGTCGTATGTCTTTTTCTTGTATTCCTCTGTAGTATAAAGTTCGTTTATATGGTTGAAGTATTTTTCTTCAAGTCTGTTAATGTTCTCATTAGCACCTTCTGGGTTTTTCTTGTACAGATAGTCTGCTATTTCGATGAGTGCATTTGTTGTTCCTGACATGGCTGAGAGAACCACAATCTTCTGCTCGCCGTCTGTTATCAGTTTGACAACATCTTTCATCCTCTCTGTTGTACCGACGGAGGTACCACCAAACTTTAGTACTTTCATATTTATGGAATTTTTTTGTATTGACTTAATTTATATGATATTGATAAATTAGAATTGCTGTTGAACGTTATTTCTTATTGTTGAATTCATCTTCTGTTTCGATGGTTTCTGCAATAGATGCTGCGTCCAGCTCTTCCAAATCTAGTTTTTCTGCCTGAAGCGGAATCTTGTTTCCTGTTTCTGATTCTGAAATATCTTCGAGTGCTGACAGTTCTGCATTTCTTTCATTGATTTCAGTTCTGACAGCCTCTTTGGCTGTAATTTCTGTCAATGTATGGTCTTTGCAGTGGAAAACCCTTCCTGGATATTCTTTCAACAGATTCAGATTGTGGGTGATTATTATTACCGTAGAGCCATTTCTGCATATTTCTCTCAGTAGCTCCGCTATTTTCTGTCCAGTTTCTGAGTCCAGGTTTCCTGTTGGTTCGTCAGCCAGTAGAAGCTTAGGTTTATTTAGTATAGCTCTGGCTATCGCAATACGTTGCTGTTCTCCACCAGACAATTCGCTTGGAAACTTATAACCTTTTGTACTCATGCCCACAAGATCGAGGACTTCTTGTATGCGGTTGTCTATGTCTACGCGGTTTTTCCAACCTGTAGCCTTGAGTACGAATTTAAGATTTTCTTTAACTGAACGGTCTGTAAGAAGCTGGAAATCCTGAAAGATAACTCCTAGTTTACGTCTGATTTCAGGCAACTTTTTACGTTTGAGCCTACGCATGTCATAATCCATGACGGTAGCTTGCCCTTCACTTATAGGCAACTCTCCGTACATGGTTTTCAGGAGAGTACTTTTTCCTGAACCCACTTTACCTGTTATGTAGACGAAGTCACCTTCATTGATCTCCAGATTGACATTGTGCAGAACACGTTGGGTTTCCTGGTAGATATCTACATTCTTGTATTCTATCAACACTGCTCTCTGCTCTATTGGTTTAACATTGAATAGCAGACTTGCTGTCTGTTTCTCTATTTTGCAAGCGTTGTGTTGCCATTTTTAGGCTTTTTGGATGATTACATGGCAATGTTTCACGCTTTATTTTGCAAAAATAGCATTTTTCAATGTTTGTGCCAATTTGGATCATGTCGTTTTTGCAGTTCTTGTGCCAAATCCTCAATTTTTAAGCCTTTTGATGTAAGAAGTACAATCAGATGGTATATCATGTCCGATGCTTCGTATATCAGTCTTTCATTGTTGTTGGCCATAGCTTCAATCACGCTTTCAATGGCCTCTTCACCAACTTTCTGGGCCATTCTTCCGCATCCTGATTTAAAAAGACTTGTTGTATATGAACCTTCAGGCATTTCTTCATGTCTTTTTTCAATAAAGCGCTGAAGTTCAGAAAGGAACATTATAGGATTTTGATTCTTTTCGTCCCAACAAGTGTCGCTGCCTGTGTGGCATACGGGGCCTGCTGGTATAGCTTTTATCAGGAGAGTGTCATTGTCGCAGTCTGCCTTGATATCTACAACTGTCAGTGTGTTGCCACTTGTTTCTCCTTTAGTCCACAGTCTTTGTTTGGTTCTGCTCCAAAATGTTACTTTGCCGGTTTCAACTGTTTTATCGTAAGCTTCTTTATTCATGAAACCGAGCATAAGCACCTTTAATGTTCTCGAATCCTGTATGATGGCAGGTACAAGTCCGTCCATTTTGTCGAAATCTAATGTCATATGTCAGTATTTTTTTGATTTTATAATCTAATGTTTATTCCCTCGTCTTTGAGGTAAGCTTTAAGTTCCGGAATTTTTATTTCTCCGAAGTGAAAGACGCTTGCTGCAAGCGCTCCATCGCTTTTTCCGTTAATGAATGTATCTCTGAAATGTTCCTTTTTTCCCGCACCGCCTGAAGCAATAATAGGAATACTTACCATGTCAGACAATGTGCGCAGTGCATCGTCAGCGTAGCCGTTTTTTACTCCGTCGTGATTCATGCTAGTGAAAAGTATTTCTCCTGCGCCTCTGTCGCACACCTCCTTTGCCCAATCGAACAATGTGTAGTCTGTCTCAATCCTTCCGCCGTTGAGGTAGCATTTCCAAGTTCCGTCAGTCTCTTTTGCATCTATGGCTACTACGCACACCTGAGAGCCGAAATTTTCAGCAATTTCGTTGATTAGTGATGGGTTCCTTAAAGCTGCAGAGTTAATGCTGACCTTGTCAGCTCCAGCATTAAGCAGTCTGTCGACATCGCACAGTTCGTTGATGCCTCCGCCTACGGTAAAAGGTATATTTATTTCAGCCGCAATGCGTTTCACCAGTTCTGTGAATGTCTTGCGTCCTTCGTGGCTTGCAGTGATGTCAAGATAAACCAGCTCGTCTGCACCTTCCTCACTGTATCGGCGTCCGAGTTCCACAGGGTCGCCTGCTTGACGCAGGTTGACAAAATTGGTACCTTTCACTGTTTGTCCGTTCTTTATGTCCAGACAAGGTATTATACGTTTTGCTAACAATGCTTTATTTTTTTATTCTGTTAATTTTAGGTTGTATTTTCCCACCGGTAGAAATCAGTTTTCAGTCAACCAATTTCTTATATCAGCCATGCTGATTCGCTCTTCATACATGGCTTTGCCGAACACAACAGAAGGTATTCCGTTGTCATCTAGGACTTCAATATCCTTCATGCAGCTGATACCTCCACTTGCAATAAGATTTATGTTTGGGTATCGTTGCATGATTTCTTTGTAGAGATCTGTAGCAGGCCCTTCAAGCATTCCGTCTCGACTTATCTCTGTGCATAGAATGTTTATTATACCCGCTTCAATGTATTTGTCAAGGAAATCGAACAAGCTGTATTGACTGTCCTCTTTCCATCCGTTTATGCTTATCATCCCGTTTCTAACGTCAGCTCCAAGAATGATTTTGTCTGTTCCGTATTTGTCAATCCAAGATAAGAACAGCTCTGGCGATGTTGAAGCAACACTTCCTATTGTAACAAGTGATGCTCCTGAGTCAAAAGCAGTATGTATATCTGCATCGCTTTTTATACCTCCTCCGAAGTCAATTTTCAGCGATGTTGAATTGGCTATTGTTTCAAGAACCTTGTGATTGACGATATGTTTAGATTTGGCTCCGTCCAGATCAACCATGTGCAGACGTTTTACTCCGATGTCTTCAAGCTGTTTAGCTATCTCCAACGGATTCTCGCTGTATGTTTTCTGGCTAGAGTATTCACCTTTTGTGAGTCTTACGCACTTGCCTTCTATTATATCTATTGCCGGTATAAGTTCTATCTTTTTCATCATTTATAAGTCCAAGAAGTTTTTGAGAATTCTTTCACCGATTATTCCGCTTTTTTCAGGATGAAACTGTGTGGCGTAGAAATTGTCTTTATGCAACGCACTGCTGTAGGGATGTATATAATCGGTAGTAGCAGCTGTATATTCGTTAAGTGGAACATAGTAGCTATGTATGAAATATACGAATTCCGGTTTATCGAATCCCTTAAAGAGCTCGCTTTTCGTTTCAGATATTGTGTTCCAGCCCATTTGAGGAACTTTGTCCTCATGATGGAGTGGGGTGAATCTTTTTACTTCTGCATCGAATATGCCAAGACAGTCCGTGTCGTATTCTTCTGAATGTCTGCACATCAACTGCATGCCTATGCATATTCCTAATACTGGTTGCTTGAGGCCGCAGATCAGTCTATCGAGATTCTTTTCCTTGAGGTATGCCATTGTTGTTTTGGCTTCTCCTTGACCAGGGAATATGATTTTGTCGGCGTTCTTGATTATTTCGGCATTGTCTGTTATTATCGGATTTATTCCAAGGCGCTTCAGAGCATATTCTACTGAATAAATATTTCCCGCGTTGTATTTTATTATGGCTGTATTCATGGATTCTGCAATTGTTTCTTTGGGTTGATAATGATTAGAGAATATGCTTTGCTTTTCAAATCGTGTGCAACAGTGACATGAAGTCACATTATGCATCACTAGTCTATGATGCAAAGTTATAAATTTTTGTATGCAAACATAGCATAATATAAAGAAAATGCCAATTTAACTTACAAATAAATGCTTTTTTACTGCTTTTTGTATATATGGTGTCATTCGCGGGTGAGTGCCAACAAGGATATATTGTATAGGGATTTGTCGAAAATGTGTATATAATTTCTTGTTTGGTGAGAGTCTTTTATAGAGTTTACATATATAATGTATTATATGCAAAAGAGCACACCAGATAATCTGATGTGCTCTTAATCTATATCGGTGTTTTTATGTCTATATCATTTGAATATTTTCTTTACATTTTCTGATGCTTGCTTGTAGGCCTTTTCCCAATCTGTATCCAGACTGAACGGGGTATATGTCTGCTTGTCATTGACGTAGCACAGAACTCTTTCTTTGTCTGTATCATTGAACAAAGAGTATTTGAGCGTAGCGTCTCTATAGCAGTTTATGACCTCAAGTCTTTTGGCTTTTGAAATTGCACGTGCTTTCATAAGGTTTGTCTGGAAGTCTGTTATGAAAGATGCCATGTTTACAGCTTGAGAATCAAAGAAATATGTACTTTTTTCAAGTTTGTTCTTCTGCACCATGCTGTTGATGTAGTTCAAAACTGTCACCTTGAACTGGTTTATCTGTATTTGTTCTTCGCTCGACTTCGGGTCGTTTACGATATTTGTTGCATTCTCATAAACTTTCTTGTAGAGTTCTTGAGCATAAGTTTGCACTGAACATATAGCCAGCAGGCTGATTGCAATGATAAGTTTTTTCATTTTTGTTAATTTTTTGTTTGAGGCAAAAATACTATCTTTATATGAGGAGGGCAAAATATTTGAATGATTTTAACTCGTGTTTATACGAAAATATATATTCAGCAGCCCTTTATAACAATGTATGCGTTTAGGCTTAATCGTGAATCGTTTCAAATATGAGGACTTTTATGTAGTCTTTTAACTTGAATAGGCTGTTCCCATATCCAGCTTGTGAATCATTTATAAGCAAAAGAGTTTGTCTTCCGTCTTTCAGCTTAGGACCTAAGCACATTCCTTCATAATTGGCAATATTTCGTGCTGTCAAGTTCAGTTTTGTCTTGAATGAGGCTAATAGTGTCTTTTTAAGTATTTGTTTGTCACTCAGATTTCTTACGTCACTACTGTCATTGATACTTTCACATTCAGACGGGTTAACCAAAAATAGCTTTATATTTACATGACTGCCTATTCTGGATTTTGTGACGTAGAACTCTCTTTCCATAACAATTATTTCTCCATTGTCCAGTGCAACCATTTCGGGTACGCCAAAAGCATATAAATCCGAAGTCTTATTTTTCTCTGGCCGTTCTGTTCTATATGCATATTGTTTTTGTGCTTGCAGAGTTTCGTCGAAACTCTGCATTCTTATTATCATGCCTTGTACATTGTCTTCTGCGCTAATGTCTTTTTTTAAAGCCGATTCTGTACAAGTCCAGAGCAATTTACGCTTTTTGTCATACGTAAGTGCCTCAAAACCGTAGTTAGGCTGAATATTTTTTATGTTGAATATTTCAGGTACTTTTAGTTCTCTCCCTGTAGGCACGCCTGTATATGAATATTCTTTTATACGCTGATCCCCTTCACCTGCAATGAAAAAAGTATTGCTGGACTTTATGTATGCAATCCCTTCGCAATCCCTTGTACTTATCCCATTGACTGCTGTTGTTTGCGGATTGATGCTTCCGAAAATGGAGTCGTTGCGAACAACGGATTCAATGCTTCCATTGTTTCTGTCTATGTTTATTTCAAATATATAGAAACCGTCGGTTTTTTCTTTGTCGCTTACAATTGCATAGAGATTGTCATTGATATGTGTTATGCCGCTGTAATTGCCGGTTTTTACACCCATTTTGTTTATGTTTTTTTGTTTCAGAATTTCAGTCTTGACATTCTGTGAAAACATGTTTGATGCCGTGAATGTATACATGCACAGTAGGATGATTGATATAGTGCGGTTCATAATGTAATTTTATATGGACGTCTGTTTTTTTGTATCTGCTATAAACGGCATAACGCTTTCAATTAGCGTCTGTTTCCTTTCTTGAAGGTTCATTATCTGTTCTTCAAGGGTGTTTTTTGATATGAATTTGTACACGAATACCGAGTTGTGCTGTCCGATTCTGTGTGAACGGCTGATTGCTTGTTCTTCTGCTGATCTGTTCCACCATGGGTCCAGCAGGAACACATAATCCGCTGTCGTAAGATTCAGGCCCACACCTCCAGCTTTCAGCGATATCAGAAAGTATTGGCATGAAGGTGAATCGTTGAATCTTTTGATTGCAAGTTCTCTATTGCTTGTTTCTCCTGTAAGCATTTCAAAATTCCACAGTCTAGACTTCATTTCTTCTGCAATAATTTTCAGAAATGATACTGATTCGGAGAAAAGGAGGACTTTATGGCATGTTCCATTGATATTTTCAAGTCTAGAGAATATTTCCGACATTTTTCCAGATCCTTCGCATAGAGTCTGTCTTGCCGATTTTTGTATGTTGTGTTCTACGTCGTCCTTTTCTTTTACCAGCATGGGGTGGTTTGCAATTTGCCTGAGTCGTGTTATTGCTGTAAGAACATGTATAGACGTACATTCATTCTCTGAAGACATGAAATTTTTTTCTAGTATGGCGCTTTTATACGACATAATCATATTTCTTGCTTTTGACAGCTCTTCCTCATATAAACGTTTCTGTTCTTCCTGCATTTCGCATACAATGGTTTCATCTTGTCTGCTAGGAAGGTCAGGCAGTACTTCTTCCTTTGTTCTTTTCAGAAAATATGGTTCTATTAGTTTTTTTAGAATTGCAGTCTTTTCGCTTTGCAGGTTGGATGTAATTGGCGCTATGTAGTTTCTGTTGAAAGCGTTGAAATCACCCAAAAGCATAGGATTAAGAACATTCATCAGGCTCCACAGGTCGTTCAGGGAATTTTCCATAGGAGTACCGCTGAGGGCTTCTTTTTGGATACTGTTCAACATAAGAACCGATTTGTATATCTGCGAGTTTCGATTTTTAAAGCATTGAGCCTCGTCGAAAACTATTATTCCATATTTGTATTTTGAGAGTTTTTCGATGTCGTTTCTCATTGTCTGATAGGTCGTCAGAACAACGTCCCATGTCATAATAGCTTCTCTCTTCTTTTTTCTTTCCTCTTGTGAACCTATGTATTCCATCACATTAAGTGAAGGGGCAAATCTCTTGAGCTCGTTTTTCCAGTTGTGGACAACTGATGCCGGTGATATTACTACACATGTCCTGTATGGTATATGTCCGTTTTGTGATTCATTATCGCATGTTTTGTCTTGACCTTGCATCTCGTCGTTTGAGAATAAAAGGTTTGGAGAACAGTCTGCATGCACGACACTTTCCTTTATTCCGATTTCTTTATATTTCAGTATAAGTGCGATTGTCTGTATCGTTTTTCCGAGTCCCATGTCGTCTGACAGACAGCATCCTGTATGCATCTGGAAATTGCGGAACAGCCATTCGTATCCTTCTTTCTGATAGTTTCGCAGTTTGGCGTTGAGTTTTATAGGAAGCGTAATGTTGTCTGTGCAGACTTCATTTATTTTGGTTCTACAAATATTATTGCCGTTTATTATGTTTTGCTGTGAGCGGTGGATGTATATTCTGTCACCTTTTTGCCTTCCGAATATTGCTGTTCCTGTATATTTTGCGAACCATTCTTCGGGTATGATGAAATAGCGTCCGTCATTAAGACGTACTTCTCGTTCTCCTTTTTGCAGATTTTCCTTTATTTCTGAGAATTTTATTATGGTTCCGTCTTCCAATACGATTTCTATGAAAAGCTGAAACCAATCATTTTCTCTGTTTATTGTTTGTCTTATTTCCGTCTTTCCTATGACATAAACATGATTGTTTTCCTGAGCAAAATCTATTTTGTTTTTCTGGAGGGCATCTGTATGTTCGTTAAGCCATTCTATCAGATTATACTTTGAACAGTATTCGGTAGGCATTCCGAGTTCACGGACCAGTTTGTCCATAACATGCCTTTCGAAATCTGTATCCCTGATGATTTTTACAAATCTGAATCCTTCATTTCCGTCTTCTTCAAGGCTTACGTATTTATCCCTTGGATTGTCGCTGCTGAAATTGATATTCTCTCCGTAACTGAAAGAAACATTAATTTTGCTTTTATTGAATATGTCTGTATGCAGTTGTAGTTTGCATGATATCTCCGGATGTTCTTCAACAACATCGAATCCTTCTGCAGAAATCTCGGACTTGTATACATTTTTCAAAATGAATTTTCTGAAATATTCATTCTGCATGTGTTTAGGTATGAAGATGCTTTCCTTTTCAATAAACGGTGATATTATTTTACCGCTGAAGTTGTCTGTAAGCATGAATATGGTAGTGTCTATAATCAGGGCTCCAGGGTTTTCTGATATAAGTTTGGTGTAGTGTCTGCATGGAATGATTGTCGAATTGCCGTCTGTTAGTTTCAGAGTATAATCTATGCCGTTGTCAGTTTTTCTGAAACTCATTTTAGGAACAATCTCATATTCTGAAAGTTTGAGTATGTTCTTTTTCAGCAGTTCTTCTTTGTTCTTTTGTCTGTAGAATACTTTTATGTCCAATTCGTCGGCAAGTTTTATAGCTTCGCAGACGTTCTTGTCAGACAATTGCTTTATGTATCCTTTTATTTTCTGTTCTCCTTTAATGTAGAAATCCTCAATCTTTCTGAATTTGTCCTTCCCGTATTTTTTATAAATGTTTTGAGGATCACATTTTGAACACAATTCAATAAGAATGCCCAGCTTTGACTTCGTATCATTGATTTCATCAGATTCTGTTTTGCATATTATGTCATAATAATAGTCTTTTTCGACTGCATTGTGGAGTGACAATGTGTTGAGTCCCCACATGTCGAAAGGCGATATAATAAGAATTGTGTCGTTTGCTGTCATACAGTTTCTCGTGATGCTTTATCTTATGCGTCTGTGCCACTTGAATATTCTGCCTGTGCCTCTTGATGCTGTGAAAACACCGCAGATTGTTATGATGAATCCCGTTATTGATATGGCACTTATCGGTTCGTTAAGTACAAAATGAGCTGTTATCAATGTTACAAGCGGATTGAAGTATATCAGATTGTTGGCTGGGACTGTCCCGATTTGTTTAACAGAAACGTTCCACAAGAAAAAGCACAGAAAAGATGCAATTATGCCCAAAAAGGCAAAATTGAATATTACTGTCGGTTGCTGTAGTTTTTCAATTGTTCCCGTGTGGTCTTCGAGAAACAGAACCGGCAAAATGGTCAATATTCCGTAGAAGAACAGTTTGCGAGTCATGAACAGCGAAGAATAGCGCTTTCCAAGATTCTGGCATATAATTGAATAGAACGACCAGCATAGTCCTGCCATCAGTGCCAGAAAGTCTCCTTTAGGACTTAGCTTAAGCATGAAATGTCCGTTGAACACAACGCATACAACTCCTGCAACAGCTATCAGTGAACCAATTAAAAGATTGGGCGTTAGTTTTGCATTCTTGTAGAACAGTGGCATCAGCAATGCTGTATAGAGTGGGGTGATACAGGTTACAAGTGAGACGTTTGTTGTCAAAGTATACATCACTGCCGTGTTTTCTGCAAGAAAATAAACCGAGCCTCCGGTTATTCCTGTAAGGATAAACAGAAGCTCGTCTTTTTTTGAGTTTGCAAATAATTTTTTAGGTGCAAACGGTATTATGAGTATGTACGCTATAACATAGCGCAGTGCCATTATTTCTGACGGAAGCATGCCGTGTTGTGTGAGTATCTTTGAAGATATGAATGTCATACCCCACATTGATACGCAGAACAGTGCACATATATAGTATAGGAGCCGTTTCATGTTTGTCATGTTTTTTTGTATTTGTATTGCGGCACCCGTTTACGTGCAGCCAGACTTTCAGTCTTGTCAGATTGCTTTTGCACTAGCCATGCGTTCAGCTGTAGCAAGTTCTGCAGATTTGCTGTATGTGTATGATTCAGCAATTGCTCTTTCGCTGCTGCATACCTTGCATTCGTTGAATCTTGTAGTACGTTTTTCCCAGACTGTTATGCCATTTCCGTATCTGTCCGTCATTTTTTCGTCATAGTGCATAACAATGGCGCCGTTTTTGATTTTTCCGTTTGTGAAGTGAAGCCTATAATGGTCTATGATTATATCTTCTGAATCAATAAAAGTGATAGAATTGTTGTCTTCTATCTCTATTGAACCTTCGCTTGCAACATACGCTGGGCGTAATGATTCATCTGCTTTGTAGATTGTAAACTTGCCGTTGTGGCTCATCTTGAAAATAAGTTGGGTATTCTTTATGTTGCATACCCATGACTTCTTCATGATGTCCATGTCAAACAAAAGCTGTATAGATGTCAGCGAATTGTTGGCATATCTCTTTGCTTTTACAGATATACACAACAAAGCACATATTGATGCAAATAATGCAACAACAGCTATGAATGCATATAATGAAAATGCAAAATAAGAAACTGTGGAAATGATTAACCCTGCAACACATGAAGATATTATCGCTTTTTTTGTGTTGCTGTGAAATTTTCTTTCAACTTTGATAGCGGCTCCTTCTGGCCGCGGTCGACTCGGAACGTCCATATTTGTGTTTAAATAGTTTATCTGACGCAAAGGTAACAATATTATACTATGTGTATGTATATCTGTATGCATATTTTAATATATTTAACAAATTCGCCCCGTATACGTATAATTAATTCATAAGTTGTGAGATGTGTTTCTGATTTATGTGAATATGTTTTTCTAAATGGTAGTCTGAAGGCTTGTAATGAAGTTCCTGCATTTAAACTAGTTGGTTTTGTTGGTGTTTCTCAATAGTTTTAGATATCTTTGCTATTGTAAGATGTTGTAGCAATGATTGTTGCTCGTGCATCTTGTATTTATGATCATATAAAATTATCAGTGTTATGTTGAAAAATATTTTGAAAAAGGATGTTAAGCAGTGAAAGGTGTTCTTCCAAGATTTCAAAGCGTTCGCTATAAAAGGTAACATGATAGATATGGCTGTCGGTGTTATAATTGGTGGGGCTTTTGGTAAAGTTGTATCGTCGTTGGTGAATGATATAATAATGCCTCCTTTGGGATACTTGATAGGGGGTGTTAATTTCAAGGATCTGAAGCTCGTTTTAAAGAATGCAGAAGTCAAAGATGGGGTTGAGACGGTAGCTGCCGTTTCTTTTAATTACGGAAGTTTCCTTCAGAATATATTTGACTTTTTAGTGATAGCATTTTCTGTTTTTGTGATGCTGAGAATTGCAAACAATCTTATGAAATCCAAAAAGGTTGTGCCGCCAGTGCCGGCTAAGCCTTCAAATGAAGAAATTCTTTTGACGGAAATTAGAGACTTGCTTAAAGAAAAGTGTAAAAGTGCAGAAGCAGATAAATGATCTTTATAAATGAAATACAGGCATTATGGTTTTGTTGTTTCATATTCCATAATGCCTGTATTTATCTTTATTTTTATGATTTAGCTTAGACCATATTGTTTAGGTCTTTTTCTTCGATGTAGCTTAATTTTTTGCTTAGTATTACATTTCGGGTCTTTTCGCTGTCGTCTGTCTTGAAAACCAATATGCCTTTGCCTGCAAGGAGGAATGAGTATAGATAAGATATACCTATGCCTTCGTCAGAGAAGCTTCTTATAGCATCGGCCGCGCGTCCAGGTGTATTGTCGAGAGTTATTGCGAATACTTCTGAAACCTTAGCCGATATTCCTGCATTCTTTAGCGTTTCAAAGGCTCTTTCTGGTTCAGAACATATAATTCTGTATATTCCGTATTCTACAGTGTCAGAAATCGTTGATGCTATAAGCTGTATACCTGCCTCTTTGAACAGTTCCAGCACTTGGAGCAATGTTCCTGATTTGTTTTCTACAAAAACAGATAATTGATGTATTGTCATATTGTCTTTCCGTTATGTTTTGTCTTTAGATTATTGATTTGCTTTCATTGTCAGATTAGCGTTTTTCGCAGATCTTTTACTCTGACTGCTTTACCTTCTTGTTTAGGCAGACTGCCTTTAGGCACGAGTTTGACTTGCGGAGTAATGAGTATTTCATCTTTGAGTTGTCTTGTAATTTCGCGAGTCAGTTTCTGCATGTGTGCATAGTCATCGGTAAATTCGTTCAGTTCAACTTCAACACTCATTTCATCGTTTGCTTCAAGATTGTATAGAGTGATGAGATAGTCTGTGCCGAGTTCCTTGAATTGCAGGAGTACATTTTCTATCTGGATTGGGAATATGTTTACACCCTTTAAGATGATCATGTCGTCGCTTCTTCCCTTCATACGGTCGAGACGCTTATGATGGCGTCCGCACGGACATTCACCTGGCAATATGCGTGTCAGATCTCGGGTCCTATACCTTAGTAGAGGCATTGCCTCACGATTTATAGTTGTCAGTACAAGTTCTCCTATTTCTCCGTCTGGTACTGGCTCAAGTGTTTCAGGGTCGACAATTTCTACTATGTAGTAATCTTCCCATATATGTAGCCCGTTTTGTTCCGTGCACTCAAATGCAACTCCTGGACCACACATTTCAGACATTCCAAATGAATTGTATGCTTTGACGCCCAGCATTTGCTCAATGCGTTTGCGTTGCTCATCAGAGTGTGGCTCTGCCCCGATAATGAGTGTTTTAAGCTTTGTGTCCTTTTTAGGGTCAATACCCATTTCAACCATTACCTCGTACAGTCGGCTTGCATAACTTGGTATTGCATGCATGGCTGTTGTGCCGAAATCTGTTATGAATTTTATCTGACGTTTGGTGTTGCCTGCAGCTGCAGGTACGGTCAGCATCCCTAGATGTTCTGCACCATATTGGAAACCGAGTCCGCCTGTAAACATTCCGTATCCCGATGAATTCTGGAATACATCTGTTTTACGCAATCCTACCATATACAAGCATCTGGCAACTGCTTTTGCCCATTCGTCTAGGTCGCGTTGTGTGTGAAGTATTACAGTTGGAGTACCAGTAGTTCCGCTTGAAGAATGAAGCCTTACAACTTTTTCAAGTGGGACCGATGCCAAGCCAAAAGGATAATTGTCGCGAAGATCCTGTTTTGTAGTAAATGGGATTTTTTTTAGGTCTTCAAGTGATTGTATATCTTCAGGCTTCAAACCGTTTTCTTCAAACCGCTTTTTATAGAATTCTGAATGCATGCACTGATTGATTGTTTTCTTCAGTCTTGTCAGTTGCAGGCTTTCAATTTCTTGCCTGGACATTGTCTCGAACTCTGGGTGCAGGTATTTGTCGTTTTCCATGTTTTTCCTTTCTGAGAATTGCTTGATGATTATATGTTTTTGTTTTTTAAGGCTTATGTTTCGACTTTTTGCTCTCTGACATTTTGATGTCGCGATCAGAGGCTTTGTGCTTATCTGTTCGCAAGATTCGCAAAAAAATATCATATATACAAATTTTCGCTTTAAAATATGACGTTTGTGTATTGAATAAACCTTAGAATTGTAGCTTTAGCGGGTAAAAATGCAACAAGTCGAAATATTTCACCTTGAAATTTGTTCAAAATGTTGTTGCATTCTGATTTTATCGGGAAAAAATTCAGAAAATAGAAAATTAATACTAATTTTGGAAAACATAAATCATAACATGAACTAAAGAAATACGCTATGAAGAAGACATTATTGACTGCGTTGTTGGGGTTGACATCGCTTTGTGCAGGAGCGCAAAGTTCTCCTCATGCGCTTGGTGTTCATTTTGGAGCATCTACTTTGGATATAGAATATCAGTATCATTTCAGTCAGAAGAATTTCCTCGATGTTACAGCTGGTATATTTGATTTGGATGATGGTTTTGTAGCACAAGGAATCTACAATTGGAATATAAAAGAATGGAATTGGACTCCAAGCTTCGGCGTTTGGAAATTCTGGGGCGGTGTAGGAGGTGGTCTCGGTTATTATGATCACCATAATCATAATGGAATGCTGCTTGGTCCTGTAGGAACGATTGGATTCGGTTTCACGCTGCGAGATGTTCCTTTGACTGTAGGTATTGATTACAGACCGTGGGTGGCTTTTGTGATAGGTGACGATTTTGATATCGTTGATAAAGGATTCAGAAACTTAGGTCTTACGCTTACTTACAGATTCTGATATAATTTATAAGGAATTTATTTCGTAAATGTAGTATAACGTTTATAGCGGAACAGGATGTGCAGACATTAGACATTCAGTTCCGCTATTTTTATGTGCAATTTAAAATTTTGATTGTTTATTATGATATTACTTGTCTGAAGACTGTTGGTGTATATCCTGTAGCTTTTTTGAATATCCTTGTGAAATGCTGCGGATATTGGAATCCTAGCGCGTAGGCAATTTCACTTATGCTTTTGCCTGATCCAAGCATCCATTCTTTGGCTACACTTACCAGCTTGTTTTGAATGTATTCTTGAGGTGTACGACCGGTCTCTTTTTTTACAAGATCTCCAAAATAGTTAGGTGATAGATTTACTCCTTCTGCAAAATATTTTACGGTAGGCAGTCCGAGCTTTTGAGGTTTCTCATCTATGAAATAAGAGTCCAGCAGATCTTCAAATCTTATCAGTATATCCTTGTCTGCTTCAGAGCGTGTTTCGAACTGTCTTTCGTAGAAACGCATGCAGTAGTCCAGCAGTAGCCTTATGTTCATGCATATAATGTTTCTGCTGTGGCGGTCTGCAGGTCTATGCACTTCCGCATCAATTTTACTTAGGCAATCCCTGAAAATGTTTTTTTCTTCTTCGCTCAGATGGAGCGCTTCGTTTGAAGAATACGAAAAGAATGAGTAGTGTCGTATATCCTTGCCGAGCGAAGTGCCTCTTATCAGGTCTGGATGGAATATGAGGCCCAAGGCTGATGGACGTACGTTTGGGTTTGGGATTACTTCAACCACCTGCCCTGGTGCGAAGCTTGTGACAGTGCCTTCCTGATAGTCGTAGGTCTGTCTGCCGTAACGTAGGTCTCCGCATTTTGTCTGTTTCAGGTATATGGCGTATACCCCATAGTTGAGCGAGATGTGTTCTGGCGTTATTGTTGACTTCGACAAATCTGCCACTGATACCAGCGGATGAAATGTTTCTAGTCCGTACATGTTGTTATATTGCTCAACAGATTCTATTTTTATGACGTTTTCCATAATCAGCCTGTATTTTCGCTTTGTCTGCAAATTTAGTATTAATTTGTAGAAATTCCTGATTTTATAATCTGGAGATTATTGCGGGGATTCATTTCGTATGCAATAAGCAAGATGTACATTGGCATACTTTTTCCGTAAAACTGGTCGTTTTATCAGTAAGATGTTTATGGATATGAACGTTGTTTGTAAGTATATTTGCAATATGAAAATCTATAAATTGAATGTTATGAAAAAAGTTTTGATTTTATCGTCTAGTCCGCGGGCACACAGCAATTCTGACGCTCTCAGCAATGAATTTATGCGTGGTGTTGCGGATGCAGGATTGCATGTAGAGAAGATTTCCTTAAGAGATAAGAAAGTGCATCCGTGTATAGGATGTGACATTTGTAGTTCTACAGACCGTCCATGCCCGCAAAAGGATGATGCATCATACATTGTCAAGGCCATGATTGAGTCTGATGTGATAGTTATGGCCACTCCCGTATATTTTTATTCAATGTCGGCTCAGATGAAAGCTTTGATTGACCGATGCTGTGGCTTATACGGCAAAATGAATGATAAGGTGTTTTATTTCATTGCTTCAGCTGCAGAAGACGATCCTCATATTATGGATCGTGTGGTGGACAGCTTCAGAGGTTTTCTTGATTGTCTGGATAATCCTGTTGTTGCTGGTACAGTATTTTGTGGTGGAGTATGGCATGCTGGCGAAATTGCCGGAAGACCGGAACTTCAAAAGGCGTATGAAATGGGACGCAGTGTTGCCGGCAGATAATTTTGTGATTTAAAAAAGATTGTTTATAAGTATAAATCGTCGGATATGACAATTGAAGAGTTTAGAGAGTATGTATTTCAGCGCAAGACGTTGGAAGGAGATGAAATAATGGAGTTTATGAATGTGATGAATGATGAAGCACGTAAATTGACTTCCGAACTCAATTCTTCTTACCATACTCAGGATGAAATACGCGAGATTTTTGCTCGTCTGACAGCAAGGCCTCTGGAACCGACTTTAAGGATTTTTCCTCCATTTTATACTGATTTCGGAAAGAATATTACTGTCGGGAAGAATGTATTCATAAATGCATGCTGTAATTTTCAAGATCATGGCGGAGTGAGCCTTGGCGACGGATGTTTGATAGGACACAATGTTGTATTTGCAACACTCAATCATGACTTGGCTCCAGAGAAACGTTCTTCAATGATTCCTGCACCTATAACTGTTGGTAGGAATGTATGGGTCGGTTCTAATTCCACAATTCTTTCGGGTGTGACCATAGGAGACAATGCCGTCATAGCTGCTGGTGCAGTAGTGACAAAAGATGTAGAGGCGAATACTGTAGTTGGCGGGGTTCCTGCCAAGTTTATCAAACGCATTGAAGTTTGATGCGTATATTTTTGATTTGTAATAATACCGGGGAATCGGCAAACAGAATTGTTTCGTCGATTCCCCGGTCCGTTTAAAAAGAGTGGGTGTGTATGTTTTCCTAAAACAAAGTGTTTATTGTTCCTATGGTTTTTATTTCTTGGTTCCGGTCGCTTTCAGGTACCATGCATCATCAACTGCTTCCAGCCAAGTATTCTTGTTTGTCTGAGGATTGCATTCAATTGCCAGATGTGAGAACCAGCTGTCGGGGGTTGCACCGTGCCAGTGCTCAACGTTTGGTGCTATTTCAACAATGTCGCCAGGCATGAGCAAACGTGCTTCTTTGCCTCTTTCCTGATACAAACCTTTACCACCTACTGCAATCAATATTTGTCCGCCAGTGTGGCTGTGCCAGTTGTTGCGGCATCCGGGTTCGAAGGTTACATTGTAGATCGGGCAATTGAGTGATTTTTCTTTGGTCAACTGAGCAAGGTATGATTGCCCGATGAAGAATTTCGAGTTGACCGGAGGGTTCGGACCGCCAACAGAAAATGCGCTCAGGTTTTCAGGTATACTGTCTGTGATGGTTTTTGTATTGTTGCTTTCAGGTGCAACTTCATTAAGGCATGCGATTGCATTTAACGTTTTGGGATAACCTATGAGCGGGAGCAGTCGCGTGGTTGCCTCTAACAGATATTCTTTGTCGTTGCCTACATTCAGATTGCCTGCAATGTGACCTTTTACTTGAGGTTCACATCCGCCGAGCGATATGAGTATTGCATATGTTATAGCTTCACGTGTCTTTATGTCTAGTCCTGTGCGTGTGTAATAGTCTCCGAAACAATTTGCAGACAAATAGTCCTGAATGTGCTTTTGGTTGTCAGGAGCGGTGGCGCGCATCTTGTCAATCTGTTTGCCGAAAATAGACTTTTGCGTTTCAAGTCCTTTGCTGAATCTTGTTTCTGTTGTAGTTGTGGATTGCTCTTCTAAAGGTAATTCAACACCTTTAGATTCCAGAAATTCATTTGTGCTGGTTATAAAGTCAAGAGTTTTGCCCATACCGGCGTAAGGTACTGCATGGTAGAGCACTTCTTTGATTTCGACAGGAGTTACACCGTTTTTCCAAGCTGATTCCAACATCTCATTATACATCGTGTGCGACTGCAGTGCTATGCACGATGCCATAGCCAGCATCGAGGTTGTTTTGGCGTCGATTTTGTTTCCATACTGCAGTGCTTCATCAAAAGCGAAATTCCGAAGTATTTCTTCAAGCTCCGGATCCTTTTTAAGCAGTTCCTTATTCATATCCATATTGTTTTGTGCATTGGTTTGTTCGTTTAGTCCTGGTGCTGAAAATATCAGCGATGCTGTGAGGCAGGACAGCATGAAATGTTTCATATTTATCGATTTTCTTGATGGTTGTAAGTAGTTGTTTTTGAAGTGTGGCAACAGTATTTTATTGCTGACTACATGTTTGGCCGTTGTGTGCGTAGGGTATAATTGTCAAATCCCGGGTCTATCACGGCTTGTTGCAAAATAAGTGCATTTTCTCTGTATGGCTGTAATAGATTTTACTGATTGAACAACCATTTTTACTGATATCATTATTCACTCTAGCTGTAATTATGGTATTTCATAATTGTGTGGTTTTGTTTGTCTATTTTCGACTTTTTATTTCAATTCAGATGGCTAATAGAATAATATACGTATTTTTGCATATATATTTGGATTATTGGCAAGCAATAGGTAATGATTGCATGTTTTTTTGATGTTGATGTCCAAGGTCAGTCTATACTATACACAACTCAAACTTATTATAAAATTACATGAAGAACAAATTAATTATTGCAGCGTTATTGTTGTCTTTGGTTTCTCCAGCCAAAGGCCAAAAGAGTAAGGAAACACCGTTTTCCGGTTATTTGTTTGCATATTTTGAAGGTAGTGGCGACGGCAACCTTCAAGAGCATCTTCGTTTTGCAGTCAGCGAAGATGCAAAGAACTGGTATGCTCTGAATGGAAATAGGCCGGTTATTAGCAGCGACACAATAAGCGAAAGCGGTGGTATCAGAGATCCGCATATATTGCGTGGCGAGGATGGCAGATATTATATTGTAGCAACTGATATGAAAGTAGCTAAGAACGGATGGAACGAAAATCCCGGAATCGTACTTCTCAGTTCTGATGACCTAGTTAATTGGCGCCATTCAAAAATTAATCTTGTCAAGCAGTATGCAGAACATTTCAGTGATGCTTATTGGGTGTGGGCACCACAGACAATCTATGACCGCAAGGCCAAGAAATATATGATTTATTTTACACTTCAGCGCACTGGCGACGGACGCAAAAGTCTTATTACTTATTATGCTTATGCAAACAAGGATTTCACGGATTTTGAAAGCGAACCGAAAGTCTTGTTCAGTGCGAAGTATGGAAGTATCGATAACGATATTATAGAATATAAAGGCAAATACCATCTTTTCTATAAAGGTAACACAAAGGACAAGGATGGTAAGGAAATAAAGAATGGAATACAGCAGGCGACATCAAAGTCGCTTCATGGAAAGTGGAAAGAAGACTTCAAGTATCTTGATGCTTATGCTGACACAAGGACTGGGGTAGAAGGTAGCGGTGTCTTCAAATTGAACGACCGAGATGAGTTCGTTCTTATGTACGATTTGTACAGTAGTGGCCGATACGAATATCAGACATCGAAAGATCTTGTACATTTCAGTAAGGAGCCTCAGTCGTTTAGAAAGAATTTCTTTCCACGACATGGAACTGTTTGTTCCGTAACAGCAGAAGAACTGGACCGTTTGCAGCGTAAGTGGGGATATGTACTGACTCACGATTTTGAAAGCAACGGAAATCCTATCATACGTGACAAGCACACTGCCGATCCTGCAGTATTGGTGAAAGGTGATACTTTGTGGCTTTTTGCAGGACATGATATGAACGGAAATCAGCGCAATTATGTTATGAGTGACTGGTTGCTGTATTCAACTACTGATATGCGCCACTGGACAGAACATCCTTCGCCTCTGCATATTGATGATTTCAAATGGGCTAAGAGCAAGCAGGCTTATGCCGGACATGTTGTAGAACGTAACGGCAAGTTCTATTGGTATGTAAGCACAAATTGGTGCGGTATAGGCGTAGCTGTGGCCGATTGTATTACCGGTCCTTATAAGGATGCTCTGGGCAAGCCTCTTCTGACAAATAAGGATTGCTATGTTTCTGACCACAGTTGGGCGTGCATCGATCCGGCCATTTTCATCGACGATGACGGGCAGGCTTATATCTTCTGGGGAAACCGCCATTGCTATTACGCAAAATTGAAGGACAATATGATTGAAATCGATGGTCCTGTACATCATATAGAAATAGATGAAAGCCATCCGTTCACAGAAGCACCGTGGGTGCATAAATACGATGGAAAGTATTATTTGACATATGCTTCAGAATGGCCCGAAAAGATTGCTTATGCCGTATCAGACAATGTCGGCGGTCCATATAGGCCGGTTGGCATAATAAGCGAAATCGCCGGCAATTCAAATACAACTCATCCGGCAATAGTAAACTTCAAGGGACAGTGGATATTCTTCTCGCACAACGGCGGACTCCCCGATGGAACGAGCTACAGTCGTTCGGTCGTTGCTGAACCTATGTTCTATAACAGTGATGGTACGATAAAGAATATTCCTCCTACGGCACAAGGCGTCAGCTTGATCAAATGATTTTTCCTGATTCCATTGCATGGGCATTAAATCTTGAGCACAGTTGAAAATCGATGAAGATTTGATTCGGCGGCAGTTGTCGCTTGATTTTCAAGATTGGACATACAATTGTCGGCTTTCCGACAGAGCGTTGTGACAACAATGCCATTTGTATGTTGACACTGTAAAATATGGATGTACTGTAAATATCCCTAAAAATGGGAGGATATAAAGAGGATATAAATAAGATTGCATATGGAGTGATAATCATCTATTATCTCCATATGCAATCTTATTTCCATGCCTAAAATAACCTATCATATTTCTTCTTTTAAGAGTATCAGGAATAAAAAATGGATAGGAGCAAAACGATATTCAATGCGATTGATATTATCGTTATTATCGGCCATGTAACACAGAAAATCAAGACGTTTATCTTCTCGTAAGATAGATTCATCTTCTTCCCTGTGTATAGCAGCCATTGGACGCACAGATTGAAAAGATTAGGCTTCAATGCTTGTGTATAGTATTTATCCCAAAAGTGCTTGAATGCTCTGGGGAAACACGCGCATAAAGGAAGTATGAAAAACAGTTGCAGTCCTTTAAGCAGCAATATGGGGATTGTCTTTATATTCATCTGTTTAGATATTCATGATGGTGCATATTCTTGACAGAAGCATCCTGTTCTCGTTTGACATTTTTATTGGAATCCTTATTTTAAAAGATTGTTCTAGAAAGACTATTTCTATTTCTGATGGTAGGTTTTCATCCAAGGGTGCATCCAAGTATATTTCCACATTGTTTTTTCCTTTATTCATCTTAATTCCCGGCCTATCAGTTCCTGTATTGATTAAGTCCCCACTTACGAAACCATGCTGTTCAAGCAAACCTATAACCTCTGATAAAAGAGGCAAATAGTCTGTGGAAAATTGGCTTCTGAATCCTGTTTCTAAGGTTGCTCCAAAGGAGGCTATTATTTTATAGCCCCAATAAATGATGGATAATGCTCCAATCCCAATCAATATGTATTCTATTATCTGTATCATAGCAAAGAGAGATTTTTATTGTTATATGCAGTAATAAAAAAGAGCATAGTTTTATGAATGGCATTTACTTTTTCTGTAATCACTGCAAATATGGCAAAGTAACTCATAACAGGATAGGTGGAATTTGCCTTATATAAGTCTTCCTGTTTTTACGATATATGGAACATCACTATTGGACAAGGCTTGTTCAAATCCCCCATTCACATAGTCATTTCTAAAACAACCGAAAGTAATGTAATTGGCATCAGGATTGCCAATTTTTTTCATTCTTTGTACAGTGTTACGTCCGGCACAGCCAACTCCTATAATCAATATCTTGCTCATTGTATATTATTTAATATGGTACTTCTTCCTATTCTTCCCTATATATCTGGATTTCAACCAAAAATACAGACTATCCATTTAAGTCTAGGACTATATTATTATAAATTTCTTAGGGTGTCCAGTTTAACGTTCCCAATTTAGCCTACATTTTTAAGCTGTTTGGTA
>OOCM01000033.1_pt1 | contig 133889 bp, 117 predicted proteins | sample 1671111 | NCBI WGS metagenome assembly OOCM01 (sample SAMN06348123, study PRJEB24527) | human gut metagenome | biome: human gut; feature: ankylosing spondylitis patient; material: feces | host: Homo sapiens | place: China | collected 2015-10 | reverse complement strand
TTTGTTGCTCAGGCACTTATAAATAATGTTAAACTATAGTGTTGCGGAATTAAGGATATATAAATAACTAGGAGTATAAAAAACATAAGCAAATGACGAACAAGTATTATAAAGGAAATGAAATGATAAGGAGACTGGTGATAGGTGCCGATTTCGTTATTCTCAACATCGTACTGTTGTTCTATACCCAATATGGTCAAGAACTCATACCTGCGTATTTCGACAAAGCAACAAAGATTACCTTTTTTGTTGCCAATGCTGCCTTGTTCCTAGTCGAATACTTCTATTCCACCATCATTCATGTCAGAAAGATCGGGTTCCTACAGGTTACAAAGCGTACTTTATATCTGGCTGCAGCAACAACATTCTGTTTCTTTACCTTCTCAAGACTACTCGGTCACGGGGGAAAGATGTTCTCCTTCAGCATTATCTTCGGCATAACATTCTATCTGTCTCTCATCATAAGCCGACTCTGCGAGTTCAAATTACTAAAGTATTTCCGCTCTAAGGGCCGCAACTCACGCACCGTCGTCTTTGTAGGTAACGATCCTGCCGTGAGCGAGATGTACAAGACGATGACAGAAGATCCCTCGGCAGGTTATATAGTAAAAGGATATTATGCAGATGAAGACATCACTGATAATCCGGAAGGGTTGAAAAGAATAGGAAACATGAAACAGCTCAAAGAGATTATCTCTTCTACCATGAATGATACCATCAATGGTGAACCTTCCAGTATTGACGAGGTTTTCTGCTGCCTGTCGCATAAAGATCCTGAAATCATCAATATCATGCACTTCTGTGATAAGAATGTGATACACTTCTACTACCTGCCACGTGTGTTTGGTGAGTACAAATTGCATCTTGATGCCCAGAATTTTATGGGAAGGACGGTATATTCAAACCGCATAGAACCCCTAACAAGCATGTCAAACCGCATTATCAAGCGTAGCTTCGACATCGTGGTGAGCGGGCTTGCATGTTTGTGCGTTCTACCATTCATTCCATTCATAGTTCTCATCATCAAGATTCAGAGTCCTGGTCCAATTTTCTTCAAGCAGGCAAGAACGGGTCTGAATGGTGATACCTTCTACTGTCTTAAATTCCGTTCCATGCATGTGAACAAGGATGCAGACAAGGCACAGGCAACAAAGAACGACCCACGTAAATTTGCTTTCGGCAACTTTATGAGAAAGACGAACATAGATGAGTTTCCTCAATTCTTCAATGTTCTTAAGGGAGACATGAGTATTGTGGGGCCGCGCCCTCACATGCTGCATCATACAGAGGTGTATGGAAGCCTGATAGATAAGTATATGGTTCGCCACTTCTCCAAGCCGGGTATCACAGGTTGGGCTCAGGTTACCGGGTTCCGTGGTGAGACCAAGGAGCTCTGGCAGATGGAGGAACGTATCCGCCGTGATATCTGGTATATAGAGAACTGGTCGTTCTGGCTTGATATCAAGATTATCTTCATGACAGCCAAGAGCATTATCTGCCCTGACAAGAATGCTTATTAGGAGACTATAACTTATTAGGAGTCTATAAAAAGAAAAAGAGGATGTGCCATAAGTTTGGAAAATAGTTGGCGCACAACAGTTGGTCACCGCATGCACATCAGCTGTTGTGCATGCGCATATCAGCTGTTATGCAAGCGCACAACAGCTGTTGTGCGACCGGAGATACTAACTGTCTCAACAACATATTCTATCTCTTCCAACAACATATACTAGATATACTAGCTCTTCCAACAACATATCCTAGCTTTTCCAACAACATAACCTAGCTCTTCCAACAACATAACCTAGCTCTTCCAGCAACAAGAAGAGGGTGTATCATTAACTTATGACACACCCTCTTTTTAGGTTTTCTCTTTACTTATTACTTAGACGGAAGCCTGTTGAGCCAACAGGTAAGGTCATTCAACATTTGGTCGTGATACGGGAAGCCATGAGCGGCATCGCGGAACCCCCATCCATGTCCGGCAGTCGGATAGATGTGCATGGTACACTCGTTGCCCGCCTTGCTCATGGCAGAATAATAGGCTACGCCATTGGTTACAGGAGGAACAACCTTATCATCAAAAGACATCAGTATGATGGCACGAGGGGTAAGATTCGGACGAACAGCCTTGTCGTTAGACCACTCTTCTACCAGTTTCTTATCGGTATTACGCTCTTCACCCAAGAAATTCACACATGATCCCTTATGAGAGATACGCTCATCCATTGAAATCACCGGATAGAAAAGAATCGAGAAATCAGGTCGCACAGCCGCCTCAGCATGAGTACTGACGGAAGAAGCCAAATGACCACCGGCAGAAAATCCCATAATTCCGACATCTTCCTTGTTTATTCTCCATACTGCAGAACTGTCACGAACGGTACGCATCGCCTGATAAGCATCACTCAATGGAATATTGCGGTTTCCCTTAGGCATACGGTATTTCAAGACGAAGAAAGCGATACCCTGTTTGTTGAAATATTCTGCCCACTGATGTCCCTCATGGTCCATTGCAAGATGGGAATACCCACCTCCAGGACAATCTACTACAGCTCTTCCAGAGGGGTTCTTAGGAAGATAACAGGTGAGTTCACTCAGACCGTCGCTACTGTTCTTCAATACGAACTTGCGAGCGGTAGATTGAGCTGATGCTGTAATTGCTGTCAGCATCAGAAGAAAAGAAATCATTGTCTTTTTCATTTTTCTGTTTTGTTTTGTTGTTTATATCTTTATTCTGTTTTGCTAAGATAATGCAAAGATAGGCATTTTTTCGTTAACCCTATGTTATTTTTTCTTCTTTTTTTGGTGTTTTTGTTCCAATCGCTTTGATTATTGGTTCTTTTTTGCTATATTTGCAGAAAAATTGCTGTAAACGGCAATCGGAGAAAACATCTCTCTTCTGCCGCTGGCATTTATTTAGAAGTCTCACTTATAAAATATTGACATAGAATAATGAAGGATTTTTTCAAGAACGTGGCAGCCACTATCGTAGGACTGTTTGCCTTCGGGCTGATCATGACCATTCTGGGATTCATCTGTATCATCGGAATGGTGGCATCGAGCAACAGTAAACCGGCACTGAAAGACAATGCGGTGATGGTAATGAAACTACAAGGACAGATTGAAGACCGTACTGAAGACAACTGGCTCGGCGAACTGACAGGCGAGCAGTTTAACAACCTAGGCATGAACAGGATTCTCTCTTCTATCCGCAAGGCAAAGAATGAGGATAAAGTGAAGGGCATCTATCTGGAAACGGGTATCTTGGAGACAGATTATGCCACTTTGCAGGAAATCAGAAATGCACTTGCCGATTTCAAGAAGAGCGGCAAATGGATTATCGCATATGGTGATGCTCTCTCACAGGGTGGATATTATCTGGCTTCGGTTGCCAACAAGGTATATGTAAACCCAGAAGGCAATGTGGACTGGCATGGTATTGCATCGCAGCCACAATATATCAAAGATGTAGCAGCCAAGTTTGGCGTTCACTTTACGGTAGTGAAGGTAGGCAAATACAAAAGCTATACTGAAACATACACCGAAGACAAAATGTCGGATGCCAACAGAGAGCAGGTTTCACGCTATATTAGTGGACTCTGGCTACAGATGTTGGGAGATGTGAGCAAAAGCAGAAACATCAGCAAGGATTCACTGAACCGCTATGCTGACGGGCTGATGGTGTTTGATGATACCAAACTACTGAAATCTCGGAAGATGGTAGATGGATTCTGCTATTATGATGAAATCAGAGACGTGGTAAAGAAACAGTTAGGACTGAAGCCAGACGATACCATCAATCAGGTTGACTATAACGACGTAGATATGACTATAGACGACTCGAATCTGATGGGCGAAGAGATTGCCGTATACTACTGTCAGGGGTCCATTGTCAGGATGGAGACTCCTAGCATCTATGATTCTGAGCAACAGATAGTAAGTACAAAGGTCATCAAGGACCTTCAGGAACTTGCAGATAACAGTCAGGTAAAGGCCGTAGTTCTGCGTATCAATTCGGGCGGTGGCGATGCCTATGCTTCGGAACAGATCTGGAGAGCAGTTAAAGAATTAAATAAAAAGAAGCCGGTAGTGGTTTCGATGGGTGGTATGGCAGCATCGGGTGCTTATTATATGAGTATGGGTGCCCAATATATCATGGCACAACCTACAACATTGACCGGCAGTATCGGTATCTTTGGAGCCCTGCCAGATTTCAGTGACCTGATGACAAAGAAGTTAGGCTTCAAGTATGATGAAGTGAAGACCAACCGCAACAGTACTTATGCCTCTGCAGGCATGTCACGCCCATGGAGTGCAGAAGAGATTGCCAGCATGCAAAACTATGTGAACCGTGGATATAGCCTCTTCCGCAATCGTGTGGCTGAAGGAAGAAAGATGAGCACAGAACAGGTTGAAAAAATAGCTCAAGGAAGAGTTTGGCTAGGAACTGACGCCAAGAAGATCAAGTTAATTGATGGATTCGGCGGCTTGAGCGACGCCATCGACAAGGCTGCAGAATTGGCTCATCTCAGCAGTTATCAGGCGGTAGAATATCCGGCATTGGATGGATGGATGGAACAGTTGCTGGATATGGCGGGCGGAAACAAGGGAACATATCTCGACGAACAGTTGCGTCTGGCATTGGGTGATCTCTACCAGCCATTCATCATGATACGCAATATGAAGGAGAAAGAGCCTATACAGGCTGCACTTCCTTACGTACTGAACATACAATAACATTTATAATAAGGTATGCGTACATTAATATATAGACATACCGAATTAAGAGAAAGGAAACAGACATGAGAACAGAAGGCGATCTTATCAAGATCAACGACTGGCTGCTACCACTGAGTTGGATTTATGGCGGCATGGTCAGATTTCGCAATTGGCTCTTCGATATCGGACTGAAAAAGAGTCAGTCATTCTCAATCCCGATCATTTCTGTGGGTAACATCACGGTGGGCGGATCGGGCAAGACTCCCCATGTGGAGTATCTGATACGCTTGTTGCACGACAAGGTTAAGATAGCTGTGCTATCACGTGGTTACAAAAGAAAGACCAGTGGCTATGTGCTGGCAGATAAAGATACGACAATGTCAGAGATTGGCGATGAACCCTTCCAGATGCACAGCAAGTTTGACGATATCTATGTAGCCGTAGACGCTAAGCGTGTGAGAGGAATCGAAAAGTTGCAGAATGAAGAACCGACCAAGGATGTAGATGTAGTATTACTGGATGATGCCTTTCAGCATCGCTATGTGAAGCCAGGTATCAACATTCTGCTGGTAGATTACCACCGTCTGATCATCTATGACAAGATGTTGCCAGCAGGAAGACTGAGAGAACCTCTAAGCGGTAAGAACCGTGCAGACATTGTGATTATCACTAAATGTCCAAAGGACCTGAAGCCAATGGAATTTAGAGTACTCACCAAGGCTATGGACCTTTACCCTTTCCAGAAGCTCTACTTCACCTGCATCAACTATGATACGCCAAAGGGAGTTTTCGAAGACCAGCAGATAGCCAAGGAGGAGTTGAAAAACTACCATGCTCTGCTGGTTACTGGTATCGCATCGCCTAAGCAGATGGAACACGACCTGAAGCCAATGGTCAAGAGTATGCAGTCGCTGAGTTTCGGTGATCACCATCGCTTCAAGAATAAAGACATCACACGCATCAACGAGGCGTTTGAACAGATGCCAGAACCCCGTCTGATTATCACGACAGAGAAAGATGCCGTGAGACTAAAAGAGACAGAGGGACTCTATGAAATAGTTAAGAAAAGCATATACGAACTGCCTATCAAGGTAAGTTTCATGCTGGAACAAGAAGATAATTTTAACGACAAAATCATTAGCTATGTACGAAAAAATTCAAGAAACAGCATCCTGGCTAAAAGAAAGGATGACAACAAGTCCGAAGACAGCAATCATACTGGGAACCGGTCTCGGACAATTAGCTTCAGAAATAACTGACAGTTATGAATTTCCATATAGTGAAATACCAAACTTCCCAGTATCTACCGTTCAAGGTCATGCAGGCAAACTGATTTTCGGTAAGTTAGGAGGTAAAGACATCATGGCTATGGAAGGAAGATTCCATTACTATGAAGGATATGACATGAAGGCTGTAACCTTCCCAGAACGTGTGATGTACGAGTTGGGCATTGAAACCCTCTTTGTAAGCAACGCTTCGGGCGGTATGAATCCGGAATTCCAGATTGGAGACCTGATGATTATCGATGATCACATCAACTTCTTCCCAGAACATCCATTGCGCGGAAAGAACTTCCCTACCGGTCCACGTTTCCCGGATATGCACGAAGCATACGACAAGAAACTCCGCGACCTTGCCGACGATATCGCTAAGGAGAAGGGAATTGATGCAAAGCATGGTGTATATGTTGGCGTTCAGGGACCTACCTTCGAGACACCGGCAGAGTATCGCATGTATCGTGTATTGGGTGGTGACGCTGTAGGTATGAGTACTGTACCTGAAGTGATTGTTGCCCGCCATTGTGGAATCAAGGTTTTCGGCATCAGCATCATCACCGATCTTGGCGGTTTCGATGTACCTGTAGAAGTCAGTCATGAGGAGGTGCAGATTGCAGCCAATGCCGCACAGCCTAAGATGACAGAGATTATGCGAGAAATCATCCGCAGATCTTAAGTATAAATTATAAACTATTATTTATTTTGGATATCTCAAAGTTAGGTGAATTCGGTCTTATAAACCATCTCACCAAAGGTTATGAAAAGAAAAACGAGTCTACAGTTTATGGTGTAGGCGACGATTGTGCCGTGATGCATTATCCAGACAAGGAGGTGCTCATGACTACAGATATGCTGATGGAGGGCGTACATTTCGACCTTACCTATATTGACATGGTTCACTTGGGTTACAAGAGTGCAATGGTAAACATCAGTGATATCTTTGCTATGAACGGAACCCCACGTCAGATGGTAGTAAGCATAGCATTGAGTAAACGATTCAAAGTAGAAGACATTGATGAATTCTATAAGGGTCTTCGAATGGCATGTGACAAATGGGGAGTAGATATCGTGGGAGGTGATACTACCTCTTCTCTCACCGGTTTAGCCATCAGTATTACTTGTATCGGAGAAGCAGCAAAAGAAGAAATCGTATACCGCAACGGAGCCAAGGAAACAGACCTGATCTGTGTGTCGGGCGACTTGGGCGGTGCCTATATGGGACTTCAACTGCTGGAACGCGAAAAGGCTGTATACTACGGACAGATAGAAGATATCCGAAAGAAGATGGCTGAGGCTAAAGCAAATGGTGATAACGAGAAACTGGCTCTTCTGAACAGAGACTTAGAGAATATGCGCAACTTCCAGCCAGATTTCGCCGGCAAGGAATATCTCTTGGAAAGACAACTGCAGCCTGAGGCACGCGGAGATGTGATAGCACAACTGCGTGAGGCAGGTATCCGTCCTACAGCCATGATGGATGTGAGCGATGGTCTGAGCAGTGAATTGATGCATATCTGCGAACAGAGTCATTGCGGATGCAGAGTATATGAGAAGAACATACCTATCGACTACCAGACAGCCGTGCAGGCAGAAGAATTCAATATGAACCTTACCACCTGTGCTATGAATGGTGGCGAAGATTATGAACTTCTCTTTACCGTACCTATCGGTGACCACGAGAAGATTGAGACTATGGAGGGTGTAAGGCAGATTGGTTACATCACCAAAGAAAATCTGGGCAAGTTCCTCATTACCAGAGACGGACAGGAATTTGAACTGAAAGCACAAGGTTGGAATCCGCTGAAAGATTAATTTCAAACAAGGGGATATTTAGTTAATAAACATTAAGCAAGAGAAAATATTTCGTTTTCTCTTGCTCAATTAAAATATTTATTGTACCTTTGCAACCGCAAAAAGCAAGATGGTGCCATAGCTCAGTTGGTAGAGCAAAGGACTGAAAATCCTTGTGTCCCCGGTTCGATTCCTGGTGGTACCACTCCTCCTTTCATAAAAGGCGGTTACTAACTGTGGTTAGGGCCGTCTTTTTTTTATATCCACACCTTAAGGTAACAGATATTACAAACAAGACAAAGTATAGAATTTATTAAACAAACTAAACTTAAAAAGCTTATGAAGAAGATTTTTATAGCTTTATTGGTCTGTTTCTCATTTGTGACAGCCAATGCCAAAGATTACAGTAAGTATTATCAGAACTTACCAGTTCAGATGGAGCAACCTACATTGCCTAGCATCCCAGACAATCATGTCAGTATCTTAGAATGTGGCGGCAATGGTGACGGACTCACCATGAATACCCAGGCATTTGCCAAAGCCATCAGCAAACTGAACAAGATGGGCGGCGGTCATCTTAATGTGCCTGCAGGTATCTACCTCACCGGTCTCATCTCACTGAAGGACAATATTGACCTGCATCTGGAAAAGAATGCCATCATCGTTCTTTCTGAAGACAAGAATGATCACTTCAAGATAGACGAGACTACGGGAAAGAAAGAAAACCGTGCAACTCCAGCCATCAATGCCAGCAAGAGAAAGAATATCTCCATCACAGGCGAGGGCACTATTGACGGAAACGGAGAATGGTGGAGACCGGTAAAGCGCAGTAAGGTTAGTGACGTAGAATGGAAAGAATTCCAGGCTATGGGCGGAACTCTTAATGAAAAAGGTGACATCTGGTATCCATTCAATCTGAAACATCAACCTAACGTGGCTGAGAATATGGACGAACAGGAGAAAACCCGAACACACATGATCAGATTCACCAGTTGCGAGAATGTGCTTGTACAGGGAGTTACACTTCTGAATAGTCCTAAATTCCATATCATCCCTACCCGATGCAAGAATGTGACTATCGACGGAATTACCGTAAAATGTCCATGGAATGCCCAAAATGGTGATGCGATTGATATCTCCAGCTGTAAGGATGTACTCATCGTAAACAATGTGATTGATGCAGGTGATGATGGTATCTGCATGAAGGGTGGCGCAGGCGCAGCAGGTGTGGCAGCAGGTCCTTGTGAAAACATCAATATCCAGGACAACACCGTATACCATGCCCATGGAGGTTTTGTTATCGGCAGCGAGTTCTCTGGCGGCATGAAGAATATTGTTGTTCGCAACAATACTTTCCTGGGAACAGATACCGGTTTACGCTTTAAAAGTGCTGTGAAGAGAGGTGGAACATCAGAGAACATCTATATCGACCATATCTACATGACCGATATCAAGGATGCAGCCATCACCTTTGAGACCACTTATTTTGACAACCATGTAGGTGCCCAGAAGCAGACAACTCCCGTAAAGCAGGAATTCCTGCCAAACTTTCAGGATATCCACATGAGCAACATCTACGTACGAGGTTGCGAAACAGGTATTGAAGCACATGGTGCAGAAGGTATGGTACACGATATCACCATCAAGAACTCCAATATCTTCTACACCAAGGAAGCCAAGAATATCGATGCTGCCTGCAAAATTCTGTTGGAAAACGTACGTTTTGAAAGTTTCGCAAAGTAAATTTTCTACTCAACATTCAAGAAGTCTATTTGACAACAGTAAGCGTATGATCGCAAACCGTGAAATGAATATCAAGACCCTCATAAGGCATTCCATAGACCTTATGAGGGTCTTTCTGGTAATGCGGACGGGGATCTTGGGCAAGTACCTCTTTCAATATTTCAATCTTTTCTGCATTCAATCCCTGCAGACGCAGATGCCTGTCTACATCTTCAGAAATCTCAACATCAAGTTTCTGCCATTTGCGGTCATCAACAAAACCGCTCCTTGCCCCAGGATGAGAATCGGCATACACCACATACGGTTTGATGTCAAATATCGGTGTCTTGTCCATAAGATCAGCTCCCTTAACATGAATGACAGGACCATGAGGAGTCTCCCATTCGATATGAGAAATTTTTACCGATGAAAGACCTATATTATTAGGACGGAAAGGACTTCGAGTGGCAAAGACACCCACTTTCTCATTGCCTCCCAACACAGGAGGACGAACAACCGGACTGTGCGCTTTGTGCCTATTGGCAGAAAATTCCCAAATCAGCCAAAGATAGTCAAAGCCCTCCATGCCACGCAGCGCATCAGGGTTACGAAATTCGGGTTCAAAAACAATCTGTCCTTCCAGTTCTGCTACCAATCCAGCCTGTTTGGGTATGCCAAACTTGCTACTGAAGGGAGAACGAAAATATGCTATTGGTTTTATCTCCATATTTACTAATTATTACACCTTAATTATATATAAGACGAAAAAAGGCATGAATTATTTTGCCGTATGCACAAAATAATGTACCTTTGCAGACAGAATAAAAAAACAAAAAGAAATGAAAATACAAAGACCATCGTATGAAATCTGGTTACAGAAACCAGGTGAGCTCGGTATCTACCAGCAGATAGAACGAGCAGGAAGAGTATGCTATAAAAGTGAGAATAATACCACTGTGAATTCTGCCAAACCTTTCGTGGATCGGATGGTGCAGAGTGAACACTTTGCCATGCTGGAACATGGAACCGTGTATCTGGTATGCAAACATGGAGAGTTGCCGCTTTATACCCACAACAAGTTCTCACGTCTGAAAACTTTAGACGGCAAAGACTATATTACAACCAATCTCCGAGTATTGGCAGAAAACAAGGCGATGGATGATTTGAAATACCTCAGCAACTATGAAGAAGGTAAGCACGAACTCCGTATTACCGTTCATTTTACTACTCAGATTTCCATAACCCGAGAATATAACCGACATCGCGCCAACTCTATGGCAGAACAGAGTACCCGTTACTGCAACTATTCGAAGAATAAGTTTGATAACGAGATTACCATCAACCTGCCTACATGGGTAGAAGCAGAAGGCTTCGATGGTTCACAAGATCCCAGCGACTACCGAATAGAAGATATGTGTGCTGACATTGCAGAAGGAAGAACTGCTGAATGGAGTAAACTCACAACTTGGATATTCGCCAATCAGGCTGCCGAATATGCCTACATGAAACTGATAGAGGCAGGTTGCAAACCACAGGAAGCACGAGCCATCCTACCATTGGACTGCAACACAGAACTGGTTCATACCGCTTTCGTGAGTGACTGGAAACATTTCTTCGACCTTCGCGCATTAGGTACTACCGGTGCACCACATCCTGATGCCAAGATTTTAGCCTTGCCACTGATGGAAGAGTTTAAGCAGAAAGGTTACCTCTAAGGTTTAAAAAATATTAAAGCACCCTTTCAAAATAAAGATTTTCTATTCTTTTGACATAACGAATAGATATATTTTGTATTTTTGCAGTGTGTTTTTCATAGTATTAGATTTAAGGTTATCAAGATTGGGGCTACAGCGGTAGCCCTTTTTTATTGTCTTTTTCAGCCTTACCTCTCTATTTTTTGCCGATTTTGCCACTAATTAGCCCCCAAAACGCATTTTTTTGAAGAAAAACAAAAAAAAGTTGGCAAAAAATTTGGTGGAACCAGAAAATAGTAGTACCTTTGCAACCGCTTAAGAAAACCAAGCTATAGTCATCCAGACTAAAACAATGGAGAGATGGTAGAGTGGTCGATTACAACGGTCTTGAAAACCGTCGTACCGAGAGGTACCGGGGGTTCGAATCCCTCTCTCTCCGCTCAAAGTAGCGTAACTATCTGATTATCAGAGAGTTACGCTACCTTTCGTTTATAAGCTGCGCCAGATATGCGCCACTTATTGTCTATACGTAGAATCAACGTCTTCTATCCCATGAACCAAGGGCTCTAAAAGATGTTAAAAAAAATGTGTTCAAATTTTCGCACTGGTAATGTTTCAAGCCTCATAGGCTACACATCCCCAACCCTGCACAAAGGTGTACGCTGGTTCGTTGATTTTTTTGCTTTGGATCCTGCAAGCAATGACATGAGACGAAAAAGATACTATATTGGCAATAACTTGACTATTGCCGAGAAGAAACGTAGAGCTTCTGAAATTATTCAAGTTCTAACTGTACAATTATCCCAAGGATGGAATCCATGGGTCACAGCAGATGACGCTCGTGGCTTTGTCGCCTTTGAGGAATGCCTGAAAAGATACTTGGAATACGTTGAGAGAATGGATAGAAAGAAGACAAGAGATAGTTATCGTTCAAGAACAAATATCTTGAAAGAATATCTTAAAACAATGCCAACACCAATAAACTATGTTTATCAGTTTGACACTTCTTTTTGCAACGGCTTCTTGGATTGGATATATCTTGACCGAGAAAGTTCTCCACGAACACGTAACAACTACAGAGGATGGCTTTATAGTTTCGCAGAGTTTCTTATTGCAAGAAAGCATATCAAAAACAATCCTGTTGAGCCTATAAAAGTTATGCCAGAGCATGAGAAGTTCAGAAAAGACCTCTCACCTAAGATGCTGCAACAAATGTCCTCATACCTGGGAAAAGAGGACAAATACTTTTACTTGGCTTGCCTGATGCAGTACTATACGCTAATAAGACCAGGAGAACTTAGTCACCTAAAAATTGGTGACATCTCTATAAAGAACCAGACAGTATTTGTTTCCAAGGAGTTCAGCAAGAATCACAAGGATGCAGAAGTCGGACTTAACAAAGCAATCATCAAGTTGATGTTAGACTTGAACACCTTTGCTTCTCCAAACACCCATTATCTCTTTGGAGAAGGCTTCAAGCCAAATGCTTCAAGATGCAGCGCAGACCAATTCAACAGACGTTGGAAAAAAATGCGTGAAGCCTTACACTGGGATGAGCACTATCAATTCTACAGCTTGAAGGATTCTGGTATCAGAGACCTTGCTAATTCGCAAGGCGTTGTCATCGCTCGTGACCAAGCAAGACATAGCGACATAACAACAACGAACAAATATATCCAGAAGCATGGTGTGCAAAAGGAAACATTAAGTTTTGAAGGTAATCTTCCCTATGGGGACAATGAGCCAGACTTATCACAGACTTAAAAAATATACTTTTTTCTTGTAGCGGAGTAGCAAAGACTCCGCTACAAGAGAACAATTTCTGAAAATCAACGACTTAGTTTTAGCTACAGACTGTATTTCACTATTTTTTCGCTACATTTTCCTTAAAGCATCTTCCCACCGCCAACAAGAGACTTCAGCAAGCTGAACACACTTGTTTCCCACCCTCTCAACAGACAAAGAGTTTCACGATATAAAGAAGCAGAAAAAATCCCCAACAATATAGAAAGTAGCTTTTCGCCTTAATGCCGTTTGCTGTCTTAGGCTATCCATAAATGGACAGGCTTAGACAGCAAATGGCAAAGCCGAACATGATGGCAAATTGCTATCTTGAATTTCAGAAGAATACGCAAAGGATGAATTTCACCATCCTTACAGACTTTTCTTCTTGTATTCAAGATGACAATTCTTTAGCCATCATTAAAGCTACACACTATATTGTCCCACCCTTCCCTTTCAAACTCAATCTTAAAATTCACCCACCCAAATAGCAATAGTTATTCTGCTATAAAAACAGCAGAACGTGGCAACAGCTACACCAAATTCACTGCATCAGACATCGAGAGACTGACATTGCCAGTCCTCATTATGTCTCAACTTGTAATTTGATGTAGTTGCAGACACTGTAACCGTTGCTATTCCCTCCCTTTATTAATATATTGACCTAAGGGAAGAAATTATATAGCTATATCATTACTGGATTTGCTGCGTGACATGGAAGGATATTCCAAAGAGACATCATAAAGATGCAATATTCTATAAACGTTACTTTTGCCCCTATAACCTGTACGTTCCATGATTTCCTTGACACTATAGCCAGCATTATACATATTGATGACCATTCTGTAACGCTTTAGCCTTCTATCAGAATGCTTGTTAGAATAAAGGTCAGCCTCTATGTCATCGTGGCTATTTCTGTCACGTTTGCTAAACATCTTACAAACAACATCAAACACGTCTTTAGTTGTTGTACCTGAGAAAAGCAAGTTATTGGAATCCACTTTGTCTTCTACGGAAACGATTCGGATATTTTTCTTTGAGCAAAATTTCAGGAAGAATATCATATCATGAATATTCCTGAAAGCATTGTCAAAAGAATACAAGACGGCTATGTCATAATCATCGAGTCCATCGACGAAATCCTGCCACCTTGACCTATTGCTTGAACGCACTTCTTCAACATGAACGCTGACACATCCATGCTCCTTCATAAGATTGAGCATTTGCTCTGTCTGCTCAATATCTTGTGCAGCTTTTATAAAGCCTATATTCTTCATATTTATAATATTACTCGTTAATAACAGTACAAAAATAACACTTATTCGTCTAACATACAAATATTTACACAATTATTCACATAAACGAGCAAAACATATCACCTTAACATCTCTTTTGGTTCTATTTTTAATATTTTGAGAACCAAATATCAATTTATTGATACTCACAATATAAAAATATCAAACTTTTTATTAATTTTGCGGCAAAATTCACAAAAACAAGAATAATGATTAAAATACATTTGGAATCAATAAAGAAGTATCGCACATGTATAAAATCCCATTTGGACATTTTATGCATGGCATTTGCCTTCTTGCTTGCAGCAAGCAGCACTTCATGCACCAACAACAAATATGGCTTTAGTTCTCCCGAGGATGCCATTGGCACATACAGAGAACAGCTGAATATTTTGAGAAACGCCAAAACTTCCAACACGAAAGATTTTGGCATGCTCATTTGCAAATGGAAAGAGACAAAGGACACGATTATCAACTATCTCAGAAAAGACTCAGTACTCATTAAAGATGAACGTGTTGCACAATCCTTTTATGGCATTCATGATTCTATCAGAAACGAAATGCTGAGACTTTCAGAAACATGGAGGTATGACTATTCTGATGTATTGACCTTAAAGGAGCAGACATCCCCCTTCAAGGAGGACAAGGAGATACAAGAGGCTGTGAAGGAAGCTGAACCTTTCTTCGAATCTTTGAGCAATACACCAATAAGCCAGTCTGACAAAAATTCCATACTCAAAAGATACCGTTACTTTTTAGCTATGGCAAACAAGAGAACCATCAGCTGCAAAAAAGATATGTTGGAGTTTATCAAGCAAGAAGATTTTTTCTTCCGCTCTTTCTTGGCTCACCTGTCAGAAATGAACAATGAGCCACTATCAGACATAACCAAAGAAACGGATGACATTTGCAGGAATATATTTATCGCTTCGAGAGAAGGCAAGATTACGCCTAAAGATGCTATGATATATATGTCAATGAGAACAGGAAGAAGACTTCTGCTAAATGCAGTCGTTTGCGTGAACGACATCAATCAGATGGACATAAAGGACAAAGCACAAGGCAATGCATACCTATGGATGATTATCCAACCATTCATTAGCATAGACCAATTCACCCTTGCGACACTGACATCCGAAGAAAAGAGTAACTTTAATTACATCACAAAACAAATTCCAAAATCAAAGAAGTTCGCAAGGACTTTCGACATAAAACTGCAGGCATTAAACTACCTGCTTCCTCAACAACTTTTAAAAATGTACATACTATCAATTTAAAATAGAGTAATTATGATAACAAGAGAAGTCAATAAATTCATGCTACTGGCACCTTTGATGTTGCCAAAGTTAATTGATTGCAAGAAATGCCAGGAGCCAGATCTTACGGAAGACTCCGCAATTCTCTACTTTAGTCTTGAAGAGCCTTTTCCGATAGGTTGCGTAATGGATATGTTAGAGGATGACATGGACTTGCTTCTTCTGTACCACGGAACAAAGAAGGAGAGCCCACGCATTCATCATTGTTGCTTCTTCGCAAGTCCCAAGACAGGACAAAGCATGTATAAGATAAATGTGACAACAGACAGCAGAGAATTTGTCAAAGATATCAGTGTCACAATATTTGACTCAATAGATGTTTGGGAAGACGAGCTTGAAACTGACCTTAACACCCATTCTGGCAAATTCGACTTTATCGTCTCCCTGTCTCATCAAGAACTACTATCCATATTTTGTAAACTCGACTATGAATCCTAATTTATTGATAAAGATAGCAGACATCATCAACAATAACGGTTCCAAGTATCGTGCAGTCATCCCATGCTCCAAGCATGATTATATGATTCAAGAAGGCAACAAACTACTGAAGTCGTGTTGCTATGTTCTCAGAATAATGGTATCTGGGAAAACAAAAAATCACATTAAGAGAAGCGTATGGAACATTTACGAGTATGACATGGACAGGATTATACTGAAAGTGTCAAGAAGAGACAAAGACTTTGCCGAAAGGATTAACTCTTGCGAGCTAACTCCACACGACGTGGAGAACATTGTTCGCAGGGCATCCTTCGGTTCTTTAAGATTAAAAATAGCCGATTCTTCGTTCTACTTGTATGTGGGAGAAAAAGAATAAAGAATTACGCATATTACCATTATTACTTATATTTATAATATTACACTGTTTGAAAATGACAGCATTGTTTTTACTTTTAGCATTTTGTCTTGGCCTTTTTGTATTTTCAATGGTAGCATACAAGAAATATCGCAAATTCATTGTAGCTATGGCTTACTCAGAAAAATGCAGATTGTTTTGTATCTGCTTGACTGGAATCTTGATTATAGGATTCCATTTAGTCTATTACGCAGCACAACCGCATGATATGGGTATCATGATTTCAACCATTTTTCTTTTTGCATCACTTGCAACAAAGCACATGTTACAACTATTTGTATATATCAGGTCAAAAAGAAACCTTTATACAGCACTGGGCTTGGTCACTGTGGTATTTGCCTTTGTACCATATATGTTCACAACATCAGTTACGTTTGCAATAGCCTTGATAGGAATATCTCTACTTCCGACGGATAGGCAAATCCACAAAAGGCGTTTGAAGTCAAGCAGCCATATAGGTTAGTTTAACCATATTACGAAGAAATTTCTGAAAAGTATTTTTTTCCAAAAGCATAAATATAATGAACAAAGCAAATAGAACCCTAAGCTGGCTGTCAATTAACAGCCAGATGATTAATTGTCTAAAGACTAAGACAAACCATAAGTATTCGCGTTATGATGCTTTCATATGGTTGCTTGAAAGCATACTTATCAATGGCAAGAAAAATGGTGAGCAACCATTAATTTCTTTCTCTGCTTCATACATTAAGTTGGCAGACGAATGGAAATGGACACGCCAAACTGTGCAGAAGTTCATTGAGGAACTAATAAGTTTGTCGCTCATATCCGCAAAGCGAGAAGGTAATGCATATACTTTTACCCTTAGCGAGAAAATGAAAAGCAAAATCATCTTAGAATAGGCATTAACCTTTCCCTCTTATTGAGCTATCCAAAATATAAGACAACAGATGCAAGAATAGTTTCTTTCATCAAAATGCATCATAAGGCTGGTAATGCCTTCAGCTTTTCGCATATATAAAGGATGAGCCGAAGCTCATCAAGGCGCATATATTTGGAAGGATGGTAAAGCCATAGGTTTTCGCATATATAAGGATGAGACAAAGCTCATCGAGGCGCATATATTTGGAAGGAAGGAAAAGCCTTAGGTTTTCGCATTTATAAAGATAAGTCAAACCTCATCGGGGCGCAAGTTCTCTAAAACAGGCGAGCTTGCTCCCCAAAGTTAAACGATACAGCATTATAAACTATATAACAACGATTTTTCAAATCGGTAAGCCTAATTACCGTTGACATTCGTTAACGGATTAGGCTGACACTCCAGAGGAGTTCCTTCGGGGAGCAAGCTCTGTCAGAAACATAAACATAGAATATTATGGCAGGAAGAAAACAGGTAATGGATATGCATTCCGAAACTAACGGAGTGAGCCAGTTTGAAAGTGACGAGCAGCAAAGAAATTGGGATGATAATAAATGGCTCCAGAAAAGCAAAGATAGTTTAGCCAATTATGACAAGACTCGCTCATCTCTTAATTTCGAGGTCACAAAAGGTGGAATAATCCAACCTATTGACACTTCAAAAAGCATCGCTCAAAAGATGGTAGATAACTTGACGGTAAGAGGCATCAAAGATCCTAATGCCAACCCGAACATCAGAAGGCGAAGAAGAACTATCGCCAAATTCATATTTGGAGGGAATCGTGAGCGGATGCATGAACTCGCTTTCGGCAACCAGACTGTTAACCTATCAAAGGGAGCGGACAATTCAAACATTACAAGAAACAAAGACATCGAGGATTGGGCTCGTGATGTCTATAGTTTTGTTGCCAAGAAATTCGGTGAAGAGAATATTATCGGCTTCTATGTTCACCTTGACGAGAAAAACCCTCATTGCCACTGTTCTGTCGTTCCTGTTGACCAGGAGAAGAACCGCATCTCTTGGAAATCTGTCTTTGGGGATGGAAGACAAGCAGAGTCCGCCAATATGACCCGACTTCACAACGAACTTGTCAAGGAGGTTAGCGAGAAATGGGGACTGGAAAGAGGTGACAGCAAGGAAGAAACAAAAGCCAAACATAGGTCAACCGAGGAATACAGGCAAAGTCTCATCCATGATGTCTGTGAATTAGAAAACACAAGAGAGGGACTATTGAAGCAGATACATCGTGCAGAAATCAAGCTTAAAGGTCTCACTACGATGATAGCAAATTTACAGGTTCGAAAAGAAAAGGTAGAACAGGAAATAGAACAAATTGCGATTCAGTTTGAACAAGGAAACGCAGACAATGCAGAACTTGCAAAGAAGCTACAAACATTGAGAAAGCAACTCGTCGATATTGACATGAAATTACAGGAACGTAACAATATGCTTGACGAGACAAACGAAGTCTTAGCCAAAGCAAAAGGTAGGCTTTACGAATTGAGAAAGGAATACAACCGGGTTCAAGATTATATCGGCGACGATGCTGAAAGAGAAGCTGCAAAAATTCAGAAGGATATACTATCCACTTACAACAAGATGGTAGCCAAGTCTATTGAGCCGCTTCTTCCAACCCTTTCTGACGAACAGCGTGAAATCATTGAAAACACTGGCTATGTCAACCTTACAGAGAATAGCGAGAACATCATCAATTGCGCCTTGCTTCTCGCCCTTGAATATATCCATGAAGCTACAAATTATGCAGAATCATGCGGTGGTGGAGGCAGCACAAGTTCTGGTTGGGGACGTGACAAAGACGATGACGACGAAAGATGGTGGATGAGGTGCATCACCCAATCCGTTACGATGATTTGTAACAGTAGTAGAAAGCCAAAAAGAAAGAGATAATATAGGTAATTCAATATTACCCATATTATCTTTATAAATTCTTCTACTGAAGAGAATCCTGAATCATAGCAATTGCTTTTTTGCATTTTTGGTATTGCTCATCAAAGCCATATTTCAGGGAGCGTTCATAGTTATGCTTCAAATCATTTAACTTGACAGCGATTGCTGTTTTATTATGAGAGTCAATAATACATTGAATATATTCAAAATATGTTTTCGTCTTATCATGAGTCAAGACCAAGACACTCTCAACAATAGACCGAGCAACACCTTTAGCCAACAAGTCCTCACCATTCAAGGATGTATCTTCAATGACATCATGCAAAAAGCCGACACAAATTTCATCCTCACAGCTACCCATTTCACCCACATGAAGAGGATGAAGAATTACAGGCAAACCAACCTTATCCAATTGCCCTTTATGAGCTGCCACAGCAATTTCAAGACATAGTTCTATTTGATTATTCATATCCAAACCTTTTTTAGCCCCTACGCCAAAGATGGCATAGGGGCAATTACCAATATTACCAATTGTCATTCTCATTACCTGTTAGACCATTTTTCAGGCATTCTTCAATCTTATCCATCACAACATTTGAATAAGCATGAGCCATCACCAAAGCCTTACAAGAAGTTTTCTTATGCGAATCCTTTGCTGCAAATGGGAAACATGAATCCAATGTCCATTTTTCATCAGAACGAGAAGGAGGAGTTTGATTTCCTCCAAGTGCAGCCATCCAACCACCACCAATCATACGAACTACATCATAATATGGAACCGTGTACGTAACTCGAACTTTTCCATCTTTTATGTCGCACTTTATAACAGGCTTGATGCTGACATTATAAGCACTTGTGCCTCCTGCATGTTGCGCTATATCCGCAACATATCCCTGTGCAATGATTGTACCCAATTCCTTGTCATTAAGCTTGATTACAGAATTAGCATCATTGAATGTAGCAGTAAACCAATAATTAAGCAATACATACAACTGATCCTTTGTTTTTCCCTCTGCCTGGATTACTTGGACATAAGTAATGGCATTGTTTTTGTCAAGAGAAATCTGAGAGCCGAGATTTGTGGCGGCATCAACCCATTTGTCCCCATACTTTTCCTTTGCATATTTCTCTAACTCGTCTGCACGCAAGATTTGAGCGTTTACAGACACGACAGCTGTCAATAACAACAAAAATGAAATAAAAAACTTTTTCATAACTCACAGTTTATAATTCAACATAATTATTAAAATTCAAAACCAAGTTTGAGAGTAATTGCCTCCGCATCATACTTCTCTGCACTCCGTACATAATCCATACTTGCATGACTTGTAAAATGTGCAAATGTCTCAAACTCCAACTTTTCCGTTACATAGCCAACAGAAAAATTCACAGCTTGCTTGTCATTGATAGAAAATCTACAACCAACAGAAGCATTCACATACAACCCACCATTGTTTGTCACAAACGTTCCGCCTTTTACATCAATAAAAGGACTTACCTTCTTTTTCAGAAAATTACAACGGACATTTGCAAATACAGGGACGTCAACCTTACTTTCTCTTACATCAAGAGGAATGTCCATACCCTTTGTCTCGTAAGAGGACATAAAATGCAATCCAGTACCAGCTCCAAAGAACAAATAGGGATTTACCTGATAACCATGCGACGTGTTTACTTCAAAACGTCCAAAGTCGTCGTAATCGCCAACTCCCACAGAATAACCTGCATCGACATAACCACGATAACAATTCTTAGATGTGTTCTGAGCAAAAACTCCAATAACAGAAAGCAGCAAAACTGCCAAAAACAACACCTTTCTCATAATGCAATTAATTAAAGTTTAACTTATGTTTTCTAACTCTGCTGCAAAGGTACTTCGGGTTAGTGCAGTCTTTCTGCATAGAGAAATATTTTTAAAAAAAAAATAAAATCAAGCAAGATTTGAAACCAATATCTTGCTTGATTATCTCTTAATAATTTTGAAGAGCACATAATATTTCTATATGCTTCACTATATAATCTATACTTATGTTATATCTATGCTTAGAATAGTACAACAAAGCTTCATGCAGCTTACCCTGAGGCATTATAGACTTATACTTAAAGTGGCAAATATTGTCCCCTTGATGCTCCCAAAGACTATGACAATCAGCCCAAGCCCTGTTAGTGGTCATATAAGCCAAAACAAGCTCTACTGTCAAAAACACAGCACCATGCTGTACTATATCTCCTTGATAATCATCTAACTCATATATTTCAGAAGAAAATATCTTCTCTATTCCATCAACCAATTCTTGAATCGAAAGCTTTCTGTTTTTTATATCAGAATACAAAGAAGATTCAAATTGTCGTAAATATATCAACAAAGCTACCAAATCTGGACAAGTTTGATGACTGATAAGGAAAGTTTGCAAAGCAAGTCTTAGATGAATCATAAACTTCTCAACTTGGCGCAAAGTCAATCCTTTAGACTTTAACAAAGCCAAAGGTACTATCCTTAAAGTTTCTTCTTGACTATCTGCACTACAGCTATTACCATCACAATTCTGCATGAAGAAATCCTTAAACTCTAATTTCATATAAATATAATCAAAGAACTTATCGTAATCAGGTGTTGGTAAATAATACTCCACATCTACAAAACGACGAAGATACTCTACTGCATCAATACGATCACTTCCATAAAATCCACGAATCGAGTTACATAATTGTTCTTTGTCTATAGCCAACACAAAAACAACATGTGGAATAGCAAACAAGTGTTTTATTCTTTCCAACACTTTTACTGCATATGTTGGATTACATCGGTCAAGTTCATCCACAATGAATACCAAAGGCTTATCACAAGAAATATTTTCTGCATAATCAGCAAGTGCCGCTCTAAAAGCATTTAAGCTATCACATTCTTTCTTATATTTGTCCAATTCTTTTTGAAAGATATTCTTAGTCTCATCCAAGGCATCAGAGACAATATCTGCAGCTTCGTCTCCCAAATAATTCTTTATAACGGCTTTTCCAAGAGAGGGAAATATACCACAGAATATTTTTTCTGCTTCAGCAACAACCTTCGTAAAGGAGTTTTTGATTTTACTGTTTATGCTAAGATTATACAACTCACCCATTAGGGCAACTAAAGGGTCGGTCATATAATCATGTTCCCAAGCATTAAAATATATTGTTTTGAACTCATGATTATTCAACTGTTGCTGCCACATTTTTACGAATGTCGTTTTACCAGTTCCCCATGCTCCATCAAGCGACATAACGCATCCACCCTTACCATTGCAAACTAAACTTTCAAGGATATCCGCATAAGGCTTTCTGCCAAGTTCACAATTTTGAAAGGGATTACTTTTAGGAATCTCTATATCATCAATTTTTAACTGCATTATATTTATAGCTTAATTAAATCTTAAATATTTACCGGAAACTACTTGCTTAGTACCATTCATATAAGTTATAACAACTTTCGTTATACTCATATTAGAAGCATCTCCTGCAACATAGTAAGAAGAACTATCCCAATCCCAAGAAGCACTTTCGCCACATTTCAAAGGACCTGTTCCTTGAAAATATCCTGTTTTTCTTACATCTCCTACACCATTTGTTATTTTGAAATAAACGGCTATGTACTTGATTGTTTTGGGGTTCGTATTGACATATCTGAAATTAAAAGTTACCATGGAATATTCATCATTCCAGTCCCAACTGTCAAAATATCCATAAGGAGCTTCCTTTTTTAGCTTACTTACATATTGGTCATAGAAATAGCTCCCCAAGTCAAGTGCCATATCATGGTAATCGATTGAGTCTTTTGTCAAACTATCTCTAAACACCTCATAATGATATTTGTAACCGTCAAAATCTTCAAGTCTTCGTGGTATAGCAGAAGCATGAGCATCCAAATAAGCCAAGTCCAAATCTCCTTCTTTTCTTGTGAAATAGTAAATAGTATCATTCTTGATGCCTATTGTATATAGAGTATCTTCAGATATAGATTCATCACAAAATGCACACGACAAGGAAACATTATTAGTCGGGACTCTATGGTAGTTATGTGTTTGGCGATAAGTTTCTGATTTTTTATTAGCTGCCGCCAACATTGCCTCATATTCCTTTGCTGTCTTAATGGAATCTTCCCTAACCCTATTGATAGAATCTTGCAAATGCTTAGCCCATTGCTCATTCAGTTTTTTAAACTTTGTATCAAGCATCTTCGAATGTTTTTCCACCTCAGCCTTTAATTCCTCGTCGTTCAACTGAGGAATAGAACCATTTTTCTTTATAATCTTGGCATAGTCCTTATTCAATGTTACCACCACATTGCTGTTTTCTGTCAAGACATAAAGATTCTGTGCTTTCTTGTCATAGGCATAATTACTTTCCACACCAGTAACGACATCAAGCATTTCTTCTGCCTTACGTTCATAAAAACCTTTGGAATTTCTTTGGTAAGAAATCAAAGCCTTTCTTATGAAAGAGTTATAGGACGTGTATTGTGCTCTCACTGATAGACAAGCACACATCACCAACCAAATTAAAATAATTCTTCTCATATAGTAACGTTTTATTTATTACGTAGAATCTGCTTACCATCACATTTCATTTGTTCTGCACCTTCAAGATGTTTCATAATCTCATTTTCATCCAAGAAATGCACCTTGAAAGAGCAAGAATTTGGGAATCGGTTGAAAAAGATGTCATTGCTCATATATAGAGTTATAGAAGAAACCTCCTTTGCCGACAACACACCATTATAATATTTAAGGATGCTTGGGAGTACTCTTGGCAAAACCTTGATACCTTTTCGCCCATCATGGAAGCGAACCACAGCAACGACTCGGTAATGCTGTTTTTTGTCAACCGCCTGTTCCTTTTGCGACTTTGAACTTTTATGTGAGATAGACAGATGTCTTCCATACTTTTCATTAATAGCATTCATAACCTGTTGGAAAATTGCGCCATGAGCACTGGTATCTTCCAACTGATTGTAACCTATATAATAATGTATCATTTCATGAATGATAGTATCTTCTATCTCATCCTCTGATAATTCTATACGTGTATTCACACGCAATGCAAAGTCGTATTTCTCGACCTTTCCATCCTTGCCTATCCGTTTTTTGTAGGTACAGACACCCAAGAATGTCTTTGCATCACTCAACTTAATAGGAAGCATGGGGAGTTTACCAGCAAACATTTGCTGGTTAAACTCCTCAAATTTGTGCTTGATATATGGAATTGTAATCTCCATTGTTATTCGTTTACATTATCATCTTCAGGCTGAAACTCGAAGACTTTGCCCCAGTCTATATTGCAAGGAATATATTTCACAACCTTATGGACATAATAGAACAAAATCCATTGCGTAATGCTGGTATCAGTGAACTCTGTTTCTGTCATGTCCTTGCCAAGGATGGTATCAGTTCCATGAAGCAGAATCTTTTGGGTATCTCTATCTATGAGGTCGCCATTTTCATTCAGTTTTCCCTCAGGAATAGCCTTGCACAAGGTTGAAGGGAAAAGTTCCAAAAGCATTAAGTCCGCAGTCGCATCTCTCTTGTTTCGCAGCAACATATACTTATAAGACTTGAATACAAATGGAAACTTTCCATCATTCAATGAATAAAGTCCATGATCTTGATGCTCGTTGAAAGGTACTTCTGGATTCATCTTCCATTTTCCGTTATCATCTCTTTCAAGGTAACGTGACGCTGTACTTTCCTTTAGGCTTCTCGACTCCCAAGGACACTCGTCACCATAGACATATTCACTTCCAACAGGACCGAAACGTTCCTCCAAGTCTCCGCCAAACGTAAGGCAAAGAACGTCCTTCGGGTCTATGCCTTCAAGAATACCCGAATTATCTGTTGCTGCCGTTTTTCTCTTCTTTCCTTGCTCCAATGCAAACATGACAGGATTGATATTCTGCTGACTCATTAACACAGGCCAGTAGAATGGCGCATCGTTCCAGCCAATGTTCTCACCAGTGGCAGGATCGACATTTTTCTTTCCCTCCTGTCTCAACAGCATAACAACAGGAATGTCTATGGCTTTCTCACGAGAAGGTCTTACATCTGTACGACCATCATCAGGAGCATCAATATAGCCACCATTAGCTCTGAGTCGTGTCATGTTACGGTTCGTGCGTTGCAAGACATAGACTTTTCCGTCAGACTTGCTTGCGCAATACTCCAACGCACAAAGCATTTCCTTAATGTCATTTTTACGGTCAAGGTTATGAATGTTAACACTATCCTTATACACGAAAGTACTCTCTATCAATGACAATATTTGCTTCACCGTCTCGCAATCCATTTCGAAGAAGCCGTTCTCGTCCTTATTACCGAAGTTAGGGGAAGTCTCTATCAATGCGTCAATCTGCGCAATGGTCTTCTTGATGGCAGTATTGCTACCTGTCCAGAATCCAGCAGGAACCATACGCATCTGCTTCTTCAAGGTCAAGGCATTGGAAGCCTTTATCTTCTGTGTTGCACAAGGCTTGATGTTCTTGTCATAACCAACAAACACTGCGTTCACATCCGTACCTTTGTCTCTTCCCTCCAAGAACCACTCTCTAAGCTGATTGTCAAGCTCGTTCATTCGAACCAAAATTCTATAAATGGTGGAAGTTGTATGAAGTCTTGTCACCGCCATGTCCTCCTTGGAACGTGCGCCATACATTCGAGCATGTTGAAGCACCGTGTCTTGCTGGAAATTCTTTGGATTGCGACCATAGAAGAAACACAACATATTCTTGATGGTTATACCTCTATCGAGAATGTTGCCACCGATGAAAATGTTGGCAGCAGTATCTAACTGCAACTCTCCTGTTTCCTCATCCAAAAGAGACTCCACCTGCTCGTCTGAATTAACTATTTGCACATGATAGTTGTTCTTCTTCGGATTAAAAATGTTACGGATCTCGTCCATCACATCCTCCTTCATTGGCAAATCGACAGAGATTAATTTCTCTTCACAACCTTTTCTATTTGAATCGACGAAGTCATCATAGATAGCATCTATAGCTGCCCAGATTCTTTGGTCTGACTGGTCTTCCTCCACAATGGCACTCTTGATGGAATCAATAAGGCGATTGATAACACGACTTTGCCAATCATGGTTTTTCTTATCCAACTCAACATGAATCAGCGCACTGGTCTTATAATCCCTATTGTTGGTATTACGCTCTTGGATTCGACGGATTGCTGTAGCCATGAAGTATGAAATAAGCGCATATGTCAGACCATAGATGTTTGCAGATGAAACAGCATTGTTCAAGTATCGCTTATCCTCATGTCCAAGGACATCAATACACTTTTGGTCTATCTGATGGAACAGATGACTATACATGGAATCAGGATTCTGAGAATCCTCAAAATATTGCTGACCACCTATATAGGCTGCATGAACTGGAACGATACTGGTAAAACGTGGCTTGAATGGCTTCACCACATTGCCATTGAGATTCAGTTCACCTTGTGGCTGCAAATACAAACAGTAAGGTGTTGCTGTCACTTGAAGATAACGGCAATAATCAGGTATCTTACGGAAATCATCTATCTGCTGACTTATTTTCGCCATCTCGGTTTCCGCATCCTGTGCTATAGGATTTCCATCCTCATCCATTAATGCCTGTAACTTAACAGAGCGATAGTTTCGACTAGCAAAGTCTGCCTCGTCATCAACGATGAGTACCTTCTTCTTTTTCAAGAAAGTACAGTTTTTCGAGAACATATCTATCAAGTGGCTCATGTTGGTTGCTTGCTTCTTGCACACAATAACCGTCTTACAGCCTTCCACCTTTGCCTGCTTCAAGTTGTTCCAGACTTTCATGATGTCATAGATATTGATGGTCGCTTTCTGATCCAAGTTATCCGATGGTTTGAAGAAACGATAGTCTTTCTTCATACGCATGATGGTCTGTTGTGCCAACGGCTTGGTTCCCTTGGTAAAGACAATCGTGATGTCTATGCCTTTATCGAATGCCAGACCGATGATGTCCTCAAACGTATCAGTCTTACCACACTGTATTTTGCCGAGCAACAAACCAGGTTCCTCGGCATGTTCGCCGTCTTCAAGTAACTGGCTCACTGTGTCCTTGATACATTTTACCTTTTCCTCTGGCATTTTTCCGTAAGGATAGTTGGCAACCAACGTATCATAAATTGGTGTATCTGTATTTGTTACCACTGCCTTGGCGTTTACTGCAGTCTTCAACTCCTTATGTTGCTTTACCATCCAGTCTGGAATGGTTACGCCAATGACTTTCAGCGTATTAATGGCAGCCTCACACTCTGCCAATGTCTTATAAATAACTTTTTCCATATATTATTGTCTTTTATATTCCATCATATAGTTTATTCTGCTCAAAGGAATACCATCTGAACCAAACAGGAATACCATAGGTCTTACGGATGAACTCCATATAGGCTATATCTTTGTCATCTGGTTGCTGTGGTCCGACAATGAACAATTTTGTTGCTCTCTGCATATTCGGATAATGGGCATATTCAAGAATCTGTCCCAAAGCCTCTCGGATGCTTTTCTTTGCGGAATCCGTCTTGATTTCAAAATAATGCCATTCCCCTGTTTCCTTGAAGATACCCTTGATGTCAACCCTTTGTCCTTCCGCATCGGAAAGTCCAGTTTCAACATAAGGATGAACATAATCTTTCTTGATTAACTTGGCGACAGCATTTTGGATTTTCTTATGCAATGGGTCAATCAAGACCTCTCCTTTCTCTGTTGTCTTTATGAAACAACTTGTGTCAAGCACCTTCACCTTTCCTTCCTCGTCACTCTCAAAGACAAAATCGTTTTTCTTATCCATGAGGTTATAACGATGACCAGGAACTGAATCAGAAGCCAATATAGGTTTATTAGAATAGTTGAGAGTTGCCTCAGAGAACTTGAACTTGACATTGAAGAACCATTTGGGCTTGATGTCCCTGACAGTTCCACCTGCAAATCGGATTTCATCCTTCATTTCCTCTATCCATCCCCTTTCCTTATAATATTGGTAAACCATCTTGCTTTCTTCAGGCGAGACACCAACAGCATGATGAAGACAACCAACATATACCTTCTGCTTCAAAGGCGAGATAGAGAAAAGATGGATGTCATAAACAGCACCAATATGCTTTCCGCTCGCCACATTCATGGGCTGCAAAAAGCCATAGTGATAACCATTGGGTTCATAGATTCGTGAATCATCCAATATCCACTCCTCATGTCCAAAGCCTATTTTCTTCTCATAAGAGCCATCAGACAGAGATTTGCCCTCACTTCCCGAAGGTCTCTTCCAATCATGAGTGTTCCAACAGATTCTTGCTATTTTTTCCATTTTCCTTTATTTTGATTGCAAAAGTAATATTAGTTAGTGCAACCTTTCTGCACTAACTAATATTTTTTTCTAATCACGATGTTTTTCTTCTGCCGCAAAGGCATAAGAAGCCCCTTTGTCCTCTGGAAGTTTATATGGAACTACATCAGCAGTTCCTTCTACATCTCTACCAGCCATTTCCAAGTCTGTTATGGAGTAAGCTATCACATAGAGATACAATGCCACCACAACCTTGATACCAGCGTTCACTTCCTCATCAGTAGAACAAGGCGCATTATGAGCCTCGTCATTTCTCCAGTTTCTCACCATCTGGAGATAAGCAGAGAACTTCTTGCCGTCGTCATCCGTAGAATACTTCAGGTTCCACAGACACTTGAACGCATGGATGGCATCGGCAAGACCTGGATCCTTACCGTCCTGCCCTTGAATCTCGTCATCTTTAATCAAGAAATATAGTTTCTTCAGGAAAGCCTCATATTTCTGAACCAACGAGTTGAAGAAGGTATATCTCACGATAGGAGTGATGTTTGGATTGGCATAGATATTATTCAATGCCTCCTTCAGCAGCAAGTCAATGCCATCAAGTTTTGGAATGCTTACGGTATTCAGCACGAAGAAGAGATTGTCGATTATCTCTGGCAAGCTTCGCATCTTGCTACAAACACCAGCCATCTCACCCTGCATAGCCTCGAACAACTTTTCCTTCAACACGGCTTCATCATATACAAAGCTTGATGTTGCTGCTGCTTGTTTCGCTACTGCCTCCACGAACTTACCTACCAATGTCAAGGCAAATCCCTTCTCCTTGTCCAGAATTTCCTTGAAATGATAGTACTTGTCTATTTGGTCGATGATGGCATCACCAAACTTCTCCTTGCAGATGTTTACCATCACATCGTATGAGTTGCCAGCTCGTGCCGCATCAACTACCTCTGGGTCACTCAGCAGCTCTTCCCAGATTTGCTTGATAATCTTATCGTTCTCATTGAGAATCGATGCAAAAGGACTATTCACCATGTCAAGAAGCTCTGCCACGGTTTTCTTCTCATCCTCCACTTTCTTTCCTACCTCACCTATACGTGTAGCCTTCAACTCCGTAGGAGAATCTTCCAGGTCGATGGCTCCGTCAAACGAAAGCTGGATTCTCAGCTTATCCAAGTCTATCATTCCCATCAGCTCCATCGGCAACGTTTCCTTGGTATATGGCAAATACTTATAGAACACCTTGCTGAACACATAGAACTTCTCCAATTCTGGATCTGTGAAGTCCATGAGCTGAGCCAAGAATCCATATTGACGGACAAACCTGTTCACTTCCTTGCGATACTTGTCCTTGTCTTCATCCGACAATGAATCCACTCGCTCGTGTACAATCTTTAGCAGAATGGAAGGTACCTCATGCACCCTGTCCTTGTCTATCATTCGCTCACAAACGCTGTCTATCTCGCTTTCATTGAAGATGTTCCAGTTTTGCACCGTCTCTTTCAGGGTATATACTCGCTGTGTATCAACATCACCTGTCAGCGTTGTCTCGGTGTAATACTGGTTGAAAGCCTTGCGTACCGAGTCGGCATCATTGCGAAAGTCAACGACAAGTGTGTCTTCCTTATATGGCCAATAGGTACGGTTCAGACGTGAGAGCGTCTGAATGCACTGGATGCCACCCAAGCTACGGTCAACGAACATGGTATGAAGCAACTTCTGGTCGAAACCTGTCTGGAATTTCTCGGCAACTATCAATATCTTGTAATCGTCTTCCTTGAACTTCTCGGCAATGTCATTGTCCGTAACGCCATCGTCGTTCATGTTTGCCTCGGTACACTTGTTGCCATTGCTGTCGATGACATCACCAGAGAATGCCACCAAGGTCTTGATGGCACCATGATACTCCTCCTTGATAATGCGGTCGATGATTTGCTTGTAGTCGGCTGCCGACTGTCGAGAGTCACATACCACCATCGCTTTAGCCTGATGGTTGATTTTGTTGATGGTGAACTTCATGAACTGGTCAACAATCATACTCGCCTTTCTCAACTTGATATACTTGTTCTTTCCCAACCACTCGCCAATCACCTTCAAGGCTTTCTTTTGCTCAAAGAGCTTGTCCTTGTCCTCATCGGGATGCTTCTCTATCAACTCAAACTTGGTCTTGTAGCTGACATAGTTCTGGGTGACATCAAGGATAAACTTCTCGTCGATGGCTTGCTTCATGGAGTACAAGTCATGGGCAAACTTTCCATCCTTTCCATAAAGGGCATAAGTCTTGTCCTTTGGCGTGGCAGTAAAAGCGAAATAAGAAATATGGCTCATCATCTTACGATAGTTTTGCATCTGAGCCATCAAAGCATCCAGAGGACTATCATATTCATCAGGATCGTAATCGCCCATCTTCTCCAAGTCCTCCTTGGTGGAAAGCGCACTGACCAAGTCCTTTGCCGCCTCATTGCCGATGGCAGTATGAGCCTCGTCCACAATGATGGCATATTTCTTGGATTTCTCATGCTTGAGATAATCGAGCGCAAAGGCAAACTTCTGCACGGTGGAAATGATGATTCTATTCTCGCCGTTCAAGGCATCCGCCAATTTCTTGGAACCCTTGCGGATGTCCTTCACCGTTCCTGCCGTCACCTCAAAGTTCACCACATCCTCTGCCATATTGCGATTGAGCACAATACGGTCTGTCACCATGATGATGCTGTCAAAGATAGCGGTGCCATCAGGGTTTGTCATGTTGGCAAGCTGGTGTGCCAGCCAAGCCATCGTCTTGGTTTTTCCACTACCTGCGGAATGCTGAATCAGATAATTGTGTCCTGATCCTTCCTCACGAATCAAGCCACGAAGTTTTCTCACCGCACGGAGTTGGTGGAAACGAGGGAAAATGACCACGGTACGCTTCTTCTGCTCCTTGGTGTCCTTGTCCTCGTAATACTCATCGTAACGCTTGATGAAGTTTTCCAACAGGTCGAGGATGGAATCTGCTTGCAAAACCCTACGCCACATATAGGCTGTTGGATATTCGCCTTCGATGGGAGGGTTGACGGTCTCTTGGTTGAAAGGGAGGAACGTCGTTTCCTCACCATTCAGGAACGTAGTCATGAAGGCATACTGATTGTCCATGACAAAGTGAACCAAACAGTTTCTCAGCATTCTGTTATGTGGGTCACGATGTCTCTTGTACTGCAAGATGCCGTGCGTATAGTTCTGGTCGGAACCTTCGTTTTTCAACTCGAAGGTAAATAAAGGAATACCATTGAGCAAGATGCACAAGTCCAATTCATTGCCACTGTCCTTGCCCAAAGAATAACGCATCTGACGGACCACGCTGAACCTGTTGGCACGATACAACCTGTAGTTATCCGTTCCCTCACCTTCAAGCACAGGCTTGAACTGACAGAACTTTATTTTTGCTCCGCTGATAGTGAAGCCTTTTCTCATAATAGTAAGAATGCTCTCGCCACGGTCTATTCGTTTGTTGTACTCACGAATGACTGTAGCCACCTCCTGACCAGGGAAATGCTTGGCCAGTTTGTTCCATACCACAGGCTGCTGGCGCAAGAACTGCTCCAACATCTCCACATCACACAGTTTCTCGATGTCAAACTGTGCGCTGCTTCGTTGATTGTAGAGGTCGCTATCAGCAAGATAACTTGCAATGTGCTCCTCAAATTTTGTTTCATTCAAGAGATTATCCATATATGATATATTTTTATTTCTTAATTAATTCTTTATCTGCCTTTACCAATGCCGTAGGTGTTACTTTGTCCACAGCGAGATAAAGCTCTACTTTTTCCTTCAAGTTCAAAGTGACAAAGTCCTTATGTCTTCGCCACCACTTGTAGAATTTGACTGGTTGGTCTTTGTAAGGAACCGATGCCTTGACAAGATTGTCATAACCAGGAAACTCAATAAGGATGTTCAAACGGAGATAATCCCTGTAATACGTAAAGTGTTCCAACCTTAACTTATTGGAAAGCACCTTGAAATCGTCAGCCTCAATGACAATCTCATTTTCCACAATCGTCTTATGTAATGCGACAGGGTCATCAATGAGCCAACGCTTTACCTTCTTGGTTTGATGTCCTATGGTCAGCAAGTTGTCACGATTGTAAAACTCTTGTTTTCTTGCCAAGAAAAAGCTCTCTTGGTGTGAATATTCCTTATTCTCAGCAACAGAGTTTTCTGGTGTCACAGACTTGTTGTTTCTCAAATATTCCAAGATGTCTATATGATTGACTATCTTACCAGGATATTTCTCAAACAAATCATCATTGGACATGCCAAGAAAGAAGTCTTCCACCAAATCCCAACGTTTCTCATTGCTGAAATAATTGGTAAAGAAATGCTCAAACAATTCACAACTAACCTTATGTCTGTTCTTAACCGATTCAAGGATGGAGTTCTTGTAACTGTCATTCTTTGAATCCCTCTCTATTCTTCGTGGGTCATTGAGACGCAAGAATATCTTTGGTTCATCACCACCAGTAGTTTCGAAAGAGCCCAATTCCATAATTTCCAACAACGAACCCAATCTGATATGATTCATGAGCGGAATGTCATTGATGGACAGGAATCTGTCTGCTGATTGGTATTCTTTACCATCGAACAACTTGGCAAATATACTCATCAACTGAGTGAACTTTGCCTGATAGTTGGTGCTGAAGACTTGGTATTGCATAGTCGTACCATGACGTCGCATCTGTAAGAAGGAGTCCCCTTCCAATGCACGTTCGGTAGTCTTCATATAACCAGAGTAGGTACTCAGCATGAATGAAGCTATCTTTTTGATATTATACTTGGCATCCATGCGTTGCACCAGTTCCTCCTCAAATTCATTTTGTGTGAAGAACGAGTGTTTGAAACCAAGTTGGGCAAAAGAGGTTTTGACGGCATCCAAAACACCACGCACCTCAGCCAAGACATCACTATATGTTCTGTCTATATTGATAGTTACCCTAATCTGTGGAGTCAACTCGATGCCATCCTCAGACAAGAACTTTTGCTTATAGAACTCGCTCTTTAGCTGTGGAAAGCTCTTATCTGAGAAATGCCTTGCCCAAATATCATCAAGATTCAGTTCCAACGTATGATAGTTTCCTGATACACGTGTTATCTCCTTGAAGCATTCACCATACTTCTCCAGCAATCTGTCCATGCCCACTTGGTTCGTTCTTGCATAGACCTTAGTGAACAATTTCTTTGGACGTGCAATGAGAACATTGAATCGTGTCTTGTTCAGATAGTCCTTTTCTATCATCATCAATGCCGTTGCCACCTTCTGGTCAATCTCATCGACAGAGTCGAAGATATAAGCAAAGTCATTGGCTGCGACAAGCATATTTCTCTTCTTGCCATTGCTATTGAAACAACGCATAATCTTGCATAGCACTTCCTTCAATTGATAGGTCTTCAATGAGGAGATACCAAAGAGTTGCTTACTATAACGTAAGTCTGATTTAGAGAACGTCAATGCTGCAAAACCTTGTATTTCTTTCTTACGTGCTACACGTCCTATCTCCTGTATGTAGTCTGGAAGTAATCCAGATGGCGCATGGTGATAAACTACCTGTATGTCAGGTATATCGACACCCATACCAAAGGCTTTCGTAGCAATCATCACCTTGCAACGATTATTCTTGAATGCCTGATATGCAAACTTCTGCTCGTCTGCCTCCATTCCTCCATGGAAAGAGACAACCATTCCTTCCTGTATCTCATCACATTTGTCCTTCAATCGGTTGATGTGCCTTGTGTATGGCGCATATACGATAGCTTTCATGTCCAAATCATGGATGCCCTTGATGATATTGACAGTTTCCGTTTCCTTGTTTTGGTCATAGCGACCTGTAGAATAGTCATCATGGGTATCTATGACAAACTCAATATTGTCACGGCGTACATTGCCGATGAACTTATGAGGATCATGCATGTTCAAGCTATTGATACTGTCAAAGACCATATCGTTCACACCACCATATACTGCAGTTGCGGTCAGAGCTACCATAGGGAACATATAATCGTTGTACTTGCGCATTTTGTTGATATGATTGCCCAAGAACCAGTAATCCACACGGAAATCTCGACCCCATGTAGTGATAAGGTGAGCTTCATCGACTATGAGCAAGCCTAATTTTCTCTCTCCAATGAAATAATGGATGTCATAAGATAACAAAAGCTCTGGTGACAAATATAGAATATCCACATCGCCACGTTTACAGCCGTCAATGATTCTATCCCTGTCTATCAATGTCAAGTCACTATTAATGAACTCCACCTTGTCATAGTGGCGTTCATTATGCAATCCCTCTACCTGGTCTGTCATCAACGCCTTCAGAGGGGACACCACTATGGTGACATCACCTTGTGATGCTGCATAGAACGCAGGCAACTGGAATATCAGAGATTTTCCAGCACCAGTAGGAGCCGTGATAAAGATGTCTCTTGGTTGGATTCCCTCACATCCATTCTTATACTCTTTGATGATGGTGTCCACCAGCAAACCTTGCGATACAGGTATGATGTCATTGCCAAGCTCAGGATTCTCATATACCTGAATGTCTCTGAACTCAGCTTTCTCTCCCCAATATCGCTTCAACAGAACTACGGATTCCTCTGAAGGTGCATAATCCTTCTGTATAGCATCTTCCCTCTGAACAAAGATGCCACCGCCAAAACGAGCGAAGAGGTGATTGAGTTCTTCAAGGGTATTGGTCAATGTCTTATTCAGCACATTTTTACCAGACACCTTGACATAAACTTTCTTTGCAAAAAAGTCCTCTTCTATGCACTCATTGACCAACACATCAATTCCGTATGGGTCGGAAATCACATCAAGCACGTATGCTTTGGCAGAAGATGCACCAGCCGATGTTAGGTCTTTTTTGATGGAGAACAAGGGTATCTTTTTCAAGCCATCATTAAAGTGTTTGAGTGAATAGAAATAATGTTCACCTATCTTCAGTTGCTCTGCTTGGTAAACAGGCATACCTTCAGGTCGCTTCTCCGTTCCATTGGCATCAGCCTTTTCTATATACTCACTCTTGCTGATAGGATAGAGAGAACGTAAATTGTCATATACAACAACAATCCTGTCCTTGAAAAAATCCTCGTTCAAGTATTCGTTAATGCTTGCATACTGCTGGTGTGACAGGATTTGGTAAGTAGTTGCAGCCATGAGCTTCGGGAACACACTTCCAAACCATGCCTGGGTGAACAAATCAAGATTTCCCTCTTTATCAAAGGTCGCTTGGTCTGTTATGTTATCGTTGAAATTCTCCACATATATATACGGAGTGATTCCTGCCAAGACAAATATAGTGTTTGCCTTGTCTCTTGTATGCTTTTTGATGATATTATCAAAAGCATTGGTATATATGTTCTTTAACTTATTACTCATTCTGCAACTACTTTATGTTTACAACAGTTTCTTTAAATCATCCATGTTTGGCAATGCCTTGCGCAATTCTTCCGGCATATCATCAAAGGTCTTGTATGTGGCAACTCCCATAGGCTTGTTATAGTCTTGTATGACATACTCAACATAGTCCTTGTTGGCGGTCGTACAAAGCACAATGCCAATGGTAGGATTCTCATGTTTCTTCTTCACCTTGTCATCAAGGATTCGAAGATAAGTCATCAGCTGCCCGAGATAGGAAGATTTGAAGGCTCCAGTCTTCAACTCTATACAAACCATACAGTTCAGCTCTCGATTGAAAAACAAAAGGTCAGGGAAGTGTTCCACCCCATACACCTCTAAATGGTACTGGTTGCCAATGAAAGCAAAGTCCTTACCAAAGGTCATGATAAAGTTCTTGATGTTATGTACGATATTTTGCTCCACGACTCGCTCATCCACATCCTCGATGTCTCTTTCTCCCAATTCCTCCACATTGATGAAGTCAAGCATGTACGAATCCTTAAACATCATCACTGCTTTGCGAGCATCCTTTGGTGTCGGGATGGTGCGATCGAAATTATTAGGCAATGCCTGTTGGTTCTGATATGCCTTCGACTCAATGAGCTTCTTCAATGCTCTCACAGAAAGATGCTCTTCTGCACAACGATGGATGTAATAAAAGCGTTCCGCCATACTTTTCGCCATTCTCAATATGAGCGAATGATGCGTAAAAGGAACTCGAAAGAAGTCATTTACTGGAAAATCCGACAGGTTTGATATGGTTATGGAATTGTATATATCTATTGTATTTATTGCTTTTGAGCCAGTCTGCATTTCTTCGGTTGCAACCGAAGAAACTACTTTTCTCAATTCGTCGGTCGTGACCGACGAATTTCTATCAAGTTCATTCCAACCTTCATAAAACAAGCGCATCTCCTTCATTTGTGTGGCAGAAAAACCTCGTAGTCCTGGCAGAATCTTTCGCAACAGCTCACTAATAGCAGAAAGTGCATCAGTTCCCCATCCACCATTTCGAGAGTTGGATGAAATGAATTTTCCTATGCCGAAATATACAGCAAGCTGCACTCTATTTTCACTTTTCAGAGCCTCATACTGTCCCTGTAAGATGGCTGTCTTTATGGTTTCGGCAGCTGTTTCATATAATGTTATGTTGCTATTCTGTTCCATATTTCTACATTTATAATTATAGTTTTTGTAATTCGTCGGTCATGACCGACGAATTGTATTTTTTCCAAATCGTCCGTCATGATCGACGATTTTATTATCATCATGAGACCTTGCGCTTTCCCGTTACGACCTCCGTGATGAGACTCTGCTTGTATTCTTGCAGGAGTTCTACTTGGTGCTGGGCTTTAGAAATAGCTGCATCAAAAATCTGACTTTTTCTCATTGTATATTCTACAATCTGTTTTTGCTCATCTTTAGATGGAACTGGAATATACATCATTTGATATTTGTCAGCTCCAATATTTTGTATGGTCGATTGAATGAAAACGCTATTCTTCCAACATTCATACGCTCCACTTTGAGTATAATAATACAGATATTCTGGTAACATTCTACGCTTATCGCATGATGCTTTAATCAAATAACCTGCATAGCAAGCTTTTATATCTGCATTAAACAAAAATGTCTTACCAACCGTCGCGCCACTTCTTGCAAACAAGACATCCCCTTTATCCAACAAATAATCTTTAGCCTTAGAAGGTTCCAATGATTTGAATGTTTCAGGGCGCAATTCTCCATTTGCTGTTATATCTGTAATTCTTATATATCGTGGATATGTTGTATCATCAGATTCTGCTGGTTCATTTGCACCATACTGCATACGCTCTCTAAGAATACGTTTCAGATGGACTACATCCCAACTTGCAGGTATTTTTCCAATCCATTCCACTCCCGAATCTTTCATTTCCACATTCGGATTAAGCCCTTTCGTAACGGCATGAGTGATGACACTCTGCTTCAATTCTTGGAGCAAAGCGATGCGCTTCTGCTGAGCAGAAATAACATTGTCTATCTCTGAACATTTCTTGTCGAGATAAGAGGCAATGGCATCTTGCTCTTCTTTGGGTGCCACTGGTACAACATAGTTCAAGATATTCTCTTGCGACAATGTTGGAATTGTACTTCCTCCTACAGTCAATGACACTTGTCTCTGTACAATTTCATTACTCAACAAATAATACAGATATTTATTGCTCCCTTTTATATTCTTGAAAACTACAATCTGTGGATTGATTGTAGCCTCCATCGGTAGATTAGCAACATAACTTACCTTTCCAAAAGTTGAACCTGTCTTTACAAATAGAATATCCCCGTCATAAATCTTTATTTCTGGAGATTCATTATATTTATACCAAGAAAGATAGCTACATTTATCATAGTTCATCTTCCCATTTTGCATATTAGATGGACTTAACGTTATAGCACCCTCTCCTTCACCCACAAGATCTGTTTGGTTATAGCCACGAAAACCTATTCTACCAAAAATATGTGATAAATGTTTTAGTTTGCATATGTTCCAATGGCTTGGCACTTCACCAATCCATTCCACACCACTATCTTTATAAGAATTATATTGCTCCATACGCCTTAATCCTCTTTAAGATGAGACAATTCTGTATTCAAATCCATGTCAAGCGCAGCCAACTCTGCAAGAATATCCTCACTACTACGTAATGGACGATACTTGTAGAACAAGCGGGTGAATGGAAATTCACAACCCACCTTATCCTTGCTTCTGTCCATCCAAGCATCAGGAGCGAAAGGCAACACTTCTGTCTCAAAGTACTCCTCGATGTCTTGCTTCATAGGGATTTTCTCCGTATCATTGAGATTGGTGTCGACAACCCACTCACCACTATTCTTGAACGGATCCACATAGGCAATAGGAGCATCCTCATTGATTTCACCGAAAGCATCACGGATAAGTTTCTGCTGCGCCTTGGTGGTCTTTACCTTCTGAGCCTTCAGCCAAACAAAGAAGTCGTGGTCATCACGCTTCTCATTAGAACCTTCCAACTGGACAATGTCACGCAAGATGATGTTCTTCTTATCCTCAGCCTTGAAATCCTCACTCTCACACAAGGCATCATACTTGACCGAGATATTCTCGAACCACAGTCGAAGAGGGCGACGGACAGCCACATTGGTATAGAGAAAATCATCATAGTCGAGCAACTTGGCTATCTCCAAATGCTCCTGTTCGCCAGTCTTCTCATACTCAATGTCACGACTGTATGACTTATAATCCTTGTAGATGTCAAAGATTTCCTTAGCACCTTCATCGCTAACCTCATAACGCTTCTTACCCAAGTTCTTCTGGAGCAAGTTGGTAAACTCCTTGGTATGGGCAGCATCAATGAAGAGAGCCTTATGATATTTCTCAGCAGGACGCTTGTTGTCGAGAATCCACAAATAAGTAGTGATGTCCGTACCATAGAACAAGTTCTTTGGCAAAGCTACGATGGCATCGAGCAAGTTACGGTCGAGCAGCATCTTGCGAATGTTGCTCCAGCCATTGCCAGCATCGCCATTGAACAAAGGCGAGCCATTCAAGACAATACCAATGCGAGAACCAGCTTGGTCATCCATCTTGGCAATCATGTGCTGCAAGAATAGCAAAGAGCCATCAGATGTAGAAGGAAGACCAGCCTCGAACCGTCCACCAGGGCAGTTGTCTTTCAATACAGCCTTCTTCACATTCGCATCCTTACCCCAATCCACACCAAAGGGAGGGTTGGCAAGCATGAAGTTGAACTTCTTGCCATACAACTTATCGTCTGCCAAGGTATCTCCTTGGAAGAGTTGCTGGTCGAGGTTCTGATCATCACCTTTCATCAATAAGTCTGCTTTACAGATGGCATATGTCTTTTCGCTCAACTCCTGACCATAAAGATATACCTTCAGGTTCTTGTTCTGAGCCATTTCCTGCAAATGCTCACGTCCAACAGTCAGCATACCGCCAGTACCGCAACATGGGTCGTAGATAGTGAAAGCCTTGCCAGGGACAAACAGTTCCTGCTCCTTTCCACACATGGTTAGGCTTACCAAGAGCTTTACCACCTCTCTTGGCGTATAGTACTGACCAGCCTTGGTATTGGTTGACTCCTTGGAACGGCGGATGACAATCTCGAAGATGGTACCCATCATGGCATTGCTCACCTTGCTTGGGTGGAGGTCTGCTTTCTCGACAAACTGTTGGATAACAGCAAAAAGTTTGTTGCCTCTGTCCAAACGAGCATATATCTTGGACAAATCCACCACCTCGCTATCACCATCCTCATGCACGAAGTTGGCGAGAATATCCTTCACGTTGTCCGTGAACCCCTCAATATATGTCTTGAAGGAATCACCGATATGGTCGGGAGCGTTCAAGAGCTTCTTCAACGACAAACCCGACATATTGAAGAACGTGATGCCATTCTTCTTCATCAATGACTGGAGCTTGTATTTCTTCAAGTTCTCCTCGCATTTGTTCAGTTCATCGAGGATAGCCTCATATTTATCTTCGAGGACACAATCCAAACGACGAAGCAGGGTGAAAGGCAAAATCACGTCCTCCACCTCAGAATCATCATAGGAGTTACGGATAACTTCCTTGATGTCCCATATCACGTTAGCTAATTCTTGTTCTGTCATATCTTATCTTTTTATTATTCAACTTTAAATCTTGCAAAGAAAGGATATTTCTCTCTTGATTCTTTTGTATTTCGAGTGATTGACTCCAATTTAACTTTTTTGCCAATAAAAGGCACAGCGTCACGATTCAACACCATACATTTTCCGCAATGGCAAATTCCATTTTCGTCTTGCTCTACCATAACAATATTTCCTTTATAATGTTTTATCAACTCCTTCAAATCATCACTTTCACTTGATTGTTCATCAGCAAAAGCATATGCAACCTTCATCTTTAGAATTTGTTTATCTTTTTCTGTTGCTGGCAATGTTTTTAGCCAAGTAAGGATATTAAGAAACTCATATATAGTTGACTGAACTAAATACGGCGCCTTACCTTCCTTGACATACGCATCCATCTTCAACCTATGGGACCCTTCGTTGCATACAGATACAGTCGAATGAAAACATCTTTGTATATGAAGCGGCACAAAATTATTCTTCTCCATGATGTCCTGTCCAAGGAACTTACTACAATCAGCTAAGTTACTTCCTTGATATGGTTCCAAAAGAAGACCGCAGCAATAGCACTGTTCCATAACCCAATCTAATTCTTTACGAATCATATTGAACACTTCAGGATTGTTATATTTCTTTTCTTCAAGAAAAATCAATATTTTTATCAATTCCTTTGGATTGGAATACCAAGAAAGCAAATCTTTGTACTGATGCTTGATTTTGTATTCAGACATCTTTGGGACAACCTCCAATATTTTTTCAAAAAGAAGGTTCATTTCCAATGGCTTCTTATAATAGTCACGGTCATCATAGTTTCTTTCACATCCCTTGACCATGTAAGAAATAGCCGCCTCACCTTCAAATCCACCACCTGTATAAACAAACCAAGGAAGCATTATGTCCTTTTTTGACAAACATTGCAAAGCATACTGCAAAGCTGATACTTCGGGCATAGAATCTTCATCTGATTTATGCTTTAAGCAATTTGCATCCAAAACGATAGCGTCATATGAGGATGTTGGTGCAAGAATTTCCTCAATTCCTGCATCAACATTCAGTTTATTAGTTATGACTATGCCTTTTTCATAGGCTCTATCCATAAAAGCCTCATTTGGCATATCATCAATCCAAAGCACATTCAACTCCATATTACTCTTCAATTAAAGGTAAATAAATACTGAAAACACAAGGATAAGGTGATTGCAAATGTTCATCATAAGCAACTGAACCTCCAAAATGTTCAGCAATATCCCTCACTTGCCAACAGCCAATGCCAGTATGCTTACCAATTCCCCAAGTAAACAACTTTTTCAAATCTATACTTTCGGAAACAAGTTCACCATTATTGGCTACTTGAATGCATGCCGTGCCATTTGCCCCATGATTGGATAGAATGGCTATCATGATTTCATTACCATATTTCTTCCTACTACCAAAACCATATGCCTTTGCATTTTCAATCAAATTATCTAACATCTGTATCAAATCTTTCTTTGAGACATTGACAAAGCAATGAGCATCTTCTTTTAGTTCACGTTGTTCGTCAAAAAACATCCGATAGTCTTGATATTTGAAATCATTTATGTCAGGACAAAACTCAATCGAACATATCTCATTAACATCCTTACTCTTTACATATGAAGGCAGGAAATCATAAAGATCCACTTTTTCGGCAGGAGCATAAGCTTCTTGAGAGGTAAATCTATCAACCATACCTATTACCTTGTTTGTTTGCTCAACAAGCACGGACAGGTACTCACCCAACTTCTTGCCTGATCTTTGAGAAATCACAGAATCCTTATTTACACTCTCATTTATATCTATGAAATCCTTGATGTTCTGAACAGTAGGCATGATTTCATTCAAGACTTGCGCCACAGCATGTTTACGTTGACGTTGACCAAGGACGAAATTCTCAAACTTCTTCTGGTATGTCGCTTCAAGAGAACCCGCACGTTCTTCCAACAGGACAGATTGCTCATCCAATACAGCTTTTTCCTGTTCCAATTTTGACATAGGAACCTGTATCTTACAATTCAGAAAATCATCCACAGACATATACGCGCCATGACCTCCAAAAGTGCTTTTGCCAAAGCGATCAAGCTGCTCTACAAAATACTCCTTATACAACTCAGATAACAGGTATTGAGGAGTTATTATCTCTTCATTTACCTTGAACGCCTTGAAATTAGGTCTTACGAACACCGGTTTGCTATTCGTTTCCAAATAGGCAAATTGCTTTATGAACTTTGTCCAAAGAAGACAGTTCTCAGCGACAACACGTAATTGACTGCCCTCCATGTTTCTAACCTGCAATTCCTCAGCCTTAACAATATACTCTGCCGCATTGCTGTTTCTTCTATTAAAACTAAAGAACAGCCCTTCCTTTTCAGCAGCATACTTAGTCGTCAACTTCTTTAAGCACAGATTTAACGGCATTAACTTTTTACCATCTTCACACTCTACTGTTGTGTTTAGATAGTATAAAGGATATACTATATACTTACTGTCTATGACTTCTGAAGTTGGAACATCAACCACATGCTTCCCATTATTATTGGACAAGCATAGATTAACAGCAGAGTCCATATCAAAATTCTTGACGGCAAAAGACATTTCTTCAAAACAATGGCTTGCATCAACAAAACGCACAATACCTTTTCTCTGCTTATTCTTGTTCGTAACGAACACCAAAGGCTGGACATAGGTTCCATCCAGCACATTACTTGGCAAAAGAACTACAGTCTCCATCAAATCCTTATCTATCAATGGTTTTATCAAAGAAACGCCCTCTTTCGAGAAACATACAGAAGGAAAATGGACAGACACAGATTTCTGGTTACAACTTTCCGCTGCAACAATCAACATATTCTTTGGCTCATCCTCTAAATGTTGAAAATCATAAAGATTATAAGCCTGCAATCTCTTTAAAGGCTCACGAGAAAGAATCGGCAACATTACAATATTGTCGTATTGCTTTTCGTGCCACGCTGATAGAGGATTATACTCAACACTTCTGCTATTCTTTGAATGCAACAAAAGATTCAATTTCGCAATTGGTTTCATGTCATAGCAAATGACTTTCCCCTTATAGCTGACAGAGTCGTCCAGAAGTGTACCCAAAAAGCCATCCCCTGCAAAAGGCTCATATAGTGAGCCTTGCTTAACATTTAGCAATTTGGCAACAAACTTAGCCAATTCATGAGAATAAGAGCCCATTTCTTTAGGAGCTTGCTTTTGCTTCTGTATAGCCCTCAATATTTCATTGAATGCAAAATCCACATTAGCACTATACCAAGCTTTTGATATAGATGTTAATCCGTCAATTATATATTTTAAATCAATAAGCGTCAACTCATAACAACCAGATTCTTGCATCTCGGACTGTAAAGGATTGAATGAGTTGATTATGCCTTTAATCTCATCCTTGTCGTCATCATCGCTGAAATCGGCTACAATGGCACGATTAAACGTCCAAGAAGTTTCCTTATTACTTTCTCTTAGCAATCTCAGATACAAATTCTTACAAGAAACTTCATTCTTTGCCTCTCTCATCAAATTCTTCATCTTTGGAGAAAGGGAGTTTTCAGAATCTTTAAGTTCATTCCACATCTGCCAAAAATCGCTCAAATCATCATCGCACTCTTCCTTTGCAAACACTAAATCATGTTGTTCTTCTGGAAGGAGATTCTCAACATAGCGGAGTGTTCCCTTCTTTGCAAAATAGAAGAAGAGCAAGAAGTCGTAGATTCTCAATGGTTCCAAACTATAGTATGAATCCAAAGCGTCCATGAACTTACGAGTCTCAGCTACCATGTTTACATTCTCATTTACCATCATTTTCAAAACAATTTAAAAATCCAACAATCAATTAACGAGTGCAAAGATACTACCTGTTAGTGCAGCCATTCTGCACAGACAAATATTTTTGCAAATTTTCTTCGATTTTTACCTTAATTTCTTGTCTTAGCCAGTCTGGTGACAACACTTCCACATCAGGAATGAAGGAAAATATCTGCTGTGACAACTCCCTGTTCGGCTTTACATGGATGGATATAGTATTCGGTTCATCACATGTTTTCTGAGACGGATGCAATGGCTTTGACACTACATAAGGAAAACGATGCTCAGAAAAACGAAGCACAACTTTCTCTGTTGGCGTATCATCGTATGGAACGGACACTCCAATCACATCTTTAAAATAGGTATCAAAGTTTATCATGTCATTTTTGATGAATTGAACATCTGCCTTCTCGAATGCCTCTATGCGATCCAAGGCATAGTTTTCCACTCTATCCTTTTCTTGATGCAAACCAAACAAGAACCATCTGCCATTATATTGCTTTATATAATATGGATGAACAGTACAGGTTCGTGGTTCCTTGCCAAAGGATTGATACTTTACTTTCAAAGGTTGATGGCTTATTGTCGCATCTATGATTTCAGAAAGATGCTCCACACCTTTAAGCATATCATTCTGGGCAAAGGATATAAGATTCTCCGAATTTGGTTTTACACCGAAGCGTATCTCCAAATTTGAAATAACCTCTTCAAGCCATGCGTTGGCAGGAATGCCACGGTAACGTCCAAGCATACCGATTGTTGAGCGCAGATTTGCCAGTTCCTCTTGCGTCAACTCATAGTCAAAGATAGAAAAATCAGAGTCTGTATAGACATAATAAGACTTGTTGCCATCATACTTGATAGCCTTAATAGGTGCATTGAAAGTAATTTTCATGTTACTGATGTCTTCCCGAATTTGGCGCAAGCTGATGTTATAGCCAAGTTTCTCACTCACGTAATCAACCAAGCTATCAATATTGTATCTCCTTTGCTTATTGCGGAAGCAATGTTCGAGAAATCTATAACGATCAAACGCATTCTTGTTTACTGGCATAACTATTCTTATTTAGTTCGACTCCATAGGCTACTAACTCTATCTTTTATTTAGTCATCCTTGCGAATCAACTCACTTACATCAACACTTAGACACTTGGCAATCTCCACCAAATTTTCCAAATTAGGTTGTGCACTGTTTGTACACCACTTGGAAACCGTTGCAGGTCCCTTCCCCAACTGTTCAGCTAACCATTTGTTGGAACGTTGCTTCTCCGCAAGAACAACTTTTATCCGATTCAAGTTTTTGCTAACCATAACCTATTTAATTATTATGTTATTATGCCTACAAAAATAATAAATTAATCTGAGAAAATATCATTTTTAGGCAAAAAATTATCTCAAACAACAACAAATTATTGCTTTAAACAATAATTTGTCCAAACATTTTGATTTTTCGAGAAAAAAGCCTGTTCATAACATCACGCTATAAACAGGCTTCTGTAATTAACACACACAATTTTCACATATAGCACTATCTCATTTTGTCAACAAAACAAGTGTAAATCGATTGGCTTCCTTTGGAGAAAATTGACTAATTCCACCAAGGCTGACTGCTTTCAGTCTTTCCTTACTGATTCCCTTTTTGATAAGCAGTTTTCCGATATACCTTGCCCTTTCCTTGCTCAAATGCCTATTGATTCTACTTGTTCCTGTGACATTGTCAGCAGCACCTGAAATATGAATTGTCAAGTCTTTCTCCTTGGCTATCTTGACGATCTCGTCAAGATTGGCCAGTTGAGACATGTCCACCAACTTGGCGGAGTTCAACTTGAAATAAAAATAAACAGGTACCCCTACACCAACAGTTTGGGTTGTATCAGAACCATCCAAAAACTTGTTGGTATCCAACGACAATCTGTAACGGAGGGAATTAAGACCGTCATAGTCATTCTTGTTTTTACTCGAAACACCATTTTGTACCATTTCACGTTTCATCTTGCAACGACTCACCAGCATATCGTACTGGCGAATATAAGGAAGAGCGTCTATTACCTTTTTCCATCCCTTTCGTCCAATCGTGTAAGACAAACCTATCGAAAGACTTAGCATATTGTCACCTAACTTGCATGAGGTTCCAACACAATCAAATGTTTTCTGGGTTGTCATACCACTGATTTCACCGACAAGATGCAACCTGTCATGTAAATGATAACGGACTTCCACACCATACCCCAAGGCAAAAGGATGATTACCAATGTTCTTTCCTTCACAAGTCAAGCTACCAGGAACAGCAGAGCCGTTTCTGACTATACCAACCCCGACAAAAGGGATAACATCAAACTTTGAGATACCAAACTCGTCCTGTTGTAAATTGTGCGTAAGGTTATACATGAAATCCGCATGGTAATATTGGTAATTCATTGTTACCAAATTTGCATTCTTGAACTGCAAGCCTTGATAGCCAACCCTTCCACCTACAGACGGAGAGAACCATTTACCCAGTCCCACCTGTAGCACTGGCTTCGTTCTGTCAATCACATCTCCACAACCGATAGGAGAACCAAGAAAAGAAGACACTCCTCCTTTCAACTCCAAGAACCAATTACTCCCAAGATTTGAAGACTCAGTAATATTACTAAGGTACGTTGGTTGAAGCGTTTTCTGCTCTGTATCATATTGGATATTTTTATTATTACCAATATTACCTGCATTATCATTTTGCGTTACAGAAGCATCCATGCTAAGTCCTAAGAACATCAACATGGACAAGATAAAATACTTTTTCATAACTGTTACCTATGCAGCCTTTTCCGAACTGCGCTGTTATTGTCATTATTATTATTGATTAATTCTTCTTTTGTATTATCGCCCGAAAGTTTTTCATCCACCGCTTGCGCATTTCCACAGGTATCTGCGATTCTTTGCAATCTTCCATAGACCTGCGAAGTTTTTCCTTTTGCTCTGGAGTTAACCATTCGGGTGAGCTTTGCTGCCTCTCCAAGGGTGAGACAACCGATTTCTGATGCGATTCCATATTTTCTCAAATCATTGTCCGTTACACCTGCATCACCAAGTTTTTGCTTATATGCCTCGTCTATTCGTACATCCTTCAATTTCCCGAAACTACCATGACCAAAGGTTGTCATCGCAACGACATTTCCACCTTGACTGTTCACATAATCACGCAAGTCCCTCAGTTCGGCACCAGACGTAATAAAGTCATCCAAAAGAATATAATCGGTACCTCTGTTAACGTGTCCCTCAAATCGCATCCTCTTACTAATACGCGAAATGTCCGAGGCATTGGTGTGCGAAACGTCGGTAACTGCAATTATATCATGCTCGACCGTCATTCCTATCGCAGAGAACCTTACAGCGTAAGCTGCTGGTATCATATTGATGCCGTCCCCTTGAATCTTATGGTTATAGATGATGTGGGCATTTGGAAATTGCCTTGCTATCATTGCAATCTTCTCGTCTTTCACCAATTCGTCAACAAGACGCAAGGCAGCCTGAAAATCGCCATGCTTTGCAGCCTTGAAATCAGGATGATGACGAGCGACAGCCGAGGTTGTATGATTCACGACAGGAGGGAACTGACCACCCCAAGACGTACCTTCTGGCATGGAGTCCTTTTGCTTAAGGATGTACTTCACCGTGTCCATATCAACCCTTACGGAAGAATTCCCCAAATACATTTCGGCTTCATCCTCCGAAGAAAAGGTGAACAGAACATCAGCTTCTTTGACTGGCTCTATTACTCTAACGGTGAAATCGAGGCTGATTCACGTTTTTGGCGGCAACTTGCTCCGTCTGTTCATTTTTCACTTCGTCTTCCTTTACGGTTTGGTCATTTGCCACCGTGGTACTCTGCAGGCTTGACTTTGAGGTAAAAGATGGGGTAAACGTTTTGTTCTGCTTTCGTATATCAAAGAAATCCGCATCCCATCCGTCTTGTTCCAGACGCACATTAACGGCATCCAACCTCTGACTGATGAAAGAAGACGCTCGCTTGACATCCAACAATGTTGACTTGATGAAAGTCGGGTCTTCGTGAAGACTGTCGAGCCAAGACTTCAAATAAGCAGCACTATCGCTTTTTACATGTTTTTCCATCCCATACTGTGAAGAGACCAAAGCGGCAGTCAACTCTGCCACAAGTTCTTCCCTTGCATAAGCTGCACTTCCAAAGGATTGCCCTGGCTTCAACCTATCCAATCGACTTGGCGAACCAGAGGCATGTCCCATCTCATGCAGGAGATTGCTATAGAAAGACTCACCATCAACGAACTGTGCTTTCTCAGGAACGACAATGACATCCTTGGCGACACTATAGTATGCATCATCGCCACGTGTCGGCTTGATGGGACATACATACAAGTCCTTTTCTATCATGGCATCCAAAGCAGGGAAATCTTTCATACCTTCGGCGGACTCGAACTTTCTACCCTCTGCTTCGTCAAGGTAAGACTGGTACATCTCTGGACGTGACTCTCTCAGATTCGTTTGGTCGAGATTGAACACATGATACACCTGAAGCTTGGGATATACATGATACATCGCTCTCTCAGCTTCACCCAACAGCTTGTAGTCATCGTACTTGATGCGCTCCTTGGTATCTGCATGTACGCAGCTGAACGTAGTCAAAATCACAGGCGTACTTTTCTCACCCTTCAAAATGGACACATGAGGGAGTTTATTTCCATCTTTATCAACGGCAGCAGTTCTTCCTTCCTTATTTTTGGTAAAGTTAAGTCCCGCTATTCTGTCAAAAGTAGCATATCGGGAAGTTCGCCATCCCTTTTTCTCTTGCATGAGCATCAAGACTATGCTGTTCATTCCGTTGTAGTAACGCCCACTGAGATTTCTTGGCAATTGCACTGATTGTGGAGAGAACCAAGGTTTCTTCCAATCCTGCTGCATATTGGTGATTTTATCAATCATCAAGTCAGCAAAGGTATTCAAGGCTCTGTCCTCTGCGGACAAGCCATCAGCATTTGACGTATAGTTTTTCTTTGACATATTCATTGCATATTAGGTTTGTGAATTTTCTTTAACGAACTCACTCATGCTTGCCACCTTGCAGGACATTTGTACCTTGCTGTTGTATGAGGATATTTGAAGTTCTCCACTTATGCAGACATGTGCCTTGGAACGCATCCAGTCTGGCTTGACGGTTCCTATGGCAGCACCTTTCTCAGGGAAACGCATGAAATTAACCCATGTGCTGACAAAACTCTCACCAACTTTTTCTGCTGAATATGCGGAGAAAACAAGATAGGGATTACCGTTCTTGTCTTTCTTTTCCTCATAGACCTTTTCCTTCTTCAAATGACCACGGAAGGATAATGTCCCTGATATGGCATCCAAATCTGGCACATCATCCGTTGTCACGGATTCTGCCGCCAGATAAAAGAGAAGCTTGTTTTCCTTGTTGCGAATGTCCAATACGCCTTGGATGGCGACACGGACACCTTCCGCAAACAGAGAGACATCACTTTGTTGTCCCTTTGGATATGAGACCAGTGCGTCAACCGTGTTAGTATTTGTCTTGGCATCTGGCAAGGCTATGGTCACGATAAAGGACAGAAAAGGCTGATTGTTCTTATCTGTGCGAATGCTTGCACCTCGCTTGATGGTGCCGATGATTTTAACTTCTGCTTTAATCATATACTCAAATAGTTTTAATGTTATTTTCTTTGAATTGTCTGTTGCTGGGACTGTTGTTGACTCTCTATCTGGTCATAGTTCCTCGATGCTTGCTGCGAGAAGGTGATGGCACTGACCATACCACCTATTTTTTGTCTCTTCAATGCATCATCATCCTGCCCATTGAGGATTTGAGATAGTCTCGATTGTTCCGCATTGGATAGCTCATGCTTGTACTCCTGCTTTCCATCGTTTACAGTGAGAATAGCGTTTCCTTTGTTACCGATGGACAATGAAGCGGACTTGAAGTTTGGAACAAGGCTACCAATGTCAATCTTCCTATCAACAAGCGCATCGCTGACAGCTTGCATTTTCTCCTCCTTGCTTTTACCTTCCATCTGCATAGTCAGCATGAGCATGGTGACCAACATGTGCATCAAAGACTCCAAGAGCCCTTGTCCCTTGGCGTTTTCCAAGGCAATAGCCAAGGCTGAATCGGAAGAACCAAGCAGCTTGGTCATCCAGCTTTCAGGAGTAAGTTCTTGCTCTGTCTTTCCGTTATTCTTGGGCTGATACTGCGCCAACAAGTCCTTGCCGTTGTATTGTGCTTCCATCTTCAGGTTTCCCTTCTGGTTCAACTCGGCAAGGTATGCCGCAGGATTGACCCATTGAAGCCTTTTGTCGGCAGTGACGTTGATGACTCCAAGGTGTAGATGCTCACCAGTCGTTCTTGTTCCTGTATTTCCCGACACTCCCAGTTTCTGACCAGCGTTGACCACATCACCCTTCTTGACATCTATTCTTGACAGGTGCATATACTGGACTTGCGTCTTGGTTCCATCGGCTCGCTCATACTCTACGGTCAGTGTTTTTCCACCCCCTGTATTGGTCCGATTGTCAACACCAATGACCTTTCCACCGTTCTCCGTGGCAAGGACACTCTCATTATGAGTCTTGATGTCTATGCCATGATGAATCTGGGTCTTGCCCTTCTGCATGGGATCCTCACGTTTTCCATATGGCGATGTGACAAGAAGGAACTCCTCACGCTTGACAGGCATACTGTATTGTCCTTGTGGCAAGCTCATTCCAGTGTTCTTTGTCTCAACCTTTTTCTCCGTGTTGCTATCGGTCACGGGATTGGAGGCAACGCCGAACTGCTTTCCCTCGCTTTTCATCTGCCTCATGACCATCTGGTCATATTTCTGCAACCCACAACCCTCGATGACGTTAACGACCGTTGAGACGTAAGCCTTTGACGAGGCATAGCCTCCTTTCTGGATGCCGCTTGCCCATCCCCTGTAGTCGTCTGGTTCCAAGTTCTTGACATACCGTTGGTATCTCTGGTTGTTCAACACCTTGGAATGATCCTCGTAGCTTTGCCCCACGTTGTCGTATTTCTTGAACTTTTCGTTGGGCTTGTCATCATCGGCAAGGACATAGTTTCCATTGAAACTGCCTTTCACACCAAAATGGTTGTTGGCGGTATTAGCCAATGTACTCTTGCCATCCGCTGACTCGATGATGCCCTGCGCAAGCGTTATGGAGGCAGGTATGCCATAGCGGCGCATCTGCTCCATGGCATACTCTGCGTAATTGTCTATGTATTGTTGTCTTGATTGTGTCATTTTATCTTGTTTTATCTATGCATTCCATGACGTGTTTCTTTCTCAACGATTTCCTTGACCTCCTGCTTGTTTTCTTGACTTGCCTCTTTTGGAGTGTCTTGAACCTTTTGCTTGGGGTCTGGCAACGTGTCACAGATGGCAACTCGTTCCTTTGCCCTTATGAGCTTTGGCAAGTAACTGTCAAGCGCATAGTGAGGGAATGCGATGGACTCCAAAGGCTTGCCGTCAAGTCCTTGCTTATCCTTGCTTTTCTCCAATGGCACGGAAAGAATCTTGGAAGCCCTCTTGGCATCTTCCATGTAGGCTTCATAGAAATCACCTGCCCTAAACAGCAACAAGGCATCAGGATGTTTCTCCTTCAGTTCCTTGTATTGGGTGAGGATTGGAGGTACTACCATCGTCGCAATGACCTTGGTTTCTTGTTTCGTCGCCTCTTCCTTTGCTTTTTCCTCCCTCTTGTCCTTTTCCTTTTGCTCTGGGAATTGCCGTTGCTTATCCTGCTCTTCGTGATACTCACGATGTTCCTTCTCCTCATGAAGCTGTGTCCCTTCCACCTCTGGCGAGATGGAACGTTTCATCTGCTCCAACTTGCCAGACAAGACATCAGAATACAGGATAGCAGCCAGATGGGTCTTGTAATCTTGCTTGTCATCCGCAAGCCACATTCTTTGCCATTGCGACTGGGTTATCTCCACAGGTTTCTGTTTCTCACCCCCAATGGTTGCGACAAGTAACATCTTGGACTCCTTTGTCTTGAAGGCATTGACCTTGTTGATTAGGTCAAGCGTCTCTTGGCTTGCCCCACTTCCGAAAAGCTGCACCTCTTTTTCTGGATTCTTGGCTACCTCGGAGTAATATTTCTGTGCAAACTGGGTACGGAACTCCGTTACATGGCTCTCGTCATGATCATTCTTAATGACATCGAAATACATCCCCACATCCTCCTTGGTTGGATGAACCGCAAAGGTTCGCTCGTTCTCTGGTTTCGCAGCCAGAGTCCATTTTCCTTCATCATCCTTTAGCATGGTAATCTGGTCAAAGGATTGCGGCACTTTGTCTATGGGGAACTGTGATTTCCATTGCTGTTGCAACTCCTCGGTCGAAGGTTTCTCTATGAGCGTGATTTTCTCACCTGCCTCGGCTTTCTTGACCATCCCCACCGTTCTGTTGACATCATGAAAGATTTTTTCTGCCACCTTTGGATTTTCTTTCAACTGTGCCATGATGGAAGGGAGTTCCCTTTGGGTATCAGGGCGCAACTTTGCCACCATACCCAACTCCAGCATCTTGTGTGCCGAGGCAAGTTCCTCGACAAGCATCTCACGCTGTCTTGCATCGGCATTGCCATTTTCCACGTTCATGCCCTCACGATGCAAGCGTTGCGGTATGCCTGTGGCATGGGCTATCTGCCGTGACACTTCCTGCACATAATCCGCATAGGAAGGGAAATCCTTTTGGGCTGGTATATACAAGGTGTCCTTGCCTACATCATAGTGGGCAATGCCTGTGGCATCCTTGCGGATTGGCAACAGGTTTTCCTTTATGCTCTTCAGAAACTTGTTCACGTCAATGCGAACTTGCTTCTCGTCCTTCTCAATATCATCAGGAGCTATTCTGTTTTCATAGAATCCATTTTCACATACATGCTTTCCATAGTCCTCCTTGTGGACATGGGACATCGTGGTCTGGTCTATGTTGAATATCGTATAGGTGTCCTGCCGTGGATTGAGCTTATATTTTCCCTTGTCTTCCTCAGACAACTTCTTGAACTCCGAACGACTCAGTTTGTCCTCTGGATTTTCCTTGTTCACATACTGGTTCATGTTCACCCATACGAAAGGCATTCCCTTTTGTCCCTTCTTCACCGCCTCATTGCGATTCTGGGTCTCATTGTACAGTGTGTAAGCATTGGTTTGAAACTCTCCTTGGTCACTGTGCATTGCCATCACCAAGGCATTGACTGGCGAAATGGTCAGCTTCTTGTTGTAGAAGTGAGGTGCCAGCTTTTCTTTCTCATTGAGCAATATGCCACCGTTTTGGCTTGCTCTCTCCAAGGCTGCGACAAGAATCTCCGCCTGTCTCTCAACCCCTGTTTTCTTTGGAATTACTTCTTCTGCCATAATATCATATCAGTTAATGGTGAAAAATATATTGTTGAACTCTTAGCGTATTCCACGAACCTGCTCACGTTCCTTGTTCTGCTCGTACTGCTCGGAAACATTCCGAACTTCTCTCTGATTGACTTCCGTAAGTTGGTCGGTCTTGGCAAGGATGCGGTTGGCGATGACATTGATGGGCAACGCCCCTTCCTTGTATGCGTCCATTACCGCTTGCGGCAGCGTCACTAACCTTGGAACATTGTCTATGTCAACCAACAGAACATTGCCCTCAATCTGTGGGTTCTTCATGCGAACATTCAAGACCTCGTCATCATATCGCTTGTATCTGGTGCCTGTTACCGTTTTTTCTTCCTGACCACGGTACTCAGCCAAAGCCTCCTGTCCCATCTTGTTGACAAGATTCGCTCCACCAAACAGCATCAAAGGAATTTTCAGAAACGGATTCTTGATAAACGTTCCTGAGATGAGCGCAGCCAGTGGCATCAGGGTGCCTTGGTTCAAGCCAATGGACTTGGTCTTGCCAGTGAACACACCAAGCAACATGTCTGGAAGCATGGCGAGTGTCAGCCCCAAGTGCTGCATGGTGTCACTCATTCCGTTCATTCCCAAGGCATCCAAGATTCCATTCCAACCACTGTAATCTCCTGCTTGAAAAAGAGAAGCCGATGGATTTTCACCCTGATTCGTTCCGTTCTCATCATTGGATTGCGACGTGGATGTCTCTATATCGTTTGCTTCCTCGATGTTGGAATAATGGACGGCATCCTTACCTGCGAGTTTTCTCGAAGAAACCTCCTTGGCTATTGCCTTGGAAAACGCCTCGTATTGCATGGCTCTACTGGTGGCTTCCGCAACGGACATCATATCCGTCTTGCCACTTGCCTTGACTGTCCTTTGCCCTGCATCGACGGCTTGGTTTACTTTCTTTCTGTAACTTTTAGCATTCTCGTTTGCCCATTTCTGGGCAATGGCAAGCTGCTTGTCTGTAGCATCGGCTATTCTGTCAAAGCCCATCTGGGTGAGCATCCACTTGGGAATTGTTACTGTTTGCTTGCTTGCAGCGGCAACTTCTTGCTTACCCTTTTTCTTTTGCTCTTCCAGATATTTATCCTGCTGCCCCTTGGCATAATGCGAAGTAGCTGCCGTTGCGCCATCCAAGGCTGTCTGCCCCCAAAAGCCACCTGCACCCATCGTGGTAGTTGCGTTGGCAAGCCAAGAGAGGACGCTTCCTGCCGCCTCTTCCAAGAAAGAAGGGTCGTGTTTCTTTTCTCCCTCCTTGTCTATATGGTCTTGCAAAGCCGTGCTTCTTGACCTTTCGGGTAGATAGAATACACTTTCCTTGGCAGCTCTCCTTATCATATAGTCAAGCGTTGACTTGGGCATCTGCTGGTGTATGAGGTAGTCAACCATCTTTTTCTCCGTGACGGCATCGACCTTTATATGCTCCTTGGCAAGCTCTGCCTTGACCATCCCAATATAGTCATCGACGGTCTTTCTGTTCCACTTGCCCAACTGCCTTACCTTTTCCTTGGCTACATCCATTGAAGCCATGCCGCCGTCAGGACCTGCCGCACCAGCAAACAATACTGAAAGCGAAGAGTTGTGCTGACTCTGCTCATCGGCACGAAGTCGGCACAATTCATCACGCACCTTGTCCATGATTGGAACGATACGTGTCTGGAACTGGTCTTGCATCTTATTGTTCGATTTTGCCATTTATACAAATGTTTGTCTTAATTGATTGATTACCTGTTCTCTTGTCTGGGCAAGAGCTGCATGGAGAACTTCCATCTGCTTGGGGAAATATTCCTCCAGCCACTCGTCCTTTTTGATGTTGTCACGAATGAACTTGATGGCAAGCTCCCTCGTTATCTCTATGGCTCTCTCGCCCTTGCTCTTTCCATTGAACCAAGCCTTTGTCCACCAGACGATGCCGTCCTTGTCGGGATATACGCTGACAGTCCTTTGAATGTCGAAACTTTGGACATCAATGTCAAAGTTCTCGAATGGGTCGATGATGCCTTGGCTTTCTACAGCCCTGTCAACAACTTTTTTTTTTCAAGTTCCGACATGGATGAAAGGAACACGCCATGCATCAAGGCGAGATAATTGAGGAAATCATGGGTTAGGAGCGTTTGAATCCTGCCAATGATACCATAGCTCCTCACTCCAAGCCCCAAAGGATTCAGCATACTCGGTGCGTGTTCATAATAGGCACCGCTCTCAGCACCTTCCTTCAACACATCCCTCAAAGCTCCCTCGGTATTCTCTGGCACTCGATAACGATTCATGAACAGGTCTGTCATGTACCTGCCAAAGAAACGTTGGTACATCTGGTCAATTTCCTGCTGATGTTCATCATAAGGGGTCTTTACATCGAAGTCCAGCGTGGCAATCTCAGGATTGTTTCCCTCCATCTGCTTTTGCTCCATGACCAAGAGATTGTCACGAAGCATCGTAAGGAACTCCAAGGGATTGACCTCCCTTCCGTTGTAATGAACCTCCACATGAAGCAGTCCGTCGCATACGGCTATATTGTCACCTGCCTTCACGCTCTTTCCAAAATTGCAAAGGGAATGATGGATATGGGAATATACGACATCATAGGATCCATTTGCACCCTGTGAATAATTCTTGTAGTTGACCGTTATGTTGAAACCTCTGTTCACATCGCTGCCTATGCCTGAGACAACTCCTGTAGCAAGGGCTTTCAGCCACGTGTCCTTGCCAACCATGAAGTCAACTCCATGATGAAAGAACTCCTCCTTGGTCTTGGGATGTACTTGCTTACCATAGCCCAATGTGATATTGAGAGGACTGCTTTCTGGCAACTCGAAGGGCATGGCATAACCACTTGGAGAATGAAGATTCATGTCACTTGTAAAGTCCATATCTTTCTGAATTTCAAATATTATTCGTATTTATATTATTACCCATATTACCTATGAATACTATTTTGTTTCTCTTGCGTCTCTTGTTTTTCCAAGTTTTCTTCCTTAACTTGCGCTTGCTTGGAAGAATTGTTGCCTATCATCATCATAGCCATTAAGGCTCCTCCGATTTTCCCAAGAAGACCTGTGCGACCGAATATCATGTATGCCGACGCTATCAAGGCTCCAATGCCAAGCCCCGATACCTTTCCATTTCCAAGATTACTGAAGAAATTGGAGAACATGCCCATGCCGTCACCACCGAACATGTTTCCGAGGAACTTGCTGATTCCTTGAAGCGTATCAGCCAAAGTCCCAAGGATGCCCTTGGTCTCACTGGCTGTGTCCTTCAAGCCATCAAGGACTGACTTTGTCGTGTCCTTGACTTCCTCGACAGTATTCTTGCCTGTGAATCCATTGACCATATCATGCGTGAAATCACCAGAACCATCAACACCTTCACGAAGGGTCTTTCCCACAGCCGTTCCCATGGAGTCGTTGGTTCCGAGCTTTTTCCAACCTGCGTAGGTTGTCACGCCGACAACTGCGGCTGTCTTGGGATTATGCGACACGGCAGAAACGACCTTGCTTCCTGCACCGACAACAGAAGAACCAGCTCGCCAAAGTGACGAAGTAGTCTGCACTCCTGCCTTCCATACCTTTGGTACTACCTTTGTTACTAACGATGATAACCAACCCATAGCTTTACTTTCTTGGTTTTACACTTTTTGCGTTTACTATCCAAGCACCGAGACAATCCTCGATGATTCCTGCCTTGCCCTCACGATGCGGCAAAGACTTACGTTCTATTCCATACCACACCTGCCCCATGTTGGTACACTTCACGAGTTTCGTCAACATGGCAAGTTCCCTGTTCATCTGCTGCAACTGGGGACGTATGGAAAAGACCAACTCGACTCGTTGCCTCTCCGTCATCTTCTTGTCTATGCACACTTGCCGAATGGTATTCACGATGCCGAGGCTCTTGTTGATGACACTCACATAGATGTCGTTTCTCTTGTTGTGAAGCCCCACGGCTATGGCATTCACAGGCGTATCACCTATCTGGGCTGTCAACTTTCCCATATTCTGGCATAGGTTGCTCACCTCATAATAAAAGCCATAGGTCTGGGCTGCATAGGAAATGATGGTTCGGAATGTGCTGAGATAGTTGTCAAACTCCCTTTGGAAATTATTGATGGACTTGACTTCACCATTGAGCCACACATGTCCTTCCGTTTCCATAGCCATTGTTTCCAACTGACTGTTGTACTGTGACTTTGCCTTGTTTGTGTACTCGACAATCATTGCCGTCAACCCAGGATCGACCTGTGCCTCCGAATAAGAGGCAAAGCCGAAGCTGAGTAATACGGATAATATAGTATATACAATGTTTCTCATCTTACGTCTCAATATAAACTGACTTCCCTTGCCCTGCGTTTCCAATGCGACAAGGATTGCAAGGCTACATCACGGCGGTCACGCTCTATCATTCCTGCCGTAGCCCTGTTCCACACATCACTCATTCTATAATGGCGTATGCTGTAATACAGCAACTGTAATTTATGTGAAAAAGCGGATAGCCTGTCCTCCAACTCCCAAAGGGTCTTGGAACGGTCGGAACCAGTGAGCATGTTCTCACTTCCTCCCTGAGCAACGGCATTCTTCAACAAGGTGAACACACTGAGCATTTCAGTGGTTGTTTCCATATAGAGGTTGTTCATGCTAACCGTTGCTGCAATTCCCTGCGGATTATTGTGGACAGCCTTCCTCATCTTGTCCAAGGTAAGAAGAATCCTCATGCCGTCACTGTAGATGTGGGTGGCTGCTTTCAGGGCAGACGCATAGCCTGTGGCTGTCTTCAAGTAACTGTTGTAATCCCTTTCCCATTTCTTCATCTTGGTGAACTCGCCAGCCATCGCATTTTGCATCAAGGCGGTCTCACGCTCTGCCTTTGTCTCAGACTTCACGGTCTTGTTTATCAAAGTATTGCCAGCTGCCAAGATGGTGTATTCACCAGGATTGGTGGAAGCAACCTGAGAATAGGCACGCATACAAGTGGCAAACAGCAGGACGAGTGCCAGCAAAGAGACCGCAAGCCATTGGTCTAAGGCTTCTTCTGAAACTGGCGGGAAGTGACGCCCCACTGATGATTTATGATGTTGTTTATTTCGTATTCGTAAATTCATGAATGTTCCTCCGTCGTTTATTGTATTCTACTCGCTCCCTGATACAGTCAACCAAGTCCATATCATTCCATATACCTATCAAGTCAATGCTCGGAGTTGTCCTGTCGCCACTATACAAAGTAATGGTCTTCAAGCCCAACAGCAACTGGAAAAACGAACGATGCTCGCTATAGTCAACTATCCTGTAAAGTTCGATGAAACCTCGCTCTGTTGTAAACACACCATGTTCATATTTGAGCTGTTCCTCCGTTATCACGAAAACCATCCTCGTGACATAGACATACCGATAGAATAGATACAGGATGAGGAATACACCTACACCAAGGGCATAGGAAGCCCAGCTTCTCGGCATGAGACCATCATATCCTGCAAGGGCAAGCACAAACAAAGTCAAAACTATTGTCACACCGTCCGTGACAAGAAACTGCAAACCAGAAGGATGGATGCGTATAGTCTTATATATCAATCCCATCTTATCTTGCCATGCTACGGTGTTGCTTTCTTTCCTCACTCTCGCTGATGTCTATCTCGCCATTGCCATCCATGTCCATTCCTGCCGAGGTGGTCAACACCTTTCCTTCTTTTTCCTGTTCTTTGCTTTCCCTTGACTTTTCCGTTTCGATAAGCTGTTCATTCCAATCCTTGAAACCACTTTCTGGCACCTCACGCTTGACCGTAAGGTTTGGCAAAGCCTCTCCATCTCGCAAGGTTGGATGAAGGAACTTGACGGAATAGGTCTTTACGGCAAGGTAAGGCGATTCGCCGTGGGAAGTCAACGCCTCCTTATTGCGCTCTCCAAAAGCTGGACGTGCGTTCAGCTCATTGTAGTTGTCCCAATCTATGCTTGACACATAACCTTCAGGGAACTTCTCATCCATGAAATCCTTCACCAGTCGCTCCTCCTCATCGGAAAGTCCATCCATGTCACCGTTCTCGATGGCACACAACGCCCATTCGGGGATGTCATAGGTTCCAATCTCTTTAAGATGTCCTTGCTCACAGCCGAAGCAAAGTTTCTCTCGCATCATGGCATTGTATTCCTTGAACAAGCTGCTCGCCAAGTTTTCCTGTTCCTTGATGTCACCCTCGAAACACAGTCCCGAATGGGTCATTGAATAGAGTTCGTCAGAGGCATCCCAATACTTGTCATAGACTTCACGAATATTCTTAGGCAAATAATCATGGTCGCCAGAATGGTAGTCATTGGCATCCCTCAACGTGTCCATATAGGGCTTCATGTCCTCGCCGACCTTTGGCAACTCCTTCTTGACATTGTTCAACTCCAACTCGAAGTTCTGGGCGAACTGCCTTCCTGCAAGGTCATTGTCAAAGCAAAGATGATGACAGGCATTTCTTGCCTCCTTGATGACACCACGATATTGCATGACTGTAGGATTGCCACCTGTTGACAAGAAAACGGCATTGTCCATGTTCTTTCCTTGCTTTGTCGAAAGCTGGTAATAAGCCATCGCATCATAGGCACTTTCGAACCACAGGACATCCTTTGCATCCTTCAGCTTTGTTCCAGATGGGCTGGCTATCCACAATCCTTCGGACGAATTGCTTCCGAGGGCTTTGCCCTTGTAGCCGCTCGTCCCATCCAAACGTGGTCTGCCTCTTTCTTCCAAGCCAACTATATCCTCTTTGCCTGGAACACGCAGAGGAAAGGCGAGGTTTCTCAGAAACTGGTTGGAGTTCTTTGTCACCTTTATATCCGCAAGCATGAATTGGGCTGAAAAGGCTCTCTGGGTAGCCAAGTCTATCTTTCTGCTTGCAAAGAAAGGATAGAACTTCTTGATGTTGTCGAAGTTGTATTTCTGGAACGACAGAATGTGATAGCTGTTGATGTTGAACGGCTTCACATTACGGTTTGGATTGACGATACGCTGCATACGATTTTCTATTGGATGATTCAAAAGACGGTTACAAACTAAGTTGACAAGACGAATTGGATCCATCCCTGCCCTGTATTCCTTGAACAGATGGGGATGCTCCGCAATGAAGGAAGTGATGCCATAGACCTTTCTCTCTGGAGGCTTGAAGCAGCTCTTGCCATTGGGCATGACAACAAACTTGTCACCCGAGACTTTCTTTCCAAGACTGTCCAGACGAATATATGTAGGATAGCGCAAGCCATCAGGTCGATAGAACTGATAGCCTGCGTCTATGAGAACATCTTGAATGTCAAGGCGTTCTCTGAAATCATCAAAAGACAATTCACCTTCGCACTTCATCAAAAAAACAATATGGATTTATAACACTCACATTCCTATGGTTTCCAAAAGTTTGGGACAAAAGGGCATTTGCCGACATTGAGGATTTCGACACCATCCCAACAGGCACAAAGGAACTCCGCTTGATTCTTAAACGGTCTCCACATGATGCCATCGTCCGTTTGCAATATGGTTTTCTCAACATCTATCACCTTCAAGCCTGTTTTCTCCTCAAAGAGCTTCACTTGCTCTGGGGTAGGCTTTTGTAAATTTTTCTTTGCTATTTCTTTGTTTATTTTATCGTCCCATGCCTCCGCCATGATGCAGTCCTGCATTCAATCCTGCGTCAAAGGCTCTCTCCGCAATGCTCTGTGGGGAATCAACACCAGGCTTGACATATATCCGTCCTGTACCATGGACTTCCGAATGAACCTCTGGAGAAGGATGGGGATGCTTGATGTGCTCCACGTTATGGGCAATGTCCGCCCCCAAATAGGTTGCCTCACTCAAAGCTGTCAATCCTGCGCCTAAGAAAGCACCAAGATTGAAACCTTTCCGCAGCTCTGGGCGGCTTTTCATATCGACCTCATGGAAGATTTTCGACATCATCCGCTGACGTTGGTAGTCATCGACCGCCATGAACTTGTCATACTGTTTCTTATCTATCGCATGACTGACAACCTCGCCATTGATGACGGCACACATCTTGTAAGTGAACTTATTTTCCTTGGATTCGTCCTTATTCCCTTCCTTCGACTGTGGCTGAGGAAAAGGATTCTTCTCAACCCATATGTCACCGACATCAACCTCCCTTCCATGCTTTCCTTCCCGATACCACGCCTTCCTTTCATTCATCTTTTCAAGGTCTGCGCCATTGACATATCCTTTGTCTGGGTCAAGGGTCGGTGCCACATGTTGCACGCTTGCCAAAGGGTCTTGCACTACTTGCAAGGTGTCGTCATTACGCTGTCTGGCAAGTGAGGATTCCACCTCTGGTTTCAAACCGATGGAAATACGCTCCTTGCTGTTGAGCATGTCCATCGTTATCTTGTCCTTGAAGTCACCACTGATGACATTGTTCAAAATATTTAGTCGTTCCTTCAAAGAAGCTGCTTTCAAAGAATTGGCAGTGAGCTTCTTGACCTCGTCATCCGTCAGGTCATATATGAAATCCTGCTGGGTTCCTGTTGACTGGATGGTCATTGTTTTCTTGTCCTCATCAAGAACGATACCATGTGAGGAAAGGACTTCCTGCCATTTCTCATTGGTGAAATACACAGGGGATGTTATCAGCTCCTTGTATGGCTTGGCAGGCTCCTGCGGTCTGGTTCGTACCTGCACTGGGGGAAAACAAGTCTGCATATCTTTCAATGGGTCACTGGCTTGCTCAGAGCGTCCCTTGTAATAGTAGCCGTACCCTCCGCTTTTCAACTCTCCTGGTCGCAACCTGCCATCGGCGTGTTCCACTACCATGGGACTCATGGCTACACCTGCCATCCTGCGTAGGTGCAAGCCTGGTTGCTGTCGTGGTGTCCATCCCAAGAAGCCTCTTCCAAAGGCATGGGGATGCCTTTCCTCAAAACCCTCCCGATAGCCATGAAGTCCCATGACCACACGACCATTGACATTTCTTGCTGCCACGAAGGAAGAAGGAACGTCAAAGTCCTTGCCTACTATGCTGTTGAACGTAGCGTATGCCTTTTTGTTGGAATAGTTGGTTCCTCCGTCGGCAAGTGCCCGAAACTGTTTCTCGCTGACAGGATAGTCAAGCATCGGGGAGTCATGCCCTTGGACTAACAAATGGTATTTGTCATTCACCACGGCAAGCTGCGCCTTCATGCCATTCTTACGAAGCACTTCCTGTAGATAATAGGACAAGTCGCCTCGGTATGGCATCGCTTCTGATCGAATACTCATAATCTATCAAGTTTGATTGAACTTAGTTACTCACACTCTCCTCAAACAACTCCTCACGGAAATCCATGAAGGCAAGGGCTGAGGAATCCTTGTCGGGCGAAATGCCCTCGTCATTGCAAAAACGACCATAATCCTCCGAGACCTCGTCGGACTGTTGGGTCACGAAATCAACCGCAGAGATGTTCCCTGCCTCGTATTGCTCACGGAGCGTGTCATAATCTGGATAATTCTTTGCCATATTCTTATGTTTTATGCTTATCTTGTAATCTGTTGGGATAAATCTTCTGCCTCTGAGTTAGAATGTCCGTTGCCATATCCCTCTTGTTCGAAATGAGATTCCATAGGCATCCCTGCTTGTTTGGCTTGACGTTCCATCACGTCGAGAATATCCTTGGTAAACTCATTCTCTGGGACATACGTAAGGACACCGTGCTTGTTTATCCAGCAACCATCATTGCCAAAGCTATACTCAGGCATGGACTTACGTACCGTTCGTTCCCATTGCTCAACTTGACCAGGAACCAACACGACACCTTTGTCCGAGAACAAATCGACACCTATGGTTATATACTCAGGCGAACCTTCTTCGTTTTCTTCCGAAATCGTGACGAGGCTACCCTCGGACAGTTTCCTTAGGTCATCGGCGCTGAGGTCAAACTCCTCACTTACATTTTTGAGATTGCGACCTATCACCTGAGTTAGGGTATAGACAACACTATTGGTGTCCTTGTCTATCTGCACAAACGCCTTGATGCGCTGCACATCCTCAACACCCTCTTCCGTCACAAACTTCTCCTCAACTTCCGACACGATAACCTTGCCTTCCAACAGGAGCTTTTTCTCACGTTCTGAAAATTCTTCAAGGTTCATTTCCTTCAACTTCGGAGAGAAAAGAACATCCATTCCGTCTTCTGTCTCTACCAAACAGAACTTGGCATAAAGATGGGTGCATCCAAAAGGCTGTTCTATGGTAAGTGGGAGCAATGGCGATTTGCCACCAAACTCTATTATCTCATGGACAAAATCTGGTAGGTCATAGACCATCTGCTCGCTAAGTCCGAACTCGGCGAGGATGTCCAATGGATATTCTTCCCTGTGAAATTTCTTTTCTGACATATTATAATTAATTGAAGTTTCTTGCGCAAAATTAAAACACCTTTCGCATGTTCCATCATTTTCATTCTCAAAATATTGATATTTTACCGATATTTGTTTCATTGGTTCTATTCAGCAATAGTGATAGAACCAAATTTAAAATAATCCTCAATAAATTGATACTACATAATCATTATCCTGCCCTTATGAGAAAAAGTATGTATTTTCGCAGCATGAAAAAAGTTATAAGCATCATAGTCACAATTATTGCCTACACCCATTTTTGCTTCGCACAAGCACAGGCATCACCATTCAACACCATAGGGAACATCGGTTACAGCAAACAAAGAAAGAAGAATAGTTCTACGTCAAACTTGGATTCAAAAGAAGGAAACTTGACATTGGATTCCATCACCAAGTGTTCAGACATTCCTTCATCCAACAACATGGACATTCCACAAGATAAATTATCGTCCATCATTGAGATGTACGAAAGGTATTTAAGCCAAAAGAAGAAAGATCCTTGCTATGTAAATGAGTGCAAGATAATTAGCTACTACAAGGGAAGTCCACGTGAGCTAAACCTTACCAACTTGATGGCGGTATCTGATGAAGTGGGTTTGTCCAACCAATTGTTTGTCATGGCACAAGCCTTATTGGAAACAGGGCATTTTTCCAGCAGGGTTTGCAAAGAGTATAACAATCTGTTTGGGCTCTACGACAGCAAAAGCCGTGATTATTTCCGCTTTGCAAGATGGGAGGACAGCGTAGTTGGTTACAAAAAGATGATACAGTACAAGTACAAAGGAGGGAACTACCTGAACTTCCTTAAAAGAATTGGCTACGCTGAAGACCCAAGGTATATAACTAAGATTGCGAAAATGGCAAAAAGCATATACCAAAGGCTGTTTAAAGAATAGTATCTGTATCAATAATTTGATATTGAACAAAAAGTACAAATGCTATAAGTTTATCTTGGATTTTAAGAAACTTTCACCCTCAATATAATGATATTTCAAATAAAAATATTATCTTTGCATATGGGAAAGTGTTGCCTTGCACTTACTGTGTTGCTTTGCCATGGTTACGCAAGTAGTCATGCGCAGCATAAGGCATACTCACACTTTAACACTATAGGTGATTATCATAGGAAATATGTATCACCTAACAATTATGCTCCAGACGACGAGGGAATGGATGAAGAAGCCGACGAGAGTAATCTCATCCAGCTGCCGAATGACAGCTTAAAGAGCTATATGCCATTGGTCGCACTGCCTCTAAAGAAAATTCGGATTTCATCACCTTTCGGTTCAAGAAGAGACCCGATGAATAGAAGAAACAGAAGGATGCACAACGGACTTGACCTAAAGGCAAGGTTTGAGGAAGTGTATTCCATGCTGCCAGGCATCGTAACAAGAACAACGTCTTCCGTCAATGGTGGCTATTACGTCACTGTCAATCATGGTATATGCGTATGCTCATACCTTCATCTTTCAAAAATAAAGGTCCAGGTTGGTCAGCATGTCAAGGCAGGTGACATTATCGCCATCAGTGGGAACTCTGGCAAACGGACTACAGGTCCACACCTTCACATAGCCTGTCGATGGGGTGGTGAGAACGGAAAGTTCTTCAATCCTCTGCTTATCCTTAGATTCGTGAGCGAGCAATTATTAAACAACAATACAAAACGACAATAATATGGGAACTATACTGGTTATACTTGGCATCATTATTCTATGCTCAAAAAATGACAACAAAGCAAAGCGCCGCCATCGGTCATACTTCGGTAAGTCTGGCTGGGAAAAGACATGTGATGATGGTGGAAAGTTCTTTGGGTGGTAAAGTTAATTAGAATAATAACATTTTTAAGTAAACATTTAGAGTTAAACTTGTATAAAAAACGTTTTTTCTCATTTGTTTTATTTATTTTTGCAAACAAAAATTAAATTGTAAGCATATGAGAAAAATCTTTTTGGCTCTCGCCTTCCTCATTGTGTCTCTTCTGTCTTTTGCACAGGAGCATATTGAATTTAAAGGCATCCCTTTAAATGGAAGTTCCATGTCTTTTGCTTCAAAATTAAAAGCGAAAGGCTACGAACAAGTATATCATAGCAATTTCGACTATGTATTAAAAGGACAGTTTACAGGTAAAGAGGCTACTGTTTATGTTCTTGGGACTCGTAGTAGCGGTACTGTTTGGAAAGTTGTTGCCCAGTTGCCTGAAGAAGACTCATGGGCACATCTTAAGTCTGACTACAACAAATACGTAGAATTATTCACTCAAAAATATGGTACGCCTTCTGATCATTTTGAGTTCTTTTCCACACCATATTATGAAGGAGATGGATATGAGTTGCAGGCTTTAAAGAATGACAAATGTACTTATAGCACATATTTCAAAACCGAGAAAGGCACATTAAATGTTGCCATTACATCATCAGGTAATTTATCCTTAGGCTATGAGGATAAAATCAATACTGAAATACAAACAGAAGAAAAAAATAACGCAGATTTAAACGATATTTAAACATAGAAGATTATGAGATACTTATTAATTGCTTTGGCATTACTGACAACAATGATGTCTAATGCACAAGAAACGAATACTACAGAAAAGGCAAACAGCAAAAAAATTGAAACCAAATATGACAAGTATGTTTCTAATTATGGAACTTTCTTGCGTTTTGCTGAATATAACATGCCTAAATTAAATCTCCAAGGCGATTGGATAAATGAAACAAAAATCAGAGAATTTATTGATGTCAACACAGGTAAGAAGGATTATTTTGTACGCATAAGAAGTGGTTATCCATACAATGTTGAATCTATAGCATACTCTGATTTGGAAAAAATCTTAGACGCAATTAGTAAACTTAAGCAAAAATTTTCTGAAGATTCCCAAGTAGGCAATTATCTAGAATTTCGCTTTACATCAGAAGATGGTATGCAAATAGGTTATTATTATAGCGACAATAAACCTACGTGGTTCATCACAATAGATGGCAACACAAGGTATTTTAAAAAAGATTTTGACTTCGAGCAAGCATTCAAGGATATGGCTTCAAAAATTGAAGAATTAATGAAACATTAAAATGAAATTATGTTGAAAGGTAACGAAACAATACTTTCTACCCCATAAAAAAGCATTCAACCCTCTATCACTTCTAAAGAAATAGATAGGTAGTCCCTTCTACCTATCTATTTTTTATTAAACTCTTGAATTTCTTTTATCATATCCTTAACTTCCTTATTTACCTTCAAGAAATTTGCATACAAGATCCTCTCTCGTGCTTCTGCTGAATCGAAATGATAAAACTTTGGCAGAGGATAATTTGCATAGTCCTTTTCTTCTTGCTTTATCTCACTCATATCAAAGTCCGTCTTACAATAGAACTTGCTTGTTTGGAACTCCTCAGACTCTTGTATATCCATGCTGTCATTACGACCTGTTTTAGTTTTAACAAAGTCTCTTGCCGTCTGACCACAAATCCAACCAGTAGGCATATCTGCAATCTTGGAACCAGGAACAAGTGAATCCATGTTCTCATTCAGATTGATGGATGTTCTATCCCTGTCAATGGTAACTCCTTTCTTCAACTGTACCACCTTGCCAAATATATCATTGGACAACCATTCGAGGGTTTCTTTGGCTCTGGCAGAACCGCTGACCACGTTACCTACAGTCGTGATTATCTTCTGCATACCAGTTTTTCCATAATCTGCTTCCAACTGTGGCAATTCCTGAAAGCCTAAGGCAACACTTACCTTGTTACTTCGAGCAGTACCAATCAATCGGTCTATTTTGTGGAAATATAATGTTGGCAACTCATCAACTATGATACTGACAGGAATATTCTTTCCTTGGCCAGTATTCACTCGTGTCACGAGACGATTCAAAATAAGGGCATTCAATGCACCGATAATGCTTTCCATCTCAGGGTCATTAGCTATAAGCAAATAGCTTGGATGCTTAGGGTCGGACACCTTCAAGTCAAAGTCATCGCCATCCTTGCTGAATATCCAGTATGATTCCTTGGTCGCCAATCTGGAGGTAAATACTCGAAGGGTACCTATCATACCTTCCAACTGTTCCATCGCCTTGTTCTCAAACGCCGTTCTAAAAGGACCAAGCAGTGGAGCAACCTCGGTGTCAGTCATCAAGACTTCAAAGATGGTTTCATAGCTCTCATTCAGGAATGATAAGATATGAGGCATGTCGCTATACTTGCCAAGCCAATAAGCTGGTTCCGTTATATTTCCCATGGCATCACGCACAATGCCAGTTGGCTTTATCATACCTGTCTCAGGATCGATGGTCTTGTCAAAGTTCATTTCATTGCCATTCTCGTCATAAGGTCGCTTCTCATAATTACAGAAGAAATAAATGCAAGCAGCCAAGAAGTTCACCGCAGAAGTTTGGAAGAACTGGTCGCTACCACCGCCACCTTCTTTTTTTCCCTTTTGTAAGGATTCAAGAAGCGTCTCTGCCGTCTCACTGGCAGCTGCAAGGTTTCCAATATACTTCAGTTGGATAGGATTGACTCGACGGCTATACTCTACATTAACGAAATTGATGATATTAAACTGACACCCATCTGGAGTCTTACCTTCTTTCTTATTTATCCTGTAATGGTAGTAGAGTTTTTGCGCAAGAGTCGGGAACTTGTAATCATACACTACCAAGGCAAATCCCTTCGCACTATGTTGTCTGATGAAAGGCTCTATAATGGAGAATGTCTTTCCTGAGCCAGGCGTACCCACTACCCATGTTCCACGGAACGGATTGATGACATTTACCCAACCTTTTCTGAACTTTCCCTTATGGTAATAGCGCATGGGAATGTTGACACTATAGTCGTTCTCGATTTTCTTCTCCATCTGCTCGAAGCTCTCATTCTCGAAATTAAAGCGATCCTTCAGCAATCCGTCCTTCAAGTATTTTGAGATATTATCCAATGCCACATGACAAAGGACAGTTCCTAACACGGACATCAAGAAATATAGCCATGTACTGCTATACAGGCTAAAGAAACTTGGTTTCCAGTTCTGGTAAAATACCCATACTGATAGAAAAATCAAGATGATTCCTATGGATATAGGATATATAACCATCTTCTTTGCACTGAACTCCAAATGTTTTTTATTACGTGTTCCTATGCATGTGACACAAATAATCAACAAGGTCATCACCTTGCTGTGAAGGAGATGACCATCCTGATAAACATCCATCAGCTTAATCCTATCATGAATATCCACGAGAATGCCACCCCAATGGTCTATGACATTAGGGTCTATGGCATACTCAAAAAATTCCAAGACGAGGGAGACATAAATGAATGTACGAAATATCTTGTACGTTGTCTGTAAGTCCTTGCTTTCTTCCATGCTTATTTCTCTGCATTATTCAATCTTATCAACATTATTGGTCTAAAAGGGTACTCGAAATGTTTGTCCGCACTCTCGAAGCGTCCTGAATATAGACTATATCGCCAAGCTCTGTCTGTTTGCGCATCCTCACATTCAGTGCTTGTCCAATACCAACAACTCTCATTGTTTATTGGCAAGACATCGCCGTTGCATTTGCTTATAGTCGTGTTAACGACATCCCTTGCAACATACAACCTATACATTTCAGCTACCGAAGGGACATAATACTTGGGATTGACGCTCTTTGCCAATGGAGAAGCTATCTGATTGTAACGTAAAGAGGTCGTATTTGTCTCACCATCATACTGGACGATGTTGGCAGATGTCCCCTGTACAAAATAGGTTGTGTCTGGGTCACTGAAAGCCTTACCTTCATACTCCTTCAAAGACACCGCATAAGCTATACCTGATGTCTCATCATTCTTATCGACATAAAATAATACTGCCTCTGGAACATTGCCATCCGCCATGCACTTCTCATATGTGACAACATCACCATTGGTACAGTACACCATACCCGGAGCCCACGAGTGCCAACTATAGTCCTCAAATGTATGATTGTCGCAAGATGTAACGAAAGGAAGCATAGCCACCAATCCTGCTAATATTTTATTCTTTTTCATATCGTTTCTATTTAGCGTGAACCTGTTGGAATCTTGAATCCTAATACGACACCAGTACGAAACAAGTCCTTCCCATTGATACATAGGTCTGTCTTTACTTGCCAAAACAAATGCCAACCATGGCGAAGGGCATAATTCTGCTCGTAGCCAACATTTGCCCAACCTACAAAATCATGCGTGTCACTTCCACCACTTGCTCCGATTCGTAAACTACCATAAGCATTTTTCGTCCTATATACACAAGGCTTGTAAGCTACCCCAAATCCCCACGTCCGATAATTCTTCCAAAAAGAATCCTTGGTGATATGCCCAACCCTCTTGTCTTTTGAATATTTCACATAGCCATTGGCAAAATATTCCCAGGCGTTGTGGTTCTGTATTTCATGCTCAACTGCAAGAGTGGCATCAAAGCCCTTTTCATACAAAGTACCTACACCAACTGACAGGCGATTGCCATTGCTCTGAGCTTGCATCATCATGGATGATAGAAGCATGCAAAACAGCAATAGTACATTTCTCATATTATTCATATTACAAATATTACCTTTATTACTTATATTTTTCAATTCTCATTGAGCAATGACTTATTGAACGAATCTGCATTCAAGACATCCTCATACTCAATGCTTATGCTGATTGTCCTTCCGCTAATTTGTCTCTCGCTCAACTCGATGGTCAGAATCTTATCATTAGGGAAGGTCAATTTCTTAACGGCAAGGACATTTCTATATCCATACTGAAAAGAAGGACTGTCATCAAGGACAAGTTCTGGTGTTAGCTCTATGGTCTGAACGGTAGTGGACTTCGCTGTTTTCTTATCATTGAGTTTCAATCTCAACTGGTCTATGTCAAAACGAATGTTCGTTCTGTTTTCCACAGAGAAATCCAAGAAGAAATAATCACCTACGCTATAGATGTTGTTCAATCGCATCGTCATCCTATGTTTTTTCGAGGAAACATTCCTGAAATTTGCTGGTGATGACCATATCTGACGAGCATACCGAACCATGTCCTCGGTTGACATACTCACGGCAGGATTCTTGTAAGGAGTTCTCTCATCCAGCTCTATGGTCTTGTCCGTCACTGCTTCATCCATTCTTGATGTGTAAATAAGGGCATACTGCGTACGGTATCTTTCTGTTACCAACGTAACAACAGCAAGTACGTCACCGTCATGATTCACATCCACACCTTCCTTGGGTTTCAAGCGTATTGTATTTTTGATCGGTTGGTCACCAACCACTTTGTCCGTGCTTATGTCAACAAATCGCACAGGTTCACTAGCTGTAATCACCGTGGTTACATTCTCATTGACAGTAAGCATCTGCATGTCATTGTAGGTTTTCTGTCCCCAAGATACGGTAACCGAAGCCACGCTAAGTGCGACTACGCAAAAATATTTCAACAAGTTCATAATTTCTATTTTTAATTTGTTACTTTTTCTTTTCTTTGCTATTGATTAAATACACCTGGGTTCCATACTTAATTTTAACCCGATTCTTTTTGATGTTCTTTGAGAGGGCATTGGATGCCTTTTGATATGCGTTCTGCAAGGCTTGCATTCCCCAGTTTCCAAACTTATTACCATTGGAAGAACCATCGTTGAGATTCATGCTTTGGTTGAATGCGCCACTGGCTATGTCCTTGGTTGCCTCTGAGAAACTACTTTTTGGAACATACAATCCTTCCATGCCATCCGTATCATAGATGCTGAGATTAACCTTCACCAGCTCATCATTCACGAGGACACTTTTCACATTTCCCTTGACACGCTGCTGTCCGAAACCACTCATCAGGCAATATAGATAACTGCCTCTTGGAATCGTTCTTTCACCAACATCTATGTCATCCAACAAACGCAACCTGACACGGCTTCCATCCACTGCCTTTATATCTTCATCAACGATAGCCCTAATCAACTTATGCACTGGTTCGTTGACGGCAATCGTATTGAAATACTCCGACGGTTCCTTATGCTTCTTGACAGCTTCCTCTGCTTCTGCATCCTCAGAGATAGCATTGACCGAATACTCATTGACTGTAGCATTGCCTTTCACCTCACCCTTGGCTTGTTCCTTGCCTTGCATGGAATTACCTGATATGGCATCCTTATTGGATGTTTCAGCTTGACCACCATCAACCTGTCCTTTGCCTTCATTACGAGCATCGGCAAGTGCCTTTCTTAGGCTTTCCAAAGTTTCTTCTTCCTCTGGAGTATTGCCATTGGAACGGTCATTTGTCAAAGCATTGTCCTTTGCTTGCTGCTCACGAATCTGGGCTTGCAGCTTACGAAGTTTCTCCATGGACTTCTGAGCCTCATTGCTACTCTGATCCATTGCGGCAACCTCCGCATCGGAATACTGGGACTCATACTCCTCCTTTTGGTCTTCACCTCCTCGCTCGATATTCTCCACTGCGGACTCATCCTTGATCTTTCCAAAGTTATTGACCATGTTACTGTATTTGTCGCCGATTCCATCGCCTTTTAGATTGGCATCAGGCAACTTGTCGTTGTAGTATTCCGTGGTCTCTAACTTGGAGGGTGCTTCCGCTGCCTTAGTATCAAAAAAACGAAAAAAGAAATACCCAAAGAAGAGTATCGGCAGATACAGTATGGCTGGCAGCATGTATTTTGGCTGTCTGAAATTAATTTTGTCTGTAACTTTCATATTGCTCTATCATTTGTGATTTGTCTTTTGACTGCTCTTTCTTCTCTGTCGGATTCATCTTGTTTCCATCTACATGATGCCTGTTGAAATGCAAGACCTTTTCTTGTCGCTTAATGGCACTGGAAGGCTGTTGCTTATAGCTAACAGCCGTGGACATTCTGTATAGATTCAGACCGATGCTAAATAGCACGAATCCAAATATGAAGGCAAGGAACAGTTTGGGATGTCCTGAGGCAAAGCCCTGCACCTTCATTGCCACCTTGTCAAGTTTTACAGCCTTGGCAAAGTTTTTACCAGCCTCTACGGTTTTCTCATGTTTTTCCTTATAACCAGGATCGTCCTTGTCTGGGATTTTCTCGCCAAATATCATTTTCTTTACTTCCATAGCAGAATGTTTAATAGTTAGACTTCGTATGCTGTTCCATATCCTTGTTCAGGAGAGTTCTCCAGTTCACGATAAGCAAGCCATGGGGATTGTTCTCCGTCCTTGGGACTCGCTTCAAAGAGCCTTCCGTAACCAGCTCTCGCATGAGAACGGATGTTCTTCTCTCTATACGCTGTCTTCCATAATAGGTGAACGACATCTTTTCCCTGTCAAACTTGATGCTGTCACAGAATATACTGAACACAGCACTGGTTCCCATGATATTGCCATAGAAGCCCTTTTCCTTCAGCGCATTGTACTGGGCAAGTCCAGTCTCGTCAATCAGGTACATAGCCTTTTCCATCGTGTACTTGATGTACTTGTCATCAGGTGCCAAGGTAAAGAAATAATGATGGAACATCTCGACATGGCTCTTTGCCTCCACGTCCAAGGTTTCTTCCATGTTGCTCCTGTTCACCAAGATTGGGACATTGCCATCGAGGACATAAATCTTCTGCTGCGCATCATTGACCATTCCCTTGGCTGTCCAGATGCTACCCAAGGAGATTACAACGCACCCCACAAGAAAGAGGCTGCAAAGTATGAGGACAAGCTTGATTTTGTTTTCTAAGTTTTTTATTACCATAATAAATACAACTTTATGTTTATACTCCTATTACCTTTCCTGCGGAATTACGCATTGACGTTGCTATTCCCTCACCGAAACTTCTGGTTGAGAACGCCGTCTCTCCCTCTGGTATCATCCAAGCCGCAAGGTCTGGAACCAAGTTCAGGCATTTCAACGCCACAACGCTGGCTGCCATCAGATAACCTGCCGAGAAAAAGGAATTTTGCAGATAGTTCACCACGCTCTCGTCCGTAGCTGTCACCGCCGCCAAATCATTGTACTGAATATTGATGACTATATCGAAGAGCAAGAGGACATAGAAGCCGACGAAGTAAAGCATCGACCCATAGAAATGAACCGTCAGATACCTGATAATCCACTTTGCCCATGCTCCTTCCCATTTTGGCAAGAGGGAGAACGCCCATTGAATCGGTCCGAATATCGTGAGCATTCCCAATAGGATTTGTTGGCAATAGATGGTTCCCCACCAACCTATCCTGAAAGTTATCAACGCTATCAGCATGATTACCTTGTCAATCATCATGACCAGTCCTGCCGAGGTACTTGTCATGTCTGCCTTCATGATGTCCTTCTCTTCCTGTGCCGCAGCATCGGCATCCGTCGCATCCTGCACGCTACTTTGCGTCAAGAGTGCGCTCACGGCATTGCTCGCTGCCTTGATGGTTGATATGGGGTCTGAAGTTTCCTCACCCAGTTGGAACATCAACTGCTGGACATCCTTCATCCTGTCCTCGACCTGAGCCGCCTCATTCTCATACAAGTCATGGGTATAGCTGCCAATGGCGTTGGGAACGTAACTCAGAAAGTCCAAGGCGCACCATGTGCTGTTGCCACCAGCTATGCCTGTGTCGGCAGGTGGGTACCACCAACAGAGGATGATGCTTACCGCCAATGGCTTGAAAAGTTTCATCACATCCAAAGGCTCACGCTTGACCATCATCTTGTAGGCCATGTTTGCGCACATGATGATGGCAAAGAGTCCTGCCAATGCCATGGACATCTGGAGAATCCACCAAAATGGTCCCTGTCCGCCTGTAAAGGTTGCGTCCGTTAAGAACTCGTTCGTTCGGAATATCACATCATCAATTTCCTCTTCAAGGAGGTTGATGCCGAAATCTACCGCTGTACTGTCATTGCTCATAATTCTATTGTTGCTTTATTGTTTTTCTATCTTTGAATGCCCAGCCTCGTTGGCGGAGTCACGCCAACGGTTATATGATGCCGCTGCATTTTCACCGACCCTATGCTGGAAGCGAGCCAAAGCCGCCACCAGCTTGTCTGCCTTGTTCTTCGTTGTCAAATAACGAATCCTCAGCAAAAGGTAATCGTTCGACGCAGTTATCTCATCCAATATGGCAAGGTATTGCTTTTGCCTCTCGCTATTCGGCATGTAAGCCTTCTTTGTCACCTTGATGGCAAAGTCATACATCTTGCCAAGCTCATTCCACGAATCAATCTCTTCCTGCTTGGCTTTGCCTGTGAGATAGCTGACATTTGACTTCATCGCCATCAGCTTCTCCTGAATTTTATTTCCTTCCGTTAGCCAAGCGAGATCCACTTCCCTGTCGGCGACATTGGTGACCTCGACCTTTGCCCTTCCCTCCAAGTCGGACTTGATACTGTCCGCATACTCAACCTGTGGCAAGGAAGAAGTATTGGCAGCTATGCGCAACTGGTTCTTTACAGAAGTTACCGCCTTCGCTCCCTTTTTATAGTTATTGTGGGAAACCGTATAGTAAATCTCTGGCGTCAATGTTCCTGAGCCCAGTTCCATGACCTCTATCTGTGCTTGCTTGGAAGCGTCATGGTTATAGGTCATGCTCTGACCATTGGAATGGATGGCGAATACAGACATCGCCAAGACGAGCATTGTTTTAATCTTATGCATAATCTTTCGTTCATTAATATCAATAACCAAGGTGTCCTGCCTCCAGCCACCTTTCTATGGCATCGTTAGCGACTTCCCGAATGGTCTTGGAGCGATATAGCTCGGACTTCCAGTAACTCGTTCTCGCCTGTATGAACTTCCATGTTTGATAATAGGCACTGTTCACAATGGCTTTTATCCTATCCAACGACTTGTTGACTTTCTCGACCATGAGCATCATGGAGGCTGTGGTACAATGTACCTTTCCACTCGCATAACCTGCCAAGACCACGACCGAGGAATATAAACTTTGGCATTCTTTCGTCAGGTTCTTTACAGCCCTTATGTTGACAGCCAGCAACAAGGTGTCAGCGGTCTCAAATTTGCCACGCCTAACAATCTTGTCATTATAGGCAGACAGCATCGTCTTGTACTTGCCAATCTTATCACTTACGTTGTCATAGGTTCGATAGACATTGAATCCAGTGCTTACCGTGCTATATACAAGGTCTATCACATCGAAAGCCTTGGTATACTTGTCAAGTTCGAGATTGATGTCACGATAATCCCTATGAGTTACTTGGCTTGCCTGATGAAGCAACTTGTTGCTCTCCTCCAAGGTCGCTCTCGCAAAGAGCAAGCTACGCTGTTTCTTGTGGTCATTGATGTATGCCTCTATGGTCGGAATATCCTTGGGCACCAACTGCGCTTTCAGTTCCAAAGGCAGAAGGTTTGTCAGACAGGCAAGTAGCATAACCAACAAATATTGATAGCGTTTACTACCTATATGACAGAGCTTTATATCTTTGTTTATATTACCCATATTATTTTTATTACCGTTATTTTTAATATTATTTCATCTTACTAGACTGTTGCCTTATTCATCATATCGGTCATCTTCTTTTTCTTCGTCATAGAAGGCACTGCCTCCATTATGCAACCAACGCCTACGGCATTTTTCGGCTATGGATAATTTTCTGTTACTGTCGGCATTCAACTTCGGAATCAAGTCGTGAACCCAGTCCAAGAGGCTGTGCTTGTAATGAAGGAATTTTTCCACAGTGACAAGATCCGTGTATATCTTTGCCAAACGTGCCTCGATGTCCCTGGCGATTTCAAGTCGATCACTTGCCCAAAGCAAATGTCTCACTCCATCCGCATCTTCTGTTTCCGAAGTTGGTGACTTGGAATATTCAACGCAGACATCGCAACTTGGAAACTCCTTGGAAAGTTCACTGATTTTCTCATTGACGAGCCTTGCGTTTTCCTCATCGCTCTTCGCAGGGTCGAGTTCCATGATTTCAGCAACGGAGCTGTCACTCCAAGAACTGGTCAGCTGCCAATCTATCTGCACAATGGCACGATGTATCTTGATGCCAAGGAAATACTTTGGCTTTCGTGCTATGGAAAGGGTTGCCTTGAACGTTACAGTTCCTTTTACACTTCCTACTGTTCCGTTCCTGACAAAGGTATAACCTTCCCAAGCTCCATTGTCTGTCCAAGTTATATGATACGCATCCTTCATTGCCTTCATCAACTGGGGAATGCGATTGTAATCATCCGTCTGGGCTCTCTCACCTTCCTCTGCTTCTTGCATAGCTTGCTTTGTTTCGGCGATTTGTTTGTTGGTCGCATCAATCTGTGATTGCAGCTCTGAAATTTTCTTCTTGTTTTCCTCATACTTCTTTCGATAGGAGTCAGTCGCTGCCGACGAGGTACTTTGAGACATCTTTCGTAACAGCTCGCTGTTTTCCTTGTTCAAGGCATCCTGTTGAGCTTGCAAATGAGCAGTTTCTTTCTGCAAATCACCGAGCTTGGCTTGCAACTCATTGGTATCAATCTGGCTGTCACCGCCAAGAGTGGTTGCCATCGAACACTTTTTTGTATGATTATCCACATATTTACCACAACTGCCACATTTGTAAGTGGTGCTTCCCTTACCCAACTGTCCACCGTCATGGCAAGTGATTGTGAAGGTAGCGGAGGACGAGCCTGCCAACTTTCTCGCATCTGTCGCCGAATAGTAACGACGATTGTCATACCCTATATAATAGGTATAGTTCGACTCCTGCGGATGCTGGCTGATATAGTCGTTCAATTGCTCCGAGTTCTCTATCTCCTGATGCTCACCATTGGCATTGTACTGGGCGAGGTGAGCATTCATCTGAGCCATGAACGTATTCCAATCCATGCTGTAACTGTCAAAGACCGCCTCATAGACTTCTTCCTTGACATCCCATGACTTGGTTACGCTGATGCTATAAGCGTAAGCCTTGGCATACATTCCGCTTTTCTTCTTGCTCAGTATATATGCCGACCTACTATAGTATATGTTATACTTATACTTGGAATCCTGCGCATTCAACTCAGAGACCTTTTTTCGATTCCATCCTGCAAAGTTCTCCGAATTACTCAGAATAGCTTCTGTCTGGGAAGAATTGGGATAGAAGTTCTCATCCTTTGTGTTGATTCTATACCACTGGTCTCCGTACAAGATGCTATTGTCATCCGTTGGCGGTTGGTAATCACAAAGTTTCTCATTTCCATAGTCCCTCCTGTATATATACACCCTCTGTGTATAATACTGACCTTTGGCTGCACTTTGGAAGTCATCCATCCACTTCGTCAAGTTATAGTCACCCAAGGCGAAGAAACCTTCAATATTGTCCTTGCCAGCAAACTTCTCCAAGATTTGCGTAGTTGAGAGACTCTTGTAATCGGCGAACATGCCGCTTGCGTTGTCAACAAGGGTCAGAACGCTTCCCATCTTGTCATCAAACGAGCTGTTGAAACTTGTGCCTTGCAAAAGTTGGTTCATGCCATTACCGAACCCTGCACCAGCCAAGCCAACACCTTTGCCTATCAGGTTGTCCAAGTCTTTCTCCAAGTTCTCCTTGGTAAAGCTACCAGCTATGTCATCGCCCAAGTTCTCAAAGATTCCTTTCCAGTCCATTCCTCCTAACTTAGACAAGTCAAAGATTGGTTTCAACTGCTCGGAAATCTCCAAGAAGGGCAAATCCTTGAAACTGAGGGAAGAGTTTGTAACAACACTCTCGAATTGCTGACAAAGGGACTTCACATCTTCCGTGGTCTTCAACAAGTAACTTCCCCAATAGATTGCCGTGGAGGGGTCTTCCATCATCAACCTCGCACAGGTGAGCGTCCTAGGAATGATTCGCTTCGAGACTATGTTGTAGATACGCTTATAATAATAGTTCTCGTCTGCACTGTTCCAAAGGTTCAGGTTCGTGAGCGCCTTCCTGTCAAGATACTTAGAGGAGAATATTCCTGCACTCGCCACTTCGGCAGCAGTATAGCTGTCGTATATCTTCTGAAGGTTCTCATTGTGCAAGGCTTCCATGGAGGCTTCCGTCATGAAAGCCTCGGACATGGCTGCCATCGTCTTGTAGTCAACATTGACACTCGCATACTGCGCCCTGACAGTGAGGGCTGTCAGAGCGAGGGTTAACAGTATGGCTACAAACTTTCTCATGATTTTTCTTTATTCTATTGTTTTCTTAAATTCAGAATATGACCTACAGAATTGACTTTCTGGGCAAAGGCAAGGGATTTGTCAATGCCTGAGAGGTTCCAGTCACGACAATAGGCTTCTATGGCTTTCTGGTGAGAGCAACGCAACTCTTCCTTGTACAGTTTCAAAGCCTCTTTCTCCGCTCGTTCCGTCGTATAGGTCATGTAGCACTCCCTTGGCTCCTCTACGCCATAGACATCGCTGACCAAGCCACGGCGTATGAAAACTTCCCTGAAGAAACTTCGTCCCTCCTTGTTCTCCAAGCGGTTGATGGTGAATATCTTGCTGCACTCGACATCCGTCAAGCCAAGGACAGCCTTGATGTCATCGAACCGTTCCTTGAACTTTCCCTGGTCAAGCAGTATCGTGATATCCGAGTTGTTGATGATGGCTTCCTTGACAATGGGGCTTCCAATAATGTCCTGCAACTCCTGTGTCACCACACCGACCATCGCCCAGAACTTTCGGGCGGTCTTATACAGATACTTGATGTACTCCGCCATCATCGGAGAAGCTACCGCCTTCCATGCCTCCTCGATGACAAGCACCTTGCGGTTCTTCTTGATTCGCATCTTCTGGATGAAAACATCCATGATGATGAGGGTGACAAGCGGAAACAGGGTTTTGTTGTCCTTGATGGTGTCTATCTCGAATACGATGAACGTCTCATCGAACAACGAGGAATCAATGTTCTCGTTCAGGGTTCTCTCATAGGTTCCTCCCCGATAGAACTCAGACATGGAAAAATTGTACGATGACATGTCGATACCAGTAATCCTGTTCTCGCTACAGATATAGGGAAGTCTCGCCGTGCTATACTCAAAGAAGGTGTTGAAGGATAGTTCATCTACGACCAATGCCTTGCGACGGTCTTCCATGTCCTTGATTTTACTCCATATTCTTTCCTCTACATCCTCATTGGTGTCCGTAGGCTTGCCCTCAGTGGCTGTCTCTATCAAGAATTTCTTGTGCAAGGCTTCTATCTGGGTCTTGCTATATCCCTTGAAGCCCATGAAATATGCCTCGTAGTATTCCTTGATGACTTGCTCGATAAGCAGTTCCTCTATCTTGGAAGGGATGGCGGCATTGCCTTTCCATATGAGCATGACCAAGTTCTTCAAGAAGTCCATCTTCTCCACATTCAACTCTTGACGCTGAATCTTGAAAGGGTTCATGGTGATAGGATGCTCTTCCGTATAGCTGATGTACTTGCCACCGACATACTCACATAGTCCCTCATAGGAATTTCCTGTGTCAACCATTACGACATCCGTGTTCTGCTCCCACAACTGGCGAACAACGCTGTTCATGTGGAAGCTCTTTCCTGAGCCAGAAGGACCGAGACAGAAGAAGTTGCTGTTGTCCGTCAACTTTTTCTTTCCCTCCTTTCCCGATATGTCTATGGCAACAGGAACACCTTGACGGTCTGTATAATAGACTTTCAACGGCGTGTCCTCGCTCTTGGGAAGTTTCTCCTTGTACATCAAGCATCCTGCCGCATCGCCAAGGGTCAAGAACCTGTCATAGTCCTTGTTCATGGAATAGCAATTACCAGGAAAAGAACCCACGAAGAGTTCCAACTGGTTATACGCCCTCTGGCTTATCTGGATTCCTATGCGTCCAAAGGCATTCTCCAGATAATTGGTGCATTTCTGGATGTCCGCATCCTTATCAACAGTCACTACGAAGTTGAAATGGCAATGGACAAGCTGCTTGCTCTCCCTTGCAACAAGTTCCTCAACCCTCGTTATATCATCCACCGCTATCTGGTTACTTGGATTCGGCAACGAGGAATGACGGTTCTTTTTCTTGGCGAGCTTGCTCATCTCCTGCTTCTGACTCGGCAGAAAGACCACTTGGTTGAACACCACGCTCTTGGCTTCGGGAACATTGTCAATCAACGCCAACAAGTCAACAGGCATGCAAATGTTGTTGACCTCTATGTTGGTATAGGGTCTTACCAGCGTCGGCAAGACGATGCTATCGACATCGACAAGGCTGTATATCTTGAACTTTCTTTCGCCGACACCGATTTGCTCCTCACCGACCTTGAAATTGTTCAGGGAAACATGCTCGCTTGTATAGTCCTGGGCAAGATACTGGTCAACAAAGAACTTAGCTTCCTTCGCCGTCAAGAACTTCGAGTTGATGCCCCTGTCCCCCAACTGGTCTCTTACCTTACCGACCTTGACAAGGAAATCCTTCCACTTCTTGCCGTCATAGCTGAACAACCTGCTTTTCTTGTTTTCTTGGGTAATGGTTATATAGGTCGTACAGTCCTTATATTCCCTTCCCTCGAAATACTTGAAATAGCTCAGTGAAAGGAACTCCTTGTTTCCCTCATCGCAAGAATGGAAATTCTTTCTTGTCAAGATGTCCTGCTTATGGATGGCATAGCCTTCTCCCAAGGTCGCCATGAGAGAGGTCATCAAGTTAGAGAATGAACCATACTCATTGATGTCCGCACAATATTTCTGCACAGGATTTTGCATGGCAAGAATAGCAGAGAACTCGCCAGTCTTCGTGTAGAGAACTCCAACACCATCAATGTCCTCGACGGAGAAATAGATTTCCTTGAAAATCTTGGCTCGCTTGCTGCCTGTTCCAAAGGCATAGACCGAGATGGCCATGCCTATACATACGGCGACAAAAATTATTATGGCATATACAATCATTGCTTTAAGTTGCTTTTGTCATAGACGAGTGAATTATATATAGATTTCGTTGGCTCAACCCAAGCCACGGCATAATGTTCCAAGTTATAAAAGAGAGGACCATCTTGCTCTCGCTGAAGAAGATGCTTGCAGATTCCTTGGCAAACCTCGTCAACCAACTTCGACTGGAATTTACACAAGGCTTCCTGAGTGAGAACATCTGTATCGCAGTCTTCCGTCATTACCACCATCGAGGCTATTTTTTCCTTGTCATCCACAAACCTCTTAAAAGAGACATAAATTTCGGTTCCATTGGTTTCCACCTCCACGGCAAAAGTCTCTGGCATGATGTAAACCTGTCTCTCACCATACTTATTATGCATCGTCACTATCAAGATTCGTCCGTTCATAGTTCTAATCATTATTCATTAAATTAAACATTTAAAGGTAGGCTTCTTCCTGCTATTCAGGACAAGCCTACCTCCATTTCATTTCTATCAGATACGTTCGCCGTAGGCATAGATAAAGATTCCCTTGTCGCTTTTCTTCGTGTAAAGTCCTCGCCGCTGCTTTATCATTATCAACCCAATTCCGATACTGAGGGAAACAACCGTGAACACAAGGGCGATGATGAACCCCACAAAAGCATAAACCAACATGAATCCAAGGATGCCGACACCTGCCGTTATGGCTGCCCATGTGATATAACGCCCCTGAAGTCCCATGAACTCCAATGGTCGCTGCAAGCCTGTGAACATCTGACATCCCTGCATAGCCTCATTACTCTGTGCCATAGCGAAAACTTACGATTAGTTAGTAATACCGAAGAACAAAGGCAATGCGTTCGCTGCCGCAATCAAGAAAATACAAGCACCGACGGTGAGCATTATCTTTTTCTTGACATCCTGCTCCTCGTTGTTCATGGCGATGTAAACTGACACGGCACCCACTATGGCTACGATACCTGCCAAAGCATAGCAAAGGTTGACTACATACGGAATGTATTTGGTCAGCTCTGTGGCTACGGTCTCCAAGGCACTTGTACCTGCGTCATATCCCGTACCTGCCAATGCCTGTGCGTTGGCAGCCTGTGGGAAGACGGAGCCAAAAGCCATGATGCTCGCTACGAGAAAGAGATTGACTTTCTCAGCAGCCTTCTTAGCCAAGTTCTTTACAGTCTTACTGACTTTTGAAATAATTTTTCTCATTCGTTTCTCTAATTTTTTACGTTTAACTTTTTGTGAACTTATTTACTATCTATCGCGATTTGAATAGCCTAAAATACGAAATTCATGTCTTGGTAGCCATAAAGAGCTGGCATGACTATGGTAGCTCCTATCATGAACAGTATAGCCCCGAAGAGCATCATCATGCTCTTGGTGATGTCCCCCTCGTGATAGTTCATCTTGATTCCTATCTGCAAAGAAGAAATGATTGCCATGACAGCAGCCACGGCATACAATATCTCAACCGTATATATCATCATCGTACCGACAAAACTGGTCGCCTCCTCCAAGCCATCGGCTCCCCAGGAGTAATCGACGGCTCCGCACTTGGCAAGAGCCGCCGACATCGAACCCATGGCAAACACAAACGACAATAGAAGCCGAGATAAAGAGAACTTAATATTTTGAAATTTCATCCTTGAAGTCTATGTTACAGTTTTCCTTTTTCTTGCGAATGACCTCTGCCAAGTCAAAAGAAGGCACGAGATTGCCCTTGGTCTCTATGCTTCCATTGGAGGAATTGACCCTTTCAATATGCTGAGACACCTTCACGGAAACCTCTGGCTCGACAATGGCACTGACACCAAACTTGGGTTGCATAAGCTCTGGATCGAAAACCTTGCTTTCATCAAAAGGCTCAGGAACTTCTTCCTCATCCTTAGCCTGTTGCTCCGAATATCTCAAAACTGGAAGTTCCTCGTCATCATCCTCGGAAGAATCCTCGTGCTCGTCTGTTGTCCCTTCACCTCCTTCGGATATTATTTCTTCCTGTTGAGGAGGCAAAGCTGAATCCTCTTCATTAGGTAAAGGTTGCTCTTCGTTGCTTTCCTCTGGGACTTCAGGCTCCAAGGCTTGACCTTCGTCCAAGAAATTGAAGCCACCTGTCTCAGGATTTTCCACGACAGCCTTGGGCTTATACTCGTCTTGGTCATCGGTGCTGTCACCAACGACAATATTTTCCTCTGCGCTTGCACCAGACTTGGGCTTGGCATTCAAATCCATTGTGATGATTGCGGCATAATACAAAACATAACCGATGGTCAAAACAATGGCAAAAATCAAAAATGGACTCATTTCTTTACCGATTGATTTAAATTGATGATTGATTTTTTGTCGGCACAAAATTACAATCACCTCGCCATTACTCATCTATTATAGTCCCAAATACCCTTCATATAGCTCACAATATTTTTAATTGGTTCTATGCAAACAAACTTATAGAACCAACAAATTGATAAAAACGGTAAAGCTACGTTTCACAAAATCTATAAAAAAGCTAAAACAATTTTCCAAATAATTATTTTTTCATTACTTTTGTTTGGTAAATTGCTTAAGAAGCAAATTGCAAATCATTTAAATGTTTTAAAGTACAATATATTATGGCAGCTAAAAAATTATTAAAAGGCAATTATATGACATTAGTGGAATCAAAAGTCGTCGGACATTATAGAGGCGAAGATTCTGGAGCTATATATCCTGAATTTGATTATGATGTTGTTGAAGCATATGACTTGAATCCCATAAAAAATGAAAAAATCGGAAACCAAACGATAGAGGAACTTATTGAAGAATCCATAGAGCGCTACCCTTATGCAGGAGAATTGTTCACATCCCCACAGGCACACGAAATCTATAATTATCTAAATTCATCAGGATGCTTAGAAAAGTATAAAATTTCAATTTAATTTAGAGCATTTCCAATTCTATATTATTAGATATTTACAATGAACATAGAAGAAGTTAGAGAATATTGCCTGTCATTGCCAGGCACAGAGGAAGCCATGCCATACGGAAACGACTGGCTGGTATTCCGAATCGGTGGAAAAATTTACCTGCACATATGGTTGGAGGCTCCAATCCCGACCATAGCAGTGAAGCTGCTGCCTGAGCGTGGCGAGGAACTGAGGGAGAAATTCAATGCTTTCTCTCCTGCTTATCACTTGAACAAGAAACACTGGAATGACATTTTCATAGAAGACACTTTTCCACCTGAAATGATTCAAGGTTGGATTAGGGAATCATACGACTTGGTCAAGAGAAAACTTCCCAAGTCCACATTGGAGCACTTAGCCCCATAAAACCGTAAACGGCAGGGTGTTTCACAACAGCCTGCCGTCACGACATAATATAATTGAGTCTTTCAACACAATTAATTATGAAATTCCGTATATAATGATTTTATAATTTCTTACTCTATCAGAAAAGGTCCTTGGCACTTTTCTTGATTTCCTCAATCTTGCCATGCTTGCGCTCATAGCTGCTGATGGCTTTGTCAAACGCCGCATCGACAACATCCTTGATAGCCAACCCCTCACGATTGGCTATGATTCTGATTTTCTTCAAGGTCTCGGAGTTGACGATGGTACAGAAACGCTCCTCATGATTCTTCATCTCATGCTCCTTCTGCTTGGCTCTCGCATTCACCTGCTGGCTTTTCTCCTGCTTCTTTGTTTGCTCCACAGGTTTCTCTTGATTCTCATGCGCTCCCGTCAGTCCACTGAAGAGAGCGTCCAACTTGTTATTGTCCATAATAATCCCTTTTTAAGTGTTACTGAAATCTTACCAAGAACTCATCCGTGAACGCCTGATAATCATGTGCGCCATTGCTGCTCTTGTCATAGTCAACGATATTCTTGTTCTCCAAAGGTGCCTCGGCAAGGCGGATATTCTTGCGAATCTTCACCTTGAATACGGTATCGCCAAGTGCCTCACGGAGTTTTAGCTCAATGCCCTTTGACAGCTTGCTGCCTTCCCATCTGGTTATGAGGACTCCAGAAATGTGGGCGTTAGGATTGAGCTTGTTGTGTACCATGCTGATGAAGTCATTAATCATGGTCAATCCCTTGAAAGGCAACACCTCGGAAACAAGAGGGATGATGATGTCCGTGGAAGCGGTGAAGGCATTCAAGGTCATCAAGCCCAGTGATGGAGGGCAATCCAACAAAACGAAATCATAGTTCCCTGAAACATTTGCTCGCTCCAAGACATCCTTCAAAATGCTCTCCCTTGCCATAGCTGTGGACAACTCCACGTCAACCATGGCAAGAGTCAACGATGCCGGCACCAAATGGAGTTTTTCATTGACCTCTAACACTGGCAACTGTGCCGTCTTACCTGTCATTACCTCGTAAATGGTCTCTCCTTCCGAGAAATTAGTCAATGACGTTGTGAGGTTTGCTTGTGCGTCAAGGTCAACAAGCAAAACTCGATAGCCTTTCTTGGACAAGATACTGCCCAAGCTGGCTACTGTCGTTGTCTTGCCAACACCACCCTTATGGTTGGCAACTGCGATGATTTTTGTGTTCATTTTCTCAATATTTTATATTATGTCGTATCAATAGTTTGAGTAAAGAAAAATTTCAACATATCGAAAGCCAAGTATCAATATCTTGATATTCAGTTACTTAATATATAACGCAAATTTTCTCTGATTATTGCATTTATTTTCCTTTAATTTTATGATTTTCATACCAATTCTCCACCTCTTTTTGACTGACTTTCATCAAAGTCGTGCGAGGCGCATAGGATGCAAGGGTTTTCTTTCCCTCCTTGTTGTTCGAGAAACGCAATATGGGAATGCCGCCCACTTTCGTTACAGCGAGGTCATTGCCCTTGGCTATCCTCTCGGCATCGGCACCATAAATCTCTATTGTCTGGGTATCTTCCAACAACAGGGACAGGACGCTGTTACTCTCCAGTCCCTTGCCATGGAAATGGACAAAGGCAAGTTTCGCCTCCATCAGCTCATCGGAAGGCATGTCGCTTTCCCTCTTGTAGGTTCCCTCGCCAACTGCCTCTACACGAAACACCACAGGGTGCTCCTTGACCATCGTGTCAAGATGAAGCAACTGCCCGATGCGAGAGTTGATTTTGTCATCAGTGACAACCTCTTTCCTGTAACCTCCCTCCGACAAGCCAGCCGTTTCTTCCTTAGCAGTCAATATATAACCATTATCCACTCTCTCCAATGTGAAGAACAATGGAAAAATCTTATTCTGTGTCGCCATCCTTCGTTTTGTTTGTCATTGGCAGACCATCTGGATTATGCGTACTTATACGCTCCTTCATGGTATGCAAGTTGATGTCATAATTAGCACAAATCCCCTCATAGTTGAAGGCAAGAACTCGCTCTTGGTCATACAAGAGTTCGCTGTCACCATTAGCCTTGACCCTCTTGGTAGGGTTGCCTTGCTCGTCCAAGACATAGAACTTCAGCGGCGAGCGTGTCTTGCCATAATAATCAGGAGCGGAAACGAGATACGAAAGCAGGGAATCGTCTGGAATCATTGTCTTTCCCTCTCTCTTAGCTTGTATGTTTGCCTTGGCTATGCAAATCTTTTCCCTGACAAGCAGCACATCTGTAGGCTCGTCAAACTCAATCTCCTTACGTGGCTCAGTCTTGATGCTCACCTTCAAGTTCTTCATACTGGTAATCTTGTAATCCTGTCCTTCCTTGATGTCGCCCAGTTGCCTTGACTTGGCGAACATTGACCAGAACACGGCTATCTCATCCGTACTGTTGCACAACGAGTGCTGGTATTTCAAGCCACTGACGCAAATGTCATGGACTTTCTGCTCCGAGAAAGGCAGGTCTTCCACGACAGGCTTCAAGCAATAATAGGTTGCCAACATCATCGCCCAGTTGTTGATGAATCGGTCGCCTATGATGTTGTAGTCCACCTCGTCCTTTATCTCGTGCAAGGCTCGCTTCCATGCGTCATACCAACCTGCGTTGAAATTCTCACGGTATTTCACCATCTCCACCGTGATATTCGTAGGACACATGTTCCTGAGCTTGATGAACTCCTGGTATTTGTCTGTCTCAGCCTTGGTATGGGCACACTTCTGGGATTCCAAGAACACCACCCTCGACATCAAGGCGACATCTACCGTCGGCATTTCCTGACCAGTGAGCAATACGCCGCAATCCACGTCCGTAGCTTCCCTTCGCTCTCCGTCGGCAGAACGCTTGATTCGTCCTGCATGGTCATAGATTCCTTTCAAGAAATCAACGTGCTTCCGACTCAACATGTTCTTGTACTCGTCGAAATGCACTATCATGTTGCAGACCTCCGCACACTTATCTCCCATGGCGAAATAGGATGTACTGTCAAGGTTGCTGACCTCTGGATTGCGTTGGAAGAGACTTACCAAGGATATGGCGAATTCAGTCTTGCCAGTTCCCTTCTTTCCGTAAATGTTGAGTATAGGGAAAGAGCGTGTGCTGTCGGTGATGATGTCCTTGAACAGCGTGGCAAGATAAAAGCAAATGGCTACGATTCCATTGTCACCATACAACTCACTCAGCAAGGTGAAGTATTCCTTTGGCGACACGATTCTCTTGGGGTCGTGGAGGAAACGCCGCTCGTTGGCATAGCCCACCTTGTCCCTGATATGAAACTTCGACATGGCTGGGAGATAAACATTCTCGTCTTCAAGTCGGATGATGCCATACTCATCAATCGGTTTCCACTTGCCTTCATAGACCACGCCATTGCAAAAGGCATAGAAGCCTTTCTTGCCAAGGTTGTTCCAGCCCATCTTGGTCACTCTGACCGCCTCCTCTGTCTTGCCATACATATAAGCCTTCAAAAGCTCATACTTCTCAGGCTTCTCGAAAAAGCGGAAATCACCCTTTCCCTCTATTTTTTCCTTGAATCTTTCCAGTCGGGTAACATCAGCCTGTTGAAGTTCGACCGTTCTCTTCACGCCGTTCTCATTCTCCAACTCGAAAATTCGTGTAGGGTTCTTCTCGTCGGCAATAAGAAACAAAGGATGGACAATAAAATTGCTCCAGTCCCTTTCTTTTCCCTGTGGATCCAAATCATAATAATGGTTGTGCTTGCGATAAAAGCGAAAGCCCTCCAACTCATCGGACTTCTTGATGGCTTGTCGCTTTTTCATCTCTTTTCTCCTGCGTGAGGCATCAGCGAGAGCCCCTTTCCAGACGGTAGCCTTTTTGTACTTATCCTTCAAGTCAGCAAGCAACGAGGCTCGCAGCACCTCGGACTGCACGTTGACGAGCAAGTCACAGACATCGGCGATGACTTTCAATTGCTCATCATTCGCAGCACTGGCATCATAGTGCTTGGCTGCATACCAAAGGATAAAGTCTTTTTCTGAAAGAGACTCCCACCTTTCAAGGCTAACGATATAAGAATCAGCATCTTGCTTTTGGCTTCCACTCGAAGGTATCTCACGCACAGAAACCTGAAATCCCATTTCCGTGGCAAGGCGACCATTTCGAAAGACAAACTTCTCGCCAGCACCGAACTCATCACCTTCCTTTGGGACATCATGGTCGGGAATAAAGCACAGGGTACAGCCAAACTTATTGAAACAACTCAGCTGTTCCTCCGACCAACACCCACCCAGTGAAGCCACAACGTTGGCGATGCCAAGACTTTGTAGGCGCATTACATCAGGCGCACCCTCCACCAAATAGACCTTACCTGTCTGCCGAGCAGCCTTCAAGGCAATGTCTATACCAAAGATGGCTGAGCTTTTCTTGTAGATGGCACAGTCCTTTCCATTGAGATATTTCACTGTCGCCTGAGAGTTGAGTGCTCTCGCTGTAAAAGTGACGATTCTACCAAAACGGTCTCTCTGAGGTATCATCAGGCGACCACGGTAGAAATCATAGTAATTGCCAGGGTGTGCTTCGTCCTCTCCAATCAAGCCAAGCTGAAGCAACACATCCATCTTCAAGCCCTTTCCCTTGGCAAAGGCTACAAATTGGTTTCCGCTCAATGGGCTATACCCCAAGCCATAAGTTCGGCAAAAGTCCGAGTCCCAACGACCGTGGGTTGGATTCTCAGACTCCTTTTCCGCATAGCGACGGCAAGCAGCCGCTTCTGGGGTATCAGCCAAATATTGAGAGCGAAAGAAATCATAAGCGTACTTGTTGTAAATGTACATAGTTTCCTGCTTACGATACAGCTCATCCTCCTCTGGTGTCCGCTTTTCGTACAAGTCACTTGTATCTACGTCTGGACAATACATGTCCAAAAGATAGCGCACCGCACCATCAAATTCAAGTCCTTGGCTTTCCTCGACAAACGTAATGACATCACCACCTTTCTCGCAACCAAAGCAATAGTACAGGTTGGTAGTGGAATCCAACAGCATAGAAGGTGTGTCCTCCTTATGGAACACACACTTGCACTTCTTGCGGTAGCGACCAGCCTTCTTCAAGACTGTGCCAGGGCATACGTCAACCACAAGCTGACAAATATCAACACGTGACTTAACGAGGTCTATATACTTTTCCTTTATCATTATATACGCTTAATTTGAATATCTTCCTATTTAACCTTCCATCTTTCCTTCTCGATGATGGAAACCAACTCCTTTTCTACGACAGGAGACAAAGGTCTGCCAAAATGGTCTTGCCCCCATCCAAGGAACTTCTGTTGCCAAGTATGAGGCGAGCCTCCTATATGACAACTAACGAATGCCGTAAAACGTCCTTTCTCACCATTCGTCAGCATCTTGTAATAGTTTGCAATTTCTTTCAGTGTCATTTCCTCAATATTTTAATGTTAAATAATCAATATTTTTTGTTTATATCTCAATTTTTGATTAAATTTGCATGCAAAAATAGAATAAAATAATGGATGTGCAAAACTTTTTCCTCAATATATTGATACTGTTAGCACATTTTAACATATATCATAGATAAACAAATATTGATATGTTGAATATAGATTTACTGGAAAACCTCTATGCTGGCTTGGATAATGACAAGAAGCAGGAGTTGATGACCTTGGTTTTCAAGAAAAGTCGGCAGACATTCTCATACTTCCGACGCACCAAAGATGTGTCCTTATCTAAAGTGGAGATAATCGCCGATTATTTCCACATGCCTTTGGACTACTTCAGAATCAACAGTGCTTTCAAGGCAAACAACGTAGCTGGCAATAACAACTATGTGGGAAACGTGTCCATCAGCACAAATCTCCTCATCGAGAATCAAGCCCTCAAAAATGAGCTTGCAGCATTGAAAGAAACACTCAGAGCCAAAGATGAGAGTCTAAAGGCAAAGGATATGCTCATAGAGACACTGCATTCCACAAACAACAAACAATAACCAACAAACAGGTTAGCAAGAAATATGGCTACAATTAGAATACAAAATTTTGGTCCAATCAAAGACACAGGACTTATCCAACTGTCTGAGATTATGCTTATCATAGGTCGTCAAAGTTCTGGTAAGAGTACCTTCATGAAAGTACTCTGCCATTGTCGTTGGGTTGAAAAGAGAATCATGACGAGAATAGACAATATAGTCCAAGTATATACCCACAACAGACGCTTCGCCACTGAATTAAAGCAATTCCATAGGGTGGATGAGATGTATTTCCAAGATAACACATCCATAGAATATGATGGAGATGTTGTATCTATCAGCCTCTCTGGTAAAAACAGCAACGCCAAGATTACACGCAAAAACGAAACTTGGGGAAATAGATATAACACAAAGATTAGCTATATCCCTGCTGAGCGAAACCTTGTCTCTGCTGTGCGCAACATAAACAGCGCATATAAGACAGATGATCGTGATGTCCTTTTCAATTTCATCCTTGAATGGAACGAATACAGAAGAGACTTCACAAAAAATAGACAGTTAAACCTTTCACTTACAAACAACTTTAAATATTACGATGAGGATGGACAAGACTATATTGTCCTGCCTAATGGGAATCCCATCACTTCATTCTTCGCATCAAGTGGTGTACAGTCAATCATGCCAATCGATGTTATCTCAGAGAAGACAGTCAATGTCGTAGGAAACGTAACAAAATATAGTGTTGACGACTTGATGAGCCGCATGATTGAAATATTGGACAAGAATAAAGAAACAGAGCCAACGGAAGAACTCTCAAAGACAATGGAATCCATGCGTGAGTATATGAAGTATAAATCAGCTCAATTGTTCATCGAAGAACCAGAGCAGAACTTATACCCTGACGCTCAGCGTACGCTTATTTTGAATCTCGTCAGAAGAATCAAGAAGGCACAAACTACAGCGAACAAGCAATCTATGCTGATGCTAACTACTCATAGTCCTTATGTCTTATCTGTTTTGAATGCTCTGATAGCTGACGCTGCCGCAAAGAAGCAAAAGCCAGATGATGCTAGATTAAACGAGATTATCGATGAAAGCACTTTGCTGCCTGTCGAGGCATATTCTGCCTATTACATCAATAAAGATGGAGTTTTTGAGGATATTAAAGACTTGGAAATACCGATGTTCTCAGGTATAGACTTGGACAGCGTATCTGATTGGGTTGACGAACACATATCACGCATCAATGACATTTTATACTCGGAATAACTATGAGCAGTTCTACATATAATAGCTTAACCAATGCGGGATTCATACCAGAACAACCATTGTTGGTTAGAAAGACGGTGGTGACACAGGAAAAAGGTATCAAATATACTCTGGATGTTAAAGCGAATTATCCCTCTGTAGTATTCCAAGTAGATGGCTACATCATTAGGTCCGGACGAAAATGCGACAAATTGGTTTTAGTGAATACAAAAGGGGAATCTCCTGAGGAATGGACTCAATTTTTCGTAGAGCTAAAAGGGCATGATGCCATACATGGCATCGAGCAATTACTTGACACAGCAAAGAATCAAATATTTATTGATGAATCAAACAAAGTAAGAAAAGCTCGACTTGTTGCCACCTCCATTCCCTCAAATAGAGCAAACCCAATGGTGGAAAAACTAAAAAGAGAGTTCAAGAAAATAAAAGTGGACTACAAAAGTCTCAAACCAGGACAAAGAGACTGCTTATAAAAATCAAAGATCAGAACTGGACATTCTTGCTTCAACCACCTCTTTCTAAGTCAATAAAAATTATAAACAAGGTATGAGATACGGAATGAGAAAGCCTTCTTGGAAGAAAAGTTTGAGCGCACGAACTAAGGGACGTGCCACACGAGCCATCAAAAGAGCCATAATCCCTTGTTATGGAAGAAGAGGCATGGGGATATTTCATCCCAAGAGGGCTATATATAATAAGGTATATAGAAGAACGACATTTAGCATCTTTGATTTGGCAAAAGGTTCTTCCTCAAATAGCGGTTGTTATGTCATTATTGCTTTCTGGCTGATTGCAACCATAGCACTTACAGCTTGTTGCATGTAGTTTTATTCACTTAATCGTACAAATATGGTTGGAGCTATCATAGGTGACTTAGCCGCATGGACATGGGAACATGACAAAAACGCTTTTTTTAAGAAGCTGATTACGCCAGAGGCTGCTCCCTCGCCTTATCGTGAGGAGATGCTTCTGACAGCAAACCTCCTTATGCGGCAAAGAGACATGAGCTATAAGGAATACAGCTGCCATTTCAAAAACCGTAACCCGACAGCAACCGTCCTCAGGGCTATCGCAATTGGTTGGCTATACGAGACAGAACTGGAAACTCGTTCCGCATACCAAAATTATTGCCTGTATGACGATAAGGAAGATTGGTATGCAGGAGCATTCATGTCCCTGTTGATTTTCGCCTTGCGACATGGGGCATCCAAGAAAGAGGCAGCTACGGTAAAGCATATTGCTCCTTTCAAGGATATGATTGGCGATTGGAAAGACAAGGATTCCATCTTAGGTACGTTGATGAGAGCATGGGAAGCATTCCGTTCTTCCTTCGACTTTGGAAGCGCATTGCACAACGCCATGCTATTGCCTGGAGATTGTCATGTCAATGCCATTTTTGTGGGTGCCTTGGCTGATGCCATGTATGGCTGTGACAGGTATTTTGTCAAGAACAAGTATGGCGAAGGCTGTGCCTTGAACAGTTACAAGTATGTATCGGAGGAAATCATGCAACTCCACAGGAGGCAAAGGACTTTCTTTCCGAAGAATTGCGCCGCTACCAACATCGAGAAACATCAATGGCATGAGGCATTCAATCCTTACAAGGACAAAGTTGTTACGCCAGAGCTACGACGAAGAATCCTAAAGGCTTTCCAACCATGCTTTGATTATAGGTTCGGCTTCTATATGGACGATGGCTTTGTCTATGTATATCGGAGCGGTTGGGTTCTTCAGCGATTCAATCTCGTCAACCAAGGAGATGGCACTTACAGGATAACCAACTTGCAGTCTGCGGAATGCGTCAGCAAGTCGGACAACCCTATCAGCGAAGCCTTGTATGCCGTTGAGTTTAGATGGGATTTGGTAAATGAAGATAAGAATGATTCCGAGAGCTCTCACAAAGCTTCAAACAGACAGGCTTTCTTTGGCATCAGTCGCCATCGCATTGGCATAGATGGGAACGGTGTCACAACACTGGTCACTTTCATGGAATGCCCATTCAAATGCAAGTATTGCCTCAATGAGCGTTGCCATAAACCTATTTTTAAGGAAGATGGCACGACTCCAAATGAAGGCATCATGTTGCTAACGCCACAGGAGCTATATGACAAGGTGAAGATTGACAACATCTATTTCCAAGCTACCGAGGGCGGCATCTGCTTTGGAGGAGGAGAGCCATTGCTACACTCGGACTTCATCAAGGAGTTCAGGGATATATGTGGCAGCAAGTGGAAAATAACCGTGGAAACAGCCTTGGCTTGCTCATGGGCAGACATCAATCTATTGGCATCCATAGTTGACCATTGGATTGTGGACATCAAGGATATGAATTCAAGCATCAAGAGCGAGTACACAGGAATGTCTGAAAGTTCATTGGTCTCATTGAACCATTTGAAAGGAAATGGTATCACTCAAAATGTCACGGTCAAGGTTCCACATATCCCAGAATACAACACGGACAAGGACGTGGCAAAAAGCATCGAGCAAATCAAGGGACTTGGTTTCAAGGACATCGTGGAATGCCAATATATCAAGTTTAATGGAAACAACAAAAAATAACGCTATATGAAGAATGCTAAGGACAAATGCGAAATCCTCAAAGAGATTCGCAAGTATGTAGCAGAGAAGTATGGCTTGGACTATGAGCCAACAGAATGCAACCATAAAGGTGACTGCAAGGGAACCTGTCCAAAATGCGAGGCAGAGCTTGCCGACTTGCAAGTTCAGCTTCAAGCAAAAGGCATTACCGATATTACCTCTGACGAAAACCTATGCGCACTCATCAAGCAATACGCTGAAGAAAGTCAAGAAGAAATATCTGAATCTTCCACCTCTGACATAGAGCCTATGCACACAATAGGAATGCCAGAAATTGAAGGAATGGAATACTTCATACCAAATGATCATGATGTTAGAAATGCACCTTGGGGAGAAATGCTATTGGAATGTAGGATTGCAGGAACAACATACCATCATGTCGATGACATCCTTGACAACATCAGTGAAGGAGACGAAGTTTTCTTAATCAGGGACTTTCAGAACAAGCACGATGATAGAGCTGTCGCCGTAACTTTGGAAAATCCTTATTTGAACAAACAGCATGAATTTGACTTCTCCAATATATTGGGCTATATCCCAAAGAAGGAGAATGAAGCCGTGGCAACTATACTTGACATGGGATGGCATAACATCCTTGCTGGTCAAATTACGGAGATTCATCCAGAAAGTGACTACGAGAAGTTACGTATCAAGGTCTTTGTTCGTCAAAAAGACCAAGTGATGGCTGAGGAAGAAAAACAAGACAAGATTTCTTTGAGGGCTGTAAACATGAGCGACTGCGAGACAAGTGAGTTGGAGCATGACCTTTGCACCAAGGGCTTCGCACATTTCCATTGGGGCGGCTACCCCTTGGAGTTCCATAACCTTCCTGAAAAAGGTCAACGTGTTGTTTTCTTCAACCATGAAACTGGTGGGGCATTCAAACTTTACCTTATGATGCTGGTGGCTACAGGAGATGAGTGCGAACCCTTCCTTGAAGACAAAGACGAGCTTCATACGGTGGATGACTGCTATCCATTCATATTCACGAACGTCAAAGGTCCAATACTCGTAAAGGAGGAAGACATGGACACTTACGTCAAAAGCCACGAGGACGACTTCATCGGACAAGCCGAGGAACCTTTGCCAAGCAAATCGTGCGCAAGGTTATTCGAGTTATTCAACATAGACACCGACTTGCTGCAATAAGATATATGCCAAGGTACATCATCATCGAATGTACTTTGGCATACTTCTAAATTTTACATGAAGGTATTTTCGTGTTACCTATATTACTCGTAAATATCTTATTATCCATATTCTTCAAACGTGTATGGTAAGTATCTCATTGAAGTTTGTCAGATAATTGGGGCTACGATGTTCACTCTTCACTTTCCAAGACTGCTTTTCTTCGCCTTCAACAGCCAAACGCAATGTCTTCAACCCATAGCGGTGGTTAAGGTCATCCATAGCCTTCATCAATCTTGCTCGTTGTGGACGATTTTGTATTGGGTCAAACAAGTCCGCTTGATATGGACTAATCGAAACGACATCACCGACTATTACACCTGCCTTCTTATACATGATACCTTTCTTATATATATGAACCAAGATATTTAATGCCGCATTTGTTATCTCCATTGTATCTGAGGTAGGTGTCAAGAATGTAAAGGAAGCAGCATTGTTGTACTGCGCCAAGTCTTCCCTAAACCTGTTGCTACAGAGAAATACCGTCACACTTTTTGCCCCAGAGCCTTCTCCACGCAATTTATTCGCACAGCTACTGGCAAAGGTTGCCACTGCTGCCTTCAACGATTCTACATCGCCTACCATATCACCAAAGCTCCGACTTGTGCAGATGGTTTTCTTTCGCAAAACCTCCGATGTGTCAATACAAGGCTCACCATTGAGTTCCCTCCATGTCTGAACACCTGGTTTAGTAAAATGTGCCTTAACCCAAGACTCACTTTTGTCTGCAAACTCCAAAGGTGTATGGATGCCATAATAATACAGTCTTTCAAAAGTCTGCCTACCTATTCCCCATACATCAGCAAGGTCAAACAAGCCCAAAGCCTTGCGACGCTTCTCATCGTTATCAATCATGCACACGCCCTGATAGCCTACGTATTGCTTGGCAAACTTGCTACCCATCTTGGCAAGTGTCTTTGTCGGAGCAATGCCGACACTCACAGGTATGTCCGTCCACAACTTTATTTTATGCGCAATGCCTCGCATCATCTCAACCAAGTCAAAATGAGCGTCATACCCATGCAAGTCGCAAAAACTTTCATCTATACTATAGTTCTCAACATGATGAATGGATTTCCGTAAGATGTTTGTCACTCTCTTGCTCATCGCTGCATAAAGGTACATATTGGTGGAAAAGATTGACACATGGTAATAATCGACTATTTCCCTCACCTTGAATATCGGATCGCCACGATGCAAGCCCACAGCCTTAGCCTCTGGGGTCAACGCAACAATGCAACCGTCATTGCTTGACAAAACAACGACAGGCTTACCTGCAAGACCCGGATGAAACACTTTCTCCACAGAACAAAAGAAACTATTGCAATCTACCAATGCGAACATATCTTACCCTCTTGGCTTATGAATGATATAGGTGACAGTTCCCCAAATGCTAAAAGTATCGTCTTCCGTCACCTTTATTTCTGGATAATTCGGATTGGCTGGGACAAGCCAGCCCTCATTTCCCCTCTTGACAAAGCGTTTCAACGTATAGTCACCGTTAAGCTCGCAAACGGCGACCTCAGTAGGACTTGGATTTCGGTTACTCTTATCAACAATGATAACGTCACCGCTATAGATTCCTGCATCTATCATGGAATTACCATCCACCTTAATGAGATAACTTGCCTCTGGATTCGGGCATAACATCTTCAAAAGCTCAATGTCTTGGCTTCTTTCATCATTATCAAGTGGTATAGGAAAACCTGCGACTATCCCGACATCAAAATATGGCAAGCGAATATCCTTAACTTGTGCCACAGGATAGACTTCTCTCATCTTGCGAATGTTAGCGTCCTGTGCATGAATCTGCCTTACTATGCAATTCTTGATGAACTCGGTCTTGTTGTCTTGGGCATCAAGGAATCTTGCCATCTGACCAGGAGCCCTGAATGTATAAAGTTTGCTGTCCGAATGAGGTCTGCCAGCTCCTTCCCTTCGACCACCTCGACGTTCTATCTTATTCTTTTCTTCCATGTTTTCATATTTTTTACGCAAAGGTAAAACAAATATTTTGATTAGCGTAATACGTTTTCAAAAATTAACACGAAATATCAGAATCTCCATGTAAGAAAAAACTTCTGGGATTCATCAAATTCTGTTGCAAAGGTATTTGTTATTCCTTATTGACTGCAAGGTCAAGACTTTGCTTTGCCTGAAAATCTCCACACCTTCGGGTAGTATTTTAAGGTCAAAACCTTGCGTCAATGTTCATAACACCTTTAGAAGCAACATAATTTCTAACAAATCCCAGAAGTAGTTTATCTACGAAAGGGAAATAAAAATTTCAAGATTATGGCAAATTTATGTAATACCACCTATAAGGTAACAGGAACGGAAAAGGCTGTGAAGGATTTGTGGAACACATTGCAATCCATGAACGTCAACACCAAGGACATTTGGCTCGACGAGCTGGCTGTGCATTACGGCATAGACTATGAGGGCAGAGGTATAAAGGTTAGAGGACACATCTATTTCGGAGAGTTCGAGGAAGATGATAACTACAAGCTTTTGACCTTTGAGACAGAAACCGCATGGACTGCTTGCAACGACTTGTTCGTCGCCATCAACGAGGCTTTGAATGCGGAACTATCCATCAGCTTTCGTGAAATAGAATGTGGATGCGGAATCTACTCGGTACATGACGAAGGATGTTTCTTCCCTGAAGAGTGCTGCATAAGCTCGGCAGGAGAGCCATTCGAGGAATGTTGCGAGGAAGCGTTAGACACCATAGAGGACGCTATCAATCTTTGGTGCAACTTGACAGGAATAGAACTATCAGACAAGAGCCAAGAAGAAAAGGTGGACTTCATCAATGAGTATGAGTACAATGACGAGGACACATATTTCAATATCCATCCTTTTGAATTTGAATAATAACCTTACTAAGGCTTGGAGCTACAAACTTCTGCCTTAGTCTAAAACATTATAGATATGGAAGTATTAGAACAGAAACATGTGATGGGAGTTGTTAAGACCATATTACAACAGTTAGCAGGAACAACGGCAACAAGTGTGTTTTGCAGTTGGGGTGTCTCCCAGATGTACGCCACACAGATTGTCATGCCAGTAAACGGAATGGATTTCTCAATGGCGGCACTTGTCATGGAAGTTAATGGCTTCAACTTCAAAGGCAAGTTATATGTCGCTTTGGACGAGGGTAGTGACTATTACCGCATCTACTGTGAAAAGAACGGCATCCTCAAAGAAGAGCACCACGACATAGGAGTGGAAGAGTTGGGAGCCGTGTTGGACTCCATGATAGAAACTGGAGGACTCAGCAAGGAAGAATACCAAAAGAAAGTTATGGAGAGATACAACCTCAAATTCTAAGCTCAAATATCAAGCCTCGCCCAAGATAATTTTTGAGCGAGTTTTTTTCATCTCATTTTTGAAAATCTAATTTAAATTAAATCTTTCAATAATATTATCCATATTTGGTATTTTATACTAACTTTGCATACATTATCGGATGGTTCGCTACACTCCGCTACAACTCGCTACATTGACGATACGAATTTATAGCAGCTAAAAACAGACATAAGTATCTGATTTTCAGAAAGTCTACACTTCGATACACTTTTCAAGTGGCGAAAAGGCAACTAAGGAAACGAAAAACGAATTTCTCTGATTAGAATATTGGATGCAAAATACATCCTAATATTGGATATTTGAAATATAACTTAACAATTATGCAAAAATATGTAAACAACAAAAATTAGACTTAAAATGATACTCAGGCTTCACCCTCTAAGATTTCAACTTTTCATGCTGAAAAGAGGTTGATTCATGCCATAATCGGCATCCCTGAAAGTGGATTTTCGGGAAAAATTCCCTTAAAATTATTTAAAATATAAATATAAGTCCTTATGGTTCAAACAATTAAAGCGTTGTGACCTGCGCCAGATTATAGACAGTAAACTGAAAAAAGAAGGATTTTTCCTATCAGAAGGCATCTGATTTTCAGATAGTTATGAGAGGTGGTAATTTGCTTTCGAATCCCTCTCTCTCCGCAAGAGCCTTCTGAAAGAAATTTCAGAAGGCTTTTTTTATTTCCGTATTTGTATATTTCCTTCATATTCATTCACTATCCACGACAAGAAGACTTCAAATGCAAAATTATGCTATATTATTTGGTCATATCAAAGAAAACATGTAACTTTGCTAAAAAGTAAGCTATATGCAAGAAAAGACATGACAATGATAGATCGCTGTTACATAGAAATCACTAATACATGTAATCTCAACTGCCACTTCTGTCCAAAACATACAAGGAAGAAAAGACAGTTGAGTGCTGAGGAATTCGACCTGCTCACCGACAAGATACGCGGGAAGGTCTGTTTTCTATATTTCCACATTATGGGCGAACCCCTACTACACCCTCTTCTACCCGAGTTTATCAATATGGCAAGAGAGAAAGGTTTCAAAACCGTACTTACATCCAACGGCACTCTGCTACCCAAAGCTATGGATCTCCTTGACACACTTCCCCACAAAATACAGCTCTCGCTCCACTCACACGAGAGTAATGCCAAGGGAGAGCTTGCCAGTTACATGAACGAGGTGATGACTTTTTCAACCCAAGCAGCAGAGAAAGGAACCTGCATAGTTCTCAGACTTTGGAACCAAGGAGGAAAAGACCGGGAAAATGAAGAAGTAATGGAGCACATCGAAAAATTTGTTCCCAAACCCTGGAAAGAACGACCTGACGGTTACAGACTTGCCAATAATCTCTATCTGGAGTTTGACAGGAAATTCGAATGGCCCAACTTTGATAACCATATCGAAGAAAAGGAAATGATAAAAGGAAATCAGAAATCAGGTATCAGAGAAGAAAAAAGAGAAGTTTTCTGTAAAGCCCTACTCAAACAGATAGGCGTATTGGCAGACGGAACATTGGTACCCTGCTGTTTGGACCACAACGGAGATGTTGCACTTGGGAACCTGCTTGAACAATCGCTGGAAGAAATTCTGGCTTCACCCCGTGCCCAAGCCATGATAGAAGGTTTCAAGCACCATCAAGCCACAGAACATCTCTGTGAGACCTGTGAATCAGCCCTGGTAAGAAACAGTTTTAGAGGAAAAGCAAGAAGTTAATAGGAATTATGAAATATTATACAGCAATGACAATAGCTGGCTCAGACAGTTGCGGAGGAGCCGGCGTACAAGCTGACATCAAGACAATGTCAGCACTAGGCGTATATGCCGCATCGGCCATTACAGCCATTACCGTACAGAACACCCTGGGAGTTTATGCCATCCAAGACATCAACCCCGAAATAGTAAAGGACCAGATAGAAGCTGTGATGGACGACATCCACCCAGATGCCATCAAAGTAGGTATGGTTAACGACCGTGCCACCATCCAAGCAATCGCAGACCCCCTGAAGAGATACCAAGGGGAATACCAGCATCTCATCATTGACCCCGTGATGGTTTCCACCAGTGGTTGCAGACTCATGCAGGAGGACGCTCTCAGCATTTTCATACAGGAGTTATTACCACTAGCTACCCTGCTAACACCTAACATCCCGGAAGCAGAGATACTGGCAGGAATGAAGATACAGAATAAGGAAGACATCCAGAACGCAGCTTTAGCCATCAGTAAGTTAGGCTGTAAATATGTACTCATCAAAGGCGGCCATTTCCAGGGAGCAGAAAAGATTGATTACCTCTTCGAAGACGGAAAACCTATTACCAGTTATCGAGGCCTTAGCGTAAACACACGCAATACCCACGGTACAGGTTGTACCCTATCCTCAGCCATCACTTCTTATCTGGCAAGAGAAATGGATATGAATACAGCTATCGCCATGGCAAAAACCTATCTTTCAGGCGCAATTCTGGCAGGAAAAGATGTACAGATAGGAAAAGGTCATGGTCCGGTGAATCATTTCTATGAACCCAAGGCACTGTTTATCAAATAACAGCCAACGCCTTTATATAAACAAATAAAATCACAACGAATATGAAATGGATAGTAATCACTCTGCCCGCTTTTATAGAGAATGAATCAACCTATATCAACCAACTCTTTAAAGCAGGTATAGACCTGCTACATCTGCGCAAACCAGAATCAAATATAGAGGAGTGTAAGCGACTGATACAGGAAATCGACAAGAAATGGCATAAAAAGATCGTAGTACACGATCACTTCGAACTTTGTCAGGAATTTCATCTTCATGGTATTCATCTTAACAGAAGAAACCACGAGATTCCAGAAGGCTTTCAAGGAAGCATCTCACAATCCTGCCATAGTTTTAAGGAAGTAGAACAAGCTCTCCAGACTATATCACCCAAGAACAAAGACGAAAAGAGCGCGATTCTCAAACCTGCCTGCCATTATGTTTTCCTCAGTCCAATCTTTGACAGCATTTCAAAGAAAGGCTACAAGCATTCCTTCTCTAACAAAGACTTAGAGGAAGCAGGCATCAATGGAATCATCAATGAGCGAGTAGTCGCATTAGGAGGTGTCACCCCTGAATATATTCCACAATTGAGAGCATGGAACTTTGGCGGAGCTGCATTCTTAGGTGACATCTGGAACAGAAGAACTGATGCGAACTGGGCAAAATACCTTACCGGAATTAAGAAGAAACTTACACCCGGAAATGCCCAAAATACGCTTAACAGTTCAAACATTTGGTAGAGGGAAATACACTACTTTCTAATAAGACAGGCCGAATCTCAACAATAAAAATAAAAAAATGCTTTTTTATTTTGTATTGTCTTCGATTTGCACTACCTTTGCACCCATGATATATCCAGAGAATTTTGAAAATAAGATAGGATTCAATGAAATCCGCAAGATGCTGCGCGAAAGATGCCTCTCTCCACTCGGAAAGGAACAGGTAGACAAGATGGCATTCAGCAGCGATGCAGAACAAGTTAACGAATGGCTCATGCAGGTGCGTGAGTTCCGCAGACTGATGGAGGAAGTAGAAGACTTTCCCCTACAATATTTCTATGATGTAAGGGAGAGCATCCTCCGTATCCGTGTAGAAAACAGTCACCTGGAGGAGGACGAGCTATTTGACTTGCGACGTTCACTATCTACCATAGCAGATATGGTAAAGATACTGAATCACAGCGATGACGATGACGAGCCGGAAGACGGATGGAAAAGAGAGAAAAAGTATCCCTACCCAGCCCTACATCGCCTTTCACAGGATGTAGTTACTTTTCCACAACTGATTCAGCGCATCGACCAGATACTTGACAAATTCGGCAAGATAAGAGATAACGCAACCCCTGAACTTCTTCAGATTCGCAGAGAACTGGCAAAGACAGAGGGCAGCATCTCACGTACCTTATATAGTATATTGCGCTCGGCACAAAGTGAAGGCATCGTAGAAAAAGATGTTACCCCTACCCTGCGTGACGGCAGACTGGTTATTCCCGTCATCCCTACTCTGAAGCGTAAAATCAAAGGTATCGTACACGATGAGAGTGCCACAGGCAAAACAGTCTTTATAGAACCTACCGAGGTGGTAGAGGCGAACAATCGTGTACGTGAACTGGAGGGTGAAGAGAGAAAGGAAATCATTCGCATCCTCACCGACTTTACCAACAAGGTACGCCCATACTCCAAGGAAATTCTGGACAGTTACCGTTTCCTTGCCATCATTGACCTGATACAAGCCAAGCAAAAACTGGCTGATATCTTCAAAGCCATAGAACCCGAGGTAGAAGACCACCCACACATAGACTGGACCCGTGCGATACACCCATTATTGCAGCTATCTCTACAGAAAAAAAACGAGAAAGTAGTTCCGTTGGATATCATGCTTACACAGGACAAACGCATTCTCATCATCTCCGGTCCAAATGCAGGCGGCAAATCTGTCTGTCTGAAAACCGTCGGATTATTACAGTATATGCTGCAATGCGGTTTGAGCATCCCTGTAAGTGAGCGTTCAAAGACAGGTGTTTTCCAAAACATCATGATTGATATCGGTGACGAACAGAGTCTGGAGAATGATTTGAGTACCTACTCGTCTCATCTTCTGAACATGAAGAATATGATGAAGGCAGCCAATGGCGAGACCATCATTCTGATAGATGAGTTTGGTACAGGTACAGAGCCAGGCATAGGTGGTGCTATCGCCGAAGCTGTACTCGACAAGTTCTGCAAGCAGCAAGCTTATGGTGTGATTACCACCCACTATCAGAACCTGAAGCATTTTGCCGACAGCCATGAAGGAGTGGTTAACGGCGCCATGCTCTACGACCGCCATGAGATGAAAGCCCTCTTCCAATTAGCTATCGGCAGACCAGGTTCTTCTTTCGCTATCGAAATTGCAAGAAAGATAGGATTACCCGAAGAAGTAATCAAGGAAGCATCAGATATCGTTGGTTCTGAATACATTCAAAGCGACAAGTATCTGCAGGATATAGTTCGTGACAAGCGATATTGGGAAAACAAACGCCAGAATATCCATCAGCGTGAAAAAGACATGGAGAAAACAATCTCCAAGTACGAAAACGACATAGAGGATATTGAGCGAAGCAGAAAGGCAATTCTCAAAAAGGCAAAAGAAGAAGCCGCAGAACTTCTGAAAGAAAGTAACAAGAGAATCGAAAACGCCATCCGGGAAATCAAAGAAAGCCAGGCTGAAAAAGAAGAAACCCGTCGTATCCGTCAGGAACTTGATACCTTCAAGCAAGAGGTTCAAGAAATTGATACCAAGGAGACCGATGACAAAATTGCCCGCAAGATAGCCCAGATTCAACAACGCAAAGAGCGCCATGCCAAGCGCCAGGCTGAAAAGAAAGAGAATCAGGAAAAGGCTGCAGCAGCACTGAGGAATGCACAGAACAAGACTCAAGCAGATAGTAAACGTGATATTCAGATTGGCGATACGGTGCGCATCAAGGGACTGACTACTGTCGGAAAGATAGAAAACATTACTGGAGATACAGCAACAGCCGTATTTGGAGGAATGAGAACCAAGATGCGCCTGAACCGTCTGGAACATGCCACAACTCCTGTTGAAAATGCAGACAAGACAGAAGAGCGCAAGGAAAATCTGGCTTCATACGGTATCAGTAAGGAAACCAGAAAGACCATTGACTCTCATAAATCCAACTTTCACCAGGATCTGGACGTTCGCGGAATGCGAGGCGATGAAGCACTTAATGCGGTACAATACTTCATCGATGATGCTATCCTGGTAGGAATGCCAAGAGTCAGAATCCTTCACGGAAAGGGAAATGGCATCCTAAGACAGCTCATTCGCCAATATCTGAGTAGTGTGCCTAATGTGACCCATTATGCAGATGAACACGTACAATTTGGCGGATCAGGCATTACGGTAGTTGATTTTTAGCAAACAAACGTTAAACAACTGAAGTTTTTCGGCAAAACATTTGGCGGGTTCAAAGAAAAACCGTACCTTTGCACCCGCTTAAAAATTGAGACGGACAAGTCTCATACGACCAGCTCCCTCGGAATCCCCCAGGATGGGAACATAGCAAGGGTACTTGGTTGTAGCGGTGCGATATGAATCGCTTGTCCACCCGCCTCTTTAGCTCAGTTGGCCAGAGCACGTGATTTGTAATCTCGGGGTCGTTGGTTCGAATCCGACAAGAGGCTCAAAAAGGAATCTTCTTTTAGAAGGTTCCTTTTTTTATTTACATACATTTTACTTCTATATTTCATAACATTACAGTTGAAACCTCTATTTCACGAGGATTTATCTTTAATTATATATAAATATTTCCACCCTTTACACCTTATATAATAAAAAAGTTGTATTTTTGCAAATTGATATGTTACATCCGTAGAAATACAATAAAAACAATGAATACAGAAAATAACGAGAATCAGGAAGAAAAGAAGACAAGCCAGCAAATGCATAAGGTTAAAACGATTATCATCGACACAGGCAAGATAAGACAAACCAAAGCATTCGCCCGGCAAGATGGTGCCATCCTCGGAGCTGTCTGGATTGTCAGTTTCGTATGTACCATGCTGGCAGTAGACCCGCAATACCAGATGCTGGGATTCATTTCCAACATTCTCATCATAGCAACCCCATTTGTTGTGGCCAAGCGACTGAAGGCATTCCGTGACTATGCAAGAGACGGACATATCTCTTTCCGTCATGCATTCTACTATTGCATCCAGACATTCTTCAATGCAACCCTTCTGCTTACCCTTGTGCAATATCTTTGGTTCCGTTTTATGGATACGGGTCTATTCATGAACCAACTGCAAACCAACTATCAGATTGTAGCACAAGCGTATCAGTTAACTGCAGAGGAATCTAAAACCCTTCTTGACGCCGTCAGTATGATGAAACCGATAGCCTGGGCTTCCATGTTTATGATTACCGACCTGGTAGCAGGTGCTGTACTCAGTCCGATTATTGCTGCTGTAATGGCAAAGAAGGATAAACAACAGCATACAAAATAACAATAAATAAGAAACAAACAGATAAATACAAGATAATGGATATTTCAGTAATAATTCCTCTTTTCAATGAGGAAGAGTCGTTACCAGAGCTCTTCGCCTGGATAAAGCGAGTAATGGACTCAAACGATTTTACTTATGAAGTCATCTTTGTGAACGACGGTTCTACCGACCGTTCATGGAACGTCATAGAAGAACTTGCCGAGAAGAACGAGCAAGTAAAGGGTATCAAATTCCGCAGAAACTATGGAAAGAGCCCAGCACTCTTCTGTGGTTTCAAAGAAGCGCAGGGCGATGTTGTCATCACCATGGATGCCGACCTGCAGGATTCTCCAGACGAGATTCCGGGACTCTACCAGATGATTAAGAAAGAGGGATACGACCTCGTGTCAGGTTACAAGCAGAACCGTAAAGAAGGAGATCCTCTGAGCAAGACCATCCCTACCAAACTCTTCAATGCTACTGCACGCAAAGTAAGCGGCATACACAATCTGCACGACTTCAACTGCGGTCTGAAAGCTTATCGCCTCGACGTAGTTAAGAATATCGAGGTATATGGTGAGATGCATCGTTACATCCCATATCTAGCCAAGAATGCAGGTTTTGCCAAGATAGGCGAAAAGCCTGTTCATCATCAGGCAAGAAAGTTCGGCAAATCAAAGTTCATGGGATGGAACCGCTTTGTAAATGGTTATCTTGACCTGATGACTCTCTGGTTCCTGAGCAATTTTGGCAAAAAACCAATGCACGTATTCGGCTTCCTGGGCAGCGTCGTATTCTTCATAGCCTTCCTATCGCTCATCGGCTTAGGCATAGACAAGGCCATCGACCTGCACAACGGCATCTACGGACATCTCATTACCGATTCACCTTACTTCTTCATTGCTCTTGTAGCAATGGTTTTGGGTAGCCAGCTGTTCCTTGCCGGATTCCTGGGCGACCTTATCAGCCGCCAGAACCCAAACCGTAACGATTATCAAATAGAAAAAGAAATAAGATGCGGAAAATAATACCTTTCGTCGTTTTCATGGTTCTGGCCATGATGGGATGTACATCTCTCGACTGCCCACTCAACAATACTGTATACACCAAATACAAGTTGATGGGCGACAACAAAACGCTAAAAGACACGCTAACGATTTCTACGAAAAAGATAGCAGGAACAGATAGTGTGCTGATCAATAAGGATGTAAACGTAGACAGTTTCAGTCTGCCTATGAGTTACAGCCTGGATGAAGACGTATTGTTTTTCGAGATACATACCCTATCGAAGCAAGTATTCAAGGACACCGTGACAGTATCAAAGGAAAACCGCTCTCACTTTGAGTCGGTAGACTGCAGTCCATCGTTCTTCCATACGATAACCGATGTTAAGACTACTCACAATTATATTGACTCAATAGTCATCAATCAAAAAGAGGTAAATTATGATGCATCCAAAGCACATTTCTACATATATTTTGGCAGCCGCAACTAGTATGCTATCCCTATTTGCTGTTCTCCCCTGTCAGGCCCAAAGCAAGAAGAAGATCATAGAGCAGCAGCCTGATACCATACCTTTTTTTAGAGGTATGGCTGTGGGAGTTGACCTGATAGGTCCCGTACAGTTGATGGTTAGCGACTATGGGCAGTACGAAGCATCTCTCCGTATCAATCTGAAAGACAAGTATTATCCTGTTTTCGAATTGGGTTATGGAAAGGCAGATGCCAGCGATGAGGCAACCCAAATCTCCTACAAGACCAGCGCTCCCTATTTCAGATTAGGTGTAGACTGGAATCTTCTGAAGAACAAACACGACGACTACCGTCTGTTTGGCGGTTTCCGTTATGCCTGCACCTATTATGAATATGACCTGAGCGCCCCACCCGTTACAGACCCAGTATGGGGCGGCGAAACGCCCTATGGAGGTAATGGCATTTCCTGCAACTATCATTGGCTGGAAGGCGTAATAGGTATTGATGCCAAAATCTGGGGTCCCGTCCGTATGGGTTGGAGTTTCAGATACAAACGCCGCCTCTTCAAGAACGATGGAGAATTAGGCAACACCTGGTATGTGCCAGGCTACGGTAAGCAGGGAGGTTCACGCCTTGGCGGAACATTCAATGTAACCCTAGAGATTTAAAGACTTCATAATGTGTAAAGAATGAAAAAAAAGAAACTTATCTGGCAAATTCCATTTCTGTTGATACTTATCATTGGTACCATCATTATCATACGTCAGCAGCATAATACGCCCTATCAGAAAGATACCGGCTTTATCTTTGGAACCATCTATCACATTACCTATCAGAGTGATACCAACTACCAGCAAGAGATAGAAACAGAACTCAAGAAGGTAGACCAATCCTTGTCTCCTTTCAATAAGACCTCTGTCATCACACAGGTAAACCAAGGTAAAGATATTGAGGTAGACGAAATGTTTACCGAAGTATTCCGCATGGCAGAAAGCATCTCAAAAGAAACCAATGGAGCCTTTGATATCACGGTTGCCCCAATGGTAAACCTCTGGGGCTTTGGATTCAAGCAGGGGGTACCTCCTACGAAAGCCAAGATAGACAGTATCAAAACGCTGGTTGGTCATGAGAAAGTAGCCTTGGAAAAGGGACGCATCATCAAGCAAAATCCTAAGATCATGCTTGACTGTTCTGCTATCGCCAAAGGATATGGCAGCGACATTGTTGCCAGATTCCTGAAAAAGAAAGGTATCAGCAACTTTATGGTTGAGATTGGTGGAGAAATTGTAGTAAACGGTGTTAGCGAGAAACAAGTGCCTTGGCATATTGGTATCAACAAGCCAACTGACGATTCTACCAATACGAGTCAGGAAATTCAGGATGTACTTGATATTACCGACATAGCCATGGCTACGAGTGGTAACTACAGAAACTTCTATTATAAAAACGGCAAGAAGTATGCACATACCATAGACCCCAAAACAGGCTATCCTGTACAGCATAACATCTTATCTGCAACGGTTTTAGCCAAGAACTGTGCCACAGCCGATGCCTATGCTACCTCATTTATGGTAATGGGAATGGAGGGCGCAAAACAGATTCTGAAAAAGCATCCGGACCTCTGTGCATATCTCATCTATGCTGACGAGAAAGGACAAAACAAGATATGGTATTCACCATCTCTCAAAAACAAGATATTAAATAAATAAACTTACATGTCAACCAATAGACTATACGACAGTTTATTATCACTCCCATTATTCTTGGGAATGACTCGCTATGACTTCCAAAATGTAGCTGGTAAAACCCGTTTTGACTTTCAAAAACTGGAAGCGGGTGAAACTATAGTTGAAGAAGGCACCAGTTGTACACGTCTATATTATTTAATCAGTGGAGATATTAAGGTGATAACCCAGGCAGATGACTACGGCTATCAGGTAGAAGAAGACATTTCGGCACCGGAATCATTCCAGTTGGAACGACTTTTCGGTCTTACCCAGCGCTTCACTCACACTTATGTGACAAAGAACAACTGCAGCATCATGTCAGTCAGCAAGCAAGAGATCATGAAGTTATCCGATGAATATGAAATATTCCGCATCAATCTTCTGAACTTGGTCTGCACCCAATCCCAGAAGAACAACCGCAGACTGTTCAGAGTTCCTGCCAAGACACTGAGTGAGCGTCTGATCCGTTTCTTCGAGAGCCACAGCGTCCGCCCGGCAGGCAAGAAAATCTTTCATATCAAGATGACCCGTTTAGCAGAAGAGATGAATGTAAAGCGCATCTATGTATCCAAAGCCCTCAACGAATTACAGTCAGAAGGACTTATCCAGCTAGAACGAGGCAGAATCTATATCCCTGCACTGGAAAATCTCATCAAACGCTAAAGAAAATATAACGACCGATAAATATAAGTTAAAAACGTTTATAATCAAGGCAATAAAGCATTTTTTTGCTAACTTTGCAGCTAAAAAGTAACAATATGCAAGACAAGACAATACAAAATAGAACCAACCCATTCTTCGTGCCTTACAATACACCGCACGATACAGTACCATTCGAACGAATCCGTCTCGAAGATTATGAGCCAGGATTCATGGAGGGAATCCGCCGTGATGACGAGGCTACAGACAAGATTGTAAACGATCCGGCAGAGCCAACCTTTGAGAATACCATTGCAAGAGTTGATACCGATAAGGGCGAACACTATTACGACCTCTTGAGCCGTGTATCTAACGTTTTCTCTTGCATGATGAGTGCTGAAACCTGCGATGAGATGGAAGAGATTGCGCAGAAGATGAGTCCGATTCTCACCAAGCACGCAAATGACATCACGCTGAACAAGAAACTCTTCGAGCGCATCAAGTTCGTTCACGATCATCCAAACAGAGAACTGACTCCTGAAGAGAAGATGCTTCTGGACACCAGCTATGACGGATTCGTACGCAGCGGTGCACTTTTAGATGAAGAAGGTAAAGAGAAACTTCGCAAACTTACAGAAGAAGCCAGTATGCTCACTCTGCAGTTCTCACAGAATCTCTTAAAAGAAAACAAAGCTTTTACACTCCATATCACAGACGAAGCACAGCTCGACGGACTTCCTGAAACAGCAAAAGCAGCTGCTGCGCATACCGCCAAAGAGCAGGAAAAAGAAGGCTGGATCTTTACACTCGATTATCCAAGTTATTCTCCATTTATGACCTATTCTACCCAGCGTAAGCTCCGCAAACAGATGTATATGGCACGCAATACGGTATGTACCCATGATAACGAGCAGAACAACCTGGAAATCTGCAAACGATTGGTAAACCTGCGCAGAGAGCTCGCCCAGTTGCTCGGTTTCGAAACCTATGCCGACTATGTTCTTCGCCATCGTATGGCAAGCAATACAGAACATGTATATAAACTTCTCAATGACCTGATAGAGGCTTATAAGCCAACGGCAGAAAAGGAAGTGGAAGAAGTGGAAGCCCTTGCCAAGAAGCTGGAGGGTAAAGATTTCGAAATGAAACCATGGGATTTCGGCTTCTATTCTCATAAACTCCAGATGGAGAAATATAATCTCGATGCAGAAATGCTTCGCCCTTATTTCCAGCTGGACAAAGTGATAGACGGTGTGTTTGGCCTCGCCAACAAACTGTATGGCATCACCTTTAAGGAGAACAAAGAGATACCGGTATACCACCCAGACGTCAAGGCATACGAGGTATTTGATAAAGACGGAAGCTATCTGGCTGTATTCTATGCCGACTTCTTCCCTCGCAAGGGCAAGCAAGGAGGTGCCTGGATGACAGAATTCCAGGGACAGTGGATAGACCATAAGGGCAACAACATACGTCCTCACGTAAGTGTGGTAATGAACTTTACCAAGCCAACAGAAGAAAAGCCTGCTCTCTTGACATTAGGAGAAGTAGAAACCTTCCTCCATGAGTTTGGTCACAGTCTTCACGGCATGTTTGCCAATACCCGCTTCGAGAGTCTTTCAGGAACCAACGTTTGGTGGGACTTCGTAGAATTGCCATCACAATTTATGGAGAATTATGCAATAGAGAAAGATTTTCTCCGTACATTTGCCTTCCACTATCAGACAGGTGAACCATTGCCAGATGAACTCATAGAGCGCATCATGAAGAGTCGTAACTTCATGGCAGCCTACGGTTGCTTGCGCCAGGTAAGTTTCGGATTGCTTGACATGGCATACTACACCCAAAAGAAAGAATTTACTGCCGCCATCATGCCTTATGAAAAGGAAGCCTGGAAAAAGGCGATGATATTGCCACAGTTGCAGGAAACCTGTATGACTGTACAGTTCTCACACATCATGGCAGGAGGTTACGCCGCAGGATATTATAGCTACAAATGGGCAGAAGTATTGGATGCTGATGCTTTCAGTGTATTCAAGAAGAATGGAATCTTCGACCAGAAGACTGCTCAAAGTTTCCGTGACAACGTACTCTCTAAGGGTGGAACAGAGCATCCTATGGTTCTCTACAAACGGTTCCGTGGACAAGAGCCAACCATCGATGCACTGCTGGAACGTAACGAAATCAAGGTACAAAATAAAGGATAAGAGGATGGCAAACGAACTTTCCAAACAAACCAAGCTCGACCTTCGCTATTTGCGAATGGCACGTATATGGGCTGAAAACAGCTATTGTAAACGCCGACAGGTAGGTGCACTGGTTGTAAAAGATAAAATGATTATCAGTGATGGCTACAACGGTACACCGAGCGGATTTGAAAATGTCTGTGAGGATAACAACGTAACCAAGCCATACGTTCTCCATGCGGAGGCTAATGCTATTACGAAATTGGCTCGCAGCAGCAACAACAGTGAGGGAAGTACGCTTTACGTCACCGCCTCTCCATGTATAGAATGTGCCAAACTGATCATACAGTCGGGCATCAAACGTGTTGTATATGCAGAGAAATACCGTCTGGACGATGGTATCAAACTGATGCAACGAGCAGGAATCAAGGTAGAATACCTCAATCCTGATGAAAAGACATCTTCTGTAGAAGATTAGAGATAAGATAGATAAAACGTTAGTAAAAAGAGAATTGTTATGAACATGAGTAAGAATAAGACCAACCGCTTTATGCCATTCATCATGGCATTCTGTGTTGTGATAGGCATTATCATCGGAACATTCTTTTCCAACCATTTCTCAGGAAATCGCCTCAACGTTATCAATAGTGGAAGCAACCGTCTGAACAACCTGCTCCATCTTATTGATGACCAATATGTAGATGCCGTGAACATCGACTCGCTGGTAGATAAGGCAATTCCACAGATTTTAGCAGAACTGGATCCACATTCCGTATATATCAGTGCTAAAGACGCAGCTCAGGCCACCGACGATCTGAAAGGATCTTTCTCGGGTGTAGGCATAGAGTTTGTCATCCGCCAAGATACGATACATGTACAGAATGTGATACAGAATGGACCTGCCGAGAAAGCCGGACTTTTGGCAGGAGATAAGATTGTAGCCGTAGACGGCAAACCTTTTGTTGGCAAGATTGTAACCAATCAGGAGGCAATGCATCGCCTGAAGGGTCCAAAGGATACCAAGGTAAAAATCGGAGTTATACGATATGGAAGCAAGAAGGTTAAGACCTTTACCGTAACCCGAGGTGAAATTCCAACAAAGAGTGTTACAGCAGCTTACATGCTTAACGACAAAACTGGCTATATCCGTATCAAGAACTTTGGCGAGAATACCTATCCGGAAATGCTGATTGCTCTGGCTAAACTCTCACAACAGGGATTCACCAACCTCTGTATTGACCTTCGTGATAACTCTGGTGGTTACCTGACGGCTGCAGTAAACATGGCAAACGAATTCTTGCCAGACAAGAAGCTCATCGTTTACACACAGGGACGCAAATCACCTAGACATAACTATATGAGTGATGGTAAGGGTGCCTACCAGAAGATTCCGATGGTAGTTCTCATCAATGAAGGTTCTGCATCATCTGCAGAAATCTTTGCGGGTGCCATGCAGGATAATGACCGTGCTACTATCATCGGACGACGGTCGTTTGGTAAGGGACTGGTTCAGCAACAGATAGAATTCCCTGACCACAGCCTCATCCGTCTGACCATTGCGCGCTACTATACTCCTTCAGGAAGATGCATCCAGAAGCCATATACTCTGGGCGATGACAAGGATTATGAGCAAGACTTGCTCGACAGATATCAGCACGGAGAGTTTTTCTCACAGGATAGCATCAAGCATACAGGACCTGCTTATCATACAGGTAACGGCCGTATTGTCTATGGCGGAGGTGGCATCACTCCAGACATCTTTGTTCCTGAAGATACGCTCGGCATGACATCCTATTTCAAGGAGGCTAGTCTGAGTGGTCTCATCTTGCAGTTTGCCTTCACTTATACAGACGATAACCGCCCGAAGTTGAATAACTTCAAGGAGATGATGGAACTTGCCGATTATCTTGACAGTCAGGACATGGTTGAAAAGTTTGTCAGCTATGCCGATAAACATGGTTTAAAACGTAGAAATCTTTTAATCAAGAAATCACACAAACTATTAGACCGTGTCATCGACAGCCGTATCATCTACAATATGTTGGACGAGCAGGCATGGACCCAATACATCAATCTTGATGATCCAGTCATCAAAAAGACGCTGGATGTATTTGAGAACCATGCAGCATTTCCAAAGAAACCAGAGCCAGCCAAAAAACGCGCTGCGAAGAAAGAAAAGATAGCTATGGCGAATACGCCCTACAACTATTCTTCCTTACACCATAATAACAGTATGATAGCAAACGCTTAAGGCATGGACAAGAAAGAATTAAGAAAAATCATAAAATACAGAAAGCGACAGTATTCCTCAAGACAACTTGAGGAACTGTCGCTTTCTGTATTATCACGTTTAGATTCCAACCCGCATCTTCAGAATGCCCAAACCATACTGATGTACTATTCGCTTCCTGATGAAGTGGACACCCATCATTATATAGACCAACTTGTTTCCAGGGGAAAACGAGTAATACTGCCCGTTGTGCTGGACGATACGAATATGGAACTAAGAGAATATTCCGGAGTACAAGACCTGAAGGAAGGAGCCTATCATATACTTGAACCAAAAGGCAAGATTTATCCGGAAGAGAAATATCCTGAGATAGAACTTGCCGTAATCCCAGGCATGAGTTTCGATATGAAAGGCAACCGGTTAGGAAGAGGAAAAGGCTATTACGACAGATTTCTTGCCAAGATTCCACATGCATACAAAATAGGAATCTGTTTCGACTTCCAGAAAATCAAAGAGGAAGGACTCCTTCCTGTTACCCCTACAGATATATGCTTGGACGAAATCATATAGCATATAGAGCGGGGAATATTAATAAAAGCGTATATCTGCAATAACCTGTGCACCAACCTGTTCATTCAAACGGTGAACAAGGGTAGCACGGCTCATCGTGAGGTCAGCCCTCAATGCAGCATTCTCTATCTTTACATAGAGAGTCTGGTTCTTGATAAACTTATCACCACAATATGCAGCAATATTTTCCCCTACAACAGAATCCCAACTCATTATCAGGCGTTTCTGCTGTAAAGGAGTCTCCAAGCCTTCCTTTCTCAGAAATTCGGGCAAGAGTTCCGCTATTGACTTAACTTTTCTTCTAAACATATTCTTAAAATTTTAAGGGAAACATGATCTGTTTCCCTTAGTTTTCTACTTTATTATTTCCCCATTCTCTACATAGAATATCGTATGATCTCCCTGCATGTTCTGGAGAATCTTATCCAAATGATCACGGTTCGTATCCGTAATGAAAATCTGCCCGAAATGGTCACCGGCAACCAGTTTCACAATAGCCTCAACCCGCTGAGCATCCAACTTATCGAAAATATCATCTAAGAGGAGCAAAGGAAGCGTATTGGAACTCGTGCGCTGCAGGAAAGTAAATTGAGCCAGTTTCAGGGCAATCACGAAAGTTTTGTTCTGCCCCTGACTTCCCTCTCTCTTCATCGGATAATCACCCAGCAAAAACTCCAGATCATCACGGTGAACACCATGCAGAGAATACCCTACAGCACGATCCTTAAACCGGTCGCGCTGGATAACATCCAACAAAGGACCTCTCTGGCAATGAGAAACATAGTGAAGACGGACCTGCTCCTTATCACCCGAAATCTGCTGATAAATCTGCTGAAACAGCGGAACCAGTTCGTCAACGAAAGCCTGCCGTTTCTGGTACAGCAATTCACCATTACTCGCCATTTGCTGCTCCCAAAGTTCCAGCAGCGTAATATCAGGCTCCTCCTCCATTTTCAGCAAAGCATTTCTCTGTTGCAAAGCCTTATTATAGTTGGATAAAGCCTCTATATAAGAGTAATCATACTGAGAGATGACCACATCCATCAGTTTTCTGCGCTCTTCACTTCCTCCTTCTATCAGAGAAACATCAGATGGAGAAACCAGAATCAGAGGGATAAGCCCAATATGTTGCGAAAGACGCTTATACTCCTTCTTGTTTCTCTTGAAATGCTTCTTGGTACCCCGTTTCATGCCACAGTAAACATTCTCTATCTCCCCCTTATCATTATCATAATTTCCCTCCAGCATAAAGAAAGGCTCATCATGAGTAATAATCTGGGAATCGATAGAATTATAGGCACTCCTACAGAAAGAGAGATAGTAGATGGCATCAAGGAAATTAGTCTTTCCCATGCCATTATGTCCTATCAGACAATTGATTTTGGGCGACAACTCCAGATTGGCGCTCTTTATATTTTTAAAGTTAATAATGGAAATATTCTTTAAAATCATAGTCTCTTTTCTGCTTTTATAGTGCAAAGTTAGCAGAAAAAGAGGAAAAAACAAAAAAAATAGGCTAGAAATTTCAATAATTGAATAAAATTGAGTAAATTTGCAGAAGTTTAGCGGCATTCCACAATTTGAAAGCTAACTTTCTATTGAACAGATTGCTCCTAAACCAGAAACTAAAAAGTATAGAATAATAAAAAAGCAAAATAAAAATGGCAAACAACAACGTACAGGCTCAGGAAACAGAGAGCCTAAACATTCGTGAGGCCTTCTTCTTGAAGTACAAGAAGGCTATTATCATTGCAGTAGTAGCTATCATTGTTATCATTGCAGGTGTATTCGGTTATGTATCTCAGATCTCAGGTCCACGTGAGGACAAGGCTAGCACTATGCTTGCTAAGGGTCAGACCTACTTTGCTAACCAGATGTATGAGCAGGCATTGAAGGGTGATGGCGCAGGCTATGTAGGTTTTACTAAGATTGCTGACGAATACAGCAGCACAGATGCAGGTAACCTGGCAAACCTCTATGCTGGTCTTTGCTATGCAAACCTCGGCAAATGGGCAGAAGCTCAGAAGAGTCTGGAATCTTTCTCTTCAGAAGACGACCAGATGATCAGTCCTGCTGCTGAAGCTGCCTTAGGTGATGCTTATGCGCATCTCAACCAGCTCGACAAAGCTGTAGATGCTTTCAAGAAGGCTGCTTCTATGGCTGACAGCAAGGCTGACGAAGGTACAAACAACAGTCTTTCTCCTATATTCATTATCAAGGCAGGCGAGATTCTCGAAAGCCAGGGTAAGAAAGACGAAGCTTTAAAGCTTTATCAGGATGCTAAGAAGAAGTATGTTAACGCTATGCTCGTACAGAGTGGCGAAATCGACAAGTACATCGAGCGCGCTTCTAACTAATCTGTACTGATAACAATTCGAAATCAATATGGCAACAGCACTTCATAATTTATCAGAATACGACTTTACTAAAATACCAGACGCCAGTAACATGTGCTTTGGTATCGTTGTAGCAGAATGGAATCCTGAGATAACGGGCGCTTTGCTCGACGGAGCAGTAAAAACACTCGAAAAACATGGAGCACTCACAGAGAATATCCATGTGAAAACTGTTCCAGGCAGCTTTGAACTTATCTACGGAGCCCATCAAATGGTTTTGAATGGCGGCTATGATGCAGTCATCATTTTAGGTAGTGTGATACGTGGTGAAACTCCTCACTTCGATTACATCTGCGAGGGTGTTACCTACGGAATTGCCCGTCTGAATGCTACTCAGGAAATACCTGTTATCTATGGTCTCTTGACTACCAACGATCTGCAGCAAGCTAAGGATCGTAGCGGCGGCAAGTTGGGTAACAAGGGTGATGAGTGTGCTATAGATGCTATCAAGATGGCTAAGTTCTAGTTTTCACAACGAGAGTTGATAAACTGAATGTTATCTATATAATAAGGTATAAGCATATGAAACTCTACCAGCTATTGCAGTCGTTTGAATTTGAAGAGATTTTTCCAACAGTCAATGTGATGTTTCCAAATGCACAGTTGCATCGCGATATTTTTGAAAAAGCATTCGATATGCTTTGCAATATCCAACCTATCACATCCAAAAAGGTTATCAAGTTTGAACTGATGGAAGATCCTAACTCAAATGATATGTTTGTTGGAGCAAATGATAGCTGTTTCCAGTCCACATGGGATGTATGCCTGGGAAAGGAAATCAAAAAAGGCAAAGGCGCTGATCTCAATGATGTAGAACTGGCAGCTAACTGCTTACTCAATGTTCTTTTCATCGGACGTCATCCTCAAGGATTTGATAAGGACTACAAAAAGTTATTGAAATAAACTGTCAATACATAATAATCAAACTCCTGAAGTTGTTTGAAACAAACTTCAGGAGTTTTTTTATGTTTCTTCAGTCAGATGCATTGATAAATAAAAGTATCTGAAATAAATAGTGATAAGTATCTTAAAGAGCTAAGAAACGCTTGTTTATCGTACTTCAACTCATAGATGATATCATCAGAGATAACATATCTATTGGCTCAAAGAATCAGATAAATCTGATTGTCGGCAAACGCCAGCAGGGTTGCCGGCATATGCAAGCAATCGTACAATTCTAGATATTGGAACTATTAAAACGTAGAGATATGACTATTTAACCTATTAGCTATTACACTAATAGTATACTAAACAAAGCAAATACTCATACATTTAACGGAAGAACCGCTTTATACCCCATCTTCTTCCTCTTCAGCAGAAGCGTTGGTATCCAACTTCTCATCTTTTGATATAGCGATACTACCCATTCGGGAAATCTTAAGTACCAGAGGTACATATTCATCACTGGTAACATCAGGCGACCCAACACTTGCTGCGAAGTAAAGATAATCACCTTCTGCTTTCACATACACAATACCAAGCAAAGCACCCATGTCCTGTGTATGTTTGTCAATATAAGATGTGAAATCTTTCTTTGTGAAAGTACGGCTAAAGAATTCAGAACCATCGCTTCTCAATACCTTAACCGAAATTCTGTTATCATAATACTTAGTGTTTTCGTCCAACTGGAGAACCGGAAGTTCCTTGTCAGAACTACGTTTCACAACCACTTTATAATGGGAACCAACCCAATCAGCCTCCCTGGTCTGCTCATAATCACTCATTTTCTGAGTAGCTTTGTTCACAACCTTAGCCACCGGTTTAGGAGCAATAATGATATTACTCTTCTTCTGTTCTGTACAAGCCGTCAAGCTAGAAATAGCCAAAAGACCTATTAATATATAATCAATTCGTTTCATTCCGTTATTTTTTCTTACTGCAAAAGTACATTTTTCTTTTGAAATAGCCAAAGAAAAGAACCGAAATCTACATTCTTACACAAAATCAAGCGCAAAAAGGCGCCTACTTTCACAAGCAGGCGCTCTAACATACCTAAATACTAACTAATAAATTTCCTATTGAATCTTACACGATATAATAAAGTTCAGTTTATGAATTCTAATCGTAACTTTGACGAAAAGAAAATGAAAAGGTTTAATCAAGATATAAAAAAAGTGCTTTTTCTGCTTTTTTTTTCATTTCTTAGCAAAAGAACATCAAAAAACATGATTTTGTTTTGTTTTTCGAACAATTTGCCGTACCTTTGCAGCATAATAAAGACATTAAGTATGAAAAAGAGGTTAATATTTATCATTTCTGTATTTTTTGCCTTCGTTTCATGTTCGCATCAGCAAACAGAAAAGAAGGAGCAAGTCATCGACACAATACCTGTGATGGTGATGCAGATACAGAAATGCAATCGCTTATATACTGCAGAAGCTCATGTTCATAAGATTATAACACATGATGACCAGCTCAATCTGAAGGGTTCACTGTTCAAGAAAGACTTTAATATTCATGTTCCTGGCTCTAACCGCAAGGTGGCCATTCCGATGGATGCGACATTAAAAGCTTATGTAGACTTTTCAGGATTCTCTGCAAAGAACGTAAACCGACAAGGCGACAAGATAGAAATCATCTTACCAGACCCAAAAGTGATGCTCACCAGCAGTAAAATCAATCACGAAGGTGTAAGACAATTCGTTTCACTCACCAGAAGAAACTACAATGATGCAGAACTGTCACAATTCGAACAACAAGGCAGGGAAAGTATCATTCGCGATATCCCGAACCTAGATATTCTTGAACAGGCACGCCAAAGTGCAGCAAACACCCTGATTCCGATGTTACAGGACATGGGATTTGCAGAAGAGAATATCAAAATCAGTTTCAGGAAGAAATTCACTTTCAACGATCTGAAGACTCTTCTGGATAAGACAACTATCGAAAAGAATCACTAAGCGAGGAGAACAATGATATGAAAAGAATACAAATCATCATACTATTAGCACTGATCCTTATTCTGGGTGGAGCCTTCTATTGGCTCACCAAAGACAATGAGGTCAGCGTGGTACAGGAAGATAAGACAACCCTCTCACCCACTCAAGTAGAAAGCATCGAGAATATCGGTCAATGGGAATTTCTATCTGTAAGTGATGAAGAACTGATAGATACTATACGCCGTGGCTTTTTTGGCGATGACCAACTGGTACGTATCTATTACGGAACATTGCGCTTGGGTATCGATATGAAGGATGTAAAAAAAGGATGGCTACAAGCCAGCCAGGACAGCATCGTATGCACTTTACCTCCTATCAAACTGCTGGACCATAACTTCATTGACGAAGCGAAGACCAAGAGTTTCTTTGAAGAAGGCAAATGGACAGGCAGCGACAGACAGGCTATGTATGAGCGTGCTTATCAAGCTATGAAGAAACGTTGCTTCAACCGCACCAATATCTATACTGCACAGGCGAATGCCAAGACTCAGTTTAGAGAGATGCTGAAAGCAATAGGATTCAAAAACGTAAAGATAGAATTTGAGAAATAACAAGGTTATAATACACAAGTAACTGCGTTATCAGGTATAAAAAATATAGATATAAGATAAACATAAAATTTTTAAGAGATGGATGCAATAAACGATTTTTTCACCGCTTTTAGTTCATTCCTGTGGGGATGGCCTATGATTATCCTGCTGTTGGGAACCCACATCTTTCTGACCATCCGCTTGCGCTTTCCACAACGCAAGATTTTCAAGGCAATCAAACTGTCTGTAAAGAAAGACAAGAATGCCACAGGAGATGTTTCACAGTTCAGAGCACTGGCAACAGCATTGGCAGCTACAATTGGTACCGGTAACATCATCGGTGTGGCTACAGCTATCGCTCTTGGCGGACCAGGAGCCGTACTCTGGTGCTGGTTAACCGGTGTCTTTGGTATTTCTACCAAATATGCCGAAGGATTACTCGCCGTAAAATATCGCGTAAAGACCAAGCGAGGCACAATGTTGGGTGGTCCTATGTATGCCCTGGAAAAAGGATTGGGCTGGAAATGGCTTGCAGTCCTGTTCGCCCTCTTTGCCGCATTGGCATCATTCGGAATCGGTAGCACGGTACAGGCAAATGCCATCTCTACCCTGGTAGAAAACCAATACGGCATTTCTCCATACATTACTGGAACCATCGTTACGGCTTTAGGAGCAGCTGTGATTCTTGGAGGCGTGAAAAGTATCTCCAAGGTTTGTGGCATGCTGGTACCTTTCATGGCACTCTTTTATGTATTAGGCTGCATCTACATTCTCTGTGTAAATCATGCTTATTTATTGCCTGCCATCCACGTAATCTTTGACTCTGCATTCACAACAAAGGCTGCAGGTGGCGGCTTCGCTGGAAGTACCGTGATGATTGCAGCCCGCTATGGTATAGCCCGCGGATTGTTCTCTAACGAAAGTGGTCTGGGTTCGGCACCCATCGTTGCTGCAGCAGCCCAAACCCGCAACCCTGTGCGTCAGGCATTGGTTTCATCTACCGGTACCTTTTGGGATACTGTCATCATCTGTGCCCTTACAGGTCTTGTCATCACCTCAAGTATCATAGCATACCCAGACATTGACTATCATAACGGAGCAGCACTCACCAAGGCTGCCTTCAGTAAGATTCCATATATCGGAGCTCCGATATTGACCATCGGACTGGCAACATTTGCATTCAGTACGACATTGGGATGGAGTTATTATGGAGAACGGTGTGTAGAATATCTGAAAGGCAAAAAGTGGATGCTCTGTTTCCGCATAGTCTATATTGCTACTATCTTCCTGGGTAGTGTCATCAGTCTGGGACTGGTTTGGAACATTGCCGACTGCATGAATGCTTTAATGGCCATACCAAACCTTATCTCCTTGCTCTGCCTAAGTGGTATCATAGTGCATGAAACCAGAAAGTATCTGTGGAGAGACCAGTTAGATAAAGACATGGACGAAAAAGAAATAGAGGAATTAGAATAAAAGACACAGAAAGAAAATACCCTGAATGGGAGTAAAAATACAAAAGCTCGGCATTGCATCACTGCAGACCGAGCTTTTATTATTAAATCAACAAAAACTAATAAAATATCTTTTCCAAAAACCAAAAAACCTATTCGTTATGAACTTATGGTGTAAAGATACTACAGTTTGCGCAATAAACAGCATATTTTCTGTTGATTTCTATACTTTTTATTGGGCAAACGTTTGCACAATTTGCCCTATCAGATTACAATTTATACTGAAGATGTTTCATTGCATGACCACCCCAAGTGGTATCATTGACATATTGGAAACCAACCTTCGTATAGAGACGCTCCGCTTTCGGATTGCCTTTATCACAAAGCAAACCTACAGCAGGAAGTCCTAATTCTCTTGCGCGAGAGATAGCAGCATCCAACAGTTTAGACGCAATACCTTTTCCACGGTATTGGTTAGAAACCGCCAAACTATCCAAATAGAACTCACCTTCCTCTGTTTCAAGCTCCATAGCCGAATAGTCTATTCCAAAAGCCACGATTGCAGCCTCAATAAAGCGCTTACGTAATCTTTTGACGTCAGCACCATCGTATGCAACCAAAATGCCAACAAGAATGCCATCAGTAGACATAGCAACCAATGTGTTCTTATAACTATACTGACTGTCCTCCATCTCTACAAGTTTAGTCATCATACGGTGAAAATCAACCAATGTATGCTGAGGACCAGCAAAATTTTGGCAACACTGCGCATTCATCGCCTCCATGATAAGCGATGCGATATGCGAAGCCTTGTCTGGCGTAGCCTGTTCTATTTGAATTTTCATTATACTATTTTTTGTTTATTGTTTTATTATTGTTATTTCTTTCATGCTCCAGCATCATGAGGAAATTCTACAAAGATTACTTTTTTCATGATTGCTGATTGGGTTTGATGCCTTATCGTTTACAAAGTTACGTATATTTTTTGATAAGAGCAAGTTTTTTATATTTTTTATTCGAAAAAGTTTTTTTATTCGAAAAAAAGATGTATCTTTGCCGCAGGTTTTGAAGCTAAATTTCTATTACTAGCATAATAGAGATACCCAAATCCCTTGGGTCCCAATGCTTCAAAACCTTTTTCGTTTTTAACAGCGAAAAAGGAATACACCGAAAGAGTGTATCCTTCTTCGCTAGATAAATCCTTAATGTTTTGATTTTCGGAATATTACTATAATCACAAAGCTACAGAAGCATCCTTTAAGTCTACTGCCTGTGCCTTGAGGGTTCCCTTTCCTTTTATCACAACGACACATTTTCCGAAAAATGCCTTGCGATGTGAATCGGTGAAACGCTCCAAAGAAGTCTGACATCCATTATCTGTTCCCAGAATCTTTGGCGTTTTCAGGAAACCATGACCACTTGCATCCTGTTCTCCTGAAACAGAGAAGAAAATCTGGTTATCTGCGTTCGGACAGAGATTGCCGTCTTTGTCTACCACATTCACCTCTACAAAGGTGGTCGGATCAGAAGAGCCAAAAGCCTGACAGCCCTGATAAGTCTTCTTCAACACAAGATGATGAGGAGCTCCTGCTGTCTTTATAACTTGTTCCCTAAGAACCTGATTGTTCTTTCTGGCTACAACCTTCACTTCTCCCGGTTCAAAGTTTACGCGCCACATCACATGATATTCAGTACTATTTCTGAAAGCATCGCCTTCGTTCTTTGCACCGTAGACTGTCTTCTTACGGATGCCCTGACTCTTGCCATTGATAAAGAGTTCTACCTCATCGGCATGATTATAATAACACCACATGTCGATGGTCTGTCCCGGCAGCCAGTTCCAATGAGGGAAGAGATGCAGCACATCTTTCTGAGTCCACTCACTCTGATACATATAATAGCTGTCTTTTGGAAGACCCGCCAAATCGATAATGCCAAAATAACTGCTACGGGCAGGATAAGCATAAGGAGTAGGTTCACCGATATAATCGAAACCGGTCCAGATAAACTGTCCGCCCACAAAGTCGTTGTGCTTCACCACATCCCAGGTTTCTTCGTGGGTACTACTCCATGATGCGTGGAAATTATCATAAGCCGAACACATAAACGAAGGATCGGTATAAGGCAACCACCATTCCTTTGGCGCAGTATAAATGCTGTCGCTAGGCATCATATAGTAGCCACGAGTCTGCAAGGCTGAAACACTCTCCGACAGAATGAAAGGCTTGCCAGGGAAATTCTTTGGCACATCCTTCACCCATTGATGGTGATAATTGAAACCTATTACATCAATAGCCCCACTCTTGAAGAGGTGATTCTTCGGATCAGGCTCATTACAGCCAGCAGAAACAGGGCGATAGCCCCAAGGATCATACTCCTTCACGATTTTTGCCAGATGCTGGGTTAGAAGCGAATTGACACTCAGTTCATCGCTATGTGCCAAACTAGAAGCATCATGACCGGCATTCAGAATCAGGTTAGCCTGCTCCAGACTGAGCGTATCAGCAGCCGCATCCGACCATTGTTCGAGAACCTCATTACCGATACTCCACATGATGATACTTGGATGATTACGGTCGCGCTTGATGAGATCAGACAGGTCTTTCTTATGCCATTCATCGAAGAAACGGGCATAATCACCATTCGATTTCTTGCGGCGCCACATATCAAAACTCTCGTCCATCACGAGGAAGCCCATCGAATCGCACATGTTCAGGAGTTCTGGTGCCGGAGGATTATGACTGCTTCGGATAGCGTTCACGCCCATATCGCGAAGGATGGTAAGTTTGCGATGCATCGCATCTTCATTGACAGCAGCACCCAGGCAACCGAAATCATGATGCTCACAGACACCATTTATCTTGAGATTCTTGCCATTGAGGAAGAAGCCCTTCCTTGCATCAAACTTCACGTCACGGAAACCGGCAGTTGTCGTAGCAACATCCACTACCTTCCCATTTACTACCAGTTCACTCTTGACAGTATAGAGATATCCCTTTCCGATGTCCCAGAGATGCGGATCCTTCACCTTGAGTTTCTGTTCCCGAACACCCTGACTCTTGGCTACGATCTTTCCGGCAGCATCATAGATGGTGTTACGGACAGAGAGTTTCATCTTTTTACCGGAAGCAGCGAAATCCACCTTCACCCTGACATCACCCTGTGGAGAAGTTGCTACATACTGTCCCCATTGAGGAATATAAGCAGATTTCATGGTTTTGGTGAGCCAGACATGGCGGTAAATACCGCAACCGGAATACCAGCGACTGTTAGGCTGGTCGCTGTTGTCTACCTTCACCGCAATGACATTATCACCCTTCTTATTAATATAAGGTGTAAGATCATACTCGAATGTACTGTATCCATAAGGACGGGTTCCAAGTTTATGTCCATTGATATACACGGTAGAATTCATATATACCCCATCAAAGGTGATGGTAAAGCGGTCATACTTTTCCTTCGGATTTACCGAGAAATGCTTACGGTACCATCCGATGCCACCCGGCAATGCACCACCACCGGATCCCGAAGGATTCGAAGGAGAGAAATCGCCCTCTATCGCCCAATCGTGAGGAAGATTCAAACTTCGCCAATGTCGGTCTGAATAATCAGATTTCGACATTCCGGCACTATCTGCTAAAGTGAAAAGCCAGCCTTTATCAAAAGACTGGCGATCACGGGCGCTCAACGACTGAGCGCCCAATAGAAAGATTGCTAAAGCAAATATCTTCTTCATATTACTTCAGTTTTACAGTAACTGCCTTACCAGCATACTTCACCATCTTGCCCTTAGGCGCCTTGGCGAGGCTGATACCCTGCTGGTTGTTATCACTAACAAGTACGATATTGAAGCGACGCTTCTGGAGCATACCCTCAAAAGCACCCTTACGGGCAGCGATAGTAACGGTCTTCTGAGCATCATTATACTTGAAGTCTATCATAGCATACTTACCCTTCTCGTAGTTGTAGTTGGTTCCCTCATCCTCATAGAATGTATAAGAACCGTCCTTGCCAGCATAGACATAGAGATCGATGAGCTCAGCCTTCTTCTGATCGCTCCACTCCATCTCAGGACCTATAGGAAGAATAGAACCCTCTGGAACAAAGACTGGAATCTTATCGAAAGGCGCATCAGCTACGATTGTCTGTCCACCGGCATAGTGCTTACCTGTATAGAAATCATACCAGCCCTTCTGCTTAGGAAGATAAACATTGCGGCTGTACTTCTGATACTCGCCTACAGGACAAGCCATGAGAGCAGGACCGAACATCCACTGGTCTTTGATGTCGTAAACATTGTCATCGCCGTTGAAGTCCATCACCAATCCACGCATCATGGTATAGTCCTTAAAATGAACCATACCCGCCATACTGTAGAGGTAAGGCATCAGACGGTAACGGAGTTTATCGTATGCAACGATGGTCCTGTAAGCCGGATGATCTGCCGGAGCAATGTTCCAGACCTCACGGGTAGGCCACTGGCCATGAGTACGATAAAGAGGTACGAAGCAACCGAACTGGTTCCAACGCGCCTGCAACTCGCGCCATTCCTTCAAGTCAGCATTTTCCTTACCGGTCTTATCGAACTCCTGCTGGGCAGCCACATAACGGTTCTCTACACAGAAACCGCCCTGGTCCATTCCCCAGAAAGGCAGACCTGCCATAGAATAGTTCAAACCGGCTGTCATCTGGGCACGCATATCTTCCCAACGGGTAGCAATGTCACCAGACCAGGTAGCCGTACTGTAGCGCTGTTCACCGGCAAAGCCCGAACGGGTCAGGAGGAAGACACGCTGGTTAGGATTCACGCTGCGCTGTCCGTTATAGATAGCATCAGCATTCACGATGCTGTAAGCATTGAAATATTCGGTAGATGTACCGAGGGCTGTAGGACCTGATAGGGCCTTACGATACCACATCGGGGTACAGTCGCGAACGTTTGGTTCTGATGCATCCATCCACCATGCATCGATTCCGAACTTATACTTAGTATAAAGATTCTCGTCCATCTGGCGCCAGAACATCTTGCGGGCACCATCAGAATAGGCATCATAGAATGAACCGCGGAAGCCGAGCCAGTCGTGAATATCATCCTTGATAGCCTGATGATACATCCAGCCCTTGCTGTCGAGTTCCTTATAATTCTTGACCGTATCATAGAACTTAGGCCATACAGAAATCATGAAGCGGCCATTCATCGCATGTACGCTGTCGAGCATCGCCTGTGGGTTGGGATAGCGGGCAGCCTCAAACTCATGACTTCCCCATGAATCCAGCTTCCAGTAGTTCCAGTCCTGAACGATATTGTCTACAGGAATATGCAGGTCGCGGAACTTCTTCATGTTGTCCTCGATGTCCTTGCTGCTCTGATAGCGCTCACGGCTCTGCCAGAAACCGAGGGTCCACTTAGGATAAAGCGAAGCCTTGCCGGTAAGCGTACGGTAACCGGAAATCACCTCGTCGAGATTCTGACCGGCAATGAAATAATAGTCCATATCCGGCGACATCTCACTCCAGATGCTCAACTGGTTCTTCTCTGCCTCAGAACGAGGAGCTGCTACGCGAAGTCCGCAGTAGGAAACATCACCATCTGGCTGCCACTCGATACGGATAGGAGTCTTTACGCCCTTCTTGATTGGAGTTTCAAACTTATAAGAGTTCGGATTCCATGCTGTACGCCAGCGCTCAGGAACTACCAGTTTGCCGTCGATATAAATCTTCATATAGCCGGCATAGTAGAGTATAAACTGATAGAAGCTGTTGGTTGGAGCCTCTACATAACCCTCGTAAACCACCTTGGAGCCATTCAGTGCAAAACCCTTTGGCAGGTTCTGAATGCCGCCCTTGTCGGTCTGGTTGCAAATCTCAGAAGCCTCAGGCATTGCATACTCAAAGTAAATGCTATCTTCGCCTCGAACAATCTTCTGGCCATTCTTATCCACATAAGTACCTGTCAGCTGACCTTCCTTACCATCCTTATCATAGAGTTTGAAGGCACGGTTGAGCTGGAGATAATCTTCCGGATTACCCCAACGGCAATAAGAATAAGAATCCCAGAGGATGCCGTAGTTTTTATTAGAGATGACGAAAGGCACGCTCACCTTAGTATTATACTGGAAGAGGTCTTCGTTCTTACCCTTCATGTTGAGTTCCTCACTCTGATGCTGACCGAGACCATAGAACGCCTCGTTATCAGGAGAGTTGAAGAGCGCACGCCATGACCATCCGTGCTTCTGTGCTTCAGGAACCTTGGCAATGTCTACACCGATTTCACGGTCAGGCACAGTGAACGGCTTGAAAGTCTTTCCGCCCTGTGCAACCTCATTGAGAAGGATATTGTCTTTCAGGTCATAGAAGGTAATCTGACCCGTAGCCTCGTTCATGACAGCACGCATGGCTGCAGTGGTAATGATGAGATTGTCTCCCTGCTCTTCCACCTTATAATTTGCCTTGCTGTTTTGAGGCACTATTATCAGACTCTGTTTATTACGGAAACTCTGTTCGGCTGTAGCCTGAACACGGATAATCTTATCGCTCACCACCTGGAGGCGAATCTGACTAGGACCAAAATTCTGGTGTTGCTTCAACTGAATAGTGAGATAATTACCATTCTGGTTGAAACCTGCTGCCTGCATGCCTGTGGCACTCATCAGCAGCACTGCTGAAATCAATAATGTTTTAGTTAGTCTCATTTTATACGTTTAAAGGAAAGTTTAAAAATCTGCGGCAAAGATACGAGAAAATTCCCGTATCTTTGTGCGCAAATGTTATCTGTATGTGTATAAAATGTTAATCAGATGCGTAAACTACTCTGATTCTGACAGATTTTTACGATATTGAGACGGCGTAACGCCATACGCCTCTTGGAAGTATTTAGTGAAATAACGTGGATTATTGAATCCCACCTTATAGGCTATTTCACTGATGTTCAAGTCGCCCGAGCGGAGCAGATGCTCTGCAAATTTGATACGCTTGATTCTGAGATACTCAGAAGGTGTAATACCTGTCAGCGAAATCATGCGTTTATATAATTGTACGCGCGAAATGCTAAGATGAGTACTGAGCGATTCTACCGATGTTTCAGGATTGCTCATATGATCGCGGATATAAACATTCACCTCATCGATAAATTTGCGGTCGGCCTCTGTTATTACATATTCTGTGCTCACATTCTTGCGTTTCTTCAAGAGGTTCAGAATACAGAGATTCAACATATCAATATCGAATGGTTTGGCAATATACTCGTCAGCACCACACTTCAGACTTTCCTTGCGTTGCTCATCTCCCATACGGGCCGAGAGCATGATGAAAGGTATGGCTGTTGTTTCGTCATTGTCCTTACACATCCGGCAGAGTTCATTACCATCCATCACAGGCATCATCACATCGCTCAGGATGATGTCTGGACGACGGTCGATAATCTTGTTCCAGGCATCCTGACCATTGACAGCCTCAACAACCGTATAGTCTGTCAATACTTCGTTCATAAACTCACGGAAGTCCTCACTGTCGTCAACGAGGAGCACTACCGGCTTCTTGATCATCGATTCTCCAGGCTGATGCGCATGTTTACTCATTCCGTAGAGAACGTTCTTACCTGCATCCGGATCCTCATCAGTAGCCTGATGCACCGTGGTTATGATAGGTGCTGCTCGCAAGGAACCGAGATGTGCCGTAGAATTGGAGGTGGTACTGCTCTCTATCGGAAGGTCTACCATAAAGATGGTTCCTCCGCTTGGATTATCAGTAACATCTACTTTACCGCCATGAAGTTCGGCAAACTTCTTTACCAGGTTCAAACCTATTCCGCTACCACCCTGCGGCTGCATTTCAGTGCCATTGACCTGATAGAAACGCTCAAACACATGTTCCTTCTCCTTATCGCTGATGCCCTTGCCCGTATCAGATACAGAGATGCGGAGCATATCCGAATCCTTGTCTCCTACACGCTGGCGGAATGCAACACTCAGAGAAACGGTGATAAATCCGCCATCTGGCGTAAACTTATAGGCATTGCTCAGGAGGTTATTCACGATTTTTCCTACCTTATCAGCATCAAACGACATCTGCAGACTAGGCACCGTAGAATCGAAGGCAAGCGTTACTTTGCTGTTTGCCAAAGTACGGAACGAAGTACAGATATTGTCAACGAAGCTCACGATGTCGATATGCGACAGGGTAAGTTTTTCCTTGTTCTGGTCAATCTTGCGGAAGTCGAGAATCTGGTAAACCAGATTGAGCAAACGGGTAGCATTGCGATGAATCATCTCCAGCTTTCTGCGTTTACTTTCATCTCTTTCTTCTCTGATCATATTGACCAGCGGCGATATAATCAGGGTGAGCGGAGTACGGAGTTCGTGGCTCACATTGGTGAAGAAGTTGAGTTTGAGTTCATTCAACTCCTTGGTCTTCTTGATACTGTCTTCCTTGCTCTGGAGTTCGAATTTTACCCGCTGCTTTTCGAGCATACGTTTACGGTAGAGATAGAAAGCTACACCTATTAATATAATATATACGATAATCGCCCATATAGAGAGATAGAAAGGCGGATGAATATAAATCTTCAGCGTGCTCACCTCTTCGCTCACACTACCATCAGCATTCACCACCTTTGCCTCCAGGACATAACTGCCTGAAGAGAGATTGGTAAAGGTAGCCTCCGGACGTCCCTCAGGTGTCAGCATCCATTTGTCATCATGTCCCTTCATACGATAGAGGAAACGGCAACGGGCAGGAATACTTACCTGGTCAGAAGCAAACTGTATAGTAAACGCCTTGTCCTTATAACTGAGATCCAGTTCAGGATGAGTATCAAGCGATTTTTCCAGAGGCACTCTTCCTTCAAACTCCTCACCAGCCTTGAGCGGATGATCGAAGAGTACGAAACCGCTAAACAAGACTTTTGCATGTTTCTGGGCAGGAAGGATCTTGGCAGGATTGATGATATTAATACCATCCTGACCGCCGATGGCGATGGCTCCATTTCTCATCAGACAGGCAGAACGCTGGTTAAACTGGCGGCTCTGCAAGCCATCGAGCGAATTGAAGCTGATCATCGTAATGTCCCATTTGCCCTGATTGTTCTTGGTCAGCGTAACACGGGTAACGATAAATTCAGAAACCAGCCAGATGTTATGCTGCTTATCTTCGAGCACCATACAGCCTACCGTACCCTGCGTACCATTGAGGTCATTGATTGACTCTAACTGTCCTGAAGCCTCATCATACATGGTGACGCCCGCAGGCGAAGCCATCCACAAGATGCCTCGGCTATCCTTCATCATGTAATTCAGGGAAGGACTAGGGAAAGGCTGTCCGTCCTTGGTTGTATTCACATTGGTTACCTTTCGGGTTCCGAAATTAAAGATAGAATAGTTCTGCGAATGACCTATCAGAATTTCATCTTTATTCGGCAGGAAGAGCGAGTTGATAAAATCGCTGGTAATACCCGAATTCTGAACATTGTAGGTTGTAAACTTTCCGCTCTCAGGATTATAAATCTGAAAGCCTGAGCCCAAGGTTCCGATAATCAGGCGATGATACGGATCTTCGGCAAGACACCAGACGCTGTTATTGGCAAGTCCGCCAGGAGCTGCCTGAAAACTCTTCCATCTGCCGTTTTTATATTGGGCAAGTCCACCATTGAAGGTTCCGAAATACATCGTACCATCACTCATGGTTACGCTGCTGACGATAATATCCGAAGCCAGACCGGTTTCAGCCTGTGAGAATCGCCAACTCTGTCCGGTAAGCGGACTGTAGCATACAATACCGCTATCATTGGTTCCGCACCAGAGATTACCATTCAGATCCTGCGTGATTGTACACACATCACCAAGCGGAATAGTTGTGAATTTCTGAGCAGCAGGCGAATAATAAGCCACGCCGTTCTTGTAACTACCTACCCAGATAGCTCCCTCATCATCCACATAAACCTTCTGCAGGGAATTGTCAACGATACTTCCCTTTGCTTCGGAATGAACATACTGGCGGCAGATTTTGCGTTTGAAATCTACAAAGAAGAGACCGTTATGGTCGGAAGCCACCCAGAGATTGCCAGCCTTATCGCGGGCAATATCACGCATCAGAATACGGGTTGGGCAAGGAATAGCAATGCCCATGTTTGTAAGATAAGAACGGGCATCGGTCCATTTTCCGGTTTTAGACTGATACACATAATTGGCATTGCTTACTGAAACCCAGAAACCACCTATACCATCATAGAAAGTATAGGCGCCATTATCACCGGCAACTTTATGGGTGGCAAGGAAGGAATTGTACCAGAGAACTTTCTGTTTCTGTCCGTTGACACGGCAGATTGTACCATCAGCATAGGTAATGAGCGCATCGCCGTCAACCTCGGTTATTTTACTGATATTTCCCTCTTTCAGACAGCCCGGCTGAGCCTTTTTGGTAAATTTTAAAAGGTAGGTATTCTTGGTTTTGGCATTATGATAGTAGAGTCCTTGTCCGTAGACAGCTATCCACATGTTCTTATCCTTATCTATCAGGAGTTTGTAAGGAGGTCCCTGCACGTGGATGTTTTTGAGCCATTCTTCCAGTTTGCGCTCAAACTGCTCTTCATCATATTTATAGATGCAGTAGCCCACAGAGGTATGCACCCAGATATTTCCATCATAGTCTTGCTGAAGTTCATCTACCGAATTGTTAGGCAGCGACTTATCATCAGTGTTGCTATAATAGAAAGTTTTCATACGGAAGCCGTCAAAGCGACACAGTCCCGACTGGGTACCTAACCAGATGTAGCCTCTGGTGTCCTTGAGGATGGCACCCACCTGACTGTTCGTAAGTCCATCATGATTGGTGAGGCTGCTGAATTCTACGTTTTCATAGGCAGCCCATGCCCTCTCCGGCTGCATGAGCAGCAAGAGCAGAAACAGCACGATGGCATGTTTCAAATAGTTTTGTTTTTTTATCATCCCTTAATTCCGCAACACTATAGTTTAACATTATTTATAAGTGCCTGAGCAACAAA
>OOCM01000032.1_pt1 | contig 134276 bp, 90 predicted proteins | sample 1671111 | NCBI WGS metagenome assembly OOCM01 (sample SAMN06348123, study PRJEB24527) | human gut metagenome | biome: human gut; feature: ankylosing spondylitis patient; material: feces | host: Homo sapiens | place: China | collected 2015-10 | reverse complement strand
AACTGAGTATTAATCAATAATAGCTATTTTGGAGAATTTTCTCCGGACAGCAGTGAAAAGAAGAAGCTAAATTATATCCTGAATCTGAAAAATACATTTCCAAACTCATAAAGCAACTGGAACAATGAAAAATATAAAGACCATATACGCAATAAAAATTACAGCCGTCATCTTTTCTGCAGTGATGGGCCTATGCTCATGCCAAACTCAGTCAAGCAATATTGTTTCGTCAAGTACATTAAGCGAGCAATATCCCAAGATGTATGAAGAAAAACCTTTGACTATTGCCGTCATGCCTTCTATAAACAAGACAGAACATAAAGAGGCAAAAGACTATTTCTATACAACCCTCTACAATCCATTGTGCGAAAAAGGATATTACGTATTTTCACCTAATATCACATTGAACATATTGAAAGAGAACAACATAGACGATGCTGAAAAATTCATAGACGGCAAACTTGACATATTCAGAGATGTGTTTGGTGCAGACGCTGTGATGTTCACTGTTATCAAAGAATGGTCGAGAGACAACCTTTTAGGAGAACTCACAGTAGATATAGAATACATCCTTCGATCCACTAAAACAGGGGATATTCTGTACAACAGGGAAGGACGGATAACATTGGACACATCCAAATGTGGCGGTCATGGATTTGCAGGAGCCTTGGCAAGCATTGCCACTACGGCACTCAACACAGCCACGACCGATAAAGTTTTTGCAGGAAGAGCCTGCAATGAGATTGTACTATCCGATATGCCTGAAGGAAAATACTCTCCGCTTTACGGCAAGGACAAAGACTATCTCGCAGGAAAGAAATTTATAGAAGCCATCACCTACTAATGGCACATATATAAATATATGAACCAAACGTATTGGAGTGATGTACATAATACTGTACATATAAGGACTAAATAAAAGAAAGGGAGTGAAAATGAGCAATATTGATTACAATGAAGTATCTAAAAACTTCGCACACTGCACAGCCGAAAACTGCCCTGCGGCAGAGACATGCCTAAGAGCCATTGCGTGGAAGAATCTGCCGGACGACAAGGACACAGTCATCATACTGAACCCGGCAAAACAAGGTCTATCAGCAACATGCAGTTTTTACAGAGACAGTTCGCCCACCCGCTTTGCACTCGGATTCATCGACATGCAGAAGCACATGTATCCCGACCAGTATTACAAATTCATGAATGTACTGACCGGCTACTTCGGTCATAATCCCTATTTCATGCGCAGGCGCGGGGCCATGCTCATTTCTCCGAAGGAGCAGAATCTGATACGTTCAGTACTTAAGAAAGTCGGTGCAGACGAAAACATGGAATTCGACAGATACGTTATGAAACTGAACTGGAACCGATAATGTAAAAATCAATCTTATAATCGCCGGCAACAGCTCCAACCGTTGGTGCAACGACACTTTACAAAACCTTCAGTACTTCTTAAGAAGTATTAGACTACCTCTGCGCAAGTATTGCAATACCTTTTAGGCAGTATTCCAGTACTTGCTAAGAAGTACTGGGCGCAATATTAAGCGACGTGAGGCGCAACCTTAAATGTGAAAAACGGAAATATCAACAAGCATATCATAAGTGTAAATAAGCTGTTGAATAAAAGCTTATATACGTCAAGCAAGCCATACAACATAATTTAACATATATTTCTGCAGTTTGATTTCGCATTTATATACTTTTGCACTGTACCACAATTGTGGTACAGTGCAAAAGTTAAACATTTAATACATAAAAAGCACCTATTATGATAGAGCTGAACAATGTAACCTACTGGTATACTGCTGACAAACCGGTAATTTCGGAAGCATCGGCACATATAGCCGAAGGCAGGATATACGGTCTGCTCGGGCTTAACGGCTCAGGAAAGACTACACTACTGAAGCTCATTTCAGGAATGCTGTTTCCCAAGAAAGGCGAAATTGTCATTGCCGGAAACAATTCAAGGAACAGAGAAATAGCATATCTGCAGAACATTGCGTTTATGCCAGCAACTGTGCAACTTCCCAAACAGAGCGTAGACAAATTCACATCATTGAACTCTGTGTTCTACCCTACTTTCAGCAAATCAGTATTTATGGATTGTCTGAACGAGTTCGGCATCGATTATGATACGCACAACCTCGAACAGTTGTCTTTGGGACAGAAGCACAAATTCATGTTTTCGTTTCTGCTGTCTCTCAGTACAAAAGTACTGCTTCTCGACGAACCGCTGAACGGCATGGACCTGCCGTCGCGGAATGCATTCAGAAAGTTGCTGATGAGACATCTTGATGACAGCCGGACAGCCGTAATATCTACACATGTCATGAAAGACATTGAAAACATACTGTCGGACGTGATGATTATCAGAAACGACGGTTCATTTTTCTGCAAATCGATGAATGAGCTATCAAACGAATACTCATTCGGCATCAGCAACAGTACTGAAAATGCAGTGTACTCAGAAGTATGCCCTGAAGGCTACAAGGTGCTGAGGAATAAAGTCATGGAGGAAGAGAGCGACATACCATTAGAAATATTGTTCAACGCCGTAATCAAAGGAGGTATAAAATGAAAACTTTCAGCTTGAAAAGGATGATGCAGCTTTGCCGTCTTCAAATCAATGAGATATATGGAACCAACAAAATCAAGACTCTTACACTGGCAATATGCCTCATCATTGCAATTTCACTGCTTGCTTTAATCACGAATTCGTGGGAAGTAAGCGAAAGTGTAGAGGCTGCAGAAAGAATGCTCGTTACTATATCAGCTGTACAATTCATAGCTCTACATACAGATATGGTGACAAAGAGGCAAACTATACCAGCTTCGACACTAGAGAAATACGTGGCACTATATGCAGAAACACTGTTGATCATAATTGCCTTCACGGTGCTGTCCATACCTATAGCATCGGCATTTCTCACCGCAGTATCAGCAATCATGGGTCAAGGCGACGGTCTGATTACTGTATTTTTCCGAATAGATACAGGCTCAGCATATGGCATAACATACAGTCTATTCATACTGACATGGTTCCAAATGTTCGTGATTTCAAGGAAACGATATTCAAAACTCACTTTCTGGAGTATAATCATCGGCATGTGCATAATGTTTATACTGCCGTTGGCAATAGCAGACTACATAGAAGAAACCGCCGCAAGAATCATAGCCATCGTTGTTGCAGTTGCAATGGCTGTCGTCTGCTTTGTGTGGGGATACAGACTTATGAAAAACTTTGAAATGGACACTAAGGAAAATGACTGACTTCAGGAATGACAAAGCCATATATCTGCAGATGGCCGACAGAATCTGCGATGACATTCTTTCCGGACGATACGGCGCCGGAGAGCGCATACCCAGTGTCAGGGAGCAGTCAGAAACCCTGCAGGTGAACACAAATACAGTCGTAAGGGCATACGACAACCTCACGAGATTGGGGATAATTTACACCAAACGAGGAATGGGATACTTCGTCTCAGAAGATGCACGCACGTGCATAATGGAGAACAGACGAAAGGCATTCATGGAAGAAAAACTTCCGGAATTGTTCCGCCAGATGAAACTCTTGGATATTCCGATAGAAACGATTAACGGACTTTGGGAGAAATTCGAGCAGAAAAGCACCGGCAAATAAAACTCACGCTACGTGCAGATGCCTCCCAGACACATAAATGAAAGCTTAAAAAACATCAGCGTCCAAACCAAGAAAGTTTGCGACGCTGATGTTTTATTATATTCCTTTGCAAGCATAAAGACATTGATGCCAACAAAAAGATACTCTTATTTCACGGTTTATTCAAATCTTATCGAAGACAATAGTATTTATTGATTTAGGTTTAAGTTTTGTCTTATAACTCTTGCTGTTAATGCGACATACGTAAACACGTTCATTATCATCCGGATTGTAGCATACCACAACAAACTTACCGTCAGCAGTCTTGAATGCAAGCATATTCTGTTTGTCAGAAGATGCGACAAAGCGACTTCCAGGCTGTACGAAATGAGACAAATGTTTCATAAGATAAAATTCGTCTGTATATTTCACTTGCTTGGTATTACGGTCAACTATAACCAAAGTATTTTGTGCCCATTCCCACCAGCTTTTACACGTCTCGTCAAGAACCATATTCCAATACATATATGAACCGACACCATTGTTGAAACAATTTACAACAGCCTTCCAAGTGTTCTCCAAGGCAGACCAATCATTTTCAGAGTTTCCGCACATGTTTTCAGTCTGCATATATTCATACGCAGGATACTCCTTATGAACAGTCGGCAAGGCCTTCATGCCGGACCACTGTACTCCTATACCTTTCACAATCTTGTCTGCACCATTGTTTCTAAGGAAAGCCCTCACATATTCAGGATTAGGATAATTGATGGTACCGAGCCATATTTCTGTATCGAGCGAATCCTTGTCGAATTGCGGCTTAAGATACTTCGCAACGAACAGGGACAAATCTTCTGGACGCCATGTGCACGAAGGCCAGCAAGGTGTCCATGCAATCTCGTTCTGAGGCATAATAAAACTTATTTTTATGCCGTTGTCCCTATAAGCCTGAACATATTTCGAGAGGTAAAGAGCATAGGCCTGAAGATAACCTTTCAGCATTTTAAAGCCTGTCACATTTCCCAAAACATCGAGATTCGGATTCAAACGGTTATGTCCCACGTCTGTGCCTTCAATGCCGGAACTTTTCTGCGAATAGTGTTCGTTGACCTTCATCCATGCAGGCGGTGTCCACGGAGAAGCCCATATACGCAAATCAGGACGCAACTTAAGAGCTTCTTTTATATAAGGCATAAGTATAAAACGATCGCGTGCGATGGAAAAATTTCGCATCGAGTAATCATCCTTTACATCGTTGTAGGAATAGTATCCAAATGCATAATCGCTCGATCCTATAGGCGTACGCCCAAGTGCAAAATTTATACCGTCCTTAGAAAAAAGCGATTCCATTATCTTGGCTCTTTCCTCTTCAGACAAGACAAGAAGTGCATCCCAACTTATTTCATTGAAGGTTCCTCCGAAACCGCTTACATGCTGTAAAAGACTATCCGTCCAAACTGTGACCCCGCTTTCAGTTGATGCATCTTTATCAACAGAAACTTTCTTTTCAACCCAGCGTTCCGCAGACGTAGTGGAATACATCACTGCTGTCTGTGAAACAGCTGCAACTGCACAGCAGGCAAAACCACAAGCAAATAAAAAAGCTTTGAATTTCATAGTTATTACATTTATCTGTTTATAATTTGCATAAGGCTCAACTTATTCATATTTCAAATGTAACAACATAACAGTTTAACAAACTACAAATCAACGTACAAAACTGTCCAAAAAAATTAAGGTGAACTCCAAAAGCATGGAATTCACCTTGATTTGAATGTTTTTCTATGAAATATGTACCTAAAGATATCACTTCATAAGATTAGAATCAAAGAAGTTCTCTATGCGGTTGAAGAGATGCAAGCGTGTGTTGCCTCCTGAGATTCCGTGGTTGCGGTTGGTATATACCTGCATGTCGAACTGTGTGCCCTGCTGTACGAGTACTTCAGAATACTCTGCGGTGTTCTGGAAATGCACATTATCATCTGCTGTTCCGTGGCAGAGAAGAAGTTTGCCGCTGAGGTTGCGGCTGCGGTGCAGAGGCGAGATGTCATATCCGTCAGGATTCTCCTGAGGTGTGCGCATGTATCTTTCTGTGTAAGCGCTGTCGTAGAAACGCCAGTCGGTGACAGGTGCAACGGCAACTCCGCAGTTGAAGACCTTTCTGCCTTCGCTCATAGACATGATGGTGTTGAAACCACCGAAGCTCCAACCCCAGATGGCAATGCGGTCCTTGTCGACATACGGCTGAGATGCAAGATAAAGCGCTGCTTCAACCTGGTCCTTTGATTCCTTATCGCCCATGGCCATATATGTGCACTTCTGGAAATCGGCACCACGTCCGCCGGTTCCGCGTCCGTCAACACAGACAACTATATAACCTTTCTGTGCAAGTCGCTGTTCCCAAATGAGTCCGCCGTAGAAACCGTTGCTGAAGGCATTGCGTACCTGCTGGTCGCCAGGTCCGCTGTACTGATACATGATGACCGGATACTTCTTAGACGGGCTGAAATCGGCAGGCTTGACCATCCATCCATTGAGCAAAATGCCCTCGCTTGTGGTAAATGTGAAGAACTCCTGACTGCCTCGTCCGAGAGAAGAGTACATAGACTTGAGTTCTGCATTATCCTCAAGAACCTTAAGCTGCTTGCCAGCAGAAGTGTACAAAGAAGTCACAGAAGGTGTGTTGATATCAGAGAATACGTTGACAAAATAGCGACATCCCTTGCTGAATGTTGCCGAATTCCATCCTTTGTTTTCTGTGATACGAACGCTCTTTCCGTTCATGTCAACCTTATATATATACTTCTCAAGAGGATTGCCGTCGTTTGCAGCATAGTAAAAATATTTTCCGTCAGTGCCGTAATAGTCTGAAACTACAAACTTGCCTTTGGTGAGCTGACGAACCAATGTACCGTTAAGCGTATAGAGGTAAAGGTGATTATAGCCGTCGCGTTCGCTCATGAGTACAAATCTGTCGCCTGAAAAATCCAGATTGTCGTAAACGTTTGTTTCAATATATTTCTCTGCCTGATCACGTACGGCAAGCTGGCAGATGGTAGAACGGACATTTGCCATGTAGATGTCAAGACGATTCTGATGTCTGTTCTGTGTTATGACAGCAAGCTTGTCGGTATCGCCGGTAAACTGTATGCGTGTGATGTATCCGTCCTTGTCGAGCGGAAGCTGCATGGTGCGTGTCACACGGCTCTTGATGTCGTAGCTGAGTACAGAAACCTTGGAATTCTGCTCGCCGGCCTTAGGATACTTGTATGTATAAGCACCTGGATAGAGCGCATTCTCTGTGAGCTTAGGCATGTCGCCCTGATAGCAAGGGAATGAGAATGTCTTCACGTCAGTTTCGTCAAAACGAATCCATGCAAGCATCTTGCTGTCGCTGCTGAAATCGTATGCACAGTTGAACTGGAATTCTTCTTCGTACACCCAGTCCGGCTTACCATTGATTATCTTGTTGCGCTCTCCGTCTTTTGTTATCTGACTCTCGCTGTTGTTGAAAAGCAGTTTCACAAGGAAAATGTTGTTGTCGCGTACGAAAGCAATCATTGTTCCGTCAGGCGAGAACTTAGGACATTCCTGCGGACCGTTCTTGGAAAGTTCCACAAGAGTGTTGTTGCGGATGTTGTATATGTAATAATCTGCAGTATAGGAACGTCTGTAGATAGGCTTACGGTTGGTCTCGATAAGTATGTTGGCTTCGTCAGGCGACATGATGCAACCGCTGAAAGAGCCGAGCTTAGGACCTCTGGCCTTATCGATATCGAAAAGAGTCTGCACAGTACCGCCGTTCTTGAAAGAGCTACGCATGATTTTCTTTCCGTCCTGACTTATCTGCAAATAAGTTTCTCCATCAGACATAGGACGTATGCCCCTTATCTGCTTTTCACGGTACTTGCCGTTCACAATGTCTTCCAGCTGTATGGTCTGGGCTGTGATGCCCAAAGCTGTCAACAAACAGATTGCCATCAAATAAAGTTTTTTCATAATATGTTTGTATTTGTCTTGATTGCTATAAACCATCAAGAGACTCATTAATGGTGAGCACTGTCTTGATAAGCTACACAAAAATAGCTGTTTTAGCCGAGAATTGTACAAACTTTGTTTCCAAAACGAAGATTTGCGACCTATGAGTGAACATAATAACACAAAATAGAATTATATTTGATAGATGAGATAACAGAACTCTTCATATAAAAAATTCATTTTTTATGGACTGGACAAGAATTTGCAAATCACTTCCTATGATATTCTTACTGACATCGCTTATATGTGCTTGCGGAAACGATGAAGAAAAACAGGAGGCAGAAACAGAAAAGACAGAGGTGCAGACTATTCCCACCAAGGAACAGGTGCTTGGAGAAATAAAGACCAGTGGCGACCTGGTTACAACAGAACTGAAGATACGCAAGATTGCATTGTACGACACGAGCAAAAGCGAAAAGTTCTCTATAACCGATATCAAGACGTGGAAATACGGAGACAGGAAATGCATTGTTCCACTGGAAATAAGCATCAAGTACGGTTATGACATAAACGACATCACGGCCAATGACATCATTATCGACAATGACAGTTCGGCCATTGTGGTAAAACTCCCGAAGCCGAAAATAATTGATTCAAGCTACAATACATATATCGACGAAAAATCGGTTGTCAGCATGTCAACCGGCATGCGTTCTCCGATAGGACATGCAGAAATTGAGGAAATCAGGAAAAAGGCTTATGATTCTGTTATGAAGCAGGACCTGACCGGCATTGTCGGCGACGAGGTTGAAAAAAACACAACCACACTGCTTGAGTCTATGCTTCGCGGTATGGGCTTCACGAATATTACGGTCGTGACACACAAGCAGGCCGGATTCTGACCGATTCAGAATATACAGGCTAAACAAACAGTACCTTTCTGACTTTACACTAAAATCTAAAGAAATGACAAGCAATAAAAAACAATCGGGGTTCTGGACAAGAATGTCCAAAGCGATAGGAAGCATTTTCGTCCCTTCAAAAATAATAATGTACCTCATCGGTATTGCGGCTATAGTTGTCGCAACCGTGTTGATAACAAGAAAGTGCATGTCGGAGAAAGAACCGGCATATGAAGGTCTGGTTATTGAAGAGACACCTATACTAATAGAAGACATAAGGCCCAAAGGGGAACTATATGTATACAACATGGTGGTGGAAGACTATACGACAGAACAGCGCACCAGCATGTTCCTAGGCATCATACCGCAGAAACATACTTGTGTGCAGATGCTGAAACAGAGCATAAGCTACAAGATTGACCTCGACAAGGTGAAGTATACGCCGGACAGCGCAAACGTTGTTTTCGTTGAACTGCCAGAAGTGGAATATGTAGCCTCGACGCAGGATTCACCTTTCGTTTCGGACGACGAGGAATACTGGAAAACAGCCATGCCTAACACCAATGCAATGAAAAGCAGAGTGGAAAGACAGATAAAAAGGAAATACGACACCCCTGCTACAAGGGAATTGGCAAGGAAGAATGCCCAGATAAAATTAACAGTACTGCTTAGAAAACTCGGAGTTGAACCACGATTCACCGGAAGCATTACCAAGAATGACGAAGCAGGTAAAATAGGAAAATAAAAAACAAAGGTGCAGGGACGCTCAAATATTATAAAGGCGTCCCTGCCAAGTTTTGCGCTCTTTCATGCGACGCCGCACCTTTTCAACAAATTCATAATTCTTAAGTCCCCAGCCCGGAACTGCCAAAAGCGATGATGGAGACTGGGAGACGAAACGTTCGAGTACGATGTCTGGACGAAGGAGTTCTACAAAATCGATGACCAGATCGACATACTCATCAGCTGAATAAAGGTGGAAATCCTGTGGTGAAGTTTCATATTCTTCAGCCATACGTGTCCCTTTAATCAGCTGCAGCTGGTGAAGCTTCAATGTGTCCAAAGGCAAAGATGAAATGGTTGCAGCCTGTGCACGTATCTCTTCAGGCGTCTCGCCCGGCAAGCCAAGAATCATGTGTCCGCCAGTTATGATGCCACGCGAGGCTGTACGCTCAACGGCATCTCGGGTACACTGGAAATCATGTCCGCGGTTTATGCGAACCAAGGTCTTGTCGTACGTGCTCTCGATGCCATACTCGACTATGAGAAAGCAACGGCGGTTGAGCGCTTCCAGATAGTCAAGAAGTTCATCGGGCATACAGTCGGGACGCGTACCGATGACTAGTCCTACGACACCATCAACAGAAAGCGCTTCTTCGTATTTGGCCTTTAGTTCTTCGAGTTCGCCGTATGTATTGGTGTAAGCCTGAAAATATGCCAGATATTTCATTTCCGGATATTTTCGTGCAAAAAAGTTTTTTCCTTCTTCCAACTGTTCTGCAACAGTGCGCTCGGTTCTGCAATATGCCGGATTGAAAGTCTGATTATTGCAATACGTACATCCGCCTACGCCTAGACGTCCATCACGATTGGGACAGGTGAAGCCGGCATTGATTGATATTTTCTGAACCTTCTCACCAACCTTTTCCTTCAACCAAGGACCAAATTCATTATATAATTCCATAAAAAACTGTTTCTTTTCACATGAACGGTGCAGAGGATTGTGTGTATACTTCTGCATGTATCGTACAGGCTGTACACATAATCCACTGCACCTATTCAAAAACTTGTATTCGCTTTGTTCAATCTGTTATTTCATAAACTTTGCACTGCGATTCTTACTACCGCATGTCCAAGAAACGATGTAAACTCCGTCAGGAAGATTACCGGCATTGAATTCTTCATCTGCACGGAACTGGCCGACGATACGTCCATCTGAAGTGTAAATGCGGGCTGTAAACGTCAGCTGTTCAGGAGAAGCTGAGCCGAAATGGAGAATCTGCGTCTGAGGATTGTATGCCAAAGCATATTCATCAGGTTCAACAGCACCGATACCTACATCCTCACCCGGTTCATCAGGAAGTTCTTCGTCTGGTATGATATACCACAAACGGTTTGTACTTGTAGAATTCTTTCCGTCGGTCGTCCAGCTCAAAAGTGCAGTGCCGTCGGCAGAGTTTCCTCCCTCAAGGTTTGCAGTATGCTTTGAACGCTTGTTTATGATATTGTAATATCCTGATGTACCCTGAGGTTTGATGGTCCACAACTGTCTATCGTCATCAGGATTGACAGCAGCCACATTAAGATGCGTTCCGGTATTAGTAGTTTCAGTACTGTAACCTTGTGTCGGATCGTTAAGAGCAACATTTCCATGACGGTTGATAATTAGGAAATAATTGCCGACCTGACGAATCTCCCAATTCTGAGTTGTGTGTTCGGGATTATTAGTCCACGTACATACCTCGGTACCCGCAACCGTGTCACAATTCACAATGTCTACAGCCTTTGCTGTGCTGGCATTAGTGATACGATAGTAAAAACTGTCCGGTACAAATTCAGGTGTTTCTTCCGCAGGCTGCTTGTTGGCAAAAGCATTTCCGAGAAAGGCATTGTGGTTATGAATGAAATTCTTGAGATCTGTCACGTACTGACTGTAAGAAGAATAAAGCACACGTTCGTTATACATTCTTACATCAATACCCCATTTCTTGTAGTTCAACTCCTGAGACTCCTGTATGAGATCATTGATGCTGTCAATTCTGGCCATCAGAAAATCTTCGAAACCATTGTCGCAGATTTCATTCCAACGGCGTGTGATAAGTTTTGAGAACCATGGGTCTTCCCACATACGGTTGATCCATATACGTGCCTGACCATAACCGATGTCGGACATAAGTTCGTTTGTAGTATCGCCTTTGCGAACATCGTTTGCATAAGCTATATCATAATCCCAAAGCGGTCCCCAATAAAGCAAAGGGTCGCCCTGTTCCTTATAGAAATATGTGCTGTAGAATCCATCAATATTGGCAGAAACCTCAGTTGCAATATACCAAGCGGCAAGGGTGGCAGAATCGACAAGAGCACGATATCCGTTTTCAGGGTCGTCAAAGTTCTCACCCATCAGGATGCGCTCGAAATTATTTATGTAATCTATGATATATCTGTTCTGTCGATCCACAATTTCATCTTCATCTGGATAATGGATACGTATAGGCACTGCGACCTGGCTGGTAACAAAACAGTTGCCGTCTTCCCAGCCATCGACCTCCAGAAGATAACCACCTGTTATGTCGGCTCCGTCAGGAAGCGGATAATCCTGTTCTGTAACATCCACACGTTTTCCGCGAACCTCTACCTGGTCACTTATCTGATAGTTTCCGAGATATTCTCCATTAAGAGTGACATCAACAAACTTTGTGGCAGGATTGAAAGGAAGTCCAAGGAATTCTCCAACCAAAGAAGTAACAGCATTGCGCATCAAAGTTTTGTCTGCAGCATTTGCCAAGAGAGTCCAGCTCTTAGCTTTAGCGTAATCTTCACCAAGAAATTCTTTTTTTGATTCGAACTTCAGTCTGTACGGTTTCTTACGCAGGTTCCATGTAGAATTTCCACGTCCGCGTATATTGAGATCATCGTAAAATGTAACCTCGTCATTTTCATCAACGAAGTATATTGATCCCTTGATGTAGTTCTCCTTGCTGGTGATTGGTGCACCATTCTCTGTAAAAATATACAAAGCAGGAAGATTTGTTAGTCTCTTGTATTCTTGAGCACTGACATTGATTGACAGAATGAATGACAGCAGAGACATGATGAAGTAAGTAAAATTTCGTTTCATAATCATTAAGTATTAACTGAGGTTCGACGATAAGCAAAAATAGCAAAATTTAAGAAATCAGAAATGGCATTAGCTGTAAATATATTGCAAATGGCACACTATCGGAGCTATTTGGTCTTTATATCAACATGTATGAAACAAAAAAGCAGGTCGTGCAGATATAAATTTGCACGCCTGCTTATATTCAATAAAATATCAAATCTAAATTCTTTTGCTGTTAACAGTCAATCAAAGATTGTCTACAACCTTGAGTCCCATCTGCGAAGCCTGTTCTATAAGAAAAGCCTTGGCCGGCTCATACTCATTTGGTATACGGCCATCCAGAATTGCATCTTTAATCAATGTTTTCAGTACACCGACTTCACGGCATGGAGAGAGATTGAACATCTTCATTATGTCTTCTCCCGAAACCGGTGGCTGGAAGTTGCGTATACGGTCTTTTTCTTCTATGTCGACAAGTTTCTTACGTACAAGCTTGAAATTATCGATAAACCGTTTTTTCTTCTGCTCATTCTTGGAAGTGATATCTGCCTCGCACAATGTCATCAGATCATCGATGTCATCGCCTGCCTCAAACAGCAGACGCCTTACGGCAGAGTCTGTCACCTCGTCATCGGCAATAGCAATAGGACGCATGTGAAGACCGACAAGCTTCTGCACATACTTCATCTTTTCATTCATCGGCAACTTCATTTTTCTGAATATCTCAGGCACCATCTTCTCGCCAATGAAATTATGGTTATGGAAAGTCCATCCCAAAGCTGGATCCCATCTTTTACTCTTTGGTTTACCTATATCATGAAGTATTGAGGCCCAACGAAGCCACAATTTTCTTTCAGCTTTATCACCATCCCAATCTGCTGTTATCTTCGCCACATTGTCTAGAACCTCCAGCGTATGGTAGAAATTGTCCTTATGGGTTCTGCCGTTGACAGTTTCTACTCCTTCCAAAGCATAAAGTTCAGGGAAAATAAGTTTCAGCAAACCGCTTCTTTCCAAGTCGACAAAACCTTTTGAAGGGACTGGTGAAAGTATGATTTTATTCAGTTCATCCGCTATACGCTCACGTGATATTATTGAAATGCGTTCACAGTTTCTTTCTATGGCTTCGAAAGTTTCATCTTCGATAAAAAAGTTCAACTGAGTCGCAAAGCGGATGCAACGCAACATTCGCAGAGGATCGTCACTGAACGTTGTATCAGGATCGAGAGGCGTGCGAATAATTCTGTCCTCCAAATCCTCAAGGCCGTAGAAAGGATCGACCAATTCACCGAAACGGGCAGAATTGAGACACAAAGCCATTGCATTTATAGTGAAATCCCTGCGGTTCTGATCATCTTCGAGTGTACCATCCTCAACTGCCGGCTTACGCGAATCGTGGCTGTAGCTTTCACGCCTTGCACCAACAAATTCCACTTCCAGACCTTTATATTTGACTTGAGCTGTTCCGAAATTACGGAAAACAGAAAGATGTGCTCTCTTGCCGAGCTTACGCGCCAAAGCACCAGCCATTACTATTCCACTTCCGACTACCACTACATCTATATCGTTCGATGTGCGCTCAAGAAAAATGTCACGGACATACCCGCCTATGACGTAGCATTCAAGTCCAAGTTCATCGGCAGTCTCTGAGATTAGTCTGAAAATAGGATGCTTCAACGAATCCTTAAGTTCTTTTTCGGATAAATTTATCATCTGAATATCATTTATGTGTACAAAAATACGATTTTTCAGCATCATAACTTAAATGCTCGCTGGAAAATTGTACTTTTGCGTATATGTCAATGCTTTACCGATGGCTTACGTTGTCAGTAAAAGACTGCGACAAATCAAGTGTAACACTCAAAACATGAAAACCTATGTTTAGAAAAATCTTTATAGCATCATTAGCCATCCTTGCTATATCATGCGGCAACAGTGACGAGAAAAATGCAGAACGTCTTTTGGAAGAAGGCAACATAGCCTTGAGTGAAAAACGCTTCGATGATGCAAGAAATATAATTGATTCTTTGCGCACAACATATCCAAATGCCATTGAGGCTCGAAGAAAAGCCATAAGTCTGGAAGCACACATAGAATTAGAAGCTGCCAAAAGCGGTTTGTCCAGAATAGACAGTCTGCTCGAACAGACAAACAGAGAAGTGGAAAGACTCAAGAAAGGTTTTGTACTCGAGAAAGATGAAAAATATCAGGCAACCGGTTACTATGTTGTCAAGAATCAGATAAGCAGCGCCAAACACAGAACAGCATTGAAAGCAGAAGTCAACGAAGAAGGGCTTATGGTTTTGATATCAGTTCTTAAAGGGCAAAAACTCAACCACAAGAGCATAAAGGTTGAAACGCCTTCAGGAGAATCTGCACAAACACCGGAATGCTTCTCTTTCCTCCATCACAGCGTAGCCGGATATGTTGAAGAAAGCAGCTATAAATTGGGTGAAGACGGAGGTGTCATCAAATTCATTACAGAAAGTCCGGGAAACATCACTGTAACCATTCAAGGAAGCAAAGAGGTAAAATACCAGCTTTCGCCTTCGGACAAGAATGCAATAAAAAGCTGTTACGAACTGTCTACAGCAATGACAAAGCAAAGACAGCTCATCCAACAGGCTAAAGACCTCAACACTAAAGTGAAATTCTATCTGAAAAAGATTTCTCTTGACGAAAGCCAGAACGCAGGAGCAGAAGAATAAAAATGCTTGAAACAGACTGTTTACCAATATTCATAAACAATTGCAATGATAGACAGACAAACAACTGACAATATAAATCGTGAATGCTTTCTTAATATAGAAAACATAAAACGCAGTACAGAGGATGCCGAATGGCATCCTCTTATTCCTTTTCTCCCAGAGAATGCCCACGTACTCTTTCTTGGAAGTTTCCCGCCTCAGAGAAAACGCTGGTGCATGGACTTCTTCTATCCTAATTTCATCAATGACCATTGGAGAATTGAAGGAGAGATATTCTTCAACGACAAAAATCATTTCGTCGACACGGCCAACAAAACCTTCAAACTTGATGAAATTACAAAGTTTCTACGCGAAAAAGGTATTGCTCTATACGACACAGCAGAAGCTGTAAAAAGATTGCAGGACAATGCATCAGACAAATTTCTTGAAATAGTACATCCGACCGACATTAACGGCCTAATGCAAACGATACCTCACTGCGAAGCAATCGTTACAACAGGACAGAAGGCAACGGAAACACTTTGCTCAAGTTTGGGACTAAAAGCAATACCGAAAGTAGGTACTTACATTAACGCAGGAAATCTTAAAACAATTGAAGGGAAACAAGTCAGAATATTCCGTTTACCGTCATCTTCGAGAGCATATCCGCTTTCACTGGAAAAGAAAGTTGAAGCGTACAGAAAAATGTTTCATGAAGTCGGCATGCTCTGAAACAGTACACACAAATAAAAGCATCACAACTAATCTATACACAAGCAGGCGGTTTGCATGTATCTGCGCTATAAATAAACATACGTGCGGTTTAGATACCAAATCCACAGAAGTACATAAGAAGCATCAGCTACACCAGCAAGACTCGTAGAGCATATCAGATTCAAGCCGAGATACAACAATAAAGGGGAAATGCCACAAGGCAAATCCCCTTTTATAATACTTGAATTTATGTTCTATATTACTCAGAACGCAAAGTAAAGCGCTTGAAGTCAGTAACTGTGAGGTCTTTGTCAACCTTCTGGAGGTACTGAGCAACTGTAAGCTTGTTGTCGTCGATGTAAGCCTGATCAAGGAGACAAACTTCCTTGTAGAACTTAGTCATACGACCAGATGCGATGCGCTCGATCATGTTTTCAGGCTTGCCTTCTTCACGTGCCTTCTCAGCAGCGAGTTTGAACTCGTGATCCTTTACTTCCTGTGGAACACCATCCTCATTCAATGCGATTGGAGCCATAGCAGCAGCCTGCATAGCAACATTCTTACCGATTGCTGGATCAACAACCTTGTTGAGAACTACCAATGTGCAAAGAGAGTTGTTGTTCATGTGGTTGTAAGCAATTACCTGCTCACCCTCAACAGTCATATATCCGTCGAGCTCCATCTTCTCTCCTGTAACACCACTGCGCTCAACAACTGCATCAGCAACAGTTCCGTTGCCCATAGGCAGAGCCTTAACCTCATCAAGAGTCTTGCACTTGTTTGCAACAGCTGCATCCATGATGTCAGTAGCAAGCTTAACGAAGTCAGCATTCTTTGCAACGAAGTCTGTTTCGCATTTCAAAGCAATGATAGCACCAAAGTTGCCATCAACCTTTGCAAGAACACATCCTTCAGATGCTTCGCGGTCAGAACGCTTTGCAGCTACGAGCTGACCCTTCTTGCGCAAGATTTCCATTGCCTCTTCGAGATTGCCGTCAGCCTCAGTGAGGGCCTTCTTACAGTCCATCAGACCAGCCTGTGTCATCTGACGGAGCTTATTGATTTCTGCTAATGTAACAGCCATTTTCTTTATATTTAAATTAGTGATAAATTGTTTTCAAAGAAAAAAAGAGTGAATGTCAATGACTTGCTCTATCGTATGGAGAACAGGCATCAACAATCACTCTTATCTTATGTATGCAATGCGTTGATTCTGATTAAGCCTCAGCTGTCTCCTCATTTGCAGCAACTTCAGAAACCTCTTCTACGGCTTCTTCCTTCTTTTCTGCACGAGCCTTGCTACGGGCGTTCTTCTTTGCACCCTTTTCGCCTTCACCGGCAGCTTCCATATCAACCTTCTCAGCCTTTCTTTCTTCGAGACCTTCAGCGATTGCAGCACAGCAAGCATCAAGGATTACCTCGATTGACTTTGTAGCGTCATCGTTTGCAGGTATTACGAAGTCGATGTTTGAAGGATCTGAGTTAGTATCAACGATACCGAATACAGGTATACCAAGACGGTTAGCCTCGCGTACAGCGATGTTTTCCTTCATTACGTCAACGATGAACAATGCAGAAGGAAGACGAGTAAGGTCAGCTATAGAACCGAGGTTCTTCTCGAGCTTAGCACGCTTACGACGGATCTGAAGATTTTCTCTCTTAGAGAGCTTATCGTATGTACCGTCGCTCAAAAGCTTGTCGATATTGGCCATTTTCTTGACAGCCTTGCGTATTGTTGGGAAGTTGGTAAGCATACCACCTGGCCAGCGTTCGATAACGTATGGCATATTTACAGATGCAGCCTTTTCAGCTACAACATCCTTTGCCTGTTTTTTAGTAGCAACAAATAAAATTCTTTTTCCAGACTTTGCAATCTGCTTCAATGCCTCAGCAGCATTGTCGATCTTAGCAACAGTTTTGTGAAGATCTATGATATGGATACCGTTGCGTTCCATGAATATATATGGAGCCATTGACGGATTCCACTTTCTTTTGAGGTGTCCGAAGTGACAACCAGCCTCAAGTAATGTATCGAAATTAGTTCTAGACATAATCTTTCTTTTAAAAATTGTTTACTTTCTTTGTTAGTTTTGTTAGAAAACCAACTCCCGAGTAGTTCTTTGCGAAATCCCGAAAGTTTAGATGCTAAACGATTTGTGCAAATCCAGCATTAACGCTTACTGAACTGGAATCTGCGACGAGCCTTAGGCTGACCTGGCTTCTTACGTTCAACAGAACGTGAATCGCGAGTCATGAATCCTTCTGCACGCAAAGCCTTCTTATCTTCAGCATTGATCTTAACGAGAGCACGTGCAATGGCAAGGCGCAAAGCCTGTGACTGGCCAGTGTATCCACCACCCTTAAGATTTACCTTGATATCATATTTTTCAGCAACGTCGAGCAATACCAGCGGCTGCTTTACAACGAACTGTACGAGTTCTGATGGGAAATATTCTTTAAGATCTCTTTTGTTGATAGTGATCTTTCCACTACCTTCCTTAAGATATATACGTGCAACTGCGCTCTTGCGACGACCTAATGCATTTATAATTTCCATATATCTTCAAATTATTTTAACAAGTTAATATCTATTGTTTTAGGACTCTGTGCCTGCTTGTTGTGCTCTTCACCTTCGAAGATGTAGAGGTTTCTCATAAGCTGGCGACCCATACGGTTTTTAGGGAGCATACCCTTCATTGCATGACGCATGATCTTCTCATATCCATGAGGCTTCTTTGCGAGTTCTGCAGGAGTAATGCTGTGCTGACCGCTAGGATATCCAGAGAAAGTCAGATATACCTTGTCTGTCATCTTGTTTCCCGTAAGAACGATCTTAGATGCATTGATGATAATTACATTGTCTCCACAATCCTGGCTTGGAGTGAAGCATGGCTTGTACTTACCTCTCAAAATTTTAGCAACCTTGGCGCAGAAACGTCCAAGAGTCTGATCTTTTGCGTCTACTACAACCCACTGCTTATCAGCTGTTTCAGGAGTTGCGTAGTCTGTCTTGAAACTTAAAGTGTTCATTTTTAAATTTAATTGTTACTACTGTTTATAATCATTTGTTCTTCATCAGCGATTCACAGACCGTGTTCCCAGCCAATAGGATACACTATCTACACACTGATTTTGGAGCGTTTTTACGCCCCTAGATAATAATCGGCTTGCAAAGTTACTTTTTTTTATTTACACCACAAAAAAATATAATGGTCTTTTAACAAGAAAGATATGATACAGATGTTTACAGACTGAATTGCATATATACAAAACAAAAGCGTATACATACGGAACCATGTTCCATACATATACGCCTATAATAACAATTATATCAAATAGATTTCACATCAGAAGCCGAGAACCCTCAGAATGTCATTGGCATTAGCGAAGATGAGCAACGCCAAAATGAAGAACATTCCGGCAACCTGCGCCCTTTCGAGAAACTTCTCACTAGGCTTGCGTCTGGTTACAACTTCATAAAGAAGGAACAACACGTGTCCTCCATCGAATGCAGGAATTGGAAGGATATTCATGAACGCAAGGATAATTGACAAGAATGCCGTCATATTCCAGAACTTGAACCAATCCCACTGAGCAGGGAAAAGATTTCCGATAGTAACAAAACCGCCCACACTGCGAGCACCTTCTTTGGTGAACACATACTTAAGGTCGTTCACATATCCCTGAAGAGTTTCAAGTCCATACTTAATTCCAGCCGGGAATGATTCAAAGAATCCGTACTCCTTTGTCGTAACCTTATACTTAGACAGGAACGGTACGTTATAGAATCCCAAACTGAAGTCAGATGCGAGCATCACATTGACAGAATCCTTACCGTTGATTACAATAGACGCCATACGAGCCTTTACGCTGTCAGCATGAGTAGCCTGTTCACCAAGACCGTCCTGCAATCTGAGCAACTGATACTTCCAATCATTATAGTCAGATATCGGAGCACCGTTGAATGAAGTTATAACGTCGCCTTTCTTCAATCCACAGGCCATCGCAGGACTTCCGGCAAGCACACTATCCACCATTATCGGCATCCTGTAATCGGCATATCTAGGTTCTTGCTTGAGCATCTCCAGAAGATTCATATTTCCAGGCATATCGAGCGTCACCTCAGCCCCATTACGAAGCACTGTTACAGTTGAAGCATTTGATATGTCGCGCAAAAGTGCAGTCTGGAACGTTTCCACACGCTCGCCGTCTATGCTGACGATTATATCTCCATCCACAAAACCATCCTTATGCGCCTGTTCGTTGAACTTAAGTCCATAAACAGCATCCTCCGATTTGATATAGCTTTCGCCCCAAGTATAAAGAATCATTGAATAGATGAACAGTGCAAGTATGAAATTCACCAACACTCCACCTACCATTATAAGCAGACGCTGCCAAGCCGGCTTGCTTCGGAATTCCCAAGGCTGAGCAGGCTTCTTCATCTGCTCTGTATCCATACTTTCGTCTATCATGCCGGCTATTTTCACATAACCGCCAAAAGGAAGCCATCCCACTCCATATTCAGTCTCCTTATCCTTGAAACGCGGGAAAAAGCGCAAGAACCACTTGTCCTTTGTACTGAACAGATGGAAATAAGGGTCAAAAAACAAGAAAAACTTCTCTACCTTTACCTTAAAAAGCTTTGAAAAGAAGAAATGTCCACCTTCGTGGAGCACCACCAGCAGCGATAGAGACAATATCAGCTGCAGTGTTTTAATCAATACTGTATCCAAAATTCATCAAATTTATTTGTAAATCAAACATCTACAGACTGCACACAAGCATCATATCATCTCAGATGCCACAATGCGTGCAGTCCTGTCTGTACCCATATACACATCCAAATCATGACTTGCATCAAACGAAACCTTTTTCATAGTTTCCTCTATCACTTCGCTCATTCGGAGGAAACTTATCTTGTCTTCAAGGAAAGCCCTATTAACAACCTCGTTGGCAGCATTAACAATACAAGGCATATTTCCACCTTGCTTCAACGCTTCATAGGCCAAAGCCAGACATCTGAAACGTTCCATGTCTGGTTCTTCGAATGTCATTCCGCCCAACTTGAAAAAATCCAATCTGTCGAAAGAAGAACGGAGTCTCTTTGGATAACTGAAAGCATACTGTATAGGCAAACGCATATCAGGCATGCCCAACTGAGCTTTCACTGCACCGTCCTCAAACTGCACCATGGAATGTATGACAGACTGCGGATGCACCACAACCTGAATCTGCTCCGGAGCAACTCCGAACAACCATTTAGCCTCGATGACTTCAAATCCCTTGTTCATCATCGTTGCAGAATCTATTGTTATCTTGCTGCCCATCTTCCATGTAGGATGAGCCAAAGCCTGATCTTTTGTAACTTTTGCAATTTCCTCAAGAGAGCACTTGCGGAACGGACCTCCAGAAGCCGTCAGCAATATTTTTTCTATTCTGTTGCCGGGTTCGAGACACTGAAAGATTGCAGAATGTTCTGAATCGACAGGCAAAATAGGAACCTTGTACTCATTTGCCAACCCGTTGATGAGTTCACCTGCAACTACCAATGTTTCCTTGTTTGCCAATGCAATGGCCTTACCTGCCTTGATTGCACTTATGGTAGGCATCAGTCCAGCGAAACCCACCATCGAAGCAAGAACAATGTCTACATTTCTGTCCTGTACAACTTCGCACAAGGCATTCGCCCCCGCATAAACCTTTATAGTAAGGTCAGCCAACGCATCTCTGACAGATTCATAGAACGTCTCATCAGCAATCACAACAGCTTCCGGCTTGAAACGCCTTGCCTGCTCGATAAGCTTGCCGGCACTGCGGTTGGCAGTAAGAACATAAGCCTCATACAGATCGCTGTGTTCTTCTATGACCTGAAGAGCCTGCGTACCGATGGAGCCGGTCGATCCCAATATCGCAATTTTTTTAGTCATAAAGATTCAATGATATAACAAACTGTTTTTCACGTATTCAAGCCTGAAGTTCAAGAAGCCCGTCAGGCAAGTTCATAACCATGCGCTTTTGCTCATGGTCTATATCTACAATAATTTCCTCATGCGCAGGCACCAGAACCGTCTTTCCTTCACCGATTTCGATTTCGAAAAGCCAATTCTCGGTATTATCATCTACAGCAACAATCGTTCCGATTCTGTCCCCCTCGTATTCAAAGACTTCAAACCCGACAAAATAGTACAGCGACAACTCGTCGCCACCCTCTTCCACGGCCATTTTCTGAGGGAAATAAACATCACATCCAACAAGACGCCTGGCATCCTCCTCTGAATCAATGTCCTCAAATTTCACGATAGCCGCCGAATCAGATCTGAAGCGATACTCTTCCATAAAAAACGGCACAAGAATCCCGTCCATATCACATATCAGGTACTCGCTGTCTGTACGGTCGAATATATCATCACTGAAAGAGAATGACACTTCCCCTTTCAAACCGTGAGGTTTAACAATCCGCCCGATTTTGTAGACTTCATCTCTGCGTATCATTATATTATGTATATTGTTTCACTTATTCCTTATGCATATACCAAAGTTCCACTCACAGCATACGACAACAATCGCGAGAAACCGTTTCTACGGAATTCTCTTAATGTCGGCACCGAGTGCAACAAGCCTGGCCTCGATATTTTCATATCCTCGGTCAATCTGCTCAATATTGCTGATCATGCTTGTGCCCTCGGCACTCAAAGCGGCAATCAGCAAAGCAATACCGGCTCTGATATCCGGCGAGGTCATGCGTGCGCCTTTCAGTCTCACACGCCTGTCATGACCGATGACAACTGCTCTGTGCGGATCGCACAAAATAATCTGCGCTCCCATGTCGATAAGCTTATCGACAAAGAACAGACGGCTCTCAAACATCTTCTGATGAATAAGCACACTGCCCTTGGCCTGCGTCGCCACAACAAGGAATACGCTTAAAAGATCAGGAGTCAATCCCGGCCACGGAGCATCGGCGAACGACATTATGCTTCCGTCCATATACGAAGCAACCTCATAGTGCTCCTGCTCCGGTATTATTATATCATCACCGTTCCTGTGGATTTCTATACCAAGGCGCGCAAACATATCCGGAATCATGCCCAAATTGTCGTAAGACACATTGCGTATAGTTAAACTGCTTCCAGTCATAGCAGCCATACCTATGAAACTGCCCACCTCAATCATGTCAGGCAGTATCGTATGCTCTGTACCGTGCAGTTCTTCAACGCCTTCAATCGTAAGCAGATTCGAAGATATACCGCTTATCTTTGCACCCATTGCATTGAGCATACGGCACAACTGCTGTATATACGGCTCGCAAGCGGCATTGTAGACAGTTGTTTTGCCCTTGGCCAGAACCGCAGCCATTATTATATTGGCTGTTCCTGTAACAGAAGCCTCATCAAGAAGCATGTACGTACCCTGCAGGTCATCTGCAGATATCTCATATACATTTCGCGAGAAATCGTGGTTCAGCTTGGCGCCAAGCTTCTGAACCCCGATGAAATGGGTATCCAGCCTGCGGCGTCCAATCTGATCACCTCCCGGCTTAGCAATGTAAGCCTTTCTGAAGCGTCCGAGAAGCGGTCCGAGAAGAAGTATAGAACCGCGGAGCGCGGCACACCGATGCACGAACTCGTCGCTCATCAGATAATCCATGTCAATCTTATCAGCCTGAAAGCGGTATTCCTTCTCACCGAGTTTCATTACTCTCACCCCCATCTTGCTCATCAGCGCAATGAGGTTGTTCACGTCCAAAATATCAGGTACATTCTTGATTACCACCGGTTCAGACGTGAGTATGGTAGCACTGATTACTTCCAGCGCCTCGTTTTTTGCTCCCTGCGGCAGAATCTCACCGGCAAGCTTCTTTCCGCCTTCAATTATGAATGATGACACTTATCTGGTAATTTTATTTATTTCAGTACTATAATAATCTATCAAGTTCTTCAAAATGACACGCCGCAAGCCCATCATTTTCTTTTTTTCTTCTTAGCCTGCTGAACGTTTCCAAAAAGCGAATTGTCCGGAATAAAATCAAAATTGTCCGCCTTCAGGTCAACCTTGCCATCCGTTGCCCTTGCAAGATCCTCAAGAATCTTATCGTCGTCAAGCGCATCTCGATTCCAGCTGGCAAGGCTTCTCTTCATCTGGTTGGCAACCAGTCCAGCCAATTCGACACGCTCGTCTTCGTCCTCGATCTCCGACAATTTTCTGATGAGAGACTCAACGATATATCCGTAATGCCTCTTCTCTATCTTATGCTGAGGATAAGGCAGACGTTCACGTTTGTCTTTCGCCTCTTCATGGTGGACGATTTCAACCGGATAATCTATGTCAAGTTCATAGTCGGCCATAGCTGCCAGATGATTCCACAATTTGTTTCGCAGTTCATCCGGATCAGTTCTCTGTTCCTGCATATTGGCCATAAGAGCTATGATAGTATTGGCACAGTTCTGTCGTTCAGCCCTGTCGCCGATGGTCTTTGCATAATCGACCATCTGCTGAATACATCTTCCGTATTCAGGCAGTATGAGTTTTTTTCTTTGCGTATTGTAATCCATCACAACAGTTTTTTTGATTTCGTTGCCACGAACTCCTTAAGATAGAACGGTTCGAAATAAGCTACATCCTTGAATTCCTCTCTCACATGAGCCTTCTCGGCCAAAGGACACATATTCTTTGCCAGAGGCAATATGCCGTCAACAAAATGTGCATTAGGATGTTCTATGCAGCGGCGGCACTTTGACGCACCGTTACCGAAGAAGTACACAGGGTGCTGTTCGAGCAGATCCGCAAACGAGCTTTCGTCAATAACCTTTGCACATGTATCCACAACAGGCTTGAGAGCTCTGTCATAGACTGCCGTATAAACTTCCATGCGGCGGGCATCAATCATAGGACACAAGAGAGCATCTTCCGGAAGTTCTTCGTTGCCCAGAAGCAGTGGAACACAAAGAATTTCCAATGTCGGTATGGCCAACAGATGCAGATTTCTAGCATAGCAGATACCTTTGGCCATCGAAACACCTATGCGGAGTCCTGTATACGAACCCGGACCGCAGCTGACAGCCACAGCATCGAAAGGAATTGCATGATTGTCAGTAAACGACAAGGCCTCATCGACGAATGTGCCCAATTTTGCAGCATGCGACGGTCCTTCGAAGTCCTCGATATGGAAAATGTTTGCACCGTCCTGGCTCACGGCAACAGAGCAGACTTCAGTAGAAGTCTCTATATTCAAAATACACGACATAATTATCTATGATTTTCCGCACAGCCGATACACACCATTCCATGCCCGAAGACAACAGGCACGCAAAGGTACACATCTGACACAGTGCATTTTTTGCAAAAATACTAACAATAAGCGGAAAAATCGCTACTTTTGCAAAAATTTTATATTAACGGCCATACTTGCCCTTACACGTAAGGCCGGCACGTAAGATGATACCGCAGAACGGTTTTTCCAATACGGTATTACAGACCTCAGAACAGAATCTATATTTTTTACATTAGTGCGATATGATACAATCAATGACCGGTTACGGAAAATGCGTAACAGAATTCAACGGAAAGAAAATTCATGCTGAGATAAAATCGCTCAACAGCAAAGCGCTAGACCTGTCGTCCAGAATAGCTCCGCTCTACAGAGAGAAAGAAATGGAAATCAGAACATACATCACATCCAATCTTGAACGAGGCAAAATAGACTTCAATCTTTGGATTGAAAAGGAGGACGGAGCCAGCGCTACGCCTATCAACAAGACTATAGTAAACGAATATTACAAGCAGATAAAAAGCATCTGCAGCGAAACAGGCATACCTGAACCTATAGAATGGATGTCTACACTGCTTAGAATGCCTGATGCCATATCAAAAGCTGAAGCAGAAGAATTGTCTGAAGAAGAATGGGCTGCCGCAAAATCGGCTGTCGAAGGAGCTGTAGGCCAGCTTATGGAATTCAGAAAGCAGGAGGGATTGGCACTGTCGAAGAAGTTTACAGAGAAAATTACCAACATCGGCAATCTGCTCGCCATGATCGAACCATACGAGAAAGAACGTACCGAGAAAATCAAGCAAAGAATAGTTGAAGCTCTCGAAAAGACTCTCGAAGTGGATTACGACAAGAACAGACTTGAACAGGAGATGATATACTACATCGAGAAGCTCGACATCAGCGAAGAGAAACAAAGACTAACAAATCATCTCAAATATTTCTTGGAGACTATGGCAGACGGCCATGGACAGGGCAAGAAGCTCGGATTCATCGCTCAGGAAATGGGACGTGAAATCAACACTACAGGAAGCAAGAGCAACAATGCAGAAATGCAGAACATCGTAGTGAAGATGAAAGACGAACTCGAACAGATAAAAGAACAGGTTCTCAACGTTCTCTAATTGCAGAAACACAAAATTCAAGTATAAATACAGCCACGGCGCACCATTGCATGAATACATGGAAGGTGCGCCGTGGCTGTTTCATATATATACAGTAAACAACTGCCTGTGCGAGCACTCGCAAAGAATATTACGAGCGCCCGCAAAAATCATTACACGCGCTCGTAAAAACTACCGCGAGCGCCCACAGCCTCAGAGATGAAGGCTCATACACCAATAAGACTCTGAGATATAGCTGTTTATCGTTGCATATTGACTTATTATTGCTATATTTGCATATATTTTTAGCCTTAACATCGGTTAAATATTCAATCAACCAATTGAAAAACCATCAACACAAATGAAATTATGAAGAAACTAATCACCAACGCGGTTATGACATTGGCATTGACAGGATTGTCAATACACAATTCATACGCACAGACAGACGTAACGTCGAAGTACCTCACAAATGCCGGATTCGACACCGGCTTCCACTACAAGAAGGGGGAAAGCGGAAACGTTGCTCAAGAAATCAGAGATGTAAGCGGATGGACCAAAGACATCGAGGTTGACTACACAATTACCGGTATCTACCAGTTTGGTACAGGAAAGACATTCAACGGGGCTTCCGTTCCTGCCAACGGATACGACGGAACATCGGAAGGAGGCGGACTGGCACTGAGCACCGGTTGGGGCTCTACGCTCAAATACAATCAGGACGTAACGCTGAGCGACGGCAAATACGCCATTGTCACAGTCTGCTACAACAGCGGAACCACGTCTGCCGGAAAGAATCTTACAGGATGGATACCAGAGTCAGGCGAAAGCATCATTTCGTCGCAGGCATCTTTCACAGTCAACAAATGGAGTACAGACACTGTATTTTTCAATGTCTTGGGAGAACAGAAAGGAAAAATACAGATAGGACTTGAATCAATCAGCGGTTCAGGCTCAGGAAGTACAGCAAAGATCATCGTTGACTTCGTAAAGATTCTGAGCTACGGAGTCGACAAGAGCGAGCTCAACGAAGTCTTGGCTGAAGCCGTTGAACTGTATGCCGACGGAAGCGGAAAAGACGCAGACAAACTGAAATCTGCCATAGATGCAGCTGAAGAGATTGCAAACAAGGCTGATGCTACGATGAAAGAAGTGGTAGAAGTATGCGATGCTGTGGAAAGTGCCATGATGGCATACAAGCTGGCTAATTCGAGCGAAGAGAATCCATACGACTTCACATATATGATTGCAAATCCTAGTTTCGAAACCAACGGAATGGAAGGATGGACAACATCGGGCATGCAGACCCAGACGAACACCAACTTCAGCAAGAAGCACGGAACAACTTATATCGAGAAATGGGTCAACAGAGGAAGCCTGGTAGGCGACGGATATGCAGAACAGACCATCGAAGGACTCCCTAACGGTACATATCAGCTTAAAGTTGCAGCTCAGAACATACAGCAGGACACACCGCTGACTGGTTCTGAAAGCGGAGCATACATTTTTGCAGACAACAGCAAGACTGTTGTAACGAAAACAGCTGAATACACGCTCAATTTCACAATACTCTCAGGCAAGGCTACCATCGGATTCAAGGCCGAAGGTGCTACCGGCAACTGGATTGCATGCGACAACTTCCGTCTCTACTGCACAGGCACTGACATGGAAGACATCACCAGCGCTCTGAATGCAATGATAGAAAGTGCTGAGAAATTGGCTGAAAGAAAGATGCAGAATGCAGTATTGGAGGATTTGAACAGCGCAATAGAAGGTGTGAGAAGCGTCATAGGCAATACTGACAGCGAGAAGGTTCAGGAAGCTGTCAACACTCTCGACGAAGCAGTAAAAGCCGCAGAATCATCTGCTGATGCTTTTGATGCACTCCAGACTTCAATCAACAATGCAAAGGAAATATATGGAGAAGGAAGCGGCAATGGAGCCGAAGAACTCAAGACTGCAATAGAGACGGCAGAAGCAGTGGCTGCAGACCTCAAATCGGACAACACAGTACTGCAGGAAGCCGCAGAGAATATGGACAAGGCTGTATTTGCATATCAGCTTGCAAATGCCAGCGGCGACGTGCCGAGCGTGATAACTAGAAAAGATTACGCAAGAGGTGCTACAATGATATTCGGAAGAAGCGAGATTGAAGGTGTAAACATGTCCGAAATAATGGAACACGGACTTTGCTGGAGCACATCGCCTGAGCCGACAGTTCTGGACAACCGCTCAACGAAATACTACTCTCACAACGGATACATATATTGCATCGACAATCTTAAACCGTCTACAATCTATTATGTAAGGGCATATGCCATCACTAAAGGATATGCTGTAGGCTACGGCGACTGCATCAAGGTCATCACAATACCTATGGGTACAGCTACATATCAGCTGAACAGTAGTGTAACAAGCGCTCCTGGACACCACGAGAGAATAAAGAAGGCTATGGAATCGGCAGTTGGCTACTGGAACAACCTTACCAGCATTCAGGGCAAAAAGCTTTCTGTAAACTACAACGCCGGAACTCCAACTGCTGAAGCAAGCTACAGCGGATACATGCAGTTCGGAGAGAAATCTTCTTACCAGCAGACAGGTACTGCACTCCACGAAATGAACCACACAGTCGGTGTAGGACAGCACAGCATCTGGTTCGGTCCAAATTCCGTATTGCGCGAAAACGGAACCAGCGGAAAGTGGCTCGGAGAAAGAGCAAACAATGTAATACAGTTCCTTGAAAACAACGAAGAAGTATGTGTGACCGGCGACAAGACACACATGTGGGGTACTGGTGCATCGAATATTATTTCTTACGGCATAAACGGTGCATTTGAGGACACAAAGAGCGAATTGCAGTACATCGGAAATGCCCTCATAACCCAGGCGCTCGGCGAAGACGGTCTGCCACCAACTGGCGGTTTCGCAACTCCTGCATACACATTTGAACAGGAAGACGGCACAAAGTATTACATAAAGAACGAGTCCGACTCATACGGTTTCAGTACATCTTATCTGCGCGAGAACGCCAACGGACAGCTTGAATGGGCAACAGCATCCGGTGCAGAAGCCGTTGCAGACGACAGCTATGCATGGTATATCTCATTCAACCCAACAAACAGCTACTACAGCCTGCGCAATGCCGCAACCGGCAAATATATGACATACAGGACTACCGGTACATACGGTATCACGCTCAAAGAGGCCGAGACTCCAGGCAACAATGAATACTTCCAGCTGATGGGCGGAAGAACTGAAAAAGAAATCAGTTCGGGCGACTACACATTCAAAGGCAAGGGATACTGGATTGTACGCCCTGAGAGCAAGCTCAACCCTCCATGCCTGGCAGCTACAAACAGCGGAAGAACGATGGTTGCCACATTCAATCTTGCAGACAATGCAGAGTCACAAAGATGGATTCTCATGACTGGAGAAGAAACAGAACTGCTTGACGAAGCTACAAGTTCTCTGATTCTCACAGACCTGAGCGTAAACGGCAAGACTTTGCCTGGTTTCACTTCCGACAGAACTGAATATACATATTCCGTAAATCCGGAAGGCAAGCCGGAGGACTATGTTGTCAATGCAGAGAAATACAGCATGTATGAAGGAAGCATAAGCATTGAACAGGCATCAAGCATACCGGGAACTGCAAAAGTGACTGCAGTTGGTGCAGGCGGATCGACAGACAAGGTATACACCATCAGCTTCGTGAAGAATTATGCTTACGGATGGGATGGAAACGGTGCTACTGGAACAGGAAGCGAACCGAGCAAGTTCGGATGGTCGTCTACTCCTAGTGTAACATGGAGCACAGCCAACAGTTCTGCTAACAGATATATGGATCCGGGCAATGGCGAGTACAACGGATATACATTTGACGGAAGTGCTTACGATCAGAACAGAATCCTTTGGATAAGATTCAACAACAGCGAAGAGTTCAAATACACTTTCGACGGTCTACAGGCTGGCAGCAAATATGAGCTTTCAATGAAGTACGGATGGCACAACAACGGTGCCGCACCAAATCTGACAGTGGGCGTATACGAGAAGTCAACCGGTACAAAGCTTGGAGAGGAAGTATTCAAGTCGAGCACAACAAAGAGGACTTTGAAAGAGAGCAGTTATGAATTTACTGTACCGAATGAACTTGAAAGCAACGGCGAATTCTACATCTCTATCAAGAACGACGCCAATGGTGACGCAATGGCAATCATTGCCGACCTTGCAGTTATTGACACAGACGAAACAGGAACATCTATTGACGGTATCGTGGACAACAGCAACGGTGAAGACATAAGCATCATACCAGAGGATGGAGGTATAACTATCGTTGCAGAAAACAAGGCTTCGGTCAAAGCTGTAAAGATATACTCAGTCACAGGTATAGTTGTAAGAACCGTAAATCTGAATGGAAGTTCAAAATTCGTACCACTTGAGGCTGGACTTTACATTGTTGGCGGAAAAACTGTCGCTGTGAAGTAATAGCGAAATGAATGACTAAAGGACAATTCTAACACATCATCATTATGGAATGGCGGACGCACACATGGCATCCGCCATTCTTTTGTTTATACAAATCAACAGCTTATAACGTAGAAAAAAGCATCGAAATACAGCCACCGGCCCGATGGATAAGAAAAAATACGTAACTTCGCAACCGAAATATTAAATCTTACTTATATGGCAAAATGTATAATCTTCTCTGCCCCATCCGGTAGCGGAAAATCCACAATCATAAACTATCTGATGGAACAGGGACTGAATCTCCATTTCTCAATTTCTGCAACGAGCCGTCCTCCAAGAGGCAAGGAGCAGAACGGTGTGGAATACTTCTTCCTCTCATCAGACGAATTCAGAAAAAGAATTGCCGAGGGCGACTTTCTGGAGTATGAAGAAGTGTATACAGACAGATTCTACGGAACACTGAAATCGCAGGTGGACAAACAGCTGGCTGAGGGCGAGAATGTGATTTTCGATGTAGACGTGAAAGGCGGATGTTCTATAAAAGAGCATTACGGCGAAAAAGCAATGAGCATATTCATCCAGCCGCCAAGCATCGAAGAACTGCGTAAAAGATTGAACGGAAGAGGTACAGATTCGGCAGAGGTGATAGAAGACAGAATTGCAAGAGCAGAATTCGAGCTCAGCTTTGCAGATCGTTTCGACCATGTTGTCGTAAATGACAATCTGGAAAAGGCCGAGGCTGAAGTTCTTGAACTGGTTCAGAAGTTCCTCGGAGCAGAATAAAGCATTTTGATTTCTGCAACATCTACCAACCATACAGACATCAAATAATGAAAATAGGTATATACGGGGGATCATTCAATCCTGTACATATAGGCCATACTTCGTTGGCACAAGCTATCTGCGAGCAGAAGCTTGTGGATGAAGTATGGCTTGTCGTTTCGCCCCTCAACCCCTTCAAGCGCAACATGTCTGAAGAACTTCTTGATGATCGCGTAAGACTGAAGATGGCAGAGATTGCAGTTGAAGGCATAAAGTGCATAAAGGTATCAGACATAGAATTCGACATGCCCAAACCGTCATATACTTTCGACACGCTGCAGGTACTGAAAGAAAAATATCCACAGCATGAATTCTGTCTCATAATCGGCGCAGACAACTGGCTTGCTTTCCGCAAATGGTACAAGAGCGATGAAATCATGGCCAATCACCAGATAATTGTATACAGACGTCCTGGATGCGAAATAGATTTGAACAATGTACCGGAAAACGTAACGGTGGCATCAACTGATTTGTTTGACATAAGTTCCACACAGATACGCGAAGGCATAAGAAATGGTGCAGACGTATCCAAATATCTCAATCCTGAAGTATTGGCTTATATAAATGCAAACGGGCTTTATAAAAATCAGAATGAAGCGTAAACGCAGGAAACGCGGAGTGTGCTAACAATAAAGCCAATCTGTCATAACAATGAAACGTTGAATTCTTAGAACAGACAGCGAAGATTGTTAATACAAAAACGAGAATATCCGTTCTGCAAAATAAAAAAGGGATTTACACCATTGATGCGGTATAAATCCCTAAAATTTTCCTTTTCAGTTACTCATATAAATCATCAAGACAGTCCAATGAAATATTCCACTGTGATTACTTCAATGGATTCCATCCCTGTGCTTTCAATTCAAACTCCTGATTGTCGCGTGTTACAAGTGCACAGCCAAGTTCCTGTTCTGTAATATGACCGATGATTTTGACATTCTCCATCTCCTCTATACGTTCATGCTCAGATATAGGCACTGTGAAGAGCAGTTCATAATCCTCACCGCCGTTGAGAGCACACGTAGTGACATTCATATTAAGTTCTTCAGCCATAGCGGCAGTCTGATAGTCCAAAGGAATTCTTTCTTCGAATACACGGCATCCGCAGTTGCTCTGCGAACAGATGTGCATCAGTTCACTGCTGAGACCATCGCTGATGTCCATCATGGCTGTCGGCCTGATACCCATCTCTCGGAGCTTCAGGATGATGTCACGTCTGGCCTCCGGACGAAGCTGACGCTGAAGAAGATATTCGCGTCCGGCAAAATCAGGCTGGTTCTGAAGAATCTGTTCCTCCATGCGCTTGCGGGCTTCACCCTGCAGTTTGCCGGCCTCGGCCAACTGTTCGTCGAAAACGTGCTTTTCGCGCTCCAGCAACTGCAAGCCCATATATGCAGCACCCAAGTCTCCACTGACGCAGATAAGGTCTGTAGGTTTTGCGCCATTGCGGAAAACAGCTCCATCCTTTTCGACCTCTCCGATACAGGTTATGCTGATTGCAAGACCGGTATAAGAAGAAGACGTGTCACCACCGACAATATCCACACCGTGCTCATCGCAGGCAAGACGCAGGCCTGCATAAAATTCTTCCATGTCCTCGATACTGAACTTCTTGCTCAGGGCCATGCTGACAACAATCTGCTTAGGCATTCCGTACATTGCGTAGACGTCGCTCAGATTGACCATCACAGACTTGTATCCAAGATGTTTCAGAGGAGTGTAGGTCAAGTCGAAATGTACACCTTCCATCAAAAGGTCTGTCGTCACTAGTATATCCTTATCGGGATAAGACAATACGGCGCAATCATCACCAACTCCATACTTTGTTGTGTCATTCTTAAGCTCTATACCTTCGGTCAATCTCTTGATAAGACCGAATTCACCTAGGGTACTTATTTCAGTTCTGTTTTTTTCCTGCATAATATTAATATTTTTACAACCCGACGTTTCTTGAAAATAGACATCACCTGCAACAAACACAGTCTGGTACGTCTATGCCCTGAAAAACATGTCGATAAAAGTTCCTAATATCAGATAGACGCAATGAGTTCTCGGAAGAGCACTGTAAGTTTTGAATGTGCGAGGTCTGCAACCTTCTGAACTTCTTCGTGGTTTACACTGCCTATCACATCACCATAACCGATATCAGTTATGACGGACAAGCCGAATACGCGCATACCAGAATGTACAGCAGCTATAACTTCCGGAACGGTCGACATGCCGACTGCATCGGCTCCCCAAATACGATACATCCTGTACTCTGCCGGAGTTTCGTATGCAGGGCCCTGATCTGCAAGATACACGCCTTGGCGGACTTCTATCCCGTGCTTTTCAGCAATATCCAAAGCCTTCTTGACATATTCCGCATCATAGGCATTGTGCATGCTCGGAAATCGCGGACCTATAGGATTGTTCCTGCCTCGCAAAGGACTATCTGGCATAAAGTTGATGTGGTCGGTTATAATCATCAAATCGCCGACTTTCAACTCAGGATTGACGCCTCCAGACGCATTGCTTACCAACAGATTGACAATTCCCAATCCGGCCAAGACTCTAACAGGAAACGCAACCTCCTGCATGGAATAGCCTTCATAATAGTGGAAACGCCCGTCAAGTGCAATGATATCCGTACCGTCAATACGGCCGAAAATCATACGTCCCCTGTGACCTTCGACTGTAGACATCGGGAAATTAGGAATTTCCTTATAGTCCATCGAAGCAACAACATCTATCTCTTTGGTAAATCCGCCAAGTCCAGACCCAAGTACAACTGCAGTTCTAGGACTTATCGGCATCCTTTCTTTTATGAAGGATACTGTTTCTTGAATTTTTTCGAACATAGCCAATAATTCTATCATTAAAATCAGAAGCTTTGCCATTCATAAAATCAACTTCTATAGGAAGGACATAAATGGCATCCATCAGTTCACGACTCAGTTTTCCATAAGCAGACAAACGGGTTGAGTCCTTTTCTGTGGTAATTATCATCCGTCGTCCTTTAGGAAGAGATTCAAACTCGCGTTCTATAGACGCAATGTCCTTCTCAGTAAACACATGGTGGTCACTGAAATGCAGAGGATGAAAATCAAAATACTTCTGCATGTCAAACTCCATCTGTTTCGGCGAGCCAATACCGGTAAGAAGAATAATACCAGTATAATTGCCTTTTACATCAGAAAGCTCCACCTCACGTTCATGATTATTGAAAAGAGGCTTCAGTTTTCCATATCTGAATGTAGAGAAATACAGTTTTTGCCAAGGATACAACTCCAGCGAACGTTCGATGCCACGCTGCTCCATAGGTGTAATGGTGTCTGGGCACTTGGTTACGATAACTATGTCGGCCCTACGCTTGTTGTTTTTCGATTCTCTCAAACGTCCGGCAGGGAGCAATGTGTCGTAGCAAATAAGGCGATGATAGTCCATAAGAAGGATATTTATGCCTGGTATAACGTAACGGTGCTGATAGGCATCATCAAGTATGATGACATCGACCGGCGGTTTTACATCTGGCGCCGAAAGCATCTTGATACCATGGCAACGATTTTTATCGACTGCCATGTGTATTTCAGGATACTTATGTTTCATCTGGTACGGTTCATCACCAATCATCTCAACAGGAGTATCATTTGAGGCCAAAAGGAATCCTCTCGATTTCCGTTTGTATCCACGGCTCAGGATTGCCACATGGAAGTCCCGTCTTAGCAACCTTATCAGATACTCCGCATGAGGAGTCTTGCCTGTACCGCCTACGGTGATATTTCCTACACTTATGACAGGTATTTCGAACGACTCGGAATGCAGAATACCGCAGTCAAACAAGGCATTTCGCAAGGAAACACCAAGCCCGTAAAGCCAGGACAACGGAATCAGCCATTCTCTTATTTTAATATGATCTCCCTCCATTCAGATTTACTGTTTTATTAAAGATTGAACTTGAAGATGTACGGCATAGAAGCCTCAACAGAGCTCTGTCCTGACAAACGGCGCACAGCCATGAACATATCGTAGTAATCACCGAATGTTTCACGCATCTGTGCATCGGCATAGGTATCAGTAGAAACTCTGTTCATAAGAACTTCAAAGACGTTCGATTTAGCAGGGTATCTCATAACCGTGCAATCCTCGACTTTCGCCTTTTTCTTAGCATAGGCAACAGCATCTGCCAGACCACCAAGTTCATCGACAAGTCCTATTTTCTTTGCATGAACACCTGTCCACACGCGACCTTCAGCAATAGCCTTTATGTCATCCTGCTTCATTTTGCGTCCATCTGCACATCTCTTGGTAAACAATTCGTAGCCACGGTTGACGTATGCCTGGAGCAAGCCCTGTTCACCGGTATTCATTGGTCTTGAAATATCGCCGAAGTCAGCATACTTATTAGTCTTGACAGTTTGGAAATGTACGCCAAGCTTGTTGTTAATAAGTTCACTTGCATCAGGGAATGTTCCGAATATACCTATTGAGCCAGTCAATGTTGTCGGCTCGGCAAATATACGATCTGCGGCACAAGAGATATAATATCCACCAGAAGCGGCCATACCTCCCATAGAAACGACAACTGGCTTCTTTTCTTTCATCTTTACTATTTCATGCCATATCTGCTCTGAAGCAAAAGCACTTCCACCGCCAGAGTTTACACGCAGAACAACAGCCTTTACAGATTCATCATCAGTAAGTTTCTGAAGGTCCTTAATAACCTTAGACGCAGCTATTTCACTAGTAGAATATCCAGAAGGACGATCAATGATGTTTCCATAAGCATAATAAACTGCAACTATATCTCCGCTGATATTCTTAGGTGAGTTCTTAACAACATTGGCCATTTCAGCAAGTGTCACTTTCTTATATTCATGTCCGTCATCCAACTTCATCATGTTGGAAATGACTCTAGGAACATCGTCTGAATAAGTAACCTTATCGACCAATCCAGACTTAAGATACATGTCAGCCGAGCTAAAGCACAACGCTGTGTCAGCCAACTGATTGAGAACTTCGGCCTTAAGTTTGCGTGACTTGCTTACATCGTCAAGCATTTCCTTCCATATTTCGCCAGAAAATACTGTTATCTGCTCCCTGTTAGCCTCACTCATTTCGTTCAGGATATAAGGTTCAACAGCTGATTTATAGGTTCCGACCTTGAATATCTGCATCTTAACGCCTACCTTGTCGAGAAGTTCCTTAAAATATACTGTCTGCATAGCCAATCCTTTCCAATCAAGCATACCCTGCGGATTTATCAAAACAGAATCGGCAACGCTACACAAATAATATGCTCCCTGAGTGTATGAATCAGCATAAGAAACTACGAACTTACCGCTTTTACGGAAGTCCTCCAATGCATTTCTTATTTCCTCAAGCATTGCAGGCGATGCACCAGCAAGCGCCCCACCCTGCATATATATACCTTTTATGTTCTGTTCTTTTTTAGCTTTGTCAATGGCCTGAAGCACATCATCAAGTCCGATAGTCTGATTCTCAGAACTTGAGAACAAACCTGCAAACGGATCATCGTCTGAACGCTCAACCAATGTACCGTTCAAATCCAGAATCAGCACAGAATTCTCAGCAACCTTGAAATTTGCAGATGTCGATGATACTCCAAGGAGAGTCACAACGGAAACTACAGAAAAGAACAAACCCAAGATTACCATACCAGTAATGGTAGCCAGTACGTATTTCAAAAACTGTTTCATAGAAAATATAGTTTATATAAGCTTACAAAAAAGCCCGCATACACTTATCTTCAGACAAATTTAATGACCAAAGATGTATAAACGGGCGTTTTATGAATTTATTTATTCAGATATTTAACGTATTCACAAGCAGCCAACAGCCATGCTCCAGTTCCGAAAGGAGCCTGCGACTTGGCATCAACTTTCTTTGTTGGATCCGGTTTCTCGCCGATAGGCTGAACATATCCGATACTTCCATCGTCCTGAAGAGCCACCTTTGTAAGATAATTCCAAGCCTTATCGATAACAGGCTTATACTGTTTCTCTTTCAGAATTCCATTGTTCACGCCCCAAAGCAAACCGTATGTAAAGAAAGCTGTACCGCTGGTTTCTGGTCCTGGAGCATCGTCCTCGCAAAGCATTGAGCGACTCCAATATCCTTCTTCCTGCTGGCACCTTGCCACACCTTCCGCAAGTTTCTTGAAACGGTCTATATAGAATTTTCTGTATTCGCTCTTCTTCGGCAAATCAGTCAGAACTTTTGCCAATCCTGCCAAAACCCATCCGTCGCCACGTGCCCAGAAGCTCTTGCCTCCGTTGCATGCAGTCTTAACCTTTGGATAAATATACTTGGCGTCTCTGTAATACAACTGGTCTTCTGTATCGAAAAGCAGACTGTCTGTCCAAACAAAGCACTCGTACTGTTTCTTAAGAAGTTTCTCGTCGCCAGTAATCTTGTACAATTTTGTAAAAATCGGGAAACCCATATATAGAGCATCAGACCACCACCAGAAGTCACAAGCATCCATATTAGCCTGATATTCCATTACTTCCTTTGTACGCTTGATCTTGTAATCCTGAGGATCGATATTGTACAAATCCATGTATACCTGGAAACAAATCTGCCAGTCAGCAAACAGAACGAAATCCTGTCCTTCGCCGTAAGTCTTGTATCTCCATTTTGCGGGATCAGGATTGTTAGCTCCCATCCACTTGTTGTGTTCAGCCCATTTGATAGAGTAATCCAGATATTCCTGCTTCTTTGTCAGGTCGTATGCGGCCATATTTCCTGTATAATAAGCGGCATTGTCCCAAAACGCACGGCACTCAGTGCTGCGTGTTGATTGCCAATAATCATTGACCTTTTCAATCATAGCTACAGTCTGGTCTACCTGCTCCTGATTTGCAGGCTTTTTCTTTGCTTCTGCATTCTGAGCCAGAAGAGCGGCTCCCAGAAGAATAGTCGTCAGAATTTTCATGAATGTAATAAATTATTTTATAGTTAACAATATTCATGCATTATACGTGCAAATATGCAAAATATTTATGAATTAGTCAGAAAGTATTCCGCAATTAATTCGTTGCACCGACAAAAAAGTAAAAAAGGGAACACAGAGCAAAAGCCCCATGTTCCCCTTATCTGCATCACATCAACAGCATAAAGCTGCAACGTCATCATTTCTTCTCTATCAAAGCCACAGCGTATGCACTTATACCTTCCTCACGTCCGGTAAAGCCAAGCTTTTCTGTTGTAGTAGCCTTTATTGATATGTCATCCTCATCAACGCCCATAACACCAGCGAGCACCTTTTTCATCTCTGGTATACGAGGATTCATCTTAGGTCTTTCCGCACATATAGTAGCATCTATATTACCTACCTCATAACCTTTTCCGGCAAGAAGCTCCACTGTTTTCGCAAGCAGAATCTTGCTGTCTATATTATGAAATTCTTCCTTGTTGTCAGGAAAGTGAAAGCCTATATCGCGCATATTAGCGGCACCAAGCAAAGCATCACATATTGCATGAATGAGTACATCTGCATCGCTGTGTCCAAGCAGTCCCATTTCGTGCTCAAGCTTTACTCCACCCATCCACAGATCTCGACCTTCAACAAGTCGGTGTACATCAAAACCGAAACCAACTCTTATCTTCATAATCAATTTTCCTTTTTATTTTACAACATGCAGAGATCACCTGCGTCTACCGCCAAAAAGATCCTTTATACCGTCCATATCAAACGCAAGAGAGAATCTCAGGGTCTGGTCCAAAGGATTGCTCTGTGCCGTTGAAATCACGTAACCGGCATCGATTGAGAAGACATTCATCTTGAAACCAGCACCAATAGTGAAATACTGTCTGTTACCCTTGTTTGGACTTTCGTAGTGGTAACCGCCACGCACGAAGAACTGATTGTTGTACGAATACTCCATACCGACACTCCACTGTATTTCCTGCATTTCCTCCTTGAAACCTCCCGGCGCATCGCTGAAAGACTTGAATATACCAGAAATTGGAGAAACATTATAGTATCCCTCATCCTGAAGCCATGCCGAATAACCAGAATAATCATCTTCGTCTGCACCGGTTTCTTTTATATACTGTTCCATCGTCGGGCGTGTAGGAACAAGCAGTTTGTTTGCATCTGCTGCAATGGTCAGAGTGTTATACTCATCTAGAGGTATCATAAGCGAAGCACCGATACGCAGATTTGTCGGAATGAACTCGCTCGTATTACCGTCGTCATAAGAAATCTTACTTCCTATATTGCTAATATTGACACCCCATCCCAACTGGCACTCTCTGTACCCCATATTTATATAGCCGTTATGATACAACGCTACGTCTGCGGCAAAAGCCGAACCTGGAGATGTCTCATCGTCCAACTTATAAGCCAAATCCGAATATATGAATCGCAGAGCAACCGCAGCAGAAAATGTTTCGCTCAGCATTCTCGAATAAGCAAGGTCAACAGCCATTTCATACGGACGTATGGTTGTAGACTCATCGGCAATAACCTCACCTAGCGAGAAATAGCGGAGAGAAGCACTCAACGCATCATAATTGCCCAAACGATAATATCCTGTAATATTTGCAAGGTCGATATCGTTTACCAACTGTCTAAGCCACGGAGTATAGTTGAGCGACACACCCGCACGACTTATACAAAAAGGATACTTTGCAGGGTTCCAATACTGTGAGTTGACATCAGGATCTGTAGCTGCACCGACGTCACCAAGACCACCGGCACGGGCATCCGGTGCCACAGCAAGCGATGTCACACCATAATACACAGGGTTGAACTGATTCTTGACATCCTGGGCTTTCATCTGGGCCACAATCGATGACAACAGAAGTACTGATATCGAAATCTTTTTCATCTTATTATTGCAATTTTTCATTTTTCTTTTGTTTGTCGTGCAACGTTTCGTGTCCGTTCACCATGCACTCTTATATTATACATTCATATGTATTTCATTCGCCATTGCAATCAATAGGCAAGGCATATATTCTATATAACAGAAAACTTAACTTTTTATTGTAGGAGCGCCCTATTAATTGTTGTTCTGTCATCTATACTCTCATTTCAGCACTATAACTTTTCGTGCCTTTGTGGCCTCGGTTCCGTCAGATGTGGATATTCGTGCACGGCATATATATATGCCAGGCTGAATGTCGCATCCTGTAGATTGCAGATTCCATGTGAACTTATATTCATTTGAGTCACTGCTGCCGCTCTCACTTACCGTCCACACCTTACGTCCAGCCGTATCGTACACATCCACAGCCACATTGAGCAGGCTCTGCGGTCTGTTGTTGACGATAGTAAACGTTGCAGATTCCCTTATTGGACTCGTACAATTGAAATCGAATATAGTAGGTTTCTGCCCTTTCTCCACATAGAATTCAATTTCCTTTACAGACGATTTGTTCATTATGTCCCAGGCACGGAACAAAAGAGTATGCTTTCCTTCTTCGAGTTCTGGTATACTGAAAGACACATGTCCCTTGGTATAATCACCGACCTCCGGTACATAATAACTGTTCAGAGTATATGTCATAGACTCATTATTGTCTATTATCGCAACAATATCATGACCTACACCACTTCCAGTTGTATTTATACCGTTTTCGTCCGACAACGAAGCATACAGCAACGGAGTTTCATTAACCTTATCGCCTGAAACGAAACTGTCTGAATTCAGATAAAGTACAATCTCCGGACCTTCATTCTCATCAGGATTACTGATATCGTCGCTTGTACCGCCGACAATGAAATTCTCATAGTGTCCGTTAGCTTCAATAGTCTTGTCATTGTTGACGGCATACAGACTCAAAAGGCCGTTTTCGTATGAATAGTTTATATCCAACGAAACAGGGAAACTGAACGTAAATCGTCCGTTCTTCACCGAATCAGCACCGGAATAAAGCGTATTTGTACGATCATAGAAAACAAAAGGCTCCTCAGCACCGGCATTATTGCGACAAGTTATTTCTTCAAGGTTATCAAAAACAGAAGGCGAAACAGTTCCATTGAAATCTTCTACAACATTACCGTTGCCGTCTTCTATATGTCCTTTTACAGTCACTATGCTTCCTGCACTTACAGTCGTTGCATCGCCATCGGCTTCTGCACCGTTGAATTCGTCCACTACAACCTTGTACGTCGGAGCGGCAAGTGTCAAGGCTGGATCACCGAGAAGCACAAAATGGAACTTGTTTTCCGTAACGTCGCTCATAGATGCACTTTCTGAAGTTACCAGACTGCATTTAGAAAGGCGCAGTGCATCGCCCAAAGAATACCTCTTTCCGTTTTCATCTGTACCGAGCACATATCTCATAAACCACTTGTTGATTTTACGGTTGTAAGAAGAGAATACCGTTCTGGTCGTCGTAAGCAAAGCTATTGCTGCTCCATCAGCATTCAGCAAAGCAGCCTCACCGATATTTTCTTCGTTCATGTCAAATGGAGATATGTCACACGATGCAGTAATCCACAAAGGCAGACGTGTTGAACGAAAAGCCTTGAAATCTGGAACCATAAGCACTTTCTCATGAGATATACTGTAAGCGGCTCCATGACCAGTATAATTCATTATCAGGGCACCGTCGCGCATCTGCTGCTCTATGTCTTTCGTTGCATCAGGATACGATTTTCCGCTTGACGAGACCTCCAGGCTGTAAGTATCCCAATATATCTTGCGAATGTTATAATCCGGATACAAGCCTTGCGTCTGATTAGCAATAGTGTCGGCATCTTCCATGTGAAGGTTGTCATCACCGTCGTCGCCCAAAATACAGATAGTATTTTTCCACGCACCCGCTTCATCATTGCTTATGTATGCCTCTATCTTATCTACGACATCTTTTGCGGAAGAAGAATTTGAAGCAGTAATGCGTCCGATACCGACATCCAGTTTGTCCCTTTTCAAGGAAGAACCTTCCCCGTCATCAAGAAAACCGAAATAATCATCCAGAATATAGCTGTATGTCTGACTGACCGAATTGTCCGATTCGTATGCCAGCAGATAATCTTCCTGCGAAGCATTGGCCATTGCTGATGTTATCATCCTGTTGTCCCAGACGCACGGTCCTAACAGCAAGAGATAGCGAGGCATATCAGCTTCTGTAGAAGCCTTGTCGTAGAGCATTTTCATGAAACGCCTGTATGCTGTGGCATCAGGAGTACCGGAAGAAAACTCATTGTAGACTTTATCGGCTGAAACAACCAGACAGTTCAAGCCATCCTTCTCTTTATGCAGTTCCGCAAGCCTATTGGCCTGTGCCGTGAGTTTTCCGCTTTCAGGCACAATAATCACGTAATTTATGCCCGACAGCGAATGCAGATCCTGATTCTCTATTTCGCCTATGATTTCAGGCGAAGGAAAAGTCTTATCAGTATTTACTGCAACAAATTCATCAGTCAACGAAACATCAGTCAATACCCTATACGCGCCATCCTCCAAAGTGCCTGGAATCTCAGTAGCATCCCCTTGTGATGGTATACGCCAAACCTTGGTAGATGAACCAGCGGCCGAAATTCGGAAATCAGTATAACCATCATTCACGGTTCTGAACTGCAGCCAATTATCCGTGATTTCAAGTTTTCGCGGATAACTGATTCTTATGTAATCCAAACGTCCTGATATTCCATAACTTCTGTTATGCGTCAATGTCAATGTCGGATTCTCAGTCAATCCCTCGCCCCATGTAAAAGTTCTGCTTGCAACTGTTGCATTATCATACGTTCCACGCGCTCCAATAGACATTGTACCCAAACTGGAATCATCTATACTTACCGACAAAGTTGTTCCACCTGAAGAACTTGGAGCATTGGCAGAAAATGAAACCGTAACACTAGCCGTTCCCTCGGTAATACCAGGAAGATTCATCTGATATTTTCTGGAATTGCCATTTGCATAATCATAATCTTCAAAAAAAGTACGTCCGCTGTGCATCCAGCTGTACCCGTCTTTCTCATACAGGGCATAATCATAGAAAGCAGACGTAATGGTTCCTTCTGCCGGATACTCTGTTTCCTGAACGAACGACAAAGGTTCATCATCACCGCTGTCAGTAATGAAATAATACGAATATTTAGAATAAGGGTTCTGCGTATGTACAAAGTTTCGCGTACCCGAACGGGTCCACTTCACTGTACCTTTAGCATAAAACAGCAACGAGCCGTCGTCCTTGCGCCATGTAGGCACTTGCTTGAGATCATCAGTCAAATCTTGAATATTGGTCTCTGAAAGTTTTTCACCGCCATAACCATAAACTTTCACCGTTGAAGGGTCACTGAACCCCAAGCCAGCCAATCGGCTCTTTGTCAGCTGATAGACACCCTTATCGGCAACACGGATTTTCACCCACTTGCCTGAAGCTAAAACAGAATGTTCTGCATATCGACCGGCAACGGCATCACCGGCAGCCATCAGCGTCCTGCCGGCAACAGTCGTTTTCATTTTTTTCTCCAAGACAGGTTTGAAAGACAACAGCTTAACAGCCTTACCGTCTTTCACTGCAATAGGATACACCGAAACGTCCAACTGCCCTATCTTTCGACTGATACCGATATATGAATCAACTGAAAAATCATCTTTCAGCATATCATCGGATATTCTGTATCTCTTTCGGTCAGACTCTGTCAAGGGCGCTGTTTCTGCATATTCAATCTTGAATTCGTAGTCGTAAGCTGAATAATCCGCACCAAGTTCGTATGTATGGGTATATGCAGGTACTACCGTATCATTTGCAGACCAATCGACATAAGCAAACTGTGCTCTTGCCAATCCAACTGCAAAAGCACAAAATATCAGTGTAAAGAATATTCTGTTCTTAAAATTCATTTCGTCATTTCACTTTAAATTCGAGCACCTTTGTATCCTCAAGATACCCTTCGAGCAATTCTCCTTCATGCACAGGTCCCACTCCAGCAGGCGTTCCTGTAAATATCAGGTCGCCCATTTTGAGTGTAAAGAAACGGCTCACATAAGCTATTATCTTGTTGACACTGAATATCATATCTCCGCTCCAGCCTTTCTGTACAGTCTGTCCGTTGATATCGAGATGGAAATTGACATTCTGAATGTCACCTATTTCGCTTACCTTAACAAAGCGTCCGATATATGCCGAACCATCAAATCCCTTGCAGAGTTCCCACGGCTTGCCTTCCGCTCTGAGCTTGCGCTGCAGGTCGCGTGCTGTAAAGTCAATACCCACCGTAACCTCATCATAATATCTTGATGCAAAGCGCTCACCTATATTTCGTCCCATTCGGTTTATACGGACAACAAGTTCAGTCTCATATTCAAACTGCTCGGCAAAATCCGGAACAAAGAAAGGCTTCATTTCTTTCTCCAATGCCGAATCAGGCTTTGAAAATATCACAGGTTCCTCCGGTAATATTAACGTATTGTCCAGTTCTTTATTGTGTTCAGCATAATTCATGCCTACAGCTAAAATCTTCATATCTATATATTTTTTAATTTATAATACAACGTTTTACACCTTTACAAGCGAAAGAAGTCTATGTCATAATTTTCATGACGCTACGGCCTGCCACATCACACCTTAAAAGCCTTATAAGCCTTTCCGGCAGCTATATACACTACATAAGCAGACATCCGATATTCCAGAAATGACTGATTTATATCTGTCGCGTAAGCCTTAACTTGAGCGACATCGTCCGCCTTAGCATCAGGAAGCCCCTCAACAAGACGAACATCCTTAGCTTTGAAATACTTAAATTCCACAACACGGCAATCGTTATGGTATTTCGTGCCTGGAACACCTGTCATAACCATGTCTGCACGTCCAGAAGGAAGATTCTGTTCCAATGCGAATGTGAAACGACCGCGCATATATCTGGAGCAGAGCTCAAAGAACGAACATCTCACAAAATTTTCATTTATCTTGTCAAAGACCTGCGCCGGAAATTGCCCAAGATATTTCTTGAAATAGACATCGACAATAGGCAAAAGCTTTGCATCATGTGCAAACTTCTCAAAAGCATCTATGAAATCATCTTTATACTTATTAATGCTGTTCAGTTGATTATAGTAATCCATGTAGATACTTTTCATGCTCAAGTTCGGAAGTTGCATCTTGAACTCAGATTTCATGGTTATCATGCCAAGATAGAAAAGACAGACCGGATAAAAATCTTTCTGAAAGAACTTATACTTGCTGAACTTGCTCGACAAATCATCAAAAGCATAACGCAATTCTCCATCAATCAATAATTTGTCCAGCATGTCGGAAGCATTATCCTGAGTTACAGTAAGACGCTTAAGCCAATTTATGTCAGTACGCAGATTCTCATCTACCAGTTCGCGTGGCACCTCGCCTTTACCATCAGCCAAATTCTGCATAAAATACGTCAGGATGGTTGAATTGAACAAAGGTTCAGCATCTGGAAGAAAACGGTAGCCGTCATAATTATCAACAATCATCTGCCAGAGTTCTGCATAATTACTGTCTGTATCCGCATAATTATCAACAACATATCTCAGATATTCAGATGCCTCCCGATGTGTGAACCCCGTCATGTTGAGAAAGCGTCTGTTGAGAGTTATGATATTGGCAATATTAAACCCGCTTGTCAAATCATCCATTGTAACAGGCAACACACCTGTACAGAAACATCTGATAATACTGCCCTCGCCAATTCCGGCTTTTATAACCTTGAAGAATGTACGCAAAAAGCTATCTCCAGTCGTAATCTGTTCATACAACCGATCTTGGAACACTGTCAGCAATTGATTCGTAAAATTATCATACTCATCAATCAAGACATACATTTTAGGAAGTCCATAATCAGTGATAAAACCTGTAAGCTCAGCCAGCATGCTATTGGCATCGCTGTCGGTTTTATAGCTGAATCCTTCAAAATAATTGCGATAACGTCCGGAAACAAGACCTTTCAATACAGGACAAACGAGGTCATGGAAATTTCTTTCCAATCCTTCAGCAGTATCAGCAACACCTAATTTAGAAAAATCTAAACGAAGAATCAGAAAACTGTTGCGCTCTTTCGTCGGGTGCTGTCCAATGTAAGTATCTCCAAAAAGGGCATCAAATCGATCTTTCTGATTTACATCGTAGTAATAAGCCAGAGTAGACATGAAAAGACTTTTACCGAAACGACGAGGACGCAAGAATACAGGAGCGGAATATTCTTCCAGATATGGAATGAATTCCGTCTTGTCGATATAATAAAAATTTTCCTCGCGTAACCTGCCGTAATCAGCCACGGCGTATGGAATCCGTTTCTTATCCGCCATCAGACCTTTTCTTTAAAAGCATTGAACATCCTTTCACAAAGATACAAGGATTTATCAAATAAGCCACTATATGAATGTAAATGTTTGACTTTAAAAGATAAGTGACTAAAAAGAAACATCTTCAACCAACATACCATCATTCAAGCAACGAGGCCATCAAAATCCGCCAAACATTGTGCTTGCAACCGACAAGGCAAAGACCAAGGCAAAAACGAATATATTTCTGGCCGTCGCACCCAGAACTGCGTTAAGTTCACGTCCGTCAAGCTTTTCCATCAGATAAGCTGTTTTCAGGTGCAAAGTCAAGTATATCAGGACAAATACGCCGGATGAAGCACTTGCAACCGCCGAACACGAAAAATAAAACAAGCACGAAGCGGCAAGTCCCAACCATCTGTACAACATCAAGGCCGTTCTTCCGCCCCAACGCACAACAACCGTACGCTTTCCGCTCACTGCATCTTGGTGGCGGTCACGATAATTGTTTACCATGAGCAGACAATCCGTTGCAAGTCCGCACGCTAGCCCCATCATAACACTTGCTGCAGAAAAACATCCTGCAAGTATATAAAATGTAAGGCACACAGGAACCAATCCAAAGAAGAGAAGCACCAGCACATCACCGTAGCCTCTGTAAGACAGACAAGTGGTATAAAGGAAGCAGAATATGACACACAGTGCCCCCACTGCTATCAGCCACCAGCCACCGAACATGACAAGAGGCAACCCAACGGCACACGACAGAACCGTTGCAGCACCTATCCCCCATTTCATTGCTGTTGGAGTTATCCATCCTTGTGCACAGGCTCTTTCAGGTCCAAGACGATCCTCGCGGTCTGTGCCTTTCTTGTAATCATAATAATCGTTGACGAAGTTTGCATCTATCTGCATTACAAATGCAAACAACAGACACAGAAGGAAAGCCATCCAACTGAAAGTACCACCAAACTCAGACAAATACTTCCAAGCCAAGGCCGCACCTATGATTACAGGCGTGGCTGCCCCTGTCAGTGTCTTAGGCCTCGAAGCCAACACCCATGCCAGCAAGCCGTTAGTTCTAACTTTCTTATTCATCGAGACTCGATAAAAATCATAAACGCATAAAAATCAGTTGAAAGCACCGTCAACCTTATTGTCTTCCCAATACTGCAGAGTTATGCGGTTCTCCGTTCTGAACATTGCACCGTAGCCGTGCCTCAAATTATTTCTGTACTGGCCATAATAATAATTCCCATTCGTATAGTAATATGCACCGTATCCCTCACGCTTGCCGTCTACAGTTTCACCTACATATCTGTCACCGTTCTGATATGTAAGCGACTCAAATCTATATTTCTTTATGAAATCAGCTGAAGGCAGATACTTCAACGAATCCTTTATGATGTATATAGGATCACCGGTGCTGAGATCATATTTTATATAATGGGTTTCCGTGCCGACCTCAACAGTCTGCGAACCCATCTTTATACCGAATATGCATCGTCCGTTGCGGAACTGCCCCATAACAATACCGTCTGCATCAGTATAGAATGTGCCATATCCGTAGATATCGCCACCTATAGTAAGCTGTCCATAATACTGACCATAAGCAGATTTGACAACATTAGCAGGATATTCCTTTACAAGATCTATAAAAGCCCCATTGAAATCATCAGGTATGACTGGATACTTCTCAGCATTCATCATCTGGGCTCCAGCTGCAACACAAAACATCAGTCCGGCAATCAGGGCATACACTCTATTCTTCAAAGTCATAATTATACTATTTTTCCAATTTAAACAATTAACAACTTTGCAAATATAGTGAAAGCCGAGTGCAGAGACAAATTAGAAAACGAGTTTTCGAATTTGCTGTGCCGAGGCGTATCCTATATTATCTAATACAGTGAAAGCCGAGCATAAATACATCACTTATCGATATAGACACCTTCGCGAATTAGTTCAAGTGTTTTTTGGATATAAGGATCTTCCAATTCGTGTTCGTTCCTATAAATTTCCTCGAATGTCAATGGAATAGTGCAATCGGGCAACACTCCGCGGTTATAAGGAAATCTTTCGTCCACGACTTCATCCATCACACATTTTACAAGAGGTATACGGCATGTTGTACCAGAATTTGCCAAAAAGACATTGGCAAATTTCAGCGCCTTCATATAATGATACGCCGTACCTGTTTCACGCCCGACAAGATAAGCACTTCTATTACGGGCAAGACAACCGGCAAATTCGCTGGCCGCAGATTTAGAAGAAGCGTTGATGAAGACATACAATCTCCCATGATAAATAGCAGGATTCTTCGTAGAGGCACTTACTTTTTCACGATTCAGATAATAGCCTTTTCTACCTTCCTTGGGACAGTAGGAAGAAAAAGTCAAACTTTCGTTTTCAATGAAATTTGTCGTACCACTAACACATCTGCTGTTAACCATCTGATACCCTCCTCTATCAACGTACGGATTTGCAACAAAGCAATCAAGCAAACGATAAAGCACATCCGGATTGCCACCCAAATTGTTGCGCACATCAAAAATAAGATTCTTGTATCCAGAATTTTCAGCGTCACAGATACAATCAATGAGTTGTTCCACTTCCACGTCATTCAAATTGAATGTCGACAGGCCAATATAGGCCGTAGAGTCATTTATTGGACGATAAACGAAGTTCAACTTAAACCTGTTCCACCATTGATTACGACTATCATAAAGTTGCTTAAGCTGATAGTCTTTATAATGTACATCTTTAGTACGCGGCAACATATCAAGTACCAGCCGTTCTCCATCTGTGAACTCATAGCTGACAACATTTTTACCTGCCGGACATGTACGCAATAGTGCTTGGTAATATGAAATAAGGTTGCCAGCCAATTCTTCCTCCACCATGCTTTCCACCTTACCGTCATAATTGGTTATAAGTGTTGCAGTTTCACGAACAATGTCTTCAACCTGACGCCCGTCTACCTTTTCCAGCTCACGCCCGACATATTGTTCTTTTCCTGCAACAGCCTGAGTAACAATGACCCTATTTCCTATTTGTGCGAAAGCCAACGGCATAAACCATCTTTCGGAGTTAGGCATACTGATACTCATATTTATCCAAAAATCGAGATGACTATCGTGAATCAGATGATTGATTCTTTTGCAGGCTCTATAAAATCTATTGCCGTCTATCTTGTCAGGCAAAGAAGCGATAACATTCGCTGTCAGAGAATCAATTGTCTCCGGCATTGTCAAATCCTCTACACAAGGATAGAGATTCTTCAGTGCTTCAGAAAATCTCATCAAATCTTCACCTGCTTCCTTTCGAGTTAATTCTGTCTTACGAGGTTTGGCTTTAGGAGCAACAAAAGTTGTCTTCAAACCAAATGGCGACATTGGGTCTGCAGAACGTCCGTTGCGGGAAAAAGCAACACAGATACACGGTTCAGGAATATTCTTGTAAGCATACCCCATAAAGCCGATGGTGTCACCACGCATAAGTCTTTCTCCGGTTTTGAAAGTACGAACAAATTTCAATCCGCTGACGTACAGGACGCCTCCGCTTTTGGACTGAAGAGCAATCTGTCCATTGACATACTTTTCATCACGGCCTGCATCAATTAGCTTAATTTCATTTTTAAAATCTCCATTGTATTGCCTACTAATACACTGAGAGAGGTTATACTTGAAAGTAAGGCTCACGCGATTTACAACGGCATCAAACGGACATAATATAGGCGTATCTTCTTTTCCTCCAACAAACAGATTATCAAAATTCAGCTCTGTACCGATAAAGTCTTGCGGGCGGTAAAGTATTCCGTCCTCCGCTTTTTGTTCAGCAACCGGCCAAATCCAAATCACCTTATCTTGCGCACATAGAATTACGGATGTCAAAAACAAGACATAAAAACATATCATTCTCATATTGCAAATATTATTTCATGCTGTAATCAAAGAAGTTCTCAACTCTATGTCAGCAAGGACCGCTAAATAATATATTCCAGTAGCATCCGGCATAATCCGTAGAATTGCATCATTTCTTCTTAGGTTCCTTGTTCAGTTTGTATATAATATGGAACATACCGTAGCTCGGTATCACATTATTGTAAACTTCCCATCGTCCTTGAGAATTCAGGCTGTAGTTTATATTTGTCAAATTTCCGAGGATGTCGAAACCGTCAAGCATCACTATGAGACTTCCACCCAAGAAGCTCTTGCTGACTCTGGCGTTCCAAACAAAATCATCGGTATTCATAGATTTGTCGCCATATCCGCGTCGGCTGTAAAGCGAGACGTCGGTATTCACCTGCAAATTCCAAGGGAGGTTGAACTGTCCGGTCAACGCATACGTAAGATGCACTGCATTGATGTCTTCAAAATCTTCCATACTGCCACGGGCATTGGTCCACGATGCGCGGAACTTTGCACCTAAACGGTGCTTGCCGAAATTATAGCTCAAATTGAAAAGCTGGCGGGCATAAAGATTATGCACAACGTTTTTCAACGAAGATGCCAGATCTGCCGTACTCATCATGTCGACCTTATCACCATAATTAATGTTCGTGTTCGAAGAAAGATTGAACTTCTTGGCCTTGTCGAGCGGTACAGACCAGTTCAAATTGTACCATGAATCCCAATTGCCGTTCACATTTACTGGAGTAGTCGTACGTACGCCGGTAGACTTGTCATATACAGAAGATATAGCTGTGGCATTGCGTGTATTGGTGTATCCGACAGATGCATTCAGCATCTTTCCACTTCCAGAAAGCCACATGTCTGCTGAATATGAAAGGTTTACACGAAAAACTGCAGAGTTCTTCAGATTCGGATTTCCGTTGCGTACATACAGCGGGTTGGAATCAAACGTTACATCAAGCATATTCATCAGAGAAGGCGACTGCATGCGCAAGCTGGCTTCAAATTCCAGCTTATGTTTCAGCCCGCGTGTCCTTCTTGTCAGTTGTATGTCTGCTTCCGGAAACCAATTTGTCAACTTACGGCCGCTATACACCGAACCGTCAAAGCGAAGTGTCTTATCTTCATACATGAAACCGGGAGTTATACTCATAAAAAAGTCCGAAATCATATTATAAGAATCATCGTATTCCGGCAATTGTATGAGAAACTGCAGCTGTCCCCGTGTACGTCTGGTCAATTGCCCGGTAAGATAGCTGTTGTCCCTGTCAAGGCTCTGCATCAAATCAGAAGCCTCGGACGGCAGAAGGCCAAGTTCGGTGTCACTCCCGTCTCCCCGACCTTCGAGCTCGTCAAGACGATAGAGCGAATTCACATCACGGCTATATCCTTGCCAAAATGAAACCATAGGACCAAGGGTAAGTCCAGTCCACGTCATAGGTTTGGTATGCCAGTAATATTTTGCACTTGCCGTGAACGAATATCCCCTGTTGGGAGTATTGAAATAGCGGTTGCGGAAATCCCCGTCCGGACGTGCGGTATAATCAATCCTATACCTGTCGAACGATTCGTTCTTCTGGTCGTATGCAGAAACATTTCCGTTTATGTAAAGTCCGTCGTAATTGACATTCGGCGTGCTCAGGCCCAAATAAAAGTCAGCACCGTAGTTTACACGATGTCCGCGCCCCATGGATTCACTGATTTTCCTGTTAATCAGAATTGACCGCAGACTGGAACCCATAGTCGGTTCTGAAAGGCTGTCAAGCAGGTCTGCATATGTCGACGGGTCGATATCGAACACTCCGCTCGTACCGGAACTGCTGTTGTCATAGTTGCGGTATTCAACCTGAGGCGTAATTCTCAATTGTATTCCAGGATGTCTGTAATTATCCCTCCACAGCTTGAAATTCTTGGTAAGTTCGTGTCTTGTAGCCAGATACAGTTCTTTGGAATTCGCATTGTTCCATATTCGTTCATACGTATCTCCTCCAGGAAGGAAATTCGTATTGTTGCTGCGCGTTATATGCTCTGTGTCGCTGTGCTTTAGCTGGGCGGAACCTTCAATGGTATAACGGTTTATCTTATCCCATACACCGTAATCGATGCCCACGTTCTTGGTTGTCGTCAATCCTCCGGAAATGTCGGCCGGAGACCAGTCTCCGCTTCGTCCCGGCTTACGCCTGTCGTTGGTGTTGTTGACATTTCCGAATATGGAAAGACGCGACTGGGGTGTAAAACGCATGGCAAACAGACGTCCCATGAATCTGTCCTTGGTACCGACTCCCGCCTCTGCATTTCCAAGCCATCCTACGGAATATCGCCGTTTCAGCTGCACGTCCATGGTATAAATGCCTTCATCCACTTTCGCTCCGAGAAATTCACTCTGGTCACTCATTTTATCGTATACCTGTATATTCTTTACCATATACGAAGGCAGATTTTCAAGCATGATAAGGTTGTCTCCCTTAAAGAAGTCCTTTCCGTTGAGGAGCAAACTTTCCACAAAGCGTCCGTTAACGTATATGCGCCCGTCATCTTTAAGCTCAACTCCCGGAAGCTGTTCTATAAGTGCATCAAGCATCGAACCTTCCGACAGTTCGAAAGCATCTGCATTATATACCAGCGTGTCTTCATTCATGTAGAACTTCACCTTTGTCGCATTCACCTGGACTTCGCCCAGCATTTGAGCAAGTTCCATGTGCGTAAGTCGACGTATGTCTATGTATATGGTCGTCAATGGATTGTGCTTACGGTATTTCAAATGTAATGGGTAATATGTTGTTTCATATTTCGGATGTGAAATCTCCAATATATAATCTTTTGTCGTGCCGTCAAACAGCTTGTCCAATCTCAAGAATGCATATCTTTCCTGCCTGTTGTTGTTCAATGTCCTGAAACTGCCTATCACTGTGCTGTCTGCAAGCATGAGCTTGACATCAAGCGTGTCACTTGCTTTGATTATCTCTTGTGTGATTTTATTTCTGAAATAAAATTCAACGCTCCAACGGTAATCTTTTTTCTGTGCATGAGCAGGAATAAAAAATAATACTGACAAAAATGTAAATAATAGTCTAACCATAAGCAATTATTAAATGAATAGAAGTTCTGCCGAATCTTTTAATCATCCAGCTGAATTACATGAGTAACATTATTAAAACATAAATGAATCAAAAAAACTGTGCATACTCGAAGACGTTTTTGTGTTGCAGAAAGGCTTTTTTGTAGTAGAAGTAGTGCATTTACATTCAGAGTTTCCATTTAATCCGCATCTACAATTGCAATTACAATTACAATTATTACTCATCAAGTCCATTCTGTTTGAAACAAGTGTACCAAATCCACTACACAAATTACCTTCTGCGTCAACTCCTAATATAGGAATGTCCATTGAAATGGGAACTAAAGACTTTTTTCAATTTCATAAGTATACTTTTTAATAAAAGTGAAACAAAAACATCTACATTTTCTCATTAATTATAACTACTCGTTGGCGGAAATAATTCTGCACATACTTAACTCTACCAATGGCTCTATTATTTTTATAGTTAACGTATTTCAGGATAGTAGGTGTGTTGATTTCTCCGACAGCCTGTATGAAACCTACTAAAAATCAACAACATGCGCAATCTTTCACGCATAATCCTTTTTATCATTTTTATTCCGCCAACGTTTTTTATTTTTTCTTTTTATTGAATTTGTATACTACATGCAGCAGGGCATATCTGTGGATGCTCCTGTTGAAAGACTCCACAATGCCTGTGGCGCTGACTTTTCTGTACGTACTGGACAGATTGCCGAGGATGTCAAACCCATCAAGCATGACTACAAGATTGCCGTTCATGAACCGCTTGCTCAGACGTGCATTCCATATCAGGTCGTCGGTGTTCATACTTCTGTCGTTATACCCCCTGCGGCTGTACATAGTCAGATCCGTGGATACCTGGAAATCAAGCGGCAGGTCAACCTTTGCCGTAACACCGTAATCAAAGTCATAGGCGTTGAGAACGTCTATATCCTTATTTTCGTTGTTCGAATTCAGATAGTGGAAATTACACTTCAACCCGAAGTCGTATTTCGACGAAGGACGATAATTCAGTCTTAGAGTCTCGTCTACATACAGATTGCCGTTTCTCATCTTCTCCGTTGCAACTATCGTTTCCGACGCATCGTCCACACCCACCATGTCAACGCTGTTCCAGTAGTTCACTGAGGTGTTAGAATTAAAAGTCCACAGCTTCTTCTTGTCCAGCGGAAGGCTCCAACCGAGTTTTGCACCCGCGTTCCACGTACCGTTGACCGTACACGGAGTAAACGTCCTCACACCGGTCGACTTGTCATAGACATAGCTCCTCGTTTCCTTGTTCTGTGTCAAACCGCCCGATAGTCCAATATTGTACATTCTTTGTCCTGAAAGCGCCTTGTTGTAGGAAAAATTCAGTTTATGCATATATGCGGTCTTCAGCGATGAATTTCCAACATAAATATTGAGCGGGTCACTTGTGTTGTACATCACATCGTTCAGAAGCGATGGGATGCTACTGTAGCAATTGTATGTGATGTCCGCACGGCTGCGATTGTTGCTTACTACAAAATTCGCGTAAGGTTCAAAATAGAATTTTTCCTTATGCGGTGTATACAGATTGCCGGCACGTCTATAGTCCAAATCATATATTCCAAGATGGAACGGAAGTTCCATTCTTATCTCGTACGTATTTTCCCCGCTTGAAATATTCTTTGAGAAGATAGCCCTTACCGTGTGGCGTAACCTGCGCTGTTTATAGTCGTTCGAATTGTCGATGTCCATGGCAGAAAGCAGTTCATAGTCGGAAGGAAGACTTCCGAGCCTGTTCTCCGAATCTGCGTCCCATCCTTCAAGCTTATTCAGCAGATAATACGAGGTGTTGCTGTTAGTCCATACCGATGAATACATATAGGAAATATTCAAGTTTGTTTCAGTATCGAACGCAATTCTGGCATCGGCTAAGACATAGAAATCGTGCGTTTCCACCGATGCATCAGTATACTTGTTTCTGTAATCTGTAGAGGCGGATGCCGGATAGTCCAATCTGTAGTGGCTGAAATTTTCATTCCAATTGCCGTAATATGCGTATCTCGCGTTGAGACTATATACAATATTGGATACCTTGTACCCTTGATTGATCGACAAGCTTCCTGACAGATTATCGCCTTCGTTCAGGTTCGAAGTCATGAGTCTGTTTATAGCCATGCGCCGAATCAGTCCGTCGGGGTCTGGCGATGAAATGCTGTCCAACAGCTCCTTGCCGTAAAGATCAGTCATGTCTTCCGAAAAAAGCGCGGAGACATAGCGGCTACGGCCTTTGTTCTTGTGATATTCGAAATGCGGCATCAAACTAACCCTATACGGCGACTCCAAATTGAACCTCAGACTGTGGTCCGCAACGATGTTCCATCCGCACGTGCGACTGCTTCTGAATGCGTTCTGATACGTGTTGCCTCCGGAAAGGAAGTTTGTCGTATTGCTTCGGCCATCCTGCGTATTGTCGTTGTGCGACACGTCCAGATTGCCGTTGCCCTTGAAAGTCCCGCTGCCGTCTATTGTATAATTGAGACCAGCACGCCTGTTAGTGATAGTTCCGGATGTGGAGGTATTGGGCGTCCAGTCGCCACGCGTCCCGGGCTTGGAATAATCATTGAGGTTGTTGACGTTAGCATAGACAAACAGATTCGAATTCTCGGTCATTCTTAGTCCGAACACACGTCCCATGTAACTGTCCGAAGTACCGTATCCGCCCTCGGCATTGGCAATCCATCCGGTTACATACTGGCGCTTCATGGCAACGTCCATCACATACTGCTTGTACATAGGATTCTCGAAAAGAGCCGGTGCCGTACGCTCGTATACTTTCAGTTCCTTCACCATGTAGTACGGCAGGTTATCAAGCATCAGGCGGTTGTCGCTCGTAATAAAATCCTTGCCGTTGAGCAGGAGCACGTCCACCTGACGGCCGTTGACGAGTATCACACCGTTGTCCTTCAACTCCGCACCTGGAAGCTGGCGTATCAGGTCATCGAGCATCGACCCTTCGGGCAGGTTGAAAGCATCGGCGTCATACACCAAGGTGTCGCCACGGTGATAGAACTTCACCTTCGTAGCAACCACCTTGACTTCATCGAGCGTATCGGCATTCTCTTCTGACGACTGGACAAAATCACGCTGCATATACGTCACTTTACGTATTTTGATGTCCCCTCCGCTCTTCCTGAGTTTTTTCACCTCGTAAGGAACCGTTATACTCTCATATCCGGGATGAACGAAACGCAGATAGTACTGCCCCGGACGATATATGCTGAATTCATATGAGCCCCTGTAGCTGTCATACACCATATTCGACAAGGTGGAATCAAGCACCGCACTGTCGCTGTCCAGCAGATATACCTTCGCATCCTCAATCGGAGCCTTGGTGAATCTGTTGGCCACACGGCCGTAAAGAATGCTCTTTTTCCCGCTGTTCTGGGCTGTTGCCAATAACGGGAACAGCATAAAAAGCAGTAACGTCTGCAACAACTGTTTTTTCATAATATCGTCAGATATAAAGGTTTATAAAATTTTCAGCCCCATATCAGAAAGCCCCCTTCTGCTTAAATTAGCTACAAAATGCATGCCACGAAACAAATCAATTGATTATCAATAGCTTACATTTTCGCACTAAATTTCAACTGTAAAATTTCTTTACACTACTGTAAAATAACTTTACAATCGAAAGGCTATTCTACCAAGAAATAATCGCAAAGGCATTTTACAAATCATTTTTGCTGATTATCAACATATTAAGTTTTACATATCATATTAACAGTAATATATCTTTGCAACTCTAAGGAATAACTTCACAATTAAAAATCCCTTATACCTAAAACAGCAACAAAGATATACACAAAACGAATCCATTGACTATCAACGTATTACACTTACATAAATCTTAACTGTAAAATTACTTTACAATACAGCCAATTACTTTTACTATTCAACCAATAATTTCCAAGAACGTCAAGCGAAAAGACACGAGCGCCTGAGAATCTGTTTAAATTTATTTATAATTAGTTGTAAATCAGTAGGTTAATTGGAATATTTTTCGTAACTTTAAGGTTGTCAAGACATTAATGTTATGCACAAATACCCAACCAACCTGACTGATAAACAGTGGCAAGTTATAAAAAACATGTTAGAGCCCAAAGAAAGATTCAGAAAACATTCACTGCGCTCTGTTTTTGACGGCATCCTGTACATCGTGAAGACCGGCGTGCAGTGGAGAATGCTTCCCTCGGATTTCGCTCCGTGGCAGACAGTGTATTACTATTTCAGCAAGTGGAAGAACGAGGGCTTGCTGGAAGAAATCTTCGACACCCTCCGCGGCATTGTCCGCCGTCTTTCGGGCAGGTCGGAGAGTCCCAGCCTTGGGATCATCGACTCAAGGAGTGTCAGGACCTCCCATCATATTGATGGTCAAAGGGGAATAGACGGAAACAAAAAGATAAAGGGCAGGAAGGAGCACATAGTGGTTGACACACTGGGGCTGCCCATGTCAGTGAGAGTCCATCCGGCTAACGTCCATGACAGCGTAGGGGCGGAAGAGGTGTTCGAATCCATGAGATACAAGTTCCCTGGGCTGCAACGGATTCTGGCGGACGGAGGCTACAGGGGCGAGACTGTCAGGAACACAGTCATGAGACTGCTGCATTGCGACCTGGATGTCGTACTTAGATCAGACAAACGGACGGACAGATTTGTCCCCATGCCAAAAAGATGGATTGTCGAGCGCACTTTCTCATGGCTCGAAAACTTCAGGAGACTTACCATTGACTATGAATACAGGGCCGATACGCACGAAGCCATGCTGCATATCGCTGCCATAAAATTATTTTTGAATAAAATTTAAACAGATTCTGAAATTTTCATTCCGAGGGCTCGCAAAGAAAATTCCGAGGGCTCAGAAATCAAACGATGAGCCCTCGGAAAGAAAATTGTGAGCCCTCGGAATAAACACAACACTTAACCGGATGGCTATTCAACAATAACAAGAAGAACAAAAACATTCATGCATCACAAAACAAATCAACACATATTCTGCCTTATAATTTTGTGTAAAAGTTTTATCTACACGTATTGTTTCAACCATCACTCCGCAAAAAATGAATGCTATCAATAGAAATACAAAACAATTTTTCTACATTTGGGATTAAATATATGAAAAACAGTCATTAACAGTTGAAGTTGCGACCTGTACATAAACATAAAGGCTAAGCAATGTCACTGAAACAATCCTATATATAGGATACCCAAAAACAGCGAAAAACATCAGATCTAAAATAAAAGCAAAAGGGACCATACCATGAGGAAAAATCATTTACTGGCATTTGTTTTATCATTAATAATTACTGCCAACATAAGTGGACAGGTGTACAAGGGAGACACACTTGCTTGCCTGCTACATGACGAAGCACAATATTATCTTGACAAATTGAAAGACAAAGAGACACCGGCCTACTTCATTTCATTCAGGGTTATAGACAACAAGACGCTCAAGCTCACCAGCGACATGGGGGTGATATCTGTTGATGAGAACCACAAACGCGAACTTTCACCATTAGTAAGGGTCGGTACTCCGGAAACAGACAATTATACCTACACTATCGAAAACAGAATATGGACAAAGCCTCTTCCTCTATACTGCGATGCTGTACCTGTCATCAAAGAAGTTATATGGAAAAGCATCAGTGAGAGATACGACAAAGCAGTAAATAAATACGAAGAAATTATCACCAATCAGAAGACAAAAAAATCGGAGTTAGACACAATTCCGGCATTTTCTGAATCGCCGGTAGAAATATACTACGAAAAGCCATTAACTGAAAAAGAAACGAGAATAGACAAAAATAAATTCAAGAAATACTTGAAAAATGCAGGAAGCGTCTTTAAGGAATACAAAGATCTGACATCGGGGAAAGCGACTTTGGAATATTCAATTATCCGTACCACGATTGTCAACAGTGAAGGCACTGTTGTGGCACAGAACAGAAAGGCGTTCAGACTTACGTGGGAAGCAAGTGCCAAAGCTGAAGACGGAACAAACTGCAACATTTTCGAAGATGCTTTTGCATACGATGAAAGCGGTCTTCCTGATGCAAAAGAATTAGAAACAAGAATCCGAAAACTGTCAGAAAGAGTCATAGCACTCAGCAAAGCACCTATAGCTGAAGCATATACAGGACCGGCCATAATTTCAGGCCATGCAGCCGGCGTATTCTTCCACGAAGTACTCGGCCACCGTTTAGAGGCTGTGCGCACAAAATCTATAAACGACAATCTTTCTGAATTCATAGGCAAACGAATCATGCCTGAATCTATGAGCATGTACATGGACCCGACAATAAGAGTATACAATGGACACGACCTGAACGGATTCTATCTATATGACGACGAAGGTACAAAAGCCCAGAGGGTTGCGTGCATTAAGAACGGCAACCTGCAACAATACGTTACAAGCAGAACCCCTGACGGCAGATTCATGACTACAAACGGACATGGACGTGCAGACGCCGGACACGCACCGATAGCACGTCAATCAAACTTGATTTTCGAAACAACTGTTTCATATACAGATGAACAGCTCCGCGGAATGCTGATTGAAAGTCTCAAGAAACAAAACAAAGAATATGGTTATCTGTTCCGCACAGCAGAAGGCGGATATACCGTAATGGGAAGCAGCAAAAGCACAAATATATTCAACGTTACACCCGTTGAAGTCTACAGGGTCTTCGCTGACGGCAGAGAAAACCAGCTGGTACGCGGTGTAAAACTTATCGGCACCCCGCTGTCTGTATTTTCCAACATTGTTGCTGCTGGAGGCGAAAGCGAACTGTTTACAGGTTATTGCGGAGCAGCCTCGGGCAACATACCTATATCAGCCTCATCGCCTTCAATCTTTATTTCCCAAATAGAAACACAAAGCGAAAAGCCAGGTTCAACTTCAACAGAAGAGCCTTTCGATTCACCCGACAGCACAGAAATCTCCAATATACCGACTGATATAGACGAAGACACCATAATTTTCAGGGCCATGGCCGACGAGATGGCACATATTCGCAGAGAATTGATTCAGCGTAAAGACACAAATCTATTATTTATAGATTACCTGCTGGAACGAACACACGAGTCATCGGTCACATCATCAAGAGGTGCGTGCATAAGCATTAATAACAATAATATAAAGAACATGCTTAGAACAGATATTATTCTTGGAGATTCGATGTGTACAGGCAAAAACAAAGACAACTTTAAAAGAGGCATAAACATTCCAAATGAAATCGACTACACGAATCTACGTGAGAATCTGCGCAATGAGAGTTCAAAACAATACATTTGGGCTTTAAATGAGTTGAACAGTAAAAAACTGAAAAAAGAACAAGACTCATCGCAGGACGAAGAACAGCAATTGCCGGAGTTCAAGTCTATGCCTGCAGCTGAGTGGATAGGGCCGTCCGGACTCAAGAACATTTGTCCGATACAAACAATGATTGAAAAGGCCAACCGACTGTCTACAGTATTTTCCGAATATCCGGAACTGTTTGACCACAGCGTATATATAAAGCAAATATGCAGAAACCACTATCGCCTGACATCCGAAGGACAAAAAATCATGATGCCGGATACAATTTTTCATGTAGGAGGCCGTGTAAATATCAAAACGAAGGACGGACGTCTGCTTACAAAATATTACGGTATTAATGTAGGCAATATAGACGACCTGCCTTCTGAAGAAAAAATTGCTGACGAATTACGTGAATTTGCAGAATATACAATAAGATGCGCACAAACTTCGCCGGTCGAGGATTTATACGTCGGTCCTATACTGTATGAAGGTAATGAAGCCCGGGAAGCGTTGTCTAATATAATCTTAGACCACACACACCTTTTCAGGTATTCACCATCGAGCTATGAAAGAAACAAATATCTATATTTAGGGAAACAGATATTTCCAAGAATCCTGAATGTTCATCAAATAAACGACTCCGTCTATAACGGAAAAAAATTACGGGCATACAGAAAAGTTGATGCAAACGGCACACCATCAATGACATTGCCAATCATTGAAAAGGGAGTATTAAAGAATATGCTGACAAGCAGAGAGCCATACAACGGTTGCCCGTCATCTACAGGAAATGAAATGTTCTACTCCACTAGCAACAGCTTCGGAACCGGGTATTCTCCCTGCATGTTCCGCGTTACATCTGAAAAAACTGTCAGTTACAAAAAGCTGTACAGACGCTTTTTAGATTTGGCCAAAGAATCAGGTTTGGAATACGCTTACATAATACGTGGAAACAGAACTGCGCCATACGAACTTATACGCATAAATACAACCACTGGAGAAAAAGAAACTGTAAGAGGAAGATATTTCAGTCCATCGCGTGAACAGTTGAAAAACATCAGTGTGACGACCAAAGAAGAAAACATATTTGATGCCGACCATACAACAATAGGAAATAATGCCAAAGGCTGGATAGTACCTAAGGCGTTTATAGTTGAAGACATGGAACTTAACATCACGGCTCCGAACGACTCAAAAGTCGACGAATTTTTCTACGGTTTGAAGCATTGAAAAATGCATGTAATTTATTAGAGGAATGGAATAATCATATTAATGAAATATCAGAACAATGAAAAATATATTATTGATTATAGGACTATATTTATTCTCTGCCACCAATTTATGCGCACAAGCGTACAGCGGTGACAAACTGGTAAATATACTGCGCAACGAGGCACAATTCTATCTGGACAAACTGAAAGACAGAGAGGAGCCGGCGTACTTCATATCATTCCGTGTTGTAGACGAAAAACAAACATTTTTATCAAGTGAATTTGGACTGTCATCGTCAAGAACCTTGCATAAACGTTCTTTGACACCGCACGTCAGAGTCGGCAACAGACAGACTGACAATTATTCAAAAGACTATGTATTCTACAATTTCAGCCGCAGCTTCGACCTGCCTTTGGACAGCGACAATGAATATGCAATAAAAGAAGCAATATGGACAGGGATGAAGAAACAATATAAAGAAGGTAAAGAAGCATATCAGAAATATATGGCATCAAGGAAGACAAATAAAAGCGACCTTGACACAATACCTTCGTTCGCACAAGCCCCAACGGAAATTTACTACGAAAAGCCGTATTCGGAAAAAGAAACGGCTATAGATGAAATATATTTCAAGAAATATCTCAATGACGTCAGCAGAATATTCAAGGAATACGAAGAACTGACGACCGGCAATGCAGCACTTGACTACAGAATTGTACGTACAACAATAGTAAACACTGAAGGAACAGTGGTGGCGCAAAACAGAAAATCATTTGTCGTCACAATGCAGGCCACAGCAAAAGCTGACGACGGTACGGACTGCACTCTTAATGAAAGTTTTTTCGCATACAGCGCAGACAAGCTGCCCAACAAGGCTGAAATGGAAGAAAAAGCCAGAGACCTTGCAAACAGAGTTATGGCACTGAGCAAAGCCCCTGTGGCCGATGCGTATGCAGGTCCGGCAATACTGTCGGGAAAAGCCGCAGCCGTATTGTTCCACGAAGTATTAGGACATAGGCTTGAGGCTACACGTTCCGAATTCATCAACAATAATCTGGCAGGTTTTCAAGATAAGCAGATGACTTCGAGTTCAATACAGCTGTACATGGATCCGACACTGAAAACATATAAAGGCAGGGATTTGGACGGCTTTTATCTGTACGACGACGAAGGCGTAAAAGCACAAAGGGTGCAATGCATAGAAAACGGTTGCCTTAAACAATATCTGACAAGCCGGACACCTGCAGGAGAATTCAACACAAGCAACGGACATGCACGTGCAGAAGCAGGTAAAAATCCAAGTCCAAGACAATCTAACCTGATAGTTGAAACGACGGAGCCATACAGTGAGGCGGAACTCAGGGTAATGCTGATAGCAGAATTGAAACGTCAGGGCAAGGAATACGGTTATTTTTTCCGTAATGTAAACGGAGGATTCACAAACAGAGGCTCTTTTAGAAATACCAACCTGTTCAATGTAAACCCTACAGAAGTATACAAAGTATTTGCAGACGGAAGAAAAGACCAATTGGTCAGAGGCGTCACACTGATAGGAACTCCTCTGACGGTGTTTACTAATATCAAGGCGGCTGGCGGCGAAAGCCAGGTGTTCAGCGGATACTGCGGTTCTGTGTCGGGAAAAGTGCCTGTTTCAGGAACATCGCCATATATATACGTGTCATTGATAGAAACGCAAGGCAAAAAGGAATTCAACAACACGAAGAACGACTTAATTTCTTCGCCAAAAGACGAACAACCTGCATCTGCTGTGACCGACGGACAGTTGGGCGATGTAATATTCAGTGCAATGGAAGATGAAATGAAGCATGTATACAAGGAACTGTCGGAGAAACAAAAAGCAGAACCTCTGCTCATTGACTATGTGCTGTGTCACAGCCGTTATTCACAAGCTGTTGCTTCGGCCGGAGCATGCACAGGCATCACAAACTACGGTACAGCAAACCGTGTGATGGCAGATGTCATTCTTGGAGACTCAATGATTACAAGTAAAATTGAAATAGACAACAGACAGCCTACATACATCCATCAGGAAATGGACTATGCGTCAATACGCAAAGCACTTAGAAAAGAAAGCATAAGGGCATACACATCGGCCGTAGAAAACTTGGACAATAAAAAGAACAAGCTAAATGATTCACCAAAGCCTGAAAAAGAAATTTCAGTTCCGGAATTCAGAAAACTGCCTCCAGTAGAATGGATTGGACATTCTGCTGTTAACGAAAATACGTCGATAGACACTATGAAGCATCTTGCAGAACGTCTTTCGACGGTATTCCTTGATTATCCGGAACTGATGAACCATAAGGTATACATAAGACAAAGGCGTTTTGACCATTACAGGCTCACATCTGATGGACAAAAGATCATGATTCCAGAAAGCCAATTAACGATTTTTGCTGATGCCGACATCAAAACAAATAACGGTCTATGCATAACGAAAGAATACAGAAGACATGTCAGCCGCATTGAAGATTTGCCTTCAGAAAAAGACATTGCAGATGAGTTGCGCCAATTTGCAGAATCAATAATAAAAGAAAGCAAAGCAAAAGTTGTCAAGGACCTGTATATCGGACCTGTTTTATACGAGGGCGAAGCGGCGGCGGAAATTATAGCTGACAATGCCATATTTTATGCACACTCATACAGTTACCCGGAAAGAGATATGTATGACAAGAAATATCTTTATCTGGGCAAGAAGATTTTTCCGAAACAGCTGGACGTATATCAGCTTGGGGAAGATTCCATTTACAATGGTGTGAACCTTATGGGCTACAATCCAGTAGATGCAAACGGTCAAAAGCCTATGACTTTGAAATTCATTGAAAAAGGCATTCTTAAGAATATGCTGTCAAAAAGAGCACCGTCAGTCGGCAGCAATCTCTATACTGGAAACGAATGGTTCAACACTGTCGGTGTCTCTATTTTGCCAAAATTCAGTGCAGGCATTCTACATATAAAATCGGACGAAGCCATTAAATACAGCAAACTGCGTAAACTATTGCTGAAATCAGCCAAAGACCAAGGATTCGAATACGCATATATTGTGAGGGACAGCAGGACAGCGCCACAAGAATTGGTACGAGTGAACACCAAAACTGGAGAGGAGGAACTTATATTGTGGGAATTTGAGAAACCTTCAAGACAAGAATTCAAAAGAGCTTATGGTGTATCTAAAGAAGAAATAATATACAACAAGGAATCTGAGTTTGGAGATAAAACATTATTAGCGCAGTTCATGGGCAAAAAAACTTTCAGAAAAGGAAACAGCATAATATCTCCCAAAGCAATCCTGCTCGAAAACGTCGAACTGCAGATTATTGCCCCAGAAGCCCAAAAACTTGATGACTTTTTCTACAGTTTGAGACATTGATGTTATAATTTTGTAAGTCGAAGGCGGAGTCATACTTATGCAAAACAGGCTCCGCCGAAGAGGCTTTATTACATATATGGTATTCTGTAATAATCCAGCAAAGCTTTAAAATTGTCCTGGGCCGTAAGGCAGGTATCCCTAAGATATTCTTTTATCTTCGGCCAATGCTGCAAACCGCGATAATAAAACATCTTAAGTTCATCGGTAATAATGAATGGAACAATGCCGTTGGCAAGACATTCCTTAAACAATATCAACCTTCCGACACGACCATTACCATCTTGGAAAGGATGGATTGATTCAAACCTTTGGTGCATGTCAAGAATATCATCGAAAGTCTTTTGTTTCTTGGCATTGTACTCTTTGAACAGTTCGCTTATTTCGTTTTTCACCTTTTCCGGAGCTGTAGTTTCATTTCCACCCACCTCATTAGGCAAACGCTTATAATCGCCAACGGCAAACCATGTCTTAAGACTGTCAGAGGTACCAGACTTGAGAATAAGGTGAAGCTCTTTTATAAGTCCTTCCGTCAGGCGCTCGGTTGCTCTATCTATGATTAAGTCTATGCATCGAAAATGGTTTGTGGTTTCAATAATATCATCGACTTTTATACTTTCACCATCAAAACCTATCGTGTTGGTCTCGAAAATATATCTTGTCTGGTCATGAGTTAAACGACTGCCTTCGATATGATTTGAGTTATAGGTCAGATCAATCTGAATACGATGGTATATGCCACCCTTTAGTTTGATGTCTTTCTGCTCACGAAGGGCTGCAAGCAACGGCATAATTTTTTCTTTTCGTTTTTTTCGTATTGGCAAAGTTGCTTCTTCGGGGATATTCCATGTTTTACCAACCAAAACCGCCCCTTCAATCTTTCCTACAGCGCAATAATTTCGTGCTGTACGTTCTGATATTCCATATTTGGAGGCATATTCTGAAACAGAAATGTATTTCATACTCTATCGGCAAGTTTAAGCTCATTATGTGCTGTAAAGATAACAAATCTTGCCGATATCGGCAAGATTAGCCACACAGGATACCACATAGATTGTCAAACAAACTCTCCAACAAACTGCAGGCAGTATAAATTTTCACGCCCAAAGACAAATAGGTTTCACAGGAATAACATACCGGCTGAAAAACATGCATTCTCGCAAGTTCATTCAAATACGACAAAAAAACTAAAACATTAGAGCGCTTGATGTTTACAGTTTGCTCAAATTAACTGAAATATATATCTTTGCATGATTTATTGCATGTTGGTGCCTAAAGTATATCCGACGGCACATATATTGGAACATAAAGAATTAAGTATTATATAAAAAATGACAGCAAAAGAAATCAGAGAGTCTTTCAAAAAGTTCTTTGAAAGCAAAGGCCACCTGATAGTGCCATCTGCACCGATGGTCATTAAAGACGATCCGACCTTGATGTTCACCAATGCCGGAATGAATCAGTTCAAGGATATCATACTCGGAAACGTACAGCCTAAGTGCAGACGTATGACCGACACACAGAAATGTCTGCGTGTGAGCGGAAAGCACAACGACCTTGAAGAGGTGGGCCACGATACATACCACCACACAATGTTCGAGATGCTCGGAAACTGGAGCTTCGGCGATTACTTCAAGAAGGAAGCTATCAGCTGGGCTTGGGAATATCTTGTTGATGTTCTGAAACTTGAACCGAAGGACCTCTATGCAACAGTATTCGAAGGTTCACCTGAAGAAGGACTGGAGAGAGATGAAGAAGCAGCACAGATCTGGGCTCAGTACTTGCCGGCCGACCACATCATCAACGGAAACAAGCACGACAACTTCTGGGAAATGGGTGATACCGGCCCATGCGGACCTTGCTCAGAAATCCATATCGACTCTCGTTCTGAAGAAGAAAAGAAGAAGATTCCTGGAGCTGAACTTGTGAACAAGGACAACCCTCAGGTTATTGAAATATGGAACCTCGTGTTCATGCAGTACAACCGCAAGGCAGACCATTCACTTGAACCGCTTCCTGCAAAGGTTATAGATACCGGTATGGGATTTGAGCGTCTCGTTCGCACAATGCAGGGCAAGACTTCGAACTACGATACAGACGTATTCCAGCCGATAATCAAGGTCATAGGCGACATTGCAGGTGTTAAATACGGAGAAAAGGAAGAAACAGACGTGGCAATGCGCGTCGTTGCAGACCACTTGAGAGCTATAGCATTCTCTATTGCCGACGGACAGCTTCCTAGCAATGCAAAAGCAGGATACGTAATCAGAAGAATCCTCAGACGTGCAGTAAGATACGGATACACATTCCTCGGACAGAAGGAAGCATTCATGTACAGCCTTGTGCCTACACTCGTTGAAGAGATGGGCGAAGCATTCCCAGAACTTGCAGCACAGAAAGATATCATAATGAAGGTAATGAAGGAAGAGGAAGACTCATTCCTGCGTACTCTCGAGAAAGGTATATCACTGCTGACAAACGTGATGGAGCAGACCAAGGCTGAAGGCAAAAACGTCATTGCCGGCGACAAGGCTTTCAACCTGTTCGACACTTACGGATTCCCTCTTGACCTGACAGAACTTATCTGCCGCGAGAACGGCATGAGCGTTGACGAAGCAGGATTCGATGCAGAGATGCAGAAACAGAAGGAGCGCGCTCGCAATGCAGCTTCCGTGGAAACAGGCGACTGGACTGTGCTGAGCGAAGGTGAATGCGAGTTCGTAGGATACGACTACACTGAATACAACTGCCACATTCTGAAATACCGCGAAGTAAAACAGAAGAAGGGTACTGTTTATGAAATAGTTCTCGACAAGACTCCTTTCTATGCAGAAATGGGTGGTGAGGTCGGTGATACCGGTGCTATCGTAAGCGAAAACGAAACAATTGAAATCATCGACACAAAGAGAGAGAACAACCTGCCGATACATATCGTAGAAAAGCTTCCTGAACATCCAGAAGCTGAATTCATGGCATGTGTAGACGTTGAAAAGAGACGTGCATGCGAGGCCAACCATACATGTACACACCTGCTCGATCAGGCATTGAGAGAAGTTCTCGGCGAGCATGTAGAACAGAAGGGATCTCTTGTAACTCCAGACGGATTGAGATTTGACTTCTCGCACTTCGAAAAAGTTACTCCTGAACAGCTCCGTGAGGTTGAACACATTGTCAATGCAAGAATACGCGAAGACATTCCTCTCAAGGAATACCGCGATTACCCTATTGAAGAAGCCAAGAAACTCGGTGCCATTGCCCTCTTCGGAGAGAAGTACGGCGACAAGGTTCGTGTAGTTCAGTTCGGAACATCTGTTGAATTCTGCGGTGGTTGCCATGCAAAATCTACTGGTAGACTTGGTATGGTGCGCATACTTTCAGAAAGTTCTATCGCAGCTGGTATCAGACGTATAGAGGCTATCACTGGAAGCAAGGTTGAGGAGATGATGGATCAGGTACAGGACACTGTAACATCTATCCGCGAACTGTTCAACAATGCTCCAGACCTGACAGCAGCCATCAAGAAGTACATTGAGGACAACCAGAATCTGAAAAAGCAGATTGACGAATTCAAGGCTCAGAAGGCTCAGGAAGTCAAGAAGATGCTTGACGAACGTGCAAAGACTGTAAACGGCGTGAAAGTCATTAGCGGTGTAGTGATTGCTGATGCACAGAGCGTCAAGGACATCACATTCCAGTTGAGAGCTCAATATACAGAAAACCTGCTCGTTGCTATAGGACACGTTTCAGAAAACAAGCCAGGACTGACAGTTGCACTGAGCGACGACCTTGTAAAAGAAGGAAAGAATGCCGGCAAGATTATCCGCGAAGCTGCTAAACTCATACAGGGTGGCGGTGGCGGTCAGCCTCACTTTGCAACAGCCGGAGGAAAGAATCCAGAAGGTTTGAACATGGCTGTTGAAAAAGTAATAGAGCTTGCTGAACTCTAAAAAACGCAAGCAGATGTATTTCTGCATATAAATAAAAAGAGAATCCCTGTCTGACGCCTAAGTCATGACTGGGATTCTCTTTTTTATAGGTATAATTTATCTACCAGAATCTTGCTTGTATACAAAATCAAAGTAAGTTGAAATCAAATTCACCTGAAGAAGAATCGTGCCTGAAGCCTTCAAATTCAAAGGATTTCAGCTGTTCAGGATCTGTCAAACGATTTTCAAGTATATAACGTGCCATGGCACCTCTACACATCTTAGCATAAATTACGACAGTGCGTAGTCGTCCGTTCTTTGCAACACGGAATGAAGGACTAATAACCTTGACCTCACGGCAGACGCGTTTCCAATCGACCATATTTTTCATTTCATCGCTGGCAAGGTTCACCAATATACCGTCATCGGCCTTTATCCTGTCTATAAAGAAATCTGTAAGAAAAGGTTTCCAATATGCAAACATATTTACTCCGTCACGGCCAGGAAGTACAACATTACCCTCAAGACGATAACGCTTGACAACATCCAGCGGACGCAGCAAACCATAAAGGAACGAAGCTATAAAAAGGTGAGAATTGACATACACCAGATCGTCATCAGTCATAGTTTCCGGTGAAAGCTTGCGAAATGCCATCCCGTCATAGGCAAATACAGCAGGAAGCGCTGATACAGATGCATCAAAAAAGTGCTGATAACGATTCCATACATCCAAGGCAATGCTTTCGTTTACACCAAGCATTGCGGAAATCTCAAAAGGTGTACACGAAGCCATACGAACTGCATTATCTTCGGCATGCTTCAAGAAGTGCGGTTCGGTTGAAATCGATTCCAAGGATCTATCACACACCTCGGCCATAATCTTTGCACACGATAAATAAACTATCATATATCCTATGTTGTTATGAGTTTTCACGTACAAAAATAACAAAACGCGTGTTCATACAATATCCAAACATAAGATGACTATTGATTATTGTTTGTATAAGATGATACAAAAGCATTTTTGCAAACATTGAAAAGAGGTGAATATGGGCAAAAACAGCTATATTTGCATAATGCCACACACAAAGGCGTATACGTATAAGGAAAGATTATCACAGAAGATTATGGGAACAAGCAAGGTTTACTTTACAGACATGCGCACCAATCCTCAAAACAACCTGATCAACAAGATGATAAAGGTTGCAAAGCGCGCAGGAATAGAGAAGATTGATTTTAAAGATCAGTTTGTAGCAATAAAGATTCACTTCGGCGAACCAGGCAACGTAGCTTATATACGTCCGAACTTTGCCGCTGCTTTGGCAAAACTGATCAGAGAACTCGGAGGCAAACCGTTCCTCACTGACAGCAATACACTATACAGCGGCGGCCGTTCGAATGCTGTAGATCATCTGGATGCGGCTATGACAAACGGTTTCAACCCTATTTCTGCACAGTGCAATGTGATTATTGCCGATGGTCTGAAAGGAACTGACCAGAGAGAAATTGAAATAGACGGAAAATACTGCAAAGCTCCAAAAATCGGAACTGCAATAGCAGATGCAGACATAGTGATATCCATGAACCACTTCAAGGGACACGAGATGGCCGGCTTCGGAGGTGCTTTGAAAAACCTGGGAATGGGTGCGGCAAGTGTACCGGGAAAATTGGAACTGCATGCTTCGGCTCAGCCAAAGGTTGACGCGGAAAAATGTATCGGTTGCAAGATATGCGAAAAGCACTGTGCACATGATGCCATACACGTGAATGAAGACAGAAAGGCTGTTATCGATTACAATAAATGTGTCGGCTGCGGACAGTGCGTGGCACTCTGCCAGCACGAAGCGGCTGTGGTTTCCAGCTATGACACATCAGAAAACCTCAACTACAAGATTGCCGAATATACAAAAGCCGTATTGAAGGACAAGCCGAACTTCCACATAAGCTTCATCATGCAGGTAAGCCCTGAGTGCGACTGCTGGAACCATAACGACGCGGCTATTGTACCGGATCTCGGCATAGCAGCTTCGTTCGACCCTATTGCATTGGATCAGGCTTGCGCAGACCTTGTAAACAAGGCTCCATCACTGAGAACCGAAAACATGCTCACAGAAAAGCACCACGGATGTGCTCATGAAGGTGAAGATAAATTCCACATCATACATCCGGATACCAACTGGCAGGCAGGACTTGAGTATGGCGAAGAAATCGGTCTCGGATCAAGAGATTATGAATTGGTAATTGTTAAATAAGCAATATAGACACCCCACAAAAATGAAGGCGACAGGAAACCGCTTTGTCGGTATACCTGTCGCCTTCATTTTTGTTATACGATTATATACTCACCTTTACTCATTGACCCAGACATGTTCTATCTCAAGCACATACATAATGTGCATACCGCCTTTCTCTCCATACCAGCGGTCTACCATATCCTTGTCAATGAAATTGTCTGCACTAATAGACTGTTCATACAGTTTACGGCACTCAAGAGTCATCCTGGACTGTTCGAAAGTAACATTACCTTCTTCTGTAAATATAGGCTTCAATCCTGTTGCAGCTACTTTGTCAATGTCACGGCCAGACTTTGAACCGCAGATGCTGTGTACATCGCGATGTGCTTCGCCAAGGAAAGACAGTGTGAGACCGCTCTCACGTTCAATGAACTCACGGGTATAACGTTCCGGACGAATGAAGATAAATGCAACGGGCTTGCCCCAAAGCACGCCTACCCCGCCCCAACTGGCCGTCATTGTGTTGAAACTTGAAGAGTTGCCTGCTGTAACCAGCATCCATTCCTTGCCTATGGCATCAAACATATTGTCCTTCAACTCGGACACATTAATTTCTTTCATAATAACAATCTTTATTTATAATATTGATATTCAATTCTAAAAATCATCTTCTGAGATATCTTTCTCTGAATCAGCCTCAAGCAAAGTCTGCTCTTCACGCCAATTCACAAGATACAGCGTGCCTGTAGCTCGGGTGAACGCAGTATACAGCCACCGAAAATAATCGACGCCAAGAAAATCTTCAGTCACATATCCTTGGTCGACAAAGACATTTGTCCACTGACCACCTTGTGCCTTGTGGCAAGTAACGGCGTAGGCATATTTTATCTGAAGTGCGTTGAAGTATGGATCTTCACGCATCTTCTTCATACGTTCGCGTTTTGTACTGATATCGGAATAGTCTTCAAATACTCCTGCAAAAAGTTTTTCATTCTGTTCGCGTGTTAGAGCGGGTGCCTCAGTATGCAAAGTATCAAGAAGAACATAGGTTTCCATTTCATAATCATCATAATCGGGAAAGGTAAGCACGCATGTGGCGAAACGAAATCCGTAAAGCATCCTTTCATTATATATTCGCCTTACCACAGCTATATCTCCGTTGGCAATAAAGTCCATCGGACACACCTTTTTGCCGTTCTCGTCCTTATCCTGCTCCGGCCAATAATAATTGTTTTTGGCAATCATCAGCATGTCACCACACGAAAGTTCCTCTTCCCTATAAAGTATTTGGTTGCGTATGCCTTGATTATAGATATTAGCACGTTTGTTCGAACGACTTATCACTATGGTTTCGTCAAGTCCATCGCGCGAATAACAGCTACCGAGACACTCTATAAGCTCATTGCCGGGAACATTGACGACATCGTGAAATCCATAGAATCGCACCAGTGGAAAAGTAAGAAATTCTTCAGAAGCAATCATTCTTCGAATATTCGTGGCATTCCACAATATTCCAGACGTATCTTCTTGGCGTACCACCGTTTTGAGTTCTACATAGGAAACATCCAGTCCATAACTTTCCATAAAATCGGAAGAAAGGGCCGGGCTGTCTTCTTCACCAACCGGCGGGAGCTGTGCGCTGTCACCGATTAGAAGCAGACGACATCCTGTACCACCGTAGACAAAATGAACAAGATCGTCAAGAAGACGACCGGTTCCATACATTGAGCCAGAAAGTCCGTCATTGGAAATCATCGAAGCTTCATCTACAATGAAAAGCGACTGACGCAATGCATTATAGCCCAACGAAAACATAGAATCCACATCACTTGTCTGCTGACGATAAATACGTTTGTGAACGGTATATGCCTTATGACCGGAATAGGAAGACAGCACCTTTGCTGCACGACCGGTAGGCGCCATAAGTACACAGGCACGTTCCAAACTCTCCATTGTCTTCACAAAAGCGGCAACAAGTGAAGTTTTTCCGGTTCCGGCGTATCCTCTAAGAATAAAAGCCTTGTCACTATCGTCTGATAATACGAAATCGGCAAACGCCTCGACAGCCTTCATCTGGTCTGAAGTGGGCTTAAATCCGAAATTGAATAGTATTTGTTCCTTTAGATAAGTTTTAATCATCGATTTGTGAAAAAAAGTCGGCAGTGTTTGCTGCATTTCGTATAAATTCCTTATTTTTGCGACACGAATATAACAAAAAAATGTATAACATATCATGAAAAGGATTTATATCAATCTTCTTTTATCTGTTTGCGCGATTGCACTTGTATTTGCATGCTGCATGAGCATTTGGACAGAAGTCTCTTTTGACCAAGAGAAAACTGCAAGAGAAAACAAAGTGAAGCAAGCGCTGATGAACATCAGAGATGCTCAGGAAAAGTTCAAAATGACTCATCGCGGTGAGTATTGCGGTGACATTGATTCCCTTATCGATTTCGTTAAACACGGAAAAACAATTGACAAAATCATAAAGGAAGGCGTACTCACAGACGAACAGCTTGAAGAGGGTATGACAGAAGCAAAAGCTCTGGAGATGAAATTGCCAGGATTCGTACGTGATACAGTTTGGGTTTCTACTGCAGAGATATTGGGAATAAAGAATCCAGACTCAATGAAATATGTACCAGTAGGCAAGAAGGGTGCTTTGATACAGATGAGAAAGAAGCCTGCATTCAACCTCAAATCAAACGAATGGGATGTATTGATTGAAATACGAGCTTCACTTGATGACTACCTTGACGGTATGGATGCAAAGAAAATCAAGAACTTGAAAATCGATCTCAAGAAAGCTGGTAAGAACAGAGCAGACCTTTTCGAAGACAATGCTGATGACACAGAAGGTAACTGGTACGGTTTAAAAATCGGTGACTTAAATGATCCAAGCAACAAAAATGCAGGAAACTGGGAATAATCAAATTCAAAATAAAAGTCTGTCCATTCGCATTTGTGCGGGTGGACTTTCTTTTTGTGTGTATACACCAACTGACAAATCGCCTTACAAGTATGTCGAGTACAGAATAAAGCCGACCATATCGCTTGCAGCAAATCTGAAAGAGGCTCTGCAGAATGAAGACATATTGAAGGCTCCATACAAACGCGTCAACATACTCATAACCAATACGCACTTCACTGTCGTCCCGACAATGGCATTCAACAGTGACAACATTGAAGACATATATAAATACAATTTTCCAAAAGACAAAGCCAACCACGTAAGCTTCAATGTACTGCGCAGATCTGGAATTGCAATAATATTCGGATTCGACAAAAACGTATACCAGCTTCTTCTTGACGATTTTCCAAATGCACGCTTCTATGCTTCCGCCAGTACGCTGATAGAATATCTAAGCGAAAAGAGCCTGTCTGGAAAAGGAAAGAAGATGTTTGCGTATGTACATGAAAATGAAATGACGCTATTCTGCTTCAATCAAGGCAGGATGATATTCATAAATTCTTTTGAGTCAAAAAATACAGAAGACAATCAGTATTACATTCTCAACGTATGGAAGAACTTGGGCATGGACCAGCTTGAAGATAAATTGTGCATTGTCGGAGACTGCGACAACAGATATGAACTCGCAGATAAGATGAGCATGTTCGTCAAGGATGTAACCCTTATGGATAGAGAGAATGATTACAAATACACCAAAGCAATGAAAACGGCCATGATTCCTTATGACCTGCAGACATTGCTGGTTTGCGGACTATAAAAATAAAAAGCACGCCATGAGAATAATCGGAGGAAAATACAAGCACAAAAGATTCGACGTGCCACGCAGTTTCAAGGCCCGGCCTACTACCGACTTTGCCAAAGAGAATCTGTTCAACATTCTCAGCAACGTTTATTTCGACTTCGACGATGCTCCAACCGCGCTCGACCTTTTTGCTGGAACAGGAAGCATCGGTCTGGAATTTCTTTCTAGAGGTTGCGGGAAAGTGATTTCTGTAGAAAAAGACTTTCAGCATTACAGGTTTCTAACAGAGGTATCCAAACAAATGAACGATGCGACTTGGAAACCAGTATTGGCCGACGTTTTCAAATATGTAGAAAGGAATCAGGAAAAATTCGATATAATCTTTGCTGATCCCCCATACACATTAGAAAAACTGGGAGATATACCAGACATCATATTGGGGAAAGACATACTTAATGAAGGAGGAGTATTTATACTCGAACATGGAAAACAGCACAAGTTCGACAACAACCCATACCTGATAGACCACAGAGTCTACGGTGCCGTGAATTTTTCTTTCTTCCAAAAGCCGGCAGAGAAGGCATAAACACATCAAAGACAATACACTATAAGATACCTGTATCGTGCAGCTTTTATACTTTGAAGCTGCACGATACAGATATTTTTTATCTTTTTATCAAAAAAAATTGCATCTGCAATTAAACATTTTGAAGTAAACACAGTCATAAAGCACGAATATGTAAAAAGCATAAGTAAAAACATGCACAATACATTGAAACAAATATTGATGATAAAAAGTTAAGACAACACAATAAAAAGAAAATGAAAAGGACAGCAATATGTTTGCTTTTGGCCATAACCAGTACAACTTCTGTATTGGCGCAAAAGTATTCAGTAAAAGGTAAAATCATTGAAGAGGACACAAAAGAAGTAGTACCTATGGCCACCATACAGGTGTTGTCACTTCCAGACAGCGCATACGTCACTGGTATGGCATCAGGCCTAGACGGAACATTCAATATCAAATCCATAAAAAAAGGGAAGTATGTTTTGAAAGTCTCATACATCGGTTTTCAGAACTACACTACTTCACTGGACTTCACCAACAGTAAACAAAGTTCAAAAGATCTTGGTATAATCACACTGACATCCGATGCCAAACTGCTTGAGAGCGCAGTGGTAACGGCACAAGCTGCACAGGTACAAGTATCTGGCGATTCAATCATTTACAACTCTTCTGCATTCAGAGTACCGGAAGGCTCTGCACTTGAAGAATTGGTAAAGAAACTTCCTGGTGCAGATGTTGATGAAAATGGAAAGATTACAATTAACGGTAAGGAAGTATCAAAAATTCTCATCGACGGAAAGGAATTCTTTACTGACGACACTGACGTGGCAATGAAAAACCTGCCAACAAGTATGGTCGATAAAATCAAGGCATACGACCGCAAGAGCGACCTTGCACGTGTGACAGGAATCGATGACGGTGAAGAAGAAACAGTTCTCGACCTCACAGTCAAAAAAGGCATGGATCAGGCCTGGATTGGCAATGTCGATCTTTCTATCGGTACAAAAGACCGCTATGCAGAGAAAATCATGATCAACCGCTTTACCAACAAGAACCAGATGTCGCTTGTAGGTTCAATGAACAACACCAACGACATGGGATTCCCAGGCGGTGGCGGCGGTCCAAGATGGGGTGCAAGAAATGGCCTCATCACAAGCAAAATGGCAGGTTTCAACTTTGCCACCACATCTGACAAGCTGGAGACCAACGGAAACATCAGATACAGATATAAAGGTACAGATTCTGAAACAAACTCTGCTACACAAAACTTCGTAACTTCTACAGGTGCATTCAGCAATAGCAGAAGTAAAAATCTGAGCAACAGTTCATCTGTAAATGCAAATTTCAAACTTGAATGGAAACCTGATACAATGACCAATATCATTTTCCGTCCAAACGGAAGCTACTCTGTAAACAACGGATATTCTTCCAGCAGTTCTGCAACGTTCAACTCCGACCCGAATGAGCTGAGCGATGATCCATTGGCAGATGCAGACTCTTTGGCAAGCAACATAGTAGACTACATAGTCAACACCAATGCAAGCATACAACAGACATACAGTGACAGCAAATCCATAAATGCATCACTTCAGGCAAACAGAAAGCTGAGCAGCAACGGACGAAACATAACATTCAGAGCAAGCGGAGGTCTTAGCGGAAGCGAAAGCAAGCAGCTTTCAGCATCAAGAGTACTCTATACTCCATCTGATCCGAACGCAAAAGCTCCGACATACAACAACCGCTACTACACTACTCCAGGAGAGAGCAACAACTATTCATTGCAGCTCACATACAGCGAACCTCTTTGGAAACAGACCTACCTACAGTTCAGCTATAAGTTCAGCTACAGCTACAACAAGAACGACAGAAAGGCATTCATCTACGACAGCCAGGCATACAAGGACTTGCAGGAAAGCCTAGCCAACAACAAGTACGACATTGACGCCATACTCGACTTCATGCAGGAATCGGGCTACGAGCAGACTCTCAGCGATTCGCTCAGCCAGTTCTCTGAATACAGAAACTACAACCACGACATCGAACTTATGTTCCGTGTCATAAGAAAGAAATACAATTTCAACGTAGGAGTAAAAGCTATGCCTCAGTACTCAACACTCAACTACAAGTACATGGGTAAAGAGTATCCTGAGATTGACAGAGATGTGTTCAACATCACTCCTACACTCGACTTCCGCTACAAGTTCTCCGATATCAGCCAGCTGAGATTCAACTACCGCGGACGTACAAGCCAGCCGAGCATGACCAACCTGCTTGACATTACAGACGACTCAGACCCATTGAACATCAAAAAAGGTAATCCAGGACTGAAACCGTCGTTCACCAACACCTTCAGACTGTTCTACAACAACTTCATTCCTGATCGTCAGCAGAGCTACATGACTCACATATACTTCAGTACGACAAAGAATGACATATCCAACATGATATCGTACGACGAGACAACAGGTGTCAAAACAACCCAGCCGATGAACATCAACGGAAACTGGAACATCGGAGGTATGTTCAACTTCAATACTGCACTCGACCACGACCACTATTACACAGTCAACACATTCACATCTGTGAGATACAACAATCAGGTCAGCTACCTCGATCCTCAGCAGTATGACATCAACAAGTCCAAGACACGCCAATTGAACCTCGGCGAAAGACTGTCACTCGGATACCGCAACGACTGGTTTGAGTTTACAATCAACGGAAACATCAACTATTCGCATTCGCGCAATAACGTTGTTGAGTCGAGCAACCTCGATACATATAACTTCTCTTACGGATTCAGCACAAACATATACATGCCGTGGGGAACAAAGATTGCCACCGACCTCAGCCAGAACAGCAGAAGAGGATACAGCCAGTCGTCAATGAACACCAACGAGCTTCTCTGGAATGCGCAGATCTCACACAGCATGCTAAAGAACAATGCGCTGACAATTTCTCTTCAGATCTACGATATACTCGGACAGCAGAGCAACATCAGCAGAACAATCAATGCAATGATGAGCAGCGATACAGAGTACAACTCAATCAATCAGTATGCAATGCTCCACGTGATATACAAGCTCAATCTGTTCGGAGGCAAGACAGCCGGCCAGAACATGCCTGGAGGCGGATTCGGACCTGGCAGAAGAGGACCTGGCGGAGGCATGGGTCCAGGCAGACCACATTGAAAATAGCAATATGTAAATATAAAATCCTATCACCGCATGTCGGATGATAGGATTTTTTCATATATTGGTGCTTGATTAACAAAAGGCGTCAATATGGATCTGTTCTGGAATTCTATATACGGAATAATCACAGTACTGTACATGCTGTATATCATAAGTACTGTAGTCGTAGTTGTACTTGAAAACCGCAGTCCGGTAAGAACCGTAGCATGGGTTCTTGTCCTACTTCTGATTCCGGTTTTCGGACTGATCATCTACTTTTTCTTCGGTCAGAAGTTCGGAAAAGAACGCAACATCGCCAAACGTACGCTCCATTCCGACGACTGCAGTCCCACATGCTCACGAGCCATCCCCGAAGAAGAAAGAACACCAGCATATAGAGGTGTCATGTCGCTTATAAACAACACCGACCAGTCCGTCCCACTCTACGGCAAATGCACAGACATGTTCACCGACGGACAGTCTTTCATAAACAGCCTTATAAACGACATACATCAGGCACAAAGCACAATCCACATGGAATTCTACATCATTGAAGACGACAGCATAGGCCGAACCGTCAGAGATGCACTTGTACAAAAAGCCAAAGAAGGCATCGAGATAAGATTCATCTACGACGATGTCGGATGCCTGAAAACCAAAGACAAATTCTTCCGTCCGCTGACAGACGCCGGCGGTCAGGTCTATCCATTCCTTGAAGTCCGCTTTCCACGCTTCTCCCGCAAAGTCAACTTCAGGAACCACCGCAAGCTGGTCATCATTGACGGCAAAAAAGCATACATAGGTGGGATGAACATCGCCGAACGCTACGCAAGCAGCAGATGGCGAGATCTTCACATACGCCTGACCGGTGACATTGTATTCTCCATACAGGATGTTTTTCTGCGTGATTGGCATTTCGTCAGCCGCGAATACCTCCAGTCTCCCCATTTCTATCCGCATAACTCTCATGAAACAATCAACTGCGTACAGATGCAGATAGCCCTGTCATCACCAGCCGAACGCTGGAGAAGCATACGTCAAGGCCTCCTGAAAATCATTCTCGACGCAAAGAAATACATATACATCATCACCCCATATTTTCTGCCCGATGAAATCATACTCAGCGCCATGCAGACAGCAGCCCTATCGGGAGTGAGCGTGAAGCTAATGATACCTGAAAAAGGAGACAACCGCATCGTAAACCTCGGCACACGTTCCTACATCTACGACATACTAAAGTGCGGAGCAGAAGTCATCATGTACAAGCCGGCCTTCATACATTCCAAGCTGGTCGTATGCGACGACAGCTTCGTTTCCATAGGTTCATCCAACATGGATTTCCGAAGCTTCGACAACAACTTTGAAGCCAACTGCTTCATCTACGACACACATCTGGCCGAAGTATGCCGCACCATCTTCCAAGGCTACATACTCCAGGGCCGCACCATCAATCCCGAAGCATGGAGGCGCAGACCCAAATACATACGTCTGACCGAATCGGTAGTCAAAATGTTCTCCCCATTGCTCTAGCCGACGTAAAGTCGCCTTACCGGTCCGCAAATACAGCCTTACGCCATATTGCACGTAACTTAATTTTTTATTACATTTGTCCCAACGACAACACAAAATCTTGTATAAGAAAAAAACAGAGCGACAATGAAAGATTCATCAAAGAAAATTACGCTTGAAGAGCTTAACAAGAGCAATATATGGACACTTGACGAGAACGAACTCTACAAGATATTCATGGATTGCAAGCACAAGGAACTGCTGAACGACGAAGAGGCACACTATTACAACATCGTGCGCACAGTTTTCGACATCAAGTATCTCAATCGTGACGATGCAAAGAACGTCAGCATACTCGAAAGCCAGCATTACATGATATTCTCTGCACCAAACGACGGCGACTGCAACGCCATCGCAATCAGAAAGCGTCCGATAGCAAGGATTACGGACCTTACGCTAGAAAATATCCAGCACACAACACCGCAGCAGGTGCTCGACCTAATAGAAAACAATATGGGTACAGGCTGGAAAGGACTTCCGCTTCAGATACAGGACATCATCGAATCGGCCTATTACGTCGACTGCAGCGTGCTTCCGGCCAACATTATGAATCGCCCTGGAGGAATAGCCGAAAAACGCAAGAACGACGGCTATGCATCGCTCGAGATAGCCCGGGGGGGATGGACCGAAGCTGTTTTCATCAAGCAGAAGCCGAAGACAGAAAAGATACACTGCACAGTAGACGCGGATGAAGAAATGGTCGATGACCTCGGCGACAGCGACATCGATGCAATACCTTCATTCGATGAATGACACAAAACAAATACATCAAACCCTTTAAATAATCAGAGAGACGGATCAGCCCAATTTGTGCATCAGCACAGGCCTATCCGTCTCTCTTTCTTTTTACCGCAAAAAGCTTTAAGAATTGCAGTTTCGCATACGTGTGTGCGAAACTGCATCTGAAAAGCAAATTATTTCACCACGATATTCTTCACCGGCTGTTCCTTCTTCTTATCCATAGGTGTGCTGGAATATTTCACCTTGGCGAAATTTATGCTCTTCAGATCAATTCTCCTTATCGTGCTGTCGTACATCGTACGGAAATAAATAACCTTATTCTTCACATCCGAAGCCGATGTCCACTGCGTTCCGCTAGGAATGTCTGCCGGCACCTCGCCCTTGGCGAACTCAATGCCTATCGGTATGTCGAAGTTGTTCAGTATATGAAAGCACTGCACGGCTGTCTCCTCGCCGGTTTTCTTCTGCGGAGCCGTAGTCTGGTAGAATGCCGCTCTTACAAACCTTGACGGAGGCGTAACGTCGCCCGGTATACCAAGAAAACCGCTTCCTGCTCCGAAAGCTTTCACGTCCACATCGCCCAGCTTCATCTGAGGCGCACTTCCGGGAAACAGGTTCACGTAGTTGTTCAGGTTCGTCATATGCCAGTTGAAGTCAGGCGAATTCGTCAGCACGCCCAAACGATTCTCGTAGAAGTGCGGTGTACCTCCATCGACAATTTCCAGCACCACCTGCATTCCCGAAGCATCGGCAAAGCGCCAATGTACAGTCTGCGCCCTGGGATCAATGGACACCACCTTCAGTTCGGCCACCTTCGCCTTCACTTCGTCGACCGTTGCACACTCTCCCAGAATCAGCGCCACCAGCTGCAGGTCGCTGATGCTCTTGCCGGCCATGCTTTCATCATACGTGCCGTAGTCGCCATAAGCAGGAAAGTAGAACAGTCCGGCCGACAGTCCTTGCTCGTTCAGTCCCTCGGCCACGAAGTCGCTCTGCTCCACCGACAGGCCCACATATCCGTAGCGTGCCGTAAACTCCATTCCGCGCTTGCCTCCAGGCAGGAAACTAGAGGTCCTATATCCGCGAGGCACAATCACGTACCGGCTGTTCAGGTCGCTTCCTCCCCACTCTATAGTCCTTGCCATCACAGGCGAACCATCGCCTGCCACCAGAGTAATGCCCGTACACGCATCAGCCGCACCGGCCATACAGAAAAGCGCCGACACAGCAGACAAAAGCTTTAAAAATCTTTTCATGTGAATTTTCTTTTTAAGTTCTACAATAAATGTTGCATCACACAATGTCACTATATAAGAACAAAAAGAAAGAGAAAAATGTTCGATACATACAAAAAAATCCGACTGCCCCTTCCGAAGAACAGACAGTCAGACTATCAAGGAAAGTTTCATGCCATCAGCTCTTTGCAAACATCACACCACATTCTGCAAGTTCCATAAAAGAATCTATAGCCGAAGCAGAAACTTTCCTATGTTCTGATAAAAAAGGCATCAAGCGGTATATACGCTCGTGTTATTCCGTGCCGGTTTACTGCAATACGGGTTCTCCGCCGTCCTCTTCGTAGCCGTCGTGATCGGCATTGACAGGACTCTGTTTAATATCGGTTGTGACATTGCTGTTTTCATCTGAATACATGTTTAACATCCTGTCCCAAAACTCCTTCTTGGTGTCCCACAATGTCAGGGTCAGTTGCTGATTATCTTGCTGGTTCCCGCACTTCAAATCCCCCAAATATGCGTTATTGGTTATATCGAGAGCCGTCATCTTGTTGCCATGACACCACAAAATTTCAAGCTCTTCCAAAGTACTGACATCCAACGAGACAAGTTGATTACCGTTGCACTCCAAATCCGTCAGACTGGTCAGCCCGGTTACATCAAGGGTAGTCAGTTGATTACCGCTGCACAACAAATTCTTCAGACTGGTCAGCCCGGTTACATCAAGGGCAGTCAGTTGATTATCGTTGCACACCAAAAACATCAGACTGGTCAGCTTGGTTACATCAAGGGTAGTCAATTGATTACCCATGCAATCCAAAGTCTCCAGATTGGTGAAGTACTCAATGCCGGCAAGGCTGGTAATGTTTTTATTTTGCAAATCCAAGAAAGTTACCCTATTCCTTATTATTTGGAATTTGTTATACTCATCCAGGGATACGGTGCCATCGGGGTTCGCCCTCCATTGGATATTTGGGTTGAATTCTTTCACGGCATTGGCAAACGCCGCATTGAGGGCCTCGGTGAAATTGTCATCCTGTACCAGTGCGCCCAGGTTGGTAATCTTTCCGGCGGTGAAGGTCACCTCTTTTTGGGTGGTCTTGACGTATGTCTTGCCGCCTTCACCCATATAGTTCAGGGTAATGCCGCCCGTCAGCGTGCCGGGAGCCACGACGAAGTAGTACTCCTTGGCTGCCTCGAAGTTTCCCTTTATCGTTACCGACCGGGAAGCGCTTCCCGTGGCGGTCAGCGTACCATCGGCGATGGTATAGGTCAGCCCGCCTGACAGTGCGTCGCTTTCTTGGTTGGCGGTCAGGGTAACTTCCGTCACACCCTCTGCGTCCACGGTGAACTTGGCCAGGGCGCAGAGGTTCTGGAACGTCAGATTTTTGCTGCCGTCCGTCGCCTGTGCCCACGAGGGGTTCAGCCCTTCGGCAAAGCCGTCTGCCACGGCTGTCTGCGTGGCGGGCAGGGTGAAGGTGATGTCAGTGTTGTCGAGGGTCAGCGTCCCGTCGTCGGTGTAGGGATAGAAGGCGGTGTAGGTATCGGTCTCGGCTGCCTCGCCTTTCAGGGTGGCGGTGCTGCCGCTGACTTCGGTTGCTTCAAACTTGCAGATGGTTTCCGTTCCGTCGTAGATGGCTACCAGGTCGCCCTGCGTCCAGTTTACGGCATGGCCGTCCTCGCCCAGCGAGGTACGTGTCTGCGGCATTCCGGCGGTGAAGGTCATGTGTACCTTCCCCGTGCTGCCGCTTTCGTTGTTTTCAAGGATTTCTTCGTTGCCGCAGGCTGCCAACAGCAGGGCCAGTGCGACGATAGTCATACATTTTATACTCATTTTCCCATTATTATAAATTACCAAACCACTTCGTCATCGTCTTCAAAACCACGGTGTTCTGCACGAGGGTTATAGTCATCACCACTGGCATCCAACAAACAATTACTGCCCTGCACTTCGATAATCTCACACTCCGGAGCCAAATAATCCTTACGCTCCGACAACGAAAAGTCATTAACGTTTTTCATCTGCTGTAAATCTGTTTTTAAATTTTCTAACATATAATTTCTTTTTCACTAAAAAACAAATGCTGTCACGGCATACATGCCATAGGCCATACAATGCCTACAGGCAAGGGCATACTACGACAAGAGCAGGAAGCCTTTCCTATAAGGCTTCCTGCTCTTGCATATTTTAATAAAAACGATATATTTACGCGCCCGTTAGCGTCTGCATGTAATGTGTGTGTGTGTGTGTGTGTGTGTGTGTGTGTGTGTGTTTATACAAAAATTGCAGACAGCCAAATTTTCAGGCAAGAAAATTGCCTGTGCAGAATCGGCGGAATTGCGTCCGATTCCAGAAACTGCATATATCATATAAAAAAAGCTGTGTGCCATTCTTCGTACAATATATATATATACGTAAACAATAAATCCAAGTCCGCCCTCGGGCTGCAACTTAAATCTGTGCAAAGATACAACAAAAAAAGCTCATGGCAGCCGACAAGCATGATTTTTTTCGTCCGCAAACAAAACGGCGGCGAAAGACGAGGGCGCAGAAACAAAATTGCGAGCCCTCGCGGACCGAACTGCGAGGGCTCGCAATTTTTGACGCGAGGGCCCGCAATCTACGATTCAGGCCTCCGTAAAGCAGAGAGGGTGCGCCTCCCGAAACGGAAGCACACCCTCTCATGAGATATTTGCGGTTGCCGCTCGCGAGCGGCAATCCTAAAGGACCAATCTAAAATGTCAACGCTTGATTACAGACTCTGTTGAATCAATTCCGTCTGCAGTTACCTTGACGTAGTATACACCGGCAGAGCATGCACTCATGTCGATAGTACGAACTTCGCCTGCAGGTACAGACTTGGCAGAAGCTGTTGTCACAAGCATACCGTTGGCGTTGAACACTGCGTATGTTACGTTTGATGCATCAGCACCGAGAGTAACATTGACGCTTGTATTTACAGCCTTAGGATATACGTTGACAGCACGGTCTGCATCAACATCTTCGATGCCAGTTGCCGAAACGACATTAACCTTCACCTGTGCTGTAGTCTTAGCACCCAATGCGTCTTCTGCTGTAAGAGTGAGGTCGGCAGTTCCGATCTTGCGTCCGGAAATTACGAGCTCATCTGCAGAAGCGAAGATTGAAGCAAAGTCGTTGTCTGGCATAGATGCAGTGAATGTCATCTTGTCGCCGTCTGGATCAGTGAAGAGCGATGAGAATGCAATGACGTCTGTAGTCTTGCCTACTGCAACGTCGATTGTCTCAGAACCGACAAACTTAGGTTCGCGGTTTGTCTTCTCTACATTATATGCAACAGATGTTGCAGCTGCGTTTCCAAGAGCATCCTCTGTGTTGATTGTGAAGCTGTGCTTGCCTGCATCACCGAAATCAGGAGCAAGCTTGACAACAAGCTCGAGTGAGCTTCCGGCAGGAACATCTACTGTATTGTCTGCTGCGACAGCTTCAGCATTGTCAGAACCGTTGTATGTATGGCAACTTTCGATTGAAGCAATTCCATCTACATCAACGAGAGATGCCTTGAATGCATCACCTTCAGCATCTTCAACGCGGATAGTTACAAGCGCTGTAGAGTTCTCCTTTACTGTTGGAGTTTCCTCCGGACCGGTAACAACAGGAGCTGCGTTCTTGTCAAGATATATAGGATAGTTGACAATCTTGTTTGCAGGGTCGTTGCTCTTTACTACGAGCACAGCCTTATTACCTGTCTTGTAGTATGCGCTGGCTGCATTGATTTCGAAGTTCACAGGAACGCTTTCTCCGATTTCGAGTTCGCCTTCTGTGTCAGAATCAGATGTAAGTGCAATCCAAGGTTTACCCTCTTCCTTCTCGACGCAAGTCATGAAGTAACCGATAGAACCATACTGTGACTCGAACTCTGATGCGAAGTCAACCCATCCCATGTTAGAGAGCCATCCCATGAAGCGTCCTGCGCTTACCTGGTCTTTCTTCTGCGACATGTATGCAGGGTGAGTTACGCCTACAGGGTACTTGACAACGACGTAGAATGTATCGCCCGGATTGATGTATACAGGTGTTTCGAAGTCGACCATACGAGGCACGGCAGTGTAGTTTCCGTTATCGTCTGGAGTCTCGCTGTCGATATGAAGGACTCCACGTCCGATATAGTCGTTAGAAGTGATATCGCTTCCGCGGAGCACTCGTACGTCGATGTCAACATTCTTCAGATCACCTACAGAAGATACGAAGTAGAGGCTTGAGAGGTTGAATCCGCGCTCAGGAGCCACGTATCTTGTAGCAGCATAGAAGTTGTCTGAAGTTGCACCAGAACCGATAGAGAACACGAACGGCTGCTCTACATCAAGGATAGGATAATAGAGAAGATCGTTGTAGTCTTCTTCAGGAACATCATAGATGATACCTTCATACTTCGCAAACGGTTCAACAGCAGGAGTGCTGAAACAGTTAGCTGCCAGCTTGTGCTGTACTTCAGAGAGGTTACCAGCAAGACGGTTGCTTCCTGGAGCAATGCCACCTCCATCGTCAGGTATTACTTCGCCGTTGCCTGAAGGATCGAGTCTCAAAGAATATGTAAGCTTGTACTTACCTGTGTTGGAAATGTTGAGTGTTTCCTTTCCGACATAGTTGTCAGCCACACCTTCTATTCTTATTTCAGGCTTGTCGAATGTGAGTGTAGGAACCTCAGTGATGTTGAGTGTATAAGGCACAGTAACCTTATCAAGACCATCAACACCTTCGAGAGTGAATTCGATATTCTCATTGATGAGAGCTACAGTCTGTGCATCGTAGTATATCACACGGAACGGAACCGGATCGAATCCGACCTTGAGATCCATACCAGGAGTATAAACTGTCCAACCGCTTATATAGCTTCCTGTAAGGAAGTCCCAGAATGTAGTGTAAACCTCAAGAACGGCAGCAGACATTCCCATTGGCGGCTGTGCATCGAAGAGCTTAGAAGCAACGTTAGTAATGTTGAATGCCTTGGCACCCTTGTTGGAAATTGTGAATTCTGTTACAACTCCAGAGTAGTTGTTTGCATCAGAAACAACTTCAGTCTCGAGTTTCTCAGGAATCTGAGGCAAAACCTCGCCAGAGATAGTGAACTCAACAGGAACGCTTACGTTTTCAGACTTAGGTACATTAGTATTCATGTCGAGGCTGAAACGGTATGTATCAGCAAGGCTGTCAGCCTTGATTTCTACAGGTATACCAACCTCTGCTCCTGGAGCTACATTGTAAGATACAGATGGATAGAACTCAACTGCATTTCCATCAGCAATGTACTGTTTTGGAAGCTGAATGCCTCGCTCTGCCTTTTCATCCTGGAGACCAGCCAAACCGAATACGCCGATCATCATTCCGTTAGAATCAAGATGGTACTGGTACTTGAAACGTCCATCTGAGTAAATTATGAGCTGGAAGTTCATACCAACCATCATAGAGTTACCGTAGTTGATGAATGACACAACAACATGGTCACCTTCTTCTTTATAGTAAATACCTGAATCAGAAGTAGTGCCCATTGTATGGTTACCCCAGAATGGTGCTATAATATTTGTATAGAACGTATTGGTATTAGGCAATGATACCGGCGGTACTGGGAACTCCTTGTAGTCGTCATGCTGGCTGAAAGAAACAAATCCAGTATTGTAGATATACATTCTGTCGTATGTCTTTCCATAGAATGGGAATGGGAACGGAAGTTCAACAGCCATCGTGTCTGTCTTGTCGAGGAAATACGACATTGTTTCATGACGATCTGCAGAACCGTCTTCAAGATCAATCCAGCTGTAATCTACATCTTCGTTTTCAGAAGAAGCCTTGTAAGAATAGCTTACCTCGCTGTTGTCCTTTTCAGCCTGATCCTTGAGTATGATCCAGCTGTTAGGAACAGTAGTAAAGCTTAGTGTTTCATTTCCTGTATTCGATACAGTAACTACAGTGTCAACATTCTCGCCGAACGGTGTAGTCACTACGATTTCTGCAGGTTTCAAAGAAAGAGCTGGTGTACCGACAACTTCACCGCTTACAGCGATCTCAGTCTTTGTGTTGTCACCATAAGTAACGATTACGTTATCAGCAACCTTGCCTTCTGTTTCTGTAGGAAGAGTAATCTTGATATCCTTACCACCTCCAGCAGGAACCACAAAGCCAGATGCAACACTCTTGTCGATGATGAAACCACCGTTCTCAGAAACGACAGACTTAACAGTAAGGTCTGCATTACCAGTATTGCGAAGGAGCATACCACGCACAGCATCTGATGTTCTGAATACTTTTCCGAAATCGAGTGTGAGTGAATCAAATGTTACCTGCGGTGCAAGATCTGAACCTACAATTTCTGCACTGATCACGATGTTCTTGCTTGGAGTCTTCGGATCGTTTGTCAGAATTGTAAGATTGTTTACGAGTTCACCTGCATAAAGTCCTTCTTCAGCCTTCACGTTGACGCTGATTTTCTGAGAACCGCCGATGTTAATCATACCGCTTGCACTTGACACACCTGTAATCATAGACTGTGCCGGGGCAACAATCTTGAATGCAGAACCAGAAGTAATGCTCTTGTAGAGTTCGCTTCCAGACTCTTCAACATAGTAGGCGTCGGTAATGACAAATGGATCTGTGCATTCATCGTCGCTCACTCCGATAAAGGCGTTCTTACCTTCGTTGTGCGTTGCTCCGGCGTCGTAGCTGTCATAGTAGACCTCAACGCTTCCGTCGTTGCAGAGCGCCATGTGGTAGCTTACAGGAACGTTTGACTCCTGTGAATACATTGATGCAGGACAGAGAACATTGATGAACTTGACAATGAGCTTGCCGTCCTGGCGGCCATAGATAATCTTTGTGTCCTTACCGAACTTAAACTTGCCAGATGTGGCAAATCCTGAAATGTAGCCGAGTCCCTGTACGCAGGTTGACACAGGCACCATGCACTGGATGTTGCCGTCGATTGTGTTGAAAGCCAAACCGCCGTAGGATGTTACATAAATCTGATCGTAGTTCTTACCGTAGAACGGGAAAGAGAATCCGATGTTGATAGAGTCGGACAACCATGTGTTGTCGTCGAACATGCCGGTAATATCGACTGAGTCGATGAGCTGAGGGTTGCCATCGTAAGCAAAGCTGTCGCTTCCGTTGAGGTTCGACAGGCTTGTATAGCCGAAGCGGTGAGCTTCAACTCTACCTTCGATATTGTCAGTACTGAACTTAGGGAATACATACTGAAGCGGGTATTCGCCCTTGTTTGTGATTGTGAATTCAACTGTTTTGCCTTCGCCTCCGACCTCGAGTTCACCGAGCTTGAAGCTGTCCTTGTCGACTGCAATCTCAGCCGGCATAGACGAAACACCTATTACGATGAATGTATGAGTTATGCCGTCCTTGTCGGTCAGCTTGACTGTACCGCTCTGATTGCCGGCCTTTGTCGGAGCAAACGTTACGGACATATATCCCTTGGAACGTGCAGAGAAACCTTCGTGGTATGTAGGAACTACAAACTGGTCTGATGTGCATGAGATGTTGGATTCGCTGAGTCCGAAGTCTCCTGTAAACACACCGTAACCGCTGTTTACGACTTCAACGTCGAGAGTCTTTACTTCACCTACAAGAAGATTGCCGAAATCAACGATTTTGGCAGTTGAAAGTACAGGTTTGTTGCCTGAAACATTCATCGAAACGCTTACCGGAAGATTCTTTCTGTCGGCTTCGTTGATACCGACATTGAGACGAAGAGAATACTGTCCGTTTACGAGCTTCTGTCCGTCGTTCTTTACAACAACACTATTCTTTTCACCTGAACGTACAACACCTTCAGAAGGTTCAATAGTGAGTACAGAACTCCAATCAGGGTTTGAACTGATTGCACGAACGTCCCATGTCATGATGTCTGCGGCACTTGCAAGGTCGCCTTCACGGAGCACTTCACTAAGCTGCGTCCACGTCTTGCCGTTGTCGCTGCTGTAGAAGCTGTACTGCTTGGTTGCCTCGCCGTTGACAGACTGGCCGCCTCCAAGAGGATTGCTAAATCCGGCAGGGAACTTGGCAACAACCCAGAAGGCGCTTCCCGGCTCGAAGTAAAGCTGTTCACGAAGGTTTACATCGAACATATACATGAAGAAATCATATTCCACTTTCTGAAGAAGAGTGGCTTTCGATATTGATGCCGCACCGCTATATATTTCAATCTCGGGAGCAGGCTCTCCGCTGGTGGTTCCTCCGAAATTGAGTGCAGTAAGATTGAATCCGTTAGGGAATGAATCTGGATCTACATAGAAATACTGAGCAAGTGCATTTGGTTTGGTCAAATCGCTCTCGCCGACATAATAGAATATACCCTGAGAATATGTGAGAGTCTGAGGATAATCGTCAGCTGTATAGTCTGCGCTTACAACAGGATAAGCAGATGCAGGCATAACAGAGATGGCTCCATTAAAAGGTACAATCTTGCCTGGAGCAACAGATGCGGCTCCGTTGCTGAACATGCTTGGGTAAGCGCTGATTGTCTGTGTGGAAATATTGTACTTCAGAATACCTTCACCATTATTGACGATGTCGAAACTTGAAGAAGCAACATCTGAAGAAGAAGCATCGATGTTCAAATCAAGGTATTCTGCAGACAGGGATGCTTCAGGACCAGCATTGGTTGTAGCACTCTTGACAGGAGAAAGCTCTGAACCGTCACCCCATCTGTTGTACGCTACAATTGCAATATAATATGTTGTCAATGGATTCAAACCAGACAACTCATACTGGAATTTGTCGCCAGAAGTCTGGAACTTTGTGTCAACACTAACACGCTTTACGCCGTCAAGGTTTGAAGCATCAAACGGAGTTGTGTTGTAGTACACCACATGATGATCTACCGACTTTTCTTCTGAATCAGGAATTATCCATTCGATCAAGATATTGTCCTGAGAAGGAGAAAGGGTAAAGTCGCCAACAGCCTGTGGAGCAGTTCCGGTTCCAACATGCATAGCCTTGTATGCATCGATATATCCGCTGCCGAATTTGCCTGCGGCGTCGGGATTGTCGGTATAAAGGTCGTTGACAGAAGTTACAAGCTGCGTGCGCAATGTCTCATTTGAGAAATTGGCGTTGCCATACTTTGAAAGTATGAGGGCCGCAATACCTGAAACGTGAGGACATGCCATTGATGTACCTTCACTGTATCCGTATGAACCGTTTGGCAATGTACTCAACACACCCTGCTCTTCACCGTAATCCATATCACCGCCTGGTGCAGAAACGTCGCACCAGTCGCCTCTTGAAGAATATGAAGCAGGAGTCTTCATGCAAGTGATTGCACCAACTGCAACAACCTTATCATAGCAAGCAGGCCAGTATTCACCTTCGTCGCCGGTGTTTCCGTTGGCAAAGATACAGAGACCTCCGCTCATCTTGTCGCCACCGCCTTCAGCTGTGAAATAATCAATGGCTTCGATGACAGCCTCCTCGTAATATCCTGACGTGCTCCATCCCCATGAGCATTGAGCTATGCTGGCACCCATATCGGCAGCATATACCAAAGCAGCCGCGTAGTTTGCATTTGCGTTTGAACGGCTGTCGAAAATCTGACAAGATAGCATCTTTACACCACCCTGACCGTTACCACCGGCAACACCTGCAACACCAACTCCGTTTCCATTGACAGCACCTACTGTTCCGGCAACGTGAGTACCATGATCGTGAGCGCTTACATCAGCAGAATTGATAACGAAGTTATATCCATAGACATCATCTACGTAACCATTTCCGTCATCATCAACACCAGGCTGTCCGTTAAGCTCAGCCTCATTTACAAAAACATTCTGAGTCAAATCCGGATGACCATACTCGATACCACCGTCGATAACGGCTACGAGAACATCACTGGTTCCGGTTGCAATTTTCCAAGCTTCAAAGAGGTTAACATCAGCACCAGCCACACTTCCAGGCAATGTACCTTCATTCTTATAGTGCCACTGTTTAGGAAGAAGCGGGTCGTTGAAAGGCATTTCGCTTTTAGCTGAAGCACCGGCAGTCATAGCCTTAAGCTTATCCGAAGAAATGACCTTGAATCCCTTTTCTCCACCAATTGGAACAACTGGTACGACAGTTTCTACCTTCTGTACTCCTGCTGTAGACTTGTACATGCTCATGGCCGAAGCCGGAGAAACAGATGTTTCATCATAATAAACGTCATACCAAAGGTCGAGTCCATACTTGCGGTGTTTTTCCTCAAACTTAGGAGAATAAGGGAAAACACGCTTCATCTGAACGACCTTCAACTTGCCGCCGGTGTTGTCCAACGGCTCTACTCCAGTCTTAACGACACCGCCATTTGCAAAAGGTGCGACAGAAGCAATGCGGTCGGCAACTTCACGCTGGAACTTGACGCGCACCACTCCCTTCACAGGTTCTCCTGCATCAGACTGTGCCATTACATGCTCCAGACCAAAAAACATGGTCATCAACGAGAGCATGAGAATCAATCGTTTCTGCATAAATTAATTTAATAAATGAATAAAATGAATTGAAAATCCTAAAAAAAATAACTTTATTGAGTACAATTGTGACAAAACAGGTGCAAAAGTATAATTTTCCAGTAGAAACGGCAACATGCAATTCTATAATATTTACATAAAGTTTGTAAAAACGTAATATTTCAAATCACAGCGTCACATTTTTTACTTTTAGAAAAACAATTCATAACTTTGCAGCACAAATGAAATAGGGTCACACTGTCCTGCCAGGCAGTCCAAAGCGAGATTGCTCAAAATTGACAGGATTGCATATTATGCCCCTTCGCAACACACTACAACACCAGACAGAATGGAAACTTACAGAATTGGCATAGACATTGGTTCAACAACAATGAAGGTCGTGGTTCTTGACAAATACCTCGACTTGAAGTTTTCAAAATATGTCAGACACAACGCACAAATTAAAAACACACTTTTCGACATTCTGGATTCAATTGCTGAAACCATCGGCGAATGCAAGGTTTCGGTAAGCATAACAGGTTCCATCGGAATGGGCATTGCTGAAAAGTGTTCTCTCCCATTCTCACAGGAAGTCATATCCGCAGCAAAATTTGTGGAAAAGTATCATCCTGAAATCAAAAGCATGATCGACATAGGTGGAGAAGACGCAAAAATCGTATTCTTCAGCAACGGAAAGGCTTCAGACCTGAGAATGAACGGAAACTGTGCAGGTGGAACCGGCGCATTCATCGACCAGATGTCACTGCTTCTTGGCCTCACACCAGAAGAGATGGATGAATATGCATCTCGGGCAACTCAGATATACCCGATAGCATCAAGATGCGGTGTGTTCTGCAAGACCGACATACAGAACCTTATTGCAAAAAATGCAAAAAAAGAAGATATCGCGGCATCGGTATTCCACGCTGTTGCCGTTCAGACTGTTGTCACACTTTCTCACGGCACAGATATTTCAACTCCTCTAATCTTCAGCGGAGGTCCGCTTACTTTCCTCAAATCCTTAAGACAGGCATTCTTCAACTATCTGGGAATTGATGAATCAAAGGCAATGATAACGCCGAACAGCCATATTCTTACGGCTTGGGGTACTGCGTTGCAAAGCAAGCCTGAGGACAGTGTAACACTTACTCAACTGAGACTTAACATCAGCGAGAAGCTCGATGCTGACTCGTTCAATGGAGGTGCACTAGAACCACTTTTTGCCGACGACAAAGAGTATGAAGAATGGAAAGAGTCCAAACCTCAAGCTCCGTCAATGTGTGCAGACATACATGAAGGCAAATACACAGCAACGCTAGGTATCGATTCCGGATCAACAACAACAAAAATAGTAATACGCGCCAATGACGGCACAATCTTATACTCTTACTACACTCCAAACAAAGGCAACCCGATAGATGCCGTCAACAACGGATTGTCTAAACTGGTGGAACTTTGCCGTGAGCGAAATGCAGAACTGACAATAACAGGCGGATGCTCTACCGGATATGGCGAAGATCTGATAAAATCGGCCTTCAAACTCAACAACAGCATTGTAGAAACAATGGCCCACACAATAGCGGCCAAATCTATAGCGCCAAATGTATCGTTCATCCTCGATATCGGAGGACAGGACATGAAAGCCATCTTCATCGACAACGGAGCCATCAACCGTATAGAAATAAACGAGGCATGCTCATCTGGCTGCGGTTCTTTCATTGAAACTTTTGCCAGATCAATGAAATACGATGCCGAAGAGTTTTCAAGGCTGGCATGCACTTCACAAGCTCCATGCGACCTTGGAACGAGATGTACCGTATTCATGAACTCAAAGGTGAAGCAGGTTCTGAGAGAAGGCGCATCTGTAGCAGATATTTCCGCAGGACTTTCATATTCTGTAGTAAAGAACTGTCTGTATAAAGTCCTGCAGCTCAAGAACATCGATGAACTAGGAAAGCATCTGGTGCTTCAAGGCGGAACAATGCGCAACGACTCAGTTGTAAGAGCATTCGAAAAACTTACAGGCAAGAATGTATATAGGAGCAAACGTCCGGAATTGATGGGTGCTTTGGGATGTGCCATCTATGCGGCAGAAGCAAGCAGCAATGAAACCGGTATGTCGCTGACACAGATTCTCGGCAATGCTGAATATGAGACCAAGGCTACACAGTGTAAAGGATGCGAGAACTCATGCAGAATAACCACTTATAAATTCAAGGACGGCAAGAGATTCTATTCAGGCAACAGGTGCGAAAAAATCTTCACCAACAGCGGTGCTGATGCCGTAAAAGGAACAAACGCCTATACGGAGAAAGAGAAGTTGCTGTTCTCCAGAGCTGAAATAGAAATCAAAGACGCGAAACTGACTATAGGCATACCTAGATGCCTCAACATGTACGAAGAGTTTCCGTTCTGGCACAAACTTTTCACAGAATGCGGTCTAAACGTTACATTGTCAGGACGTTCATCATTCATACAATATGAACAGGGTATCCGACAAGTAACATCAGACAACATCTGTTTCCCTGCAAAACTAGTACACAGCCATATCAACGACCTTATCAACAAAAAGGTCGACCGCATATTCATGCCGTTTGTACTTTATGAAAAGAACGACGGCGGAAGCAACAGTTTCAACTGTCCAATAGTTTCCGGATATTCGTCAATCATAAAGAACATCAACAGCGGAAACATAAAGGTTGACACTCCTGCTATTTCATTCAAGGACGAAAAAGCCCTGCTCTACCAGTGTACCCAATATCTGAAGACCTTGGGTGTAAACGAGAAATTGGTAAAGAAAGCGTTCTTGCTCGCTCTTGATGAAAAGAAAGCTTTTGAACATGACATAGCAGAATACAACAAGAAGGTTCTTGAAGAAGGAAGAAAAAACGGCAGACTTACAATACTGCTTGCCGGAAGACCTTATCATACGGATCAGCTTATCCAGCATAAACTGTCGGACATGATTGCATCCATGGGGGCCGACGTGATAACTGACGACATAGTAAGAGGAATGGACATCGACATATCCGATGCACAGTTTGTTCCGCAGTGGTCCTATCCTACACGCATACTCAAAGCAGCAAAATGGGTTTCACAGCAAGGAAGCGATCTACAGCTTGTGCAGATGACATCTTTCGGATGCGGTCCGGATGCATTCCTTGTTGACGAAGTCGGCGCAATGCTGAGACGTATGGGCAAGACGTTCACAATACTTAAGATTGACGACGTCTGCAACATCGGGTCTCTGAAGCTGCGCGTCAGATCCATCATCGAAAGCTTGAAGTTCAGCAACGAAGAAGCAAAGAAACTTAAGGACAAATTCATTACAACCCCGATATTCACAAAATCCGACAAGAAGAAAAAGATAATTGCACCGTTCTTCACGCCATTCATATCTCCGCTCGTGAAGCCTATCATGAAATATGCCGGATACGACGTGGATTCGTTGCCTATGAGCAGCAGCGAATCAGTTGAATACGGACTGAAATATGCCAACAACGAGGTGTGCTATCCTGCAACACTTATCGTTGGAGATATCATCAGAGCGTTCAAGTCTGGAGAATACGATCCAAAGAACACAACGACCATAATAACTCAAACCGGAGGACAGTGCAGAGCAAGCAACTACATATCGCTCATCAAGAAAGCACTTGTAAGCGCGGGCTACGGCGATGTATCCGTCATATCCCTAACTATGAGCGGAAGCCTTAAGAATGAACAGCCGGGATTCAAGGTAAACTGGCTAAAAGTTATTCCGCTTGCCTTCTCGTCAATACTCTACAGCGACTGCCTGGCATCATTCTACCATGCGTCTGTAGTACGCGAAAAGACCAAAGGTGCGGCCAAACAGCTCCTCGACAAGTATCTTGACATCATACAACCGGAGATTGAGAAAAACAACCGCAAAAGTTTCCTTAAATTATTGGCAAAGGCGGCTGAGGAATTCAACGCTATCTGCAAGGACAAGATATGCGGTAAAGTTGGAATCGTAGGTGAAATCTATCTAAAGTTCAACCCGTTTGCACACCACAGAATTGCAGACTGGCTGGCAGAACAGGGCCTTGAGGTCGTTCCTCCTATGCTGACGGACTTCTTCATGCAGAATTTCGTGAACCGCAAGACCAAACGAAAGAGCAGACTTGAGAAGTCAAATGTTCCGATGTTCATCTCCGACATGCTCTACAAGATTGCAGAAAAGCAGATAAAGGTGTTCAACAAAACAGCATCGGCATTCCGATACTTCACTCCTATCGAAAGCATACAGCACAAGGCCAAATGCGCCAGCGAAGTAATTTCGCTCAACGTACAGTTCGGTGAAGGATGGTTGCTTCCTGCAGAGGTTATTTCTATGGCTAAGCAGAACATAAACCACGTGATAAGTCTCCAGCCATTCGGTTGCATAGCCAACCAGATCATATCTAAAGGTATGGAAAAGAGAATCAAGGAACTTTATCCGGACATGCAGATGCTGTCGCTCGATTTCGACGGAGGCATAAGCGAAGTCAACATGAGAAACAGACTCCTGCTCTTTGTAAACGACCTTATAGGCGAAGAGCATAAGGTGCAGACAGCATCTCTGTAAAGGCCTGAGAAATCAAAATAAAATAAGAAACGGACATCCGCATGAAGTTTCATACAGTCATGCGGATGTCCGTTTTTAATACAAGACTCATATCGTCACGCTTCACAAACGAAATCAAGCATCTCAAAGATGTCTTCTTTCGAAGCAGTCTGATCCAGACGTATATCACCGATATCGGCAAGAAGCGTAAAATTGATTTTTCCTGAAGTATTCTTCTTGTCGTGCGTCATCAATTCATAAATCTTTTCATAATCCTTGCACGAGAACGGACAACGTCCGTAGTTTTCTCTGATAAATCTTACAGTCTGCCTCATACGCTCAGTCGGGAATCCGGCAAATGCAGATGATAGATAAAGCTCTCCCACAAGACCCCATGCCACTGCATAGCCATGAAGTACAGGATTGCCCTTTGCAATAGAAAGACTTTCAAATCCGTGTCCCACCGTGTGGCCAAGATTAAGCGCCTTGCGCAAACCTTTTTCCCGAGGATCCTGAACGACAATGTTTTCCTTGACCGCAACACTTCTTGCAACCATGTCGCCCAACAATGCATAATCGACGTTGTCAAGATCGAAGTTCACCAATTCCGCCCAATGCTCGACATTGCTTATAAGTCCGTGCTTAAGCATTTCAGCATATCCGGAACAAATATTGTCATGGTCCAGGGTTTTAAGGAATTCCGTATCAAGTATCACACTCGAAGCAGTACAGAAAGTCCCCACCTCATTTTTAAGGCCATTGAAGTTGATACCGGTCTTGCCACCTACAGAAGCATCAACCATAGAAAGCAACGTTGTCGGTATGTTAATGAAATTTATGCCTCTCTTAAATGTAGAAGCAGCAAAACCGCCAAGGTCGGTGACCATACCTCCGCCAAGATTTATCATGAGCGAAGCTCGTGTACATTTTCCGTCAGAAAGCCTTTTCCATACGTATGCAAGTGTATCCAGATTCTTTGCAGCATCTGTTTCGCCGATCACTATCCGTTCAGCATTCTTGACGCAATCGAAGTTCTCCACCACATTCCAGCAACATTTACCGGTTGTTTCATCCATAAGAACGAAGAGTCTGTCGTGCTTGCATTCTTCAATCGCCTTCGTAAGATTTTCTTCCAGATTTCTTGAGATTATGACTTTCTGTTTCTCCATATGCCAATAATATTTCTTTATGCCTATCAAAATGGCACTATTTATGAAATGCCATGCAAATATAGACATTTTATCAAGTTATTGGAAAACATCTGCATTTTTTGACATCCAAGGGTGATGCCACGACATTCAACAGGCACAATTCATCGCTATGCGACGACTCACATAAGGCATAAATGACTATTTTTGCATTCAGATAAAAAATATCTCACTTATGAATGTAATCAAGACCGGTATAGAAGGAGTAGTAATAATAGAACCGCGCATATTCAACGATGCACGCGGTTACTTCTTCGAATCGTTTTCACAGCGTGAATTTGAAGAAAAGGTTTGCAAGACAACTTTCGTCCAGGACAATGAAAGCCGTTCTTGCGCAGGAGTTGTCAGAGGACTGCACTTTCAGAAACCGCCGTACACACAAAGCAAGCTCGTACGTGTCGTAAAAGGTGCTGTGCTCGATGTAGCAGTAGACATACGCAAGGGCAGTCCTACATACGGCCAACACGTAGCTGTAGAACTGACAGAAGATAACCACCGCCAATTTTTCGTACCCCGCGGATTTGCACACGGCTTTGCAGTACTCAGCGACGAAGCAGTCTTCCAGTACAAATGCGACAATTATTATGCGCCTCAGAGCGAAGGTGCAATAGCATGGGATGACCCAGATCTGGGTATCGACTGGCGTGTTCCACTCGAAAACCGTATCCTGAGCGAAAAAGATGCACACCATCCACGTCTGAAAGATGCCGAAGAGGTGTTCAGCTACTTTCAGACGCTATATCCGGAAAAATAAAAACCAATAATCAGCTATTATAAATCACAGGCGGAAAGATCATTCTTGACTACTTATACCTGAATAAACCTCAAGAATTTTCATTCCGCCTTTTCCTGGCACAAGTTCAACGTCAGCACATTCAGCCGGCACCAAGCAACTTTCGCCCTGACGAAGGTCCACAAAATCAGAAGCATCACTTCCTTCTACACGGATTCGGCATGTTCCCTTCATGCATATATATATTACAAACGAACCCGTTGCACGCATATTGCGGACTACAGATTTGTCAGCATCCAATATTCCGACTGTAAAATTCCTGCACGAAACAATGTCAGAAGCCTCATTGTGTTTTACAGTATATTTCGTCTTATAATCATCATGCACCTCGTAATCTATGGCATCCTTTGCAAGCTCCGTATGAAGTTGTCTAGGCTTACCGTCAAGTCCAAGACGATTATAGTCATAGATACGATAGGTTATATCACTGCTCTGCTGTATCTCCACAAGAAAAATTCCGGCACCGATAGCATGCACACGTCCTGCAGGAATGAAAAAGACATCTCCCTCATGCACCTCATGCTTGCTGATTACATCACATATAGATCCGTCCACCACTCCTTTCTCATATTCATCTGGAGATATTTTCTTACTGAATCCCGACAACAGAGAGGCACCAGGTTCGGCGTCAATAACATACCACATTTCCTCTTTGCCGAAACTGCCGTGGCGCGCCATAGCCAGAGAATCGTCGGGATGAACCTGAACCGAAAGATCCTTGGCGGCATCTATAAATTTCACAAGAATAGGAAACTTGCCTCCGAATTGTTCTGCAACAACCGGTCCGAGAAGCCTTTCTCCGTAATCGGCAACGAGTTCCTGCAAGGTTTTACCGGCCAGACATCCTTCTGCAACAACAGACTCCTTGCCAGGGACAGCACTTACCTCCCAACTCTCGCCGAGTTTTCTGTCATCGGCAGGAAGTCCCTTGTAAGAATTCAAGCGATTACCGCCCCATACATATTCATACATGTTGGGGAGGAATTTCAAAGGATAAAGTTTTAAATCCATAATATTAACTTCTTTACAAAACATGTCTGCCACCGAATCACCCATGCAAACAACGGCAGACCATGGGCAAAGTTAGTCTCTTTGACAACAAAAACCATAAGTAACAGCAAATAAATGGGGAAAGCACAGAAAAATATCAAGCATATAGAAAGATGCAAGCATAAAATTATGCAAAAAACAAGACTGACATACGGCTATTATCAAATGCGTTTCTGTCAATCTCAAAGTTTTATCATTATATTTGCATAAAGGAAAAACAATAAAACAACATTTAAAGCATAGAATCGTGAATATAGCTATTGTCGGAACCGGTTACGTTGGTCTCGTAAGCGGTACATGCTTTGCAGAAATGGGAGTCCACGTCACATGCGTCGATGTTGACAAAAACAAGATAGACTCACTGCTCAACGGACAGATACCGATCTACGAACCCGAGCTCGACGAAATGGTGCTCAGAAACCATAGAGAGGGCCGCCTCAACTTCACTACCGATCTTGCATCAATCCTTGACGATGTGGAAATTGTGTTCAGCGCCGTCGGCACACCTCCTGACGAAGACGGAAGTGCAGACCTGAGCTACGTACTGCAGGTTGCAAGGACAGTGGGACAGAACATGAACAAGTACATAGTTCTGGTAACAAAATCTACCGTGCCTGTAGGAACGGCCAAGAAGGTGAAAGAGACAATACAGGAAGAGCTGGACAAGCGCGGACTCGACATAGAATTCGACGTTGCCAGCAATCCTGAGTTTCTCAAGGAGGGAGCAGCCATCAAGGACTTCATGAGCCCTGACCGCGTGGTAGTAGGCGTTGAGAGCGAACGTGCAAAGAAACTCATGGCCAAACTTTACCGTCCATTCCTGCTCAACAACTTCAGAGTGATATTCACAGACATTCCAAGTGCAGAAATGATAAAATATGCAGCAAACTCCATGCTGGCAACACGCATCTCGTTCATGAACGACATTGCCAATCTCTGCGAACTTGTGGGTGCAGACGTAAATATGGTCAGAAAAGGCATCGGAAGCGACAGCCGTATAGGAAGCAAATTCCTTTATCCAGGATGCGGCTACGGCGGTTCTTGTTTCCCTAAAGATGTAAAGGCCCTCATAAAGACTGCCGAGCAGAACGGATATGAAATGAAGGTGCTGAAAGCTGTAGAGGATGTCAATGAAAACCAGAAGAGCATACTTTTCAGAAAACTCAGCCGATACTACAATGGCGACCTTAAAGGCAAGACTGTTGCTCTTTGGGGACTTGCATTCAAGGCTGAAACTGACGATATGAGAGAGGCGACATCGCTGGTAACCATAAACATGCTTCTCGAAGCCGGATGCCGAGTACGTGTATACGACCCTGTTGCCATGAACGAATGCAAGCGCCGACTCGGCGATAAGGTTGAATATGCACGTGACATGTACGATGCAGTGCTTGATGCCGACGCACTGCTGCTGCTCACCGAATGGAAATGTTTCCGAATGCCTTCATGGGGCGTGATAAAGAGAGAAATGAAAGAACCGCTCGTAATCGACGGAAGAAACATCTACGACATAACAGAAATGGAGGAAGCCGGATTCAAATACTATTCAATAGGACGATAATCCTGCAAGACCTTCTTTACAGAAAGCATAAAGGCCTCAACGATGTTCACGAAGAGCATCTTTGAGGCCTTTTTTATAGCAACGGTTCGAAAAATGTCAAAAGGACAGAAACAGTAAATACTACAACAAAAAAAGTCCGAGCGCCCGCGTCAAACATTCCGAGCGCCCACGATGATTGTTCCGGGCGCTCGAAAAAATCTCTGCGAGCCCTCGCGACAAAGCTTATGAAGCTCCGCACAATATCACACGAGCAAATAATCCTAACGTTCTACAATGGTCATACCATTCTTCAAAACTTCATTAAGATATCCATTCAGTGGTGCTACAACTGTTTCGTCAGGATAGGTGCAATCTTCAGACTTTTCAATTTCATCAACTGCTTTTTTCATTTCTTCAGACGAAAGGTATTCACGATCAAGGACATATAGTTCATCGACAACTTCAACCATCTGCTCACGCAGATCCTTCTTGTATTTGTAGAAAATTTTTCTGTAATTACGCATATTGACCAAATCCATATAAGAAGGGATGCCATCTTGAAGACTATAAGTCTCCGTTTGCAGAAAATCAGTCAATCGGCTTGTAAATCCAAAAAGAGAGCCGTTTCGTTCGCCTTCTCCAGCAAGAACATCATAGGTACATACACACGTATGCCCTGCGGTGTCGAGCCTTACAGCCCCGTACTGTTTGCCGTCATGAGACAATGTGCAGAACAAGGAATCCTTGCAGAAGTTCCAACCACCATGCTCCAAACGTTCAGCTAAAGTCTGCTTTTCAAGATATGGAGTTGCAATATATTTGTCAACCATGGCTGCACCACGCTTTCTATCTTTTTCTGTTAAACTGCGATTTTCAAGTACACGCGGATGCGATACATATCTCTTTATCTTTTTATTCTTCAATCGGACAAAAAAGTCTGCAAATCCGTCTTTATAATATTTCAGACAAGAATCGTTTTGCTGATAACTGCGGAAATAAGTTTTCAGATGTACATAATCATTCTGCTTCACGGAAACTTCAATCTCGTCCAGAGAATAGCATCTCGGTTCGAGCGAAATCTTTGAACCATCACCAAGAGATCGGCATACGACTTCTTTCGGATAATAAGCGACATGCATAACTGTCACTTTTCCAGAATCCAAATCTGAAGGAAATTTTCCATTGGCATCTGTAACTCCAATTGTCACCCCGCGACTGTTTACTATCTGTGCATAAGGCACAGGCTGATGGCTGTCACTGTCAACAACAAATGCCTGACCATATAGACATGCCGGCAGCAACAAACAAATGACAGAAAGAAATGCTTTAATCTTAATCATAAGCTTACAAAATATAAGATCTGCTCAAAATGCAAGCATAATGGGCAGATCAAAAATTACGGTTTGTTTTCTATAAAAAATCGACAATATTTTTCAATAGGCAAAACAATCCAATATCAAAAACACAGCCTATTGCACATATAGCGACATTTCACACGAGCAAATCGCGGTATGCCTCAATGGCTTTCTTTGCAATTTCAACAGCTTCAGAAAGCGGACATGTCAATCGACCGCCGGCGGCATTCTTGTGTCCACCACCGTTGAAAAAGTCTTCTGCCATACGGTTGCACGGGAAATCATCTACAGAACGGAGAGATACCCAGATGATGTCGCGTTCGGTGTCTTCACGCAGAGAAATGGAAAGTTTCTGTCCACGTATGCACAGAGGCATATTGACAATACCTTCAGCATCGCCCTTCAGATACTTGAAACGCTTGAGTTCTTCTCTGGAAATGTCGAATACAGACGCATGAGTGTCAGGGAAAACCTGAAGTTTGTTGAGGAGTATATGCCCCATAAGCCTGTAGCGAAGTTCCGTGTAGTTGTTGTAGAGCTTACGGTAAATCAAATCCTTATCTATGCCCAAACGCATAAGCTCGCTTATGATGACATATATATCGGGGTCGTTCGAATTGTATGTGAAACCGCCGGTATCAGTACACATTCCGGCATAAAGATCCTCGGCGCAGTGGAGCGTCATGAAGCGCATGCCTCCTATGGCGTGTATCACACGGAATACAAGCTCGCATGTGGAACTTGCCGTAGGACGTGAAATGCAGACGTCACAGAAATCTTCGGGATCGAGATGATGGTCTATCATTATTTTCTTAGCTGAAGAACGTCCGACAGCAATTCCCAAATCATCAAGACGGCTCAGAGCATTGAAGTCAAGACAGCATATCAGATCGGCATTTGCTATAAGCATATTTGAGATACTGCGCTGACGGTCATAAAGGAAAATGCGGTCGGCACCATCCATCCATTTCAGAAAGTCTGGGAAAATTCCCGGCATAACGACATTTACATTCTTGCCCTTACGTTTGAGAAAAGCAGCCAAACCCAAAGATGAGCCTATGGCATCGCCGTCGGGACTCATGTGGGCACAAATGACGACATTTCTGCACTCATCAAATATCTTATTTATCTTTGAAGCCTCTTCGGCCGAAATAACCTGTCTCAACATATTATCAGTTCGTATATGGTCAATAAACAATTTTGAAAGCGCAAAGTTAACAATATTTCAAGCTCAGAGGCTAAATATTCAATGATTTTGCGTAAGTTTGCAGTTGTATGCCGTGGCCGTCGAGGCCGAAAGGCAACACTGCCGCTTCAAACGGCAGAAAAAGCTCTGGAAACCATACAAACAATCATACAGCAATGCAGAAAAAGACACTAATAACAGCCATCATCATTTCAGTGCTGACTGTGGGAATCGGAATCATGGCCTATCTTCTGATACACCAGAAACAGAAAAACGAGGAATACATCGAACTTGCAGAACTCGACAAAAAAGAGCTTGAGAACCAGTATACCGAGTTCAACCTGCAGTATCAGGAACTGCAGAAAAGCATAACGAACGATTCGCTCATTGCACAGATTGAAGTGGAGCGCCGCCACACACAGCAGCTGCTTCAGGAGCTGAAAGATACCAAAGCGACAGATGCAGCCGAGATTGCACGTCTGAAGAAAGAAATAGAGTCGCTGAGAAAGGTGCTCAGGACATACGTGGCACAGGTCGACTCGCTCATGAGAATCAATCAGGACCTCACAGAAGAAAACAAGAACATACGTGCACAATACACCAGAGCTACCGACCAGATAAGCCAGCTTTCAACTGAGCGCAACGAACTGAAAGACAAGGTGGACCTTGCTGCACAGCTCGACGCCACAGGTTTCTGGGTAACTCCAAAGAAGAAGAGAGGCAAGGAAACACAGAAGGCAAAAGATGTGAAACAGATTGCCTTCGGATTCACTATCTCAAAGAACGACGTCACACAGAATGGAGAAAGAACTGTGTATGCACGCATAATGAAGCCAGACAACACCATCCTGCAGAGAGGTGGAGGCACATTCAAGTATGAAGATCAAGAACTCCAGTATTCTATAAAGAAATATATACAATACGACGGAAAGGCACAGAGCATCACTCTCTACTGGGACGTTGACGAGTACATGGCTCCGGGCACATACAAGATTTTCATCTTCGTTGACGGACAAATGATAGGCGAGACAGCATTTACGCTGAAATAACTTGACAGGCAGGCCATAAAAGCCTACATTCGAAAGAAGACCTTTATCAGATTTATAAAAGACACAGTTTACATTATGAGCCAGTTAGTAAGCCCATCACTACTCGCAGCCGATTTCACCAATCTGGGACGCGACATTGAAATGATAAACAACAGCAGCGCCGATTGGCTGCACCTCGACATCATGGACGGAGTGTTTGTGCCGAACATCAGTTTCGGATTTTCCGTAATCGATGCAATAGCTCCTATATGCAAGAAACCGATGGACGTACACCTGATGGTGGTCAATCCTGAGAAATATGTGGAAAGGCTTGCAAAATTAGGCACCATGATGATGAATGTGCATTTCGAAGCAACAACCCATCTGCACCGCCTGGTACACGAGATACATGATGCCGGCATGAAGGCCGGAGTGACATTGAATCCATCGACACCGGTGTGCATGCTTGAAGACATCATTGAAGACATAGACATGGTGCTTCTGATGACTGTTAATCCAGGATTCGGCGGACAGGCATTCATTCCGCATTCGCTTAAGAAAGTCAAGGCAATGAGGAAAATGATTGAAGAGTGCGGTTCGAAAGCTCTCATACAGGTTGACGGAGGAGTGACTGCCGAAACAGCACCGCTGCTGGCCGAGGCCGGTACAGACGTTCTGGTGGCAGGAAGCTATATATTCAAATGCGAGAATCCGTCTGAGCGCATAAATATGCTTAAGACTCTTTGAAAAAGGAGCTGAAATCTTTAAAAGTCATTTACCCATGACATGGCAGAACGTACCGATGTTACGTCTGCTCATTCCTCTGATGGTTGGAATGGGCACTGCATACATGTCTGAAGGATATATTTCTACGGCCAGTCCCCTGCTTATTGGTGGACTGGCCGTATGTGGTACTGCGGCAATCATGCTGTACCGGCAAAAGGGATTTAATTATCTTGATTATTCTTTCGGAACCGCCGTTTTCATTTTCACATTTCTCTCAGGGGTATTCCTTTTCGGCAGAACTTTCAACAAAGCCAAGTCGTACAACATTGAAAACGCATCATCCATAGAAGGTATTGCAGACGAAGCACCGAAAGAACACGCAAAGACATGGTCGGTGAAACTAAAACTTGACAATGCTTCTTCTGTCATAGCATACATTTCCAAGAAAAGCATAAATAATCCGGAAAACATCTGCATAGGCGATTCCATCAGGGTGGAAGTATGGAAAGCTGAAAACACCTATGTTGGATATGAAGGCGATAAGGACGATGTCATATCTTCATACAAGAAATATCTGTTTCTGCACCACGTTACAGGCACATGCTTTGCATACAATTGGGAGAAAAGTGGAGGCAAGGCCTCGACACTTGCATCAAGACTGCACTCCATGCAGCAGAAGATGGCTGAGAAATACAGCGAAGCAGGCTTCAACAAGGAAGAAGAGGCTGTTATCTCGGCAATGACGATAGGCGACAAAAGAGGAATGGACGCAAAGCTGAAAAGCCAATATTCGAAAGCAGGTGTGAGCCATGTTCTGGCCTTGTCGGGATTTCATCTGACAATAATATATTCCTTGCTCGACATTCTTCTACTAGGCCGATTTGCCGACAGACGATTCCGATGGGTATCGAAAGGCATATCCATCGTTGCGCTATGGGCTTTCGCCATTATGGCAGGACTCCAACCTTCGCTCACCAGGTCTGTAATCATGTGTTCGATGCTGCTTATCGGTTCCATGTTCGGAATAACCTCGCACCAGTCGGTCAATTCGCTGGCTGTGGCCGGCATAGGAATGCTGATATATGACCCGTTCATGCTGTTTGACATAGGATTCCAATTTTCATTCATTTCTGTCTTCAGCCTATGCCTGTTTTCAGCAAGAATGAAAAAGTTCTTGTCCGGAGTAAACAATGCCGTTATGAAATATCTGGCAGGAGCGGCATGCACATCACTTGTTGCGACCGCCGCTTCATTTCCTCTGACAGCATATTATTTCAATCAGATACCGATAACCGGCATCATAAGCAATATTGCGATTACGACAATTGCTTCAGCTGTACTTATGCTGTCTATGTTATGGTGGGCCATATCGCCTTTAGAAAATATTCAGGAGTTCGTCACACGCATCCTTGACTGGATGCTAAAGCTTATGAACAGCATAACGGAATATATTTCATCACTGGACTTTTCGACATTGGAATGGAAAGCTTCAGCCCTGGATACTGTACTGGCCTATGCGTTGATTACAGCTATATGGATGACACTCGAAAGTCCTACAAAGAAAAGATGGTACGGTCTGGCTGTTACGGCAAACGTGTTCGGCATAGTATTGGTTTTAGAAGCAGTCCTCTGACTATATACAAAAGAAAACTTATTTGTCGTCGGAAGAAGGCAAATATTCCAGGAAGCGGCGCGGAACGTATGCCGTACATGCGGCAAGAAAATCGGTAAGCTGTATCATGACACGCTTGCATCCGTGGTCTATACGGCATATTGTACCTTGAAAACCGGCAAAAGTTCCGCGAGTAACAAGTACCCGCTCTCCCAACCTTACATTATGTTCACTGAGATTGATGATTTCGAACTTCATACCTGCACGAACTGAATTGATGAAGCAATCCATCTGAGCATCCGGAACGGTCTGATATGACGTACGGTCGGAATTGCGCATGATGCTGTAGTCGGCAGAATCCGACTGGCTGACATCAAGGAGCTCTGCTATGCAACCGCGTACAAAAACATAACCGCTGATGCAAGGCACAATGCTTTCCACGCGCTCTCCACGAGGATTGAGCCTGAATGTTCGCCTCATAGGGAGGAACACTTCAAACGATGCATCGCGCAGCTGCGACTCCACACTTTGCTCATGCCCTCTTGCAGTACGTATAATATACCAACGCGGTCTTTCAATGTAAATATTTCCGCTGTTGAACAGATTTGAATTATCTTCGCTCATTTTGTCAGGAACAGATTTGCTCGTTTATAACAAGTATGCTCTTCACCCCTGCTTCTGCGTGTATGAAAGCAGTCGGAATGCAAATGTAGGAAATTATAAGCTTACAAGTGCTATTAATAATTCATAAATCAGAATAATAGCATATTGCATAAAGGGAAATGAAACAAAAAAAGACTAACTTTGCAAAGTTCAAGCCTGACAAACAGGAATATGTATTACAAACATACAACATAAAACAAATGAGAAAAATATTTTCGCTGATACTTGCATTCATGTCTACCAGTTTCGCTATAGCAACTTTCTGCTCTTGCGATGACGGCGAGACTTATGCCGACCAGAAGAACAAGGAAAAAAAGGCCATCAAGAAGTTTCTCGAAGACAATGATTTCGTGGGAAAAATAAATGTCATCTCCGAGAAAGAATTCTATGCAAACGACAGTACGACTGACACTGCTAAAAATGAGTTCGTCCTGTTCAACGACGATGGTATATACATGCAGATTGTGGCCAAAGGCAAAGGTAGAAGCATGATAGAAATGGCAAAGGACGAAAAGGACAGCACTGTCAGCAAACTCATATTGTGCCGTTTCCTTGAATACGACATTGAGGCAGCCGACACTACTTACACCAACTATTATACTCCGTCAATCGTTGACAAGATGCAGTGTACGTATACTCACAAGAGCCGTTCATACACAGCGTCATTTACAGAAGGATATATGCAGTCAGGATATGGAGATGAGGTTCCTAAAGGATGGCTCAAACCGCTTGACTATCTGAAACTGTCAAAGAATCTTGACGGCATAGCCAAGGTGAGACTTATTGTTCCGCATTCATCGGGAACTCTTAACGCCTCAGGCTATGTACTGCCATTCTATTATGAAATAAGCTATCAGCTCGGAAAATGAGCACAATCATAAACTGTTCACGCTGTACCCCCCTAACGCAAAAGGAACGTACAGCGTGAACAGTTTTTTTTGAAGGCATTGAATTACTGAGTAAAACATATAAAAACTTTTTATCATGTCATTAATAAAATCCATTTCTGGAATCAGAGGAACAATAGGCGGAAATCCAGGTGAAGGATTGAATCCGCTGGACATCGTGAAATTCACATCAGCTTATGCAAAATTCATAAGGAAATCATGCACTTGCGGAAACAACAAGATAGTTGTAGGAAGGGACGCACGAATATCAGGAGAGATGGTGAGCAGCATCGTTTGCGGCACACTCATCGGCATGGGATTTGACGTGGTCAACATCGGACTTGCTTCAACTCCTACAACAGAAATAGCAGTGACTATGGAACAGGCATGCGGAGGTATTATCATCACTGCAAGCCACAATCCGCGCAACTGGAACGCCCTGAAACTGTTGAACAGCAAAGGCGAATTCCTCAACGCAGCTGAAGGTGCAGAGGTTCTCAAGATTGCAGAAAGCGAAGATTTCAGCTATGCAGAAGTTGACAACATAGGAAAATGTACATTCAACGATACTTACAACCAGAAACACATAGACATGGTCATGGGACTGGATTTGGTGGACGAGAAAGCCATAAGAGATGCTCATCTGAAAGTGGCTTTCGACGGTGTCAATTCTGTTGGAGGCGTAATAGTTCCTATGCTGCTCAAGAGACTCGGCGTTGAGGAAATAAAAGGCATATACGACGAACCTACAGGCGACTTCAAGCACAATCCGGAACCGCTCGAGAAGAATCTCGGCGACATCATGAGCCTCATGTCGGAAGGCAAATACGACGTGGGAATCGTTGTTGACCCTGATGTTGACCGCCTTGCCTTCATCTGCGAAGACGGAAAAATGTACGGCGAGGAATATACTCTCGTAACAGTAGCAGACTATATCCTCAAGCACACTCCAGGAAACACAGTAAGCAACCTCAGCTCTACACGTGCACTGAGAGACGTTACTGAAAAATATGGTCAGACATATACTGCTTCTGCTGTAGGAGAAGTGAACGTCGTTGCAAAGATGAAAGAAACCGGTGCTGTAATCGGAGGCGAAGGAAACGGCGGTGTTATTTATCCTAAGGCACACTACGGACGCGATGCGCTGGTAGGTATCGCTTTGTTCCTTTCACATCTGGCTCACGAAAAGAAGAAAGTAAGCGAACTCCGCAAGACTTACCCTCAGTACTTCATGGGCAAAAACAGAATTGACCTCAAGGAAGGCACAGACGTTGACGCAATACTCAAAAAAGTAAAGGAGATTTACAGCAACGAGAACATCAACGACGTTGACGGTGTAAAGATTGATTTTGCGGACAAATGGGTGCACCTCAGAAAATCGAACACAGAACCGATAATCAGAGTATACAGCGAGGCAAAAACAGCTGAAGAGGCTGACCAGATAGGAAAAGCCATAATGGACACTGTATATAAGATGGAAGCATAAGTAGGTTTTCTTGATTCTATTCTACTAGAAAAAACAAGAAACATATAAATCAACAAGGCTGTATCGCAAAAGCACGATACGGCCTTTTTATATGTCGTGCGGTGAAATAAATGTTCGGCAAAAGATTATCCTAAGAATCTCAATGAAGAACCATTTCGGGAAACCTGAACCGTTTCCAAAAAATTCTGTCGGCAAAAAATGTGCGCTCCGTATTAACAACACCCCATAATCAGAGTTAACAATCCGACGATACATTGTTAGAACAAATGGGAAAGATTATTAGTACAGATAGAAAACTTTAGTAACTCTGTTGAAAACAAAAAGAAAAGAGTCTAGTCAGACTCTATTTCAGAGTAATGACTGGACTCTTTATATCATATTTGTGTACATTCAGCAAAAGCTCCTATACACAATGTTTGTGGCACCCGTTGACTTCTTCATGCCCAAATCAGTGCTGTGACCGAGGTGAAAATAAATCAGGCTACACGCAAAGGAAATCTTCAGACACGGTACTTTTCTTCAATGTCACCATTGATTATATTGAACACTTCGTCCATTATGACCTTGGTAGGTTTCCCCTTGCGCTCGGCAACTTCTATAGGTTTGTGTATTACCATTGAAATCTTATGACAGGTAACAAATTTGGCCGTACGCGAGAATGTGTCGAAAGAACCGTTGATGGTAATAGGAACGATAGGAAGACCGATTTCGTTGGCAAGCGTAAAAGCGCCCTTCTTGAACGACGACATCTTTCCGTCATAGGTTCTGGTACCTTCAGGGAATATGACCATAGACATTCCGCCTCGCAAAGTCTTCTGTGCAAGCTTTACAGCCTTCTGAATCGAAGCAAGCGAGTTGCCGACATAGATATGTCCGGACTTGTCGCAGGCATACCCTACAAAAGGAATCTTGCGCAAGTATTCTTTCATCATCCATTTGAAATTGTGTCCAAGATAACCATATACAAGGAAGATGTCAAAATAGCCCTGATGATTGGCCAGAAAAACGTATGAACTCTTCTTGTCAAGAAACTCGTGTCCTGTAGTCTCAATCCTTATAAGAAAAAGAGCACAAGTTATTCTTGACCACAACTTAGGTGCATAATATCCGACATACTTGCTGTCTCCTAGAATGGAGAATATCGAAACCAAAACTGCAACAACGATGGTTACGACTACAAAAATCGGCAAAGCGATACAAATGGAATACACCCTATAAATGAATTTCATATATGTAATGTTTTTGAATAGTTTCTGTTAATATAAAAAGGTAAATAACCAAGGTTTTAAGATGGCGCAACACCGTTCTGAAACTAATGTTTACCCTCAGCCTTTCGCAAAGTTATAACATTAATCTCCGGCCAAGCACCGAAACGGAACGGGAAAAGCACACTTCCGATACCTTCACTCACGTTAAGAATCTGAGAGCCTTCACAATAAGCCCCACTCCATTCTTTATATATGGATGCAACAGGAGACCATCCGAACACCTTGAATTGTCCTGCATGTGTATGCCCCGAAAGCGTAAGCTGTATGTATGTTTTCCTGATTACTTCGCTTCGCCAATGAGAAGGATCATGGGTTATCAGCACAGAAAAACAGCTGTCGCTCAGTCCATTCATTGCCTTGCTGAGATTTCCGTAGGAAGGGAAAGGAGGTTTGCCAGTGTTCTCAACGCCTATCACAGCAAGTGAATCTGCACCACGATGTATAACAACGTTCTCATTAAGCAACAGATTCCAGCCGTAGCTTCGCTGATTCTTCTTTATCCTCTCAACTTCCTTCTTTCTTTCGTTCTTGTCGGCATACTTGCGATACATGCAGTAATCGTGATTTCCTAAGACAGAGAACACACCGTCCGGTGCCTTCAATGCTCCTAAAGCATTGCCGAAAGGAGCCATCTCATCAGCCTGATGATTGACAATATCACCAGAGAAGATTATTGCATCTGCGTGTTGAGAGTTAATAAGATCCACTATTTCAACAACTTCATTCTCATGTCCCATCAAGAATGTACCAAGATGCATATCTGAGAAGTGGACAATGCGATAACCGTCGAAACGCTTTGGAAGATCTGTAAAATAGAAAGTCTGCTTGTGTACAACGTATTTTGAACGACCGATGAAATATCCATAGTAGTGCATCATGAAAGAAAACATGGCCACGGTCATAGCCAAAATGCGGAATACGCGCCTTACAGTCTGCTGTCTGAAAAGATGACCAATGCCGTCTATTATTGCAAAAAATGCCTTTGCCACACAAATTGACAAGAAGACAACGAGGAACATTCCAATAATTGGTTGATTGGAAGCCCTCATGGAGTCGGAAGCCATTATCGTAACCATTGCCACAAGCAACAGCAATGACGGCAACCAGCATAGTATCCGCCATTTAACGCTCTTGGTCCACGACTTGACATATACCATATAAATATATATGTCCGGCAAAATGAGCAAAGTCAATAATATAACTATCAGTCTAAGCAACACAGCAGCTTATTTTATATATACAAAAAAGTATTTTTTACTATCATTCCGTCACGAATGCAGAGTCGACTGCAACGCAATTAAACTATCGGCTGACCGTCATCGAAGTATTGAAGCTAGAAAACGCTTCATTTCCTCGGGCTTCACACTGCGACGGGCGGAATAATCACGCAACTGTTCATCATCTATTGCTCCGACAGAGAAATAGCGCGACTTAGGATGCGAAATCACAAATCCGCTCACAGAAGCATGCGGTCGCATCATACCGTTTTCGGTAAGACTAATACCGATTCTGGAAAAATCCAGAAGCTCGTCCAAGATGAAATTCAAAGATATATCAGGCAAACACGGATATCCGACAGCTGGACGTATACCTGTATACTTGCAGGCAAGCAGTTCCGCAGGAGTAAAATCCTCATCTTCTGCATATCCCCACAAACTCTTTCTCACGCATTCGTGAAGTTTCTCAGCACAAGCCTCAGCCAATCTGTCCGCCAGTGTCTGAACAAGCATACGGCGGTAATCATCATTCTCATAAAGAAGCTCCATTTCCGCATCCACTGCAGTTGCAAACACTCCTATCTTATCTTCAATGCCAGATGCCACCGGTCTTATGAAATCACTGAGACACAAGCAGTAACCGTCACTTCCTGGAATCTGCTGACGAAGCATCGGAATACGTGTTCCTTCAACCAAGATATCATCTCCATCTGAATTGGCTGAGAACAATCGGAATTCGCAATTGACGCCATAATCCGCATCAAGCATATCGAGCATTCTGACCGCCTCCTTATACAACTGCATAGCCGAAGCTCCACGACCTCGCTCTTCCGGTTCCAGCCCGGCAAGCCAAGAAGCCCTGCAAGCATCACAACCATGTATATTTGCAACTGCAGCCAACTTTGGAGGAAAGCCCCATGCATGAAAGAAATACATCCAATCGATATAAGGAATCAAATCTCTCACTGCATATCTTGCCACATACAGATTCTTCTTGTCTGAACATTCCATAAGCCTGTCCGACATATTATTACTGCATATTGAACCTAAGTTCCATACCCCTTACACCATCGACAATAAGCCCGTCGGCATAAACAGTAACACCGTTCACAATAGTACGTACAACCTTCCAGTCAAAGCTTCTTCCGTCCATAGGAGTCCATCCGCATTTAGTATAATATTCTCCAGGAACTACAGTCCAAGGATCATTAGGCTTTACAAGAACAAGGTCTGCATAATAGCCCTTCCTTATGAAACCGCGTCTGTCAATTCTGAAAAGTTTTGCAGGATTATGACACATCAGTTCAACAACTCTCTCAACAGAAAGAACTTTCTTATCCGCAAGAGCTAGCATAGAAACAAGCGAGAACTGTATCATCGGCATGCCCGACATAGCTTTAAGAGCACCGCCCTCCTTCTCACTCAGAAGATGAGGAGCGTGGTCTGTAGCCACTACGTCAATCAGTCCGTTGGTCAATGCTTCTCTCAAAGCCTCACGGTCCTTAGGACTCTTTACCGACGGATTACATTTCATTCTTGCACCAAGACGGTCATAATCTTCAGTTGTAAACATCAAATGCGCTATGCAAGCCTCTGCCGTTATCTTCTTCTCCTCTATAGGAGCATTGCTGAAAAGTGTCAGCTCTTCAGCAGAAGAAACATGCGCGATGTGCAACCTTGCACCAGTTTCTTTTGCAAGTTTGACAGCCAGTGACGAAGAAGCATAACAAGCCTCAACATCTCTTATTCTTGAATGATACCTTACAGGGAAATCATTCTGTCCTTTATATGTTTTCTTGAACGATTCTATGTTTCGTTTTATAATACCGGTATCCTCACAATGCGCCATGATGAGAAGAGGCGAAGTTTCAAACAGCTTGATCAGCGAATTCTCACTGTCAACCAGCATATTGCCGGTACTGCTTCCCATAAAGACCTTCACTCCGCACACTCTGTGCACATCTAACTGAGGCAGCAGATCTGTATTGTCATTTGTTGCACCGAAGAAGAACGAGTAGTTCACACGACTCTTGGATGCAGCCAACTTGAACTTTTCTTCCAGAAGTTCCAATGTAGTAGTCTGAGGCATGGTATTAGGCATCTCCATGTAAGATGTAACACCACCGGCCGCGGCTGTACGACTTTCGCTGCCGATATCAGCCTTATACGTCATTCCAGGCTCACGGAAATGCACATGGTCATCAATCACACCAGGCATAAGGTACATCCCCGTGCCATCAATAACATTATCATAACCTTGAAAATCAGAAACTTCACCTTCAATAACATCAGAAATAAAATCATCCTCAACTACTACTGAGCCGAGAAAGCTTCTTCCTTCATTTACGATAGTTGCGTTGCTTACAATTGTTTTCATCAGATATGCTGTAATCTTTCTTAACTATTCAACAAGAAGAACAGGTCCAATCACCATCTACAGTTTCCCCACATGCAACAGCACAATGGAGCATGACTGCATGCCAGCCTGCATCCTCAATGTATTTATCTGTCATTCAATCCACAAAAATAGTAAAAATAAGCAACAAAGCTAGTCAAAACCTATTCCATTTTAATGATTAATAAAATATTTAGGAAGGTAGATATAGATTGTAAGCAGACACGTACACACAACAGAATAAAAAACGGTGCGGAAACAAGAACAACCCTGTTTCCGCACCGCAATGTATCTACTTGACGTCTCAAATTCATAAAATTATTCAACATGCATGTTGAAAACTCAATCTTTCGGATGAGGATATTTCTTGAACCAACCGTCGAGCCTCAACCGCATCACGCCGAATACAGCCTCGCCGAAAATACTGCTGTTCATCTTAGAAACACCTTCCACACGGTTCACAAAGACAACCGGCACCTCTTTGATCTTGAATCCGCACTTATAGGCTGTATATTTCATTTCTATCTGGAATGCATATCCCTTGAAACGGATTTTGTCGAGCTCTATAGTTTCCAGAACACGACGTTTATAGCATTTGAATCCGGCAGTCGTATCATGTACCTTGAATCCTGTAACAAGTCTCACATACATTGATGCGAAATAAGACATAAGCACACGTCCTATCGGCCAGTTGACCACATTTACTCCTGAAATATATCTTGAACCGATGGCTACATCGTAACCCTCGTCGGCACACGCAGCATAAAGACGAGGAAGGTCTGACGGTGCATGCGAGAAGTCGGCATCCATTTCGAATATGTAATCATATTTCTTCTCTATGCTCCACTTGAATCCGGCTATGTAAGCAGTACCAAGACCAAGCTTGCCAGACCTTTCTATTATGAAAAGCCTGTCACCGAACTCGGTTGCCATAAGGTTCTTCACAATCGAAGCCGTGCCGTCAGGCGAACCGTCATCAATCACGAGTATATGAAAACACTTTTCCAGCGCGAACACCGCACGAATAATCTTCTCAATGTTCTCCTTCTCGTTGTATGTAGGAATAATTACAATGCTGTCACTTCCGTTCATAATATATATTCAAAATACATGTGTTGTATATGCAAATATAATTCTTTTCAGACTCATTTTGTTCATAAGGCAGATCATTTTTTTCCGCTTTCCATCATATTGAGCACATATAATGCATGTTCAATGCTGCTCACATGATTTACCAGAAGCGAACGCTTGTCGCCGTCACGCAGCTGGCAATCCCTCGGATGCCACGAAGCATAGGTAATGACCTTGTCGAAAGCTTCGCTCTTGTAGTATCGGCTTTCCTTGTCGGCAACCAAATACATAATCATACGTCCCTGCTTTATGACAATCTTTTCCGCGCCCAATCTGCGTCCTATCCATTTCAACGGCATCACTCTTATCAGTTCCTCCGCCTGTGAAGGAATCTTACCGAAACGGTCAATGAGCCTTTGCCTGTAATCTGCAAGCTGTCGTTCGTCGTTAAGCGAATCCAGTTCACGATACAGGCTCATTCTCTCTGTACTGCTAGGTACAAACTCCTCAGGGAAGAATATGTCCAAATCACATTCGAGCGTACATTCCTCAACAAACGTAGTGCCTCCAATCTTTCCGCCATCAGGAACATCCTTTTCCTCGTACAAACCGGCAAACTCAGTCTCCTTGAGTTCGTTAACAGCCTCTGTCAACACCTTCTGATATGTCTCATAACCCAAGTCGGCAATAAATCCGCTCTGCTCCGCTCCAAGCATGTTTCCAGCACCGCGGATGTCCAAATCCTGCATAGCGATGTGTATGCCGGAACCAAGATCGGAGAAATTCTCTATGGCCTGCAATCTTCTGCGCGAATCATCGCTGAGCGAAGCCAAAGGAGGAGCCAGCAAATAACAGAAAGCCTTCTTGTTGCCACGTCCCACACGTCCGCGCATCTGGTGCAAGTCGCTCAATCCGTAGTTCTGAGCGCCGTTTATTATTATAGTGTTTGCATTCGGCACATCAATACCGTTTTCAACAATGGTTGTTGACAACATCACATCATAATCGTAGTTCATGAATCCGTACACTATGTCCTCAAGTTCCTTCGGGTCCATACGTCCATGACCGACGCACACCCTTGCGTCAGGCACTGTGCGGTGAATCATATTCTCAATCTCCGGCAGATTGCTGATTTTGTTGTTCACGAAGAACACCTGACCGTTACGGCTCATTTCGAAGTTTATTGCCTCAGCTATCACTTCAGGGCTATACGTATGTATCTCCGTCTGTACCGGATATCGGTTAGGTGGAGGAGTCTGTATCACAGAAAGGTCTCTTGCACCCATAAGCGAGAACTGAAGCGTACGTGGAATAGGCGTTGCCGTCATGGTCAACGTGTCCACATTCACCTTCATCTGCCTCAGTTTCTCTTTGACAGAAACGCCGAACTTCTGTTCCTCGTCGATTATCAGCAATCCCAGATCCTTGAATTTCACGGTCTTGCCTATCAGCTTATGTGTACCGACAATTATATCTATCTTGCCGTCAGCCAAATCCTTCAGAACTTCTTTCAAGTCTTTCGACGACCTCGCACGACTCAGATATTCCACTCTTACAGGGAAATCCTTCAAGCGCGATGAGAATGTTTTGTAGTGCTGATAGGCCAGCACCGTCGTAGGTACCATCACAGCCACCTGCTTGCCGTCCGATGCAGCCTTGAACGCCGCTCTGATTGCAACTTCTGTCTTGCCGAATCCCACATCGCCGCACACAAGTCTGTCCATAGGTCTGTCCTTCTCCATGTCGGCCTTGACTTCCTGTGTAGCCTTGAGCTGGTCGGGCGTGTCTTCGTATATGAAGCTTGCCTCAAGTTCGTGTTGCATATAACTGTCTGGGCTGAAGGCAAATCCCTTCTCCTCGCGTCTCTGCGCATACAGCTTTATCAAATCGCGGGCAATATCCTTGACTTTCGTCTTTACGCGGTCCTTCATCCGCTCCCAAGCACCTGTTCCCAGCTTGTTCAGACGCGGAGGTTCGCCGTCGCGTCCACGATACTTTGAAACCTTATGAAGCGAATGGATAGACACATACACCACATCGTCGTTCTGATATATAATCTTTATCATCTCCTGCTCGGTACCGTTGTTTGGTATCCTCACAAGACCGCCGAAACGACCGACACCGTGGTCTATATGCACCACATAGTCGCCAATCTCAAACTGGCTCAGTTCCTTGAGTGTCAGCGCCACTTTTCCGCTTCGTGCCTTGTCACTCTTGAGATTATATTTGTGGAACCTGTCGAAAATCTGATGGTCCGTAAAAATGCAGGACTTCACATCCTTATCCGAGAAACCGCTGTGTACGGTCTTGTCAACCGGTACAAACGTTACAGGCACATAAATCTCGCCTTTCTTGTCCGCCTCAGCCTTTTCGCCACGACCCATTTCGTCGAATATATCCTTCAGACGGTCAGTCTGCTTCGAACTGTCTGCAAGAATATAAAGTTTGTATCCCTGTTCGATGAAAGCATGAAAGTCTTTGCTCACCAAGTCGAAATTCTTATGGAATGACGGTTGCGGAGAAACCGCAAATTCCACTGTCGCATCTGGCGTTCCCGAAGGCGACGCACCTATCTCGACACGTCTGAAAGCCGAAAGACCGCGAGCGAAACTCTCACCGTCGAGCATCATCTTGTCCCTTATGGCCTTGGCCGACCTGTCGCTTCCGTCATAGTCTTCAGCCAAAGATGATACGGCCTTCACGCCCTTATGCTTCTGAGTCTCCAAATTAGCCTTTTCTTCAGCCAAAGCCTGTGCAGAGAACCCTTCATCGTACATTCGTGAAGCCTTGTCACAAACAAAAGCAAGGTCGCGCACCACAACGACTGCGTTTTCAGGCAGAAATCCGGTAAAAGCTTCATATCCGTCACTTTCGGCATGCAGTTCCGGCACAATGGCTACAGCATCAGCCTTGCCTGTTGACAACTGGCTCTGCACCTCAAATGTTCTTATGCTGTCGATATCGTCGCCGAAGAAATCTATACGATACGGACACTCTGAAGAAAAAGAATAGACGTCGAGTATCGAACCTCTTATCGCAAACTGTCCAGGTTCATACACATAGTCTGTCCGGCAGAATCCAAGACTTATCAGTCTTTTCTCCAGTTCTGTCACATCGTAAGCCTCACCGACACGCAGGTTTAAGGTATTCTCCTTTAGAGAAGACTTCGAAGCAACCTTCTCTACCATTGCATCTGGATAAGTGACGACATACAGCCGTCGACCATTCTCCTCAGCCAATCGACTGAGCACTTCCGTACGCAGAATCTCGTTTGCAGAATCTTTCTGATTGTATTTCATGGCACGCTTGTACGACGACGGGAAAAACAATACATTTCCGTCGCCGATCATCTGCACCATATCATGATAGAAATAACCTGCATCCTCCAAGTCGTTGAGAACAAAAAGATATGTTCCGCCGACAGCAGAATCCAAAGCCGAGAACGCCAAAGGAGCTGACGACCCTGTCAGTCCGCGCGCATGTATATGTCTTAACGAACTGTCGGCCAGAGCCGCGCCCAGCGCCTTAACCTTTGGATGGCGCTTCCACAGTTCAATAAATGATTTAGCTTCCAATGTTCAGTTCTTTGAATTAAACATGTATTCCATACTTCATACACTCAAATACGTAGATATGAAGCACATCCACAAAAAAACCTGTCCGCCCATGCACACTGCATGGCGGACAGTCTATTCTTCCGCACCTATTCCCCGCCGGCTCACATTGCCGAAAGGCTTTCCTTGCCTACCGTTCCTACCTGACAGGCACGGGCAAAAAGCCTTATCAGAAATATTGAGTCCTCACCGGCATGAAGTTTCGGTTTCTTGACGACCTTGAGAGTCGTTTTCCCTTTTTCGTTCCCATTTCTTTGCGTAAAATGTTTCATAGGCATCGGCTTTATGTTCTTACATAGAGACAAACGCTCGTACTTACATTTTATTATATGGAAACGTATGCTTTTTTATCCGTTTCATTTCAAACGTACCTCAACCGGATGGTCCAATCCGTCTTTCCACGAATCCATGGAGCCGAACCAAGCCTCAGCCGAGTGGAATCCGTCCTTTTCTTTGTCGGCACAGAAAGTCACATAATATTTCATAGCGGTCTTTCCTTCAGCGCCTACAACAAACAAATAGTTCAAATCATCTTCTACTGTTTTCTTTATATATTCCTCAGGAACATAGACACCCAATCCTATTGCTTCTGGCGGATACTGGTCCTTCATACCCATATCCGGATAGTCGCTACCCCAAGAATAAGCCAGTCCGTCTTTTCTCACAGTTCCTTTCGGTGTGGCGCCGACTTTCTGCACTCCGGTACAGAACACCTGATTTCCAAGCGGTGCATCAAATGTAACACTGACCTCGCATTCTCTATGTCCGGCATACTGTATTAGATATTCCTTCATATTGAGAGGTTCTCCGTCGCCATACTGCCAACCCATATCCTTCACTTCCACAACCGTACGCAGTGGTCCAGAAGCTATGATTCGCTGTCCTCTCACGGCCACACTGTCCAGATTTACAGGTGTTTTGCCGTTCCATCCCTTGAACGAACCGCATCCGATACTGCCACCGGCCCACAGCACGTCATTGCCGTAATGTTCTTTCTGCAGTTCCGGCGTTGAATAGAAACCAGTCTTTTCAAGTTCCAGCCTCCGGTAATACTTTCCATAAAGGTCTATATTCTGGCGTTCATCTATATATATTCTGTATGCAGTCAGTTCCGACTCGAAAGCGGCACCGTGATGGTAGATATCACTGTACACATAACTGCCCTGCGGAATTTCTATCGATGTAACCTTTGGGTATCTGCCGACCTTGTCATTGAGCTTTATGTCCGCATAAACGCGTGGAGTAAAAATCTCTTTTCGTGCACTTGCCGAAAGTTTCAGTTTGAAAGTCTGCTTTTCCTTAGCTCCTATATTTGTCAAGAACACCAGTTCGTCAGCCTTCATGTCGCCATCCATATCGTCCAGCTGATAAGCTAACCTCTCCCCTTTCGCATCAGTCACGTCAGCCGAACGTACAACAAAATCCAAACCATTCACTCCATCCAAACTGATTACAACAGGTTCATCAGTCTTTCCATTTTTCCATCCGTTTTCCACCTCAACAGTCAGAATCTTCTCCTGTCCGAAAGCACAGGCGCATACAGACATGGCAGAAAGCAGAAACAGATTTCTCTTAAATCCAATCATAAATTATCAAGTGTGTTTTTATATTAAGTGTCAACAAGTGCACGTCAACCGAAAACACGCCAAACATGCACATCAGTCACAAAAATACAAAAATCACAGACACAGAGCATCAGCAAACCGTAAGTTTTACTATTCCTCATCGCAAATACGGATTCTTTACAGGATGAAATGCAAATTTCACTTTTTCTTAGGTTCGATATTCAGCTTGTACATCACACTGAGCATCACGTATCGACCGAGCTTGTTGCGCCACATTTCTCTCTGCATTTGAGCATTGACCACGTATTGCACGCTCGAAATCTGATTCAGAATATCATAAGCCTTAAGTCTGAATGTAAGTCTGCCGTTCAATATGGATTTGTCGATAGAAGCATTCCATACAAACTCATTTGTATTGAAACTGCCGTCTTCATAGCCACGCCTGCTGGTCACATATAAGTCAGTAGAAATATTCATATCCAACTGACGCATGAAATAACTTCCTCCCAGTCCATAATTGTAATTGAACAGGTTCATAGCCTTAAATCTGTCACTTTGCATGTTGCTGTAGTCAACTCTGAAGTTGGCATGCACATTTCCGCCGACAAACTGATAAGTGGCATACAAATCCTCCGATGCAGAAATGGTTCTGACTGTATTTTTCGTACTATTTTCCGTTCCGCTGAGACTTATGTAGTCTGTACTGTTGCGATAACCAAGTCCTGTACGCGTTCTGAATCCGAAAGTCTTGACACTTGAAGAAGGCTGGTCATAAGTGAAAGACGAATTTATTCTCCAATTTCCATTGATAGTATTGGGTTTATAAGTACGGACACCTGTACGGACATTATATGTCATGGACTGACACAGCAAATCCTCCCACAAGACATAATTCAAATCGGCATAAATATTTCTGTATCGGCCTTTTGAAGTATTTTTCATGAATCTATAAGACAGGCGTGCATCATGAGTACGCGAATCGCTGAGGTCGGAATTGCCCTCACGTACAGTCAATGGGTCAGTGCCGTCGTAATAACCGGCACCATAAATCAAGTCTGGAGCAGAAGAATACAATTTGTAGGAAAGTTCTATTGACTTTCTGTCCGTATCATTATACTTGCGTTCATATTTAAGCTTCAAGTACGGTTCAAAATGCAATTTGTTTCTTCTCGCCACCGTATCGGCTGTACCGCGGCTATAGTCAAGTTTCTCCGTGGCAAATCTGAACGGCAGGTCCAATTCTGCAGTCCATTGCTTCAGACGATTCCAATCTTCCTTGCCGTCTGTGAAATCCACATGCTCGAAACTGATATTCAGCGCTCCTTTATGCTCATCCGTCCATCTTGAAGTCCGACTGCTGTTTAACACGTCCAGATACTGCAATATCATTTTGTCAGAAGAAGGTATTCCGCCTACGTAGTCGGCATCATCGAGAATATAATACGGTCTGTCGCTATCGCTGTAGCTGTGTGTGAAGCTGTAGAAAGGCCTTACGTATATATACGAGCGGTTCAAAGTGAATAGATTCATGACTTGCAGATAATCAGCACTAAAACTGTAATCGAGCACTTTATTGTCAGCACCCTTGAAGCGCACCTCTTCGGCTATGCCTGTACTGTTGCCGGTAGAATTAGTCGAATGTCTCAGGTCGCGATTCTCCTGATCTCTGTATCCGGCTCTACCGAACAGGTTCAATTTTCCAGAAACATTTTTGAACGATAGTGTACCGTTTGCCGAAAACGAAGCCTGCAGGTTGTGTCCCTCACTCCCATAGCTGTTCTGAGTTCCATTAAGAAGCATTTCCCTGTACTGCGCGAGTGAGCCGGCAGTGAACAGGCTGTCGAGATAACCAGGAATGAAATTTTCTGGAAGCAGTCTGTCGAAATCAGCACTTGAGCTATACATGCTCCTCTCGTAGTTTTTATAAGTCACATTAGGTTTTATAGAAAAAAACGCATTCTTGTTGTTTGTAAGGTCCAATTTGTTCTTGCTTTCAATGCTTAATTCCTTGTTCTCCGACATACTGCGCGAGCGACTGTAAACACTTCCTTCATCAAAAAAATTGATAGTCGAAGAATGCTCCGAATTGTCAGTGCTGTTATGTCCGGCAAGCAGATTGGAACTGAGCTTGAAACGCTTTTTCTTGTCATTAAGCAAAAAGTCCGCTCCACCGAACAGGGAACGTGTCTCTCCGTCTTGATTAGAACCGCTCTGCCACATTCCCCTTGAATCGGAATAAGATTTGTCATTTATGTCATTGCTGTTGGCAAACAGCGTAAGACGCGACTGGTTGGAGAAACGCAACCCGAAAGCACGCCCTAAGTAATGATTGTCCGTACCAAAGCCACCTTCAGCATTTGCAATCCACCCGATGCTGTATTGCTTCTTCAGATTTACATCCATGACAAGAGGGTACGTCTTATGCATTTTCTTATTTTCGCCCAACGCAATTTCCATATCCGGTTGTTTTTCATAAACCTTTATCTTGTCAACCATATAAGCCGGCAAATTTTCAAGAGCAATACGCGGATTCCCTTTAAAAAACTCTTCACCGTTGACAAGAAGCGAATTTATCTTTTTGCCGTTGACAAAGATTTCACCGTTTTGCCGAATCTCGGTTCCCGGCAACATCGCCACAAGCTTGTCGAGCATAGAGCCACTGGACAACTGAAACGCGGCCGCATTATATACGACAGTATCTCCTTTGACAACCATCTTGACCAGTGTTGCATTGACATTTACCTGTTCCAGCTTTATTACGTTAGCCAAAGACTTGTGCATCTCGATAATACCGAAATCATGAGAAGACTTAAACAAACGATTGAACCTGAAATTGACATCCACATAAACATCATCATATCCTGGAGACATGAAACGTACAATTCTTTTGCCACTGAAGCCTATGCTGTCATAATAATTCCACCATCCATACCTTACGGCGTCACCCTTCAAGAGTCGATGCAAAACTGTACTGTCCCGATCCATAATTTCCACGGAGACACTATCAACTTTCTGATAAGTAAACGAATCAAACACCCTGGCATAAAGTTTCCAAGGCCTCGTGCTTTGTCCATACATGAATCCAGACGACATGAATATCAACACAATGAACCATAATCTTAAATCTTTAAAAATACCTCCACTGTAATTGCAGGCATACCCAATCTTATTTTTCTTCATGTGCTTTTTGTAATATTTTAAAGGTTAATCTTATCAACAATTCATTAAGCGAATAATTATGCCCGCAAATGAAGATTAATGAAAACACTTAACATCATTAAAATATTGGCAATTCATTTACATAAAGAACTACACAAATATACGGCTAACCATCAGTCAACAACAGCAATGACACATTCGCTACTTAATGAAAAGCAAGAACAATGCCAAAGAACCACAAGACTGATTACCAAAAAGTTAGACAAAACACGAGTGTCCAAAAATGAACAGTCTGTTCATTTTTGTGTCCGAATATGGATATCTCTTTTACATGTGTCAATATATATACAATACCACCACATAAGAAACTAAAACGTGCATACGACACTGTTAATACATAGTCGCACGCACGTAAAAATACTTCAATGCTTTTTGAAAAAACATACACTATAAGCCAAACAAGCAATCCACAAAAGCATCAGATATAATCTATCTCTTTTTCTTCGGTTCAAGATTCAACCTATACATCACGCTGAGCATCACGTATCTACCGAGCATATTGTGCCATGATTCTGTCTGCATTTGGGCATTTATCGCATAATGGACGCTTGAAATCTGATTCAGGATGTCATAAGCTTTCAGTTTGAATGTAAGGTTGCCGTTCATTATTGATTTGCTCAGAGACATATTCCACACCAGTTCATCTGTGTTGAAACAGTTGTCCTGATAGCCACGACGGCTGCGCATTGAAATATCTGTGCTCAAATCCATGTCCCAAGGGCTGACTGTATATGAACCAGACAGACCGTAACTGTAATTGAACGTGTTCATTGTTTCAAAGCGTTCACTTTCAGAATGATTGTACGAGAAATTCGCCTTTAAGCCACAAAGCAAGCCATTAATCTGATAATCAAGCTTAAATTCATCGCCGATGGTCGTCTGCCTAACAGTATTGCGCAAACTGTTCTCTTCACTGCTGAGACTTATCATATCGACATCATTCAAGTACGCTACGCGGAAATTATTCCTTATTCCAAACATCTTATTTTCAGCCGAAGGTCTGTTGAATTTCAGATTAGCCACGATATTCCAATTACCGTTCACGGTTTCAGGACGATATGTCCTGACGCCAGTAATCTTATCATATGTCATGGACTGGCACAGCCGGTCATTTATACGCATATATTGGATATCGGCATTGATATATCTGTTCCTTCTCGATTTGTAGAAATGATGCCAAAAGTCGAATTTCACAACATGCGTGTGCGAGTCGGAAAGCAGCGGATTGCCCTCCCTGACCATTAAAGGAGAAGAACTGTCGCGATAATCTATAGAATACAGCAAATCGGGAGATGACGAGTAATAACGATAGTTCAAAGCATAACCGGCTTCCACAAGACCGCGTTGCACCTTAAACTCCAATCTTGCATCAGGCTCAACGAAGAATCTGTTCCTGCATGCCAATGTATCGGTTTCGCCCCTGGAATAATCCAGCTTATCCCTTTTATGCCTAAACTGGACATTGGCGTCGAAATTGATTTGAAGAATGTCCTTATAATCATTCGTCATCTTCTTGCCTTTGTGATAATGATAGAAATTCATGGCGAGCTTTCCCTTGTGCTCCATCTGCCATTTGGAAGAATAGTATGAATTCTCGGCATTCATAAATTCCTGAATCATGCTTCGCGATGAAGAAAGCTTGTCGATACTCCACGTTCCGAATTCATCGGCCTCATCAAGTATATAATAAGGACGCGAAGCCGAATTGTAGCTCTGACTGTATTCATACTGAGGAGACAGCGAAATGGAATTGCTTCCTCCGTTGCCCGACTTTCCAAGCGACACAGAATAATCATAACTGCCACCGAAGTGATAGTTGTAATCAGAAGATGAGTTATGGCTGAAACGGCGCTGAAACTCATCAAGACTGCTGTCCGTGCCGTTCAATATATCCGTGCGACGGAGTCCGTCTGCACTTCCGCTTCCGTATGACGCATCTCCGAATATGCGCAACCTGTCGAAAGAAGGGAACTTCCATTCTCCGTCAAAGTCTACATCAGCCTTGAAATCGTGCCCTTTATTCCAGAACGAACTGCGCACACCGCTTATCAGGATATTCCGATACTGTCCTCCGCCACCATATATAAAGAGACTGTCGAGCGATTCACCGAAATAATTCTCATAGAGTTCTTCTGAGAAGTCTGCATCCATAGTTCTACCGCTGTTGTCATAACGGTCATACGAAACATTTGGCTTGACTGTCAGAAACCAGTTATTGTTGTTGGTCAAATCCAGTTTGTTTTCACTTCTTATTTTAAGAGAATAGTCGGTTGAGTGCGAAGTACTGCGACCGAACACGTTGCCGTCCTCCAAGAAACTGATATCGGACTGATGTTCCTCATTCTTCGTCTTAGTATGACCGACAGTCAGCGTACTGTTGAGCTTGTAGCGCTTACGCCTGTCGTTGATGAGCAAATCCAGTCCGCCGGCCTTCGTATTCGTCTCGCCGCCAGAACCGATTCCACCCTGCCACATACCCTGTGAATTTGAATACGAATTGTCGTTGAGGTCATTTATATTGGCATAAAGAGTCAGACGCGAATGGTCGGAAAATCTCAATCCGAAAGCACGTCCCATATAATGGTCGTCCGTACCATAACCGCCTTCAGCATTGGCAATCCACCCTATCCGATACTCACGCTTGAGATTGACATCCATCACCAAAGGATATGAAATATGTTCTTCTTTTTTCACACCGAATGCAATGTCCCTGTCCGACTGCTTCTCATATACCTTTATTTTATCAACCATGTATGCCGGCAGATTTTCCAAAGCTATGCGCGGATTGCCCTTGAAGAAGTCCTCACCGTTGAGCAGCAGACTGCTCACCTTGCGCCCGTTTACATAAATCTCGCCACCGTTGAGCAATTCAACACCGGGAAGCATCTTTACCAGGTTGTCGAGCATAGAACCGTGCGACAAATTAAATGCCGCGGCATTATATACCATGGTATCACCTTTGACCACCATCTTCACCAACGTCGCCTTAGCCACAACTTCATCAAGCATAATCGTGCGTTCCTTGTTCACCGGTATCTGTCCCAAATCCCGAACATACATACGCCCCTTTCTCACTTTTACAGACACATTTTCTATAACCTTGTCTTCATACCCTTTGGTCTTTATCACCAGTTTATATTTTCCAGACTTTGGTAAATCATCATAAAAGCTCCATCTGCTCCACCCGCTCATATTAGACGTAAGAACCACACTGTCGTTCTTATCTACATAAGCGACAGTGACAGAATCAAGCTTTTCATAAGTAAAAGCATCGACAACCCTACCTCGTATTGTCTGCGACCGTAGGCCTGCAAACGGAATCAAAAACAGCATCAACAAAATTATGTTTTTCATATCATAGGAGATTTTAATGACGCCCCAAAACAACAGACGTTTATTTATTAAACAATGGGCCTGATTACAGTCTCAAAAAGTGAACGCGAATTTCACAATGTTCACCAATTTGTATATGTTTTTCATTCAGGCTTCATCAGGCATTTTACATTCTGCGCCCAATTTAACAAAAAAAACATTTAGACATTATTTTGCCATTAAAAGATAATGAAAGCTACAAACTTTTAACACTTCACGCATTTTATACTTTATAAAGTTATAAAATTCGACACGAAACCTGCACCACTTTACAAATCTGCACGGTATGAAGACCTGCAAAATTAATAAAGGTAAAAGAACTGCGAGGGCTCGCAACACCATCTCTGAGCGCTCATAACAAATCTTCCGAGCGCCCGCGATAAACTTTCCGGGCGCTCGCGCAAGCATTCAAACGCCCGGGAACCGACTGTTGAAAAGCTTCACAGAAAGAAAGATAAAGCCATGTATCTTTTTAACTTAAGTGAATGAACATCTTACAGTTTTGGTTTGTTGAATATATAGAATTGCATACTCATATTCTATAAAATATTCAGCGCGACACATAGTGAAGACCGCGCTGTCAAGACGTGTCATATTTCAGGATTTATTGCAACAGCTTTTAAAACGTTTTGCCTATGGTAGGATGTACGAATATGCCTAAACTGAACATTCCCGTCCCGTCGCTGAACAAGGTGGTGAGAATCGTTTGCCTGTACAAGCAGAAGATATGGCTGTGCGGGCGCTGGGGTAAGAATGACCACGAAGCGGGAAAGGTGGACATTCCCTGCGAGGCCGAAATGAGGCTTCGCGAAACAATTGACAAATGCATCGGCAGGGCTTTTAGCCCCGTGCACGGTGCAGATCTGAAGTCGCTGAGATTCTGTATGAAATACATGTATGAAAGAATGGGCGAACGGCGCCTGGTATATCTGTTCCTGATAAACGCAGACAAGGAGCCTGACGTGACAGCCGGTACGGGCAAGCCGTGGACGATAGGACAGATTGAGAGCAACCTGGGACTGAACTATTTCAGCGATTATTTTGAATATGAATTTCCTCACCTGCGCATGCTGGTGGATGTATGGAAGAAATACGGCGGAGGCTGATTCTTGAAATACCTTATGTCGGCAGGCACCTGCAAACAAAAAAAGAAAAATATTACATGTGATAGTAAAAATATCCATTTTTCCACGTAATTATCTTCATTTACTTTGCAGGAGACAAACATTGTGAGGAATAAGTTTGGTTGTTCGGTAAGAGCTTCAGGCTAATAATTATTTATACCCTTGTGTTTCCGGCCTGAAGCTCTTCCTTTTATATCCGTTTTATCTACATCATTCCACCCAAGATAAAGCAAAATATCATCTCTTCAGCAAACGTGTTCTGTATTCCGTAGGTGTCATACCTGTTATTCTCAAAAATGTACGATTGAATCCTGAAGCAGATTCAAAACCGCATTCAAGACCAATTTGAGATATGCTGAGATTGCCGTCTGCCAATAGGCGACAGGCATAACCAATCCGCATGTCTGCAATGTGACGGCTCAACGTCTTGCCAGTCTTTTCATGAAAATATCGGCAAAACGCAGACGGATTCATAGCTGCGCACGACGCTATATCATCAAGATTTATCCGTTTCGTATATCGGTGGCTGATATACGACATAACCTTTTCCAATTTGGCATCACTCTGTTCTGACGGTAACTGCCCGCAATGAGCAGAAGCGACAACAGTTCTTGCCGGCAATTCTGCAAGCATCTGCAGAAGTTCAAGCAAATCTATAATCTGACGGAAACCTTTTGCATTCGGCATACCGAGTACCTTTCTGCGTATCTCATCATGCGATGCCACATCAATACAGATTCCGCGACAGGATTCGGCAAGCAGTGAATTTATCTGTGCAAACTGCACATAGTTTGAAAAAGAATATTGCATGAAATCCTTTTCAAACTGCACAATTACTCCATCGACACGACGCAATCCGCTGTCATAGGAAGAGTCGTTCTGCATACAGTGAGGAAGAGCCGAACCGAATATCAGAAGAGAACGGTCGCTGTAGTCGACGGCACTATCGCCAATGAGGCATTTGCCCGATCCGTTCTCTACGTATATCAATTCATATTCACCATGACAGTGCCACGGGTAGGTAAATTTAGGATAATCGTAGGTTCTCGCTCTTATCGGATTATGATGGCTTATGCACAGCTGTTCTTTCAGTATTCTCATCTGCTATTAGTTTTACCGCAAAACACAAATGCAAATATATGCACACATTGAGCAAAAATAAGCACAAATGTTAGAGTTTTAGATATTATTTTTGCATTGTAGATATTATACATGAAACACAACCAAACAACAATAGAAATACTATGAAAAAGTTTTTGTTGATTTTGACTACCGTACTGGCACAAAGTGCTTCTGCTCAAATTGAAGTGAACAAAGGTAAATTCACATGGGACACATCGTTTCCTATCGTTACATGCGACAAGGAATCAGCTTCTTTACTATATGACCAGAACGATTTCAAACCGGTCGGTACTGCTGTAGGAATGCTGGCTGAGGACATAAAGAGGACAACCGATGCAGACATGCCGATTATAAACAGCATCCCGCAAAAGGCCAAAAGCCTGATTGTTGCAGGAACCATAGGCAAAAGCCACTTCATAGACATGCTCGAAAAATCGGGAAAACTGAACACCGACACCATTGCCGGACAATGGGAAAGATTCATTATAAAAACAGTGGAAAATCCGTTTGACGGTGTTGACAAGGCTCTTGTAATTGCCGGCAGCGACAAAAGAGGAACAGCCTACGGCATTACCACAGTGTGCAAGGCCATAGGTGTTTCACCATGGCATTTCTGGAGCGACGTGCCGGTGAAGAAACAATCGCAGCTGTATCTGCAGAAAACAAACTACATATCGAAGAGCCCGTCGGTGAAGTATAGAGGAATATTCATAAACGATGAAGACTGGGGTCTGCATCCATGGGCAGGAAAGAACATGGATAAAACGGTAGGCGACATCGGACCAAACACGTATGAAAAAGTGTTTGAACTCATGCTCAGACTCAAAGCCAACATGGTGGCTCCAGCCATGCACGAGTGCACAAAAGCGTTCTACACCGTACCCGGCAACATGGAAAAGGCGGATGAATACGGCATTATGATGACTACAAGCCACTGCGAACCGCTTATGTACAACAACGCCAGCGAATGGGATGAAAAAGTCCATGGAGAATGGGACTACAGGACCAACCGCAGTGAAATAGACAAGGTACTTGACGAACGTGTCGCTCAGGCAGGGAAAATGGAAAACATATACACCATCGCTCTGAGAGGCAAACACGACTCTGGCATGAAGGGAAGCATGGAAGAAAAATTCCAGCTCTTAGGCAGTGCTATCGAGAGCCAGAGAGGCATTCTTAAAAAACATATAGACAAGCCGATTGAAGAAATTCCACAGATATTCGTTCCTTACAAGGAAGTACTCGACATATACGAAAAAGGTCTCAAGGTTCCGGAAGACATCACAATTGTTTGGCCGGACGACAACTACGGATACATTAAGAAACTCAGCAATGCCGATGAAAGGAAACGCGAAGGAGGTTCAGGAGTGTACTACCACATTTCGTATCTTGGTTGGCCGAACGACTATCTCTGGTTGAACACTACTTCTCCGGCACTGATGTATGCAGAAATGCAGAAGGCATGGTCGCTCGGCGCAGACAGATACTGGCTTCTGAATGCAGGCGACATAAAGCCAGGCGAACTTGGCGTGCAGCTATTCCTCGACATGGCTTGGGATTTCGACAGTTTCACATTTGAAAATGTGAACGAACATAACGCAGATTTCCTGGCTTCAATATTCGGTAAAGACTACGAAGAGGAGTTTGCATATATCCTCGACCGCTACTACCATCTTGCCTTCGAACGCAAACCAGAATATATGACATGGGACTGGAGATGGAACAGTCTTTTTGCGGATACAAAGATTAAAGATACTGAATTCTCATTCGCAAACTACAGGGAAGCAGAAAACAGAATGGAGGAATATGCCGACATTGCGGGACGCACAGACAAAATCATGAGCAAGCTGTCCGAAGAACTGAAACCTGCATTTTTCGAACTTCTGTACTATCCTGTAAAAGCATCATATTTCTACAATATGGAAATGCTCACAGCACAGCAGAACAGATGGTATGCAACTCAGGGACGAGCAATGACAAACCTGCTTGGAGACAGAGCCGTTGCTTATCACGACAGTGTGGCAGACATCACATAAAAGTTCAACAACCTCATGGACGGCAAATGGGACGGAATCATCACAGCCCCAGGATTCGTTCCAAAGAAAAAGTATGCTCCGACGAAACATATCGAGCTGACAGACAAAGCCGACATGGGAGTATTTGTTGACGGCGGAAAGGCCAACGCAAAAGAAAACTATCTACCATGTTTCTACGAGACTTCTGACCGCAAACATTACATAGATGTGTACAACAAGTGCAGCATGCCGATGACATGGTCGGCAAAAGCCGATGAAGAATGGATAAGGCTCAACGTTGACGGCGGCAAGACAGATACACAGGAACGTATATGGGTATCCATAGACTGGAGCAAATGCAACAACAAGAAAGACATGGAAGGCGAAATCGTTGTGAAAAGCGGAAAACAAAAGTGGAGAATAGGTGTAAAAGCTGTAAGAAAAGACAAGGATGCCTACGGGTATGTTGAAGAGAACGGTGTCATATCCATCGTTCCGACAAAATACCAGCGCAAAACAGAAAACGGCAACATTGTTTTCCAAAACATAAATGGCCTCGGATACACAAACTCTGCTCTGCAGCTCGGAAACGCAAGATATGACGAGGGCGAAGGCTCATTCGTGGAATATGATTTCCACACAGACAGCACAGATTCGTTAACAGTAGTGACATACATGCTGCCGCTGTTTCCTAAAGACAAGATGCACGGCACAGAATACGGAATACAGATAGATAATCAGGAGATTGCCGTAAAAAGCAACAATCCGAAGGAATATTCCAACGGATGGGCCAGAAACGTATTGAGAAACAGTGCTGTAAACTACACCAAATTTGCTCCGGTAAAAGCGGGCCAGCATACTCTTAGGATATATGTAAAAGACCCTGGCATGATAATTCATAAGATAGTCATAGACTGTGGCGGTATGAAAAAATCATACACAGGGCCTGAAGAATCAGCATTCATGTAAAAATCGTAAAACCTTAACAACTATACCCAAAGAAGGTGTGTCAAAAAGCCCACCTTCTTTTTTGTATGACAAAGCCCCGACTTTCA